>Ga0255755_1000007_pt1 | contig 198506 bp, 205 predicted proteins | sample 011ome_18_FD_179955 | JGI IMG/M metagenome (GOLD analysis project Ga0255755, IMG submission 179955) | Coastal salt marsh microbial communities from the Groves Creek Marsh, Skidaway Island, Georgia - 011501BT metaG (version 2) | ecosystem: Environmental > Aquatic > Marine > Intertidal zone >... | reverse complement strand
TGGCGGCGTGCTGGCTTCCTTCGGCTGGGGCATCGTCCCGATCACCGTGCTCGCGGTGGTCGTTGTCGGCCTTGCCGTCACCGGCTGGTCCTACCTCGCCTGGCGCAATCTCTGGTACTGGTTCGATGACGATGGGGATTTTCGGGTCGACTCCGGAGTTCTCACCCGCAAGCAGCGACGACTGCAGTTGAGTCGCCTCCAGGCGGTCGACGTTGCCCAGCCGCTCTTCGCCCGGTTGTTCTCGATGGCCGAGGTGTCCATCGAGGTCGCAGGATCTGGCGACTCGCGCGTCAAGCTCCGGTACCTCAAGCTCGCTCAGGCACGGTCGTTGCGCAACGAGGTGCTCGCGCGAGCGGCTGGTCTTGCCGGAGACGTGGAGGAGGCTCCTGAGTCGGCTCTGGTCACGGTGCCGACCCGAGACCTGGCGGTATCGCTCGTCATGCGCACTGCCACGGCCGGTCTACTGCTGCTGACCGTGGCGATCTTCGTCTTCACCGTGCTGAGCGAGGGTTGGGGAGGCCTGCCTCTCGTGCTGATCACCGGCGGCGTTCCCATCCTCGTCGTCGCCTCAGAGTTCATGCGCTACTTCCGCTTCACCGTGAGTCAGTCGCCGGACGGGCTGCGCCTGCGCTTCGGCCTTGCGCGCACGGAGACCCGAACCGTCCCACCGGGGCGGGTGCAGGCCATCGAGTTCGTGGAGCCGCTGCTGTGGCGCCGCTGGAACTGGGTGCGCGTGCGGATCAACATTGCGGGCGTCGGGGGTGAGAGCAATGGCAATAAGAAGGAGGAGACCCTTCTGATTCCCGTGGCGCCGCTGCCAGTGGCGATCTCCCTCGTGCATCGACTGATGCCGGGCCTTGATCTCGACGCCCTTGACTGGCACCCGGCACCGGAGCGAAGCCGTCGACGCGCCTTCATACAATGGCGACGTCTTGCCGTCGCGTGGGACGACTCGGTGCTGGCGACTCGCAGTGGTCGATTCACGCGGCGCCTGGCCGTCATTCCGCACGTGCGCACGCAGTCCGTTCGGGTGACCCAGGGTCCGTGGGAGCGGATGCTGGACCTCGCGACGATGCACGCCGACTCGACCCCGGGGCCGGTGTCGGTCAAGGCGCTGCACCTCGATGCTCACTACGCGCGAGAGGTGGCCGACGAGCAAGTAGCTCGGGCGCGGCAGGCCCGAGGGTCAGACACGACGACGCACTGGGCGAAGCCGCAGGATCACCCAGACATCTGAGCGGCGACGGCCGCGGCGAAGGCCTCGATGTCGTCGGCAGTGGTGTCCCACGAGCACATCCACCGCACCTCACCAATTGCTTCATTCCAGGTGTAGAAGCGATGCTCGGCCTGTAATCGGGATGTGACATCGGCAGGCAGGGTGGCGAACACGGCATTCGCCTGCACTGCCTGAGTGATGGTCACCCCGTCAATGGCCCCGACCCGCTCGGCGAGGAGCTGCGCCATGGCATTCGCATGCATGGCGTTGCGGTGCCAGAGATCGCCGTCGAAGAGGGCCAGCAGCTGCGCGCTGATGAAGCGCATCTTGCTGGACAGCTGCATCGAGGTCTTGCGCAGGAAGTCGACACCTCGCGCGGCATCGGGATTCACGACGACCACAGCCTCTGAGAGCATTCCGCCGTTCTTGGTGCCGCCCAGGGAGATGATGTCCGCACCGTTGGCCGCCTCGGCCAAGGTGCACCCGAGAGTCGCGGCGGCGTTCGCCAGACGCGCACCGTCGACGTGCACATGGAGCCCGAGTTCATGGGCGTGGTCAGCCAGCGCCTGCAGTTCTTCACGGGCGTAGGCGGTGCCGTATTCCGAGGTCTGGGTGATCGACATGACGCCCGGCTGGGATCGGTGGACGAAGCCGAATCCCCACGCCTCGGTGTCCAGAAGTTCCGGCGTGAGCTTGCCGTCGGGTGAGGGCACCGTCCAGAGCTTCAGACCGGCCATCACCTCGGGTGCGCCGCCCTCATCGGCGCTGATGTGTGCCGTGGCAGGGCACACCACGGACTCCCAGCGCTCGGTCAGTGCCTGCAGGGCGACGACGTTGGCACCGGTGCCGTTGAACACGGGGAAGATCTCCGCCTGCGGACCGAACTCCTTACGAGCGAACTCCTGCAGTCTGGCGGTGAGCTCATCATCGCCGTAGGCCACCTGATGGCCGGTGTTCGCTCGAGCAATCGCCTCCATGACCTCCGGATGCACGCCCGCGTAGTTGTCACTCGCAAAGCCGCGCCACGGGTTCGAGTCAGGGGAGTCAGTCATTGCGGAGTCGATTCACGGTCCACCCCATGGCTCCCGCGATCACGACGACGAGGCCGGTGAGCAGGAACGCGGCCATGTCCCAGCCGAGGACCGTCACGCGGACGATCAGGGCGCCGCCCATCATCACAAGCGCGAACCCTTGGAGGAACAGAGAGAATCGGAGCGTGCGGCGGGAGCTGTCATCCGGATTCGGGGTATTAGCCATGCATCCATCCTGTCAAAGATTCAGGAACCGGAGTTCCAGAGTCGCATGGTTCGCGTCTCGTGCTCGAAACCGAGGGCAGACAGCTTCCCGGCATCGAGGACGAACAGGCGGCCATCGATCGGAGGAAGTCCGAGCCACCGTGCCGTGAGGATTCTGAGCACGTGCCCGTGGGCGACCAGGATGCAGTCACGACCCGCGTCGAGCTCGGGAGTGCACTGGTCGATCACCCGATCCACGCGAACGGCGACGTCCGAGAGGCTCTCGCCTGCGGTGTCGCCGGGTGGCACGTCGTGATCCCAGATGAGCCAGGCGGGGTCGGCGGCTTCTTGGCGGATCTCGGCCGTCGTGCGGCCCTCCCAAGCGCCGTAGTCCCACTCGAGCAGGTCGTCGGTGCAGGAGTCAGGCGTGAGTCCGGCGAGCCGGGCCGTGTCTCGGGCGCGCTGGAGCGGACTGCACAGGACGAGGCTGGGAGAGAGCGTGCTCACCCGAGGGGCCAGGCGTGCGGCCGCCGCGACTCCGGCCTCGGTGAGGGGGACATCGGTCCGTCCGGTGTGGCGTCCGGTGCGACTCCACTCGGTCTCGCCGTGGCGAATCAGCCAGATCTGCGCCGTCATGCGCTCAGGCCTCCAGTTCCGGATGCTGCTCGTCGCCGGTGACGTCGGCGGCTCCCCGATCGACGGACTTCACCACGCGCAACCCGTAGCCCACGGCCGGACCGACGAGCAGCGCGAACAGGACCGTTCCGATGCCGACCGTGCCACCGAGCAGCCAGCCGATCGTCAGCACGGTCGCCTCGATTCCCAGCCGCACACGACTGACGGGCCAGCCGGTGCGCTGGTGCACGCCGGTCATCCAGCCGTCGCGGGGGCCCGGTCCAAGACCCGTCGTGAGGTAGATGCCGCTGCCGAGCCCGATGAGGGCGATTCCGCCGAGGACCATGGCCAGCTGCGTGATGAGGCCGAGGAAGCCGTCCGGATGGTCTGTCGGCAGCACCAGGACCATGACCTGCAGCGCGGTGGCGATGACGATCGCGTTCATGATGGTGCCGAGCCCGGGGCGTTCGCGCAGAGGAATCCACAGGAGCAGCACGATGACGCTGATGATGAAGGTCGCCATGCCGATGCTGAGTGGCGTTTTCGTCGTCAGGCCCTGAGCAAGCACGGTCCACGGACCGTTGCCCAGCCCGGCGGTGACCAGGAGGGCCTCGCCGGTGCCGAAGAGCCACAGGCCGAAGACGAGGAGGGCGAAGTTGCCCGGGCTCGTGCGCCAGCGGGAGTTCGACCGCCACGACGTCACCGGCACCGTGTGTGAGGGGGCCCAGGCGGCCCAGTGGCGACGCATGGCCGGAGTCTGGCAGGTCCCGGGAAATCCCGTGCCGGAGGCCGTCCGCGGGGCTACAGTGAGGAGATGAAGACGTCGGCAACGGGGACTCGCTCGACGAGATCCCGACTTGCCGTGGTCGCTGCCACCGCGCTTCTGTCCTTTGGCCTCGCGGCCTGCGGTGGCGACGATGAGGCCCTTCCCGAGGGCGAGGCATCGACGCTCGAGGAGGTGGCGGCTCTGGAGGGTGCGGCCGTCCTCATGGATGCCCAGGCCCTGACGGCGCTGGATCAGCCGATCGAGTACCCCAAGAAGAAGAAGGCCCAGATCAGCAGTGAGCTCGAGGTGCTGGAGCCGGGCCAGGAGTCCGGGTGGCGCAAGTACCGGGTGCCCACCTACGTCTATGTCATGGAGGGTGCGATCAGCATCGAGTACGACGCGGGCGTCGTGAAGGACTTCCCTGCCGGCAGTGCCTTCGTCCAGGCCAAGGGCATCTGGCACAACGTCAGCAACAAGTCCGATGCCCGTGCCCGCACGCTCACGGTCATGATGGGAGCCAAGGGCATCTCGAACATGGCCGAGCGCTGATCCCCTCTAGAGTCGCCCCGTGCTGAACGTCGACGACTACCGCGCTCGCATCCTGGCCAGTGTCGAGCCGCTGGCCCCGCTGAACGTTCCGTTGTCCTCCGCCCATGAGTGCGTGCTGGCGGAGGACGTCTCCGCTCCGTGGCCGCTGCCCTCGTTCGACAACTCCTCGATGGACGGCTACGCGGTCGCGTCAGCCGAGATCGCCGACGCCTCGGCGGAGAGCCCCGTAGCGCTCACTGTCATCGACGACGTCCCCGCGGGATACCGAGCATCGGAGAGCCTGCGCCCAGGCACCGCGATTCGGATCATGACGGGTGCGCCGATGCCGGAGGGCGCGGATGCGGTGGTGCCAGTCGAGCGGACGGATGCAGGCGTCGACACCGTGCTCATCTCGGACTCGGTGGATCCAGGTGCCTACGTGCGCAAGGCGGCGGAGGACGTGGTTGCCGGTGACGTCGTCATGCGCGCGGGCACGTTGATCGGTGCCCGGCAGATGGCGATTCTGGCAGCGGTCGGCTGCGGTACGGTCAAGGTGCGGCCTCGACCCCGTGTGGCCGTCATCTCCACCGGCTCGGAACTGGTGGAGCCAGGAACGCCGTTGCGGCACGGACTCATCACGGACAGCAACAGCTACCTGCTGGTGGCTGCCTGCCACGAGGCGGGGGCCGATGCCTATCGCGTGGGTCCGATCATCGACGACGAGGCGGCCTTCATGACCGCGATCGAGGATCAGCTGCATCGGTGCGACCTGATCCTCACCAGCGGCGGGGTCAGCATGGGGGCGTACGACACCGTCAAGGCGGTGCTGAGCACGCTGGGATCGGTCGACTTCATGAAGATCGCCATGAACCCCGGCATGCCGCAAGGGCACGGCCATGTCGGGGAGGACCGCACGCCGATCATCACTCTCCCGGGGAACCCGGTGAGCAGTTACATCTCCTTCGAGAACTTCGTGCGCCCCGCCATCCGGCTGATGCGCGGCCTGCCTGACCTCGACCGACCCATCCTGCGAGCCCGCTGTGCTGCCAGCCTGACGTCGCCGCCCCACAAGCGGCAGTTCGCCCGGGCGGTGTTCCTGCCCTCGGGTGACGTGGCTCCGGTGGGCACCGGTCAGGGATCCCATGTGCTCGGTGGGCTGGCCGAGTCTGACGCCCTGATCGTCGTGCCCGAGGAGGTCACCTCGGTGGCAGCGGGAGACGAGGTCACAGTGGTCGACCTGCGACACGCCTGACGGTCGCGCCGGTCGGTCGCGCGGGCGGACTGCCCGTTGAGGGAGTAGCCACGTTCCCTGCGGGGCGTTCATCTTGGCGCGGTATGTTCCGAGCGTGGCCAAGTCCAAGGATGCTGATCCGCTAGAACGCTGGCGGCACTTCGAGTCCAAGTACGCCGAGCTCATCACGCCGGTCCTGACCTCAGATGAGGATCCGGCTCTGGACAAGGACGAGATGATCGAACTGGCCTCCCTGCGCGCCAAGGCCGACAGATGGCGGGACCGGTTCTTCAAGGCCTGCGAGGGCGTGTCCGACTAGCACCCGACCCTCGTTCACTATGCGTTAACCCAAAGTTCGCCAGTGAGTACCGCGTTCACCACCCGTGGACCTACGGGACCCCCGAGACTATGCCCCGAACCGAAGATGTCGGGTCCAGTTCGTCTCGTGGTCACTCTTGGGAGAGTCGCGAGATGGCCTGAAGGAGAATTCCGAGGGACCCTGAGTGGACATCCTGCTCATCAGCGTGATCGCCGTCATCGTTATCGCGCTGATCTTCGACTTCACCAACGGATTCCACGACGCGGCCAACTCCGTCGCTACGGTGGTGGCAACGCGGGCACTGCCGGCCAAGTGGGCCCCCGCCTTCTCGGCCTTCTTCAACTTCGTGGCGTACTTCGTGGTCGGCACCTTCGTCGCAAACACGATCGCCAAGACGGTGAAGGCGGAGTACGGCGGCGTCGCCTTGGCGTTCGCCGCCCTCTTCGCGGCCATCGCCTGGAACTACTTCACGTGGCGTGTGGGGATGCCATCCTCGTCGAGCCACGCCATCATCGGCGGACTGGTTGGCGCCGGAATTGCCGCCGGCGGCCTCGACGCTATTGACGTGGGAAGTGTCACCAAGGCGGCTATCGGCATCGTGATCTCGCCTGCTGTGGCCTTCAGCATCGCGTTCGCTGCCTTCTATCTGGTCCTTGGCGTTCAGAAAGCCACCAAGTGGCATGACGATCACCCGGTCTTCAAGGGGGCACAGCTGGTGTCAGCCGCCGCCGTGTCCTTCGGGCACGGAGCCAATGACGCCCAGAAGACGATGGGTGTCATCGCGGCGTTGCTGCTGGGCGCTGGATACACCGACTTGAGCGACGACGGCACGATTATGGTCCCGGAGTGGGCCGCGTTCGCGGCATACGCAGCGATCGCCCTGGGCACTCTCTGGGGCGGCTGGAAGATCATCGAGACGATGGGCCTTCGCCTCACGACGCTGCATGCGAACTCCGGGCTGGCGGCCAACATCGGCGCAACGACCTCGATCTTCGGTGCGACCTCGCTGGGCGTTCCCATCTCCACCACCCATGCGGCTGCCTCGTCGATCGTGGGGGCGGGTGTCGGATCGGGGAAGGGGGCGAACTGGAAGGTCATCGGAGAAATGTTGACCGCCTGGGTGATCACGATCCCGGCTGCCGGAGTGATGGCTTTCATCATGTATCACCTCACCCAGTTGCCGACCGTGGCGGCGTGGGTCTCGGTAGGTACGGTGACGGGACTGTTCGGTGTGTGGGCCGTGTGGGCCATGTTGCACACGATCCACGCCTCCGATGTGGAGGCTGAGATTCCCTCGGAGAAGGAGCTCTCAGAGCCTCTGCCCGGGCACCCGCACGTCGAGGGTCACGGCCCAGTCGAGTAGGGCGGGAACCTCAGGCCCGCGGCTGTTCACCGGTTGTTCATGCGCTGGAGGGGGTGCATTCGCCCAGCCGTGGGGGATCGTCCATTGATCTGCACAACTGTTGCGCCATGTCGTTGGCGGAGCCCAAGCAGCGGGACCTGCATTCGGCGGCCACCTCGCATCGTGGCGACCGGATTTTCAATCGCACCGTAACCGCGCTGGCCTTCACAGCGCTGGTGGTCCTGGCTGGAATCGCCATCTTCCTCGGGTATAGCGCCGTCGATGCGCTCCGCACTCAGGGCTTGGACTTCCTGTTCACCACAGAGTGGACGATCGGTGAGGATCCCAAGGCGGGCATCGCGGGCATGCTGTACGGCTCTGTGCTCCTGGCCCTCATCGGCCTGGTGATCGCGATCCCTGCATCGCTTCTCCTGTCGACGTTCATCGTCTTCATGGCACCCAAGCGCCTCGCCAATCTGATGACCAACGTTGTTGACCTGATGGCGGCGATCCCCTCGATCATCATCGGCCTCTGGGCCTTCTACATCCTCACGCCGCCGGCGGAGGAGTGGCAGTCGCTGCTCAACCAGTACCTCGGCTGGATCCCGCTGTTCCAGAATTCCTCGGGCAACTTCAACGGCACGCCGTTCATCGCCGGCCTCGTGCTCGCCATCATGATGATCCCGATCATCACCTCGGTTTCTCGAGAGGTGCTGGGACGCACGCCTCCTGACTTGATCAATGCTGCGGAGGCCCTGGGCTGTTCCCGCTGGACGATGCTGCGAATGGTGGCCTTTCCATACGGTCGCGGCGGCATCGTTGGCGGCATCATGTTGGGCCTTGGCCGAGCGCTCGGTGAGACGATTGCGATCTTCTTCGTTCTCAAGCTGGTCTTCGAGATCAACTGGTATCACATCATCGAGTCCGGCGGTGGCTCGGTCGCAACGCTCATCGTGGCCAGCTTCGGAGAGGTCTCCGGACCCTACGAATTGAACCTTCTCCTGGCAGCTGGCTTCTTCCTCTTCCTCGGAACCTTGATCGTGAACATGATCGCCAACCTCATCGTCAACCGCTCCGGGAAGATGCAGCGATGACCACAGTCCTTGACCGCGAGTCGCTGGTGCAAGATCAGCAGCCTCAGCGTCCATGGCGAAAGCGCCCCGTGCAACTGGATGCATCCATTGCGATCGCGACTCTTGTCCCCGCCGCGATTGTGGCCGGGATCTTCGCGACGACGGACATCCCAGGTGCTGTCGTGCTGTTGGTTGTCTACCTGCCGTTGCAGCTGGTGGCTGCCGCGATCGCCGCCCTCGTCACCCGTGGGCGCCGAGGTGTTGCGGACTCCTTCCTGATCGTGAGCGCCATCGGGGCGACCATCTTCAGCTTCATCATTCTGATCTCGCTCATCGGGTCGCTGATCGTGCGCGGCATTGAGGCACTGTGGGGGCCGGAGGGCTTCCGCTCGTCGTTCCTCTTCCAGAACAACGTCTACATCAACCCCAGCACCCCTCTGGAGTACGGCGGCCTCGGCCACGCCATCCTCGGCACACTGATCATCGTCGGCATCTCCACCCTCATCGCGGTGCCGATCGGCATTGCGACCGCCGTGTACATCACTGAGGTACGCGGTCGGGCAGTTCCCTATGTGCGGTTCTTCGTCCAGTCGATGAGCGGCATCCCCTCCATCGTGGCGGGCCTGTTCATCCTGACGGTTCTGATTGTCTCGGGGGCCATCGGCCAGAGCGCCTTCGCTGGCGGCCTCGCCTACGCGATCCTGATGCTGCCCACCGTGGCGCGCACCGCAGAAGAGGTTCTCCGCCTCATCCCCGATGACCTGCGCACGGGAGCTCTCGCCCTGGGCTCAACCCGTGCTCGCGTGGTGCTTCGGGTGGTCCTCCCGGCGGCGAAGACGGGCATTGTCACGGCCATCATCTTGGGCATCGCCCGGGTCATCGGTGAGACAGCCCCGCTGCTGCTGACGTCCCTGAAGAGCGATCAGACGGTGCTCAATCCGTTCAACAGTCCGATCGCGGCCCTGCCGACCTACATTTTCGACAACGTGGCGCTGCCGTACCCAGGTGCCGTGGCCCGAGCGTGGGGAGCCGCACTGGTTCTCATGCTGCTCGTTCTGATTCTGTTCACCATTGCCCGAATCATCGGCCGCGATCGCGTCGGCCGACGCAGTTAGGAGATCTGAATGTCCACAGCAGAGTTCGAGGGTGAGTTGCAGACGTTGGAGTCTGAAGTGACCCTGCCCGCGGAGCGTGGGCCGGTGGAATTGGCTGCTGAGAACCTCAGTGTCTGGTTCGGCAAGCGCAAGGTGCTCGAGGGCGTCAACATCGACTTCCCGAAGAACAGCGTGACCGCGCTGATTGGTCCATCGGGCTGTGGCAAGTCGACGTTCATCCGCACGCTCAACCGCCTGCACGAGCTCATTCCCGGTGCTGCGCTCGCTGGCCGAGTCCTCTATGAGGGACAGGACATCTACGAAAAGGACGTTGATCCCGTCCACATTCGACTCAAGATCGGCATGGTGTTCCAGAAGCCGAACCCCTTCCCGAGCATGACTATCCGCGGGAACGTGCTCTCGGGTCTGAAGCTCTCGGGCATGAAGCGCAGCAACCACGACCAGATCGTTGAAGAGACCTTGACCGCGGCGGGCTTGTGGAACGAGGTCAAGGATCGCCTCGATGCGACGGCCGGTGAACTCTCCGGCGGTCAGCAGCAGCGCCTGGTTATTGCTCGCGCTCTCGCCGTTCAGCCACACGTCCTGCTCATGGACGAGCCATGCTCGGCCCTCGACCCAGCATCGACGCTGAAGATCGAGGAGACCATCCGCGAGCTGTCCAAGGACATCACCATCGTGATCGTCACGCACAACATGCAGCAGGCTGTTCGCGTCTCGGACTACACGGCCTTCTTCCTCGCGGCTGAGAACGAGCCCGGCTATGTCATCGAGCAGGGGCTGACTACCGAGATCTTCGGTCAGCCGCAGGATCAGCGCACCCTCGACTACGTCAACGGCCGCTTCGGTTAAACGTGCGTTCACTCTGCTACCCAGAGTTCACCTGACGGTCGTTCGGCGGTCCCTCGAGTGATGATTCCGGGTCAGATTGCCCGCATAGCGTCCTCCATGTCAGCAATTCCGCATATGAAGGAGAAACTCGTGCGACGTTTGATCGCAGCTCTCTCAGGCACCGCCATTGCGGCCAGCACGGTCGCACTCGCAGTTCCGGCCAACGCGGCAGAGACCATCCCCGGTGGTGGCGCCTCATTCCCCTACGTCTTCATCTCGCAGTGCCTTTCGGACTTCAATGCCTCGCAGAAGAACTTCAGCATCGAGTACACCTCGACTGGTTCGGGTACTGGCAAGGGCAACTTCGCGAAGGGCACCTTCGTCTACGCGCAGACCGACTCGGCCTTCTCCAAGGGAACAGAGCCCAGCTTCGGGTGGGAGTACATCCCGAACATCGGTGGTGGCGTCGTGATGCCCATCAACCTCAAGAACAGGACGAACGGTCGCAGCCTCGGCTCGTCCATCCAGCTCAAGCAGAGCACTATCGCCAAGATCTTCGGCGGCAAGATCACGCGCTGGAACGACAGGGAGATCCTGAGCTCCAATCCGCGCATTGCCAAGGCGATCCCCAGCACCCCGATCACCATCGTCTACCGCGCCGACAAGTCCGGTACGACGAACAACTTCCTGCAGTACCTGAACAGCTGGGCGCCGAGCATCTTCGGCGATGTCGAGGACACCATGTCCACGGCCTTCCCCGGTGGCAAGCCTCCGTCAAACTCCATCGCTGGCAACAAGAACTCCGGCGTGATGGCGCAGGTCATGTCCAAGGAGGGTGCTATCGGCTACGTCGACCTCGGCGACGCCAAGGGCTACCCGTCCGCACGCGTGCAGAACGGCATGGGCGAGTACGTCGCACCGTCTTCTGCATCGATCGGCCGCAACCTCGCGAATCAGACCGATGTCCGGTCCACCGGACTCGTCGACCTGAACTACAACGTGAAGGTCAAGGGCGCCTACCCGATCGGCATCTTCAGCTATGGTCTGGCCCGCACGGACGGCAAGGGCCCGAAGGGCCTGGGTGTTCGCCAGTTCCAGGACTACGTCATCCAGAAGTGCGGCCCGTCCCGTGCATCCTCGCTGGGCTTCGTCCCGGTGGGCGGCAAGGCCCTGGCCAAGGCGAAGTCGCTCGTCAGCCAGATCAAGTAATTTCCCGCACGGCGGTCACGGTGACTGCTGTGAACTCGAGCAGAAGGTGAGTGAGGGCGATGCCCGGAATGTCCTGGACAGGCCGAGGCGTCGCCCTCACCTCCCTTTTCGGCGCCGGTGTGCTGGCCATGAGTGCCTGCACACCCCCGATGCCGCCTGACGTGCTGGCAGCTCGGGCTGAGAACCAGATCCAATGCCAGACCGGTGCAGCGGACGTCGCATTGCCGGAGAACCTGATGGGCTCGATGCAGATGCTGGGCGACACCCTGACGTCTGTCTGTCCGGACCAGACGCTGATGGAGGTTCCCGAGGACCAGCCCGCTCCGCTGCGCGTCACCACGGGCCCCCCGTCGGCGGAGACCATCGCGGCGTTCGAGGAGAACTGCACCCCCGGCGACACCATCTATGTGCCGCTCTACGGGTATCCCGTGACGCTGGCCTACAACATTCTGGGGCTGGAAGGCCTTGTGCTGACCCCGGCTGCGATCGCTGGGATTCTGAACGGGACGATCACGTCCTGGGAGGATCCGGCGATCACGGAGCCGAACGCATCCTTCGACCTGACCTTGCTTCCGGAGATCGCGGTCATGAGCACCGAGAGCCCATCGGGCGCGGTGGAGGCCATGACCACGTGGCTCTCCGACGTGGTGCCCGATCAGTGGACCGAGGGAGTGGTCGGGACCCTTCCGAACAGCACGGTCCTTCCCACGTACATGGACCTGATTCTCGAGATGACCCTCATGGAGGGCACGGTGGCGGTGCTGCCGGTATTCGACGCCATCAACAACCTCATTCCTGCGGCCAGTCTCCCGGTGGTCGATGACGCCGAAGGTGGCACCGGAGAGACGGTCTACATCAGCGCTGACGATGTGCAGTTGGCCAAGATCGGCGTCGGCGCCATCAACGTCACCACGGATGAGAAGGGCAACATCGCAGCGGCGCCAGCGGTGGGAGGAATCCCCGTTGCTGAGAACTTCGACTTTGCCTCGACCAAGGTGATCCTTCAGGAGGGCCAGCCCATGATCGGGTGGCCGGTGAATGGCGTGGGTCACCTGCTGGTGTGCGACAGCCCGGACAATCCGGTCCCGTTGTCGGTGGCCCAGTACGCCCTGCGACTGGCCGGGCAAGGTGCGTTGGAGTCCTATGGGCTCACTCCCATCCCCGAGCCGGTGCGCATTTCCACCTTCACCCCGCTGAAGGTCGTCGCCGCTGAGGGCGATCCCGACGGTGCCGCAGTCGACGTGCCGGCCGAGGGTGAGTCCGACTGACCGATCAGGCCGTGCGCCGACCGGCGCCGAGCCCGAGCACAGTGAGGGCCCCACTCCCGACCGGGTGAGGGGCCCTCACTGCTGATGCAGGATCGCGGGTGCTCGGGTCCGCCTCCCTGCGTGCGTGTGCTGCTCGCTAGATGAAGAGCAGTTGCGCACCATCCGTCATTTCGATGAAGTCGCTGGCGTTGATGATGCCGTCGACGCCATCCCACAGGTCATCTGCCGACAGGTGGTTCATATCGGCACTGAGGCGGCAGGCCCAGATCCGCGCGCCCGATGCCTTGATGAGCTCGAGGAACTCCGGGACCTCGGGGATCTCCAGCTCTTCCAGGGACTTGTGCATCATGTGCGTTGCCATCGACGTCATGCCGGGGATCGGCGCCAGGGCTGCGGGGATGTGAGCCGCGGGGTTGCCGACGGGCGAGAACTTCAGGTGCTCCATGCGCCCCTTGGTGATGATGTCGAATCCCCAGAACGTGAAGAAGAGCTCCACCTCCACACCCTCACCCAGCGCGGCATTGCCGAGGATCAGGCCCGGGTAGGCCATGTCCAGGCTGCCCTTGGAGATGATGATGGCGAGCTTGCGACCGGTCTCGACCTCGTCATCGAATGACGGGACGAGCATGTCCTGCGTTGCAGTCATTGTCCTGGCCTCTCAGACGCAGCCGGCAGGCTTGGGAAGGCCTGCGATGTAGGCCATCTTCTTGGCCGGCTTCTTGGGGAAGAGCTGGAACAGCTTCTTCGTGTCGACGCCTCCGGCAGTCGAGACGCGGCGAATGGTGGGCGTTGCGCCCTGATCCTTGAAGTCATTCCGCAGGAAGCGGATGACCTGCCAGTGCTCGTCGGTCATGTCGACACCGATGGCCTCGGCGAGCGCCTTGCCGGTGTCCTCGTCCCATTCGTCGTACACGGTCATGAAGCCCTCGTCGTCGACGGTGACGTCGTGGCCGTTGATGGTGGTGGTGGGCATCTCGTTCTCCTTGCTTGATCGGCTCTTGGGTGTGTTGTGATTGCTGGTGTGTGGTCGTCGCCTACTTCTCGGCGGTGACCAGGTCGGTTCGCTTGCCGGACGTCGACATCAGCGGCGGCAACCCCATGGGTCGGCCGGGGATGAGCATGTTCCAGTACATCCAGCGGAAGGCGAGCTTGCCGATGTGGTTCAGATGCGTCTGCTTGAGCAGGCTCATGGGACCGAGGCCGGCGACGGGGTACTTGCCGGGAAGTGGCTCCCAGTCGTAGTTGAAGTCGATGAGCATCGCCTTCTTGCCGCCCGTCTCGATGAAGCAGTTGGCATGCCCGTCGAACTTGTGGGTCATCTCCTTGCCCTGGATGTACTCCAGGAAGTTCTCGACGAAGATGTCGATCTCGAAGTGCGCGACGGAGCCGGCCTTGGAGGCCGGGATGTCGTTGGCGTCACCGAGGGCGAAGATGTTCGCGTGGGCCTTGGCCTGCTGGGTGAACTTGTCCACCGGCACGAGGTTGATCTCGTTGCCGAGTCCGGACCTGGCGACGTAGTCGGCGCCCATGTTCAGGGGGATGGTCACGAGCAGGTCGAAGGGAACCTCGCGCTCGTCGTACGAGACGAGGGCTTTCTTCTCGTTGTCGACCTCCATGAGCATGAAGTCGGGCTCGACCGCGATGCCCTTCTCCTCCAGCGTGTTGCCGAAGGCCTGAGCCGCGATGGGCTTGGTGAAGGCGCCGGGCAGCGGCGTCACGTAGGTCATCTCGACCTTGTCTCGCATGCCCTTGTCCTTGAAGAAGGAGTCGGCGAGGAAGGCGAACTCCAGGGGTGCGACCGGGCACTTGATCGGCATCTCGACGATATTGATGACGAGGTGGCCGCCGGGCCAGGTCTCGAGCTTCTTGGCCAAGGCCACGGAGCCCTCGTAGGTGTAGAACTCGTGGACGCTGTTGCCCCACTGGTCACTGGTCATGCCGTCGGTCTGATCAGGGCGTGGCGTGACGCCGGAGGCGATGATCAGGACGTCGTAGTCCAGACGTCGGCCATCGGTGAGGAGCACCGCGTTCTCGTCGGCCTCGACGCGATCGATCTCCCCGTAGACCAGGGGGACGTCCTTGGTGAGGTTCTTGCGGCGGCTCTTCGTGATCTGCGATGGCCTATAGGTGCCGAAGGGCAGGAAGAGGTACCCGGGCTGGTACCTGTGGTTGTCATCCGCGTCGACGACGGTGATCTCCCAGTCAGACGCGGACAGCTTGCGCCGCAGCTTGTTGGCGGCGATGGTTCCGGCGGTTCCCCCGCCGAGGATCAGCAGCTTCTTCATGTCTCGATGGTGGCACCCCAACCCGGGTCTGCCGTGGGGTCGAAGTGCGGGACTTGAGATGACGAAGGTCCCCGTCAGCGGGTGCTGAGGGGACCTTCGTCGAGTGTGGAGCGTCGAGTGTGAAGGGGGGGCGGCCTGGCCTAGAGGGCGGCCATCTCATCGGCCAGCGGACCGAGCCGCTCGTGCAGTTCGCGGTACTCGAGGGCCTCGTCGATGTAGGGGGTGTCGAATTCAGCTCCGCACGAGCACTCGAGAACGAAACGGCACAAGCCGTAGTTGAAGGTGGAGGAGACCTGATGGCCCTCGTCGTGCAGGGGTGGATGCAGGGCGGTGAGGTGCCGGTCGCGCCTGAGGAAGGGGAGTTTCATGTCGCACCTGCTCTCCTGATCGAGGATTTCGCTCGCCAACGAGCGGTCGCCGTCGCGGTGACTGCTACCACGTTAGCAGGATCCGGCCACTTTCAGGAAATCCCCCGTTCGAGTGTTGTTCACCTGTAGTTCACTTTGGGTCACCGGGCCTAGTGCTCGGCTGCCTTGAATCGGTCCCACGAGGCGTGGATCTCGGCCTCCGCCGCCGTCCGTCCCACCCAGGTGGCGCCCTCGACGCTCTTGCCGGGCTCGAGGTCCTTGTACACCTCGAAGAAGTGCTGGATCTCCAGACGATCGAACTCGGCCACGTGGTGGATGTCGCGCAGGTGCTCCATGCGGGGGTCCCCTGACGGCACGCACAGGACCTTGTCGTCGCCGCCGGCCTCGTCCGTCATGCGGAACATCCCGACCGTGCGGCAGGAGATGACGACGCCGGGGAACGTGGGCTCCTGCACGAGCACGAGGGCATCGAGAGGATCGCCATCGAGACCGAGGGAGTTGTCGATGAACCCGTAGTCGTGCGGGTAGCGGGTCGAGGTGAAGAGCATCCGGTCGAGGCGGATCCGGCCGCTGTGATGGTCCATCTCGTACTTGTTCCGGCTGCCTGCAGGAATCTCGATGGTGACATCGAAGGTCAACGGCTCCATGGTGGTCCTCCCTGAACGCCGAGCATCGGCGCTCCCTCGGTGCCCTAGTCTTCCCTAAGTCGGGGAGGGAGGACGACCAGTGCATCTACGAGCAGGCTCCAACCCCCTGTCGGCCATCCGTCTGTCAGCCATCCCCCTGGCGACGATCCTCGCTGCCGGGTTGCTGGCTGTTGCTCCGGCAGTCGCCGACACCACCCCTCCACCGGCGCCTGCTCCCAGCATCCTGAGCCCGACGGTGCAGCGGGAGCCCCGGCCCACGCCTGAGGGGGTCCGGTCGGCCATCGGTCGGCTGGTGAAGAGGGACCTCGCGCGTGCCTCGGTGATCGTGCTCGACCCGGCATCGTCATCGGTTCTGTTCGACCAGCGTGGCAGCAAGCCGCGGATCCCCGCCTCCACGGCCAAACTCGCCACCGCTGCGGCTGCCCTGGAGGTTCTGGGCGCCGGCACCACGATTCCCACCATCGCCTACCGCGACGGCGACACCGTCTATCTCGTCGGCGGGGGTGATCCCACGCTGGTGCGGGGAAAGAAGCGGGACACGATCGACAACGGCCGCGCCTCGCTGACAGCACTTGCCAAGGCTGTGGCCGAGGACTACGGCACGCAACGGGCCATCACCGTCATCTACGACGCATCCGCCTTCACCGGCCCCGCCCTCGGACCCGGATGGAAGTCGAGCTTTCCGTCTGCGGGAGTGGCGGCCCCGGTCAGTGCCCTCGTCGTGGACGGCGGTCGTGTGCGACCCGGTGCCTCATCGCGAGTCACCGACCCTGCTCGTCAGGCGGCGAAGGAATTCTCTGCCCTGCTGAAGTCGCAGGGGCTGAAGGTGAAGAAGACGCGCAAGGGCGCTCTGGCGGCATCAGCCACGGAGGTCGCGCGCGTGGAGTCGCCACCGGTGGTGGAGATCGTCGAGGGCTTCCTCACCGATTCGGACAACAACTATGCAGAGGCGCTCGCTCACCTCGTGGGCGGAAAGCTGCTGGGGGATCCCTCCTTCGCCGGCGGCGCACAGGCCACCGTTCAGGTGCTCGCCGAGGCTGGCCTGCCCATAGCCGGGCTGACCCTGGTCGACGGCAGCGGACTCTCCCGGAGAAACCTCATTCCGCCTTCACTGCTGGCGGAGCTGCTCTCCGATGTGGTGGTCGGGCAGGACGCCGACCTGACTCCGATCGGCTCCAGCCTGGCGATCGCCGGGTTCACCGGGACCCTCGAGAGTCGGTTCGGCACTACCGCGACCGCGGACGGGCGCGGTTTCGTGCACGCGAAGACGGGCACCCTCACGGGCGTCGCGTCGTTGGCCGGAACAGTGCTGGATGCCGAGGGTCGCACGCTCGTCTTTGCCATGATCGACGACAAGGTGAAGTCGATCGGCAAGGCGCGCGCCACAATGGACACCATCGCGGCCACCCTCGCCACGTGCGGATGCGACTGAGCCCGGTCCGTCCTCGTGATCGGTCCACGTGATCGGTCCTCGTGATCGGTCCACGTGATCGGTCAAAAGAAAGGAAGACACCCGATGCTGCCCGTCCTGCTGCCGGTCAACCAGTTCGACCACTTCTATCGAGGCGGCGATCGCATCGGTGCGCTCAGGCATGGGCCGGGCGGCCCGCAACGGCCTGAGGAGTGGATCGGCTCGACCACGGCTCGGTTCGGTCAGGCACCGCAGGGCTTCAGTCGACTTCCCGATGGTCGCCTGCTGATCGAGGCCATTGAATCCGATCCCCAGGCGTGGCTCGGTGCGGATCACGTCGGGCGCTACGGCACCAGCACCGAGGTGCTGATCAAACTGCTCGACCTGGACCAGCGACTGCCCGTGCACCTGCACCCGAACCGTGAGTTCTCGCGAACGCACCTCGGCCTGGCTCACGGGAAGACGGAGGCCTGGTACGTCCTCGATGCACCCGAGGGGGGCGAGGTCGGCGTCGGTTTCGCCCAGGAGATGAGCCGGGACCAGGTGGCGGCCTGGGTCGATGCGGAGGACTCCGAGTCCCTGTTGGCATCGCTGCAGCGCAGAGTCGTCCGGCCAGGAGATGCGATGCTCGTGCCGGCGGGTCTTCCGCACACCGTGGCATCCGGGGTCTTCGTCCTTGAACTTCAGGAGCCGACGGACCTGTCGATCCTGCTCGAGTGGCAGGGCTTCGCTGTCGACGGCAAGAAGGACGGGCATCTGGATCTGGGCTTCGACACCGTCCTGGGTGCGGTCGACTACTCAGCAGTGTCGTCGAGCGACCTCGACCACCTGGTGCTCCCGCGCGAGCAGATCGAGGGTGCTGGCCTTCACTCGGCCATGCCGGCCGCTGCCGATGCCTACTTCCGCGCTCATCACTTCGACACCTCCGGCGGTCCGTTGGACGTCGATCCCGGCTTCGCCGTGATCCTCATGCTGGACGGACACGGAGTGCTCACCACGGAGGCTGGCTCACTGCAGGTCGCCAAGGGCGATGCCGTCCTCGTCCCCTATGCGGCAGGCCGGCTGAGCCTTCACGGCGAGGGAGCGGGAAAGCTGACCGGAGTGGTGTGCCGCCCACCCGCGCCTGATGCGCCGACCGGCGCACGCTGACGGCCCTGATGGCTGACACTCGTCCCGACGCGATCGACTGGGATCTGGCGATCGCGACCGCGCGACGCCTCGCCCCGTCGGGTCCGGAGTTGGAGCCTGGGGCCGCGCGTGAGGCCGTCGCGATGCTCCGCGGCCTGGCCCGCGAGGCGATCGCACCTGTGCGTGAGGTGACCGGTCTCGTCGCCCCTGACACCTCCCCGGCGGTCGTCGTCGATAGGGGAGCGTGGATCGCATCCAACGTAGAGGGGATGAAGACGATCCTCGGTTCTTGGGAGACGTTGTCCGAGCGCACGGAGAATGCCCCCGCGGTGGTGCGCAGCCTCGGGTCGCGCGGCACGGCGTTGCAGCTCGGGGCGGTACTGGCCTGGCTTTCGACCAAGGTGCTCGGCCAGTTCGAGACCTTCGGTGCGGGGCCGCACCAGCCCGGGCGACTCCTGCTCGTAGCGCCGACGATCGTGAGCGTCGAGCAGCAGTTGGACGTCGATCCCCGGGACTTCCGCTTCTGGGTGTGCCTTCACGAGGAGACCCATCGAGTGCAGTTCGGCGCGGTCCCGTGGCTCGGCGAGCACTTCGCTGCCCGGATTCAGGCCCTGCTCGAGGCCTCCGACCTGTCGGCGCGAGAGACGATGGAGCGACTCGTGGCCTTCGTCTACGCGCTGGTGCGATCGCTGCGCTCGGGCTCCGATGTCAGCGTCATCAACGCGCTTCAGACGCCGGAGCAGAAGATCCTCTTCGACGAGCTGACCGGGCTGATGTCACTGCTCGAAGGTCATGCCGATGTGGTCATGGACGACGTGGGACCCGCGGTGGTGCCATCGGTCAGGACGATCCGTGAGCGGTTCAGCGAGCGTCGCGAGCAGGTCCGTGGAGTCGATCAGATCGCTCGCCGTGCGCTGGGAATGGACGCCAAGATGCGGCAGTACACCGACGGCGCCGCCTTCGTCCGCCATGTCGTCGACCGGGTCGGCATGCCGGGCTTCAACCGCGTGTGGACCTCTCCGGACCACCTGCCCTCGCGGGTCGAGATCCACGACCCGGATGCCTGGATGAATCGGGTGGGGCTGGGGGCATGAGTCGCCGGGTTTCTTCCGAGGAGACGCTCGCCTGCCGGCGGTCGATGGCCGAGGGGCTGGCGGATCTGCGCCCCGGTGCTCGTGTGGTGGTCGCCTGCTCGGGTGGCGCTGACTCGCTGGCTCTCGTGGCTGCGGCGGTCTGGGTTGGCGGACGCGCGGAGCTCGCGGTCAGTGCGGTGGTCGTCGATCACGCCCTGCAGTCGAACTCGCACGAGGTCGCTGACGCGGCGGCCAGCACGTGTGACCTGCTGGGTGCGCCCGCATCGATCGTGCGCGTGGACGTGGGCACCAAAGGCGGCCCTGAGGCAGCCGCTCGCGATGCGCGCTATGAGGCGTTGAGGCGTGCCGCAGACGAGAGTGGCGCCGAGGCCGTCCTGCTGGGTCACACCCGGGAGGATCAGGCTGAGACGGTGCTGCTCCGTCTGGCTCGTGGCTCGGGTGCGCGATCACTGGCGGCCATGGCGCCGCGCACGGGTCTGTGGCGACGGCCCTTCCTGCACCTCCCCCGGTCGACCGTCCGAGCGTCCGCAGAGGATGCCCTAGCGGCGATCGGGCGCCAGGCCTGGGACGACCCGCACAACGAGGATCCAGCGTTCGCTCGGGTCCGGGTTCGTCAGGCGCTGGCAGAGATCGAGCGGGCGCTGGGCTCTGGCGTGATCGCCGGGCTGGCGCGTAGTGCCGACCTGCTTCGCGACGATGCCGATGCACTGGAGGCGATCGGCGACGAGGCCCACCGTCGCATCGTGTCGACCAGCGGGTCGCAGATCTCGAGCGACTGCAGCGACCTTGCGGGGCTCGCGGCTGCCATCCGCAGCAGGGTGATCCGTTCGATGATCATCGAGGCAGGGGCTCCCGGGGAGGACGTTGGCATCGATCACGTGCGTTCGGTGGAAGCCCTCGTCAGCCAGTGGCACGGACAAGGACCGGTCAGTTTGCCGGGCGGTGTGATCGCAGAGCGATCGTGTGGCAGGCTGAGCGTGCACTCATCGAGCCCCCGTCTGGAGAAGTAGTGAATCCTGAGGACATCTCCTCTGAACTTGAGCACGTCCTCCTCACGGAGCAGCAGATCCACGACCGTCTCGTGGAGCTCGCGGCACAGATCGACCAGGACTATGGGGGCAAGGACCTGCTGCTCGTCGGAGTCCTCAAGGGGGCCGTCATGGTGATGGCAGACCTGGCGCGCGCTCTGGGGCGCACTGCCGACATGGACTGGATGGCGGTCTCGTCATACGGCTCTGGCACCACGTCCAGCGGCGTCGTCCGCATCCTCAAGGATCTCGACGCGGACCTTGACGATCGGCATGTCCTCATCGTCGAGGACATCCTCGACTCGGGGCTGACCCTCTCGTGGCTGATGAAGAACCTCTCCTCCCGCAACCCCGCATCAGTCGAGGTGTTCACCCTCCTGCGCAAGCCGGATGCCCAGAAGGTGAATGTGAACCCGCGCTACATCGGTTTCGACATCCCCAACGAGTTCGTCGTCGGGTACGGGCTGGACTACGCGGAGAAGTACCGCAACCTGCGCTGCGTGGGCACTCTCGCCCCGCACGTCTACAGCTGAGCCTGGGAGAGAACCCTCCCTTTATGCGGTTTCGCCGAGGGCTGAGGTGGGTGCCCCCTGCGCCGGGTGAGGCATCCCTCACCTCGTAGTACCGTGATGAGGTGGATGTGAAGAAGCTCCTGCGCGGTCCCATCTTCTGGATCGCCATGATCGTGCTGTTCGTGCTGATCGGCTCGAGCTTCGTGTCGGGGATCGGTGCTCCGGAGGAGCTGGACACCAGCCAGGCCATCACCGAGATCCAGTCCAACAACGTCGACACGGCCACGATCGTCGACCGCGATCAGGTGCTGGAGCTGACCCTCAAGGACGGCAGCAAGGCGCGCTCCTCCTACGTCGCGGGCCAAGGCGTCAATCTGCAGGAGCTGCTCCAGGCGAAGGTCAATGCCGGGCAGCTGCCGGGTGGCTACAACATCGTCGTGCCCACGGAGAGCCTGCTCGTCACACTCCTCATCTCGCTCCTGCCGATCGCCTTGATCGTGCTGCTGTTCTTCTTCCTGATGTCGCAGATGCAGGGCGGCGGATCCAAGGTCATGCAGTTCGGCAAGTCCAAGGCGAAGATGATCACCAAGGACATGCCGCAGACGACCTTCGCCGACGTGGCCGGTGCCGAGGAGGCCGTCGAGGAGCTGCACGAGATCAAGGACTTCCTTGAGGACCCGGCGAAGTTCCAGGCAGTCGGGGCCAAGATCCCGAAGGGCGTCCTTCTCTATGGTCCTCCGGGAACCGGCAAGACACTGCTTGCGAGAGCGGTGGCCGGCGAGGCTGGCGTGCCTTTCTACTCCATCTCCGGCTCGGACTTCGTCGAGATGTTCGTCGGCGTCGGAGCCAGCCGCGTCCGTGACCTGTTCAACCAGGCGAAGGAGAATGCTCCGGCGATCATCTTCATCGATGAGATCGATGCCGTGGGACGCCATCGCGGCGCCGGGCTCGGAGGCGGTCACGATGAGCGCGAGCAGACCCTCAACCAGATGCTCGTCGAGATGGACGGCTTCGACGTCAACGCGAACGTCATCCTCATCGCCGCGACCAACCGGCCAGACATCCTCGACCCCGCACTGCTTCGTCCCGGTCGATTCGATCGCCAGATCGCGGTGGAGCGCCCGGACCTCAACGGCCGCTTCGAGATTCTCAAGGTGCACGCGCAGGGCAAGCCCATCGCAGAGGACATCGACCTCATGTCGGTGGCCCGACGCACGCCCGGCTTCACCGGTGCCGATCTTGCGAACGTCCTCAATGAGGCGGCTCTTCTGACTGCGCGGAACAACGGCACCGTCATCGACGACGAAGCGTTCGACGAGGCGATCGATCGCGTCATCGCTGGGCCGCAGAAGCGCACGCGAGTGATGGACGACCTGGAGAAGAAGATCACGGCGTATCACGAGGCTGGGCACGCGCTCGTTGCCGCGGCCCTGCCAGGCAACGACCCGGTGCACAAGATCACGATCATGCCCCGAGGTCGGGCGCTCGGATACACGATGGTGCTTCCCGATCAGGAGAAGTACTCGACGACGCGCAGCCAGATGCTGAACCAGTTGGCCTACATGCTCGGCGGGCGTGCCGCGGAGGAGCTGATCTTCCACGATCCGACCACGGGTGCCTCGAATGACATCGAGAAGGCCACGGCGGTGGCGCGCGCGATGGTGACCCAGTTCGGCATGACCGAGCGACTCGGCGCGATCCGCTACGGCCAGGAGCAGAACGAGGTCTTCCTCGGCCGGGACATGGGGCACATCCGCGACTACTCCGAGGAAGTGGCCGCGGCCATTGACGAGGAGGTGCGCGGCTTCATCGAGGCGGCGCATCAGGAGGCCTACGACGTACTGGTCGCGAACCGCGACGTCCTCGATGCGATGGTGCTGGCGCTTCTGGAGCGCGAGACCCTGGACAAGGCGGAGATCGAGGAGGTCTTCGCGGAGCTGCAGTTGCGTGAGCCTCGTGCGGCGTGGACTGGCTCGGCCAGGCGTCGTCCTGACGAGCGCGGTCCGGTGCTGACTCCTGCCGAGATTTCGACCAATGGGCATTCAGCCAATGGGCATTCAGCCAATGGGCATTCGACTGGCACCACGCCTGCTCTGCCATCGGGTGTCGAGGACGAGGCGTGAGCGGCATCGACCCGGTCACCCTTGCCGCGGACAGTCAGGTGCGAGCGTTCGACTTCGAGGCGGCCGAGCGCGCCGTGCGTGATCTGCTGGTGGCCATCGGCGAGGATCCCGAGCGCGACGGCCTGCGTGACACCCCGGCTCGCGTGGCGCGCGCCTACGAGGAGACATTCCGCGGCATGCGCATGAACGCTGACGAAGTACTGTCCACGACGTTCGACATCGGCCATGACGAGATGGTCCTCGTGAAGGACATCGAGCTCTACAGCACGTGCGAGCATCACCTGGTGCCGTTCCACGGAGTCGCCCACATCGGCTACATCCCGAGTTCTGACGGGCGCATCACCGGCCTGTCCAAGCTCGCGCGACTCGTCGACGTCTTCGCGAAGCGTCCTCAGGTGCAGGAGCGCCTGACGACTCAGGTCGCAGACTCGCTCATGCGCATTCTGGAGCCTCGTGGGGCCATCGTCGTGATGGAGGCCGAGCATCTGTGCATGTCGATGCGCGGTGTGCGCAAGCCGGGAGCCAAGACGACCACCAGTGCGGTGCGTGGCACGCTCCGGGATGCGGCGACGCGCGCCGAGGCCATGGCTCTGATCCTGGGTCGCTAGCAATGCACCCGGACGGCCTGCCCCTGGCCCTGTCCCAGCTCGAACGCACGGCCGTGATGGGTGTCGTCAATGTGACGCCGGACTCGTTCTCCGATGGCGGCCGCTATCTGGATGTGAATGCGGCCGTCTCGCATGGCGTTGCACTGCATCGCAGCGGGGCGGACGTCATCGATGTCGGCGGGGAGTCCACGCGTCCCGGTGCAGTGCGGGTCGACTCGCGTGAGGAGCGCCAGCGTGTTGTGCCGGTGATCGAACGTCTGGTGGCGGCAGGAGTCCCGGTCAGCATTGACACCATGCGCGCCGAGACCGCGGTAGACGCAGTGCGGGCGGGTGCCTGCATGGTCAACGACGTGAGCGGTGGGCTGGCCGATCCCGAGATGTTTGCGGCGGTGTCGACGCTCGCCGTTCCCTACATCGCCATGCACTGGCGTGACCACAGCGATCGCATGAACGACCTTGCGCAGTACGACGATGTGGTGGCGGAGGTGCTGCGGGAGCTGGGCGCACGCGTGACTGCGGCGGAGGCGGCGGGAATTCCGCGGAGCCGGATCGTGATCGATCCCGGTCTGGGCTTCGCCAAGGAGCCGGATCACAACTGGGTCATCCTGCGGTCGCTCCCCGACTTCCTCGAGGTGGGGCTTCCTGTCCTGATCGGTGCGTCTCGCAAGCGCTTCATCGGTGCGTTGCTGGCCGACCCGGAAGGATCTCCTCGAGCACTCGATGGCCGCGACCGAGCCACCGATGCGATCAGCGCCATCGCGGCCCACGCAGGAGTCTGGGCGGTTCGAGTGCATGACGTGACAGGCACCGCGGATGCGGTGCGTGTGGCGGCTGCTTGGCGATCCGGATCAGCCCCACGGTCCAGTGAGGCCGCTCAATCAGGGAGTTCACATGGCTGACCAGATCGTCATCACCGGTATTCGCGGGTTCGGCTTTCACGGGGTACTCGCGAGTGAGCGGGCAGAGGGGCAGGAATTCGTCGTCGATGTTGCTCTCGACGTCGAGATCGCGAAGGCGGCCACGAGCGACGACCTGGCAGACACTGTCGACTACGCCACCGTCGCGTCGGCGGTGCACGCGCTCATCGTGGGGGAGCCGTTCGACCTCATCGAGGCGCTGGCCGAGCGGATTGCCGGTGCATGCCTTGTGCCGGGGGTGGCGCGGGTCGAGGTAGTGGTCCACAAGCCGCATGCGCCGATCCCGGTTCCGTTCGACGATGTGGCCATACGAGTGGAACGGCATGCCGGCCGTGCCTGAGGTGCGCCGAGCCGCTCTGGCGCTCGGGTCCAACATCGGTGACTCGGCTGGAACCCTGCAGGGTGCAGTCGATGCGCTCCATGCGATCCCTGGCATCGAGGTGGTCGCGGTATCGGCGGTGTTCGAGACCGACCCCGTCGGGGGTCCCGATCAGGACGTGTTCCTCAACGCCGTCGTCATGGTGGAGACCTCGCTGGAGCCGATCGCGCTGCTCGACGCTGCGCAGTCGATTGAACTCGATTTCGGCCGCGTGCGCGACGTGCGATGGGGGCCGCGCACACTCGACATCGACGTGCTGGCCGTGGCTGATCTGGTGATGGAGCATGAGCGACTGGAGTTGCCGCATCCGCGCGCTCATGAGCGCGCCTTCGTCCTCGTCCCCTGGGCTGATGTCGACCCCGCCGGCGTCATCCCCGGTCGCGGGACCGTCGCCGATCTCCTTGCCTCGGTGGGCGACGCGGGTGTGCGTCGGACTGCACATGCGCTGGCCGCAACGTCGGACATCACGCCATGAATGCCATGCAGCCCACACGCCTGCGCCTGCTGGTCGCGATCGCCGTCATCTGCGGCGCCCTCGGCTGGGGGCTGGTGCAGATCGTCTCCTCGTGGCTTGGACGGCTCGTGCCCGTCCCCTGGCTCGCAGCCGCGGCGCTCTGGCTCCTCGCTGGTGCCATCGCCTACTGGACGGTGCTGGCCCGACCGCGCATCCAGGGGCGCCCGGGCACCAAGCCCATGGAGCCGTTGGTCGCGGCACGATCGGCAGCCATGGCGATGGCGGCCTCGAGGATCGGGTCGCTGATGGTGGGCTTCTATGGGGGCATTGCCGTGGGCATGGTCGGTCGGATGGCCGCACCCTCGGCCGTGCAGACCTTCTGGGCCTCGACGATGGCGGCGGTCGGCGCAGTGGGCATCGTCGCGGCGGCGCTGTGGCTGGAGCAGTCCTGCCGCATCCCGGCCGGCGGGGACGACGATCGGCCGACGTGACGCGTGCCACCGTGTGCCAGCGCATAGGCTGATGCCATGAGTGATGTGGCCCTTGAGGATCTGCCGTTCGACGAGTTGCGCAAGAAGGCGTTCTCCTACGCCGAGCACCATCTGGACCTTGGCTTCTTCACCGACCTGTTCTCGCATATGCCCGGCATGGTGGCGATCGAGGGCGAGGGCGGCGACCTCGGCGCCGTGGGAGGCACGTTCATCGAGACCGTCCGCGCGGTCAAGGAGATGATGGGCGACGCCGAACTGGACGAGACGACGGAGAGCCTGCTGCGGGCAAGGTTCGCGACGTATCTGCGCGAGCACGGCGAGGAGTGAGCCCACCCCGGCGAGTGGCGAGTTGTGGCGGGTTTGAACCCGTTCAAACCCGCCACAACTCGCCACTCGGCAGGGAGTGGGCAGGAAGGGTAGGGGGCTAGCGGTCGACGTCGCCCATCACCACGGGCAGCGACATCAACGCATCGGCCAGATCGGTGCGGGGCACTCCGACGAGCGCGGTCGTCATGGCCTGCATGGTGGCGAAGGACGCCGACCGGATCTTCATCCGCCAGGGGTACTTGTCGCCCGCCCCGACGAGCAGGATCCCGCTGATCCCGAGCGGCCCCTCGACCGACGCATAGGTCGCGCCCTCCGGCAGGCGCACAACCTTGGGCAGTGGCGTATCGACAGGGCCCTCGCCCAGCTCATCGAGGCGATCCAGGCACGCAAGAGCGAGCCGCGCAGTCACCGGCAGTTGATCGGCAAGGACGAGGTACCGAGCGCGCGCATCACCCTCGGTTCGCACCGGAACCTCCACCACCTCCGCCAGGTCGGCGTACGCCAGATAGGGATCGTCGCGACGCAGGTCCAGATCGACGCCGCTGGCTCGCCCGACGGGCCCGCCAAGTCCGAAGCCCACAGCCTGATCAGCGGTCAGCACGGCGATGCCCTCGAGGTCGACGGTCTCGCCGTCGACGGCCTGCTGCCATTCGTGCACCTGTGACTCCACGTCGACGAGTGTGGACCGCAGTGCTGCTCGGTCATCGTCAGCAATTGCTGCGGCGACGCCACCGATGCGGGCGAAACCCGGATGCATCCGTGCACCCGTGATGGACTCCAGGATGGTCGTGATCCGTGCTCGCATTGCCTCCATGGATGGGCGTGCCGTGCCGGCCGCCACGGCAAGAAACGGAATCGTCGCCTGAATGCGCTCCACCTCAGCTAGCAGCATGCGCGTCCACGTCGCGCGCTCAGGAGGGAGCATGCCGAGGGCCTCTTCAATGGCGAGGGCCGTGACGAGCTCGGAGGTGAACGACGACAGCCAGTCGTGACGATCCGCCAGCAGCATCGCCTGGCGAAGGTCGCGCGACTCGAAGAGCTTCTCCGCGCTCCGGTGCATGAAACCGACCTGAGGATCCGCCGAGGTGACGACGTCATCCGCGTCCACGGTGATCTGCAGCAGAAATCCTGGGTGACGAGCGGGGTGGCGGGGGTCCAGAACCAGCTCAGCATCGCAGTCGAGCCCGGCTACCGTGCCGATGCCGAGCAGAAGGTTCGTCGCCACGGCGCCATCCTGACAGAGGCGTCACATCGGAACTGCCATCGCTGTGATCGGGCGATGCGTCTACGCTCCCGAAGGTGAGCTTGGATCCCCAGCCGCCACGGCTGCGCATCGGCATCGTCGGTGCGGGCCGGGTCGGCGCGGTGCTGGGTGCTGCGCTGCGCAGGAGTGGTCACGAGATCGTAGGAGTGTCCGCCGTCTCGGATCTCTCGCGGTTGCGGGCTGACGCCCTGCTTCCCGGAGTGCCCGTTCTGGCGCCCCCGGAGATTGCGGATGCCGCCGAGCTCGTGCTCCTTGCCGTTCCTGATGACGTGCTGCCGGACCTCGTTGCCGGTCTGGTGGGCGCGGGAGCGCTCTCGTCGGGCCAATTCGTGGTGCACACCTCGGGCCGACACGGAATCGGGGTGCTCGCCCCCGCAACCGAGGTGGGAGCGGTGCCGCTGGCATTGCACCCGGCGATGACGTTCACCGGCACAAGCGTTGACCTTGCTCGCCTGGAGGGCGTGCCCTTCGGGGTGACGAGCCACGAGGCGATGCGGCCAGTCGCCGAGGCCCTCGTGGTCGAGATGGGCGGTGAGCCGGTGTGGGTTCCCGAGGAGGCCCGCAGCATGTATCACGCGTCCCTCGTCTTCGGTGCCAACTACCTGATGACCGTCGTGCTCCAGTCGGTCGATCTCCTCCGGGCAGCGGGCATTGCGGAGCCTGAGCGACTGCTCGCACCGCTTCTCAGCGCCTCGCTCGACAACGCCCTGCGGCACGGGGACGCCGCACTGACCGGCCCGGTGGCGCGCGGTGACGCGGCGACCGTCGCTGACCACCTTGACGTGATGAGTGACCTGCCCCCCGTGGTCACCGACTCCTACCGATCGCTGGCCCGGCTGACGGCCGACCGCGCGGTCGCGGCCGGACTCATCGATCTGGCGACGGCCGAGCAACTGCTCGGTGTGCTGTCGGCGCCGCAGGAGCCTTCATGAGCACCGAGCTGATTCACACCGTCGATGACCTGCGTCGGGGAGCGACGCGTCCCCGAGCCGTCGTGATGACGATGGGGGCATTGCACGACGGGCATGCGGAGCTCATCAGGCAGGCGCGTGAGCGCATCGGACCGAACGGCGACGTTGTCGTCACAGTGTTCGTCAACCCGACGCAGTTCGGGGCGGGGGAGGATTTCGATGCCTACCCACGCACCCTCGACTCCGATGTCGACGTCGCCGCTGCTGCGGGCGCGGATGTGGTGTTCGCACCGAATGCGTTCGAGGTCTACGGCCCGACCCGCGGTTTCGGCCCGAACACCGTGACGGTTGATCCCGGACCTCTGGGCGACATCCTCGAGGGAGCGTCGCGTCCGGGTCACTTCCGTGGAGTCCTCACGGTCGTGGCGAAACTGATGGGCATGACGACGCCTGCGATCGCGCTCTTCGGAGAGAAGGACTACCAGCAGCTCACCCTGATCCGTCGGATGGTCCGTGACCTGAACCTGCCCGTGGACGTCATCGGCGTGCCCACCGTGCGGGAACCGGATGGGCTGGCCCGCAGCAGCCGGAATCGATACCTGTCGTCGACGGAGCGCGCGATCGCGGCGACGATCCCGCACGCGCTGGATGCTGCGGTAGGTGCGGGCCGAGCGGGCCCGCAGGCGGCCTTGGACGCGGGACGCGCTGCGCTTGGCGCTGTGCCGGAAGTCGCGCTCGATTACCTCGTGGTGACGGATCCGGATCTGGGACCTGCACCCGAAGTCGGTGACTCCCGCATCCTGATCGCAGCCATGGTGGGCGGCACCCGCCTCATCGACAACCGACCCGCAAGGATGGGTGAATGAGCGGCCCTCGCCTGCCACGTCGCCTCACCGCCCCGGATCCGGGATGGGAGGCGCGCGCTGACGTCATCGTCGTCGGATCGGGCATTGCGGGGCTGACGGCGGCCCTGCGCGCTCGACAGCTCGGGCGCACCGTACTCCTCGTCACCAAGGCCACCGTGGATGCGGGATCGACCCGGTGGGCGCAGGGCGGCATCGCGGCCGCGCTGTCGGAGGAGGACTCGCCGGACGAGCATCGACACGACACCTTGGTGGCCGGAGTGGGGCTGTGCGATGACGAGGCAGTGCGGGTACTAGTGACCGAGGGCCCGGAGGCCGTGCGGGAGCTGATCGGCATCGGCGCGAGATTCGATGTGGATGCCAGCGGAGCGATTGCCCTGACGCGCGAAGGCGGTCACCTGCGTGATCGCATCGCCCATGCCGGAGGTGACGCCACTGGTGCGGAGATCTCCCGTGCCCTTGTCGCAGCGGTGCAGCTGGACTCAAGCATCGAGGTGATCGAGAACGCCCTCGCCCTTGATCTGCTGATGGACGACAACGGGCACGCGCGGGGCGTGACCCTGCACGTCATGAGATCGGGTCAGCGCGATGGCGTCGGCGCCGCGCTTGCCCCGGTGGTCATCCTCGCGACCGGCGGCTTTGGGCAGGTGTTCGGTCAGACGACGAATCCGTATGTCTCCACCGGCGACGGATTGGCGCTGGCAATGCGGGCGGGCGCGGACATCGCCGACATCGAATTCGTGCAGTTCCATCCCACGGTCATGTGGCTCGGCCCGCTTGCGAAGGGACAGCAGCCGCTGGTGTCCGAGGCCGTTCGCGGTGAGGGCGCGGTGCTGCTGGACGCATCGGGCACCCGGTTCATGGTCGACGAGCATCCACTGGCAGACCTCGCTCCACGCGATGTGGTGGCGAAGGCGATCATGCGTCGCATGCGCTCTGAGGGAACGAGCCACGTGTGGCTCGACGGACGCATGCTCGGCGCTGACACGTGGCTGCAGCGGTTTCCGACCATCTTGGAGTCCTGCCGATCCCGTGGCATCGACCCCGTCACGGACCTCATCCCGGTAGCTCCAGCGCAGCACTACGTCTCTGGAGGTGTGCGAACCGATCTGTGGGGGCGCGCCTCGATTCCGGGCCTGTATGCGTGCGGCGAGGTGGCGTGCACGGGTGTGCACGGAGCGAACCGCCTAGCCTCGAACTCCTTGCTCGAGGGACTCGTCTTCGCGCGTCGAATCGTGCAGGCGCTGGAAGTCGATGAGCACGACGTCATCGAGGCGGAGCCGGCTGCCGGTGCTGACGGACTCCTGCCCCATGCGGTGCGCCGACCCATGCAGCAGGTCATGGACACCGAGGCCGGCGTCCTTCGCAGCGCGGACTCGCTGGCGGGGGCTGCCCAGAGTCTCTCCCGTATCGGGGAGTCGGGCGGGTCTCGGCCGTCCACGGAGGACTGGGAGACCACCAACCTGCATCAGATCGCGACAGTGCTGGTGGCGCACTCGCAGATTCGCGAGGAGACGCGCGGATCTCACTGGCGCGAGGACTTCCCGGAGCGTGACGACGCGCGATGGCGTGTTCGGCTCGTGACGCGCATGGAGGACGATGGCTCCTTGAGCACGCGCGAGGAGCCGGTGACGGGAGCAGTGGAATGAGCGGCACGACCTGGCCGAAGGAGATCTCGGACCCGCTTGTCGCGGCCGGCTTCAGCCTCGACGCGGTGTCGTCGCTCATCACCATGGCCCTTGACGAGGACCTCGACGGCGGCGTGGATGTCACCACGGTGGCCACGGTCCCGGTCGATCAGCGAGCCACCTTGGACCTCGTGGCACGTGGCGCAGGCGTGTCAGCAGGAGCCCCGGTCGCCGCCGCCGTATTCGCCGAGGTGTGCGGTAGCGATGCGGCCATCACGATCGTCACGCCTGATGGCACGCGGGTGGAGCCTGGAACGGTCATCATGTCCGTCACCGGCAGCACTCATGAGCTCCTTCGTGCGGAACGCCCCGCCCTGAACCTCCTTGGCCATCTGAGTGGGATCGCGACGGCGACTCGAGCGTGGGTCGACGCCATCGAGGGCACTGGGGCGCGCATTCGTGACACCCGCAAGACGACACCGGGAATGCGTCGACTCGAGAAGTACGCCGTCCGCTGCGGTGGCGGGGTGAACCACCGGATGTCCCTCTCGGATGCCGCACTCGTCAAGGACAATCACGTGGTGGCTGCCGGTGGAGTGGCCGAGGCCTTTGACCTGGTTCGGACGCAGTTCCCAGGACTCGACGTCGAGGTGGAGGTCGACTCCCTCGATCAGCTCGACGAGGTTCTGGCCGCCGGAGCCGATCTGGTGCTGCTCGACAACTTCACCCCTGAGCGGATGCGCGAGGCAGTGCGACGCACGTCGGGCCGCGCCCGTCTGGAGGCCTCGGGCGGACTGTCCCTCGACGTTGCCGCCGAGGTCGCGTCGACCGGCGTGGACTACCTTGCGGTCGGAGCCCTCACCCACTCGGCACCGGTGCTCGACATCGGTGCAGACCTGCGTCAGGAGTCGTAGTGCTGCTCGCGATCGATGTCGGCAACACCAACACCGTCCTTGGCATGTTCGAGGGCGCGGACCTACGCCACTCGTGGCGCATCAAGACAGACTCGCGGACGACGGCGGACGAGATGGCTCTCACCTTCCGTGGCCTGCTCTCGGAGGCGGACGACGTCACCGGAATCGCCCTGTGCAGCACGGTGCCGGCTGTCCTGCGGGAGATGAGGGGCATGCTCGACCGCTACTTCGGCGACGTCACGACGGTGATCATCGAGCCGGGGACCAAGACGGGCGTTCCTGTGCTCACGGACAATCCCAAGGAGGTGGGTGCTGACCGCATCGTCAACACGATTGCGGCGCACCACCAGTACGGCGGTCCGTGCATCGTCGTGGACTTCGGAACGTCGACGAACCTCGATGTCGTCTCCGCAAAGGGCGAGTTCCTCGGCGGTGCACTCGCGCCGGGCATCGAGATCTCCCTGGATGCGCTGTCCTCCCGCGCTGCGCAGTTGCGGAAGGTGGAACTGGTCGCCCCTCGCTCGGTGATCGGCAAGAACACGGTCGAGGCACTGCAGTCCGGAGCGCTCTACGGGTTCGCCGGTCAGGTGGACGGGCTTGTCGACCGCATCATCGATGAGATCGGCGACGTCACTGCGGTGGTGGCGACGGGAGGGCTCGCGCCGATCGTCGTGCCGGAGTCCCAGACGATCACCCACCACGACCCGGACCTCACGCTTACGGGACTTCGTCTGGTGTTCGACAAGAACGTCGATTCCGCCTAGGTCGGGGACTTCACCCGTTGTAACCGGTGACGAGAGCCGTGACGGCCTTCAGCCCGTGCACCCGGCCGGCAGTTCGCGGAAGGATGAGCGTCCGCATCCCCAGGTGAGTCGCCCCGCCGTCGTCATTCGCGTTGTCTCCCACCATGAGCACATCCGAGGCGGGCATACCGAGTCGATCGAGGGCGATCTGGAAGATGCGCCGCTCGGGCTTGACCGACCCGACCTCGTAGGACAGGACGATCTCGTCGTACCAGCCGGTCATGCCCTCGCGGTCAAGCACGTCGCGAATGGGGACTCCGGCGTTGGACAGAAGGCAGGTTCGGATGCCGCTCTCGCGGAGCGCTCGGAGGGTGGGAACCGTGTCGTCATACGCATGCCACGTGGAGAGCATCACGTCATAGAGCGCGTTGGCCAAGGCGCGATCGACTCCGGGCCCGGCCTGAATGAGCTCGTGGAAGACCCGTGAGTGATCCTCGAAGGACAGATCCCGGCTGCTCTGCGAATCGCTGATGCGCGCACCCTCCCAGATGCGATCGAGGAAGGCGATGAGCTCGGTGCGCTCGTGGGTCGTGAGGGGATGGGGCTCGACGACGAGGGCCGCGTCCAGCCACGACTCTGCATCGCCCTGATCGACCAGCGTCGAGTGGATGTCGAAGACCACTCCCCGAATGGGCTGCGGAGTGGGCCATTCCGGGTGCGCGCTGGGGCCGTTGGTCATGCGGGCAGCCTACGAGGCATAGCCTTGTGCGCTGTGAGCAGCGACGCGACCACCGCAGACTCGACGGCAGCAGTGACGAGCACCGAACCTGAGGACGATCTGCCCGAGCAGATGCGCATTCGCCGGGAGAAGCGGGATCAACTGGTCGCCCGAGGCATGGAGCCCTACGCCATCGGCCTGCCCATCACCACCACCATCGCCGCGATTCGGGCTGCTCACCCCGATCTGGAACCGGACACCGCGACGGGTGATCGCGTGGGAATTGCCGGTCGGGTGATCTTCCAGCGCAACACCGGAAAGCTCTGCTTCGCGACCCTCCGCGCCGGGGATGGTACGGAGATCCAGGCGATGCTCTCGCTCGCGAACGTCGGCGAGGACGCACTGTCCGACTGGAAGGACCTCGTGGACATCGGTGACCACGTCTTCGTGGCCGGAGAGGTCATCACCAGCAAGCGCGGCGAGCTGTCGGTCATGGCGGATGAATGGCGGATGGCATCGAAGTCGCTCCGCCCGCTGCCGGTGGCGCACAAGCCGCTGAATGAGGAGACGCGGGTGCGTCAGCGCTATGTCGACCTCATTGTTCGCCCGGAAGCCCAGCAGGTGGCGCGCACTCGCGTGGCCGTGGTGGCTGCCGTGCGCAAAAGCCTGAGCGACCGAGGGTTCCTCGAGGTCGAGACGCCGATGCTGCAGACCATTCACGGCGGCGCTGCCGCGCGGCCCTTCGTCACGGAGTCGAATGCCTTCGACATCGAGCTCTACCTTCGGATCGCACCGGAGCTGTTTCTCAAGCGGGCCGTCGTCGGCGGTCTGGAGCGCGTCTTCGAGGTGAATCGGAACTTCCGCAATGAGGGCGCCGATCGCACGCATTCCCCCGAATTCACGATGCTGGAGTTCTATGCCCAGTACCTGGACTATCGCGATGTCGCACGCATCACCCGCGAGGTGTACCAGGAGGCGGCGCTGGCCGCCACGGGCAGCCTTCAGGTCCAGCACCCCGACGGCACCGCGCTCGATCTGTCTGGCGAGTGGCCGGAGATCGATCTGTACGAGTCGCTCTCTGCTGCCGTCGGCGAGGAGATCACGCCGGCGACCCCGCGTGACCACCTGGTGATGCTGTGCGATCGGGAGGGCATCACCTTCCATCCGACCGCTGTCCCCGGCAAACTGGCTGAGGAGCTGTTCGAGCACTACGTGGTTCCCACCCTCGTCAATCCCGTCTTCGTCATGGACTACCCGGTCGACACGTCTCCACTCGTCCGCGCGCACCGAACCAAGGCCGGTGTGGTGGAGAAGTGGGACCTGTACATCAATCGCATGGAGTCCGGCACCGGCTACTCCGAGCTCGTCGATCCGGTAATCCAGCGCGAGCGCCTCGTGGAGCAGTCCGCCCTCGGCGACCGCGGTGATGACGAGGCCATGCATCTCGATGAGGACTTCCTCCGTGCAATGGAGCACGGAATGCCGCCCATGGGAGGAGTCGGCGTCGGTGTCGACCGCATGCTGATGGCTCTCACGGGCCTTGGCATCCGCGAGACGATCCTGTTCCCACTCGTGAAGCCCGGGCAGTCATGAGTTCGGTGATCGTTCGTCCGGCGCGCACAGGTGATGTGCGGGCCATCCGCTCGTTCATCGACGCGTACTCACCTGACGGACGGCTGCTGTCCAAGGCCACCGTCACGCTGTTCGAGGACATCCAGGAGTTTGTCGTGGCAGAGCAGGCCGGCATCGTGGTCGGCTGCGGTGCCCTGCACGTCATCTGGGAGGACCTCGCGGAGGTGCGGACGCTTGCTGTGGATCCGACGAGAGCCGGGCAGGGCATCGGAACCGCGATTCTGACCGATCTCATGGATCGCGCTCGAGCCGTCGGGGTGAGTCGAGTCTTCTGCCTGACCTTCGCGGTGCCCTTCTTCGAGCGCCACGGTTTCGTCGAGATCGACGACACCCCGATCGATCATGACGTGTACGAGCAGCTGCTGCAGTCCTACGACGAGGGCGTCGCGGAGTTCCTCGGGCTTGAGCGCGTGAAGCCGAACACTCTCGGCAACCATCGAATGCTGGCGACTCTGTGAGAGCTGCCGCCGCCTTCCTGTTCATGACGGCGACAGCAGCCGCGCTGCTCATCGGTGCTCCTGCGCAGGCGGCGCCGGATGCAGGTGGGCGACTCGCGGGCAAGGTGATCCTGCTGGACCCAGGTCACCAGTTGGGAAACTCGAATCCCGCGTTCGCCAAGCAGATGGCGCAGAAGGAGTTCAACGGCACCACGGTCAAGGGCTGCAACACGACGGGTACAGCGACCAACAGCGGGTACCCGGAGGCGACCTTCAACTGGCGGGTGGCCAAGCGTCTGAAGCGGTTGCTCGAGGCTCAGGGTGCCCGCGTTGAGCTGACTCGCACCTCGAACTCGCGCGATGCCTGGGGTCCGTGTGTCTGGGATCGGGCGAAGCAGGCGAATCGGATCGGTGCGGACATCATGGTCAACATTCATGCCGACGGATCATCAGCCCGGAACCGCGGCTTCTTCCTGCTCGCGCCCGGATTGGTCAAGGGCTGGACCGAGGATGTCGTCAAGCCCGGACGTCGGCTGGCCAAGGCGATGATCAGCGGCATGACCAAGGCAGGCGCGCCGCCGTCGAACTACATCCGCGATCAGCTGATGATCTCGACGAACACCACGGGCCTGAACTTCAGCGATGTGCCGACGGTGACGGTCGAGCTCGGCAATATGCGAAATGCCGCCGATGCGCGGCTGATGACGTCCACGTCCGGTCAGCGCTCGTACGCGCGCTGGCTGCTCGCGGGTATCGACTCCTACTTCGCGCGTGGCTGATCCTGCACATCGAAGGTCTCCAGCAGTCGTCGCAACTGCATGACCAGCGAAGCCTGATCGCCGGGCGTCAGGCCGGCGAGGATCGCATGCTCGCGCGACACGAGGTCGGCAAGCGCGGAGTCGACCCGAGTTCGCCCGGCATCGGTGAGGACCACGCGCACGCCTCGACGATCGGCCGGGTCGGGTTCGCGCCTCACCAGACCCCGAGCCTCGAGGCGGTCGATGCGGTTGGTCATCGTTCCGCTCGTGACGAGGGTCTGGGCTCCTAGCCGACCCGGAGACAGCGCATACGGGGCGCCCGCCCTGCGGAGGGCAGCCAGCACGTCGAACTCCCAGCTGTCGAGCTCGTGCGCGGAGAAGGCCTGACTGCGTGCGCGATCGAGGTGATGGGAGAGCCGGGTCACCCGCGAGAGGACGTGCAGGGGGGAGGCATCCAGGTCGGGGCGTTCCCGCTGCCAGGCCTCGACCAGCGCATCGACTTCGTCCGCCACATGCCCATGCTAGGCGGAAGTCTTGATATCAAGATTCACGGCGGTGAAGATTCATGCTGATCGAGATACCCGAGGATCGAGATACCCGAGGATCGAGATACCCGAGGATCGAGATACCCGAGGATCGAGACACCCTTCGCTGGCCGTGGCGGCGCGGCAGCACGCGCAGGGTCAGGAGCGAACGCTGCGCGGCTTCGGCTCGAGCCCCTGCAGCCCATTCCAGGTGAGGTTGATCAGGTGACCGACCACCTCCTCCTTCTTGGGCTTGCGGACGTCGAGCCACCACTGCCCGGTCTGGGCCACCATGCCGACGAGCATCTGGGAGTAGATCGGGGCCCACTTGGTGGGGATCCCATGGGCCTTGAACTGCACGGCCAGGAGGTCGTCCACCTGCTCGGCGACATCGACGAGCAGACCTGCAAAGGTGCCTCGGGTGCCTGCGTCGCCGGCCTCGGGCGAGCGCACCACGGGCGTGTCGCGCACCAGGATGCGGAACCCATCCGGGTCGCGGTCGATGAAGTCGAACAGCGCCAGCCCTGCCCGCTCGAGGAGGGTCCGCGGGTGCACGACCTCGGCATCCTCGCTCGATGCCGCGAGCGCCTGGGCGACCGAATCGAGCAGGTAGCCCATCTCGCGGTCGACGACGACGGCGTAGAGACCTTCCTTGCCGCCGAAGTGCTCGTAGACCACGGGCTTGGAAACGCCAGCCTTCGCGGCGATCTCCTCGACACTGACGGCCTCGAACCCCTTCTTTGCGAAGAGTCGGCGGCCGACGTCGAGCAGCTGTTCGCGTCGCTCCTGCCCGCTCATGCGGGTGCGCTCACGCGGCTCCGGACGTCGAGGAGTGCGAGTCGACGGACTCAACTCGGTGACGTTGGATTCCTCGTGCTGCAGCGATTCGTCGCTGGGCTGGATCGTCATGTCGGTCAGACCTTCGACGACGCCGGTACCTGGTAGCCGCGCACGCGTCGAGCCATAGCCGGATCCTCGAGTTTCGGGACGAGGCGCTCGGGCTTCGGCCAGCGGACGTCGTGGATCAGTCCCATGCGCTCCCAGAGTCGGAGGATCTCGGCACTGATGTCGATCTGCCGGGTCAGGACCCCATGACGTGCGGCCGTCGGCTCGACGTGGTGGAGGTTGTGCCAGGACTCGCCGAACGAGGGGATCGCCAGCCACCAGACATTGGCCGAAAGGTCACGCGAGCGGAAGGGGCGGGTGCCGAAGACATGGCAAATGGAGTTGATCGACCACGTCACGTGGTGGACCAGTGAGATGCGCACGAGGCTGGCCCAGAAGAAGGCGGTGAGTGCACCCATCCAGGACCACGTGAGGAGCCCGCCAAGCAGGGCAGGCAGCAGGAGCGTCGAGGTGACAATGGCCGGGAACCAGCGCGAGATGGCGTTCAGGTCCGCGTCGCCAGCGATGTCCGGGGCGTACTTGTCGATCGGGGTGTTCGACTCATCGATGAGCCAGCCGACGTGGGCGTAGTAGAGCCCCTTGGCGACGGCGCGCTTGGAGGTGCCGAAGCGCCAGGGGGAGTGCGGGTCGCCGACCTCGTCGGAGAACTTGTGGTGCTTGCGGTGGTTCGCGACCCACTGATCGAGTGACCCCTCGAGGGCCATGGAGCCGGTAAGCCCGAGGAAGATCTTCATTCCTCGCGAGGCCTTGAAGGAGCCGTGGGTGAAGTAGCGGTGATAGCCGATGGTGATGCCGAGCGCTGTGGCGGAGTAGAAGAGCAGCGCCAGAACCACATCGACCCATGAGAGCCAGCCACCCCACGCCACCGGGATTGCCGCAACGACGGCGAGCAGGGGGATGACGATGAAAGCCCCGATCGTGATGCGCATGGCCGTGTGGGTAGGGGCCATCGGCTCATCCAGCGCCGCACGCTGCCGGTCGCTGAGGGTGTCGAGGCTTGCCGTCATGAATGTCTCCGTCCGGAAGGGTGCTGCATTACCTACGCTTCCGTAGGTTACGGAACCGTAGGTAGGGGAGTCAAGCCGGGTACGCGAATGATGTCTAGAGTTCATGCGACCAACACATCGGTCGCTGCCATCCCCGGTCGTCTAGTGGCAGGACAGCGGACTTTGAATCCGTCAACGGAGGTTCGACCCCTCCCCGGGGAGCCACCACACCGTCCCGATGCAGTCATTCGTGCGGGGAGCCGAAACCGGGCTGAGCGCTGGCAACTCTCGCTCGGCTCCCCCGATCGCCCCGCTGAGTCGGTGCGGCTGTGGGTAGGCTGGCAGAGCCTTCCCCGGCTACCCGCGCGGCCTGCCGCGCCCGACTTGTCTGAGGATCCCTGTGAGCTCCAATCGACCGTCCGTCGTCGTGATTCTGGCCGCGGGCGAGGGCAAGCGCATGAAGTCGGCAACGCCCAAGGTCCTGCACTCAGTGGCCGGCAGATCCCTCCTCGGTCACGTGATCGAGGCGGCGGCGACACTGGAGCCGCAGCACCTCGTGGTGGTCGTCGGTCACGGACGCGAGCAGGTGCAGGAGCACATCGACGAGATCGCCCCCTGGGCCGTCACGGTCGTGCAGGAGGAGCAGAAGGGCACCGGCCATGCTGTCCGAGTCGCGCTGGCGGGCCTTGCCGAGCGCGGCATCAGCGCCGAGGCTGGCCCGGTGGTCGTCCTCACCGGCGACACCCCCCTGCTCACGGGTGGCACCCTCGTCAGCCTGCTGCTGGAGCACACGTCAACCCAGGCGTCCGCGACGGTCCTCACCGCTCGGCTGGACGATCCGACCGGGTACGGGCGCATCCTTCGCGAAGCAGATGGAGCTGTGTCGGCCATCGTCGAGCACAAGGATGCAGACGAGGCGCATCTGCGCATCGACGAGATCAACTCGGGCATGTACGCGTTCGACCCGGCGGCACTGGCGGACGCACTCGGTCGTCTCACCACCGACAATGCCCAGGGCGAGGAGTACCTGACCGACGCGATCGCGCTCCTGCGTGATCGAGCCCTCACGGTGGCGGCATCCGTCTGTGCCGACCATCACGAGATCCTCGGCGTGAACGATCGCGTGCAGCTCGCCGAGGCGGCCGGCATCATGCGCGATCGCCTCAACGACCGGTGGATGCGCGAGGGCGTCACCATGGTTGATCCCGCGACGACCTGGCTCGACGTCGACGTCGAACTCGAGGCCGACGTGCTGATTCGCCCGCAGGTGACCCTGCGTGGTCCGACCTCTGTGGCGAGCGGCGCCATCATCGGCCCGGGCACCACGCTCACGTCATGCGAGGTTGCCAGCGGTGCCGAGGTCATCCACACCTGGGCAGAGCTGGCCGTCATCGGCGAGCGCGCGAAGGTGGGCCCGTTCACCTACCTCCGCCCCGGTGCCGTGTTGGGCGCCTCGACCAAGGCGGGGGCATACGTCGAGATCAAGAACTCGACGCTGGGCGACGGAGCCAAGGTTCCGCACCTGTCCTACGTGGGCGATGCCGATATCGGTGCTGGCTCCAACATCGGAGCGGCCACGGTCACGGTGAACTACGACGGGGTGGAGAAGCACCGAACGATTGTTGGCGAGCATGCGCGTGTGGGCAGCGACACCATGCTCGTCGCTCCCGTGACGGTGGGCGACGGCGCCTACACGGCTGCCGGCTCCGTCATCACGGAGGACGTGCCTGCGGGTGCGATGGCCGTGGGCCGTTCGCGCCAGCGCAACGTTGAGGGCTGGGTCGAGCGCAGGCGCCCGGGCTCACCCGCTGCCGAGGCCGCTGAGCGGGCGCGGCAGGATGACTCTCACGACCGTCCGTCCGAGTCTGCCTAGGAGTTCGCCGGTGTCCCAGTTGTCGGTCCCCACCCAGAAGCGACTGGTCCTGCTCGCGGGACGTTCCTACCCCGAGCTCGCTGAGGAGGTGGCGGAGGAGATCGGCATACCGCTGTCGCCGACGATGGCGTACGACTTCGCCAACGGTGAGATCTTCGTGCGCTTCCAGGAGTCTGTGCGCGGTACGGATGCCTTCGTTCTCCAGTGCCACACCACGCCGATCAACAAGTGGATCATGGAGCAGCTGATCATGATCGACGCGCTCAAGCGGGCATCCGCCAAGCGCATCACGGTCATCGTGCCGTTCTACGGATACGCACGGCAGGACAAGAAGCATCGCGGACGCGAGCCGATCTCGGCCCGACTCATCGCCGACCTGTTCAAGACGGCCGGGGCCGACCGACTCATGACCGTCGATCTGCACACCTCGCAGATCCAGGGCTTCTTCGACGGGCCCGTCGACCACCTCTTCGCCATGCCGATCCTCGCCCGCCACGTTTCCTCGCGAGTGCCTCGCGAGGAGATCACCGTGGTGTCCCCGGATGCCGGTCGCGTGCGCGTGGCCGAACGCTGGACGGATGTCCTAGGTGCGCCGCTCGCGATCATCCACAAGCGTCGAGATCCCGATGTGCCCAATCAGGTCAAGGTCTTCGAGGTCGTCGGTGACGTGGAGGGCCGCACCTGCGTCCTCGTCGACGACATGATCGACACCGGCGGGACGATCGTGAAGGCGGCCGAGACCCTGTTCGACAACGGAGCCAAGGACGTCATCGTGGCCGCGACGCATGGCATCCTCAGCGATCCTGCGCGCGATCGTCTGCAGGAGTCGCGGATCTCCGAGGTCATCGTCACGAACACGCTGCCGATCCCCGAAGAGCACCAGTTCGAGAAGCTGACGGTCCTGTCGATCGCACCGATCATCGCCAAGGCCATCACCGAGGTGTTCACGGATGGCTCGGTCACGAGCATGTTCGAGGACGACCCCCTCGAGGCGACACCTTCATCTCACTGACACCGTCCTCTCACTGACACCGTCCTCCCGCTGGCGGGGGCCGTGGGCTGGGGCACGAGAAGCGCTCCCGTCGGGCGGGCACACCCCGACTCCGGGGCTGGTCATGACCATCACTGGTCACGCGCTAGACTCCTCACACCCTCGGCGAGGGTGACGTGAGACGGCGCAGACCGCGCAGCCACGCGTCACCGTGATCGACGCGGTCGGCGCCCACAGGCGTTAGCCGAGGCGACCGACGATGACCGAGGAGTTCTGACGTGACCACCGTGGCCCTGACTGCCGTTCCCCGCTCCGACTTCGGCAAGGGCGCTGCCCGCCGTACCCGTCGCAGTGGCAGCACCCCTGCCGTGATCTATGGCGAGGGCACTGAGCTGCTCCATATCTCCTTCGACACGCATGAGCTTGAGCTCGCCCTGCGCAAGCCGCGCGTGGTGCTCAACGTCACCGTCGACGGCAAGGAGCTGCTGACTAAGCCGCGCGACGTCCAGCGCGAGCCGGTGAAGCGCTACCTCGAGCACGTCGACCTCATCGTCATCACCAAGGTCGAGGCGAATCGTCGTTCGCAGATGGCCGACGCCATCAAGGCGGCCCACCGGGCAGCCGATGAGGCGGGCATCGATGCCGGCGCGGTCATCCAGTTCCTCGAGGCTGCCGTCGAGGCGGGCGAGGCCCCGCTGGATGCGGTCGAGCACGCGGTGGCCGATGCGCAGGCCCAGGCGGCTGCGTACGCCGAGGCTGCTCGTGCGTCTGAGGCTGCGGCGGAAGCCAAGGCCGAGGCTGCTGCCGAGGGCGAACCCGGCGAGCCCGCTGCCGAGCCCGCCGCCGAGTAGTCCCTTATGGCGGGCGCCCAGTGCGCCCCTCAGGAAGGCCCTTCCGTGTCGACGACACCATGGCTGGTCGCTGGGCTCGGCAACCCCGGTCCGGAGTATGCGGCGACGCGCCACAACATCGGCTTCATGGTGGCCGACGAGTTGGCAACCCGATCCCGCGCAAGCATGGCTCGACACAAGCGAGCCCATGCTCTGGCGGCTGAGGTCAAGGTCGGACTGCCGGGGGCGATGCACCGGATCGTGCTCGTCGAGCCGTTGTCCTTCATGAACGAGTCCGGCGGCCCGGTCAAGGCGCTGATGAACTTCTACGGGGTCGACGCTGACCACCTCATCGTCATCCACGACGAACTCGATCTGCCTTTCGACGCCATGCGCGTGAAGTTCGGAGGGGGTGACAACGGCCACAACGGCCTGCGGAGCATCCGCAAGGCACTGGGCACCGGGGACTTCCTGCGGGTGCGGGCCGGAATCGGGCGACCCCCCGGCCGGCAGGATCCCGCGGCCTTCGTCCTCAAGCCCTTCTCCAGCGCCGAGCGGGCCGAACTCCCGCCCTTCCTGGGCAGGTGCGCTGACGCCGTGGAGTCCCTTGTGATCGACGGGCTCGAACGAACGCAGAACCGCTTCAACGACTGACCGCCTCGGGTCGACCCGCTGGCGCATCCCGCGAGTTCGTGGGGAAAGGTAGGACCATGACCACCGACGCTGAACTCTCTCGCGATGTCGCACAGGACGCGGGCCGACTCCTCCTCGCGCTGCGTGAGGGATTCGGCCCCGTCGAAGACAAGGATGCGGCGAACGCGCTGCGCAAGAAGGCCGACCGGGAGTCGCACCTGCGCATCATGGAACTGCTGTCCGCGGCCCGCCCCGATGACGCCATCCTCAGCGAGGAGGGCAAGGACGACGCATCGCGGCTGGACGCTGAGCGTGTGTGGATCGTCGACCCACTGGACGGCACCTACGAGTACGGGCAGGGCCGCGCGGACTTCGCCGTGCACATCGCCTTGTGGGAGCCGAGCACGCGCATCCTCTCGGCTGCGACGGTGGATCTGCCGGCCCAGGGCCTGACCCGGTCCGTGCTCGATCAGGTCGGTGAGCCGGCGCCCCTGCCGCAGGATCGTCCGATTCGGATCGTCGCCTCGCGGAGCCGTCCGCCCGCCACCTTGCCGAGAGCGGTCGAGATCCTCGCCGACACCCTTGCGCGCGAGGGCATCAGCGGTCAGGGCGTGGAGATCATCGATGTCGGATCCGTGGGGGCCAAGGTGAACGAGATCATCAGCGGTCGCGCGGACGCTTATGTGCACGACACCGGGTTCTACGAATGGGATGTCGCGGCTCCGTACGGTGTGGCGATTCAGTACGGACTCGTGCCATCGCACGTGGACGGATCTGCGGTCCTGTTCAACCAGATGCCCCCGTACGTCACGGACCTCATGGTCAGCCACCCTGTCCTCGTCGCACCGTTGCGTGCGGCGCTGAAGGCGGCTGCCAGCTCGTGAGCCTCACCGGCCTGCTGTCCTGTCTCGCCAAGGAGACGGGCTTCACGGAGATAGGAGACCTCGCCGCGGGGCAGGCTGGAACGCTGGTCGAGGCCCCGGTGCCGATGCACCCGGTGGTGGTTGCCGAGATCGTTCGACGTCGTGCGGCCGGATCCCCCGTCATCGTGGTCACCGCGACGGGGCGTGAGGCAGAGGACGCCGCGGCCGCGCTGCCAGAACTCGTCCCGGGTGCGCATGCTGCCTACCTGCCGTCCTGGGAGACCCTTCCGCACGAGCGTTTGTCACCGTCGTCCGACACCGTCGGTCGCCGAGTGGCGGTCCTGCATCGACTGGCGCACCCAGACGCCTCTGACCCATACGGTCTGCCGATCGATGTGCTGTTCACCTCGGTGCGGGCCTTTCTCCAGCCGGTCGTGCGGGCGATCGCCGACGTTCGGCCGGTACGGCTCGAGGTGGGTGACGAGGCACCCCTGGAGGATCTGGTCGAGTCCTTGGTGGCACTCGGATACGAGCGCGTTGACCTCGTCGAGCGTCGTGGCCAGGTGGCTGTGCGAGGCGGCATCCTCGATGTCTTCCCACCCACGGAGGAGCATCCCCTGCGCGTGGAGATGTGGGGCGACACCGTGGAGGAGATCCGCTCCTTCTCCGTGGCCGATCAGCGATCCCTGGAAGCGGAACCGGCGCTCTGGGCTCCGGCCGTGCGAGAGCTTCTCCTCACGCCCGAGGTGCGTCAGCGTGCTGCACACCTGGCCACGACCCATCCGCAGATCGCCGACATGTGCGAGAAGCTCGCTGAGGGCATTGCGGTCGAGGGTATGGAGTCCCTCGCACCCGTGCTCGCCGATGGACTCGTGACGCCACTGGAACTCATCGACGGCCTTGCGCACGTCGTCCTGCTGGAGCCCGAGCGGATTCGTCGACGGGCTCACGACGTCGTGCGCACGGCCGAGGAATTCCTGATGGCCTCGTGGCACAACGCGTCCGTCGGCAATGAGACTCCGATCGACCTTGCCGCTGCGTCCTACCGGGATCTGAGTGACGTGCGGGATCTCGCGGCAGCCCGGGGGGATGCCTGGTGGCGGCTCTCACCTCTGGTGAGTGATAGCGAGCTTGATGAGGCTGCCACGGCTCCCGTCCGAATTCCCGGGCGTGAACTCGAGTCGTACCGTGGGGACTCAGCCCGAGCGCTGGAGGACCTTCGTGGCTGGGCCGCATCCGGCATGCGTGTCCTGCTGCTGGCCGAGGGGCATGGATCCGCTCAGCGACTTGTGGAGGAGCTGGCCGCTGCCGGAGTCCCGGTCACTGCCGTGGAAACTCTGGACAGCGCCCCGGAACCTCGGTTGGTCACGGTCACTCAGGGGCGACTCCTGCACGGCTTCGCGGTCGACGCTGCTTCGCTGGCGGTGCTCACGGAGACGGACATCGTCGGCCAGCGCTCGTCCACGCGCGACATGCGCCGACTTCCGTCGCGTCGCCGTCGCACCATCGACCCGCTGTCGCTGACGCCGGGCGACTACGTCGTCCACGAGCAGCATGGCGTCGGCAAGTACGTCGACATGGTTCAGCGCACTGTTGGCGGTGCCGAGCGCGAGTACCTCGTGCTGGAGTATGCGGCGAGCAAGCGCGGCCAGCCACCGGATCGCCTCTTCGTGCCCACTGATCAACTGGACCTCATCACCAAGTACGTGGGTGGGGAGGCGCCGGCGGTCCACCGCCTCGGGGGCGCCGACTGGCAGAAGGCCAAGGGCCGCGCGCGCAAGGCGGTCAAGGAGATCGCGCACGAGCTGGTTCGCCTCTACGCAGCGCGTCAGGCAAGCAAGGGCTACGCCTTCGGTGCTGACACCCCGTGGCAGCGTGAACTCGAGGACGCCTTCCCGTACCAGGAGACTCCGGACCAGCTCGCCTGCATCGACGAGGTGAAGGTCGACATGCAGCGCACGGTCCCGATGGACCGGCTGATCTGCGGTGACGTCGGATACGGCAAGACGGAGATCGCGGTTCGCGCAGCATTCAAGGCAGTGCAGGATGGCAAGCAGGTCGTCGTGCTGGTGCCGACGACACTGCTGGTGCAGCAGCACCTGTCGACCTTCGCCGAGCGGTTTGCGTCCTTCCCCATCAAGGTCGCGGCCCTCTCGCGGTTCAGCTCGGACGCCGAGGCGCGCGATGTGCTCTCGGGTGTCGAGGACGGCACGGTCGACGTGGTGATCGGCACGCACCGCCTGCTGTCATCGTCCGTGCGATTCAAGGACCTGGGGCTGGTGATCGTCGACGAGGAACAGCGCTTCGGAGTGGAGCACAAGGAGCACCTCAAAGCCCTGCGCACCAACGTCGACGTGCTGGCCATGTCCGCAACGCCGATCCCGCGGACTCTGGAGATGGCGGTCACGGGCATCCGCGAAATGTCGGTGATCCAGACGCCGCCCGAGGAGCGCCACCCCGTGCTGACCTTCGTCGGTCCGTACGACGACAAGCAGATTGCAGCGGCCATCCATCGTGAGCTGATGCGCGAGGGCCAGGTGTTCTTCGTCCACAATCGCGTGAAGTCCATTGACCGAGTCGCCAAGCGGATCAATGAGCTCGTGCCGGATGCGCGCGTGGCAGTAGCGCACGGCCAGATGAGTGAGAGTGCGCTCGAGCAGGTGATCGTGGACTTCTGGAATCGCGAGATCGATGTCCTGGTGACGACGACGATCGTCGAGTCGGGAATCGACATCGCGAATGCGAACACCCTGATCGTCGATCGGGCGGACACGTTCGGCCTCTCGCAGCTGCATCAGCTGCGTGGTCGCGTGGGTCGTGGGCGCGAGCGGGCGTACGCCTACTTCCTCTATTCACCCGAGACTCCGTTGACCGAGACCGCCCATGAGCGGCTGGCCACCATCGCCCAGCACACGGATCTGGGCTCGGGCATGCACATCGCGATGAAGGATCTGGAGATCCGCGGCGCAGGCAATCTGCTGGGGGGCGAGCAGAGCGGGCACATTGCTGACGTGGGCTTCGATCTGTATGTCCGGCTCGTGGGCGAGGCGCTGGCGGAGCACCGCAACGAGGACGTTCAGGTAGCCGCGGAAGTCAAGGTGGAGCTGCCGATCGACGCCCACATTCCCACCGACTTCGTCCCGCATGAGCGCCTGCGACTGGAGGCCTATAAGCGGCTGGCGGATGCCGTGACGGACTCCGACGTGGCCGAAGTCGAGGCTGAGCTGCTGGACCGCTACGGGCCCCTGCCACCACCGGTGGAGTCCCTGCTCGCCGTTGCTCGCTTCCGGGTCGTCGCTCGTTCGGCAGGCCTGACCGAGGTGATTCTGCAGGGGTCGAAGGTGCGCTTCCACCCGGTGGCGCTGGCCGAGTCGGCCCAGATGCGCGTGTCCCGGCTGTACCCGGGAACCCTCATCAAGCCCGCGGTCCGTACGATCATGGTGCCGAGGCCGGCCACCTCCCTCATGGGCGGGCAGCCGCTCCGAGGCACCGAACTGCTCGCCTGGGCGACGGATGTCATCACCGCTGTCCTGGCGCCCGCACGGCCCATCGAGAACACAACGGAGTCCCCATCATGACGCCAGCACGCCGCCTCACCCTCGCGGCCGCATCCCTTGCCACGTCAGCCGCGCTGATCCTCACCGGGTGCGCTAGCCAGGAGGCCGGCTCGGCCGCCACCTTCACGGACTCCCGGATCGCGGAGACGGCCCTGAGTTCCGAGGTCGCCATGATCCTCGAGGCCAAGGGCCAGTCCCCGACCACGGAGGATGCGTCATTGGTGCAGCAAACTCTGGGCCGCATGATCACGACCTTCCTCGTCGATCGGCTCTCCACCGATCAGGGCATCGTGATCTCGCAGGGCATGATCGACGGGATGACCGTCAACTACGAGGCCCAGCTCGGCGGTGCAGAGGCGCTGGAAGCGGCCTTCCTGCAGGAGAACGTTGCACCCGAGCAGATCGAGACGTTGCTCGTGCTGCAGTTGCAGGCGCAGGAACTGGGATATGTGCTGAATCCGAGCGGGTCGGCGGAGGAGCAGGGGCTCGCTGCCTTCGAGGCCATCAGTGCGTTGAGCCAGGAGCTCGAGACCACGGTGTCGCCGCGATTCGGCACCTGGGATCCGCAGACCCTGTCGATCGCGGGCATCCCCAACGACCTCTCGACACCTCCGGTCGCCGAGTAGGTCATGACCCCTGACGGGCCGAGTGACGGCGCGGCACGCGCGGGTGAGCGATTCCTCGATCTCGTCGAGGTGATGGACCGTCTCCGTTCCCCGGGCGGATGCCCGTGGGATGCGCGGCAGACGCACGAGTCGCTCGTGGAGTACCTCATCGAGGAGGCCTACGAGACGGTCGAGGCGATCGAGGAAGCTGATCGCGAACTGCTGCGCGAGGAGCTCGGCGATCTCCTGCTGCAGGTCGTCTTCCACTCGCGCATCGCTTCGGAAGACGTCGAGGATCCGTGGACCATCGACGATGTTGCCGATGGCATCATCCGCAAACTGATCCGACGTCACCCGCATGTGTTCGCTGATGCCGACGCTGAGACTGCTGCGCAGGTCGAGGCGAACTGGCACGCGATCAAGGCTGAGGAGAAGGGACGCGAATCCGTCACTGACGGCATTCCATCGGCGCTTCCGGCCCTCACGCATGCGGGCAAGGTGCTCTCCCGCAGCAAGGCGCTGGCGACGCTGCCCGATCTCCCGGCGAGCGCGGCGGCGTCCACAGTGATCCGGGACGTCGCGGACGAGGCTGCGTACGGCGACCTCCTCCTCGCACTGGTCGCGGCCGGTAGGGAGCGCGGATTCGACGCGGAGACCGCCCTTCGCATGGCATCGCGTCGTAGGGTCGGCGTCATCCGAGAGGCCGAGGGTCTGGGCTGAAGCAGCCCCCGGAATGTCAGACCCCCCGCGTAGGTTCGGGTCATGGCAGACATCGAGGGTTTTGGCATCGACCCACTCGGGTCGACACCCGGTGAGCTGCTGCGCAGCATCGAGGACCTTGCGCCAGGGCCGCTGGTGATGTCGGCCCTCCTGATGATCGATCGGTCGGCGCTCGATGCCGACGACGCGGTCAGGTACCTGGGAATCCACGACCGCGTGGCCTCCTGGTGGGCGGCCCTTCAGGCCGATGCCCTGGTGGCCGCGACTGGTCCGTCGGCTCTCGTCTCGGAATTCCTCGTGCTGGATCCTCGGCCGGATCACGACGCTGAGCGCACCATTCGCATCGAGGATGCCGCGCGCGAGGAGGTCGCCGCGGCGCTGCGCTGGTCGCCGGCGACAGCGCAACGATCCATGGACCACGCTCGGCTTCTCGCGGGGCCGTTGCGCGAGACTCGAGACTGTCTGGAGCTCGGTGAGATCTCCTCGATGCATGCTCGGGTGATCTGTGAGGCAGCCGAGCGCCTCTCCTCCCGAGACTCGGACGATGAGCAGTTCACTGATGAGTGTGCGGCCCTGCAGCAGCGCGTCCTGCGCATGGCGCGTCGGTCGACGCTCTCGCGTACCAAGGCCTGCCTGAATCGTGCAGTGGAGGCCATCGATGCCGCCGGCCAGGCTCGCCGACGCCAGCGTGCGCGCTGCACGCGCGACGTCCAGGTGTCACCGGATGTCGATGGGATCGTCACGCTCGTGGCACGGCTGGATGCGCTGACCGCGCACGCGATCATGCGTGCGGTCAATGCGGCTGCTGCCGGCCCGGTGATTGCGGGGGAGCCCACCGCGACGGCAGGGGAGCGGCGCGCCGAGGCCCTGGTAGCGCTCACTCTCGGCAGCACCGCGGAAGGCGCCTGTTCTGACGCACCCGTCGGCATGTCACCGGGCGTCACCCTCGACGTGACCCTCGACGTCACGATCCCGGTGACGGCGCTGCAGACCAGCAGCGACGAGCCGAGCGCCATCACGGTGGCCGGCCTACCCGTCGAGTTTGCGGAGGTGCGCCGCCTTCTTGACGATCCCGCAGTGCACGCGCATCTGCGGCCCGTCATCACTGACGAGCACGGTCACATCCTCGATCTCGGTCGGCGTCGATACGAGATCTCAGCTGCGCTCCGCCGTTTCATCGTGGCAAGGGATCGGGTGTGCCGGTTCCCGGGCTGCGGCCGTAGCGCTGAGTTCTGCCAGATCGACCATGCGACGTCATGGGATGACGGCGGTGCCTCCGACGCGTCGAACCTCGGGGCGCTCTGCGTGCGGCATCACCAGCTCAAGACGCACGGCGGCTGGGACATCACCGAGAGTGCTCGTGACGGGTCCTGCACCTGGCAAAGTCCGCAGGGCCGGATCCACTCGCACGTTCCCCTCGCGCTTGCGGGTCAGCCCCCGCCACCGTTCTGAGCAGACGGATCGACTGTCCCACGCGTGCCCGAGCGATCAGGGCACCCCACCGGGCACGGCACCCCACCGACAGTTCTGTGGACGTCCTCCGGTTTCCGTTCCGAAACCAGCACGTCCTAGGCTCATCTCCATGGCCTCTATTGACGCGATCATCGCCCGCGAAATCCTCGACTCCCGTGGCAATCCCACGGTCGAAGTGGAAGTCCTGCTCGACGACGACACGGTGGCCCGCGCGGCCGTACCGTCCGGAGCCTCCACCGGAGCCTTCGAGGCCTCTGAGCGTCGCGACGGCGGCGACCGTTACAACGGTAAGGGCGTTCTCGACGCCGTGGCAGCAGCTGAGGACGAGATTGCAGCGGAGGTTGTCGGCCTCGACGCGAGCGAGCAGCGCCTCGTCGATCAGGTGATGATCGACCTCGACGGCACGCCCAACAAGTCCCGACTCGGCGCCAATGCGATCCTGGGCGTCTCCCTCGCGGTCGCCAAGGCGGCGGCGCTCTCGGCCGAACTCCCTCTCTTCCGCTACGTCGGCGGTCCCAACGCGCACGTGCTGCCGGTGCCGATGATGAACATCCTCAACGGCGGGGCGCATGCGGACTCCAACGTCGACATCCAGGAGTTCATGATCGCGCCGATCGGTGCCACCACCTTCGGTGAAGCGCTCCGGCAGGGGGCTGAGGTCTACCACGCCCTCAAGAGCGTCCTCAAGGCCGAGGGCCTGGCCACGGGGCTCGGCGACGAGGGCGGGTTCGCCCCCTCCTTGCCCAGCAACCGGGCCGCCCTGGAACTGATCGCGAAGGCGATCGAGAGCACCGGCCTGAAGGTGGGCTCGGACATCGCGCTGGCACTGGACGTCGCATCGACCGAGTTCTTCGCCCATGGCTCGTACACCTTCGAGGGCGCCGAGCGTTCGGCCGAGTGGATGACCGGCTACTACGAGAGCCTTGTGGCGGACTTCCCGCTGGTGTCCATCGAGGACCCGCTGGCGGAGGACGACTGGGCCGGCTACGTCCATCTGACTGATGCCCTGGGCGACAAGGTGCAGATCGTCGGGGACGACCTGTTCGTGACCAACCCCACCCGTTTGCAGAGGGGCATCGACGAGGGAGCGGCGAACGCCCTTCTGGTCAAGGTGAACCAGATCGGCACGCTCACCGAGACCCTGGACGCCGTGAGCCTGGCCTCCCGCAATGGCTACCGGAGCATGATGTCCCACCGATCCGGCGAGACCGAGGACACCACGATCGCCGACCTCGCCGTCGCGACCGACTGCGGCCAGATCAAGACCGGCGCCCCGGCTCGATCCGAGCGAGTGGCCAAGTACAACCAGCTCCTGCGCATCGAGGAGGAGCTGGCCGAGGCGGGCCGGTATGCAGGAGCGTCGGCCTTCCCGCGTTTCGCGCGCTGAGCCGGCGAGCCTCCGTGACACCATCGGAGGGTGAGTTCGCCTGTGTCTGATGCGCCCCCGGAGGCTCCTGCGCCTTCGGGCCCGGGCAGGAGCGGAGCCGGCAGTTCGGTGACCTCGAGGGCGATCATCCTTGCCGCGGTCGCCATCACGCTGTTCGTGGCGCTGGCTGTTCCCGTGCGCACCTGGTTTGCGCAGCGGGCCGAGATCGCCCAGCTCCGTGCTGATGTCGAGTCCACTCGCGATCGCGTTGCCGCTCTTCAACTCGAGCAGGGGCGATGGGACGATCCGGCCTACGTCGCAGCAGAGGCGCGCCGACGGCTGCACTTCGTCCTTCCCGGTGAGGTCGGTTACGTGACCCTGGGCGTGCAGACACCGGAGGAGCAGGTTGCGGCGGCCGAGGCCAACGATGATCCGTGGTTCGACACCCTCTGGGGCGCAGTCCGGGAGAGTGACAGTCCGTCGCAAGACGGCGCGGACGGCAAGGGCAGTGCCGACGACGACGGGGAAGACAAGGACGCCACTGCTCCATGAGTCCGGACTCATCCCCCGGCCTGTCGCCAGCAGACGACGCGGCCATCACTCGGCAGTTGAACCGTGCCCCTCGTGGGGCCGTGCGGGTGGCCCACCGATGCCCGTGCGGTGACCCCGATGTCGTGGCCACCGAGCCTCGTCTCCCGGACGGCACCCCCTTCCCGACCACCTACTACCTGACCTGCCCTCGGGCGGCCGCGGCCATTGGCACGCTCGAGAGTTCCGGGCTCATGCGCGAGATGGAGCAGCGACTCGAGGAGGACTCGAGCCTGGCCGCGGCATACCGTCAGGCGCACGAGGCCTACCTGCGTGACCGCGCCGAACTGGGCGAGGTGCCCGAGATCGACGGAATCAGTGCCGGCGGCATGCCCACCCGTGTGAAGTGCCTGCATGTGCTGGTCGCGCATGCAATGGCGGCGGGTCCGGGTGTGAACCCCCTCGGTGACGAGGCCCTTGCCGCCCTCCCGGAGTGGTGGAAGTCCGCCTCATGCGCCTCGACACCGAACCCCGAGCAGGATTCATGACGGTTGCGGCGATCGACTGCGGTACCAACTCGGTGCGCCTGCTCCTCGCCGATGTGGATGACGCCGGGCAGCTGCACGAGCACCTGCGCGTCATGCGCATCGTCCGTCTGGGCGAGGGAATCGACCGCACCGGCGAGTTCTCCGAGGCAGCACTCGGGCGCCTGTTCGAGGCATTGGACGAATTCCGCCTGCTCATCGACTCAGCGCACGTCACGCGCACGCGATTTGTCGCCACCTCAGCCAGTCGTGACGCCCGCAACCGCGAGGCGTTCATCTCCGGCGTGCACGCGCGGCTGGGCGTCGAGCCGGAGGTCGTCCCGGGTACTGAGGAGGCGGCGCTGTCTTTCGTGGGAGCCGTTCGCGGACTGCCACCAGGGTTGGTCCAGCCGCCTGCCCTCGTAGTGGACATCGGTGGTGGATCCACGGAATTCGTGCTGGGCTCGGCGACGCCGAAGCAGGCGACGAGTGTTGACGTGGGCTGCGTGCGCATGACCGAGCGGCACCTGATCTCGGATCCACCGACGCAGACCGAGGTTGATGCGGCTCGAGCAGATGTGCGTGCGGCCGTGGAGCGCGCGGCTGCCGTCGTGCCCTTCGACGAGGCCACGACCTTGGTGGGCCTGGCCGGTTCGGTGACGACGGTCGCGGCGATGGCCCTCGACCTGCCTGCCTACGACGCGGATGTCCTGCATGGGAGCGTGATCAGTGCTGGCCAGGTAGCCGATGTCGCTGAGAGATTCCTGCGGATGACCCGTGCGGATCGGGCCGCCCTGCCGTACATGCACCCGGGGCGGGTGGACGTGATCGGCGGTGGGGCCATGGTGCTCGACGAGGTTCTGCGCACCACCAGCATGGCCTCCGTCGTCGTCTCGGAGACCGACATTCTCGATGGCATCGTTTACAGCATTGCGCCCTGACTCTGCTGCTTTCCGTTGCTCTACTCGGTGTAACCGTTTGTAACCTTTCGTCGTCCCGATGTGGCACGATGCCTAGACTCGCCGCTCAGGAGGAATCGTGGCCATCACCATCAAGGACGTCGCCGACGCCGCAGGCGTCTCGACGGCCACGGTGTCGCGGGCACTCCGCGGGCTACCCAACGTTGATGCCACGACGCGTGAGCGCATTCAGAAGATCGCCCACGACCTCGACTATGTGATCTCGCCGAGCGCCTCGCGACTGGCCAGCGGACGCACCGGGAGCATCGCGGTGATCACCCCCTACATCGCTCGCTGGTACTTCAGCACCGTGCTGTCCGGGGTCGAGTCGGTGCTGCAGAACGCGGGAATCGATCTGCTGCTGATGAGCGTGAGCACCCCGGAGGGGCAGCATCGGCTTCCCCCGGCTCCCCGGCTCCGCCGCCGTGTTGATGGCATCTTGGTCATGGCGTTGAGCCCGAACGACCCTCAGTTGCAGGAGGTGCTCGATCTGGGCCTGCCTACCAGTCTGGTCGGCCTGACCCTCGATGGCGTCCCCAGCGTGACGATCGACGACGTCGCAGCGGGGCGGATGGCCACGCAGCACCTGCTCAACCTCGGACACGAGCGCATCGGGGTGATCACGGGTGCGCCTGTGGGATCGCCCTTCACGGCGGAGAACGATCGGCACATAGGCTTCCAGCACGCCATGGCAGACGCTGGAATAGAGATCGATCCGATGCTGGAGGCCTTCGGCTACTTCACGATCACGGGAGGGGAGCAGGCGATGACTGCTCTGCTCACGGCTCGCAAGCCCCCTACCGCGGTGTTCGCGATGTCTGACGAGATGGCCTTCGGTGCGATGCGTGCCATGCGCAGCCACGGGCTTCAGCCGGGTGAGGACATCTCGATCGTCGGCATCGACGGCCACGACATGTCGGAACTCCTTGACCTGAGCACCGTCGCCCAGCCGGTGCCCGACCTCGGCCGCATCGCTGCCGAGGCGCTGCTGCTGCAGCTGCGAAACCCCGCTCCCGAGGGATCGACTGACGAGATTCACCTGCCCACACGACTGATCGTTCGGGGGTCCACGCGCCCCCACGCGCCTCAGCCGTGAGTTCATCAGCCGTGAGTTCATCAGCCGTGAGTTCGTCAGCCGTGACCGGCACGCGATGAGCGCGCCCTGGTGGCACCGGGCGGCGATCTACCAGGTGTATCCGCGATCCTTTCGGGACAGCAACGCCGACGGCACCGGTGATCTGCGCGGCGTCATCGATGAGCTCGACTACGTGCGCGACCTGCACGTGGACGCGATCTGGCTGTCGCCGTTCTACCCCTCGCCGCAGCGAGACTCCGGCTATGACGTCGCCGACCCCCGTGGCGTCGACCCGCTCTACGGCTCGATCGACGACGCCCGCGAGCTGTTCGACCGCGCTCACGAGCACGGCCTGCGGGTCATCGTCGATGTCGTCCCGAACCACTCCTCCAGCGATCGCGAATGGTTTCAGCAGGCCCTGCACTCGGCCCCGGGTTCGATGGAACGGGCGCGGTACCACTTCCTCGATGGCCGAGGCGCACACGGGGAGCTGCCGCCGACCAACTGGGTGAGCTGGTTCGGCGGCGGTGCATGGACTCGCGTCACGGAGGCCGACGGCTCCCCGGGGCAGTGGTACCTGCATCAATTCGACGCATCGCAGCCGGACCTCAACTGGGCGAATCCTGAGGTAGTGGCCGATGGCCTGGAGACGCTGCGCTTCTGGCTGGACCTCGGTGCGGACGGGTTTCGCGTGGACGTCGCGCTCGGACTCGCCAAGGACATGACGTATCCGGACATCGATGATCCAGAGGCACTCATCTCGGCGATGCGCATGGATCTCGATGACGGCTCCGTGGAGGCCATGATCCGTCGGCGACGGGTGGCGAACTCCGCGGTGCTCGACCGCGACGAGGTCCAGGACATCTATCGCGGGTGGCGACGAGTCATGGACTCGTACGACCGGGACGTCATGGCCGTTGCCGAGGCGTGGGTGCCGCCCGAGCGGGCTGCTCGCTACGTTGCGCCGGACACGCTGCATCAGATCTTCAATTTCGACTTTATGGCGGTGCCGTGGGACGCGCATCGGATTCACGCAGTGATCGAGCGCACCATGGCAGAGCTCGCCGTCGTGAACGCGCCGCCCACCTGGGCACTGAGCAACCACGACACCCCCAGGGTTCCGACGCGCCTTGGCGGGGAAGCCGAGGGGCTTCGGCGCGCCCGCGCGATGGCCTTGGTAGCGCAGTGCCTGCCCGGCTCGGTCTACGTGTACCAGGGGGAGGAGCTTGGCCTGCCGGACGCGGACCTGCCCGATGAGGCGCGTCAGGACCCCGTCTGGTTTCGCACCGCGGGAGCGCAGAAGGGACGCGACGGCGCGCGAGTTCCCCTGCCATGGCGCGGCGATGAGCCGCCCTATGGATTCGGGGATAGCTCCCGAACCTGGCTACCGCAGCCGCTCGGGTGGCAGTCGATGACGGTGGCGGCGGAAGAGGCTGATCCGATGAGCACGCTGCATCAGTACCGCGACATGCTCAGGCTCCGGCATGAGCTGACTGATCTGGCGTCCGGGTCACTGATGACCACCGTGCGTGACGGTGACGTGCTGGTGATTCAGCGCGGTGAGCACTTCGCGTGCGTCGTCAACATGGGTGAGGTCCCCGCAGTCGCGCCGATCTCAGGGGCGATCCTCGTGGCGAGCGATGCGGGAGTCACAGTCGAGGGCGACAGGATCGCCCTGCCGCCCTCAACCGGTGCCTGGATTCGCTGCTAGTGCAGTCGGCGCTGGATGCCCTCAGTGTCGAACACGTAGACCCGCTCCGGGCGCACGTGCACGCTGCTGCCGATCTTGGGCGCGTGGAATCCGCGGTCGCGGGCGACCACATCAACCGTCTGCCCACCCGCGTCGGTGAACTCGCCGTAGACGAACGTGTCGGCACCGAGCTCCTCGACGACGGTGACGGTCATGCCGATGCCCTCGTCGGCGATGTGCAGATCTTCAGGTCGCACACCGAGCAGCACATTCGATCCGCTCGCCTGGTCAAGGATCGCTCGGTCGACAGGAACGGTGTACCCATTGACGGTGACGCCGCCGTCGACGATGGCGGCTGTCGCCATGTTCATCGACGGGGACCCGATGAACGTTGCGACGAATGAGTTGTCCGGCTCGTCGTAGAGCTCACGCGGGCTGGCGCACTGCTGCAGGATGCCGTCCTTGAGCACTGCGACCCGATCGCCCATCGTCATGGCCTCGACCTGGTCATGGGTGACGTAGACCGTGGTCGTGCCGAGTCGTCGCTGAAGCGCGGCGATCTGTGAGCGAGTCTGAACTCGCAGTTTCGCGTCAAGGTTCGAGAGCGGCTCGTCCATCAGGAAGACCTCGGGCTCGCGCACGATGGCGCGCCCCATGGCCACGCGCTGGCGCTGACCGCCCGAGAGGGCTTTGGGCTTGCGCTCGAGGTACTCGGTGAGGTCCAAGATGGCGGCCGCCTCCTTGACCCGTCGCTCGATCTCGCTCTTGCTGACCTTCTGGATCTTCAGCGCGAACGCCATGTTCTCCGCTACGGACATGTGCGGATAGAGGGCGTAGTTCTGGAACACCATCGCGATGTCGCGATCCTTCGCGGGAACGTTCGTGACGTCGCGATCGCCAATGAAGATCTTGCCTGCGCTGATGGGCTCGAGTCCGGCGAGCATGCGCAGGGAGGTGGACTTGCCGCAGCCGGACGGGCCGACGAGGACGAGGAACTCGCCTTCGCCGATCTCGAGGTTCAGATGGCTGACGGCCGGGGTGGTGCTTCCGGGGTAGACGAGGGAGACGTCCTCGTAGGTGACGCGCTGAGTCATGATGCTCTCCTTCAACCGGCAGGAACGTGCCGGACGATCCGAGTTGGAAGGTGCACCCGGTTGGGTGCGCACTCAGCGTAGTCGTTCGAGGGCTGCGAGATGTGCCGTCCGTCGAAGGTTGATTCCCTCAGGATGTAACGCGTTACATGACACGAGGACACAGTCCGAGATCAAATCGTGATGACTTCGTTGCGATTTCAAACCGTGCAGGGGTTGCTTCCTGTCTCAAAGGGAGCGACGATGACAGCGTTTACGTTCACGTCGAACGTGGATCGCGATCGGGGATCCGCCCCATCGTCACGAATACGCAAGGAGATTCCATGACCGCAATCAAGCGGCGTCGTGGGGCCATTCTGATTGCCGGCGGTATCGCAGCCACCATGCTGCTCGCCGCCTGCGGAGGCTCTTCTGACGAGGCAAGCAGCGAAGGCGCGACTGAGGACACGGCGGCTGAGTCCACCGAGACCACCGATGAAGGTGCCGGCGACGCTGTCGCCGCTGGCTGCGAGGCCTACGAGGCCTACATGGGCAGCGAGGGCGGCTCGGTCACCCTCTTCACCTCGATCCTCCCCCCGGAGCAGCAGCTCTTCGAGCAGGCATGGGCCGACTTCGAGTCCTGCACCGGCATTGACATCGTCTACGAAGGCAGCGATCAGTTCGAGGCTCAGCTCCCGACGCGCATCGCCGGTGGCAACGCCCCCGACATCGCCTTCATCCCGCAGCCGGGTCTGCTGGCCAAGCTCGTCGAGTCCGGTGGCCCGGTGGCCGCTCCCGACTCCGTCGCGGCCAACGTGGACGCCTACTGGAATCCGGCGTGGAAGGACTACGGCAGCGTCGACGGCACGTTCTACGCCGCACCGCTGGGCTCGAACATGAAGTCCCTCGTGTGGTACTCGCCGAAGTACTTCTCCGAGTGGGGCATCACCGTCCCGACCACGTGGGATGAAATGTTCGCTGCGGCCGACGCCATTGCAGCTGCGGGCGTGAAGCCCTTCTGTGGCGGCATCGAGTCCGGAGGAGCCACGGGTTGGGCCGCCACTGACTGGCTGGAGCAGATCGTCCTGCGCACGCAGGGTGGCGAGGTCTACGACAAGTGGGTCGCAGGCGACGTCAAGTTCGATTCACCCGAGATCAAGGGCGCGATGGACGTCCTGGCCGGCTGGATGAAGAACCCTGACTACGTCAACGGTGGCTTCGGCGACATCAAGACCATCGCGACCACGGCCTTCCAGGATGCTGGTGGCCCGATCCTCGCTGGTGAGTGCGCCATGCTTCAGCAGGCGTCCTTCTACGCGAACTTCTGGGAGAACTTCCAGCCCGGAACCACGATCGCCGAGGACGGCGACGTGTTCGCGTTCTACCTGCCCGAGGTTGACGCGGCCGTGGCCGCCAACCCCGTTGTCGGTGGCGGCGAGTTCGTGACCGCATTCGCGGATCGTCCCGAGGTTCAGGCAGTCCAGACGTACCTGGCATCGCCTGAGTTCGCGACCTCCAAGGCTGCGCTCGGCACCTGGGTGTCCGCCAACAGCGGTGTGCCGCTGGATACCTACGCCAACCCGATTGACCGTCTGTCGGCGGAGTACCTCGCCAACCCCGACGGCACCTTCCGGTTCGACGCGTCCGACCTCATGCCCGCCGCCGTCGGCGCCGGTGCTGAGTGGACCGAGATGACCGCATGGTTCGCCGAGGACAAGTCGACTGACGCCGTTCTCAAGGCTATCGACGCTGCTTGGCCGGCGTCCTGACCTGAGGCAGTCATTCGCTGAATGAGTGACCACTGGGGTCCGCAGGGTGTAGACACATCTTGCGGACCCCGGTGCCTTACTGGCTAGCCGGCACGAGCGCTGAGGAGGAGCGTTGGAGGAGTTGACCGCTGGTCTCACCAAGGTGGGCACCGGTGTCGCCGCGGTGGCGATCGTGCTGGGACTGCTGCTGCTGATCTTCTTCATCGGCGCTCGAGCAAAGGGCCGCCTGCAGACTCCCATGGCGATCGTCGTCTTCCTGGGGCCCGCCATCCTCCTGCTCGCTTACGGCCTCATCGTCCCCGCCTTCCGCACGACGGCCGGCAGCTTCCAGGACGCGGGCGGCAACGACTGGGTGGGCCTGGCCAACTACGGCTGGATCTTCACGGCACCGGGCAACTCGACCTTCCTGATCAACACCGTGCTCTGGCTGATCATCGCCCCGGTGCTGTCGACAGCCCTCGGGCTCACCTTGGCCCTGCTGCTGGACCGCATGCGGCGGGAGTCCATCTCCAAGTCCCTGATCTTCATGCCGATGGCCATCTCCTTTGTCGGCGCCGGAATCATCTGGGGCCTCATCTACGAGTACCGCGATCCTTCCAAGCAGCAGGTCGGCCTGCTCAGCCAGGTGGTGATGTGGCTGGGCATCGAGGACCCGCCCAACTGGATCCTCTGGCAGCCCTTCAACAACTTTCTGTTGATGATCATCATGATCTGGATTCAGGTCGGCTTCGCGATGGTGGTGCTCTCGGCCGCCATCAAGGCCATTCCCTCGGACGTGGTGGAGGCGGCCGAACTTGATGGCGCGACCGGCTACCGACTGTTCAGCAAGGTGACGATCCCGATGATCCGCGGCACGCTGATCGTCGTCCTCACCACCATCATGATCGCGGTGCTGAAGATCTTCGACATCGTCCGAACCATGACCAACGGCAACTTCGGCACACAAGTCGTGGCCAATGAGATGTATGCCCAGGCGTTCGTCGCGTTCGACGTCGGACGAGGCAGTGCGCTGGCGGTTGTGCTGTTCCTCGCCGTCATCCCCCTGATCGTCTACAACGTCGTGCAACTGCGTAAGGAGAGGACGATCCGATGAGCGTTGAAGCGCCCGAGATCATCCCGATCCCAGAGCCCGAGGAGGAGTCCATCGCTGCGGCCGCGCGCCGCAAGCTGAGCAGTCCTTGGGCGTCCGGCCTGGTCATCCTCATCACGATCCTGTGGACCATTCCCACCTTCGGCCTGCTGGTCACGTCGCTTCGGCCCAAGGACCAGGCCCAGAGCTCGGGCTGGTGGACGGCCTTCACCGATCCGGTCTTCACGCTGACGAACTACGCCGAGGTCCTCACCGGTGGAGCCACCATCCCCGGCGGCATCACCCCGTACTTCTTCAACTCCTTCGCCATCGCCCTGCCCGCCGCGATCTTCCCGCTCGTGATCGCGACCATGGCGGCCTATGCGCTGGCCTGGATCCCCTTCAAGGGTGCGACGACGATCTTCTTCTTCATCTTCGCCCTCCAGGTCATCCCTTTGCAGATGTCGCTGCTGCCGCTGCTGCAGATGTTCAACCTCGGATGGAGCATCGGCCCCATCCCGATCTTCCCTGACCTCAATCAGGCCGGGTCGAACCAGTCGATCTTCTATGGCACGTACGTCCCCCTATGGATCGCGCACACGATGTTCGCGCTGCCGCTGGCGATCTTCCTGCTGCACAACTTCGTCCGCCAGCTCCCGCGGGAACTGTTCGAGGCCGCCCGCGTCGACGGGGCGAGCCACTTCCTGATCTTCCGCAAGCTGGTGCTCCCACTCACGGTGCCGGCCATCGCGTCATTCGCGATCTTCCAGTTCCTGTGGGTCTGGAACGACCTCCTTGTTGCCCTGACCTTCGCCGGTGGCACGCCCGACGTCGCGCCGATCACGGCATACCTGGCGAATATCAAGGGTACCTACGGAGCCCAGCTGCATCTGATCACCGCGGGCGCGTTCATCGCGATCGTCGTGCCGCTCATCGTGTTCTTCTCGCTGCAGCGCTTCTTCGTGCGGGGCCTGCTCGCCGGTTCAGTCAAGGGCTGACATGACCCTGGAGTTTCCTGCCGGCTTCGAGCTGGGCGTCGCGACCTCGTCGTGGCAGATCGAGGGCGACGTCACCGGCCGCGGACGCTGCAACTGGGACGATTTCTCGCAGGTGCCGGGTGCGATCGTGGACGGTGCCACCGGTGAGCCGGCGTGCGACCACGTCCACCGGCTCGAGGAGGATCTCGACCTGCTGGCGTGGCTGGGCGTTGACGCTTATCGCTTTTCCTTCAGCTGGCCGCGCATCATGCCTGACGGCACAGGGGAGGTCTCGGCGTCTGGGCTGGACTTCTACGACCGCCTCGTCGACGGGCTGCTGGCTCGCGGCATCCGCCCCGTCGCCACGCTCTTCCACTGGGACCTTCCGAGTGCACTGGAACAGGCGGGTGGCTGGCCGAATCGTGACACCGCATACGCGTTTGCCGAGTATGCGCAGGTCGTCGGCGAGCACTTCGCCGATCGGGTCGACCGCTGGGCCACCCTCAACGAGCCCTGGTGCTCGGCCTTCCTGGGCTACTGCTCGGGGTACTTCGCCCCCGGCCGCACCGAGCCGGGCAGTTCGCTGGCCGCGGCCTACCACCTGATCCTCGGCCACGGCCTCGCCGTGTCGCGACTGCGGGCGGCCGGTGCTCGCAACGTCGGGATCGTCCTCAATGTGATCCCCGTGGTGACCGATGACTCGCGCATGGACGACGCGGTCAGGCATGTCGACGCAGCGCAGAACCGGATCTTCCTCGACCTGCTCGCGAAGGGGTCCATTCCTGAGGACCTCCGTGCATCTGCAGCGTCCGTCACCGACTGGGACTTCGTCTGGGTTGAGGACGCCCCGATCCTTGCGGCGCCGATCGACTGGATCGGCGAGAACTACTACTCGCTGATGCGGGTCGCAGCACCTGAGGGCGCGGCTGCCGATGCCATCGGGCAGGACACCGCGGCCTTCCCGGCATGTCCTCCACTGCGCTTCGCCCCGCGCCCGCCGTTCACCGACATGGGCTGGGAGATCTATCCAGACGGCCTTGAGCTGGCGCTCCGTGAGATCACGGACCACCTGCCGGGGGTTCCCATCTGGATCTGCGAGAACGGTGCCGCAGTGGAGGAGGTCACCGATGCCGAGGGCATCCACGATCCCGTGCGTTCGGAGTACATCCACGATCACCTCGCCTCGCTCCTGCGCTCGATGGACCGTGGTTTCGACGTGCGCGGCTACTACGCCTGGAGCCTGATGGACAACCTCGAGTGGGCATCGGGGTGGACCAAGAAGTTCGGCATGGTGCGGGTGGATCCGGCGACCGGTACTCGTACACCCAAGGACAGCGCCCACTGGTACCGAGAGGTGCTGGCCGCGCGCTCATGAGCGTCGAGGCGCACGAATTCATTCCGCTGCCTCGCGCGGAACGCGGATTGTCCTCCGCTCGGCGTCGACTGAGCAGCCCACTGGCGACCGTCATCGTCGTCGCCATCACGGTCCTGTGGACCATCCCGACGATGGGACTCTTCGTCACCTCGATTCGCCCGGTCTGGCAGACCAAGAAGTCCGGATGGTGGGCGATCGTCGAGGACCGCACCGTCACCCTGGACAACTACGCCCAGGTGCTGACCGGGGGAGACATCCTCCCCGAGGGCATCGGGCCCTACCTGGTCAACACGGTTGCCATCGTGATCCCGGCGACTGTCATCCCGATCCTGCTCGCGTGCATGGTGGCCTACGGCATCGCCTGGGTGCCCTTCCGGGGAGCGGCGGTGGTCTTCGTCGGCATCGTGGCGCTGCAGGTGCTGCCGATCCAGATGACGCTGCTGCCCTTGCTCACCATGTTCAGCAACGGGTGGAGCATCGGGCCTGTTCCGATCTTCCCCAACCTCGACAACCCCGAGACGGGCCGTTCGCTGCTCATGGGGACGTATGTCCCGCTCTGGCTGGTCCACACGACGATGGCACTTCCGCTTGCCGTCTTCCTGATGCACAACTCCATTGCGCGGGTGCCGCGCGAGATCATCGATGCAGCGCGGATCGACGGTGCGAACCACTACGTGATCTTCCGACGCATGGTGCTGCCCTTGGCTATGCCGGCGATCGCCGCCTTCGCCATCTTCCAGTTCCTCTGGATCTGGAATGACTACATCGTTGCCCTGACGTTCGCCGGGAGTTCCGCGGACGTCGCTCCGGTGACTCCCTATCTGGCGAAACTGGCGGGTGGCTACGGACTGCATGAGCACCTCCTCACCGCGGGCGCCTTCATCGCCATCATCATTCCGATCACCGTCTTCTTCCTTCTTCAACGGCACTTCGCCCGAGGCCTCGTCGTTGGGGCGGTCGACGGCTGATCGGTGATGCGCCATGCTTGCTTCATGCAGACCACCGTGCGCATCGGAACCGAGGATGTTCCGGCTGTCATCGCCATCCCGGAGTCGGGCTCGGGCCCGGCCGTCATCGTCATCCAGGAGTGGTGGGGGCTGGTGCCTCACATCCACGAGGTCGTCGACCGACTTGCCGCCGAGGGGTTCGTCGCCATGGCCGTGGACCACTACCGCGGTGTGGCCACGACCGAGCCGGACGAGGCGCAGAAGCTCATGCTGGGTCTCAACATCGACCAGGTGGCCGCTGATCTGGATGCGGCTGCGGCGGACCTGCTGGCGCGACCCGAGGTCACGAGCGAGGCGGTGAGCGTCATCGGCTTCTGCATGGGCGGTGGCCTTGCCCTGCTTGCACCAACGGTGTCGAGCAACATCTGCTGTGCGACCGCGTTCTACCCCGCTATGCCGTGGCCGCAGTACGCCCCCGACTGGTCGCGCTACGCGGGCAAGTCAGCGATCGTGCACAAGGCCGAGTCCGACGAGCCGGGGAACGGTCCGGTCATTGCGGAGTACGCGGCCGCGATTGCTGCCGCTGGAGGCACTGTCGAGCTGTTCGAGTATGCAGGCAGTGTGCATGCCTTCTTCAATGACCACCGCCCGGAGGTCTTCCAGGCCGACAATGCCGCCCTGGCCTGGCAGCGAACCCTTGTATTTCTCCGTGACTGTCGCGGCTGAGCTCGCACGACTCGATGCCCAGGTCGTCGCCTGCCGACGCTGCCCCCGCCTGATCGAGTGGTGCGAGGAGGTGGCGCGGACCAAGCGCGCTGCGTATATGGATGACGACTACTGGGGCGGCCCGGTACCCGGCTTCGGGGACGATCCCCGGATCTGGATCGTCGGCCTGGCCCCGGCCGCACATGGGGCGAATCGGACAGGGCGGATGTTCACCGGGGACCGCAGTGGCGACTGGCTGTTCGCCTCGCTGCATCGCGTGGGTCTGGCGGACCTGCCGACGTCCACCAGCCGCACCGACGGTCAGCGAGCGGTGGATCTGCGCATCACGGCGGCTGTGCACTGCGCACCTCCGGCGAACAAGCCGACCACCGAGGAGAAGAGGGAGTGCGGTCACTGGCTGCAGGAGGAGATCGCACTGATCGAGCCCGAGGTCCAGGTGATCGTGCCTCTCGGGGGAATCGCGTGGACGGCCACCACTTCGGCCCTGCGGGCGGGAGGCTGGGCGGTGACCTCCGCGAAGTTCGGCCACGGAGCGATGACCGAAGCGGTGACGCCGACGGGGCGGCCGGTGACGATGCTGGGCTCGTACCACCCGAGCCAGCAGAACACCTTCACGGGGCGCCTGACCGAACCCATGCTCGACGAGGTGCTCGGCCGGGCCCGCGATCTGTCGCGTTCTCCTGCGCCATCGGATTGAGAGCGTCACACTCGTCCTACCTGCGAGGAGGGGGAAGGCGATGATCATCCACGCGAGCCCGCTGCCGGAGATGCAGATCCCTGACGTCACCATCACCGAGTACGTCCTCAAGGAGGCGGCTCGCATCCCGGACCGCACAGCCCTGATCGACGGCCCCACTGGCCGCTCTTACACATTCGGCCAGCTGTCCGGGGCGATTCACGCGTTCGCCGGAGGGCTTGCCGCCCGCGGATTGGGGCCCGGCGACACGATCGGCCTGATGTCGCCGAACATCCCCGAGTTCGCGATCGTCTTCCACGGTGCCGCCGTTGCCGGCGTCGCGGTCAGCACCATCAACCCGACGTACACAGCGGAGGAGGTCGCGTTCCAGCTCCGAGATTCGCATGCGCGACTGCTGATCACGATCGCGATGTTCGCTCAGACGGCTCTCGAGGCGTGTGCAGACACCGAGGTGGACGAGGTGCTCATCATCGGCGACCCGCCGGAGGGGCTCGCGCCTTTCACGAACCTGATGGGGGCACCCGTCGCCCAGGTGGAGGTGGACTCCACTGATCAGGTCGTCGTCCTGCCGTACTCCTCAGGCACCACCGGCTTCCCCAAGGGAGTCATGCTCACCCATCGGAATCTGGTTTCGAACCTCGTGCAGGTGGAGGATGCGCTTGACGTGCAGGAGGGCGAGGTCGTCCTCGCGGTGCTGCCGTTCTTCCACATCTACGGCATGCAGGTGCTGATGAACTTCTTCCTCAGCCGCGGCGCCACCATCGTCACGGTTCCGCGGTTCGATCTCGAGCAGTGTCTGAGCATCATTCAGGAGCACCGGATCACCCGACTGTTCGCGGTGCCTCCGATCGTGCTCGCCCTGGCGAAGCATCCGCTGGTCGATCAGTACGACATCTCCAGTCTCAAGCAGGTGTTCTCTGGCGCCGCTCCGCTCGGTGCGGATCTGGCTCAGGCGGCGGCGGTTCGCATCGACTGCGAGGTCGTGCAGGGATATGGCATGACGGAGCTCAGCCCCGTCACCCATGTCACGCGGATGGGTGACTTCAAGCCCGGCACCTGCGGCGTCACCGTGCCGAACACCGAGTGCCGCATCGTCAGCGTCGAGGAGGGCACGGATCAGGACATCGACGGGGTCGGCGAGCTGTGGGTCCGCGGCCCGCAGGTGATGAAGGGCTACCTCAACAACCCGGAGGCCACCGCCCTGACGATCGATGCCGATGGCTGGCTGCACACGGGCGACGTCGGCTTCATCGATGCCGACGGGCATCTGACGATCGTCGACCGTGTCAAGGAGCTCATCAAGTACAAGGGATTCCAGGTGGCCCCGGCGGAGCTTGAGGCGCTGCTGCTCACCCACCCGGCCGTTGCTGACGCGGCGGTCATCGGCGTCCCTGATGACGAGGCCGGCGAGCGGCCGCGCGCGTTCATCGTGGTGCGCGAGGGGCAGGATCTGTTGCCGGACGAGATCACGGCCTTCACGGCGGAGCATCTGGCCACCTACAAGGTCGTCCACGACGTGGTGTTCACGGACGCGATCCCGAAGTCGGCATCGGGAAAGATCCTGCGGCGGCTGCTTCGAGACGGGGACGGCTCCTAGGCTGGGCTCGCGCCCCTGTAGTCCAACTGGCAGAGACACCCGGCTTAAACCCGGCACAGTATGGGTTCAAATCCCATCGGGGGCACGGAGCGTGCGGAGTGCCCCAAGGGGCTGAGGGTCGCACGGAGCGTGCGGAGTGCCCCAGGAATCCGGCGGAATGATGCCCCGGGGATAGGTATGCCTTACCCTTGTGTCATGCAGTCAAACAACCCCGTCCTGTCCCGTTACGAGCCCAAGAAGGGCGCCGCTGGCGATGCCGGCTACGCCTACAACGAGGGAGTCAGCGCCTATCAGGAGGCTGCGAGCGGAGGCTCCGGCGCCAGCGTCGACGCTGCCTTCCAGCAGGTCACGGCGGCCGGTGGCGCGCGCCTGACCATCAATGACGTCATCGTCAAGACCTTCGCCGTCTTCGCGGTGACCGTGATCTTCGCCGTGGTGGGCTGGAACCTCGCCCCGTCGATGCCATGGCTCCTGTGGGTCGGCCTTATCGGCGGCCTCGGTCTCGGCTTCGTCAACGCACTGAAGAAGAAGGTCTCCCCGCCCCTCGTCCTGCTCTATGCGGTGTTCCAGGGTGTGCTGCTCGGCGCCATCTCCCTGATGTACAACGACATGGCGATCGCAAACGAGTACCCCGGGATCGTGCTGCAGGCCGTCGTCGCGACGATGACCACCTTCGGGGTCATGCTGACGCTCTACCTCACGGGCATCATCAAGGTCACCAAGAAGTTCCAGAGCGTGATGATGGTCGCGCTGGTGTCGTACATGGTGCTGGCGCTGGCGTCGTTCGTTGCCGCCATGTTCGGCGTCGGCGACGGCTGGGGCTTCTACGGCGTTGGCTTCCTCGGCATCCTGATCGCGGTCGCCGGTGTTCTGATCGCGTCGTTCTTCCTGCTGCTCGACTTCGAGGCCATCAGCCAGGGAATCAAGGCGGGAGCGCCCGAGCAGGAGTCGTGGCGGATGGCCTTCGGCCTGCTCGTGACCCTCATCTGGCTCTACCTGGAGTTCCTGCGCCTGCTGTCGCTACTCAATCGCAGCTAGTCCCAGTCTCGAACAGGGCGCTGAACGGTGCAGTCGGGTGCTGTTGCGGTGATCTTCAGCAGCACTCGTGCTGCCGGCGGCGACGAGGAGTACGCGGCAGCGGCTGAAGCCATGGATGCGCTGGCCCAAAATCAGCCGGGGTTCGTCGGAATAGAGTCCGTCCGCAACCCCGACGATCGCCGGGGCATCACGGTGTCCTACTGGGCGGACGAATCCAGGGCTCGTGCCTGGAAGCAGGTGGCCGAGCATCTGGTCGCCCAGCAGCGGGGGCGCGAGGAGTGGTACTCCGAGTACTCCGTCGTGGTGGCCGAGGTGACCCGCACGTATCGCCACCCTCGGTAGGAACTGCCGATCAGGGGAGTGCTCGACGCAGGGTCACGAGTGCGTTGAGGCCGGCAGTCAGATCTGACTCGTCGGCGGCGTCCTGAAGGTCATGACCGAGAACGGCAATCAGCGCGCCGAAGCCCTGAGGTGCCAGCTCTGGCAGGACCGCGCTCGCGGGTATTGGCACTCCTGCCCGCCGACACTCGGAGACGAGCATCTTGGCGCATGACATGACTGCATCCTGTGAAGCTGCTGCTCGGTTCAGCGGCATGGAGTTGAGTCGGTCCACAACGCGTCGAAGCTCGCGGTCGAACTCATCGCGGGTGGAGGTCACCTGGTCAGACTACGGGGAGCGCTCGCCCCGGCCACGAGGAAAGCCCGCCCCCTCGGAGATGGACTCGGCGATGACGGAGCCGTCGTCAGCCGTGGGTCCGCGGACGATGACGCTCGCGCCGATGGGGAGTTCCGAGAGCGGCACCTCGACGGACGAGGTGACCGGTGTCTCGTCGGAGACAGTCACCTCGACAGTGCGGCCGTCGCGGGTGACGATGGTCAGGGAGTTCTCGCTTAGTGACTCGACCGTGCCAACCGTGGTGTCTCCACCGGGGAAGGCAGGCAGCTGGCCACCGATGGCTCCAGCGGGATCGGACGCGATCTCCGGCTGCTGCGACTGCTCCGACCGTTCTGAGAACGAGGAGACCTGCTTCTGCGTGCAGGCGCCCATGGCAAAGCCCAGGCCGATGGTGATGAGCGCGAGCAGGATCCACGTGGCCTTGTTCGGCTTGGCGTGCTGCCGCTTGGCCAGCAACTCCTTCAGGTCGTCGTCGTTCGAAGCCTGTGGCTCCGGGGTGGCGGGCTCGAGCCCAGTGTTATCACTCATGACGCAGTGCCTCAATCGGTCGAAGTGATGCTGCACGGTTGGCGGGATAGCTGCCGAAGAATAGGCCGATGGACACGGACACCACGAAGGCGCCGATCACGGACGACGGGACGATCACCGGAGTCACGTCGGCGATCGTGATTCGCGTGGCGAGCAGGGCCAGAAGAACGCCGATGCCACCACCGATGACGGAGAGCACCATCGCCTCGATCAGGAACTGGGTCATGATGGCCGACTTGCGAGCACCGATCGCCTTGCGAATCCCGATCTCACGTGTCCGCTCCGTGACCGTGACCAGCATGATGTTGGTGATGCCGATGCCGCCGACGAGGAGACTGATGGCCGCAACGGCACCAAGAAGCACGGTGAAGATGCCGATGGTGTCCTGAACGGTCGAGATCAACGCGGCCTGGTTGAGAACCTGGTAGTCGCGGTTGGCCTCGCTGGTGGTGCCGTGTCGTTGATCGAGGATCGAGGTCACCTCAGACTCGGCAGCGGTGCTCGTCTCCGACGACGAGGCCTGAACGAGAATCGAGTCGAGGCTGCCGTAGCCGGTCAGCTTGCTCTGCACGGTGCTGAGCGGGGCGACGGCAACGTCATCGGCGTCCAGAAAACCGCTGCTGCCCTTCTCCTCGATGGTGCCGACCACAGTGAAGGGGACCCCGCCACAGGTCACGGTCTTCTCGAGCGGATCCACATCCCCGAAGAGCTCGCCGATGACCGTCTGGCCGAGCACGATGGAGCGTCGGCTGTTGAGCACGTCATCAGCGGTGAGTGGGGTCCCCGTGCCAATCGGGCTGTTCGACGCATCGAAGTACGACGGCCAGGTGCCGGTGACGGATGTGGAGTAGCTCGACCCCTCGAAGGTGCAGGTGGTGGCCGCCGTGACTACGGGGGTTGCGCTGACGACATCCGGGGCGAGGATGGGATCGACGAGGGCTACGGCGTCGTCGACCGTCAGATCCTTGAACTGGGTGCGGGTGGAGGCCCTGTCTCCGCTGAAGGTTCCGTGCCGAACCGTGAGGGTGTTCGTGCCGAGGCTCTCAATGCTCGCGGTCACCGCAACGGATGCCCCATTGCCGATGGCCATGAGCACGATCACCGAGGCGACGCCGATGAGGATTCCGAGCATCGTGAGCCCAGACCTCAACTTGTTCGCGGCGATCCCCTGCAGCCCGATGCGGACCGTCTCGATGACGTTCACGCCGAGTTCCTTCGATCCTCGGAGATCCGGCCGTCCACGAGGGTGACGACGCGTCCGGCGTGGGCTGCGACATCGTCCTCGTGGGTGATCATCACGATGGTGCGGCCTTGATCGTGCAGCTCACCCATGAGGTCGAGGACGTCTCCGGTGGAGCGACTGTCGAGATTGCCGGTGGGCTCGTCGGCGAGGAGCAAGGATGGCTCAGCGACGAGGGCTCGCGCCACAGCGACACGCTGCTGCTGGCCGCCGGAGAGTTCATTGGGCATGTGGTGCATGCGATCGGCGAGACCGACCGAGGTGAGGGCCGCGATGGCGCGCTCCCGACGCTCCTTGCGTCGGACGCCGCGATAGACGAGTGGGAGCTCGACGTTCGACAGCGCGGACGTTCGCGGAATGAGGTTGAACGACTGGAAGATGAAGCCGATCTTCCGGTTGCGCACGATGGAGAGGGCGGACTCGTCGAGATCGTCGATGCTGATGCCATCGAGGGCGTAGTGGCCCTCGGTTGAAGCGTCGAGAGCCCCGACGATGTTCATCAGCGTCGACTTGCCCGAGCCTGAAGCTCCCATGATGGCGACGTAGTCCCCGCGGGCGATGGACAGGTCAATGCCATCGAGCGCCCGCACCTCGGTGTCGCCGCTCCCGTAGACCTTGGTGATCCCCTGCAGATCGATGACGGGCGTCACGTTGTCACCGGCCGCTGGGTGGTGGGCCGCCACCGAATCCGCCGTTGCGGCCGAAGCCGGTGAAGGTCCCGGCGTCACCGAGATCGATGACGAGTTCGTCGCCGACGCTGACTCCGCTGGTGACCTCGGTGCCGGCATCTCCGGCGAGTCCGGTGGTGATCTCCACGATGGTGTCGACCTCACCTGATCTGACGGTCACGGTGCTGACGCCGCCGACGGTGGTGATGGCGGCCGTGGGTACCCAGATCACGTCGTCGACCTGTTGGGTCGTGACGACGACACTGACGCTCATGCCCTCCTTGACACCCTCGGGAGAGTCATCGAGCGTGATGGTTGCGCTGTAGGTCGTGACGCCGCTGCCGGTCACCTGACCGGTTGTCGTCGCTGCGGTAGGCAGGAGTGCGACCGACGTGACGGTGCCTACCGCACTGGTGCCCGGAAGGGCGTCGAAGCTCACGGTCGCGGGCTGGCCGGGAGCCAACTTGAGTGCATCCGCCTCGGAGAACTCGGCGACGATCTCGAACGGCGCGTCAGGCACCACGGTCATGACGGTGACTCCGGGGGTGACGGTGTCTCCTGCGATGATCTCGATGGCTGCAACGGTGCCGTCCGTGGGCGTGGTCAGGACGGTCTTGGCGAGGTTGTCCTCGGCGAGCGTGAGGCCGGCACGCGCCACGTCGATGGCTGCCTGCGAGGTGGTGACCTGATCGTCGCCAATGGTCACTGGCTGGGCGGCAGCGTTCTGCGACGACAGTGACTCCTTCGCGGACTGAACGGCCTGGCGGTCTGCCTCGAGTCCCTTCTGCTGGGTGAGCAGAGCGGACTCCAGCGAGTTCTGAGCCGCGGTGACGGCATCCGATGCCGACGAGCGAAGCGTCGACTGGAGCTTGCGGAGCGTCACATTCGCCGCGGTGATGCGAGCGTCGGAGTTGACCAGGGACTGCTGGGCCGCGATGTCGGCGGTCTCGTTTGCCTTCACCTGCAGGGCATATGCCTGTTCCGCGCTGCGCAGCGCGTTGACGGCGCTCACGCAGGCACTTGAGTCAGAGCCATAGGTGTCGCATTGGCTCGTCTGCGTCGATCGCGCGTTGTCCACGTTCACCTGGGCCTGGCTGAGCTTGACCTGGTTCGTCTCAGCGGTCTTGGTCGCGCTCTGCACTGCTTGGTCATAGGCGGTCTGTGCCGAGACGACGTCCGCCTCGGCAGCGCGCAACTGCGACCACACCGCATCGTCGGGGCAGGCGCCCTCGGGGGTCAGGCAGCTCTCCGACCAGGATGACTGAGCATCGGCGAGGGACTGACGCGCCACCGAGACACTCTGCGCGTAGGTCTTGCGGTTGATTCGCTGATTGCGTTCCGCCTCAGCGACGTTCTGTTGCGCGGCGGAAAGCGACAGCCCTGACTGATCTGCACTCGTCACGGCCTGGGCGTAGGAACTCTTGGCGCTCGCGAGGGCTTGCCGCTGGGCAGTGTCGTCAAGGGCGGCGAGCTCGTCCTCCGCCTGAATGTCGTCGCCCTCGTTCACCGCGACGGTTGCCACCGTCCCTGATGTCTCGAAGGCGACTTCCACGACTCCGGATGTCTCAACGGTCCCGGTCGCCGTGACGGTCTCGCTCACGGTGCCGCTTTGGGCGGGAACGGTGCGACCGGTCAGCTCAGGCGAAGCGGGGGCGAGAAGGGCGAGACCGATGCCGACCACAGCCAGGAGGAGGACGGCAAGGCCGACGTTGATCCACAGGACACGACGTCTCATGAGGCCAGCCTCTCGCACGGAGGGTGTCCACGCCTACCGGGAGACGTAAGGGTTCTGTCAGAACCGTCCTGGCTGCTCAGGCGGGTGGAAGCGCCAGACCAGTGTTCGCGTGGCAGCGATATCCATTGGGGTTCTTGTAGAGGTACTGCTGGTGGTAGTCCTCCGCGAGGAAGTATGGGAAGTCCGACGCTGGCCGGATCTCGGTGGAGATGTCGGGGTACCCGCGCTCGGCGATGACCTTGGCGTAGGCATCTCGCGTTTGCAGGGCGAGTGCGGCCTGCGCGTCCGTCGTCGTGAAGATCGCACTGCGGTACTGGGTGCCGACGTCGTTCCCCTGGCGGTACCCCTGCGTCGGATCGTGGTTCTCCCAGAACGCCTTGAGCACGTCGTAGGTGGACAGCACTGCGGGGTCGTAGGCGACCATCACGGTCTCCGTCTGCCCGGTGCGTCCGGAACAGACTTCCTCGTAGGTGGGATTCGGAGTGAAGCCGCCCATGTAGCCGACGCTCGTGGCCACCACTCCGGGGAGGCGCCAGTAGATCTCCTCGGCACCCCAGAAGCACCCCATGGCCAGGTAGATCGTCTCGGTGCCGTCAGGCCAGGGACCGATGAGGGATGTGCCCAGGACGGCGTGCGGTGCCGGATGGGGCAGCACGGGGGATTCCCGCCCGGTCAATGCTTGATCGGGGGCCACCATGGATGACTTCGCGCCGAAGATGCTCATGACGTGATGGTAGGTGCGCACCTGTGGTCGCGCTCGCCCTGCTCCACCTCACTCGGAAGTGGCTGTGCTGATCGCGTTGGTGGGCGCTGGTTGAACTCTCTCTCCGTGGGCCGGGGCCCTGGCTTGGGTCGCGGAAGTGGCGAACCCGAGGGGAGGGAGGCAACTGGATGAAGAAGAACCAAAGGGCCCGGAAATCCGGGCTCGCGGGGGATTGAAGCGGCTACGTCGGGGAATCGGAGGCGTCGACCTGGGGCTGGGATCGACGCAGGGTCTCTGGCATGCGAATTACGAAGCCGATGGCGATGATGCACAGGATCGCACCGACCCCGAATGCCCAGTCGAAGTCGGCTGCGTCGATGATCAGCCCCGCCATCAGCGGGCCGAGGATGGCACCGAGGTCGGCCATCATCTGGAACGTCGCGACGACGATGCCGCCCTTCTTCCCGCCCATGACATCGCCGACCACGGCTGCCGGGGCGGACCCGAGGAATGCCCCCGACGCCCCTTGGATCGCCATGGCGAGGAAGAACAGCCCGGTGCCAGCGAGTGCAGGAGTGCCCCATCCGTTGGCGGCAATGTCGGCGCCGGTGAGAACGAGCATGCCGAGAGCCGTGCCGATCGTTCCCCACAGGAGTGCCTTCCGGCGCCCGGAGGTGTCGGCCATGCGCCCGGCTGGCAGAAGGAGAAGCGCCTGTAGACCCGCGGCGATGAGGAATCCGATCCCCGAAATCGAAGCACTCTCGCCGAGACCCTCGACGACGAACAACGGCACGGCTGACGACCGCAGCCCGAACACGACGAATCCCGTGACGAGGTTCGTCGTGATGGCGGCCTGATACGCGCGATCCTTGAGTGCGGTGCGCAGTTGTTGGAGCTTGTTCTCTGCGCCGTGCGCGACCTCGTGCTCGAGGTCATGCAGACGAGCGCGGGACAAGAACACGACGGCGACCAAGGCGGCGAGGAGGAGCGTCCCGGCATAGACGAAGAACGGAGCTCGAATCGACCAGGCGACGACGAGTCCGCCAACGGCCGGTCCCGCGACTCCACCGATGATGAAGCCGCCTTGGAATGCTCCCGAGGCGCGGCCCCGCTGCTCGGTCGATACGACGCGCAGGAGCAGCGCCATGGCGGAAACGGTGAACATGCTGGACCCCAGGCCACCGACACCGCGGAGCATCAGCAGTTGGGAATACGTCTGCGAGAACCCGGCCGCGAAGCTGGACGCCGAGACGATGAGCAGCCCGCTCGTCATCACGGATCGCTCGCCGAAGCGATCGACCATGCCACCAGCAAGAGGGGAGGTGACGAAGCGCACCAGTGCGAAGACGCTCACGACAGCGCTCGCCTCGAGGGCTGAGATGTCGAACGTGCGAGCGAAGACCGGCAGGACCGGAATCAATATGCCGAACCCCAAGGCGACGCAGAAGGCGACGGCAGTGACAACAGCGACTTCGCGGGGCAGGCCAGCCAGCAGGGGGGTTCTACGCAGTGCGCGCCCGACCGTTCTTACGGGGCTCATGTCCACACGGGGTGTCGGGCATCCACAGGGGAGGACCGGTATACCGTCGCCATCACCGCGTCACCCTATCCTCCAAGGGTGCCTGCATCCGCCGTCTATGCCGCCGAGGACCAATGGTCCGCGGTGCTCGACCGCGGGGGCACGGTGGACTTCTTCGGGTCCCGCCTGGACATCCCCATGCAGCGACGATTCGGGGATTTGGCGTCGGTGCAGGCCTATGTCGATCGGGTGATGTCACTGGACGAGATTGCATCTGCCTATCCGAAGGCGAGTGCGGTAGTAGTCCGAGGAACCCGCAGTCGCACACGCGCGCGCTACCTGCCGGAGCTGGCAGCGATCGAACTGCCATCGGATATCTGGGCCGGCCGCGAGTCGGTGGTGCTGCATGAGCTCGCTCACCATCTCGCCTGCAGTTGCGGAATCCCTCCCGAGCGCACCTCAGGTCGCTGGCACGGGGCTGAGTTTCGTGCGGCGATGGATGCGGTCGTGGCCTGCATGCTCGGTGAGGCAGCTGCTCTGCTGCTGCGAGCAGGCTATGAATCGGCGGGAGTCCGCTGATGGCACCGACGATTGAACGCATCGCTGCCCTGCTGGCCAAGGCCGAACGTACCGAGATCGAGGCGGAGGCCGATGCCTACCTGATGAAGGCCCAGGAGCTCGCGACATTGGCCAGCATTGATCTGGCTATTGCCCGCTCACGCACCCTTCACAAGGAGCAGCGGCAGCAACCGGAGTCGCGCACCAGAACGATCGGGGAGAAGGGCCGCCGCGCCAATCGCCACCTGATCTCCCTGTATGTCGTGATCGCGCACGCGAACGACGCACAGGTGGACATTGCCGCAAACTCGACGTACGTCATCGGCTACGGCATGCCGTCCGATCTTGACGTGATCGACACGATGTTCTCGTCCCTCTCCGTTCACATGGTGCAGTCGAGTCAGGCGTATGTCGTCAGCCGGGTATGGCAGGGCGAGGTCTACACCGCGGTGGTCAAGCGCCGACGCCAGCGCAAGGAGCACACGGCGCAGACGGCCCGGGTGGCCTTCTATCGGGCCTACGTGGAGCGAATGCAGGAGCGGCTGACCGAGGCGCGCCGCCAGACCATGGACCATCTCCCGGCAACCTCCTCGGATGCGCACCCAGACCGTGCGACGGGGGAACTCGTGCTGCGCGAGAAGGCCAAGGATGTCCAGGCCTTCCACCGGCAGACCTCTGACGCGAGGGGCCGATGGGGCGGCTACTCCGGTGGCGTCCGTGCGCCGAGCGGCTCGGCGGCTGCGGCAGGACGGCATGCGGCCTCACGGGCTCGCCTCACGGATGCACCGGAGGTGGGCGGCAAGCGTGAGCTGGGCACGAGCCGAGGTCATGAGTAGTGGCTAAACCATTTCCATACCTTTTCATGATCGATGTGGCGAAGTCAGACGCCAACCTTGTCAAGCACGGCATCGACTTTGACCGAGCGCAGGTGATCTGGCGAGATCCGAATCGTCTGGAGTTTCCAGCTCGGTCGACCGTCGAATCCCGCTGGATCGCCGTGGGAGAAGTAGACGGGCGTCTGTGGGCAGCAGTGTTCACGACGCGCAACTCAGCAATCCGGATCATCTCGGTACGCAGGCCCGCCCGAGAGAGGAAAGAGACTATGAAGGCTGAGGAGGTCGACAAGATCTTTGACGACGGGGTTGAGGACATGACTCCCTACGTAGACATGTCCAAGGCGCGGCGCCCCGGGCGCGAGGTGCAGCGAGTCAACGTCGACTTCCCGCCCTGGATGGTGCAACTCCTTGACGCCGAGGCTGAGCATCTGGGTATCGCCCGGCAGGCGGTCATCAAGACGTGGATCGCCGATCGCCTGAGGTCCAACGCAGCTCAACTTCGCGCCGAGCTGGACGGCTCCTGACATGATCGGGCAATGAGCGAGCCAGTCGTCACCCGAAGTGACATCGAGGCTGCGGCTGAGCGCCTTCAGGGCGTCATCCGCGATCTGCCACTCGTCAGCGCACGATGGCTCGATGAGTCCGTCCCCGGCGAAGTCCAGCTCGTCACCGAGAACCTGCAGCGCGCTGGATCCTTCAAGATCAGGGGCGCCTTCAACCGCATTTCGCAGCTGACCGAGGACGAGAAGGCGCGAGGCGTGGTGGCTGCCAGTGCCGGCAATCACGCGCAGGGCGTCGCACTGGCCGCAGAGCGTCTCGGAGTCCGGGCCACCGTCTTCATGCCGGAGGCGGCCAGCATCCCCAAGGTCACTGCGACCCGCGGCTACGGTGCCGACGTCGTGCTCACCGGTGCCACCGTCGACGATGCGATTGAGGCAGCCCTCGCGTTTGCCGAGGAGACGGGTGCAGTCGTGATCCACCCCTTCGACAACGAGGACATCGTCGCGGGCCAGGGCACCGTTGGGCTGGAGATTCTCGAGAAGATGCCTGAGGTCAAGACGATCGTCGTGTGCACGGGCGGAGGTGGCCTCCTGGCAGGCATCGCCACGGCCGTCAAGGCGAGTCGTCCGGATGTTCGCATCGTGGGCGTGCAGGCCGAGGCGGCTGCGGCCTACCCGCCATCGTTGCGCGAGGGCAAGCCGCTTCGTCTGCCTCGCATGTCGACGATGGCCGACGGCATTGCGGTTGGTGTGCCAGGCGACATCCCGTTCCCGATCGTCCGGGATCTGGTCGACGAGATCCGCACCGTCACGGAGGATGAGCTCTCCCGAGCGGTGCTGCGCCTGCTCGAGCGCTCGAAGCTCGTGGTCGAGCCGGGAGGTGCCGCAGCCCTTGCCGCGGTGATGGTCAACCCGCAGGACTTCACAGAGCCCACGGCCGTTGTCCTCTCGGGAGGCAACGTCGACCCGCTCGTGCTGCTGCGGATCATTCGCCAAGGCCTGGCGTCTGCTGGCCGCTACCTGACGATGTCCATTCGCATGGAGGATCGGCCCGGTTCCCTTGCGCAACTCCTGACGGACATCGGGTCCAAGCACGCGAACGTCGTCGATGTCGAGCACCACCGCGATGACGCCAGACTGTCGGTGGACGAGGTGGAGATCGTCGTCCATGTCGAGACCCGTGGGCCAGAGCACTGCGCGGCACTTGTGGAGTTCCTGCGGGCTCAGGACTATGCGGTCAGTGAGCGCTAGGGGCGTTCCTCGAACGCAGAGGGTGACTGCGCCATCGCGCTACCGCCTCGCGCCGGCCTGAACCTGAAGGAATGCCGCCATGCGGAGGCTCAAGGTGATGCCCATCCGCATCTGTCGCTCGGCGACCGACTCTGTCTCGCGCTCGGCGATCGCGTGGGCGGAGTCGTTCTCACTGCTGATCGTGCTTGGGGCTCGTCGCGCACCGTCATACAGATTCGGTGACAACACGTGGGGTTGTGGCGCGGGGGGCTGGTCTCACTCGAACGGGTTGACGATGGTCACAGGAAAGCGATGGAAGTCCGAGTCGTTCGTGATCACGGGAATCGAGTGCTCTATCGCTATGGCCGCGAGGGCCGCATCCGAGACCAGGTTGCCTGTGGCGCCTGATGAGCGCAGCAGGTCGGAGAGAATCGAGGCGGTGGCGGCAGTGGGGGCCGGGATCCACGCGGGTGGAGTGCTCAGCCACGCGTCGATGTGGCCGGCGGCCTGCTCCGCGCTGAGGGGATGAAGGGCCACCCGTGGATGGGTGCTGATGCGGATGAAGGCCGTGATCGACTGCCACGGGAAGGCCACCCGTGAAGTCCCGTTGAGCGCGGACTCGAGGAACTCCACTGCCGTCGCGTGCCGAGCGTCCGTCGCATCGACCGCGTACAGCAGGACGTTGGCGTCAAGGAGCATGGACGATCACTGGTGGTCGTCGAGGAGATCGAGCACCTCGGCCACATTACTCACGTCGACGCGGAGGCCGACGGGGCTGGACGTCTGGACGAAGCGGGATCGATCCAAATGCTGGGCGAGCAGACCCTCACGAACTAACTCGTTGATGGTCGCGCTGAGTCCGCGGCCCGTTGCTCGTCGCCGATCCTCGACGGCCTTGGCGACGTCGTCCTGGAGATCGACTGTCGTACGCATGCTCACAGAATACATCTCCATGCGAAGGCAATCGCATCATGATGCGGAATGGGAGAGTCCAGCCGAAGGGGGTACTTGATGCGTTGATGATATGATGCTGTGATGCGAACGACCCTCGACATTGACGATCGGGTCCTCGACACCGCTCGATCGCTCGCTCGGCAGAAGCGGATCTCCTTGGGCGCCGCCGTGTCCGAACTCGCGCTCCGCGGCCTACGTCCACAGGCCACAGACTCACCCTTCCCCACCTTCGTGGTTTGCGACGACGCTGACCCGGTGACAGCAGAGATGGTGCGTGAGGCGATGGACGAGGCGTGACGTATCTGCTCGACGTCAACGTCCTCATCGCGCTGGCCTGGCCGAATCATGTCCACCATGCAGGAGCGACTCGATGGTTCGCGGAGGTCCACGAGGCTGGCTGGGCGACCACACCCGTGACGGAATCGGGCTTCGTGCGCATTTCCAGCAACGCTCGCGTGTTCCCTGAGGGCGTCACACCCGGGCAGGCCGCAGAGGTGCTGGGGCGCTACTGCGCGCTGCCCGGTCATCGGTTCTGGGCCGATACGACGCGCCTGTCCGTAAAAAGCGCGTCGCTTGCTGACCACGTCCATGGTTCGGGATGGGTGACAGATGCGCATCTGGCGCTGATTGCCGGTGCGCATGGCGGCTCATTGGCGACATTCGACTCGCGCGCGGCAGCTCTGGCACAGGACCTGGGTGCTCAAGCCGTGCTTCTGGAGGCATAGGCCCCCGAGAGTGGGCTGGAGCGGGATCAGCCGCCGTAGGGCGCGACCTTGCGGATCGCGACGTTCATCTCATTGCCATTGGCAAGGGTGTAGGTGACGGTGTCGCCGACCTTGGCACCATTGACGGCAGCGCCGAGGGGTGAGGTGGGGGAGTAGACCTCGATGGAGGCGTGCGCCGCCTCCTCGCGAGAACCGAGCAGGAAGGTCTCCTCCTCGTCCCACGCCGCGAAGTAGACGGTGACGACCTTGCCGGCGGCGGCCTCGTCATCGGCAGCCTCAGGAGCGCCGATGCGGGAGTGCTCGAGCAGGTGCTTGAGCTGGCGCACGCGCGCCTCGTTCTTGCCCTGCTCCTCGCGGGCGGCGTGATAGCCGCCGTTCTCCTTGAGATCACCCTCCTCGCGAGCGGCCGCGATGCGGTTCTTGATCTGCTCGCGCGTGGGACCCTCGCGGTCGGCCAGTTCAGCCACGAGGCGGTCGTAGGCCTCCTGGGTCAGCCAGGTGATGTCGGTCTCGGTCATAAGGAGAAAGGCTACCTGTGCAGGCGAAACTCGCCCAATCAGAGCGCACGTCTCCCGAAGGCACCCGTCTGATCAGGGAGCGATCCAGGGTTGCTCCGGCGGCACCACACCCGGCGGGAACTGCGGGGGAGTCACGCCGGGCGGGCCGTCAACCGAGCAGCCGAGCAGTTCGACGGTGAAGGCGGGGGCGAGGGTGCGAAGGGGGTACGTGATCAGTTCGTTGCTCTTTCCCGGGGCCACGTCGACAGTCGCGTAGCCGAGATCGATGCGGTTCTCGTCCTGCGCACGGAGCACGCAGTAGACGGACGCGTCGGCTGGCTTGTTCACCGAGAAGGTCACGTCGACGCGATCGGCGGCCACCACCTTCCACGCCACGAGCCGTGGCTCGACCGGATTGCCCGTCACGCCCACGGTGATGAAGGCGAGAATGCCGACGAAGGCCGCGATCAGGGTTCCGACGCTGATCCAGACGCCGACCGGGCGTCGATCAAGGCCGTAACGGGCCTGCATCTCGGGGCTGAGTTGGTCCCGAGTGAACGGTGAGGGCACGTAGGGGAGACTATCCCCGTGAGCAGTGACCTTCGCCTGATGGCCGTGCACGCGCATCCGGACGACGAATCCAGCAAGGGCGCCGGCACGATGGCCAAATATCGGTCCGAGGGCATCGACGTCATGGTCGTCACCTGCACCGGCGGTGAGCGCGGAGACGTCCTCAATGCGGCCGCTCAGGCAGATGTCGACCGAGACGGTCTCGATGCCGTTCGCATGGCTGAGATGGCGGCTGCTGTCGAGGTGCTCGACGTGCAGCACGCCTGGCTCGGCTTCGAGGACTCCGGCTTCCCGGAGGGGGATCCCAAGCCCCCGCTGCCGGCCGGCTGCTTCGCCGACCTGCCGGTCGAGGAAACGATCGACCCGCTCGTGGCGCTGATCCGGGACTTCCGCCCGCAGGTCATCACCACCTATGACGAGCTCGGCGGCTACCCGCACCCGGACCATGTCCGCACCCATGAGACGACCATGGCGGCGCTGGACGCGGCTGCCGACGATTCCTACCGCCCCGATCTGGGTGCTGCGTGGCAGGTGGCGAAGGTCTACTACAACCACCAGTTCACCAAGGCTCGCGTGCTGGCGACCCATGAGGCGTTGGTCGAGGCGGGCCTGGAGTCCCCGTACGGAGACTGGCTCACCAACTGGTCGGACCGTCACGACATGTACCCGCGGGTGACAACCCGCGTGGACGCATCCGACTGGTTCCACGTGCGCGACGCCGCGCTGCTGGCGCATCGCACGCAGATCGATCCGGACGGCATGTGGTTTGCGGTGCCGATGGACATGCAGAAGCAGGTGTGGCCGACGGAGGACTTCGAGCTCGTGCGCTCGTCCGTCGAGACCGTGCTCCCAGAAGACGATCTGTTCGCGGGACTCCGCGACAGCAGTGATGGCCCTGCGGCCCGAGAGGACTCCTGATGATCACCACCGTGCAGTCCCTGACAGTGCTCGCCGAGGAGACGGTGAACCCCGATGATCAGCAGGCGATGATCAGCGGAGCCCTGCCGATCGCCGGGCTCTTCGTGCTGGCTCTGGGAGTGGTGATCTTCATCCTCTGGCGGTCGATGACCAAGCAGATGGGCAAGATCGACAAGTCCCTGCCGGCAGGCCGGGATGACCGTGAGCAGGCCATGGATCGCGCGCTCACACAGGAGGCAGTCGCGCGGGGGGAGGAGGCGGATCCGTCTGCTTCCGGTGAGACCTCGGGACCCTCGGCGCCCAACGACTGACCATGGGCCGAGCCATGCTGCGACTGGCAGTCACCCCGCGCTGGCTGGCGCTCGCGGTGCTTGTCGTCGCCGTGATGGTCGCGACCAGCCTGCTGGGCTCCTGGCAGTGGACGCGCACCCAGAACATCCTGGCGGCCGAACGGGCAGCGGCCTCCCTCCCGATTCCGGTGGAGGAGGCGCTTGGGTCTGGCGATCGACTCCCACCGGACTCCGTCGGTCGCCCCGTGACGGCCGTCGGCGAGTACGACTCCGAGCGGCAGGTCATCGTGGCCAATCGATCTCTTGACGACGTGCCCGGATCGTGGGTCGTGACGGGCCTGCGACTGACCGACGGGACCCTCGTGCCGATCCTCCGGGGTTGGATTGCCCCAAGCGACTCAGCGTCGCTCGAGATCCCGCGCGGAATCGTGTCCGTGGAGGGCGTCCTCCAGCCGGACGAGATCTTCTATGCCGACGCCCCGGTCACCGACGAGACCATCGCCGCCATCTCCCGGGAATCCCTCGAGCAGGCATGGAACGAGTCGGTGCCCACCGGCTACGTCGTCCTGACCAGCCAGACTCCGGTGATCGAGCCCGCCCCCGCTCCGGTCCCCGCGAGCCTCAACACCGGTGACGTCCCCTTCCCCCTGCAGAACTTCTTCTACGCCTTCCAGTGGTGGATCTTCGCGGCCTTCGGCCTTTTCCTCTACGTGCGCTGGCTGCGAATCGAGGCACGTAGGTCGATGGAGGGGTCGGTCGACTAGCCTGACGAGGTGATCTCAGTCCTCGGCGAGGCCCTCGTCGACATCATCGTTGATCCGCAGGGTGACGTGACCTCCGTCGTCGGTGGGGCTCCCCTGAACACCGCGCGCACCATCGCACGACTCGGCATCCCCGCGACCTTCCTCGGCGGCGTCTCGACCGATGCCTTCGGCAACCGCATGATGCGACTGCTCGAGACGGACGGGGTGACCCTCGGGCTCGGGGCTCAGGTCCCGGAGCCCACGACACTGGCGATCGCCCAGATCGACGAGCACGGCGCGGCGACCTACCGATTCATGATGGAGGGCACCTCCGCGGCCGCGGTGACGCCGTCGATGGCGCTGGCGCACATGACGTCCGACTGCCGCGTCATCCATGTCGGGACGCTCGGGCTCGTGCTCCAGCCACTGGCAGACGCATCCGTTGCGCTGGTCGCTGCTGCGTCCGATGACCAGCTCGTCATGGTCGATCCCAACTGCCGGCCTTCAGTGATGACGGGCTCACGGGTGTTCCAGGACGCGCTTGATGCCGTCCTTCCGCGCGCCGACATCGTCAAGGTCAGCGGCGATGATCTGGAGTTCCTCTTCCCTGACGCGGCCCCGCTGGCAGCGGCTGCTGCACTTGCGGCAACAACGAGTTCGGTGGTGCTCTTCACCGATGGCGCGAAGGCCGTGCACGTGATCACCGGTGAGGATGACATCGTCCTGGACGTTCCTGGTGTTCCGGTGGTCGACACCGTGGGAGCGGGTGACTCCTTCAGCGGCGGGTTCCTGGCCTGGTGGATGCAGCATGGCAAGGGCCGCGCGGATGTGTCCGATCGTGACGCGCTGGTCGCCGCTGCTCGATTCGGCATCGCCGTCGCCGGCATCACCTGCCAGCGGCCCGGAGCGGACCCCCCGCGCATCGACGAGGTTCCCGGAGGCTGGGCATGAAGGGTCTGAGCGGTGCGTTCCTGCGCTACCGAATCCTGGCGTGGGTCACCGGCGTGGTGCTGGCGGCGCTGACCGTGTGGTTGGTGGTCGGCTACGGCTTCCTCGACTACGCCAACGTGGAGTCCAAGCCAGGCCTGTACTCGCTGCTGTGGATGCTGCACGGCTGGCTCTATGTCGTCTACCTGATCGTGGGTGTCGACCTCGCCTTCCGGGTGAAGTACTCGGTCATCCGCACGATCGCGATCCTGGTCGCCGGCACCATCCCCTTCGCCTCCTTCTTCGCTGAGGCGCTCGTGCACAAGGACCTCAAGCAGCGGGACTTGCTCCAGACGTGACGGGTTCGGCGGGGCTCCTGCTGCTCGGCATCGTGCTTGCCGGGCTGGGTGGAGAACTGTTCGTCCGAGGGCTGGTCAGTCTGGCGGCCTGGTGGCGCGTGCCCCCGGGCATCATCGGCGCCACGGTCGCGGCCTTCGCGACGTCCTCTCCTGAGATGTCCGTGGCGATCAACTCGGCACTCGAGGGTCAGCCCGAGATCGCCCTCGGTGACGTCCTGGGCAGCAACGTCGTCAACATCGCCCTCGTCCTCGGACTGGCTCTCGTCTTCGCATCCATTCGGGTCGGCCACGGCACGGTGACCCGCGACTACTCCGCGGCCATCATGGCCCCGGCTCTCGTCGGGTTGCTGGCGCTTGACGGATCTCTTGGTCCGATCGATGGGGTTGTGCTGCTCGTCGTATTCGCAGCATGGCTGGTGCAGACGGCGATAGCGGCTCGTCGCCTCCGCGATGCCACGGAGGCGGTCTTGATGGAGCGGTCGCGAACGTCGGTCGTGATCAGCCTGATCATCGGGCTGGCGATGCTGATCGCTGCGGGTCGATTGATCGTGAGTGGAGCCGTCGACATCAGTGTGGCGCTGGGATGGGACGAGTTCGTGGTGGGCGCGGTGATCGTCGCCCTCGGCACCTCCGCACCGGAACTCGCGACGATGATCGTGGCGCGCCTGCGACGACATGACGAGGTTGCCGTCGGCACGATCCTGGGCAGCAACATCTTCAACACCCTGCTGATCGTGGGCACCGCTGCGGTGATCCATCCCATCTCGGTCGATTCCTCCGAGATGGCAATCGGGATAGTCGCCAGCGTGCTGCTGGTGGTGTTCATCATCCCGGCGCGGGGCGGCCTGCTGGCGCGCTGGCGAAGCATCCCCCTGATCGGCACCTATGCGGTGGTGGTGGCGCTCCTCGCGACCTGATCAGTGGCTTCGCTGCTTTCTCGTCAAAGCGACCAGTCGATCGGATCAGCACCCAGCTCGTCGAGCAGGTCGTTCGCGCGGCTGAAGGGACGCGAGCCGAAGAATCCGCGATCGGCCGACATCGGGCTCGGATGGGCAGAAGCGATGATCGGCACGTCCGGCAGGGCCGGTTCGAGTGACTGGGCGTCCTTGCCCCACAGGATCGCGACCAGGGGCGCGTCGAGGCGCTCGACGAGGGCGTCGATGGCGGCCGCGGTGATCTCCTCCCACCCGTGGCGTCGGTGGCTTCCGGGCTCACCCAGCTGCACGGTCAGCACGCGGTTCAGCAGCATCACGCCGCGCTCGGTCCAGGGAGTGAGATCACCATGGGCGGGGGTCTCGACGCCGACGTCATCGCGCAGTTCTCGGTAAATGTTCTGCAGGCTTCGGGGCAGGGGACGGACGTCCGGAGCCACGGAGAAGCTCAAGCCCACCGCGTGGCCGGGCGTGGGGTACGGGTCCTGCCCGACGATCAGAACCCGGACGTCATCGAGGGGTTGACCGAAGGCGCGCAGGATGTTCGTCCCAGCCGGGGCCCACGGCCGCCCCGCTGCGGACTCCTCGCGCAGAAACTCACCGATCTCGGTGAAGGTCGGTTGGAGCGGTGCCAGGTGGGGCGCCCAGCTCTCGTGGACGAGTTCGGTGATCGGCTTCGCCATGGGGTCACTCTTGCGCATCGGGGTCGCGGTGGGGGAACTCCGACCACCCATCCCCTCGCGCAGGCGCCCGCGTCAGGCCGGATGCACGCTGACGTCGGTGGCCTTGAGGCTGGCCCACACCTTCTCCCCGGGTGCCAGCCGGAGTTCGGCAACGGCCGCGGGCGTCACGGCGGCGACCAGGGCAGGCGGGCCGGCCAGGTGAACGCGCACCTGATCTCCGTGGGCATCGATCCCGGTGACGGTGGTGTGCCAGGTGTTGCGAGCACTGCCCTCCGGGCGCTCGCGATGCAGCGAGATGGCCTGTGGGCGAACCAGGGCAACGACATCACCGGCGGCGTGGGTATCGCTGGCGATCAGCGTTCCACCATCGACGCAGGCGATGGTGCCCGATGCGGCCGACCCGCGAAAGAGCGTCACTCCGAGCAGGGCGGCGAGGTATTCCGTTCGCGGCTCTGCCGCGACCTGAGCGGTTGGGCCGTCCTGAGTGATGCGGCCGTTCTCGACGACGACGACCCGATCCGCCAGCACCAGCGCATCGAGCGGGTCGTGCGTGACGATGACTGTTCCCTGCCGGAACTCGGCGAGGTGATGGCGCAGGCGTCCGCGCACCTCGATGCGCGTGGCTGCATCGAGGGCCGCGAGCGGCTCGTCCATGAGCAATAGCTGTGGATCGGTGGCGAGTGCCCGAGCGAGTGCGACTCGCTGGGCCTGACCCCCGGAGAGCTCGCTCGGCCTGCGGTCGGCCAGATCGGCGATACCGAGGGCGTCGATCCAGTGATCCACCCCGGAGGCGTCGAGCCCGGTGCTGCGTGGACCGAAGCCGATGTTCTGTCGAACCGTCATGTGCGGAAAGAGCACGTAGTCCTGGAACACGAAGCCGACGCGTCGGCGCTCTGCGGGGAGATGGATCCCGGCAGCGGAATCGTCCACGACGTTGCCGGCAATCTCGATTCGGCCCTGATCGAGGCCATGCAGCCCGGCGATCGTGCGCAGCACGCTGCTCTTGCCGGCTCCGTTCGGCCCGAGGAGTGCGACCGTCTCACCTGGAGCGCAGGTGAGATGCACGTCGATCTCGAACGAGCCGACCGTGGTGCGAATACGCGCATCGACACTCATCCGCGTCCTCCCAGCAGTCGACCGCGGAGGGAGACGAGCACGGCGAACGAGATGCCCAGCAGCACCACGCTCAGGGCGATGGCCTCCTCGCGACTCACCTCGAGTGCGGAGTACACGGCCAGGGGCAGGGTCTGGGTGACGCCCGGGAAATTGCCGGCGAAGGTGATGGTGGCACCGAACTCGCCCAGCGCGCGGGCCCAGGCGAGCACGGCACCGGCGACGAGCGAGGGCGCGATGAGGGGAGCGGTGACGCGGAGGAGAACGCGCGTGGGTGATGCGCCCAGAGTGCGCGCGGCATCCTCGAATCGAATGTCCATCACGCGTAGCGCACCCTCGACCGTGATCACGAGGAAGGGCAGTGCGACGAAGGCCTCTGCCATGACCACGCCTGCTGTGCTGAACGGCAACTGGATGCCGAACCAGTCGTAGAGGTACTGCCCGACGAGGCCGCGTCGACCGAAGGCAGCGAGGAGCGTCACGCCGCCGACGACGGGAGGCAGCACGAGAGGGATCAGGACGAGTCCGCGAACGAGCGCGCGACCACGAAACTCGCGGCGAGCCAGCACCCACGCGAGGGGAACCCCGAGCACGATCGTGATTGCCGTCGCCATGAGTGACGTGACAAGTGACAGTCGCAGGGCGTCGCGGGCTGCCGGTGTGCTGAGCAGCTCAGTCATCTGCCCCCACGGGGCGGAGAGCAGCAGGCCGATGAGCGGCAGGGCCAGGAATGCGAACGCCACCATCGCTAGGGCGATGAGCAGCCGCGGTGCGGGGGTCCTCATGGCGTCAGGAACCCCCAGCTCGCCAGCACCTGCTGGCCCTCTGGGGAACCCACGAAGTCGACGAAGTCGACGGCCGATGCCGGGGCGTCGGGAGCGACGGCAATCAGGTAGTCATTGGTGACGTTGACGTCATCGGGAATGGCGATGCCCTCGACGGAGGCTCCAGCCGCAGTGACGTCAGTGCGGTACACGAGTCCGGCATCCGCCTCATCCGCGACGATCTTCGTCAGCACCGCGCGCACGTCGGGCTCCAGCGAGGCCGGCGTGACGTCCGCGTCGCTGTTCTCGAAGACCCGCGCAGCTCCGGCGCCGCAGGGCACCGCCGGATTGCACACGATCACTGTGACCTCTGGACGGGCGAGATCCTCCAGCGAGGAGATCCCCGCCGGGTTGCCGTCGGGCACGGCGATGCTCATGGAGTTGCGGGCGAAGACACCGGGCGTGCCGACCGACCCGCTCTCGACCGCCACCTGCATGGTGGCCGGGGATGCTGCAGCGAAGGCATCGACCGGGGCTCCTGCATTGATCTGCTCGGCGAGCGTGCGGCTGCCGGCGAAGTTGAATCGCACCTCGGTGTCCGGGTGAGCCGCCATGTAGGCGTCGCCGATCTCGGTGAACGCATCGGTCAGCGACGCCGCTGCGGACACCGTGATGACGTCCCGCTCCTCCCCAGCGCTGCATGCTGAGAGGAGAAGTGCGGCTGCCGCCGCGATGGCGATGATCGCTCCTCGCATCAGCGAAGACCCTCGATGTCGACGACGACGTTGGTCGCCTTGACGGTGGCGGCGGCGGGAACCCCGGGCTCGAGTCCCAGTTCATCGGCAGCCTCACGGCTCATCAGTGACACCACGCGGTGCGGCCCGGCCTGGATCTCGACCAGGGCCATCACGCCGTCGCGCTCGACCCTGGTGACGATCCCGGGAAACCGATTCCGCGCGGACTGGTGCACGGGGGCGTCGAGGTCGCGGGGGTGCAGCTCGACGAGCAGGGCCGCGAGGCTGGCGGAGTCGACAGTGCGCGGACCGGGAGCGTCCGGCCCCGAGGTCAGTCGGCCGGAGTCGAGGTAGCGACGCACGGTGTCATCGCTCACGCCCAGCAGTCCGGCGGCGTCAGAAATACGCATATGCGGCATAGCTGAGAGAATATCCCCGCAGATGCGAAGACGCGAGGGGATTGGCCGGGGAGATCAGCGTGCTGAGGCGAGTCGGCGCTCCCGGACGGCCAGGAAGAGGGGGAAGGTGAAGCCGACGGCGGTCACGAAGGAGAAGACGACGTAGGCCCAGTACCAGCGAATGCCCAGGCGGCGGCCTTCGATGATGATGAAGATCGACGCGGCACTGGCCACGGCCAGCAGATCCCACGACAGGGAGCTGACGGACGGATTGGCGAACCACGCGGCGAAGAAGGTCTGCTCGCTGGGCTCGATCACGCTTCGGACGTTGAACCAGGCGGTGCCCAGGAGCCCGATGACGGCAACGGCGAGGTAGACCCAGAACGCGCCTGGGGCGCCTTGGCCCGATCGCTGTGTTGATTGTTCACTCATGGCTCATCGCTCCCGGTTTCGTTCTGGCCGATTCGGGTTACCCTGACAGGAAGGAGGTTCCCATGTCAGCGGCACTCGTGTGGATGATCGCGGCGATCGTCGCTGTGGGCGTGGAGATCTTCACTGTCGATCTGACCTTCGGCCTCATCGCCGTGGGATTGGGTTCTGCGGGAGTGGCGGCGGCGGTAGGCGCCCCGCTGTGGCTGCAGGCCGTCATCGGCGTAGGCGTCTCGGCAGCGGGCCTGCTGTTCATCCGACCGATCGCCCTGCGGCACATGCGCAAGGCCGCAGTGGGCGCGCGCACAGGCATCGATGCCCTCCCGGGCGCTCGAGCCGAGTCACTGTCGGAGATCACAGCCCGCGATGGCCGCATCCGACTGCGCGGTGAGGTGTGGTCAGCACGTCTCGACGAGGACGTCACCTCCGATCCCATTGCCGACGGCGTCGATGTCGTCGTCACCCGCATCGATGGCGCCACCGCCCTCGTTTATCCCGTCGATCCCCGCCTCTAGCCCCCAGCCAGCACCCACCGGAAATCAGGAGCACTCATGGATCTCATCGCCCCCGTCGTCGTCACCGTCCTGGTGCTTCTGGTCGTGCTGCTGGTGCTGTCGCGGACCATCGTCATCGTCAAGCAGGCGGATACCGCCATCGTCGAACGCCTGGGCCGGTACCAGCGGACCCTCACGCCCGGCCTGAGCATTCTGATGCCGGTGCTCGACCGCATCCGCGAGCGCGTCGACATGCGCGAGCAGGTGGCGTCATTCCCGCCCCAGCCGGTGATCACCGAGGACAACCTCGTGGTGTCCATCGACACCGTCATCTACTTCCAGGTGACCGACCCGAAGGCCGCGACGTACGAGATCAGCAGCTACATCCTCGGCATCGAGCAGTTGACCGTGACCACGCTGCGCAATGTGATTGGCTCGATGGACCTCGAAGAGGCCCTGACCTCGCGCGACCAGATCAACGGCCAGTTGCGCGGTGTTCTCGACGAGGCCACGGGCAAGTGGGGCATCCGGGTCAATCGGGTGGAGCTCAAGGCCATCGATCCCCCGGCCACCGTGCAGGAGGCGATGGAGAAGCAGCTGCGCGCCGAGCGTGAGCGCCGGGCCGTCATCCTCACGGCGGAGGGCGCCAAGCAGAGCGCCATCTTGAATGCGGAGGGCGCCAAGGCATCGGCCGTGCTTACGGCGCAGGCGGATGCCGAGGCGGCCGTGCTGCGAGCCGAGGGCGAGGCCAAGGCACGTGTCATTGCGGCCGATGCGGAGGCTCAGGCCGTCACCAAGATCTACGAGGGTCTGCGAACGGCGGATCCGCGTCCCAACGAGCTCGCGCACCGATACCTGCAGGCGCTCCCTGAGGTGGCGCAGGGCGATGCCAACAAGGTGTGGGTTGTGCCCGCGGAGCTCACGGGCGCCATCGCGTCGATCACCGAGGGAATGCGCAGCCGACACGAGTAATCGCCCTCTATCGCTGGTCGTAAGGTGACTGCCATGACGAGCGAGATCGCGGTCCAGGCCGAGGGTCTGGTCAAGGAGTTCGGTGAGGTCAAGGCGCTCGATGGGATTGACCTGACGGTCAACCGGGGGCAGGTGGTCGGTCTTCTGGGCCCCAACGGCGCGGGCAAGACGACGACGGTGCGCATCCTGTCCACGTTGCTCCAGCCCACTTCCGGTCGGGCGACAGTGGCGGGCTTCGACGTGGTGAAGCAGCCGGATGAGGTGCGCCGGGCGATCGGCCTGACCGGCCAGTACGCGGCCGTCGACGAGTACCTCACTGGCCGCGAGAACCTGCGGATGTTCGGCGATCTTTACCACTTGGCCCCGTCGTATGTGAAAGAGCGGAGCGCTGAGCTGCTGGACTGGTTCGACCTCACTGATGCGGCGGATCGCCCGGCCAAGACCTACTCCGGCGGCATGCGTCGGCGCCTCGATCTGGCAGCAAGCCTGGTGGCGCAACCGTCGATCCTGTTCCTCGATGAACCCACGACAGGGCTGGACCCGAGGTCGCGGCTCGGACTGTGGGGCGTCATCGAGAATCTCGTCGCGCAGGGCACGACCGTCCTGCTGACGACGCAGTACCTGGAGGAGGCCGATCAGTTGGCCGAGGACATCGTGGTGATCGATCACGGTCGCGTCATCGCGCACGGAACCTCAGAGCAGCTCAAGGACCAGATCGGCGGTGACCGAGTGGAGGTCACCGTTGTCGATCCGGCCGCGGTCGGCCGGGCGGCCGATGCCCTGCGTTCAGTCAGCTCCGGCGAGCCGCTCGTCGAGGAGCTCCGAGTCTCTGCTCCCGTCTCCGGCGGATCGACGATCCTGGTCGACGCCATCCGTGCCCTGGACCTGCAGGGGGTGGAGGTGACCGACCTCCAGTTGCGCCGGCCGACTCTGGACGACGTCTTCATGTCCCTCACCGGTCATGCGGCAGAAGATGAGGTGGCCCCGGCGCCCAAGAAGGGTCGACGACGCGGCAAGCGAGGAGGGGAGGCAGCATGAGCACGCTGACGATGAACGCACCCGTGCCGATGCGTCGCCCCATCTATGGCTGGACGATTCATGACGGCCTCGTCGTCGCCCGTCGCAACCTGATCCAGACGGTGCGCGTACCGGAGTTGCTGTTCTTCTCGCTGGTGCAGCCGGTGATCTTCGTGCTGCTGTTCGCCTATGTCTTCGGCGGTGCGATCCCGATTCCGGGCGACACGGCCTCCGACGCCTACCGTCAGTACCTCATGCCGGGCATCTTCGGGCAGACGGTCGCGTTTGCGGCGGCGTCCAGCACCGTCGGTCTCGCCGAGGACATGCACAAGGGCCTGATCGATCGATTCCGAGCCCTGCCCATGGCGCCTCCGGCCGTCCTGATCGGGCGCACCCTCGCCGATGCGGTGCGCCAGATTCTGGTGCTGCTGGTGCTGTCGATCACCGGCTACCTCGTCGGCTGGCGGATCGACAACGGGCTGCTCAATGCGATCTACGCGTATGCGCTGCTGCTGCTGTTCGCCTACACGGTTGCGTGGATCGGTGCGTGGATCGGGCTCTACATGCCGAACCCGGAGACGGCCAACACGGCCGGGCTCGTGTGGCTCTTCCCGATGACGTTCCTGTCCAACGCCTTCGTCCCGCTGTCGTCCTTGCCGGGCGTCCTGCAGGTGATCGCGGCGTGGAATCCGATATCGGCGCTGGTGCTGGCCTGTCGAGAACTCTTCGGCAATCCCACCGGGGCAGGCGGGGACTACTGGCCGCTGCAGCATCCGCAGCTCTACACGATCGTGTCCTGCGTCGTGCTCATCGCGATCTTCTCGACGCTGTCCGTGCGTCGCTACCGACGCACCACCTCCCGCTGACGCACCCCGCCGAGAGGCAGGGAATGGTCGTGAAACGCCGGCGAAGCGGCGTGTTTCACGACCATTCCCTGCCTCTCGGCGGTGCGGGTAGCCTCGCGGTATGGCCAACGGAGCACCGCCCCCCGCTGCCCCCGGCGAAGTGCCGGTGGACTATCGCTTCCTGCTGGCCAATGAGCGCACCTTCCTGGCCTGGATGCGCACGGCCCTCGCCCTCATCGCCGGCGGCCTCGCCCTCGACCAGTTCGTTCGCGTCGAGCATGCCGAGGGGCTGGTCGTCGCCATCGCCATCACCACGATTGCGGCGGGTGCAGTTGTCGCGATCATTGGGACGTTCCGGTGGTCGAAGACCGATCGCGCGATGCGCTCGGGCACCCCGCTGGCTCGCACGCCTGTCCTGATCGTGGTGGGGGTGCTCTTCGCGATCCTGGCGGGCCTGGTGTCAGCGATCGTCTTCATCTCATGAGCGTCCCGGGCATCGGCTACGACGAGGTCGGGACGCGCACCCGGCAGGCGTGGCTGCGCACCTCCCTCACTGTCATCGGAGTGACCCTGCTGGCTGAGCGCGGACTCATGCTGGCGGGGACCTCGTTGATTATTCTTCTCGTCACGCTGATCCCTGCCGGAGTCTTCCTCGTCGTCGCCGTGCGGCGGCTTCGACAGGTCACTCATGGCGAGTCGGTGCATGCGGCGGGCAGCGTGCCCCTGCTCTTGGTGGTTGCCACGATGGGCTTGGCGGCCTTGTCCGTCATCTCCGTTGTTGCTTGACCGCAGTCGGACCGGTCTGCGGCGCGACTCCGCGCGATTGCTTGCCTACGCTGGAGATGAGGGACCGGTTGCCCTCACTTTCGCCGGGAGGTGAACCTCATGACCGTCATCACCGATCGCTATGAGCGCGAACTGCTCGCACGAACATCGTTGGAAGAGCTGCCGCATCGTGGGCGAGATGCCGTTGCGATGCAGGTGCAATGCCCCGAAGGCCATCACCTGCTGAAGGTGCTGTCGACAGGTGCGGGTCCCATCGTGGTGACCACGGTCCGGGCGCATTCCCATGGCAACCGTGATCGCCCGGACGAGCCGCACACTCCGGCCAAGGCGCGTGAGTTCGTGGACATGCTCACTGTCGCGGATCCAGCAGAGGACGAGATCCCGGCATGGTGCGACTGCGGGCACCGAACCCTCTCGCGTGCCGCTGTTGCGCAGTGGCTGGCGGGCGGCGAGAAGCGGGTCGTCATCGGCTAGGTGGAGCGCTTCGGATCGCACTCTCGGGCGCCCCCCGTGAGGGGGTCCGGGGTACCGGTATGTGTGCGCGCGAACGCCGCCCGACAGGATGATGTCGTGCCCAATCGACTCGCAGCATCCACATCCCCATACCTCCAGCAGCACGCCGACAATCCGGTGGACTGGTGGGAGTGGGGCGAGGAGGCGTTCGAGGAAGCCCGGAGGAGGGATGTTCCGGTATTCCTCTCGATCGGCTACAGCGCATGCCACTGGTGTCACGTCATGGCGCATGAGTCCTTCGAGAATGCTGACGTCGCGACGGTGCTGAACGACAACTTCGTAAGCATCAAGGTCGATCGCGAGGAACGACCCGACGTCGACTCGGTGTACATGGACGCCACGGTCAGCCTCACCGGTCACGGAGGCTGGCCCATGTCCGTGTTCGTCGATCACGACGGCCGGCCCTTCTACGCAGGCACGTACTTCCCGCCCGCCCCTCGCCATGGACTGCCCTCCTTCGTCCAGCTCCTCCAGGGCCTGGGCGATGCGTGGCGCGATCGGCGCGAGGAGGTCCTTGCCGCGGGCGTGCGCATCGTGAAGGCACTGGAGTCTCGATCGACGCCGACGGGTGCCGACCGTCCACCCTCACGCGAGGACCTGGATGCAGCCGTGGCGACACTGGCCGAACAGTTCGATCAGGGTTCGGGCGGTTTCGGAGGGGCTCCGAAGTTCCCGCCGTCCATGGTTCTGGAGTTCCTCCTGCGCTATCACGCACTTACGGGAGGCGAGTCCGCCCTGTCGACGTCGGCCCTGTCGATGGCCGAGACGACGCTGACTGCGATGGCGCGCGGTGGCATGTATGACCAGTTGGGCGGAGGCTTCGCCCGGTACAGCGTCGACAGTCGCTGGGTGGTTCCGCATTTCGAGAAGATGCTCTACGACAATGCCCTTCTGCTTCGCGTCTATGCGCACTGGTGGCGATTGACGGGTTCACCCCTTGCTGAGCGGGTGGTGCGTGAGACCGCGGGTTTCCTCCTCCGGGAGATGCGCACTCTCGAGGGCGGGTTCGCCTCGGCACTCGACGCAGACAGCGAGGGCCGCGAGGGCGTCTTCTACTCGTGGAGCCGCCAGCAGCTCGTGGACGTGCTCGGAGTGGAGGATGCGAGTTGGGCGGCGGACCTGCTCTCGGTGACCGAGGACGGGACCTTCGAGGACGGACTTTCGACACTGCAGCTGCTGCAGGATCCCGACGACTCCGAGCGATGGCTGGGCGTTCGGACGAGACTCATGGCCGCCCGCGATGCGCGCGTGCGCCCGGGTCGCGATGACAAGGTGGTCGCATCCTGGAACGGCCTGGCGATTGCCGCGCTGGCTGAGGCGGGCGCACTGTTTGGTGAACCAGCCTGGGTTGAAGCGGCGGCGGCTGCCGCTGACGTCATCGTGTCGATCCATCTGGGCGCCGCCGACGACGACCGACTGGTGCGGACCTCACGCGATGGGCGGGCTGGCACCACGCGGGGCGTACTCGACGACTATGGCTGCGTGGCTGAGGGCCTGCAGGTGCTGTTCCAGGTGACGGGTGACGATTCATGGCTGACCTTCGCCGGCATCTGCCTCGACGTGGCGGCTCAGCACTTCGCGGACGGCAACGGCGGATTCTTCATCACGGCGGATGACGTGCCGGCACTCGTCCAGCGTCCACGTGATCCGGCCGACAACGCGGAGCCATCTGGCTGGACCTCCGTCGCCAATGCCTGCATCACGCAGGCGGCTCTCACCGGCGTGATGGAGTACCGCGATATTGCCGAAGCAGCCCTGGGGATCGTCACGACCCTGGCAACGACGGCACCGCGAGCCATGGGCTGGGGGCTGGCGGCCTCGACGGCCCTGCTGGCCGGGCCGCTGGAGATCGCGGTGGTCGCCGAGGCGGAGGACGACCAGCTCACGCGGTGGTGGCGAACGGCGCTGATGGCAACGTCCCCCGGTGCGGTGGTCGCGGTCGGTGGCCCCTCGGAGGACGAGATCCCGCTCTTGCGCGACCGCTCGGTGATCGATGGCCGGCCGACCGCATATGTGTGCCAGAACTTCACCTGTGACCGTCCCACGTCAGAACTGGGCCTTCTGGCCGAGCGGATCGGCGCCCGGGAACTCGTCGGCGAGGAGTAACCTGCGAGGCGTCGGCCAACGTGGCCGTTCGGGCAGGAGTCATCGGTGGGTCTGAGCGATCTGGTGTACGGCGTCTATGAGCGACGCCTGTACCAGCAGATTCCGCAGGAGCGCCGCCCACGTCACGTCGGAGTCATCCTCGACGGCAACCGTCGCTGGGCCAGCGTGCAGGGCACGAGTTCCTCCGCCGGACACCGGGCAGGGGCTGCCAAGATCGTCGAGTTCCTCGGCTGGTGCGACGAGGCCGGGGTAGAGGTGGTCACCTTGTGGCTGCTGTCGACGGACAACCTCAATCGGCCACCGGATGAGCTCGAGGCCCTGATGGGCATCATCGAGGACACCGTCTCGGGCCTCGTCGAGCAGGGTCGCTGGCGGCTCCACCCGGTGGGTGCCCTCGACCTGCTCCCGGACCACACCGCGCGCCTGCTCAAGGAAGCTGAAGAGTCGACCGCCGGCATCAACGGATCCCTGGTGAACGTGGCCGTCGGGTATGGCGGGCGCCGCGAGGTGGTCGATGCGGTGCGGTCCCTGCTGCAGGAGCACTCCTCGCAGGGCACATCCCTGGACGAGCTTGCGCAGCTGCTGGAGCCAGATCACATTGCCGAGCACCTGTACACGAAGGGGCAGCCGGATCCCGACCTGGTGATTCGCACATCCGGCGAGCAGCGGCTGTCCGGATTCCTGATGTGGCAGAGCGCGCACTCTGAGTTCTACTTCTGCGAGGCCTACTGGCCGGACTTCCGCCACGTGGACTTCCTGCGCGCCCTGCGGGCCTACTCCGATCGCGAGCGTCGGTACGGGGCCTGACCCGCGACCGGAACGTTGGTCTTCGTTCACCCTCCCGTTGCACCAGGGCATCGGCGTGGCGCCGACCAACTGATCCCGACCCGTCCTAGCGTCGTGGCATCAGGTCGGGCGACCGCCTGGCCTTAACCGCACCGGGTCACCGGGCAGGTGGCCCTCGAACGGGAGGCCCACGTGCCAGTTGCGCCCGCATCGGGATCGGATCGCCGAACCTACGTCCTGGACACCTCAGTCCTGCTCTCCGATCCCCGGGCACTGTTCCGGTTCGATGAGCATGACGTGGTCATTCCCGTCGTCGTAGTGACGGAGCTCGAGGGCAAGAGGAGTCATCCCGAACTCGGGTACTTCGCGCGGCAGGCCCTTCGGCTGATGGACGACCTGCGGGTGTCGCACGGGCGGCTCGATGAGCCGATGCCTGTCAGTGATGCCGGCGGCACGGTGCGCGTCGAGCTCAACCACACGGACGTATCTGTCCTGCCAAGCGGCCTGCGCCTGGCCGACAACGACACCCGGATTCTCGCGGTGGCCCGCAACCTGCAGGCCGAGGGGCACGCCGTCGTGCTGGTCAGCAAGGACCTGCCCATGCGCGTCAAGGCATCGTCCGTCGGCCTCACCGCCGAGGAGTACCGCGCCGAACTCGTCGTGGAGACGGGCTACACCGGGATGGCGGAACTCGAGGCATCCGTGGAGGACGTCGATCGCCTGTATGAAGAGCAGGTCATCGAACTCGAGCAGGCTGCGGATCTGCCGTGCCACACGGGGCTCGTCCTGCTGTCAGATCGTGGAAGTGCACTGGGTCGAGTGACCTCCGACAAGCGAGTGCGCCTGGTTCGCGGAGATCGCGAGGCGTTCGGCCTGCATGGCCGAAGTGCCGAGCAGCGCATCGCGCTCGACATCCTGCTCGACCCCGAGATCGGCATCGTCTCCCTGGGTGGACGAGCCGGAACGGGCAAGAGCGCCCTGGCCCTGTGCGCCGGACTCGAGGCCGTCCTGGAGCGGCGCCAGCACCGGAAGGTGATCGTGTTCCGTCCGCTTTTCGCCGTGGGCGGCCAAGAGCTCGGGTACCTGCCCGGGACGGAGGCGGAGAAGATGTCCCCCTGGGGTCAGGCAGTGTTCGACACGCTCGGCGCGGTGACCACCCAGGAGGTGGTGGAGGAGATCGTCGACCGCGGCATGCTCGAGGTGCTGCCCCTGACGCACATCCGTGGTCGATCCCTGCACGATGCGTTCGTCATCGTCGACGAGGCCCAGTCACTGGAGCGCAACGTTCTGCTGACCGTGCTGTCGCGCGTGGGTCGGGACAGCCGCGTGGTGCTGACTCACGACATTGCTCAGCGGGACAACCTGAGGGTGGGTCGGCACGACGGTGTGGTCGCGGTCGCCGAGAAGCTCAAGGGTCATCCGCTGTTCGCACACGTGACCCTCACTCGGTCGGAGCGGTCACCGATTGCGGCACTGGTCACGGAGATGCTGGAGGACATCCACATCTGACCCCTGTGGATAGACATGTGATCTACCTCACATGGATGTCGAGACGGTCCCTCGTGGACGTGTGGCCTATGTGACGTGTGTCCGATTTCTCCGACATCTCCTGTGACATCCCCCACCCACGGTCCACGTGACAAGCCCGTGATCTTTCGGCACCGTAGGGGAGGCCTTGGTTCCTGACCCTTGGAGATTTCCCGCATGCGCCCACGCACCGGCATCGCGACAGTCGTCGCGGCCGCTCTGCTGTGCGTCGCGATCCCGGGCGCAGCACAGGCGGCTACCCCGGCGAACGAGGTCTTCTACCCCGTGGGCGAGGAGCCTGCGCAGACAGGCAAGGCCGACGCCAAGCCGGACAAGAGCGCGAAGGCCGATGCGCGCGATGACGACGAGGACGAGGTGGCGGATCTCGCGAGCGCGGGTCTGGAGAACAACGCCGGGGCGTCAGATGATTCGCCGACGGAGATTCCGGATTCCGCCAGTGATCGCGAACGGGAGATCGCCCACGCGCGCGGAAGTCGCATGGCGGCCGACCTGATGGGCTGGATGCCGAGCCTGTACCAGGGCAAGTGGTACATGCCGGGCAAGGAAGACCGGCGCAAGTGCATCCTCGACCGAGAGAGCAACTACAACTACCGGGCCACCAGCGGCGTCTACCACGGCGCGTACCAGATGAGTGCGGCACTGGCCCGAGGTGCAACGTGGATGATGCAGAAGGAAGTCAAGCGGGAGATGGGCGATGAGGGCGTCGCCATCGTCAAGGCTCTGCGCAAGCTGACCCCGAACAAGTGGAATCGCTATTGGCAGGACCGCGCCTTCTGGACGATCTGGCGCAATGGTTCCGGCTCAAACCACTGGCGTGGTGGCGCCAACCACTGCTGAACGGCTAGTCCTTCCCTCTGACGGGGATGTCGACGGTGATCGGCCGTAGCGTCTCGGCGAAGAAGTCATTTCCCTTGTCGTCGACGACGACGAAAGCGGGGAAGTCCTCGACCTCGATGCGCCAGACGGCCTCCATCCCGAGCTCGGGGAAGTCCAGCACCTCCACCTTTCGGATGTTGTCCTGCGCGAGACGTGCTGCGGGCCCGCCAATCGATCCGAGGTAGAACCCTCCGTTATCCTGGCACGCCTTGGTGACGGCATTGCTGCGGTTGCCCTTGGCGAGCATGACCAGTGAACCGCCCGCCTTCTGGAACTGGTCGACATACGCATCCATGCGACCGGCTGTGGTCGGGCCGAAGGAGCCAGACGCGTAACCCTCGGGCGTCTTCGCGGGGCCGGCGTAGTAGACGCAGTGATCCTGCAGGTAGGACGGCATGGGCTCGCCGCGCTCGAGCATCTCGCGAATCCGCGCATGCGCCAGATCACGCGCAACCACCATCGGTCCGGTGAGCGAGACCCGTGTGCGGATCGGGAGCCGGGCGAGCTGCTCGCGCACGTCTGTCATGGGACGGTTGAGATCGATGCGGACCACTTCGTCATCGAGATGGTCGTCGGTGATCTCGGGCAGGTAGTGCGCCGGCTCGGCCTCAAGCTGCTCAAGGAACACACCTTCTCGGGTGATCTTCGCCTTCGCCTGCCGATCCGCAGAGCATGAGACGGCAATCGCCACGGGGCATGAGGCGCCATGTCGAGGCAGTCGGATGACGCGCACGTCGTGGCAGAAGTACTTGCCGCCGAACTGGGCACCGATGCCGAAGTTCTGGGTCATGCCCAGGACCTGCTGCTCCATCTCGAGGTCGCGGTACCCACGGCCCTCGTCGGACCCGTGCACCGGCACGGAGTCGTAGTACCGAGCGCTCGCATACTTCGCAACCTTCAGGGCGTACTCCGCGCTCGTCCCCCCGACCACGATGGCCAGGTGGTAGGGCGGGCAGGCAGCGGTGCCGATCGCCCGCAGCTTCTCGTCAAGGAAGCGTTCGAAAGCCTGCGGGTTCAACAAGGCTGCCGTCTCCTGGAACAGGTAGCTCTTGTTCGCGCTGCCACCGCCCTTGGCCATGAATAAGAACTCGTACTGCTGCTCGTGCCCGGCATGGGTGTCGGCGTAGAGCTCGATCTGGGCCGGGAGGTTGGATCCGGTGTTGCGCTCCTGCCACATCGTCAATGGCGACATCTGCGAGTACCGCAGGTTGAGGCGCTGGTAGGCATCGAAAATCCCGCGGGAGAGATCCCGTTCATCATCGCCCTGCGTCAGGACCTGCTGGCCGCGCTTGCCCATGACGATGGCCGTGCCGGTGTCCTGGCACATCGGCAGCACTCCACCCGCGGCCACATTGGCGTTCTTCAGCAGGTCCAGGGCCACGAAGCGATCGTTCGGACTCGCCTCCGGGTCATCGAGGATGCTCCTCAGCTGGGCCAGATGGCCGGGCCGCAGGAGATGCTGGATGTCGTGGATGGCCTCGTAGGCCAGCAGCCGCAGTGCCTCCGGCTCGACGGTAAGGAAGGTTCGGTCCCCCAGCGTCGTCTCAGTCACTCCCTCGGTGGTGAGCAGTCGGTAGGGAGTCTCGTCGGCTCCGAGGGGCAGCATCTCGGTGTACTGGAAGTCCGTCACCCGCCAAGCGTAGGACGCGGGCGACCTCGGGGCCCAGCCTCAGGGTCGGGGGTGACCGGTCTCACGTGCCCGGCGCCCGGGAGTCTTAGGCCGACGTCAGCCACCAGGCGGCGTATGGCGGCAGCTGGGTGGGGCCCTCGATGACCATGGTCGTGTCGGAGATGTGCTCGTGCAAGGACCCGGAGGCCAGCGGAGCCAGGTCGCCTGGCCACAGCACGCGGGTCGACTCGGACAGGTTGTAGACCTCGATCAGAGTGCCAGCGGGATGACGCCTGCGAAAGACGAGTACGGCGGGGTCGTCGGTGACCCGGCATTCGGTGCTCACGTTCGCATGGAGGGCCGGGAGGTGCTGGCGCGCGTGAATCAGGTCGCGCATAGCCGTGTTGATGCGGGCGCTCATGCTGCCCTTCACCGGGTGCGAGACGGTGTCCCAGTCCATCGCGGGACGGTGCATCCACCGGTTGTCATCGGCCTTCACTGGGTCGGCAAGGTAGCTCTTGTCGTTCAGCAGACCCCACTCGTCCCCCATATAGATGAGCGGGATCCCGCCAAAGCCGAAGACCATGGCGTATGCGCAGATCAACCGTTCGATGGCGGTGGACAGGGTTGCAGCGTCGCCGGAATGCAAGGCCGTCTCGACTCCCGCGAGACTTGCGGCCGTCCCGGAGGTTCGACGATCACCGGTGAGCAGGTTGGACTGGAAGTGCGCACCGGCAGCGAAGGAGCCCTCGAACTCACCGCTGTAGAACTCCGCGAGGAAGGATCGGTGGCTGAATCCATCCCATCCGACGGCGCCGGCATCGGCGTCGTCAATGGCCCAGCCGATGTCATCGTGGCAGCGAAGGTAGGTGGCCCAGGAGGTCGTGACGGGAATCGCGTCGAACCGAGAGAGCGCTGCAACCAGCAGCCGACCGTCACGGGCCGCCAGCGCTGACCAGATCTGCACCATCAACGAGTTGTGATACGCGAGGTCGCTCACCCTGCCCGCATGGGATCCCTGGCCTAGGTAGGCGACGACGTCCTGCGGTCCGACGATGGCCTCGGCCTTGAAGAGGACAGCGGGGCTCATGATCCGCGTGGCTGCGCGCAGGGCCTGGGTGAGGGCATGCACTTCGGGCTGGTTCTGGCAGTTCGTGCCCATGCGCTTCCAGATGAAGGCGATGGCATCGAGCCGAATGCAGTCCGCACCCTGGTTGGCGAGGAAGCCGATGATGTCGACGAACTCCACCAGCACATCCGGGTTGGCCCAGTTCAGATCCCACTGCCACTCGTTGAACGTCGTCCAGACCCAGCCGGAGAGGTCCTCGTCCCAGGTGAAGTTGCCGGGGGCGAAGGTGGGAAAGACTTCTGGCAGCGTTGCCTCGAACTCATCAGGCACAGTGCGGTCGTCGAAGATCCGGAAGTAGTCCCGATACTTCGGGTCGCCACCTTGCGCCTTCTGGGCCCAGACGTGCTCGCGCGCGACGTGATTGAGCACAAGGTCGAGCGTGAGGGAGATGCCGGCCGAATGCAGGTTCGTCGCCAATGCCGCGAGGTCCGCCATCGTCCCGAGGTCGCTGCGAACCGAGCGGTAGTCCATGACCGCATAGCCGCCGTCATTCGCGCCGGGGCGCGGGGTGAGGAGGGGCATCAGGTGCAGGTACGTGACCCCGAGATCGGTCAGGTAGTCGATGTGCTGGGCGACGCCGGCGAGATCACCGGCGAACAGATCCGTGTAGGCCACGTAGCCCACCGCATGCTCGTCCTGGAACCAGTCCGGACGCAGCAGGCGCTCGCGATCGCGCTCGCGAAGGGGTGACGTGCGCTGCTGATGCACGGCGGCGATGACGTCGACGATCGCCGGGAGCACCTCCGCGGCCGCATAGACCTCGGCCAGGCCCGCCCACAGGTCCGGTGCCCAGCGGTCGTAGCGCATCAGCAGGTCGTGGCCATCTGCATCACCTGCGATCAGGGAGGCGAGCCGAGCGCGCCCGCGGGCGATCCCCTCGTGCATGCTGCCTCCCTGCGCGTCGTCCACCGATGAATGTAAGCGATGTCATGGGACAGCATGGCGCCGCGACTGGGGTGTAGGCAAGTGCGGGAGGGTTCTGGCGTCAGCGCGTACAGGCCCTCGCGGGCCTTCGGTCACGATGTGGCGGACCCGCCAGCGGAGCTGAAGTCGACGGCGCTGTACGTCGACAGCTTGGCCAGCCGGTGCTCACTGCGCACCTCGCGGATCGTCCCGCTCTTACTGCGCATCACGATCGAATGCGTCGTTGGCCCATCCGGGGTGTACCGAACGCCTTCCATGAGTTCCCCGTCGGTGATGCCGGTGGCGCAGAAGAAGATGTTGTCGCCCGTGACCAGATCAGTGGTGGTCAGGATCTGGTCGAGGTCGTGCCCAGCATCGAGTGCCTTGCGTCGCTCGGCATCGTCGCGCGGCATCAGCTTGCCTTGGATCATGCCGCCGAGGCAGCTGATGGCCGCGGCCGTGATGATGCCCTCGGGTGTGCCGCCGATTCCGGCGAGCATGTCGACGCCTGTGCCGGCGCGAGCGGCCATGATCGAGCCGGCGACGTCACCATCGGTGATGAACTTGATGCGCGCTCCGGCAGCGCGGATCTCGTCGGCGAGCTGTTCGTGACGCGGGCGATCCAGAATGCACACGGTGAGGTCAGCGATCTTCTCGCCCTTGGCCTTCGCCAGTGCCGCGAGGTTTGCCGCGATGGGTGCATTGATGTCGATGACATCCGCTCCCTCGCATCCGACCACGAGCTTCTCCATGTAGAAGACCGCACTCGGGTCGTACATGGCTCCGCGCTCCGCAACGGCCAGGACGGCGATGGCGTTCGGCATTCCCTTGGCGGCCAGCGTCGTGCCATCAATGGGGTCGACGGCGACGTCGACGTCGGGGCCGCTACCGTCACCGACCCGCTCCCCGTTGAAGAGCATCGGGGCGTCGTCCTTCTCGCCCTCGCCGATGACGACGGTGCCGTTCATCGAGACGCTTCCGATCAATTGCCGCATGGCATTGACCGCGGCGCCGTCCGCGCCGTTCTTGTCGCCACGTCCGACCCAGCGGGCCGCGGCCATGGCTGCCGCCTCAGTGACGCGAACGAGCTCCAGCGCCAGATTTCGATCAGGAACCTCGGGTGCATGCTCGGTGGCAGTCATGCGGACAGCGTAGCCATGGCAGCTGTGCGAAAACCTGCTCGATTCGTCCCTGCGGAAAGGATGGGGGAGAATGTTGGGCATGTCGTCCCCCGACGCCGCACCGCAGCCCACCGGTCGTCGCAATGCGCATCTGCGCAAGACCGTGGGCGACATGGTGCGCTCGATGGCCTTGGTGCTTGCGGTGGTCTTCGTGATCGTTCTCCTCGCCTGGCGCCCCCTGCCGGAGGAAGTCAAGGTCATCGATCCCGGCCCCGCGGTGGCGATGGCGGCGACCCAGGCCGACTACCCCATCGTTGCTCCGGCGGGTCTCTCGGACGAGTGGCGCCCCACGAGTGCTCGGTGGGAGGCCACAGCGCAGTCGGGCGACTCACCTGTGCTGCACCTTGGGTTCGTGTCGCCGTCGGACGAGTATGCGCAGGTGACCGTCTCGGGCACGGCGTCGGAGCGATTCCTCACCGAGCAGACCTCCGGCGGTGCACCCGTCGGCACCCGTGAGATCGACGGTGTCGTCTGGCAGGAGTGGCAGTCGGAGGATCGCCGGAGCCTCGTGCTGATCGACGAGGGGGTCACCACCATCGTTTCGGGCACAGCGGACTGGGCTGAGATCGAGGAGCTGCAGGGCTCACTCAAGCCCGTTGCGGGCTGAGCCGTCAGTCGTCGTCTTCATCCTCGGCACCGGGCCCGTCATCTTCACCGGGACCGTCCTCGGGCTCCACGCGGGCCCGTGCGGCCGCCAGCCAGGACTCGCAATGTGCCGCCAGCACCTCCCCGCGCTCCCACAGCGCAAGGGACTCCTCGAGAGCGAGGCCACCTGACTCCAGTGTCGCCACGATCGTTGCCAACTCATCTCGCGCATCCTCGTAGGAGAGGTCCTCGGCTGGACCCTTCGCGCGGGACTTGGATGCCATGACGTGACCCTAGCTCTCTCGGCGCGCGCGCAGGCGCCCGTGGGCCAGCCGGATATCGAGCATGGCGCCATCGGGAACGTCGACCGCATCACGCACGATGCTGCCGTCCTCGGTCAGGACGATCGCGTAGCCGCGCTCCAGCGTCGCCGCGGGTGACAGGGCACGCACACGCGCGGACAGATGCATGACGTCATTCGCCGCCCGGTCGATACGCGATCGCAGCACCGACCGTGCGCGCTCGCGGCGATGCGCCACCGCCTGGGCGTCCGCGTCGATGCGATGCACCAGCACCAGGTGCGCTCGCTGGCGAAGGCCGCTGACGAGCGACCGCTGCTCCGCCAGCGACGGGACGACGCGCTTGGCCGCATCGGTCGGAGTCGACGCCCGCAGGTCAGCGACGAGGTCCAGCAGGGGAGTGTCCTGCTCGTGTCCGATGGCGCTGACGACGGGAGTGCGGCAGGCGGACACTGCGCGCACGAGGGTCTCGTTGCTGAAAGGCAGGAGGTCCTCGACGCTTCCGCCTCCGCGCGTCACGATGATGACGTCGACATCGGGAAGTGCATCGAGCTCAGTTACGGCATTAGACACGGCGGTGACGGCCTGCGCTCCCTGCACCGGAACCTCGCGGATCTCGAACGGCATCGAGGGCCATCGATCGCGGGCGTTCGCGAGCACGTCCTGCATGGCTGCGCTGTTGCGACCGCACACCAGGCCGATCCGTCGAGGAAGGAAGGGAAGAGCCACCTTGCGCTCAGCCGAGAACAGCCCCTCGGCGGCGAGCAGATCCCGCAGTCGAGCCAGTTCTGCCAGCAGCGCCCCGAGCCCGACCGGCCGGATCTCGCGAGCCAGCATCGACAAGGACCCTCGGGCCGCGTAGAAGTCCGGCCGGGCATGCACGAGGAGTCGCTGCCCCTCCGCAAGGGGTGGGTCGAGTCGACCGATGACGGACGAGTCCGCCTTCACGCTCAGCGACATGTCGACGTCGGTGTCGCGAAGCACGAAGTAGTGGAATCGGGCGCCTGGGCGCTGGCGGTACTCGGCCACTTGACCGTCGATCCAGACGGCCCCGAGCTTGTTTATCCAGTCGGCGAGGGAGCGCGCGATGGTGCGAACGGCTGCCGGGGACTCCGGACTCGTCTCCATCGCCATGCGGGCAGCCTACGGGCCGATCACCACCGGCGAGGGTCGATGAGGTCGAGGTCGCTGGAGCCGAGGCTGTCTGGCGCCAGCTTCGGCCCGTGCTCGTGCCAGGCCTCGCAGATCTCGGTGAGCTCCATCGAGCTCGTGACACCGACCACCACATGCGTTGCCCACGGCAGGGCGCGCACATGGGACAGGCAGGCGGAGGCCAAGGACACAGAGGGGTCCGACTCCAGGCACCAGTCGCGGTAGGCACACACGTCGGGATGGTTCGCGAGACTCTCAGCGCTGCCGGGCAGGCTGCTCGCCGCGAGAAGCACGCCCTGCAGGAAGGCGCTGCGCACGACGATCTCGGCCCCCTGCTGGTGCAGGTGAATCAGCGGTGCCGATCTCTCCAGCCGACGATCGAGCAGATTGGCAGGCACCTGCACCGCGGTGAGGGGGCACCGGCGCGAGGCAAAGGTCTCGATCGCGCTGCTCACACCTGCCTCGTCGTAGACCGAGACCCCTGCTCGCTCGATGCCGTGCGAGTCCAGCAGGCGCCCGAGCGATCGCACTGCGCGGCGCCGATCGTCGTCTTCCAGTGCGTCCCAGTCGTGAACGAGAACGGCATGCAGTCGATCGACGCCCAACTGCCGCTGGGCGGCCAAGACCTGCTCCGTGACGTCCTCTGCGCCGGCAACTTTGGTGGTGATCGCGAAGTCGTGCGCGAAGGGCCGCAGACGCGCCTGGGCGTCGCCGTACTGTCCTGCGGTCGATCCCATCGCCGTGTCCACCGAGTCGATGTCCCACTCGCGGGCGACGGCCACGATGTCAGCGATGGCCTCGTCGGACAGTCGACCCACGGCGTTGGTGACGCCGTACCCCTGACCCCACTGGGCCGTGCCGAGCTGCAGTCGCGTCACGAGCCCATCTCACCACGTCGGCTCCCAGCGGCGCTGAGCATGCCCAGCGGTCCGCTGAATCTCGCGCCGCCCGTTGCCCGATGGCCGCCCGATGCTCGATGGCCCAGCAGCACCTAGCATGGGGACATGACCACCGGAAAGAAGGTTCTGCTCGCAGCCCCGCGCGGCTACTGCGCCGGCGTCGATCGAGCGGTGGTCACGGTGGAGAAAGCCCTGGAGCACTACGGATCACCGGTATACGTGCGCAAGGAGATCGTCCACAACAAGTACGTCGTGGAATCGCTGAAGAAGCGCGGCGCCATCTTCGTCGACGAGCTCGACGAGGTGCCTGAGGGCAGTCTGGTCGTGTTCTCCGCGCACGGAGTCGCCCCCGTGGTGCACGACGAAGCGGCGGAACGCAGCCTGCGCACTATCGATGCCACCTGCCCGCTCGTCACCAAGGTGCACTCGGAGGCCAGGCGTTTCGCGTCCGAGGGCTACAAGATCGTCCTCGTCGGCCATGAGGGCCACGAAGAGGTGGTCGGCACGATGGGTGAGGCACCCGACGTGATGACCCTGGTGGAGGATCCCGCCGCCGCGGCGGCGGTCGCGCTCCCTGACGAAGAGAAGCTCGTGTGGCTCTCGCAGACGACGCTGTCGGTCGATGAGACACTCGCGACCGTCGATGTGCTCAAGGAGCGCTTCCCGAATCTCATCAGCCCGCCGAGCGATGACATCTGCTACGCCACCCAGAACCGACAGGCAGCGGTGAAGGCGATCGCGCCGTTGAGCGATGTCGTCATCGTGGTGGGCTCAGGCAACTCGTCGAACTCTGTGCGACTCGTCGAGGTCGCTCTTGATTCAGGCGCGGCAGGGTCCTATCGCGTGGACTCCGTCGATGAACTACAGGAGGAGTGGCTCGAAGGCGTCACCACGGTGGGCCTCACGAGTGGGGCGTCCGTTCCCGAGATCCTCGTGGATGAGGTGCTGGTCTGGCTGCGGCAGCGCGGGTTTGGAGCGGTGGAGGAAGTCTTCACCGCCGAGGAGACGCTGATGTTCGCCCTTCCTCCGGAACTGCGCCGCGACCTCAAGGCGGCTCAGCAGAAGGCCTAGCCGCACGTCAGTCGCGGCGACGACGTACCAGAACGATGACCAGGGCAACCAGCGTGCTCCCGATGATCCAGGCCCAGTTGTCGGCGAGGGAGAAGAACACCGCCACGGCCCGGTTGATCAGCGACGTGTCGCCTGCTGAGAGGAAGAACTGCCCCGCCGTAAGTGCCGTGATCAGGAAGGCGACGGGCGGAATGATGAAGGCGGCGGCGTCGTCTGCCCGGCGCACCGTCACTGCTGCATAGATGGAGCTCGCCAGCAGGGCTAGCCCAGTTGGCCAGCCGAGGGACCCCCCGCCAAGAAACGCATTGGCCAGTCCGACGAGCAAAGTGACCGCAATGACGACCACGTAGACGATCCCTGCGCTCGCACCCGGGCCGCTGGGCTTGGAGGCGAATGCGGGGCGTTGGCGACGGCGTCGAGGTGACACGGGCTCTCCTGATGGGGAGGCTGCGACGGGTGAGTCCGCCGGGATCGGGGATCCCGGGTGTGAGTCCGCCGGGATCGGTGATCCCGGGTATGGGTCCGCCGGGATCGGGGCCAGCAGGGCAGCGACCGCGGGATCGGCCTCGGTGGGCTCTGGAGCAACCGCCCGCGGGGAGTCGTCGGTGACGCGCTGAATGGTGCGCAGGCGGCTGAAGCGCCCGGCGTCGAGGGCCAGGACAGCATCGGAGCGATCCTCGACTCCCTGGCTGCGAAAGAGGCGGCCGGTGTCCACCGCGGGCTGCGTCGGCTCGGGCTGCTCGGGCGGCGCGGCATCTGCGACCTGCGCCTCGGGGGCGGGCTCGGCCATCTGGGGCAGGACGTCCTCAGGCCGGAAGAGGCCGTCGAAGGCGGGATCGACAGGATCCTGCCCGGGGGAGCCGTCCTCAGAGGTCACCTGAGTACCGTACTCAAAGCGCCCGACCGGGGCTGCCATCCCAGACGAGGAAAGAGTGTCGTGGCCCTCACCATCGGAATCGTCGGACTGCCGAACGTGGGCAAGTCCACCCTGTTCAACGCCCTGACCAAGAATGACGTGCTGGCGGCCAACTACCCCTTCGCCACCATTGAGCCCAATACCGGGGTCGTGGGCGTCCCGGACCCACGGCTCGAGGTGCTTGCCGGCATCTTCGGATCCGAGCGGATCCTGCCCGCATCGGTGCAGTTCGTCGACATCGCCGGCATCGTCAAGGGCGCAAGCGAGGGGGCGGGACTGGGCAACAAGTTCCTCGCGAACATCCGTGAGTCCGACGCGATCTGCCAGGTGCTCCGGGCATTTCACGATGACGATGTCGTCCACGTCGAGGGCCGGGTATCGCCCGCCGAGGACATGGAGACCATCAACACCGAGCTGATCCTCGCCGACATGCAGACCCTGGAGAAGGCGATCCCGCGGCTGCAGAAGGAGGCTCGCAATGACAAGAGCAGGCAGCCTCAGCTGGATGCCGCGGTCGAGGCGCAGGAGCACCTGAACGCCGGCCGGACGATCTTCGCCTCGGGCATGGACATGGCGCCCCTGCGGGAGCTGTTCCTCCTTACGGCTAAGCCCTTTATCTACGTCATCAACGTCGACGAGGCCGAGTTGTCCGACGAGACGTTCAAGCAGACGATGCGTGATCTGGTCGCGCCGGCCGAGGCGGTCTTCCTCGACGCCAAGGTGGAGGCCGAACTCGCCGAGCTGCCGGACGAGGAGGCACTAGAGCTCCTGCAGTCCGTCGGGCAGGACGAACCGGGCCTCGAGGCACTGGCCAGAGTCGGCTTCGCCACCCTCGGCCTGCAGACCTACCTCACGGCGGGGCCCAAGGAGTCACGCGCGTGGGAGGTGCGCAAGGGCGCGACGGCACCCGAGGCCGCCGGCGTGATTCACACGGACTTCCAGAAGGGCTTCATCAAGGCCGAGATCGTCTCCTTCGACGATCTCGTGGCCGCGGGATCCATGGCCGAGGCCAAGGCGAAGGGGAAGGTCCGGATCGAGGGCAAGGACTACGTCATGGCCGACGGCGACGTGGTCGAGTTCCGTTTCAACGTCTGATCCCGCCCACACCTGATCCCGCCGAAACCTGCAGTTGGCGTCGCAACCAGCGCCGAGTGCGACGCCAACTGCAGGTTTCGACGCGTGACGGGCCAGCGCCTACAGTGCAGCCATGAGCGACTTCCTGTACTCCGTTGAGCGTGAGTTCGACCTGCCCGTCGAGATTCTCTGGGATGCCTGGGTGGACGCGACTGCCCTGGAGGCGTGGTACCACCCCACGGATCTGTCAGTCGTGCCCGGCAGCGTCACGTCCGAGCCTGAGGTCGGGGGCGCATGGTCCGTGGCGGTGGACGTGCCGTCAGAGGGTTTCGTCGCCTACTTCTATGGCAAGTACACGGAGGTCGTGGAACAGAAGTTGCTCGCGCACACGCTCTGCTACACGCAGTCTGCACAGGAGTTCGCTGCCCGCGACGAGTCAGCCCCGCACCATCGGATCGTGATCGATTTCGACAGTCGAGGCATGTACAGCTGGGTGAAGTTCAGCCAATACGGTCAGCTGCCAGATGGCGAGGCTGTGCGAGCGCAGGCAGGGATGGAGAGCTACTTCGACTCCCTCGCCGCATTCCTGGCGGGGACTACTCCTCGCACGCCTACGTAGAAGGCTGACGCGAAAGGCTCGAGCGGGTGATCTCGAGCGGCGGATTACGGGGTGACGACGACGTCGGCGTAGTAGCCCGTCTGGGGAACCGTTAAGACCGACATCGACGCCAGTCCCGCCTCGGCGAAGCCGAGTTCGACGGGCACGTAGCTGGAGATCGGAACGTCGAGCTGTGGCATGGCAATGCTGTTGTCGGAGTCCCAGCCGAAGGAGACGGACGCGCCGGGCTGGAGTTCCGCCCCGTTGCCCTCAGGAGTGACGATCTCCACCTGCTGCCCGTTCACGGTCGCGTAGGTGAGGGCGTCAGTGACGGGCCCCTCGTTAAACAGTCGCACGAGCAGCGCTGTGGCGCCTGTCTCGTCCATGACCAGCGTCGTGTTCTCGATCCGAATGTCGCCCTGTCGGACCTGCACGCCATTGCCGGAGTTCATCGTCGACTGGACGTTGGTGGTGGCCTCGAGGCCGTTGAAGCATCCGCTGAGGGATACGGCGGCGAAGGGGAGTAGGAGGACGGCGGCGAGATAGGTGCGCTTCACGGCGGAAAGACTAGCGAAGCCTCGGAATCCGATGCCCGGCGGCGCTTCACCCAGGCTGAGCAGCCGTCAGGGCAGGCATGGCGGCCGCCGTTGCATGGCCGTGAGGGCAACTGCTGCCGACAGGAGGGGAAATTCCGCGTGGTAACCTTGAGGTCCTTGGAAAGGGGTTCCACTCAATGGCTTTTAACGTCGGCGACACGGTTGTCTACCCGCACCACGGAGCAGCCCTCATCGAATCGGTTGAGATTCGGACCATCAAGGGAGAGGACCGCGAGTACCTCGTCCTCCGGGTGGCCCAAGGCGATCTGACGGTCCGAGTTCCCGCCGACAATGTCGATCTCGTGGGCGTCCGCGACGTCGTGAACGCCGAGGGACTCGACAAGGTCTTCAACGTTCTCCGCCAGCCCTACACCGAGGAGCCCACGAACTGGTCTCGTCGCTACAAGGCGAACCTCGAGAAGCTCGCCTCGGGCGATGTCATCAAGGTGGCAGAGGTCGTTCGTGATCTCTGGCGCCGTGAGCGCGAGCGTGGCCTGTCGGCTGGCGAGAAGCGCATGCTGGCCAAGGCACGCCAGATTCTCGTGAGCGAGCTTGCTCTCGCCGAGAAGACGAACGAGGACAAGGCAGAAGCCATCCTCGACGAAGTCCTGGCCTCCTAGCTCAGGCGACTGTGGCGTCCTCGGACGCGACAGGGGATCTGTCGCAGCGGTCTGGTCGCACGGCGGTTCTGGTTCCCGCAGCTGGCCGCGGTGAGCGCCTCGGCCCCGGTGCCCCCAAGGCCCTACGCACCCTCGGCGGTGTGCCCATGCTCGTGCACGCGGTGCGGGCTTTGGCCGGGAGTCGAGTGGTGGATCTCGTGGTTGTCGCCGCCCCCGAGGACTCCCTTGACTCGGTCGCCGCCATGCTCGACGAGCAGGGACTCGGCGCAGATGTCTCGGTCGTGGCCGGTGGTGATACCCGGCAGGATTCGGTGGCTCGAGCCCTCCTCACGCTGCCATCCGACGTCGACATCGTGCTCGTGCATGACGCCGCACGGCCGTTGGTCCCCGAGCAGGTGGTCACCTCCGTTGTCGCGGCCGTTGCAGCCGGTCATCCCGCCGTCATTCCGGTGCTCCCCGTCGTGGACACCATCAAGGAGGTCGACGCGTCAGCCATAGTGGTCCGCACCGTCGATCGAGAGGTGCTGCGCGCCGTGCAGACCCCGCAGGGATTCCAGCGAGCCGTGCTGCAGCAGGCACATGCCGAATCCGACCTCGGGACGACCGACGATGCTGGCCTCGTCGAAGCGCTCGGTGTCCCGGTGTTCTGTGTCGCCGGGCATGAGGAGGCCTTCAAGGTCACGCGACCCATCGATGTCGTCATGGCCGAGGCCATCCTCGCCCGAAGGAGGGCCTCCGGTGCCATCTGACATTCCCTTGGTCGGCATCGGGACCGACGTGCATGCGTTCGGCGAGGGTCGCCCCCTGTGGTTGGCCGGCCTGCATTGGCCTGGCGAGATAGGTCTGGCTGGGCATTCGGATGCCGATGTGGCCACGCACGCCCTGTGCGATGCGCTGCTGTCCGCCGCGGGTCTAGGAGACCTCGGCTCGGTGTTCGGTACCGATGACCCGCAGTGGGCGCAGGCGTCCGGCGTCTCCATGCTCACCCACACAGCCGCGCTGGTGCGCGACAGCGGCCACCTGATCGGCAATGCGAGCGTTCAGGTGATCGGCAACCGTCCCCGGGTCGGTTCTCGTCGCGAGGAGGCGCAGGACGTGCTGTCCGCGGCCCTTGGCGCACCCGTGCGCGTGTCCGGCACCACGAGCGACGGCCTCGGCCTGACTGGCCGAGGAGAGGGAATCGCGGCGATCGCGGTAGCCTCACTGATGTCGGCACACCCAACTCTCTAGGGGGATTCATGCGTATCCGTCCCGCCCTCACCGCCGCCCTCGGTGCTTCACTTGCGGCCTCACTCGTCGGCATGGTGGCTGCGCCCGCGGCTCAGGCGTACGACCGAGACCTCTACACGTACGCGGCCGGGCACATGATCACCCAGGCCGATATCCCCAAGGCTCTGGGCGTGTTCGACTCGCGGCTGAACTTCAGCGCCAGTCCCGGTTACAAGAACTTCCTGTGCTACGTCCCCTCCGAGGATCCACAGGACAATGGCGCGAGCATCTCGACGGGCAAGTCGCAGTATCAGTTCATGGCCAACTACAACAGCAAGAAGGCTTCAGGGCCGTCCGTCCAGGTCCAGGTGCTGAAGTACGCATCGGATTCGGCGGCCATCAAGGCGTTCAACGCGATGAAGACGATGTCGAAGAAGTGCAACGGCTCCGGTTCGACCACCTCCACCGATGATGACGGAACCTCCTACACCAATTCGTGGCTGGTCAAGACGTCGGTGGTCCCCGCTGTGTCCGTTGTCGGTGTTGAATCCATCGGCATCACGCAGAACAACCTAGGCACTGACAGCACCTCTGACGACCCGTACCTGAATGACAACTACGCGGTCTACAGCCTCGTCAATGATGCGATCATCGAGACGACCTACTTCGTCAATGGCCCGAAGAACATGACCTCTGCCCAGCGCAAGGCGGTCAACCAGGTGGCCTTCAACGCGATTTCCGAGTGGCTGGACTGACCATGGCTGAGATTCCCGAGATCGCCCAGGAGTGGCTCGACGGCACGGACTTCGCCACCATCGCGACCCTGCTGCCGAACGGCTTCCCTCAGCAGACCGTCGTATGGATCGAGCGTGACGGCAACGACCTGCTCGTCTCCACCGTCAAGGGTCGGCGCAAGTGCTTGAACATGGAGCGGGATCCGCGGGTGTCCGTCCTCGTCTACCCATCGGCGAATCCCTACTCATATGTGGAGATCCGCGGCACCGTGGAGATGACGGAGGAGGGCGGTCGAGAGCTGATCGACCGACTCTGCCTGAGGTACACCGGCGCCGACCGCTACACGATGGACGACGGCACCGACAACGTCCGCGTCGTCGTGCGAATTCATCCGGAGAAGGTCGTCCTGCTCTCCCGCTAATCACGTAGGTACCGGGGCGCCACGACGGCCTCGGTACTGTTCGCTCTGTGGCCCTTCGCTTCTATGACACCGCCTCGCGCTCCGTGCGTGACTTCGTCCCCCTTCAGGAGGGCAAGGCCGGCATCTACCTGTGCGGGGCGACGGTGCAGGCGCCTCCTCACATCGGCCACATCCGCAGCGGCGTCGCCTTTGACGTGATCCGTCGTTGGCTGACGGCCAAGGGATACGACGTCACCTTCGTGCGCAACGTCACCGATATCGACGACAAGATCCTCGCGCGCGGCACCGACGAAGGCGTCCCCTACTGGGACGTCGCCATGCGCAACGAGCGAGCCTTCACTCGCGCCTACGACGTCCTCGGCTGCCTGCCGCCCACCTATGAACCTCGAGCCACCGGTCATGTGCCGGAGATGGTCGCGCTGATGCAGCGTCTCATCGACACCGGCCATGGATATGCGGCCGCTGGAGACGTCTACTTCGATGTGCGCTCCTTTCCTGCGTATGGGGATCTCAGCGGGCAGCGACCGGACGACATGAAAGACGCGGCCGACGCTGATCCGCGAGGCAAGCGGGATGCGCGTGACTTCGCCATGTGGAAGTCAGCGAAGGCCGGCGAGCCGGCATGGGACACCCCGTGGGGTTCCGGGCGCCCAGGCTGGCACATCGAGTGCTCGGCCATGGCCGCGAAGTATCTGGGTGACTCCTTCGACATCCACGGCGGTGGCCTGGACCTGGTCTTCCCGCACCACGAGAACGAGATCGCACAGTCCAAGGCTGCGGGCCAGGACTTCGCGCAGTACTGGCTGCACAACGCGTGGGTCACCACTGCCGGCGAGAAGATGAGCAAGTCGCTGGGCAACTCCCTGCTCGTGGATCAGGTGGTGCAGCGGGTTCGTCCGGTGGAGCTGCGCTACTACCTGGCCGGGGCGCACTATCGCTCGATGCTCGAGTACTCCGACGAGCATGTGGCCGAGGCGGGTCAGGGCTACCGACGCATCGAGGGATTCCTGGAGCGCGCCCAGTCGGCGTTGCGCCTGCATGGGACTCCCGATGTGGATGCCGCGGCCCGGCCATCCGCCTTCGACGAGGCGATGGACGATGACATCGCGGTACCGCAGGCGCTCGCTGTGCTGCACGAGACCGTGCGTGAGGGCAACGCCGCCCTGGCCGATGGCAACCTCGAGCAGGTCCAGTCAGCCTTCGCCGCGGTGCTGGCCATGGTCGACGTGCTCGGCATCAACCCGTGGTCAGAGCCCTGGGTGGGAGCCGGCTCTGATGGCCGCGAGGCTGAGGTGATTGACGCTCTGGTGCAGGTCGTGCTTCAGCAGCGGCAGGATGCACGTGCACGCAAGGACTTCGCGGCGGCAGACGCCATTCGCGACGGTCTCGATGCCATCGGCATCAAGGTCGAGGACACCGGGGCCGGCGTGCGCTGGTCCCTGAACTGACCGGAGAGAACTAATGGCAGGCAACTCCCAGCGCCGCGGCGCCATGCGCAAGACCGGCACCAAGAAGGGCGCCACTGTCGGCTCGGGTGGTCAGCGACGAGCCAAGCTCGAGGGCCGCGGACCCACGCCCAAGGCGAAGGAGCGCCCGCACCATCCGGCCGCACGCAAGGAGCGCGCCGTGCAGAAGCGCGCGGCCAGCGGCACCGCCAAGACGTCCTCGCGCGGCGGCTCCTCCTCGCGAGGGTTCAAGCGCTCGCAGGGCAGCCTGCTCATGGGCCGCAACCCGATCGTCGAGGCGCTCCGCGCAAACGTGCCGGCAACCGGCCTCTACGTCCAGGCCAAGGCCGACGCGGACGATCGTTGGCGCGAGGCGATGCGCTTCGCAGTCTCGCGCAGCATCCCGATCATGGAGGTGGCGCGCACGGAGCTCGACCGCATGACCGATGGCGGCGTGCACCAGGGGCTGGTACTCACGGTGCCGGAGTACGAGTACGCCGATCTCTCCGCCGTTGAGACGGGGTCGCTGGTCGTCGTGCTCGATGGAGTCACCGATCCGCGCAACCTTGGCGCGATTGCCCGCTCTGCCGCGGCCTTCGGTGCTGACGGCATCGTGATCCCGACCCGTCGCTCGGTGGGAGTCACGGCCTCGGCTTGGAAGGCCTCAGCCGGCGCGCTCTCCCGTGTGCCCGTCGCTCAGGTCACCAACACCACGCGCGCCCTTCAGTCCCTGCAGAAGTCAGGGTTCACGGTGCTGGGCCTGACGGCCGATGCCGACGTCGCTCTGGGCGACCTGGTGGCCACCACCCTGACCGACCCGGTGGTCGTCGTGATCGGCGCCGAGGGGGCCGGATTGTCCCGCCTCGTGGGCGAGACCTGCGACTGGCGCGTCAGCATCCCGATGGCAGGCGGCAACGAGTCCCTCAACGCCTCCGTGGCTGCGGGGATCGTGCTTCAGGCCGTGTTCTCCGCCCGCTCCTGATCGACACTCGGCGAACGCCGGGCAGTGAGGGCGTTGCCCACGAGGGGGAACACCAGCACAGTGAGGGCACCTGCGCCGACGAGTGATGCGGCCCCGCTGCTGGTCATGACGCCGTTCTGCACCTGAATGGTGGTCACGGCGACGATGATCGGCAGGGCAGTGGCGGCGTAGAGGGCGAAGCGCGTGCGTTCGCGCACGTCGGGGATGGCCTTGCGATAGATGAACCACTGGGGCACACCGCGCACGATCAGGATCAGCACGAAGAACACGAGCATCGGCACGGGGTCCGCGATGATCGAGTTCACGTCCATGTTGGCACCGGAGACCACGAAGAACAGGGGGATCAGGAAGCCGAAGCCGATCGCCTCGATGCGCACCTGCAGCCGTGACTCCTCCGCCGGTGGCGAGAAGCGTCGTACGATCACGCCGGCGATGAAGGCCCCGAGAACGACGTCGAGGCCGAAGGATCCGGCCAGCCCGAGGAGCAGCACCAGGAGCAGGATCGTCACGCGGAGTGCCGTCTGCGAACTTGTGGCGTGGCCGCGTTCGAGGATGTCGCGAATGCGATCTCCTGCCAGGCGACTCGGCAGGACGGCCAGGATCATCGCGACGACGGCGAAGACGCCGAGGCTGACCATGGCGGCGAAGGAGGACTTCGTCCCCAGCAGAATCGAGATGGCGATGATGGGCCCGAACTCGCCCCAGGCGCCTGCACCCATGAAGAACGTGCCGAATTTCGAGTTCAGTTCCCCTCGATCTCGCACCATCGGCAGGAGCGTTCCCAACGCGGTGGAGGTCATGGCGATCGCAATGCCGACGACGCCGTGGCCCTTCTCGGTTTCCACGATGATCAGGGCGGCGATGAGCGCGAGAGTGAGTGACACGAACCAGCCGATCGCGGCGAGCTTTCCGCTCTGGCCGCGAATGGCGCGCTGTTCCAGCTCGAGCCCGGCGAGGAAGAAGAGCATTCCCAGGCCGAGCTCGGAGAGCAGGTCGATCGACGAGTCGACGCTGATCCAGCCTGCCACCTGAGGCCCCAGCACGATGCCGAATCCCAGCAGCAGCACTACCTCAGCGACTTTCAGGCGCAGGATTCCGACGATGAGGGGAACGACCGCCGCAATCGCCATGATCACGAGCAGCGAGCGGATGTCGGATTCCACGGTGCTCCCTGTCTCAGGATTCGGAGGGCGTCGGCAGGACGATCCGCAGACTAGCGGTGTCGTCGCTCGGGCTGCCATCGCGTGAGCCGAGCACGGCCTTCTCCTCCGGCTTCGCGCGCAAGATGGTGGCCACGTAGTCGCGGACGGCCTCGCCGAAGGGGACGCTTGCTCCAGCGCGCTCGGACATGAACCAGCGATGCTCGAGGACCTCGTGGAAGATCTCGGCGGGCTCGAGCTTGCCCCGCAACTCCGGGCTGACCTCGCGCATCACTCGCTCGAACCGTTCGGTGACCCATCGATGAGCGGCGATCTCCTCGTCCTCGGACCGAAGGCCGATCTCGAGCCGGAAGGTGTCGAGGTCGTTGAGCAGGCGGCGTGCCTGATTCTCCTCGACGTCAAGTCCCGTCAGTCGGATGAGACGACGGGAGTGGTGCCCGGCATCGACGACCTTCGGAGCGATGACTATGTGCTCCCCGTCGGGCTCGGTGCTCACCTGCAGTTCAGCCACGTCGAAGCCCAGGTCGTTCAGGCGTCGGACGCGGGACTCGACGGCGTACTGGTCCTGGCGCGAGGTGATGACGGGTGCAGTGATCTCCTGCCAGAGGGCGTCGTAGCGCGTGCGCAGGCTGACGCCGGTGACGATCGGATCGATGCCCTCGTGGAGGCGCCCGCCGGCCTGCAGGTCCATGAGCTCGCCGGCCACGTTCGTGGCTGCCGTCTCGAGGTCGTAGGCGCGCTGACCATCGGTGAGTGTGCGATGCAGCTCGCCCGTCTCGGCGTCGACGAGATATGCGGCGAACGCGCCGGCATCTCGCCTGAACAGGGTGTTGGAGAGGGAGCAGTCGTTCCAGGAGAAGCCAGCCAGGTGGACCTGCACGAGCAGCAGAGCCAGGGCATCGAGCAGTCGGCTGGCCGTGTCGAGCCGCAGGCTGGCCGAGAACAGTGCACGGTAGGGCAGGGAGAACTCCAGGTGCCGCGTGATGAGTGCGCCCGGCAGCGGCTCTCCGGACGGGGCGATGCGATCGAGGACGACCCCGATCGGCTCGACGCAGGGCAGATCGCGTCGAACGAGGTCGAAGAGGAGCTCGTACTCGCGCGTGGCGAAGTGCTCCTCCACCTCCTTGATGGCATAGACAACCCCGTCGATGCGGACGAACCTGACGATGTGCCGAGAGATGCCTCGGGGAAGAGCGACGACGAGATCCTCGGGCCAGTCCTCCAGCGGCACGTCCCACGGCAGGTGCGTGAGTCGCTGCTCCTCGTAGGTCCCCGTCATGCGCACCCGCCAAGACTGGCATGGATGCGACGTGGGCGGGAGCCGTAGGCTGCTGACGTGAGCGAGAACCCGCGGGCCCGGCTGTCCGACATCGCCGAGCAGGCCGGGGTGAGTGAGGCGACGGTGTCTCGAGTGCTCAACGATCGGCCCGGTGTCTCGCTGACCACTCGCCAAGCGGTCCTCACGGCGCTGGACGTACTCGGGTATGAACGCCCGATCCGCCTCCGCGGTCAATCAGGTCTCGTCGGGCTGATCGTTCCGGAGTTGGAGAACCCGATCTTCCCAGCGTTCGCGCAGGTCATGGAGACGCTGCTGGCGCAATACGGCTACACGCCGGTGCTGTGCACGCAGACTCCCGGGGGAGTCTCGGAGGACGAGTACGTCGAACTGCTTCTGGACCGTGGAGTCTCCGGCATCATCTTCGTCTCGGGGATGCATGCCGATGCGACCGCCGATCACGCGCCCTATCGAGCTCTCGTGGATCGCGGACTGCCCGTGGTGTTCGTCAATGGCTATGCCGAAGGCATCGACGCACCCTTCGTCTCGGATGACGACTCCGCGGCCATGGATCTCGCAGTGACCCACCTGACGTCGATGGGTCATCGACGCATCGGCCTCGCGGTTGGCCCCGCACGCTTCGTTCCCGTCGTGCGCAAGCGGGCGGCTTTCATCTCCGCGATGGCGCGGCAGACCGGAATGGGCGAGGAGGAGGCCTCGGAGCTCGTCTCCCATTCACTTTTCACCGTCGAGGGCGGGCAGGCGGCGGCCCACCACCTCTTGGGGCTTGGCGTGACGGCCATCGTCTGCGGCTCTGACCTGATGGCCCTCGGCGCGATCCGCACGGCTCGCCAGCGCGGCCTGCGAGTGCCCGAGGACGTGTCGGTCGTCGGCTACGACGACTCGCGACTCATCGCCTTCACCGATCCACCGCTCACGACGGTCCGGCAGGCCGTCACGCCGATGGCCACTGCAACGGTGCAGGCGTTGATGGACGGCATCAACGGCACTCCCGCACCCCGGGATGAGTTCGTGTTCCGACCCGAGCTCATCGTTCGATCATCGACCGGACGGGTGCGAGACACCTCCTGAGCCGGGGTGCCTGTGCTGCGGCCGCCTCTTGGTGGTGGCCCTGACGGGTCGTGTGACGGGGCGGGTAGTGTCCGCCGCATGCGTGCTGACACCCCGGCGAATGGCCGAACGACTGCCCCCGGGGAGAGCGCTCGCTGGATGGCGCAGGTCGCGATCTTCGCCGGCGTGATCGCGGCGCTCGGCCTCGTGCCAGCGCTGCAACTGCCTGCTATGCCGGTGCCCGTCACACTTCAGAGCCTCGGTGTCATGCTCGCCGGCTCGATCCTCGGAGCCCGCAAGGGCGCGGCCTCCGTCGTCCTCTTCCTCGCGCTGGTCGCGATCGGGCTGCCTCTGCTGGCTGGCGGCCGAGGCGGACTCGGTGTCTTCGCCACGCCGAGCGTGGGGTTCCTCATCGGCTGGCCGATTGCGGCCTTCGTCATCGGTTGGCTCACGGAACGACGCGGCCTTCCGTACAGCATCGGCTGGGGTGTGGCCTTCAACGTCCTCGGCGGGATCATCGTGATGTACGTCTTCGGCCTTGGCGGAATGATGCTGGTGGGTGGCCTGTCCGTCGGTGCTGCCACCGTCGCACTCCTGCCGTTCATCCCCGGCGACCTCGTCAAGGCCGTGCTTGCCGCCTTGATCGCCAAGCCCGTGCACGCGTCCTATCCGGGGCTCCTTCGGCAACGGATGCGAAAGCAGGCCGACGCGGATGTCCCGGTCGCCTGAGCCTGTCGACCTGCTGGACTGGGACGACCCGGTCCGCGGGTTCATCACGGCCGAGCACGAGGGTCGTTCGCTGGCCTTGCGGACGTCCGGCACCACGCAACAGCCTCGACGCGTGATTCGGTCCGCGGGTTCCTGGTCGAGTTCGTTTGCCGCAGTGAGTGCTTTGGCCGCTGTCGATCAGGCTTCCCGCGTGTGGGTGCCCGGGCCCATGACGTCGACCATGAACCTCTTTGCACGCGTGCACGCGCACGCGGCTGGGGCCGAGGTCGTGGAGGATCCATCCGACGCGACGCATGCCCACCTCACGCCGCTGGCCTTGACTCGCGCCCGGCGTTCGAGAGTGCTCCGGCGCGGTGCCACGGTGATCGTCGCCGGAGATGCGCTTGCCGCCGGTGAGGTGGAACGAGCGACGGCGGACGGTCTCCGCGTCCATGCGTACTACGGGGCGGCGGAGCTCTCGTTCGTCGGCTGGGCATCGGATGGCCTGACGTACGGGGCATTTCCCGGAGTCGAGATCCGCATCGACAATGAGGAGATCTGGGCGCGCTCGCCCTACCTGTGCAACGGCTACGCGGCCGACGATGAGACCGGATCGCTGCGGTGGAGCACTGACGGATTCGCCACCGTGGGCGATCGAGGCGAATTCCACGATGGCGAACTGCGTGTCCGGGGACGCGGCGATGATGCCGTGACGACGGCTGGCGTCACCGTTCTCGTTGCAGACGTGGAGTCGGTTCTGCGCTCCTGTGCTGCGGGACCCCTGCGCGTGGTGGGCCTGCCGGACGCCCGTCTCGGGTCGGTGATGGCGGTGGCGCTCACCGATCCGGCGGATCTGGAGGTGCTGCCTGACGTGGCTCGTCACCGGTTGAGCCCCGCCCAGCGCCCCCATCGCTGGTACGTCCTGAACAGTCTGCCCACGAGTGCGTCGGGAAAGCCGGACTCTGAACTGCTGCGCGAGGTGCTGGCGGTGACGCCAGCGGCCCGGGTGGCACGATGACCACGTGACTTCCAATCCGCGGCCTGTCGTCGTCGCCGCGGTGCGCTCGCCAATCGGCACGTCAGGCGGACGCATGAGGGACCTCACGGTCGAGGCGGTGGGCGCCCCCGTCGTCGCGTCTGCTGCGATGGCGACGGCGGACGAACCCGTCGATCACCTGATCCTCGGCAACTGCATGGGTCCTGGCGGCAATGTGGCTCGCGTCGTGGGTCTTGCCGCGGGCCTTCCCGAATCGGTCTCAGCCGCAACCGTGGACCAGCAGTGCTCGAGTGGACTGGCCGCGGTGGCCATGGCCGCCGACCTCGTCAGCGCGCGTGGCGGGTGGGTGATCGCCGGGGGAGTGGAGTCCGCATCGACTGCTCCGGTGCGCCACTGGCGTGCGTCCGATGGCGCTGCCGGACAGGCCTATGAGCGCGCCCCCTTCACGCCTTCAGGCTGGCCCGACCCAGACATGGGCGTCGCCGCAGACCGGCTGGCGCGCGATCGCGGGATCGATCGCGCCCGCCAGGACGCCTATGCCGCTCGCTCACATGCGCGAGCAGCTCAAAGCAAGGCCGAGGGCCTGTTCGTCGACGAGATTGTCGCCCTGCCGGGCCTGGAGCAGGATGAGCGTCCACGCGCGGGCCTGTCGGTGGAGCGCCTGGCGCGCTTTCCATCCGCCTTCAGTGAGGACGGCACGGTGACAGCCGGCAACTCCTGCGGCGTCAACGACGGTGCGGCGGCGGTGACGATGGTTCATGGCGATGAGTACGCGCGGCGGGGTGGGCCGGGGCTGCGGCTGCTGGGCTGGGCCACGTGCGGTGTGGATCCGCAGGTGCCCGGGCTGGGCGTGGTTCCCGCAACGCAGGCGGCCCTGCGAACGGCGGGGCTGGACTGGGCGGACATGGACGTCATCGAGTTCAACGAAGCCTTCGCCTGCCAGATGCTCGCCGCCGCCGACGAACTCCCCATTGACGAACGGCGGATCTGCGCACAGGGTGGTGCGCTCGCACTCGGGCATCCGTGGGGGGCATCGGGGGCCGTGCTCATGGTCAGGCTGTTCTCGCAACTGGTTCGGCAGGAGCGGGGGCGCTACGGGATCGCCGCGGTCGCCGGTGGTGGCGGTCAAGGCGCGGCGGTGGTGGTCGAGCGATGCCAGTAGTTGAGCTCACGGGTGTGAGTCATCAGTTCGGCGAGGCGTCTGCGCGTCGCACGGTGCTGGCGGATGTGAACGTTCGATTTTCCGAGTCGCGGGTCGGCGTCCTCGGTGCCAACGGTTCGGGCAAGAGCACGTTCGCACGTCTGCTCAATGGGCTGATCATCCCCACTCAGGGCGACGTCACCGTGGACGAACTCTCGACGGCGCGACATGGCCGGGAGATTCGACGACGCGTCGGCTTCTGCTTCACCGACCCTGACGCCCAGATCGTGATGCCGACGGTCGGTGAGGATGTCGCCTTCAGTCTCCGATCGAGCGATCTGAGCAAGGAGCAGGTGGCCGAGCGAGTTGCGCAGGTGCTGGGGCAGTTCGGACTGGCCGATCTGGCCGATCGCCCGTCCCATCTGCTCTCCGGTGGGCAGAAGCAGTTGCTGGCCCTTGCCGCAGTGCTGGTGAGCGAGCCCAACCTTGTTGTGATGGATGAGCCGACGACCCTGCTGGACATGCGCAACAGCCGAATGATCGGCGATTACGTCAGCGGCCTCGAGACACAGGTGGTGCTGGTCACTCATCACCTTGAACTGCTGGATTCCTTCGATCGGGTGCTGGTGTTCGACGAGGCCCGCCTGGTCTGCGACGACACACCGGCGGCGGCCATTGAGCACTACCGGCGGTTGATGGGATGAACGATCTCGGACTCTTCGTCCCAGGGTCGTCCCCCGTGCACCGGCTGCCCGCGGGGGTGAAGCTGGGGGCCCTTGTCGCGTTGGGTGTCGCATCGATTCTGCTCGAAGGGGTCGTGGCCATCGTCGTCGGTCTCATCGTGCTGCTCGGTCTGTTCGCGCTGGCGGGGTTCACGCCGCTGTTGGCCTGGCGGCAGGTGAAGCCGCTGCGCTGGATCCTGCTGTTCATCGCCGTGTTCCAGGGGTGGGCTCGTGGATGGGAGGCAGCCGTCGACATCGTGGGCGTCATCGTGCTGCTCGTTCTGGCGGCCAGCCTGGTCACGCTCACGACCCGAACGAGTGCGCTTGTCGACGTCATCGTCGTGGTTCTTCGACCATTGCGCTTCCTCGGAGTGAAGCCCGAGCGTGTCGGCCTGCTGATCGCGTTGGGCATCCGTGCGGTACCGATTGCCGTCGGCTTCTCTGCGGAGGTTCGAGACGCCCAGCGCGCTCGCGGGCTTGGCCCCAGCCCGCGGGCATACGCCGCGCCCCTGATCGTCAAGTCGTTGCGGCATGCAGATGCGGTGGGGGAAGCGTTGGTGGCGCGCGGGATCGAGTGAGCTGTGAGCTTGACCGCCGAATGCGGGCGTGGGTGAGTCACACTTGAGTCATGAGCTCTGCAATCGAGGTTGACGCCCTGCACAAGGCCTATGGCGATGTCCTTGCCGTGGACGATGTTTCCTTCACTGTTGAGCATGGTGAATGCCTGGCCCTGCTGGGGCCGAATGGTGCCGGCAAGACGACGACGACCGAGATCCTCGAGGGTTACCGAAAGGCGGACAGCGGCAGCGCACGCGTCCTCGGGGTCGATCCAGCCAAAGGCGACCTCACGTGGAAGGCGCGTCTGGGTATAGTCCTGCAGGCTGATCGCGACCTCGGCGACCTGACCGTTCGTGAGACGGTGTCTCACTTCGCCGACTACTTTCCCGACTCTCGGGACCCGGACGAGGTCATCGCAGCCGTGGGTCTCACTGAGAAGGCGAAGGCACGCAACGGCAAGCTCTCGGGGGGTCAACGACGCCGACTCGACGTGGCGCTCGGAATCCTCGGTCGACCCGAGGTCCTCTTCCTGGACGAGCCGACTACCGGTTTCGACCCGGCAGCGCGCCGTGACTTCTGGACGCTGATCGAGCAACTCAAAGCAGAGGGCACCACGATCCTCCTCACGACCCACTACCTCGAGGAGGCCGAACGGCTGGCTGATCGGGTGGCCGTCATCGCGCGGGGCCGGATCGTTGCGTGCGATGCACCCGGTCGGATCGGCAATCGAGCCGACGCTCAGGCCATCGTCAGCTGGCGCGAGGGTGACATCGACCTCACCGAGGCGACAAGCGAACCCACGGATTTCGTCAGAGCCCTGGCCGAAAGGTTCGATGGGGAGATCCCTGCCCTCCAGGTGCACCGACCGACCCTCGAGGAGATCTACCTCTCCCTGCTGAAGATGGAGGAGGAGCGATGAATCGGGCGATCACCCTGGGCCGCAGGCGCATCGTGCTCGAGCTGCGCCAGTTCTTCCGCGACCGGGAGAGCGCGCTGTTCAACTTCATGCTTCCGATGATCCTGCTGGTGATCTTCGGATCCGTATTCGCCAATCAGGAGATCGGTTTCGGTGACATCACGTTTGCGCAGTACTTCCTCGCAGGCATGATCGCCTCCGGAATCCTCTACACGTCGTTCCAGAACCTTGCCATTGCTATCCCCATGGAGCGTGATGACTCCACGCTGAAGAGGCTGGCGGGTCTCCCGATGCCGAAGGCGGCCTACTTCATCGGCAAGGCGGGCATGGTCTTCGTGGCCTACCTCGCGCAGGTGATCATCCTGCTGATCGTCGGTGTGCTGTTCTTCGGCATCAACTTGCCGAGCACGGCCGACAGGTGGTTCACGTTTGCGTGGGTTAGCGTTCTCGGCCTGCTCTCGTGCACTCTGCTCGGGATCGCTTTCTCTGTAGTTCCACGTCAAGGCAAGGGCGCGTCCGCGATCGTGGCACCGATTGTTCTGGTGCTGCAGTTCACCTCCGGCGTGTTCTTCGTCTTCAACGACTTGCCGACGTGGATGCAGAACTTCGCGTCGATCTTCCCCTTGAAATGGCTCACCCAGACGATGCGATACGTGTTCCTTCCCGACGGAGCCGAGGTGATCGAGGTGGCGGGAGAGTGGCAGCTGGGCCTCAGCGCACTCGTGCTGACCGCGTGGACCATTGGCGGTCTTGTGCTGGCACTTCTGGTCTTCCGCTGGGCGCCACGAGGAGAGCGCTGACGCGCCATACGTGGAGGTCGCGCGACGCACCTTGAGGAGAGAGCCCCCGGTCAGGTTTGAACTGACGACCTACCGCTTACAAGGCGGTTGCTCTACCACTGAGCTACAGGGGCGCGGGGGTCAACGATACCGATGTGCAGCTAACGGATGTGACGGGTGCTGATCGCCTGCAGCGTGGGTGGGGCACATGGTGCGATGGCGCGATGTCTTCGTGGTCCACTCCCATCTCCGAGGGAACCTTCACCCTGATCAGCAGGCACCAGACCGCGTGACTTTCTTCGGACATCCGTGGGGCCTGGCCACTCTCGCGGCCACGGAACTGTGGGAGCGCTTCTCCTTCTACGGCATGCGGGCCATCCTCGTCCTGTACTTGGTGGCAGCCATTGACCCGATGAATCCGGCCGAGTCAGGTCTGGGCTTCTCGGCCGGCGATGCGGCAGCGATCTACGGTTCCTACAACGCCTTGGTCTATCTCACGCCTCTGGCGGGGGGATGGATAGCGGACCGCCTCATCGGCGCTCGCCGGGCTCGCGGTGCATAGGTGCCGCCTGGCTGATCTGGACTCCGCCCCTTCCTGGACCAGGGCGGACACTCGCTTCTACCCCACCCTTATCTGGGTTGGGTTGCCCGAGGGAAGCGCCCTGCGTGCCTACGTCTTCCAGCGGACGCCTGCGTATTTCAAGAGCCGCGGAGTGATGCTGGATCAGGCGAATCTGGTGTCGGTATGAGTGGGCTGCTCAAGACGCCAGGGATCTGGACGATCTCGAGCTCCTGTTCGCTGTGCGGAAGGGCTTGCGAGACCGTGGGCTCGAGGCCGACTGACGGAGCCCGCGCATCGGTCGAGCACCCGTGCGTCCGGAGTGCCCCCCGCTTCCCTCTGAGCCGCTGAACCTGCGTGCCATTCAGCTGGGTGCGGCGCGGCCGTCCCCCAGGAAGTCTCGAGCGTTCGAACCCAGCAGCTGCGCGCGCGTGTCGTCGGTGAGGTTGCTCGACCGGACCACGCGACCGGCGGGACGCTCGCCCAACGGGTACGGGTAGTCACTGCCGAGGACGACTCTCGACGGTCCATGCACGTCGAGGAGCACCCTCAGTGCCACCTCGGTGAAGACGACGGAGTCGACGTAGACGCGCTCGGCGTAGTGACTCGGCGGGTGATCGCTGTCTGCCCCAACGAGGTCGCGCCTCTGGTGCCAGGCGTTGTCGGCACGTCCTGTCCAGTAGGCGAACGAACCGCCGCCGTGGGCGAAGCCGATGCGAAGGGTCTCGGGGAGGCGGTCGAAGGCTCCGCTGAGGCAGAGGCGCAGCAGGCTCAACTGGCTCTCGGCGGGCATGCCGACCAGCCACTCCAGCATCCACGGATCGGTGCGCGGGGATGGCGTCATGTCCCAGGGATGGACGAACACGGGAACGCCGCGGTCGGCGCAGTGCTGCAGGAAGGTGATGACACCCTCACTGTCCAGATCACGGTCGCCCGCATGGTTGCCGATCTCCACGCCACGATGACCATTGGCCATGCAGCGATCAAGCTCGGTGATCGCAGCATCTGCATCCTGCAACGGCACCTGGCAGAAGGGGATGAGCCGGTCGGGCGCCTGCGCGGTGACCTCGAGCGCGAGGTCGTTGAAGATCCCCGCAACGCGCGCTGCATCTGAAGGGTCACGGTCGTAGCCGAAGAACACCGGTGTGGGAAGGACGACCTGCACGTCCACGCCATCCGCATCCATATCGGCGAGCCGGGTGTCAGCGTTCCAGCACGCATCCGTGATGCGACGAAACTCGCGGTCGCCCCGCATGATGGTCGCGGCGGACGCGGAGTCCATACGCAGCCACGGATCGTCGGGCGATCCGAGATCGGGCCAACCGGGAGGAACGACGTGCGTGTGCACGTCAATGACGGGAGCCATTCGTGTGCTCGCCTACCCCTTGCCGGGATGCAGATGCCCGCACTGCGGACATGTCCGCGCATGCTCATCGGAGTAGAAGGCGTCGAACACCGGGGGCAGGTCCTTGACGATGTCGGTCACCTGAAGCTCGACATCATGAATCAGGGCGTTGCACTCCGGGCAGTACCACTGGAAGTGCTCGAGTTCGCCAATCGCTCTGGGGCGCTCGAAGACGAGACCGATAGACCCGGTCTCCGGACGCTGTGGGGAATGGGGCACATGGCGAGGGAGCACCCACATTTCACCTGGTCCGATGGTGACGGTCTGCAGGCCCTCCGGTGTCTGCAGGTTCACGTGCATCGTGCCGGTCAGTTGATAGAAGACCTCCTCATAGGGATCGATGTGGAAGTCGGTGCGCTGGTTCGGCCCACCCACCACCATCACGATGAAGTCCTCCTGGCCGGGAAAGATCTCCTTGTTGCCCACCGGCGGCTTCAGGTTCGGCCCGTGCTCGGCAAGCCACGCCTGGAAGTCAAGGGTCGCAGTGAGGTCGTTCGTGGTGTCGGTCATGTCAGCTCTCCGGCTTGTAGGCGACGGCCTGGATCTCGATCAGCAGGTCCGGGTGCGGAAGCTCGCGAACGGCCACCGTCGTTCGAGTCGGGCCGGACTCGGTGAAGAACTCCGCGTAGGTCTCGTTGTACGCCTCGAAATCGGCCATGTCTACGAGGAAGGACGTGACCTGTACGAGGTCGTCCAGGTCAGCTCCAGCCGCCCGCAGAATGTCGCGGATGTTCTCGATGACGGCCGCCGTCTGCTGCCGCACGTCGAGCACCTTGGCGCCGTTGATGATGTCAACCCCGACGAAGGAGTTGTCGGGGCGCCGACTGGACGTGCCCGAGACGTAGATGAAGTCTCCCGCGCGCTTCGCGTGCGGAAACCGTCCCCGAGGCTTCGCCTTCTCGCTCAACAGGTGACTCTGCGTTGCCATCAGGATCCCTTTCTTGCCGCGCGTGCGAGGAGTCCGAGTGCGGCGCCCACGGCTACTGCCCCGACTCCGGCAGCTGTCGCGAGAGCGGTGCTGCGCTGCCTCTTGTCCCGCTCGATGACGTCTGCATAGGGGATGGTCGTGAACGAGACCATCTCGTAGCGGGAGAGGTACTTGCCGGGCAGCAGGCGCTCGAGTGCATGCTCCACCTTCTTGGAGGCGCGGAAGGTGGGCGAGGCCACCTTGTCGCGCATCTCGATGAAGTTCTCCTGCGCCAGGTGCGCAATCGCCTCCGCGTTCTCCTGGCGTCGCTGCTGGTAGATCGGCAGAGCCACTCCCCAGTCGTCGCCCGTCTCGGTGAGACAGCGGTCGAGCTCGACGACGTCCTCGAACCCGGCGTTGGCTCCCTGACCGAAGAACGGCAGGATCGCGTGTGAAGCGTCACCGATCAGCGCGACCTTGCCCTCGGCCTGCCACGGATCCACGTGGAGAGTGGCCAGGAGTCCGTTCGGGTTGTGCTGGAAGTCGTCGACGAGGGTCGGCATGAGCGGCACCGCATCGGGGTACTCCGTGGCGAAGTGGGTGAGGATCTCCTCCGGCGTCGTCAGCGCCTCGAGCTCGGCACGTGGCCAGAACAGCGTGCAGGTGAAGGACTTGTCCGGGTTGGGAAGGGCGATCATCATCGACGACCCGCGTGGCCAGATGTGCAGGGCGTCGGGATCCATGGCGAACTCCCCGTCCACGGCGGGGATGGTGAGTTCCTTGTATCCGTGATCCTCGCTCTCGGTCACGGTGCTCACTCGACCCGAGACCTCCAGCGACTGGCGGACGGCACTGCCGAAGCCATCTGATGCGATCACCACATCGGGCTCGACCACCTCGATCGAGTCTCCTCTTGCCAACGCGAGGCTGTTGGCGCCGAGTCCGTAGGCGGTGGTGCGCACACCGAAGTGAAGGGTCACGCCCGGTGTCGCCTCGGCCGCATCCAGGAGCGTGGCATTCAACGCCCCGCGACTGATCGAGTTGATAGCTCGGTCGCCGTTGGCCGAATAGGACTGGTACGTCAGTCGACCCGAGACGTCGTGCATCATCCGCCCATGCATGGGCAGCGCCGGTGCCATCACGGTGTCGACCAGATCGATGCGACGCAGCGCGTCGAGCCCGCGTTCAGAGAGGGCGAGGTTGATCGACCGCCCGCGCTCCACCTCGGCGGTGCGCGGGTCGGGTCGGCGCTCGTAGACGTCCACGCGGTACCCGCGCCGACCGAGATAGCACGCGAGCAGGGAGCCAACGAGGCCTCCTCCCACCACGGCCACGGTCGTCTGGTCTGGCGTCTTCATCAGATTCCCTCTCCGGTCAGTTCCTGGCTCAGTGCGTCAGCAGCCCGCCAGCAGTCATGGAACGTGCAGTACAAGGGTGCCGGAGCAAGGCGGACGATGTCGGGTCGTCGGTCATCGGCCACGACACCCCAGTTGTCGCTCAGCCGCTGGGTGAGGTCCTCGGCATCGACGGGGACGCGCACGGAGAGCTGCGCACCGTGACGCTGGTCATCGGCAGGAGTGACGATGGTGATGCCCGCTCGCTGGGCCATCGATTCGAGGAGTTCGCGAAGATATGCGGTCAGACGCAGACTGCGAGCGCGAAGGGCATCCATCCCCACCTCGTCGAAGATGTCCAGTGATGTGCGAACCGGACCCATCGCCAGGATCGGGGGATTGGAGAGCGACCATGCGTCGGCGCTGGCCTGAGGGTCGGACTCCGGCTCCATCCTGAAGCGGCTCATGGGGTCGGTGCTCCACCAGCCCTCGAGCCGGGGGGCATTCGAGTCGGCGAGGTGCCGCTCGTGCACGAAGGCACCGGCCACGGCGCCCGGCCCGGAGTTGAGGTACTTGTAGGAGCACCAGGCGGCGAAGTCGACGTCCCAGTCGTGCAGGCGAAGGGGAATGTTGCCGGCTGCGTGAGCGAGGTCCCAGCCCACGGTGGCGCCGATGGCATGCCCGGCCTCGGTGATGGCCGGCATGTCCATGACCTCACCGCTGAGGTAGTTGACGCCACCGATCATCACGGTCGCGATCGAGTGCGCATGCTCCTGCAGCGTTCGAAGGACATCCTCGGTGCGCAGGACATCCTCACCGTCACGTGGGCGCAGGCGGAGCACGGCAGTGTCCGGGTCGTATCCACGGAAGGCCACGTGGGAGCGCACGGCATAGGAGTCGGACGAGAAGCAGCGATCCTCGATCACGATCCGATGTCGGATGGCGGTGGGCCGGTAGAAGGTGGCCAGCAGCAGGTGCAGGTTGACCGTGAGGGAGTTCATGATCACGACCTCATGCGGCAGAGCGCCGACGAGCCGGGCGGCCGGCTCGCGCAGTTCCTCGTGGTACGGGAACCAGGGTCGGTCGGCATCGATGTGCCCATGCACCCCGTACTGCTCCCACGCATCGAGGTCGGCCATCAGCTCAGCACGGGTCGCCCTCGGCTGCAGGCCTAGGGAGTTGCCCGCCAGGTAGGAGGTGAGGGGGAAGGCGCCGCCCACGGCCGGGGGGATGAGGAAGTCATCCCGCCTGAGGGCAGGGTCCTCGGACGCGTCCAGCGTGATTGCTCGGTCCTCGCTGGTGTCCGTCATGTCCTCATTCAATACTGCCGGCAGAGGTGATGCCCGGTAGTTGGGTGAGGAAGTGCCGTGCGGGGTGACTGGTCGGCAGCTGGCCTGGTTCAGGCGGTTCCCCTCTCGTGGCCCGTGCGAAAACCGAACTGGCCCCGCGGTCGCTGATTGTCCGTCGGAGAGTTCCGTGTGAGCCTCTCCGCGGCAGTCCCCGTGAGGTCTCTGGCGTCATGTCGCGTGGCTCTCGGGGGAATGAGGACGGCCATCAGCAGCGCTGATGAGCCATCGGATCCAAGGAGCGGAATCTCAATGGCTGGACGTAGCGCGCGTGGGCAGGTCTCGGCTGTCAGGTCGGGCATCGTGGGACTGTGCGTGACGTCCATGGTTGCGGCGTTGGGGCTGGCGGCGATGCCGGCATCCGCAGAGAGCGGCTCGGCGCAGAGCCGATCGGCCCCGGTTGCACGCGCCTCTGAGTCCCCTGCGACCGGTGCAACATTGTTCGTGTGGGCGTCTGTGGGTCCCAACACTCCGCTGGATGGCGCGCTTGTGGTGGTTCGGGACCGTGATCAGCAACTGATCGCATCCGGCACCGCCAATCGGGAGGGCGTCGTGATGCTGACTGATCTGATGCTGACCGAGGCGTCGTTGCCGTTGACCTTGACCACATCGGGTGGAGTTGCTCGGGGGAAGGACTTCGAGGGAAACTTGAAGGCGTACGCGTGGCCTGCCTTGACTGAAACGACGACGATCTACCTGGACCTGGTATCCACGGCGGCCACCCGTAAGGAAGTTCTGACGAAGGACGGCCTTCCCACCCAACGTGCCTGGAATACGTCCGTCGACAAGATCCGAGAAGCGGTTGGGATTCCGGCGGACGCGCCAGCCAACATCCTCCGCTTCCGCAACAACTACGTCGACGTCGACCGGATCCTGGCGGCTGCCCGGGCCGATCGGCCCCGCCTGCCGAGCACGTTCAACGGCCTGATGGGTGTGCTGGCAAAAGAAGCCGCGGCCGGTCGAGAGGTTGCACGCTTGGCCCCGCGTGGGTCCGTCTCAGCAGGCGCTTCTGCCAAGTTGAGGGCGACGGATGTCAATACCGCGGTGTGCTCGTCTGCGATACCGAATTCCCCGGCGCCGGGCACCTCATCGACTGAGATCATCACCCAGGTGGGACTGATAGCGACCCAGAGTCTCCTTCAGTACTCCGGCGTCCCCGACGCCGCGGCCACAGGAATTCCCGGCATGGTCTTCGCAGGGCTTGGCGGGTCGGGTTCCGTGGCGCCCGATCAGAGCGCCCTCATCGCCGTCATGGAGCAGCTGAACTGCATCTCCTCGCAGGTCAACGCTTTGCAGGTAGCGGCCCAGAACCAAGCGTTGGCCACGGCAATGGCCGCAGCCAACGAGTGCCGGGACCAGATCACGCTTCCGTGGGGCAACTACGTGAACCTCATGGCCGCCGCACAGCCGAATGTGGTGGGGGGAGCCACCGGAGTGGCAGGCAGTTCCAACGTCACGCTGCCCGGCGCGCTCGGCTACAGCAACATCGAAGGGAGTGCGGTCTCCGGTGACGGCATCGGCTCGGTCAACCTGTCAGTACCCGACGCAACAGGTATCGCCGGCGACTACACCCTCACGCTGCCCGGAAACTCGGGGAAGTCCCCGTCCCCGACGATCGGTATGACGGTCACAGGGACTGGCATCGGGGGCGACGGTGAAGCACCAGTGACGGTGCAGGACGTGGATACCGTTGGCGGCTCCATCGTCGTGTCTCTCTCGGCGGCCAACACCGGACGGGTGGACGGGGCGATCTTCACGGATGTGGTCAAGGTTCTGTCCTCCAGAGCCGTCAGCGGCAACACGGTTGTGACGCTCTCCGGTGAGAACTCCGGGGATATCAACGGATCGCTCACCTTCACGATGATTCTGGACAAGAACAACCCTCAGCTGACCCAATACGCCCAGGATTGGAAGGCCGTCAAGACACTGTGCGGCAGCAAGATCAACAGTGCACTGTTCGTTCCGGCAGCCCCCGGCGTCAAGAGCGGCTGGCAGCAGATCGTCACGAACGCCTACACCCTGTACAACGGCGAGGCGGTCGCCGCCAACTCCGTTGACCAAGCGGACGTGCAGTCCCTTCAGCAGTTCCTCGCCTACTGGAGTTCTGTTCTCTACCAGCAGTTCGTCCTCACGACCGAGTCGAACAACTTCTACTTCGGGCAAGGCGACATGACGAATGCCCAGGAGTCGGGTGCGGCCCCCGGTTCCGACGGACTGCTGTGCGCGGAGAATGCGCTGGACACCTATTGCGCGTGGAACAGCAACATTGCTGCAGCGGTTCCACCGAACCTCTATAGCGATGAAGCAGGCCTCATCGGCGGTGGGGTGGCGGTCAGTTCCGTCCCGATGGGCATGGCCACAGTCGTGACGAACTGTTCCGGCGGCAAGCCGGCTCCCACGGGTCTGACCGGAGTGACCGCTTACTGGTTCGCCTGCCAGACGAACAGCGCGTCGAAGTCCTACACCGACTTCCCCGCGGTTCAGGGTTCGGCCATCGACTACGTGAACGCCCTTCCACTGAACACCTCCAGTTCGAACACCGCTGTCCAGAGCTGGAAGTCGCCACGTACGCGCTACACGATCCCCTTCCCCGCGACGAATGGGTGGTTCGCGTGGGATTCGAGGCTGTCGACGAAGCTTGGTGATTCGGCGAGGGCAGCCTCGGACCCGGCATTCGCCAATCAGATCCTTGCCTTCTACGCCGCTTCAGCCACGCCCAGGTACACCGCCGTTCCCGGCCTGATCGCCTTCGGTGATCTGGATGACCTGACATGGCCTACGAAGAGTGCTGGACCCAATGAGTGTCCCTGCGCCATGCAGATGCTGGGTCGGTCCTGGTGGGAGGGTGCCTCGACGGCGACGGAGTTCCTTCCGCCACCTCCGCCGACCCCGAGCAATCCCACCCGGTCCCTTCCGGATGTGACAGGGGTGAAGCTGAAGCGCTAGGCGTGCGGTGGCCGGACGACGGCATCGGTCATCCGCGTCAGCTCGCTTATGACCTCTGCCCAGGCAGGGGTGGCCGGGTCGATGAGCTCGAAGTGACCAACGTCGTCCAGTGCGACCAGCGTGGGGGCGGTTGCCAGCGATCGAGACAGATCGATCGGCACGACGGAGTCCGCACTCCCGTGCACGATGACAGTCGGCCGGATCGGGGACGGGAGAAGAGCGGAATCAAGGTCAGGACGGTCTCGGGCATCGGCCCCGAGGAAAGCCGTGACTGCGTCGTCATCCAAGGCCAGCGCCTGCCCTGCTGCGAGGTCGCCAACGGGCGCCAGGGAAAGGCACCCGGCGACCGAAGCGTGGGGATCCGCGGCGAGAACCAGCGCCAGGTGACCGCCGGCCGAGTGGCCGATGAGGACGACGGGTCCTTCGGCGAGGGGGGTGTCTCCGGAGGCCACCGCGGATAGGGCCATGCGCACGTCGGCGACCATGGCATCCGGATCGCCCGGAATGCGGCGGTACTCGATGAGGGCGGTGGGAAAGCCAGCCTGGGCGAGCGCCGCAGCGGCGTTTCGCGCATGCTCGCGGTCGTATTCCGGTCGCCAGAACCCACCGTGGATGAACACCACACTCGGTCGCTCTGCGACTCCATTGCCTGCACGAGGCAGGTAGCAGTCGATCACCTGATCCGGGTGTGCGCCGTACGCCAGTTCCGCATCGGGCGGTGGGCCCGGTCGCGACAGAATGCTGCGGTCTTCGGGCACGGGAAGAGTATGGCAACGCACCTAGACTGATGAGTGATGTTCGAGCTCGTCTATCCGGCGCAGGAGACCGGACTGGCCTGGTGGCCGGTCGCGGTGGTCATCGTCACGCTCATCGTCCTCAATGTGGTCAACAACCGGGTCGCTCCCCAGACCCATTACCTGCTGTGGGCCTTCGGTGGTTCCGTCCTTCTGCTCGCGATCGGACTCCTCGACGGCAACACCTGGACCGACATGGGCCTGGGCTGGGCGTATCTCCTCCCCGGCCTGATCTGGGCAGCGGCCAGCATCGGCCTGATCACGGCGATCTACCTCATCGGATCGGCCTTCAAGCGCACCCGAACCGCCTTTCACGACGAGCGAATGGGCACCCTGAGCGGTGGTCGAATGGTGTTCCAGGCGCTCGTGGAGGTGCCCTTCGGCACGGTTCTGCTGGAGGAGATCGCCTTCCGGGCGGTGCTGCTGTCGATGCTCATCCGCCGCTTCGGACTCGTGTGGGGAATCGTCCTATCGTCGATCGTGTTCGGGCTCTGGCACATCCTGCCCAGCATTGGGACCCACGAGAAGAATCCCGCGCTCGGGTCGGTGGCGGGGCAGGGTCGCCGGGGCAACATCATCGCCGTGGCGCTGAGTGTGCTGACCACGTCCATCGCCGGAGTGCTCTTCGCCTTCCTCCGACTGCTGTCGGGCAGCGTGCTGGCACCCATGGGCTTCCACTGGGCGACCAACGGCCTCGGCTACGCCTTCTCGTGGCTGCTCATCCGGGAGCGGGATCGTCGACGGGCTCGTCATCGGCGGGCAGTTCGGGAGAAACTTGATCGTCGACGTGCGGAACGCGAGGACGGGTCACCCTGATCTCAACCAGAGGCCGGCGAACAGTCGGCCCGGAAGAAGTGACGGAACCGGGGAGGCGAATGACAACGATGGGATTCACCCCTTACGATGGCTGTCGCTGGGTCGAGTCACGAGGGAGCTGGAATGGACGTAGGGCATGCGGTGGACGCTGAGGCGACCGGCCTGAGCGATCGTGACCGGCAGATCCTCGAGTTCGAGCGACAGTGGTGGAAGTACGCCGGAGCCAAGGAGCAGGCGATCCGCGATCTGTTCGACATGAGTGGCACCCGGTACTACCAGATCCTCAACGGGTTGATCGATGCACCGGAGGCTCTCGCCTACGACCCACTGCTGGTCAAGCGCCTGCGCCGCATGCGGGCCTCCCGCCAGCGCGCCCGCTCCGCGAGGCGCCTCGGCATCGAGGTCGAATCCCGCTAGTTCGGGCTTGCAGCGGACCGGACCATGACCGGTCCTTGAATCCGTATTGCCGCATGTCACTCCGCTGTGAGGGCAGGGGCGCGAACGTACGATGTCTGAAAGCGTCATGGAGATCCATCAGCTAGATGTAAGGGGATGATGCTGTGCGCCCCGTGACTCGGGTCCTCGCGACCTTGACTGTCTCGGCATTGGTGGCCGTGGGTGCCGTGGTGCCTTCGGCCCAGGCCGCCGATGGTGTGGTGATCTGGTCCGATCCGGGACATGCCCAGACGATCCGGGACATGCTCTCTGACGGCTACAAGGGCACCCCTGTCACCGTCCTGGAGAAGGAGCCGGCAGACGTTCGTGCTGAACTGGCCGGCATCGGCGCGAAGAACGCACCGGACATCATCTGGGGAGACCTCACCTGGACGGGCGAGCTGGCTCCCGTCGGACTGCTCGCTCCCATCAAGCTGAAGAAGCGCATCAAGAGCCAGTTCCGGGCCAACGTTCTCGTCGGGTCCGTTGTGCAGGGCGAGCAGCTCGGTCTGCCTGTGCAGATCAGCAATCTGGCGCTCATCACGAACACCGCGCTCGTGCCGACCCAGCCGCGGACGTTCGCGGAGCTCAGCGATGTCGCGCTCAAACTGGTCAAGAAGAGGAAGAAGGTGACGATCCCCTTCGCCCTCGCCCAGGGCGAGGGCACCTCGCCGTGGACCACGTTCCCGCTGTTCAGTGGTCTGGGCGGCTACCTGTTCGGGCGCAGTTCCGACGGGAGCATCAACCTCGCGGACGTGGGCCTGTCGAACAAGACGTTCCGAGCGAATGCCACACAGATCGATGCGTGGAACACCAGCGGCCTGATCTCCTCGAAGCTGACATCCGAGGAGGCGAAGACGGCCTTCGCCAATGGGCAGTCCCCCTTCTGGCTCGCGGGGCCGGAGTCGCTGCAGAGCCTGCTCGACCTGACCTTCGCCTACCGGATCGGCGCCGTCCCTCCGATGAAGTCGGGCATCAAGCCGGCGCCGCTGCTCACCGTCCAAGGCTTCATGAAGACCAAGTTCGCTGAGAAGCACGGTGTTGAGAAGGCGGTCGACGGACTCATGACGTCCTTCTTCGCCCGCAACGCGCAGCAGCAGAAGCTGGCCGCTGTGGCGGGCCTGTACCCGGCGAACCTGCAGGCAGCCGAGTCGGTGACCACCGGGGGTGGGCGCATCCGGGCCATCGGCAATGCCGGGGCGGCCGGGGTGACCATGCCGAATGCACCGCAGGCCGGGGTGCTGTGGGAGCCCTACGCCGAGGCGTGGAAGGTCTCGACCAAGGGGGCCAAGGCGACCGCGGCCAAGAAGGCCTTCCGGGCCGCTCAGCGCACCGCGGTCACTGCCCTGCGTGGGGGAGACGTTCCGACCGGCTGACCAGTACGGCGTGGACACGGGGTGCCTCGTGCTGCGTCGATAGTCGACCGCCAGGCCGCGCAGCCGGCTCAACGCCTGACGCAGCATTCACCGGGATCTCGGGTTTGCACTCTCCGGTGTCGAGTGCTAACTTTTCCGTTAGCACTCTCCACTAGTGAGTGATAACCACACGGACGTTCCCGGAGGAACAGCCCCCATGGCAAAGATGATTGCATTCGACGAGGAGGCCCGTCGGTCTCTCGAGCGCGGTATGAACGTACTTGCCGACGCCGTCAAGGTCACCCTCGGCCCCAAGGGCCGCAATGTCGTTCTCGAGAAGAAGTGGGGAGCCCCCACGATCACCAACGATGGCGTGTCCATCGCGAAGGAGATCGAACTCGAGGACCCCTACGAGAAGATCGGTGCTGAGCTCGTCAAGGAGGTCGCCAAGAAGACCGACGACGTCGCTGGCGACGGCACCACCACCGCAACCGTGCTGGCTCAGGCGCTCGTCCGTGAGGGACTGCGCAACGTGGCCGCCGGTGCGAACCCGATGGGCCTGAAGAAGGGCATCGAGCGCGCGGTCGAGGTTGTCAGCGATGAGCTGCTCTCGATGGCCAAGGACGTGGAGACCAAGGAGCAGATCGCTTCCACCGCTGCCATCTCGGCAGGCGGTGACATGGAGGTCGGAGAGCTCATCGCCGAGGCCATGGACAAGGTCGGCAAGGAAGGCGTCATCACGGTCGAGGAGTCGAACACCTTCGGCCTCGAGCTGGAGCTCACCGAGGGCATGCGCTTCGACAAGGGCTACATCTCGGCGTACTTCATGACCGACCCCGAGCGCATGGAGGCCGAGCTCGAGGATCCCTACATCCTCATCGTCAACTCCAAGATCTCCTCGGTCAAGGACCTGCTCCCGCTGCTCGAGAAGGTCATGCAGTCGGGCAAGCCGCTGGTCATCCTCGCTGAGGATGTCGAGGGCGAGGCCCTGTCGACCCTGGTGGTCAACAAGATTCGTGGCACTTTCCGCTCCGTGGCCATCAAGGCCCCGGGCTTCGGCGATCGCCGCAAGGCCATGCTGCAGGACATCGCGATCCTGACCGGCGGCCAGGTCATCTCCGAGGAGGTCGGCCTCAAGCTCGAGAACGCGACGCTCGACCTGCTCGGTCGCGCCCGCAAGGTCGTCGTCACCAAGGACGAGACCACGATCGTCGAGGGTTCTGGCGATGCCGATCAGATCGCGGGCCGGGTTTCCCAGATCCGCGCGGAGATCGACAACTCCGACTCCGACTACGACCGCGAGAAGCTCCAGGAGCGCCTCGCCAAGCTGGCCGGCGGCGTGGCCGTCATCAAGGTCGGCGCGGCCACCGAGGTCGAGCTCAAGGAGCGCAAGCACCGCATCGAGGATGCCGTTCGCAACGCGAAGGCGGCCGTCGAGGAGGGCATCGTGCCCGGCGGTGGCGTGGCCCTCATCCAGGCGATGAAGGCTGCCGGTCCGAAGATCGACGAGCTGGGTCTGACCGATGAGCAGGCTGTCGGTGCGAACATCGTTCGCGTCGCGGTCAACGCTCCGCTCAAGCAGATCGCAGAGAACGCTGGCCTCGAGGGTGGCGTGATCGTGGAGAAGGTTCGCGATCTCCCCGTGGGTCACGGTCTCGATGCGGCGACCGGTGAGTACGTTGACATGATCGCCAAGGGCATCATCGATCCGGCCAAGGTCACCCGCTCTGCCCTGCAGAACGCGGCGTCCATCGCTGGACTGTTCCTGACCACCGAGGTTGTCGTGGCCGACAAGCCGGAGCCTGCGGCTGCGGCGATGCCGGGCGGCGGCGACATGGGTGGCATGGACTTCTGAGGTCACTCAGAAGTCCCAGAGGTGGGACGTCTAGCGTCAGCGAGAAGTCCCGAGGGTTGGACTTCTGAGGTCACTCAGAAGTCCCAGAGGTGGGACGTCTAGCGTCAGCGAGAAGTCCCGAGGGTTGGACTTCTAGCTCAGAACCTCACAACCACGAGCAAAACGAAGGGGCGGGAACCGACAGGTTCCCGCCCCTTCGTCATGTCTGAACACGGCAGGTGTCTGCCGGGTGCCTAGCGGAGCAGCGTGATGACGTGGCGGTAGGTGCCGTCGGCGTTGCGGTTGGTCTTCACCTCTCCGCGAGCGCCCATGTACCGGCCCGTGCCGCCGACGATGGCGATGGTCACCGGCTTGTTCTGCTCCATCTCCACGCTGCCATTGGGGTACAGGCTCACACCGGTGGCGACGAGTTGGCCCTTGGGCAGGGTGAACGTGAGTCGGCGCTCCCGGGCCGAGCCAGCTTCCGCTCCCTCGCTGACGGTGACCAGTGACCCGGTGAGGGTGCCAGCCGGGGCACCGGCGGCGTTGGCAAGTGGAGCGGTGAACAGCACCACCTTGGTGTTGGTCGCTGAGGGCTCGTAGACCTTGAGCGTGGGTGCCTCCTGCACGATGACGATCCGCTGCGTCTTCTGTGCCGTCGGCTGGGCCGCTTGTGCGTTGCCGGCAAGAGCGGGGGCGAGCACGATGACTGCGCCGAGTGCGGTGGCGACGACTCTGGAGATTCTCATGAGGAGTTCCGATCTCGAAGAGGGAGGACTAGCAGGGGTCTGACGCTAGTTCCGGCCGATGTGCGCCACAGTGCCGTCAGTAGGTACATGTTCGGCTATCACTCGGAAGGGTGACACAGTGGGGTCATGGATCAGCGGTGGATCGTCAACACGGTCGATGGCGGGCATGTGCGCCTTCGCAGCGGGAAGATCGGACTCGTCAGCATCGATGCGACGGCCCCAGTGTCCGGAGGCGAGTTGGTGCTTCGGGGTGATGATGCGCAGTTCACCCTGCGACTGGACCTCAGTCAGATGCGCACTGGCAACTTCCTGATGCAGGCAGCCGCTCGCAGCCTGATCTCGTCGAACAATGTGCACTCCTTGGACTACACCGGCCAAGGCTCAGTCGATGCCGACGGGTGGACGGTCTCCGGGACTGCGGTCGGGGGAACCATCGAGGTGCCACTGGACCTGGCCATCACTGCCATCGGACCCACAGGCGATGCGATGGCCGAGATCGACATCACCGGCAGTGCCTCGATCGGTCGCGTCCACATCCCCCTGCCCGGTCTCGGCACGGTTGACGACTTCGGATTCGACATCGATGCCCGGCTGGCGATGCGGCCCCAATCAACTTGACCGGGAGCCGTTCCTGAGTCGATCGGCGACCTCGTCCACCTCATCGAGTTCACCGCTGGAGATGGCGATGACGAGATCGTAGGCCTCATCGTTTGTCAGCGTCAGCACCCATCCGTTGAGGCCCAGCATCACGATCGCTGCCGCGAGTGCAACCCGCTTGTTCTCGTCGACCAATGCGCGGTTCTTGCAGATGGAGATGAGGAGTGCAGCGGTCTTGGAGTGCAGGTCGGGGTAGGCGTCAGCACCGAACACCGTGGCTTGAGGGCGAGCCGCGGCTGATTCCAGCAGGCCGGCATCACGCAGGGCCACCTGGCCGTCGATGACTCGAGCAGCGATCCCGAGCAGTTCGTCCAGAGTGAGGTAGATCATTGACCGAGGCGCTCGAGGGCCTCGGCATAGCGAGGCAGTTCGGAGTCCATGACCTGCTCCATCAGGGCAGCTCGGCTCTGTCGTTCGATGTACTCGCGCAGCGCAGTGAGAAGTACGTCGTTCCGGGAGCGATCCTCAAGCTCTGCCATGCGGGCAAGAGCAGCAGAATCCTCGGCAGGCAGGCGAAAGGTCATGGCCATGACGCCACGTTAGCACGGTGGTATCAATAGTGGTATCACTCGGGAAGGCCGCCTCGCGCGCGATCGGGTGCATCCGTAGGGTCAGCCTGTGACCGACGGCCCCCTGATCGTGCAGAGCGACAAGACCCTGCTCCTGGAAGTCGATCACGAGGACGCTGACGCCTGCCGTAAGGCGATTGCTCCCTTCGCTGAGCTCGAGCGGGCTCCCGAGCACATCCACACCTACCGACTGACTCCACTGGGGCTCTGGAACGCGCGCGCGGCCGGCCACGACGCCGAGCAGGTCGTTGACACGCTCCTTCGCTACTCGCGCTATCCGGTGCCCCATGCGCTGCTCATCGATGTCGCCGAGACGATGTCGCGCTACGGACGCCTTCAGCTCAACAATCACCCCGTGCACGGGCTGGTGCTGCAGTCGATCGATGCGCCCGTGCTCGAGGAGGTGCTGCGCAGCAAGAAGGTGGCGCCGCTGCTTGGTGCACGGGTCGATGACACGACGGTCATCGTCCATCCGAGTGAGCGCGGCAACCTCAAGCAGGCTCTGGTCAAGCTCGGCTGGCCGGCGGAGGACGTTGCCGGATACGTCGACGGTGAGAAGCATGCGATCGGCCTCGACGCGGAGAGTTGGCAGCCACGGCAGTACCAGACCGAGGCCGCGGAGGGCTTCTGGCACGGAGGGTCCGGTGTGGTCGTGCTGCCCTGCGGCTCGGGCAAGACCATCGTGGGCGCGCTGGCCATGGCGCTGGCGCAGGCGACGACGCTGATTCTCGTCACCAATACGGTGGCGGCTCGTCAGTGGCGTGATGAACTGCTGCGCCGCACCACTCTGACGCCCGATGAGATCGGCGAGTACTCCGGCGCCCGCAAGGAGATCCGCCCCGTCACGATCGCGACCTACCAGGTGATGACAACAAAGCGTCAAGGCATCTACCCGCACCTGGAGGTGTTCGATTCCCGTGACTGGGGCCTGATCATCTACGACGAGGTGCATCTGCTTCCCGCACCAATCTTCCGGTTCACCGCCGACATCCAGTCGCGTCGCCGCCTGGGCCTCACTGCGACGTTGGTGCGCGAGGACGGACGAGAGGGCGACGTCTTCTCGCTGATCGGACCCAAGCGCTACGACGCACCGTGGAAGGACATCGAGGCCCAGGGTCACATCGCTCCGGCCGACTGCGTCGAAGTGCGGATCACCCTGCCTGACTCGGATCGGATGACGTACGCCATGGCAGAGCCGGAGGACCGCTACCGCCTGGCCTCCTGCGCTGCGGAGAAGATTCGGGTCACCGAGGAGATCGTCGCCCGTCATCCAGACGATCAGGTTCTGGTCATCGGCCAGTACCTGGACCAACTCGCTGAACTGGGTGAGCATCTGGACGCGCCAGTGATCACCGGCGAAACATCGGTGAAGGAGCGAGAGCGGCTATTTGAGGCTTTCCGGCAGGGGGAGGTCCGCGTGCTCGTCGTGAGCAAGGTTGCCAACTTCTCGGTCGACCTGCCCGAGGCGTCGGTGGCGGTCCAGGTGAGTGGCACGTTCGGGTCGCGGCAGGAGGAGGCGCAGCGGCTCGGGCGCGTCCTGCGACCCAAGGGTGACGGACGCACCGCGCATTTCTACTCGATCGTCACCCGGGACACGGTCGATGCCGACTTCGCGCAGCACCGTCAGCGGTTCCTCGCCGAACAGGGCTACGCGTATCGGATCGTCGACTCAGGAGATCTCACGGAGTCCCTGTAGTTGCACTAAGGACTGCGGCGTCGTCTACCTCGAGAGCATCGCGGCCAGCAGGGCCGCGCGCTCGGCCATCGCGGGGACGCTGACCCACTCATGGTCTGCATGGGCGCCGTCACCGACCGCGCCGAGTCCGTCGAGGGTGGGATGGCCCGCTGCCGCCGTGAGGTTTCCGTCGCTGGCGCCGCCGACGGCTCGTCCGTCGAGTGAATCCAGGCCCAGAGCGGCAGCAAGCATCTGGGCTCGAGCGAAGAGCGCGGCTGAGGAGGTCGCTTCAAGAGCCGGTCGATCAATACCGCCATCGATCGCCAGCTGAGCTTCGTTGCCGGGTTGCCATGAGCGAAACGCGTCATCGACTCGCTGCTGCTCGGCTGCGGTCCAGGCGCGCACATCGACGGTCATGGAAGCGGCGGCGGGAACGGTATTGGCCGTGGTGCCTGCCGACAGGAGGGTCGGCGTGACGGTGGTGCCGGCACCCGCATCTCCCCACGTGGCAGCGTCGATCGCCATCTGCGATGCCGCGAGCAGCGCATTGATGCCCTTGTGCGGATCGAGACCGGCATGGGCGGCACGCCCAGTGAAGTGCAGCTCGTACCAACTGGTGCCCTTGCGGGAGGTCTTCAGGGCGGCGTCGACGGAGGGCTCGAGCACGAGCACCGACTCGGTCAGCGCGCTGGCATGGGTGAGAAGGGTTCGAGAGGCGTGCGAGCCGATCTCCTCATCGGTGGTGAGCAGCATGCCGACGCCGTCCGCCTCCGTGAGTCCGAGCATGGCCAGGGCCGCCCAGCCCTGCACGACTCCCGCCTTCATGTCGAAGCAGCCCGGGCCAGTGATGCGGCTTCCGTCGTTGGTGAAGGGAAGGCGAGCCAGAGTTCCCATCGGCCAGACGGTGTCCAGGTGACCGAGCAGCAGGATGCGCGGCTGATCGGCGCCCCATCGCCACACGGGGCGTCCACCGTGTTCCTCGATCCGTGCGGGCTCGGGCAGCCACCCCCCGAAGATGCCGACGGCCTCCTGCACGACGGCGCGGCAGGCATCGAGGTCCTCGCTTGGGGACTCGATCGTCACGAGTGCCTCGACGGCGTCGACCATGGCGGGCAGCAGATCTCGCGCCTGATCGTGCAAGGACGTCTCCGGCACTGTGCCTCCCGATACTCGCTACGGTGATCTCGTGACAGCGCGACCGGCCGATGACGACCTTCGTCGGGCTGAGCAACGGGCCCAAGTGCAGGTCCGCCTGCTGATTGAGCCTAGTGAACTGGCCGACGCCCAGTGGGTCTTCGATCAGGTGTGGCCTTCGGGGGACGGCTCGACGCAGCTTCCGCGGAACCTGATGCGTGCACTGGTGCATGCAGGTGGGTACTGCAGTGCGGCCTACCGCGACGGCCAGCCCATCGGGGCGGCGTTCGGAGTGGCCGGCCGGCATCTGCAGGGCGGTCACTGGCATGAGCACCTGCACTCGCATATGGCCGGTGCCCTCGAGCCCTACCGCAATCAGCACATTGGCACGGCCCTGAAGCTGCATCAGCGGGTGTGGGCTCACGATGTCGGCATCGACACCATCGCGTGGACCTTCGACCCCCTCGTGCGACGCAATGCGCGCTTCAACCTGATCAAGCTCGGCGTCGACGTGGACGGATTCGAGCCGAACTTCTACGGCGAGATGGACGACGGCATCAACAGCGGCGATGCCACCGACCGGCTCTTCGCGTGGTGGCATCTGGGCTCTGCCCGTATCGCGGCAGCGATGGCCGGTGAGCTGAGCGACCTGGACGTGCAGGAGCTCGTCGCGGCTGGTCGCGATGTGCGCGAGGTAGAGCTGCCGGAGGACATCGTCGCCGTTCGCGCAGCCGATCCGGCCGCCGGGCTGCAGTGGCGGCTGAAGGTGCGGGAGGACCTGCAGGCCGCCTTCGCTGACGGATATCGAATCATCGGAGTCGCCGACCATGGCGGCTACGTACTGGAGAGGACGTCATGAGGATCGAGCGGTTCCGGATTCATCGTCTGAACATCCCCCTCGTGCGCCCATTTCGGACGAGCTTCGGGACCGAGCGAGTGCGCGACGTGATCCTCGTGGAAGCCACCTCCGACAACGGGATCAGCGGCTGGGGCGAGTGCGTCACCATGTCGTGGCCCGGCTACAGCTACGAGTACGGCGACAACGCCATCGATGTGATGACCCATCACCTGCTGCCAGCACTGCGAGAGGTGTCCGATTCCGATGATCCGTTCGCGGTGCGTGCCGCGATGGAGGTGGTGGCGGGGCATCCCATGGCCAAGAACGCCATGTCGACGGCCATGCTCGACGTGTGGCTCCGCGAGCGAGGCGAGTCACTCGGTGAGTACCTCGGTGCGGCGCGCACGCATGTGGACTGCGGGGTCTCCGTCGGCATCCCGGTCACTGAGTCGATCGGTGAACTGCTCGCTGAGGTCGGCGGATACGTCGACGAGGGCTACCGAAGGATCAAGCTGAAGATCCAGCCGGGCTGGGACATCGAGCCGATCAGGGCGGTCCGGCAGGCGTGGCCGACCATTCCACTGCAGACCGATGCCAATCAGGCCTACGAGCGCTCCGACGCCTCGCATCTGGCGAGCCTGGATCAGTTCGATCTCCTCTTGCACGAGCAGCCACTCGAGCAGGATGACTGGTACGGCCACGTGCTGATGTCGCAGGCGTGCCAGACGCCCATCTGCCTGGACGAGTCGATCCACTCTGTGATGAGCGCTGACTCGGCGCTGCAGTTCGGGGCATGCTCGATCATCAACATCAAGCCTGGACGTGTGGGCAGCTACCTGACAGCCAAGGAGATTCACGACGTGAGCCGTGATCGTGGGGCGCCGGTGTGGGCAGGCGGCATGCTCGAGACGGGCATCGGCCGAGCAGCCAATGTCGCGCTGGCCGCGCTCCCCGGATTCACCCTGCCCGGCGACACGAGCGGGTCCAATCGCTACTACGAAGTCGACGTCACCGAGCCGTTCGTTCTGCAGGACGGTCAGCTGCCCGTGCCGACCGGTCCGGGAATCGGCGTCGATCCCATCCCGGAGGTCCTGCGGGACATGACCGTGTGGTCGACGGACCTGTCGATCTGACCCACCACCGTGAACGGCGCCCCCCCACTCCGCCGAGAGGCAGTGAATGGTCGTGAAACCGTGGCATTTTCGGGCATTTCACGACCATTCACTGCCTCTCGGCGGTGGGAGGGGGTGGGTTCAGGGAAGGTCGGCGGTTCCGGTGATCCGCGAGACGGCGAACGAGCGCACGCCATCGGTGCGGTGGTCGAACGCGGTGAGCATGCCGCCTGACAGTCGGATCGGGTCGACGATCTGCTCGGTCACGGACCCGTCGGTGTCGGCATAGCCCATCCATACCGAATGAGAACCCGTAATCGCCTCGCGGAGCGTCGAGACGATGGCATTCGTCTGCAATCGGGGCACGCCCGCCGCAGTGGCCGGGCCGGCGGTGAGATCGCCGCGCGGACCGCTGGCACGGTCGCCAGCGCGAATGGTGCGGACGGCCGCCGTCACCAGCGCCTCCTCGGGCGCGCGCACGGCCGACACCGGGCGAACGCGTGGTGTCGGGATGCGTCGGTCCTCAGGTCGCCGAATGACGATGCCACCACCTGGAGCCTCGGCCGCGGGGGCGTAGCCCGAGGCGCGCAGCCCCTCGATCACCTCCGAGGTGGGCGCGGGGGAGACGAGCACCGTGTCGGCGATGCGCTGCAGGCCCAGATCGCGGAGCCTGCGATCCTCAAGCATGGCCGCGAGCGTGTCCGCTGCATCGCAACGCAGATAGGACATCGCCGTTCCCACCCGAACCGCTCCATGCCTTCGCGCGACGTCGTTGACCAGGTACGTCAATGGCTGGGGGATCGGGGTGCGTGAGGTCTGCTCGAGGAACTGGTGAAGTCCCTCCGCGTCCCACCCGGCATCGAGGGCTCGACGGACGCTGCTGTCGCTCACCCGATAGACCGTCGCGTGACCGCGTGACTCGATGTCGGCCATGAGCCCCAGCGTGCGGGAGATCGTGGGCGAGAGTGGGCCGGGTGCGACGACGGTGAGGTCCGCCTGGATGAGCACGTGGTCGACGTCGGCCGGCATGGCCGCACTCATCGCCTCACTCACCTGAGCGAGAAGGGTTCGGCGATCGCGTGCATTGGCGGCCGGCTCGCAGATGAGGAGTCGGCCGGCGGTGCTCAGGGCGCCAAAGGCAGTGATGCCGAGTTCGTCGGCCTCTCGCATAGTCGCGTCGACGGCCTGCCTTCGCAGGACACCGGCCTGACGGGGGCGTCGCTGATCGAGAATGGTCAGGATGCGTTCAGGTGTCAGCGACGATCCCTCGGGAAGCTCGGCCAGCAGCCGCAGAATCCCCAGTCGCATGCCGGGCACGGGGCGTCGATCGTTGTCGGTGACCAGCAGCTTCGTCTTCTCCCCCGCCAGGGAAGGCAGCCGGGGCATCGCTCGCCATGCGGTGACGAGTTCCACCCAGGCCTCGGCCGGGTCGAGCGCCAGCCAGCGGTCGAACTGCTCCGTCGGCACCCAGGAGGGTGACTCCTCCTCGTCGTCGGCGACGAGTCGGGCCGCCAAGGCGAGCTCGATGGTGAGCGCGGTTCGGGACCAGTCAGCGTGCAGCAGAGCGCGGGCGCCGGTGAAGTCGCGCAGGGACAGGCCGCCGGTGCGCAGCACGCCGGGCGGCTTCGCGGACCACTCGTCAAGCAGGTCGCGCATGAGGGCGAGAGTCTCGCGGGCACGCAGGCCCGCCTGCCTGTCCACCTGCTCCAGATCATGGGCGTCGGCGTCGGCAGCGTCGGGAGGGGGCCAGAGGGGAGTCTCGACGGCCACCACGAGATCTAAAACGGAGGACACTGCCCGCAGCCTCTGCGGACCACCCCACAGCAGGGCGCAGTCGATCAGGGTGTCGAGCGCCTCCTGGCACACGGGTGCCGCGTCAGGGGGCAGTGCAGTGCTCGCCCGCGTCACGATGTCTGCTGCGGGGAGTCCACCGTCGACGGTGCTCTCGGCTGCCGTGCGCAGGACGTGCAGCTCCACCGCATCAAGGGAGTCCAGACAGCGTGACACCGAGGGGCCGGCGGTTGCGCGCGAGGTCAGGGCCGTGAAGTCCACGGGCACGGTGTGGAGCAGGTCCGGCCTGCGCCGCAGCAAGCGGGCCAGCGCGTCATCATCTCGACGACGCAGGTCGTCGGCCAGACTCCGGGGGGCGCTCATCAGACCAACGTTACGCGGTGGCGAACAGCGACAGGACCGTCAGCGCGCACGGCGCCGCTGTCGGGCGCTCATGACGAGCCCGATGAAGACGACGATCAGGCCCACGCCCGTCAGCATCGCCAGGAACCAGAGGGCCCCAGGCATCTCGACGTCGGGGAACACCAGCGGCAGCAGGGCGATTATGGCGAAGATCAGGCCGAGGGCGGTGATGAGTGCGCCGATGCGCAGAACCCAGTCGGATGAGGTGGTCGTGGAAGGCACGGGGTAACCTTCTCAGGCGCGGGGAAGCCCCCCGCACCGGCACCCAGCCGCGAGATGTTCAGTGAGTGAGGCGGCCGTGCCAACCGGAACCGTGAAGTGGTACGACTCCGAGAAGGGGTTCGGCTTCATCTCCTCTGACGACGGGGATGACGTCTTCGTTCATGTCTCCACTCTCCCCGCGGGCGTCACTGCGCTCAAGGCCGGCACCAAGGTGGATTTCGGCGTGGTCGACGGCAAGCGGGGCAAGCAGGTCCTCACGCTCAGCATCGTCGGCGAGGCGCCGTCCGTCGTCAAGGGCAAGCGCAAGCCTGCCGATGACATGGCCGTGATCATCGAAGATGTCATCAAGCTGCTGGACGGGGTGTCGAATCAGCTGCGCCGCGGCAAGTACCCGCCGGACGCCATGGCCACGAAGGTGGCTGCCGTGCTCCGCGCTGTTGCCGACGACCTTGACGCCTGACGCCGACCGCTCGGGGCTATGCGGGGACGAGCTGGAACAGCCACACGCCCTTCGTGATGCCGTCTGATCCGGCAACCAGCTCCAGAGTCAGCCCGTCCTCACCGATGGGCTGGAACTCCGGGAACGTGAAGCGCCAGTAGGTCGTGGTCAGGGGCGTGGAGACCAGCGGCTGTCCGGCGATGCGGGGTGTCCAGCCGGCGTCGGCCACAGCCGGGTCGACGCTGATGCCGACGACGGTGCCAGGGACCAGCGGGAGCGAGGCCATGCGCGCTCCATCGGCGGCGCTGGCCAGCACCTCCTGAGCGCAACTCGTGGCATCGATGCCGGTGCCGTCAAAGGACCAGCAGGCCGCTGCGCGGTATTCGGACGTGGTTCCGGTGAACACGCCCGCACCGGGAGCAGGCTTGGTGCAGCCGCTCAGCGCGAGGACGGCAACGGCGCTTCCGGCAAGAACGAGGGGGAGTCGACCACGAGTCATGGGACGACCCTACTGCCGCGCTGGGATCCTCCCCCGCCGAGGATGCAGGGAGTGGGGTGAGACACAATCGGGGCGTGACTTCCATCCTGACCGCCACTGATGTCAAGCAGGACACCGTTCTCGTCGGTGCCGTCGACGTCGCCCGCGCGGCGCTGGTGGACGAGGTCGGCGAGGCCATGGCCGGTGAGCACATCGCGACGGTGATGGAGGGCGAGCGACTGGCCACCCACACGTTCGCGTGCCTGAATCCCGCCTATGTCGGCTGGCAGTGGGCCGTGACGGTGGCCCGGGCTCCTCGGGCCAAGACGGTCACCATCAGCGAGGTCATTCTGCTGCCCGGACCTGAAGCCCTCGTGGCTCCCGAGTGGGTGCCATGGAGTGCACGCGTCCAGCCCGGCGATCTCTCGCCCGGTGATGTCCTTCCCACTCCTGCCGACGATGCACGCCTGGTCGCGGGCCTGACGGGTGCTGACGATCTGGAGTCCGTGGCGTCGCGCTCGCCCCTGCAGCCCGGATCGTGGGAGATCGGGCTCGGACGCGTCCGCGTGCTTTCGCCCATCGGCCGGGATGATGCTGCCGATCGCTGGGTCGAGGGTGAGTACGGTCCGTCGTCGGCGATGGCAAAGCAGGCAACGCTTGACTGCACCACCTGTGGCTTCATGCTCCCGATGGACGGGCCCATGGGCCAGCAGTTCGCCGTGTGCGCGAACGAGATGAGCCCGGCTGACGGGCACGTGGTGGCACTGACGTACGGATGCGGTGCGCACTCGGAGGCGTTGCCGTCACCGAGTGAAACTCCTCTGGCCGAGGATCCTGCGGTTGTTGACGTGGTCGAGGACGTTGATGCTGACGTGGTCGAGGACGTTGACGCTGACGTTGATGCTGACGTGGTCGAGGAGTCAGTCGAGGATACGGCGCCCGCTTCTGACGCCGACGAGACGGCGCCGACCGCCGACGACCCCGCCGCCACCTGAGAAACACCAATCCGAGGGCCCCGCTGGCGACGCCGACGGCTGCCGCACCGATCCACCACGAGCGTCCGTCGATGGCGAGCGAGTCACGCATGATGACGAGCGCCGTCAGGATGATGATCCACAGCACTGTCCCGATGGTGACGGGAAGGATCCCGTCGGCATCTGCCCGCTGTGCCCAACCCATGGGCCAACGATCTCATGCTCGACGAGGATCGGTGCCCCCGTACTCTGAGTCCATGGATCCACGCACGCGCCGTTTCGTCACGCTCGCCGTGCTGATCTCCCTCTCAGTCGTGGTGATCGTCGCTGCTCTTCGGGGCTGATGTGCGGCGGTTCGTCGCGATCGCGACATCGGTGCTCGGCATCGCCTCGCTGCTTGCCGGACCCGCGCTCGCTGCAGACGACGTCACCGAGGTCTGTCGATTCTCTGATCCACGCTTCACCGAGATCAGCGGCATGACGTATTCGCAACGCCATGCGAATGTCCTGTACCTGCACAACGACTCGTCGGGTGGGTCGCTGCTGTTCGCAGTGGATGCCACCACCTGCGACACGTTGGCGACGCTGACGATCCCAGGAATCGACGCGCGAGACCTCGAGGCGATCGGATCCGGGCGCGATGCCAAGGGTCGACCGATCCTGTGGCTTGCCGATATCGGAGACAACCGGGACTCCTGGAGTGAGGTGCGCCTGCATCGCGTGCGCGAGCCGAGGAAACTGCGGGACCGCACTCTCCGCGCGGCAACGTATCGATTCACCTACCCGGATCGTCCCCACAACGCCGAGGCGATACTGACTGACCCGTCATCGGAGCGCGTGTGGGTCGTGACCAAGCAGACGGCCCGCGGACGCATCTTTGAACTGCCGGACCCCCTGCGACGCGATCGAGTCAACGTGGCGCGCCCGGTGGGCAAGGTCGGAGCCTTTGTCACGGACGGCGCAGTGAGTCCGCAGGGCAATCGGTTCGTGCTGCGCGATTACGTGGACGCCGAGGTGCTCGCGGGTCTTCCGCCGGGTGCAGATGCGCAGACGGTCTACCTGCCGATCCAGTTTCAGGGCGAGGCGATCACCTGGACGGCCGACGGAGCGGCCCTGCTGGTGGCCAGTGAGCGAGACGACCGCCTGCTGCGTGTCTTGGCCCCGCCAGCACCCGTCGCCGTATCCCCCGCCCCAGCAACCCCCACCACCCCGGCGAGTGGCCAGGTGTCGTCGACGCAGGAGCCCATTGAGCCACCACAACTGGCCGCTCGCGGGGAAGGGGAACCCCAGGGAGAGGACGATCAGTCGGCGGCGTGGACGTACCTAGGGTTCGGCGCGCTCCTGCTCGTGGCAGCCGCCGTACTCGTCATCCGTGCGGAATCGCGACGACGTCGGGAACAGCGTCAGGAACCGGACGAGCCACCAGCATGACGAGAGCGGCGGTCAGCAGCGCGGGCACGATCAGGAAGGCGGTGTGGAATCCGATGAGGTCGGACGTCGCGCCTAGGGCGAACGGCATTGACGCGATCGCGATGCCGGCGGCAACGGAGGCCGCTGCGCTGGCCTGATCCGTGCGACCGCCGGACGCGCGCACCACACGTGCCATGCCAAGGGGCCAGTGGATGCCGATGCTCACGCCGGTCAGGAACAGGCCCGTGAGGACGATGGGCCAGAGGGTGAAGGCCCACGCGAGCGCGAAGGAGGCCAGAGCCAACACGACGGACACGCGGAGCATCAGCTCACTGGGGTAGCGCTCGGCCAGTCGCGCTCCGCCGAAACGGCCGACGAGCATGCCGCCGGTGACGGCTCCGAGTGAGGCGGCCGCAGCCGCGGGGCCGAAGTCGCATCGTTCGCGCAGCAGGTCAGCTCCCCACAGGGTCAGGCAGAACTCCGTCCCGATGAAGCAGACCACGACGCCGAGGGACCAGAACACCCGTGCCCCGAAGCGACCCCGATGCGCCTCGCGCTCCGCGAGTGAGCGGGTGCCGTAGGAGGCGAGGTCTCGGCCCCTGGCGATCTCCACGATGACGAGAGCGATGACGGCGATCCACATGCCCCAGCGCCATCCGAACACTGTGGCCGCGCCCAGGCCGATCGCGAGCGGGCCAAGCAACCCGGCAAGGGACGCCAGAGCGTTGGCCTCGGTCAGAGCCGCGGGCCCGCGGCTACCTTGATGGTCGAGGATGAACGCGTTAATCGCGACCACCACGAACGTGCCGAAGAAGCCGACGAGGCCTGCTCCGATGATAGTGACGACCGTGCTCGCGCCAGGGGCCGTGTAGAGCAGGATCGCGAGGATCATCCCGATGGTCGCGATGCGCAGCAGCGCCCCTCGCCCCCAACGCCGCACCAGGGGGGCTGCAAGAAACGCACCGGCGAGGCCGACGAGTGCCAAAGCGCTGCCGTGCAGCGCCGAGACCGCACGGGTGGTGCCCTGCTCGTCACGCAGCAGTGCTTGTGCGGCCCCGAATCCGTACATGAACCAGGCCCACGCAGCCAACTGCGTGAACGCGATCCAGGTGAGCTTGTCGTGCAGTGGTGCGCGGCGAGGTGCTGGGCTCCCCAGCTCGTCCCCCCCGAGCCAGGGCTCGGTCACGCCAGTTGCGAGATGACGTGGTCGATGCAGCGGGTCAGCGCCCGCACATCGTCCGGCTCGACAGCAGGGAACACCGCGATGCGCAGCTGATTGCGGCCCAGCTTGCGGTAGGGCTCGGTATCGACGATGCCGTTGAGGCGCAGCGCCTTGGTGATGAGCGTGGCGTCGATGGAGTCGTCGATGTCGATCGTTGCCACCACGCCGGACCGCTGGGCCGGGTCCGTGACGAACGGCGTCGCGACGTCGCTGGCCGCCGCCCAGTCGTAGATGACGCCCGAGGACTCCGACGTGCGGGCAACGCACCAGTCGAGACCACCATTGGTGTTGAACCAGTCCACCTGCTCGGCCATCATGAAGATCGTCGCGAGGGCAGGAGTGTTGTAGGTCTGGTCGAGGCGGGAGTTGTCGATAGCCGTCTGCAGGTCGAGGAAGTCGGGGATCCATCGGCCCGACTCCTTGATCTCGGCGGCCCGAGCGATCGCGGCCGGCGACATGAGGGCGAACCAGATGCCACCGTCAGAGCCGAAACTCTTCTGGGGGGCGAAGTAGTAGGTGTCGAAGTCAGCGGCGTTCACGGCCAGGCCGCCTGCGCCCGAGGTTGCGTCGATGATGACGAGGGCATCCTCGTCTGCCCCCGCGACGCGGTAGGGCGTCACGGCGACGCCGGTCGACGTCTCGTTGTGCGGCGTGCAGTAGGCGTCGATGCCAGCCTCGGCGACGAAGACCGGAGCCGTGCCCGGGTCCGCCTTGATGATGGTGGGATCGCCAAGGTGCGGTGCCTTCTTGGCGCCGCTGGCGAACTTCGCACCGAACTCGCCGAAGGTCAGGAACTGGGCGCGATCGCGAATCAGGCCGAAGGACGCGACGTCCCAGAATGCCGTTGATCCGCCGTTGCCGAGGACGACCTCGTAGCCGTCGGGCAGCGAGAACAGCGATGCCAGACCGGTGCGGAGTCGGCCGACCTCGGACTTGACCGTCTTCTGCCGATGCGAGGTGCCGAGGTAGGACTGCCACACCGCGCCGAGGCTGTCGACCTGGGCCTTGCGGACCTTCGACGGGCCGGCTCCGAATCGGCCGTCGGACGGCAGGAGCTCAGCGGGAATTCGAAGGTCTTCGGGATTGGCAGCCACGGTCGTCTCCTGAGTAGGGGGGCTTACGTTCGAACTCTAGTAGGCGATGGGGAGTGCTGCCGACGAGGGAGTATCAGCCTCGCGGGTCCACCATGTGCGTATCCCAGCCCGGTACCTGCTCCGGCTTGCGGGGGCCCGCGCCCACGTACTTCGCTGACGGGCGAATGAGGCGGCCGGTCTTCTTCTGCTCCAGCACGTGCGCACTCCAGCCGGCCAGACGGGCGCAGGTGAACATGGACGTGAACATCGGGGCGGGCACCTCGGCGAAGTCGAGCACGATGGCGGCCCAGAACTCCACGTTGGTCTCGAGGATGCGGTCAGGGCGCCGCTCGCGCAGCTGGCGCAGGGCGGACTTCTCCAGCGCCTCCGCTACCTCGTATCGGGGTGCGTCGAGTTCACGTGCCGTACGGCGCAGGACTCGAGCGCGTGGATCCTCGGCGCGGTAGACCCGGTGCCCGAATCCCATGAGGCGCTCGCCGCGGTCGAGGACGCCCTTGACGTACGCGTCAGCATCCCCGGTGCGCTCGATCTCCTCGATCATGCCCAGCACGCGTGAGGGTGCGCCGCCGTGCAGCGGGCCACTCATCGCTCCGACGGCACCGGACATGGCCGCGGCGACGTCAGCACCCGTCGACGCGATGACGCGAGCGGTGAAGGTCGAGGCGTTCATTCCGTGCTCGGCAGCGGAGACGAAGTAGGCGTCGACCGCCTCGACGTGGCGGGGATCCGGCTCGCCGCGCCAGCGGCGCATGAACCGCTCGACGATCGTGTTGGCCTCATCGATCTCCGCCTGCGGAACCATCGGCACCCCGATGCCGCGGGCGGACTGGGCGACGAATGACAGCGCCATCACGGACACGTGGGCGAGGTTCTCGCGAGCCGTGTCGTCGTCGATGTCGAGCAGGGGCTTCAGGCCCCACGCGGGTGCGAGCATCGCGATGGCCGACTGGACGTCGACCCGGACGTCACCGGAGTGGATCGGAATGGGGAAGGGCTCCGCCGGAGGCAGGCCCGGATTGAACTCGTTGTCGACGAGCAGACCCCACACGTTGCCGAAGGTGACCTTGCCGACGAGGTCCTCAATGTCCACTCCGCGGTAGCGCAGGACGCTGCCGTCGCGATCGGGCTCGGCGATCTGGGTCTCGAAGGCGATGACGCCCTCGAGGCCGGGGACGAAGTCAGACATCGTGCGCTCCCTGCGGGTCGAGCGTCGCCGGTGAGATTGACCGGCCAACGCGGTCCTTCCATTCAACATGGCTGACGGTTTCGTGGTGTGATCGGGGCATGAGCCTGTGGACCCCGCCGCCCGAGGGAAGCCCCCGACGGATGGCCGAATTGCGCGTCTCCTATGACGCGGGAACGCTGCTGGAAGGCGATCTTGCGGCCTCACCGCTGGAGCAGTTCCACGCCTGGTTCGACGAGGCCGTCGCCGCTGGCCTGCCCGAGCCCAACGCCATGATCGTGGCCACGGCATCTGAAGACGCTCAGCCGTCCGCACGCACGGTGCTCCTGAAGGACTCCGACCCACGCGGTTTCACCTTCTACACGAACTACGGATCGCGCAAGAGTGACGACCTCTCCGAGAACCCGGGCGTCTCATGTGTGTTCCCGTGGTTCGCGATGCACCGACAGGTTGTCGTTGTCGGCCGTGCATCACGGGTGTCGCGGGACGAGGCCGATGCCTACTTCCAAAGTCGCCCCTACGGATCCCGGCTGGGGGCGTGGGCGAGCCGGCAGTCGACGGTGATCGACGGCCGCACCGCCGTTGAGGCCGAGTACGAGCGACTGCAGGCGGAGTACCCGGCGGGGTCGGACATTCCGATTCCCGAGTTCTGGGGAGGCTGGCTGATCCGCCCCGTGAGCGTCGAGTTCTGGCAGGGCCGCGAGTCGCGCCTGCATGACCGGCTGCGCTTCCTGACCGGCGAGGCGGGCGCGGCCATGGATGACGCGTCGGCGTGGGTGGTCGAGCGCCTCTCACCGTGACGGATCACCGGGCGTAGCGTTCGTCCGTGCCCCGTCTGCTCGTCGACCTGACGCCCCTGCGCGTCAGTGCGCCGTATCGACGGCTGTGGGCGGCTCTGGGCATCAGCAACATCGGCCAGCAGATGGCGGCCGTGGCCGTCGGGCTGCAGGTGTGGGACATCACGAGGTCCAGCTTCATGGTCGGCCTCGTCGGCCTGGCCTCGCTCATCCCGCTGGTGGGGTTCGGTCTCTACGGCGGTTCGCTCTCCGATGCCTTCGACCGGCGGACGGTGGGCTTCCTGTCGGCGGTGGGCCTGTGGGTGACGTCAGCACTCCTGCTGCTGCAGTCACTGGCGGGCTGGTCGAACGTCTGGGTGCTCTACCTCATCATCGGCCTCTCATCAGCCTTCTTCGCCATCGGCAACCCTGCACGCCACGCGATCACTCCGCGTCTCATCGAGCCTGACCTCCTGCCGTCGGCCAACGCCCTCGGGATGCTGACGTGGAACCTGGGCTTCACCCTGGGACCGGTCCTGGGCGGTGTCCTGGTGGCCGCCACCGGGACAGTGACCACGGCCTATGCGGTCGATGTGGCGGCCTTCGGGATCGTGGCCTGGGCGATGTTCCGCCTGCCAAAGCTGCCGCCGATCGTCGTCGAGGGGGCTGAGCGTCCGCGCGCCGGATGGGCGTCGGTGCGCGAAGGGTTCGCCTTCCTGCGCGGCAAGCGCAACCTCCAGATGACCTTCTACCTGGACATGGTGGCGATGGTGTTCGGGATGCCGCGCGCGCTGTTCCCGGCGATTGCCGCCCAGTGGTACGGCGGATCCACTGCGGACATCGCGCTCGTCCTCGGGCTGCTGTCGGCTGCCCCTGCGGCAGGAGCCCTCCTGTCCGGGCTGCTCTCGGGCTGGCTGGCCCGGGTGCGGTGGCAGGGCCGTGCCATCGTCATGGCGATCGTCATCTGGGGCCTGACGATCGCCGCCTTCGGTGTCGTGCGGACGCTCTGGATCGCCCTTCTCCTGCTCGCCTTGGCGGGGGCGGCCGACAACATCTCGGCCGTCTTCCGGACGACGATCCTGCAGGCGGCCACCCCGGACGAGTACCGGGGTCGCCTCCAGGGTGTCTTCACTGTCGTGGTCGCCGGCGGGCCGCGTCTCGGAGACGTCGAGGCTGGAGCGGTGGCGGCCGTCGGCGGCGAGGCCGTCTCCGTGATCTCGGGCGGCCTGATCTGCGTGACGGGAGCGGTAGGTCTGGCGGCGAAGAACCGAGGGTTCTGGCGCTACGACGCACGGCACCCCGTGCCGTGACGGCAGGGGCATCGAGACGAAGGTCGTGGATGCGTCAGTGGCGCTGACGGTTGCGCAATGCCTCCGCGACGATCTCGTCCACCGAGACGCCCCGACTCTTGGCCTCCTGGCGCACGGCCTTGCGCAGGGACTTGGGAAGGGTGACCTCAAGAGTGACCGGCTTGTCCTTGCCGGGCATGCCTACGGAGTCACCGGTGTTCGCGCCCGAACGCAGCCAGCCAGGGTCCTGATCCTGTGTCCCGGGCGCGCTCGGGTGCAGGTCAGCATCGTCGGCCTTTCGCAGGCCCGAGGTCTCCCTTGGTGTCGTCATGACAGGAACCTCCGAAGTGACACTCGGGGCATCTCCCTGACCGGGCGCTGGACGGGAAGCAGGAAGTCGAGCAGGTCGTCCATGATGTCCGCGACGTCGCGGGATCCAGGGGAGTTCCACGTGTGCAATGGGCTGACTGCCCGTTGCGACTGCGGAATGGCCGAGCAGTTCGGGATGGGCGGGTCGTAGACGAGCGAGCCGTGGGCGTCGCCGAGGCGCCGAAGGTTCAGCAGGTGCTCGCGGTCTGCCTCGTCGAACTTGTTGACCACGAGAGCCTTGGCCCGCAGCGACGGGTTGGTGGTGCCGGCGATGACGTCGACGGCCTCGAGCGCCTCCGTGGCCCCGTGCAGGGAGAAGTGGCTCGGCTCGCTCACGACGACTGCCGTGTCGGCCGCGCTCAGGGCGTTCCGGGTGAGCTCGCCGAGGGAGGGCGGGCAGTCGATGATGACGAGGTCGTAGGAGCGGGGGAGGGTGGCCAGTGCAGTGCGCAGCCGCAGAGCGGAATTGCGCCCGGTGGACGTCGTCCGGTGCTCGAGGGATCGCTCGGCGCGGATCACGTCGATCCGATCGTCCCAGCCGCTGTGCACGACCGCATCGGCGGCGACTCCCGGGCGGGCATCGGCGAGCACGTCGCTCGTCGTAAACACGGCGTCCATGACATCGAGGGCCATTGAGGCATTCGCCTGAGGGTCCAGGTCGATGACGAGCGTTCGCATGGCCCGATCCCAGGCTGCGCTGGCGAGCCCGAGGGCCACGGTGGACTTGCCCACGCCCCCCTTCATGGACAGCACAGCCACGATGGTCATGCCCTCATCCTTGCATCCTCAGGCTTGGGCCTTGACCGAGGCGAAGTCGGCGAGGGCGACGTCCCGCTCGACCGCGTGGTCGACGATCGGCTCGGGGTAGCCGTCGACATACCCGTCGATCGCCTTCCACGGCTCATGGACGGACTTGCCTGGCAGATGGCGCAGTTCCGGGATGTAGCGGCGTACGTAGTCGCCCTCAGGATCGAACTTCAGCCCCTGGAGAACCGGGTTGAAGACCCGATAGAACGGTGACGCGTCGGTGCCGCAGCCGGCTGTCCACTGCCAGCCGTGCGCGTTGCTCGCCAGATCACCGTCGCGCAGCCACTTCATGAACTCGCGCGCACCGCGCTGCCAGGGCAGATGCAGGTCCTTCACGAGGAAGCTGGCGACGACCATGCGCACCCGGTTGTGCATCCAGCCCTCGGCCCGCAGCTGGCGCATGCCGGCGTCGACGAACGGGTACCCGGTGCGGCCCTTGCTCCAGGAGTCGAAGAGGGAGTCGGCGTCGTCGCCTGTCGTCCAGGGCATCCGGGTGTCGAAGCGGACGTCCAGGGAGCGCGTGGCACTCTGCGGTTTCTGCGTGAGGACATCGGCGTAGAACTCGCGCCAGGCCAGCTCCTTGCCGAAGACCTCATCGGCTTGCCCGAGGTCGGCCAGCATGGTGCGTGGGTGGATCTCGCCCCATTTGAGATGGTGCCCCATGGCTGACGTCCCGGCGAGATCGGCGCGGTTGCGCAGCTCCGTGTAGTCGGTGAGTCGGGACTCTCGGAACTCGTTCCAACGCTCGCGCGCGGCGGCCTCCCCGGCCTTTGGCAGGACCAGATCACCGAGGTCGGGCCTTGCCGGGCGACCCTCGCACGGCATGGCCTCCCACCACTCGACGTCCGACGGGGGAGCGGATGCCGGCTGGCGCCATCCATGTCGGACCCACGCGCGCCAGAACGGGGTGTAGACGCGGTAGGCGGTGCCGTCGTCCTTGGTGACCCGTCCAGGCGCTACCGCATAGGGCGAGCCGGTCCGAACAAGAGGCACGCGTAGAAGGGACTCGACCTCGGCATCGCGAACCCGGCCGTAGGGGCCGAAGTCGTCGGCGATGTGGACGCTCGTGGCTCCCGACGCTGCGACGACCTCGGGAAGGATGTCCTGCGGACGGCCGTGACGGATCAGGAGGTTCCGGCCCAGGCTGGCGCCGAGACTGTCGAGAGAGTCGACGAGGTACGCCTGTCTTACCGGCCCGGCCGCGTCCCAGATCGCCGGGTCGACGACGAAGAGCGGCACGACGCGGCCATCGCCACTTTCCCGGGACGCCTCGATGGCGGCGAGGAGGGCGGGGTTGTCCCGCAGGCGCAGGTCCCGTCGGAACCACATGACCGTGGGCACGGCGTCAGGCTAGGCAGTAAGTTCAGGGTCAGCAACTGGCGATGGCGGAGCGTGCGACCCGCGCCCAACCGATGCAGGCAGAGGGAGGAACGATGAGCGACCTCATCGACACCACCGAGATGTACCTGCGGACCATCTTCGAACTTGAAGAGGAAGGCATAACGCCCATGCGGGCGCGTATTGCCGAGCGCCTGCACCAGAGTGGACCGACGGTGTCCCAGACAGTCGCTCGAATGGAACGAGATGGCCTCGTCACCCTCGGATCGGATCGACACCTCGAACTGACACCGCTGGGTCACACGACCGCCATGCGGGTCATGCGGAAGCACCGTCTTGCCGAATGCCTGCTCGTGGAGATCCTGGGGATGCCCTGGGATGAGGTGCACGCGGAGGCCTGTCGCTGGGAGCACGTGATGAGCGAGTCGGTCGAGCGACGTGTGCTTGAGCTGTTGAACCACCCGACGGTGTCGCCCTACGGGAATCTGATTCCCGGTCTGGACGAACTCCAGCCTGGTGCCGGTTCAGCCACCGGTGAACCGGAAGACACGGTGCCGCTCAGCGACTTCGCCGAGTCGGACGCTCGTCGGGTCATCGTCCGACGGCTCGCCGAACCCATTCAGGAAGACGCCCGAGTCATGGCGCAGATGCAGCGTGTCGGAGTGACTCCGGGTGCATCGATCACGGTCCATCGCTCCACTGGGGGAGTGACGATTGGAAGCGGCGGCGAGTATGCCGAGCTTGCGGACGAGATGGCAGTCCACGTATTGGTGGAACTGGGGTAGTTGCTTTCCCGGTTCTGCGGTCCGGCGACGGTGTACGCTAGCCGCACGTTTGGTCGCTATGCGAACACTTGGTAGGAGTTCCTATGTCGTTCTTCTCGTCGATCGCCGATGCGCGCGAGCAGCTGGCGCGAACCGGTTATCTGGTGGACGAGGAGTTGGCCACCGCCGTCTACCTCGGTGATGCCATGGGCAAGCCGATCCTGCTCGAAGGTCCCGCCGGTACGGGAAAGACCGAACTGGCCAAGGCCGTGGCGCTGGCCACGGGAGCATCGCTCGTCAGGCTCCAGTGCTACGAGGGTCTCGATGAGTCTCGTGCCCTCTACGAGTGGAACTACCGCAAGCAGCTGCTGAGGATTCAAGCCGCTCAGGTCGATGAGGATTCGGAGGAGTGGAGCGCCCTCCACGATGACATCTTCAGCGAGGAGTTCCTGCTCTCTCGACCCCTGCTCACCGCTATCCGACAGGACGGCCCGACTGTTCTGCTGGTGGACGAGACTGACAAGGCCGACGTCGAAGTCGAGGGACTGCTCCTCGAGGTGCTGAGCGAGTTTCAGGTGACCGTCCCGGAACTGGGCACTATCGAGGCAACGCATCGGCCCTTCGTCGTTCTCACCTCCAATGCCACACGCGACCTGTCGGAGGCGCTCAAGAGACGTTGTCTCTACGCCCATGTCGACTATCCCGACGCAACGAGGGAACGGGCGATCGTGATGTCGCGTGTTCCGGAGACCACTGACGAGCTCGCGATAGAACTCGTTCGCTCAGTGCGTGCCATGCGCACGATGGAGCTTCGAAAGGCGCCGAGCATTGCCGAGACCATCGACTGGGCTCGGGCCATGCAGGTTCTCGGGGTCACCGAGCTCACGGAGGCGGTGATCGAACAGACTCTTGGCGTCGTGCTGAAGCATCAGAGTGATCGTCAACGTGTGGTTGATCAACTGGGTCTGGCAGGTGCGCGATGAGTGAGGCCTTTCTCGTCGGAGGTGTGCGCACACCGGTGGGCCGCTACGGCGGCGCCCTCGCCGAAGTTCGCTCCGATGACCTTGCCGCACTCGTCGTCGGGGAGGTTGTCGCGCGTACGGGCATCCCGGCGGATCGGATCGACGATGTCATCCTCGGCGCTGCCAATCAGTCGGGCGACGATAACCGCAACGTCGCTCGCATGGCTGTGCTTCTCGCGGGACTCCCCGACACCGTCCCGGCTTACACCGTCAATCGGCTCTGTGCTTCGGGCCTGCAGGCGATTGCCTCGGCCGCCCAAGGCATTCGCAGCGGCGACATGTCCCTGGCCGTTGCCGGAGGTGCTGAGTCGATGACCAGGGCACCGTGGGTCACGCCAAAGCCGTCGCGCGCCTGGGCCAAGCCCGGAGAGATGTTCGACACCGCACTCGGTTGGCGCATGGTCAATCCGCGTATGAAGGAGATCGACGGTGGCGACGCCACTCTGAGTCTCGGGGAGTGCACGGAGAAACTGGCATCGCTCTACGGCATCACGCGTGAAGGTTCGGACGAATACGCTGCGCGTTCGCATCGACTCGCGGCCCAGGCATGGGAGCGAGGGGACTTCGACGCGGACATCGTGGCGGTTCAGACGCGGACCGGTGACGTGGCGACGGATGAGACGGTTCGAGCAACCACGACCGTCGAGAATCTCGCTGGCCTCAAGCCAGCTTTCTCCAAAGACGGCATCGCCACCGCAGGCAATTCCTCCCCGTTGTCAGACGGTGCTTCCGCGATCGTGGTGGCGTCGGCTGAGGCGGTTGCCGAACACGGACTGACACCCCGAGCACGGGTGGTGAGTTATGCGGTTGCGGGCGTTCCGCCAAGCCTGTTCGGCATCGGACCGGTACCGGCGATCCGCATGGCACTGGAAAAGGCGGGGCTGCCCCTCGGGGATATGGATGCTGTCGATATCAATGAGGCCTTTGCTGCACAGGTTCTGGCCTGTGAGAAGGAACTTGGTGTGGAACGTGACCGCTTGAATCCCGCCGGGGGCGCGATCGCCCTTGGACACCCACTGGGATCCAGCGGTTCGCGAATCATCGTCACGATGCTTGGCCACCTCGAGCGCACGGGCGGCAGGTACGGAGTCGCGTCGCTGTGCATCGGTGTGGGCCAGGGTGCCGCGATGGTGATTGAGCGCCTTTAGTAGTTCGATGCCTGGCCCGTTGTCGGGGTCTCGCGCGAACGCGGACCCCGACAACGGGGCAGGCATCGAATCTTGTGGTGTCAGACGATCTGGGTGACGGCGGCCATCAGCTGCCGGATCGTCGAGACCTCGAAGAAGTCGGTGCAGTGGTTGCCGTATTCGGTCGCGCACGAGTCGAGGGTGTCCCACTCATGGCGTGGCTCGGGATTGAGCCAGTACAGGCGTCGCCCACGATGCTCCAGTTCGGCGAGCTCGGCAGTGGCGGGGTCGCGGCGATGCGAGCGGGTGTCGCCGGCGATGATCACGGTCGTCTTGGCGGTGACGCTCTCACCCCATGTCTGCAGGAAGGTCGAGAGGACCCGCTGGTAGTCGCTGCGTCCGTCGTGAATGACGAGACCCTTGCGGCCCAGCAGCTGCCGCGGATCCAGCACGCCTGGCGAGGAGTCGAGGATGTCGGTGATCTCGACGATGCCATCGACGAAGACGAAGGAGCGCACGCGCCGAAATTCCTGGTGCACCGCGTGCAGCAGCATCAAGGTGAAGGGAGCGAACTCCGCGGTGGAGCCGGATACGTCACAGAGGACGACGAGATCTGGCTTGGTCGGACGCTTACGGCGCAGGACAGGTTGGACGGGCACACCGCCGGTGCCCATGGACGCGCGAATTGTTCGGCGCATGTCCAGCCCCGACGTGGAACGGCGCCGTCGGTTGCCCAGGCGTGTGGCCAGTCGGCGGGCGAGGGGACGCATGGCCAGTCGCATCGCTGCCAGTTCATCGGCACCGGCGAGCAGCAAGGGCCGGTCCTCCGGATCCTCCAGGCTTTGCCGGATATCGATGTCCGAGTCCCGAAGGCGTCCCGCGACCAGCCCCTCCATCCGAACTTTCATCGATTCGATCATCGCGTTCGCTTCGGTTGCATCGACGGCTCTGTCGTAGCGTGAGTCGGACTCGCTCTCGTCGAGGTATCGACGGTAGAGCTCCGGGATGTTCATCCGCCGCAGGGCTCTTTGGGTGTGATGCCCTGGCGTTGAGGTGTGCCGATCCGTTCCGGCGTAGCGTTCGACGGCTTCGTCCAGAAGCTCATCTATCTGATCGACATCACCCTCGCGCATCGCGCGCACGAGGTCGTCCATCAGCTGGTCGTCGCCGGCCTCTCGGGGGCTGTCCGAGGATGGAATATCCCTGTCGGGTGCCCGGAGTGCGCGTGGGAACACGGCATTGAAGGAGCGTTCGAAGAGCACCTCATGGGAGGTGTCCTTGACGAGAGTGGCCTTCATCGCAGTTCGAACGTCCGCGCGACGATCGATATCGACGGCAGCCATGGCAGTAACCGCGTCCAGGGCCTCGCTTGTAGAGACCGGAAGCCCGCCCGCCCTCAGTCGGTGCACAAGGTCAAGGATTGAGGCGGGCATGCCCTCTCGCGGGGGAATGGTTGCGCGGACCACTTTCGCACTCTAGTTTGAGTGCGCTTGTCGAACAAGTGTGCGTGATTCGAACGCCACTACTGCTTCTGTCTGGTGAAAAGGTGCGTCGTGGACCAACTGCTCGACCTCGCCGTCATGCTGCGGCCTCATGCTGATGACGCCGAGCGGGAGCTAGTCGCCCGGCTCGCTGGTCGGCTCGGCTTCATCGCCGTCCATGTGCCGATGAGCGAGGACATGCGCATGGACCCGGAGTCGCTCGAGCGCCTGTCGAGGGCCGCCGACCCGGCGATGGTGGTCGTCGATGACGGGGCGACGAACGTCGGCATCGTGCGACGCAACGATCCGGAGCTGGTGAAGCGGGCGCGGTCGGACCTCGACCAGCTCGAGGATGCCCGACCCCTGATCGTCGCGGTGCCGATCTCGATCGGTCGTACGTTCAACGAGGCGACGGCGCGAGCCGACCGCGAGCCGCGATTCATCGGCGATGACGACCCGCGGGTGTCGGGGATCTTCGGCACATTCGAGCAGGCGCAGCAGCAGGTGCTTGCCCTCGCGCGTGCCGGCGCCGAGGTCCTGCTGCTGACGGTGCCACACGAGCAGGACGTTGCTGACGTGCTAGCTCAGGTGAGAGCACTCGTCGTCGGAGCCACGCCCGCTCTGCTGGAGGGCCAGTGATGCAGTCTCAGTACTGACGGCCGGCGAGGTCGTAGTCGATCAAGCGCGCGCACTCGGTGAGACGGGGCAGAAATTCGTCCTGCAGCGTCTCCAACGGAACGCGAGCAGCATGGGCGGAGGTATTGACGGCACCGACCACACGGCCGCTGGCGTCATGCACGGGGACGGCCACCGATCGCACTCCGTCCTCGAGCTCCTGGTCAAGCAGGCACCAGCCCTGATGGCGAACACGCACGACCTCGCCACGCAATTCGTCAGCGGATGTGATGGTGTGGCTGGTGCGTGGTTTCAGGTCAACGTCGCGAAGGTAGGCCTCCAGATCATCGTCGCTCATGGCGCCGAGGAGGACGCGTCCCATGGATGTGCAGTGCGCGGGAAGCCGGGTCCCGACCGAGAGTCCGATCGTCATGATGCGATTCGTGGAAGCCCGCGCCACGTAGACGATGTCGTCGCCGTCCAGGACGCTGGCTGAGCACGACTCGTGAAGTTCGCCTGCGAGTTCCTCGAGATGGGTCTGTGCCACCTCTGTCAGGGAGAAGGACGAGAGATAGGCGTAGCCGAGGTTGAGCACGCTCGGCCGCAGCGAGAAGAGCCGACCGTCGGATGTCACGTAGCCCAGCCATTCCAGGGTCAGTAGGAAACGCCGTGCCGCTGCTCTCGTCATTCCGGTTTCACGGGCGACGTCCGACAGCGTCAGGCGGGGGCGCTCGCGCGAGAAGGCACGGATGACCGCAAGCCCGCGCTCGAGAGATTGAACGAATTCGGGGGGTCGCTCCGCAGAAGCCTTCATAACCGGACTCTAACTCGAAGTACGCATGCCGAACAATAGGGCGCCATGCGTACAACGTTTTGGTAAACCTCTTGACGGCAGAAGCGCGGGCGTACACGATGTGTTCTGTAGGCGAACGGATGTTCGGTATGCGCACAACGAAGGGACGCCGTTATGGGAAATCCGACACGAGGTGGGGGCGTCGAACACGCCTCCTACACGACAGTCTTCGGGGCCTTGGACTCCTATGACAAGGGTGGCGTCGAACTGATCAATGACGATGCGCGTCACTACGCCTTTTCCAACATGTTCGAGGTCGCTGCCAAGGCGAAGCCATGGGAGAAGATCGCCGTCGCCAAGAACTTCGAATACGTTCTCGAGGCGATTCGCGCCGAGGGCACATCAGAATGGCGGACGGCCGCACATGACGAGTTCGCCGTGTGCCTCGATGGTGCCGTGACGGTCGAACTCGTCAAGCTGGACTCCTCACCTCTCGCCTCGGACGCCGAGGGTTCCATCGCTCTCGACGGCGAGCCGGAGGGAGCGCGCATGGGGCGCGTACACCTCAGCCGCGGCCACCAGGCACTGCTTCCTGCGGGTGCGGCGTACCGCTTCACCGCTGCGAACCCCAGCGTCCTGATGATGCAGACCATCGCCGGACCCGACACCCAGTTCCGCTGGGCCGAGATCTGCCAGACCGTCTGAAACCGACAGGAGACACGAACATGACTGCCACTGATATCAACGTCGCCGCTTCCGAGACGGTCAATGCCGATGGGTACCACGCCTTCGCCCTCGGCGAATTCGAGTTCCGTCGTGATGAGTACTTCGTGTACATCACGTGGCCCACAGGACAGCACATGATGAGCGTCGATGCCTTCCTGCGGGCACTTCAGCGCGACGTCGCATGGGACTTCTTCTACGGGATCGTCAACTTCGACGGCGTCTTCGGGACGGTGAATCATTACGGCACAGTCGACATCTTCGCGGGCCGCTACAACGACTCCTACCGCAAGGCCGAGCTCGACTACAGCGAGAATCATGAGACTCCGGCCATCCGGGAGACCTTCAAGTCGATCCTCGCGGACTGGACCAACGAGACGTTCGACCCCTTTGCGAGCCCTCACGAGACGGGAGCGGCCTGGGGTGTGAAGAACGGCGAGAACAACGCCGCCATCACCAGGCGTCGCGTCGCAGCCCAGCGCATGGTTGCGGTTCCAGGTGACGAGCAGATCCGCTCGGATGACAGCGGCTTCCCCGTGAACCGGCACTTTCTCGACGTCGACCAGAGTGAGCCGGTCGTCGAAGCCGAGCCTGGGTTCGAGGGCGAGGTTGTCGCATTCAACCTGTTTGCCTACCTGTCGCGGTCGGACGTCACATGGAACCCGTCCGTCGTGAGCGCCTGCAAGGACTCGCTCTTCTGCCCCACGACGGAGGAGTACATCCTCCCCATCATCCACGGGAACGACCGCGTCGAGTGGTTCGTGCAGCTGTCGGACCAGATCACCTGGGATGTCGAGGATCGCGACACCGGTGCGGTGCGCTCCCGCGTGACGATGAAGGCGGGCGATGTCTGTGCAATGCCCGCCGACATCCGTCACCAGGGGTACTCACCGAAGCGTTCCATGCTGCTTGTCTGGGAGAACAACTCGAGCGCGATCCCGGATCTCATTGCGAGCGGCCAGGCACCCACCTACCCGGTCGAGTTCTAGGAACCCCATGCAGACAAAGCTCCTCATCGGCGGCCAGTTCGTCGATGCCCTCGACGGTGCCACGATTGACGTCATCGATCCGCACGACGGGTCGCTGCTCGCATCTGTCGCCGAGGCGAAGGAGGTGGATGTCGATCGAGCAGTCGAAGCGGCTCGGTTGGCGGGCGACGGATGGCGCCGGATGGCAGCCTCCGAGCGGGGGCGCCTTCTGCTTAAGCTGGCGGACGCCATCGAGGCCGACGCCGAGAGCCTGTCACTGCTGGAGACTCGCGACACTGGGCATCCGCTCCGCGACACACGCAATCTGGACGTTCCGCGCACGGCAGCGACCTTCCGCTACTTCGGCGGCATGGCCGACAAGTTCCAGGGCTCGGTCGTGCCGGTCGAACCTGGATTCCTGGACTACGTGACGCCCGAGCCGCTCGGTGTCGTGGGGCAGATCGTGCCGTGGAACTTCCCAGTGATGTTCTGCAGCTGGAAGATGGGCCCGGCGCTTGCTGCCGGCAACACGATCGTCCTGAAGCCTGCTGAGATCACTCCGATGAGCGCCCTGAGAATCGGTGAGCTGGCCGCCGAGGTCGGGTTCCCGGATGGCGTCATCAACATCGTTCCCGGCTACGGAGCAACGGCAGGGCAGCGGATCGTTGATCATCCGGGCATCGCCAAGGTTTCCTTCACCGGCAGCACGGCCGTTGGGCGAAACGTCGCGCGTGCCGCCGCTGACACCCTCAAGCAGGTGCATCTGGAACTTGGAGGCAAGGGCGCGAATATCGTCTTCGAGGATGCGTCTCTTGCCGCCGCCGTCGGTGGCACTGCCTTCGGCATCTTCCACAATCAGGGACAGGCGTGCATCGCAGCCTCCCGGCTAATCATCCACGAAGCTGTGGCGGAGGAGTTCCTGGACAGGTTCACTGCCCTTGCCCGGAGCATCAAGGTAGGCGACCCCAAGGATCCCTCGACCGAGATGGGTCCGTTGACGTCCACGCTTCATCGGGATCGAGTGCTGGCCTATGTGGAGAAGGCGATCGAGGACGGTGGCACCGTCCTGACCGGCGGCAAGGCGCCAGCGGATCCGACGCTTGCCCAGGGCTGTTACGTGGAACCCACCGTCGTCAGCGTCGACCCGAGTGCTCGGGTTGCCTGCGAGGAGGTCTTCGGGCCGTTCATGACGGTCCACACCTTCCGCACCGACGAGGAGGCCCTGGCCATCGCGAACTCGGTCGACTACGGCCTCGGTGGAGGACTGTGGACCAACAACCTGAGCCGAGCGCACCGAGTCGCACGTGATCTCCGTGCGGGCATGGTGTGGATCAACTCCTACAAGCGAGTGAATCCCGGCTCACCCTTCGGTGGCGTCGGGTCCTCGGGCTATGGCCGTGAGATGGGCTTCGAGGCGATGCGTGAGTACACCGAGTCGAAGGCTGTCTGGGTCAACGTCGACGCCAATCTCCCGCCGTTCTACCCGCGAGGCTGACGTGGCTGCCATCACGAGCCTCAGGGATGCTGTTGCCGCGAACGTTCACGACGGAGACGTCGTTGCGCTCGAGGGCTTCACGCATCTCATCCCGTTCGCTGCAGGTCAGGAGATCATCCGGCAGGGTCGAAAGGACCTCACTCTCGTCCGAATGACGCCGGACGTCATCTACGACCAGCTCATTGGAGCCGGGTGTGCACGCAAGCTGATCTTCTCCTGGGGTGGCAATCCGGGAGTGGGTTCCCTGCACCGATTCCGTGAAGCCATTGAGTCGGACTGGCCGGGTCCCCTGGAAATCGAGGAGCACAGCCACGCAGGTATGGCCGCGAGATACGTCGCAGGTGCAAGCGGGCTGCCCTTTGGCGTACTGCGCGGCTACGTGGGAACCGACCTCGCCGGCCATACGGACACGATCGCTCCGATCGTGTGCCCCTTCACCGGGGAGCAACTCACCGCAGTGCCCGCCCTGAGGCCGGACGTGGGCATTGTTCATGCCCAGCAGGTTGATCGAGATGGAAATGTGGGCCTGTGGGGAATCCAGGGTGTGCAGAAGGAGGTTGTACTCGCGTCCCATCGCTCGATCGTGACGGTGGAGGAAGTCGTCGGCCAACTCGATCCGCGGGTAACAGTCGTCCTGCCGGGCTGGGCAGTGTCTGCCGTCAGTGTCGTGCCGCGGGGAGCGCATCCGTCCTATGCGCACGGTTACTACGAGCGTGACAACGCGTACTACCAAGCGTGGGATGAGATCGCACGTGATCGTCAGCGGTTCCAGGGCTGGTTGCAGGAGCACGTGTTGTCGACCAGAGATTTCGCAGAGCACCTCGCGCTCGTCCAGGAGGAGCAGGGGGCCTCGGCATGACCGTCACCGCTCCGCATCCCACCAGGACTGAGGCTTCGACCACGGAGGTCATGACCGTTGCGGCCGCCCGTGAGCTTCGCGATGGCGTCGTGTGCTTCGTCGGCATCGGCACCCCCAGCACAGCCGCGAATCTCGCTCGTCACCTGCATGCGCCTACGGCGGTGCTGATCTACGAATCCGGAACGATCGGGGCCAAGCCCACGCGCCCGCCGCTGTCGATCGGAGACGGCGAGTTGGCGGATACGGCCGACTGCGTGGTGTCCGTGCCGGAGATCTTCACTTACTGGCTGCAGGCGGGCCGTGTTGATGTTGGCTTCCTCGGGGCGGCACAGGTTGATCGGTTCGGCAACATCAACACCACAGTCGTCGGCGACTACGAGCACCCGAAGGTGCGGTTGCCCGGAGCCGGAGGTGCCCCGGAGATCGCTGCGAGCGCCAAGCAGACCTTCATCATGCTCAAGCAGACTCCCCGAGCCTTCGTGGAGAGTCTGGACTTTCGCACCAGCGTGGGAAATGCCGAGGGTGGTGGTTCACGTCAGGCCCTCGGGATGACGGGTCAGGGACCGACAGTCATCATCACCGACATCGGGATTCTGCGGCCTGAGCCGGAGTCGGGCGAATTCGTGCTCACCGCGCTGCACCCCGGTCGCACTGTCGACGAGGCGATTGCCGCTACCGGCTGGGCCTTGCGAGTCTCCCCAGATCTCGTGACGACCGAGCCGGTGACTGAACTCGAGCTCACCACGCTGCGCTCACTGTCCGGTGGTGCATAGTCGTGCAGCCATTTGTCCATGACGTACCTGCAGCCCGGATCGTCTTCGAGTGCGGAGCCATCGCTCTCGTGGGGTCGGAACTCGATCGGTGGAGTGCCGCACGCGTCATGCTCGTTGCGGGTGGCCCCGAGGCCCAGTACGCAGACCGGATAGCGGCCGACCTCGGTCAGCGCGTGGTCGCGCGATTCTCGGATGTCGTGATGCACGTCCCCGTTGAGGTGGCTCAGCGAGCCGTTGCACTGGCACGCGATGTACAGGCCGATGCGATCGTGGCCGTGGGTGGCGGTTCGTCGACGGGCATGGCCAAGGCTGTTGCCAAGGAGACTGGGCTGCCGATTCTGGCTGTTCCCACGACGTATGCAGGTTCCGAGATGACGAGCATCTGGGGCTTGACCGAGGGCCAGCGCAAGACGACCGGGCGCGACCTGCGGGTGCTCCCGCGCACCGTCATCTACGATCCCGACCTGACGGTCAGTCTGCCGGCAGACATCTCGGCGGCCAGCGGCATGAATGCGATCGCACACCTCGTTGAGGGTCTCTACGCCCCATCGGTGTCGCCAATCTCTTTCCTCCTTGCGGAGGAGGGCGTCCGAGCGCTGGCGAAGGCGCTCCCGCGGGTCGCCGCCGACCCGTCCGACCTTGACGCTCGTGGTGAGGCCCTATACGGCGCCTCACTCGCCGGCTGGACCCTGGGGACCACGGGTATGGGAGTGCACCACAAGATCTGCCACACCCTCGGTGGTACCTACGACCTCCCACACGCTCCGTCCCACTCGGCGGTGATCGCCTATGCGACCGCGTTCAACGCTGGCCACGCGCCGGAGGCGATGGCGGCGTTAGTGCGGGCGTTGAATGCCGCGGGAATCGAGTGCACGGATGCAGCCGAGGGCATCTGGGAGCTCGCAGTGCGCATCGGAGCGCCTGTCTCCCTGGCAGGCGTGGGTTTCCGTGAGGGGTGGATCCCTGAGGCGGCGAGCATCGTGGCGCAGCCCGGACTCGTCAATCCCCGCGTCGTTGATGTCGATGGGGTCGAGGGAATTCTCAGGGCCGCCCTCATCGGAGACCGGCCTTCAGGGGCTGCCCAATGACACGAAAAGGTCACGCTTTTCCCACATTGCAGGACAGGACGCCCATCATGTGGGACAACATTCTTGTGGAGAGGCATCCTGCCCCTCCACATCAGACGCGTTCCCCACGCGTCGCACAGCAGGTGGCTTCGCCCGAAGCCCAACGTAAGGAGAATGCATGAGGATCGCGCGATCGGTGCGGGCTCTGGCGGCAGTAGCCGCAGTGGGCTTGGTAGTGAGCGCCTGTGGTGGTGGGCTGGACGAGTCTGAGGACTCGGCGGCTGCCCCTGAGGAGACAGTGGCGGCGAGCGAGGCTCCTGCCGAAGGTGAGGCTGAGGCCGCTGCGCCGGCCGAAACCATCAAGGTGGGTTTTGTCTCGCCGATGACGGGTCCGCTCGCCGGCTTTGGTGAGCCGGATCAGTGGATCGTCGACACGATGGGCTCGTGGTTTGCTGCCAACCCGATTCAGGCGGGTGGCCAGAGCTACAACGTCGAGATCATCCTGAAGGATTCGCAGTCGGACGCCAAGCGTGCAGGTGAGGTCGCTGGTGAGCTCATCAACCAGGACGGCGTCGATGTCGTCATGGCGCATGGCACGCCGGACACGACGAATCCGGTGGCAGATCAGTGCGAGGCCAACGCCACACCGTGCATCACGTCCGATGCCCCGTGGCAGCCGTACTTCCTCGGCCGCCAGGCGGACCCCGCCAACCCGGAGCCGTTCAAGTACACCTATCACTTCTTCTGGGGACTCGAGGATGTCTCGGCCGTCTACCAGGACATGTGGAGCCAGCTCGACACGAACAAGCAGGTCGGTGGGCTCTTCCCGAACGATCCTGACGGTCAGGCATGGGCCGGGGCCTTCCCGGACATGGTCTCGGCCAACGGTTACACGATCAACGATCCGGGTCTGTACCCGAATGGAACGCAGGACTTCTCGGCCCAGATCTCGTCCTACAAGTCCAATGGTGACGACATCCTGACCGGTGTTCCGATTCCGCCGGATTTCACGACCTTCTGGACGCAGGCGAAGCAGCAGGGCTTCACCCCGAAGATCGCGACCATCGGCAAGGCGCTCTTGTTCCCCGCCTCGATGGAGGCTCTCGGTGACATCGGTCAGAACCTGGGCACCGAGGTGTGGTGGACTCCGAACTACCCGTTCTCCTCGAGCCTGACGGGACTGAGCGCCGCTGAACTGGCTCAGGGCTACATGGACGCCAGTGGCAAGCAGTGGACGCAGCCGATCGGCTTCTCCGAGGCTTTGTTCGAGGTCCTTCAGGCAGCCATCGTGGCCGCTGGCGGACCCGACAAGGAAGCGGTTGCCAGCGCACTCAGCACGCTGAAGGTGGACACCGTCGTCGGCCCGCTCGACTGGACCTCTGGTCCGGTGCCGAACGTGTCGAAGACGCCGCTCACCGGTGGGCAGTGGCGAATGACCGATGGCGGTGAGTTCCCCTGGGAGCTCGTAATCGTGTCGAACTCGCTTGCCCCTGAGGTTCCGCTCGGTGGCAGCGTCGAGGCACTCCAGTAGTACGAGAGCAGGACCGGTACAGGGTGGGGAGCGGACTGTTGTTCGCTCCCCACCCTGCACATTCACGACATTGTTGGACCTGTCAGGAAATCCCAGGAGGCGCGGCATGACGGACCGGCTCAGTGAAGAAGGCCTGACCGCCGAGGTGCTGGCCCGTCTAGATGCGACCTCGGACCCCCGACTGCGCGAGATCATGCAGGCCCTGGTGAGGCACCTGCATGCGTTCGCGCGAGAGATACGACTCACTGATGACGAGTGGCTCGCAGGAATCCGCTTCCTGACTGAGACGGGTCACAAGTGCGACGAGGTGCGCCAGGAGTTCATCCTGCTGTCCGACACCCTCGGGCTGTCCTCCCTCGTCGACCTCATCAACCACTCGGACGTCGAGTCCATGGCAACGGAGCCGACCATCCTCGGACCGTTCTACGTGCCGGAATCTCCGTGGCGCGAGAATGGCGATTCCATCGTCGAGTACGACGATGGAGGGCAGCCCACGATCGTCCGTGGCGTCGTCCATGGCGAAGATGGAGCTGCCATCGCCGGAGCCGTCATCGACGTGTGGCACAACGCTGCCACCGGCTTCTATGCCGTTCAGCAGCCGGATGAGCAGCCGGCAACCAATCTGCGGGGACGCTTTCGCACGGATGCGGACGGTCGCTACGAGTTCCGCACCGTACGCCCCGTGCCCTATCCCATTCCCAACGACGGACCGGTCGGGCACCTTCTTCGCGAGACCGGACGCCACGAATGGCGCGCCGCACACATTCACCTGAAGGTGAGTGCCGATGGCTTCAGACCTCTCACGACTCATGTGTTCGATCGCCAGAGCGACTATCTGGACTCCGACACCGTCTTCGGAGTCAAGGACTCCCTCATCGCGGACTTCGCACCCGGGCCTGATGGGGTGCTCGTGTGCGAGTACGACTTCGTCCTGCACGGTGATGAACAGGGGGAGATCGCGTGAGTCCGATTCTCGAGGTGTCGGGGCTCTCGAAGCGATTCGGCAAGGTGGTGACGGCGGAGGACCTCTCCTTCAGTCTTGAGCAGGGCTCCGCCCTGGGCATCGTTGGTCCGAACGGCGCGGGCAAGTCGACCCTCCTGTCGATGATCACAGGCGTCCTTGCCCCTGATGCCGGTTCGATCACCTATGACGGCCGAGACATCACGAGATTTTCTCCCGGGGCCAGGAGCGAGGCAGGCATAGCGAGGTCCTTCCAGATCCCCAGGCCGTTTGTGGATATGACGGTGTTCGAGAACGTCTATGTGGGCGCTGCATTCGGCGGTGATCATCGCGGGCAGGCGGGCTACGATTCGGCCGCCCATGCGCTCGACATCACGGGCCTGCTGCCGTTGGCGGATGTTCCCGCGGGGCAGTTGCGCCTCCTCGATCGCAAGCGCCTGGAACTGGCTCGGGCACTCGCAACCGAGCCCCGCCTCATCCTTCTCGATGAGATAGCCGGCGGTCTCACCGAGAAGGAGCTGCCGCCGCTCATCGAGCTCATTCGCGGACTGAAGGATTCCGGTGTCACGGTCATCTGGATCGAGCACATCGTGCACGCGCTCCTGGCAGTGGTCGACGAGCTGATGTGTCTTGCCTTTGGCAAGGTACTCGCGATCGGCGATCCGCATGAGGTCATGAGGTCACCTGAGGTGATCGAGGTCTACCTGGGGTCGACATTCGACATGGGAGAAGCGTCGTGACCCTGCTGAGCCTGTCCGACGTCGATGTTCACTACGGGGACTTTCAGGCCATCTACGGCCTGAACCTGCACATCGAGGAGGGCGAGACGCTGGCGGTCATCGGTGCGAACGGTGCGGGGAAGTCCACGATGCTCAAGACCATTGCGGGACTACTGACCCCCACGTCGGGAACGGTGACGTTCGATGGCGCTGACATCTCGCAAATGGCACCGCACAAACGCGTGCCAATCGGAATCGCGCTGACGCCGGAGGGGCGAAAGATCTTCCGAAGCCTCTCGGTTGAGGAGAATCTCAAGGTTGGCGCGCATGCAAAGCGACCGGGACCTTGGAATCTGACCACGGTGTACGAGGCATTCCCGCTGGTGGCGGACCGCAAGGACCGTCTCGGGGTGAACCTGTCGGGTGGCGAGCAGCAGGCGGCGGCTATCGCACGGGCACTGATGAGCAACCCTCGCCTGCTGCTGCTGGACGAGGTGTCGCTGGGCCTGGCGCCGGTCGTGGTCGAGCAGATCTATGCAGCACTCCCCGCGATCACCTCGCAGGGGACGACGGTGCTGGTGGTCGAGCAGGACGTCAACCAGTCCATGAAGGTCGCCGATCGCGTCCAGTGCCTGCTGGAGGGGCGCACGGTGCTCGAGGGCGCTCCGTCGAGTTTGAGCCGTGACGAGATCGCGGCCGCGTACTTCGGAATCTAGGAGGAGGAAGCATGCAGTGGCTCAATGCGGTCGTCCAGGGCGTCCTCCTGGGTGGCCTGTATGCGCTGTTGGCGGCGGGCCTGTCGTTGATGTTCGGCGTGATGCGAATCGTCAACCTCGCGCACGGCGTCCTCGCGATGCTGGCGGCGTATCTGGGATTCGTCTTCGTCAACAACATGGGCGTGCCGTGGTACCTGGCGATCCTCATCGTCGTTCCGATCATGGCGCTCGTCGGGTACGTGCTCCAGTGGGGTCTCTTCAATCGAGCCCTCAACAAGGGTGGTCTGGCGCCGCTCCTCGTCGCCTTCGGCCTGGCAGTCGTGCTCACCCAGCTCCTGCAGGAGATCTTCACCGCCGACAATCGGCGCATTCAGATCGGCTCCCTGGCCACCGACAGCATTCAGGTGACTGACGCGATCTACCTTGGGGTGTTCCCAGTTCTCACGTTCATCGTGGCCGTTGTCGTCATCGCTGGAGTTCAGGTCTTCCTCAACTCGACTCCGCTCGGCCGGGCCATGCGAGCTGCAAGCGACGATCCTGACACCGTGAAGCTGATGGGCATCGACAATCGGCAGGTCTACGCCCTGTCGACGGCTCTCGCCCTGGCAACAGTGGGGCTGGCCGGAATGTTCATCGGCATGAAGACGCAGTTCAGCCCCACCTACGGAGACCTCGTTCTCATCTTTGCTTTCGAAGCCGTGATCATCGGAGGGCTCGGTTCGCTGTGGGGGACTCTCGCAGGTGGCATCGTCCTGGGCGTGGCACAGACTCTTGGATCTCAGGTCAACCCCTCGTACGGCCTGCTCGTAGGCAACCTGGTCTTCCTGGCGATTCTCGCCTTCAGACCTCAGGGCTTGTTCCCAAAGGCGGTGACAACATGAGCACGACCATGTCTACTGAGGCTTCGGAGAATCAACACGTCAAGGTCAAGCGTGCTACAAAGTCCTCCTTGGGGGGTCTGGGAATCGCCATTCCCGTCCTCCTGATCATGGCGGCCGGCCCGTACATCGTGGACCGGGGCCTACAGCAGCAGTTGGTGACGCTCTTCGCTCTCATCGTGATGGCGACCATGTGGAACCTGCTGGCTGGCTACGGCGGCATGGTGTCCGTCGGCCAGCAGGCGTACATCGGTATTGGGGCGTATGGCCTGATCTATCTGGCTGAGACGATCGGCATTGATCCATTCCTGGCCGTTCCTGCTGCCATTGTGATCGCGGGGCTGCTGTCGATCCCCATCTCCTTTCTTGCCTTCCGGCTCGTCGGTGGCTATTTCGCCATCGGTACCTGGGTGATCGCGGAGGTGGTCAAGCAGATCACGATGCAGGTGGATGCGCTAGGCGCTGGTTCCGGGATGTCCCTGACTGTCTTGAACGAGTTGTCGCCCGGTCGTCGTATTGCCTACGTCTACTGGCTGTCCCTGGTTGGGGTCGTCCTTGCTGTTCTCGTTACATACCTGGTCATGCGCTCTCGGCTCGGACTGGGCTTCACCGCCATCCGCGACGACTCTGTCGCTGCGTCGTCGCTCGGCGTTCGTGTCACGCGGTCCAAGCGCATTGTCTTCGTGATCTCGGCCATGGGTGCAGCCTTGGCTGGATCAATGATCGCACTGAACACGTTACGCATCACTCCCGAGTCGATTTACTCGGTCAACTTCGCGGCCTTCATGATCTTCATGGTGGTCATCGGCGGCATCGGGACCATTGAGGGCCCTATCGTCGGAGCGATCGTGTTCTTCGGCCTGCAGCAGTGGCTGTCCGATCTGGGTACGTGGTACCTCGTCATCATCGGCGTCCTCGCCATCGTCATCACACTGTTCCTGCCCCGGGGCATCTGGGGGCTCATCAGCGGCAACGGAAGGATCCGGCTGTTCCCTGTCGGCTATCGACTCGTGAGCCCACTCAGTGCCTTGTCGCTCACGGGAACCAAGGAGTTGAATACCACCTCTACCGAAGGTGTCAGTCGCCCTGACTGATCTGCATGACGACGGCCTTCGGCTCGGTGAAGAACTCCCGGCTGAAGTTGCCACCCTCGCGACCCACACCGGAATCCCCGACGCCCCCGAAGGGGGCCCGCAGGTCGCGGATGAAGAAGCAGTTGACCCAGACGGTGCCGGCCTTGAGCTTGGCCGCGACTCGATGAGCACGCGACAGGTTCTCGGTGAAGACCATGGCGTTCAGCCCGTACTTGGTGTCGTTGGCGAGGGCGAGAGCCTCGGCCTCGGTCTCGAACCTCGTGGCCACCGTGACGGGGCCGAAGATCTCCTCCCTGACCACGCGGGCGTCTGCCGGGACGTCGGTGATGATTGTGGGCTTGACGCCCCAGCCGTCGCCCACACCACCGGTGATGACGCGGCCGCCGCCAAGGGCGTCCGTGCCGAGGTAGCTGGACACCTTCGTGAAGTGCTCCTCGCTGGCGAGGGCCGGTGAGAACTGCGTGGCCGGATCCTTCGGGTCGCCCATCGTCAGCGCCTCGGCGGCGGCCTTGTACTTCTCGATGAACTCGTCGTAGATGCCGCTCTGCACATACAGGCGACTGCCGGCGAGGCACACCTGCCCGGCGTTGCGGAAGATCGCCTCGACGGCCCAGTGCACGGCGTTGTCGATGTCGGCATCATCGAAGATGATGTTGGCCCCCTTGCCGCCCAGTTCAAGGCTGACGGGGATGAGGTTCCTGGCGGCGACGGCGCTAATGACCTTGCCCGTGCCCGACTCGCCCGTGAAGGTGATGCGGTCGACGTTGGGATTCTCGGTCAGGGCCGAGCCCGCCGAGTTGGGGCCGTAGCCGTGAACGACATTGAGGACGCCCGGGGGGAATCCGGCCTCGATCGCCAGGCGCGCGAGGATCGTCGCGGAGACGGGGGTGTCCTCTGCGGGCTTCCACACCACCGTGTTGCCCCAGGCCAGAGCGGGCATGACCTTCCAGGTGCCGAGCATGAGGGGGAAGTTCCACGGCGAGATCGCCACTGCCACACCCACCGGCTCCCAGCGGCTGTAGGCGTGGTGCCCGGAGTCCATCGGGTAGCCATCGGTCGTGGACATGCGCGCGTGGTCGGCGAAGAAGCGCACGTTCAGAACCGACCGCGTGACGTCATGGTGAGCCTGGGTGATCGGCTTGGCCATGTCGCGGGTGTCGGCCATCGCCAACTCGTCGGCGTGCTCCTCCATGAGGTCTGCGAGCCGGTGCATCAACTGCTGGCGCTTCTCGAATCCCATGCGCGGCCAGGGGCCATGGTCGAAGGCTTCACGTGCTGCGGCCACGGCGCGATCGGCATCGGCCTTGCTGCCAAGAGCGATGGTGGCCCACTGCTCCTGCGTGTAGGGGTCGATGTCGGGCATCGTCGCGCCATCGAGCGAGGGAACTTCCTCGCCGTTGATGATGTGGCCGTAGAACTCCATGGTCATTCCTTCCGTCTGACGACGAGGGTAGGCAGCGTTGACGCTATCGACCCTCGTCGGTTCTGGAGGCCGGAACGCCGCCATTGCGCTGGTCGGCAGCCTTGGACGTGAGGGTGGATGAGAGGCGCTTGGCCGCGGCCTGGACGAGTCGGGCCTGTCGGTCGGGCTGTCCCCCGAGATCGGCGATGTCGCCGGTGATGGAGATCGCGGCGACGGCGATGCCATGGGCGTCCAAGACGGGGGCGGCGACGGAGGCGAGGGCTGGCATGAGCTCACCCCGTGAGATGGCGTAGCCCTGACGGCGAATGCGGCCGAGTTCGCTGGCGAAGGCCTCGCTGGTGGTGATCGTGTGGGGAGTGAAGGCGGGCAGTCCCGCGTCCAGACGTGCGTGGGCTGCCTCAGGATCGTAGGCGCAGATCACCTTCCCGGAGGATGTCGCATGCAGCGGCCACCGTCGCCGGTACTGCTCGATCGCCTTCATTCCGCGCAATGTCACCAGCCGTTCTAGAAACAAGGAATCAGCGCCCTGTCGAATCGACAGGTGCACCGTCCAGCCACTCTCCTCCCTCAGGTGCTCGAGCAGCGCCTTCGATCGTCGTCGAAGCTCGATCCGCTCGAGGGCGAGGTGCCCGAGCTCGAAGAGGTGGAGACCGAGGCGATAGCGGCCGTTCTGCGGGTTCTGGGTGACGAGGCCGCGCGAGCCCAGCGTGGTCAGAAGCCGATGGGCTGTGCTCTTGGCGACTCCGAGGCGCCGTGCCACATCGGTGACACCTAGCTCCTCGTCCTCCAGGAAGCAGTCGAGGAGGTCCAGCGCCGAAGCGACGGACTTCAGTCCGCCCTCGACCTCGCGGCTCGCCACAGTGGCAGGGTATCTGGCGGCCGTGAGGTTTGAGCGAGGGCCGCTAGTCGGCCTGCGCCAGTGCCAACAGTGCCTGAGCGGACACGGCCGGGCTGCTCAGGAAGCCCTGGTAGGAATCGCATCCGAGGTCGCGGAGGATCTCCAGTTGCCCGTGGGTCTCGACACCCTCGGCCAGGACCATGAGGTCCAGATGATGACCCATGTCGATGATGGCGGCGACGATGGATCGCGCGTCGGGGCGCTCCTCGAGGTCCACGATGAACGAGCGGTCGATCTTCAACTTGTCGAGGGGGTACTTGCGCAGGTACGCGAACGACGAGTAGCCGGTGCCGAAGTCATCGATCGCCAACCGAACGTCCATGGCTCCCAGTTGAGTGAGGATCTCGATGGCGTCGCCGGGAGCATTGAGCAGGGTGCTCTCGGTCAGTTCAAGCATGAGTCGGTCGGCGGGGAGGTGCCATTCGGTCAACGCGTTCTGGACGAGGGAGACGAACCCATCGGTGACGAGCTGCTGGGCAGAGACATTGACCGACACGCGCAGGTCTAGGCCGTCGCGGCGCCATGCGGCTCCCTGGCGACAGGCCTCCTCGATGGCCCAGGAACCCAGTTGGCCGATCATCCCGACCTCCTCGGCGATCGGGATGAACTCGCTCGGGGGAACAGGCCCCAGCAGGCTGGATTTCCAGCGCATCAGGGCCTCTGCCCCCTTCAACTCGCCGGTGGAGACCTCGTAGAAAGGCTGATAGTCGAGGCGGAACTCCCCGTCAAGCCATCCCTGACGCAACTGCGCGACGCGCACGAAGCGCGCCCGCGTCTCGGCGACGAAATTCTCGACGTGATGACGAAGGGATCCTGGGCCCGCACTCTTCGCCGCGTGCAACGCCGCCGTGGCCCGTTGGAGGGCCTGCTCGGCGGTTGCCGCACCCTCCGGCAGTGCAAGGACGCCGATGCAGGCCGTCACATAGACATCTCCCGCGCCGGGGACGTGGCACACGTCTGCCAGTGCATCAAGCAAGGACTGTGCCATCGACTCTGCTCCCTCGAGACTCAGGATGCCGCCGAGCAGGATGGCGAACTCGTCGTCGGATACGCGGGCGATGATGTCGCTGGGCTGAAGCCGTGACCTGAGACGGTCGGAGATGATGGCCATCACGAGCTCACCGGCCTCATGACCGAACGCGTCACTGATGCTCTTGAAGCCGTCGAGGTTGAGCAGCAGCAGAGCGCTTGTGCGAGGCGTCATGCGCAGGGAACGCAGTTCGACCGTGAGCTGATCGCGGAAGCTTCGACGGTTGGGCAGCCCCGTGTTCTGATCGAAAAACAGCACTCGATCGAGGCGATCCTGTTCCTGCTGGATTTGCTCGCCCAGGTCCGCCAATTGTGCGACGAAGCCGGTGATCTCGCCGCGGTTGTCGAGCACTCGGTTGACGCTGAGGAGAACGGGAACCGCGGTGCCGTCCGGGCGAAGGAAGTCGCGTTGCACCCGCAAGCCGGTCTCGCTCCGGGCAATCTCACGCAGCCTCGCCGACTCGGCTGGGTCGGTCGAGTGCGTGCGAATGTCATTGAGTGAGACGCCGATGACTTCGCCGGCTGGCCATCCGGTGATCGTCGCGAATGCAGGGTTCACCGAGGTGATCACCTCGTCGGCATCCATCATCGCGATGCCTTCGAGGGAGTTTCGAAAGATGCTGCCGGCCTCTCGGAGCGAGCGCTCGCGCTCGACCCTCTCGGTGATGTCCTCGTGGGTACCGACCATGCGCAGCGGTGTGCCGTCGTCAGCGCGCTCGACTATCTTGCCGCGGTCGTGCACCCAGACCCAATGCCCGTCGCGATGGCGCATGCGAGCCTCGACGTCGTAGTGGTCGGTATCGCCGGAGATATGTGCCTGGATGGCTGCGTTCGAGCCTGCCAGATCGTCCGGGTGCGCGAAGGCCATCCAGGTGTCGATGGTCGTCGGCTGGAGCTCATCCAGGGAATACCCAACGATCTCAGCCCAGCGCTCGTTGAAGACGGTCTCGCCCGAGACCATGTCCCAGTCCCACAAGCCGAGGAGAGTGCCGGCCATCGCCAACTCCAGGCGCGCTCGTTCCTCGTCGTGCTCGTCCACGCTGCAGCCCCTCTGGCCCGTCCAGCCCCCGTGACTGTGACCTAGTATAAGTGACCCGTGCCCGCCCCTAGAGCGGGCGATCCGGCCTGGGCGAAGGAGGCGGGGGCACGGTCATAGCCAGGCCGCAGCGGCATGCCGGACGAGCCTCCTGCGTCGAGCTTCACGCCGAGCATCTGGTGCAGCTGGATCTGGTTGATGTCGAACCCCAGACGCGAGGCGGCCATGTAGAGGCGCCAGACCCGCGCGGTGCCCAGGCCGGCCTCGGCGACTGCCGCGTCCCAGTTGTCCTCGAGGTTCTCGCACCAGTGCTTCAGAGTCAGCGCATAGTGCTCGCGGAGGTTCTCCTCGTGGCGCATCTCGAACCCCGCCGCGCTCATCGCTGTCATGACCTGAGCCGGGCCGGAGAGCTCGCCATCGGGGAAGACGTAGCGATTGATGAACGACTTCTTGAAGTGCGTCTGCCAGCCATCGTTGGGTCGAGTGATGGTGTGGTTCAGCATCCGACCCTCAGGCCGGAGCTTGTCGTAGAGGAACGAGAAGTAGGACGGGTAGTTGGCTCGGCCGATGTGCTCGGTGAGGCCGATGGAGGAGATCGCGTCAAAGTCGGTCTCGGGAACATCGCGATAGTCGCTGAAGCGAATCTGGGCCACGTTGCCCAGCCCAGCATCGGCGATGGCCTGCTGCCCCCATTGCGCCTGCTGCTCGGACAGCGTCACACCGATGGCGGTCACTCCGTAGTTCTTGACCGCATGCAGGACCATGCCGCCCCAGCCGCATCCGACGTCGAGCAGCCTCATCCCCGGCTGGAGACCCAGCTTTCGGCAGACGAGATCGAACTTCTCGTCCTGGGCCACCTCAAGCGAGGTGTCGGCCGTGGGAAACACCGCGCAGGTGTAGGCCATGGAGGGGCCGAGCACGTAGGTGTAGAAGCGGTTGCTGACGTCGTAGTGATGGTGAATGGCCTCAGCGTCACGGTTCTTCGAGTGACGTCGACCTCCGAGTCGACGCTCCTGCGGCGGCGGAGTGGGGCGCTTGAGTGCGTGCGGCGCGAACGCCTTTGCCAGCTCCAGCTTGTCCTTCCACGTCAGATGGTCCAGCGGCATGGGGTAGAGCCTGCTCAACGCCGTGTAGGTATCTCCGACGATCTCCAGGTCCCCGGACACATACGCGCGAGCCAGGCCGAGCTGGCTGGGCGCCCCGGCGAAGAACTCGACCGCGCGCGGAGTGCGCACGTCGAGGACGACCTCGGCATCGGGGGGACCGGCCGTGGATCCGTCATACGCGCGAAAACCCACCTCCCTCTCCGCTGGCACGATCATGGAGAAGGCGTCTGCCAACTTCACTTCCGCTCCACCACCTTTGCGTAGAGATCCTTCAGGCGACCCTGAGGATCGTAGTTCTCCTTGAGCCCGATGTAGTCCTGACCGCCGTAGATCGACCAGAAGGTCTCGCGGTCGTAGAACGCGGTCGAATAGAGGGACTTGCGGCCGTCCAGATCGGTGACGACCTGCTCGATTCGGCGGTTGACGCGTCCCTCGCCCGGATCGACTCCCTCGGGGAGCGCGACGGTGGACCAGAACCCGACGTTGACGTAGAGGACGGACGGGTCGAACTCATACAGGGGCCACCGGGCGTGCGGGTCCCGCTGCTGCAGCGGGCAGACCCAGATCGGCTCGATGCCCACCTCGCGGTGGAAGAAGTCGAGGAATTCCGCGAGGCGGTCAACCGGCACCTCGATGTCCTGCACCACGGCCTCGCGGACCGGGCGGCCCCGCCTGCGGGCCACTCGATTGGACAGGTCGTACTTGCGCTCGAGGGCAACGAGCTTCCAGTACACGTCGCTGCGGAGCTTGGACTTCGGCCACAGGCGACGAACCCCGGGCTTCTGGGCTCCGAAGGCGCGCGAGCACCAGAACCAGTCGGTGTCCCAGCGCCACAGATAGTCGTGAATGGTCAGGGCGTCGATGGTTCGTGACGCGATGGAGCGGTAGTAGATCCCCATGCCCGTGTAGTCGCTGGGGGTCATGCCCGAGGGAAGTTCGTCGACCATGGAGCCGATGGTCAGGTACTGCTCGTCAGGAGCGAAGACGGTGCCGTCGAGGAAGTCGACGCGGCGATCCTCGAACACGCGGTCACGGGCGATGTCGCTGAAGGCCTCGGCCAGGGCTGACGCCGTGGCGAAGCGAACATGCCGCAGCTGGACGTACGGCTTGGTGGGCTCCAACTCGATCTTCAGCCGCAGGGCGTAGCCAAGGGACCCGTAGGAGTTGGGAAAGCCGTAGAAGAGGTCACGATGCGGATCGTCCGCTGCACCGGTGACCGTGAGGATCTCCCCGTCGCCGGTCAGGATGTCCATCTCCAGGACGGACTCGTGAGGGGTGCCATTGCGGAAGCTCGCACTCTCGATTCCCAGGCCCGTGACCGCCCCGCCGAGGGTGATCGTGCGCAGCTGCGGAACGCACAGGGGCATGAGGCCGTAGGGGAGGGTGGCATCGACCAGATGCTCGTAGGTGGTCATGCCGAGCACCTCGGCCGTGCGGGTCACCGGATCGACGTGCAGGACGCCGTCGAAGGCGGCCACATCGAGACCGGGTGCGGCTGAGGCGTCCCGGGGCCTGAAGAGGTTCGAGGTCTGCTTGGCCAGCCGGACGGGAGTCCCGGGCGGGACCGCGCGGTACTCGGCCAGCAGCCGCTCGCGGAGCGCGAGGTAGCGCTCCTGCCACGGCGTCTGCGGCACAACGGCGGTCATCCGGCCTAGATTAGTGATCTGGGGTCGCGTAGTCCGGTTGGTGGGGGAATTTTCGTGGGTGCCATGGGTGACAATGGGGACATGTCTGGTCTCACCGCTCGTCGCTGGTTCGGTCCGCTCATCGGGCTCATCACCTTCGTTGTCGTCCTCGTCGTGGGTGCGGCAGGGGCCGTCGTCACTGACGTGGTGATCCGGAACGCGGAGCTGACGATTCTGGTGAGCGAGGTAGAGGCCTCAGAGCAGCAGATGATCGAGGTGCAGGACGAGATCGATCGCGTCTCACAGGAGTATGAGGCCATCCCCGAGCCCACGGATGAGGATCGGGCTGAGCTGGTCGGGCAACTGGCCGATGTCGCGGCCTACGGGCAGGAGGCGATCGCGGCCGCTGCCGCAGACGTGGCGGCCCTGGAGTTCGTCGTCTGGCACTCGGCGATCCGGCAGGCGCAGGCGGACTACCTCGCCCACAACCAGGCGTGGCAGGACTACCTCGAGCGGGCGGCGGTTGATCCGGGCGAGTTGACCCTGCCGCAGGAGGACATCAACTCCACCTTCGAGCAGTCGAAGATCTCTATGAATGCGGCGATCCCGTCGATTTCCGGTGATGCCCTGCGTGATCGCGTCGACCTCATCTACGCCGAGCCCGAGCCATCGGGCGGCCAGGCGGCATGAAGCCGATCTTCCTCGGACATGGCGCCCCGCCACTGCTCGACGACCCCGTATGGGTGCCGCAGCTGGCCGCCTGGGCCGCGAGCATGGAGCGGCCGACTGCCATCCTGATCGTGTCCGCGCATTGGGAGTCGGCCCCGGTGAGCCTCTCCGCGACGGGCGCGAGCACTCCGCTCATCTATGACTTCGGGGGCTTCGCCCCGCACTACTACGAGATGACTTACCCGACACCTGACGCCACCGCGCTGGGTGACCTGGTGACCTCGCTGTTCCCGGACGGGGAGCCGGTGCACCAGCACCAGAGCCGCGGACTCGACCATGGCGCCTGGGTCCCCTTGAAGGTCATGTACCCCAAGGCCGACATCCCCGTGCTCCAGCTCTCGCTGCCCACCTCTGATCCTGAGGCGCTCATGGCACTGGGAGCCCGGCTGCGACCGCTGCGAGATCACGGAGTCCTCATCATCGGCTCCGGCTTCCTCACGCACGGACTGCCGTACCTGCGCGACTGGACGCCGAATGCCACCCCTCCGGGCTGGAGTCGCGACTTCGACCTCTGGGCGGCAGATGCCCTCGACCGGGGTGCTGTGGATGAGCTCATGGCCTTTCGCGATCTGGCACCGGGGATGCCCTACGCCCATCCCACCGTCGAGCACCTGACCCCGCTGTTCGTCGCACTCGGCGCGGCAGCGGATCCGGCCTCGACTCCGAAGACCGTCATCGACGGCTACTTCATGGGCCTGGCCAAGCGTTCCTTCGCGTTCGACTAGTACCCGAGGGCAAGGCCGCTGACGAGGCGATCGCCCCGCAATAGGCTCGCTCCTGATGAACGAGATCTTCGCGACCATGGTGATGGCTGCCGTGATCTCCGTCGCCCTGGGCGTGTTCTTGCGCCAGCGCGGCTGGGGGATCGCGATTCCGCTGCTGGCCGTGGGAGCCCTGGTCGGCATTGCCCCGGTGGGGCCGGACGCTCCGCCGGACCCTGAGGTCATCCTCATCGCCGTCCTGGCGCCCTTGGTGTTCGGCGAGGCTCTCGGTTCGTCCTACCTGGATCTGCGCAAGGTGAGTCGCCCCGTGCTTGCGCTCGCCATCGGGCTCGTCGTGGCCACGACGTTGGTCGTCGGAGTGGTTGCGACCATGGTGGTGGCAATGCCAATCGCGATGGCCTTCGCCCTCGGTGCAGTTCTGGCACCGACCGACGCCGTTGCCGTGAGCACCGTGGCCCGCCGAGCAGGACTGCCACGTCGACTCGTCTCGATCCTCGAGGGCGAGAGCCTGGTCAACGACGGCACAGGGCTGACGGCCCTGAAGGTGTCCCTCGTCGCGGCTGCGGCAGGAGCGGTGTCACTGCTGGAAGTCGGCCGGATCTTCAGCGTGGCCGTGGTCGTGGGCGTGGGGGTGGGTGCCGTTGGCGGGATCCTCCTGTCCTGGGTGCTGCGGCGTTCGAAGGACCTCGTGCCAGCCAACGCCTTGATTCTCGTCGCCCCGTTCGGTCTCTACCTGTTGGCCGAGGCATGGCAGGGGTCGGGAATCCTCGCCGTGGTCGTGGCGGCGCTGGTGATCGCCAACCGGCAGAACTCCGATCCCGGACACGTCGGTCGCGTGCAAAGCGTGAATCTGTGGAAGCACATCACCTTCGTGCTCCAGTGCCTGGCCTTCTTCCTCATCGGTCTGGAACTGCCTGAAGTCCTGGACCGCGTCTCCGAGAACGACATGGGGGCGCTGCTGGTGCTGGTGCCAGCAGTGCTCGTCACCCTGATCGTCCTGCGCACCGTCTTCGTCTTCGGGATGATCGGCGTCGTTCGCGTGGCCCGCAAGGGCGGCACGGATGTGCTGCGCGGTGCGCTCATCGTGTCGTGGGCGGGTGCTCGGGGACCCGTGTCCGGTCTCGGTGCGTTCTCCATTCCGGTGGTGTTCGCCTCGGGAGTCGATGTCCCCTACCGAGACCTGATTCTCGCGACCACGTTCCTCGTCATCGTCATCACGTTGCTCCTCTCCCTCACCCTCGCTCCACTGGCCCGGGCCATCAAGGTCTCCTCCGATGACGACGGCGAGCTTCTCCAACGCGTGGATGTGCGTCTCGCGCGGGCCGCGCTGGATCGGCTCAGCACCATTGAGGTGGAGGCGATGGATTCGGGGACTCCCCTCCCAGCCGAGGTGTCAGAGCGACTTCGGGAGGACGCCGAGCGTCGCCTCGATGCCCCGGTGGACGTCGACTCAGCGTCCATGACACGTGAGATTCGCGTTCAGCAGATGATCGAGGCCGCGCGGGCGATGATCCGGGCCGAGCAGGAGGAGCTGCTCACGATGCGTGATGACGAGGGCCTGCCGGATGCTCTGGTTCGGCCCATCCTGCGCCGACTCGACATGCGTGATCAGGCGCTGCGCTCAGATCAGCGCTGACGACTCATCAGTGCGCTGACGCCTGATCCTGCTCTAGCAGCCAGGTTCGCATGCTCCGGGCAGTCGCGGCGACGAGTGCCTCGGCCGGCCTGACGGGGCCCGCTGCGGCCCAGACGGCGACACCCAGCTCTGCCAGCCGCTGGTCAGACAGGGCGATGTCGCCGCAGACGACGATGACGGGGATGCCCGACTCCGCAGCCAGGTCGAGTACGACCGCGCTGCCCTTGCCTTGGAGTGTCTGCTCGTCGAGGCGTCCCTCCCCGGTGATCACGAGGTCGCTGGCGGTGATGGCCTCGGGCAGTCCCATGAGCTCGGCCACTCGACCGCCGCCGGACTCCAGTGGCGCCCCGAGGACGGCAGCGGCCGCGGCGCCGGCCCCTCCTGCGGCTCCCGCGCCGGGGGCATTCGACCCCTGCCACTCGGTGGCGTCCGCCAGGACGCCTGCCCAGTGCCGCAGGGCTTCGTCGAGGACGTCCACCTCCTCAGGGGAGGCACCCTTTTGCGGTGCGAAGACCTGTGCGGCTCCGGTGGGGCCGAACAGCGGTGCCGCGACGTCAGTCAGCACGGTGATGTCGCAGGTGGTCAGTCGTGGGTCGAGACCGCCGAGGTCCAGCCGCATCACGTCGGGGAGTGATGCACCAGAAGGTGCAAGGAACTCCCCGTCGCTGTCGATGAGACGTGTGCCAAGGGCCACCAGCATGCCGCTGCCTCCGTCGGTCGACGAGCTTCCCCCGAGGCAGATCACGAGTGATCGCGCGCCCGCGTCCAGTGCGCCGACGATCGCATCACCGAGGCCGAGGGTGGAAGCACGCATCGGGCGGTGCGGCGTCGACGAGGGCAGCGCGAGGCCACAGGTGTTGGCCACCTCCACGACGGCGGTCCCGTCCCGCATCGCGATGCTGGCAGAGCGCCATCGGCCATGGGCATCACGCGCATCGACCGGGAGTTCGGCGTAGCCGGCGTCCAGGAAGGACGCGACGGAGCCGTCACCGCCGTCGGCGATGGGGAGAAGAAGGCACCGAGCGTCAGGGACCACCTCGCGGACGCCCCGGGACATCGCCCGCGCTGCCTCGCGAGCGGTGAGTGTGCCCTTGAAGGCATTGGGCGCCAGTACGACGCGGAGGGTTGGCATGACGATGATCACCGTAGTGGCACCCGATTGCCTCCGCTGGTGCGCAAGGATGGACTGGACGTCGTCCCCGACGCCGAGACACCCGATCAGCGCTTCGATGAAGGAGACGTGCATGGCCCACGACGAGGCCCCCTTGCTCGACGCTTGGCGTCGCGCTCAGCGTGCGGGGCTCAGGCCGATGCAGATTCCCGGACACAAGATGCGCTACACCCTCGACGCCGAGGGCTGGGCTGCCGACCTCATCGGTGACACGGTGCGCGACGACATCCAGCTGCAGGGCGGCGTCGATGACAATGCGTTCACCAACAACTTTCTGGGCCAGGCCGAGCGGCTATGGGCGCAGCAGGTCGGAGCCGACCACTGCCGGTTCCTGGTGGGCGGGTCCTCACAGGGCAACATCACGACGGTCGGAGTGGTGGCCGATCGGGACGTCCCGATTGCGATCGATCGCACATCCCATCGCAGCACCCAGGCGGCGCTCATCATCAGCGGAGCGGTTCCGGTGTGGATCTACCCGCGACTCCATCCGGAGTTCCACCTGCCGATTGGCGTCGAACCCGCGTCCATCACCAGGGTGCAGGAGGAGGTCAATGGATTCTTCGTCACCTCGCCGAGCTACATCGGGACGATCTCTGACGTGGCCGGCCTGGCGGAGGCAGCCCACGCCCGGGGTCAGGCACTGATCGTCGATCAGGCCTGGGGTGCGCATCTGGACTTCCTGCCGCACGCGGGTGCGATCAGCAACGGAGCCGACCTGAGTGTCACGAGCGTGCACAAGGCGCTGACGGGCTACTCCCAGACTGCCGTCGTCACCATGCGGGAGGGGCGCGGATTCATCACGCGAGGCACCCTCGATCGATGGGTCGACCTCACGAGCACCACTTCGCCGTCCGGAACACTGCTGGCCTCGATCGATGCGACGCGGGCTGCGATGGCACGGGGCGGGCGGGAGCGCCTGGACGTCGTGATGGAGGCCGTGGCCGACGCTCGACGTCGCATGGCCTCGGTGCCAGGACTGATCGTCCTCGACGATGCCAACGCGGGCTGTCCGGTGGATCCGATGAAGATCACGCTGATCCTGCCGGGCACGGGGGTCGACGGCACCGAGGTCGGCCGCAGGCTCGCGGAGCTGGGTAATGGCCCCGAGGTCGCCGATCTCGACACCGTCGTGTTCACCGCCAGCGTTGCGGACGAGCCCGAATGGATCGGGCAGTTCACCGATCTGCTCATCGACATGATCGAGACCATGCGGCAGCCTGCCCGGCCCATGGCCCCGCTCGCGGTGTGGCGGGTGGAGCCTGAGGTGGTCGTGACGCCGCGCGAGGCCTTCTTCTCCGACCGTCGCCGCATTCCGTTGACCGACGCCGTGGGCGAGGTCAGTGCCGAGCAGTTCTGCCCGTACCCGCCGGGGGTGCCGCTGCTGGCGCCGGGGGAGCGGGTAACCCGGGAGACCGTCGATGCGATTCGTGCGGCCGGCAAGGTCGGTCGCGTTGCGTACAGCAGCGATCCGACACTCGAGACCATCGAGGTCATTGACGAGATCTGAGTGCACGAGGGGTGAGGATGACGATATGGACTCCGCCTTCGACGCCCACGCGATCGACATCGCCCTCGAACCGCTGCCGGTCGATCAGTGCCCCGACGGGCCGGTCTCGACCGGACTTGCGGTGCTCGCCCGCACCGACGCCTACGAGGTGGGCGTGTGGGAGCACACGGCCGGACGGTCCACCGACATCGAGACCGATGAGGTGTTCGTCGTGATCTCCGGCTCGGGGCGCGTGCTGCTGGAGAACGGCGACGTGCTGGATCTCGCGCCGGGAACGGTAGGCGTGCTGTACGCCGGCACCCGCACCACCTGGGTGATCGACGAACCGCTGCGCAAGGTGTGGATCGTCGAGCGGTAGGGCACCGTCGACGTCTGCGTCGACGTCAGGGCCGATTTCAGGGCGTCGCGAGTGCGTCCAGCTCAGCGATCGCCTCTGAATCCAGATGAATGGCGATGCTCGCGCAGTTCTCCTCGAGGTGCGCGATCGATCCGGTGCCGGGGATCGGCAGCATCACCGGTGAGCGCTGCAGCAGCCATGCCAGCGCCACCTGTCCGGGCGTTGCCCCCACGCGATCGGCGATCTGACGCACGGCGCTCTCCGGGGTGGCCAGATGACGACCGCCAAGGGGGAACCACGGGATGAAGCCGATGCCCTCCCGGTCGGAGTAGTTCAGCAGTTCTTCGGCGCTGCGATCCGCCACGTTGTACATGTTCTGCACGGTGACGACGTCGAAGTGCTTGCGCGCTGACTCGACGTCGGCGACCGTCACCTCGGACAGTCCGATATGGCGGATGAGGCCCTCGCGCTGGAACTCGGCGATGACGCCGAACTGCTCGTCCGCCGGCACGTGGGGGTCGATGCGATGCAACTGCCACAGGTCAATCCGCTCGACTCCCAGACGACGCAGGGACATCTGCACGCACTGCCGCAGATATGCCGGACGGCCCACCGGCTCCCACGCGTCCGGACCCTGCCGCGTCAGTCCGCCCTTGGTTGCGATGAGGATGCCGTCGTAGGGGAACAGGGCCTCGCGGATCAGGTCCTCGCTGACGTCAGGACCGTAGGCGTCGGCGGTGTCGATCAGGTCGACACCGAGCTCCACCGCCCTGCGCAGCACGGCGATCGCTGTGTCGTGGTCGGCGGGTGGACCCCAGATGCCGGCGCCGGTGATGCGCATCGCGCCGAAACCGAGGCGATTGACCGTCAGCGGATCGGTCGACTGGGCAGCGAGGGTGAATGTTGATCCGGAGGAGGCCATGCCCCTATTCAAGCGTGCTGTCTCCTGCGCCTCGCGTCGTCACCCCTGGACGGGAGGGCAAGCGAGTGAACGGTGAAACAATCGAGCCGTGTCCGACATCGTGCAGGCCATCCTTGACAGCTACAGACGTCGAGTCGGCTCGGAGCTCATTCCCCGCAGCGGCGATGCCAGAGCAGACGCAGGGCTCCTTGATCAGTTCGAGGGTGTGGTTCTGAGCCACGATGGTGGGGACGATCCGGTGTTCGTCTACGCCAATGCGGCTGCTGCGTCGCTCTGGCGCATGCCGATCGATGAACTCATCGGAATGCCCTCTCGATTGTCGGCTCCGCCCGAGCACCGGCAGTCCCGTGCCTCGATGCTCGCCGATGCCGCAGCATCTGGCCTGCTCACGGACTACAGCGGTGAACGCATTGCCAGGGACGGAAGACGATTCGTGATCAGCGACGCCACCCTGTGGACGGTCGACTATGCCGGACGACCAGGTCAGGCCGTGGTGTTCTGGGAGTGGACGTCAGGGCCTGCGAACTAGAAGACGAGGCCCTCGGGGGCGGGGCTCTCGCTGGCGGCACCGGCATGAGTGATAACCGAACTCCTCGTTTCGGGAATGTTGGCCTTCACAGGATCGACTCTTAGTGTCGGAGGCGTGACGGCTGAGGTAGTGGTCGCGCACGGTTTGCCGTGGACCGCCTGCCGAGAGTTGAGTGATCATGACGTTCGCTTCCAGGACTCGCACCCGCGCCCTCGTGCTGGGCACTGCGCTTGGAGCGCTGCTGTCGATGACGACCATTCCGGCTCAGGCGGCGGAACCCGGTGACACAGATGCGCTCACGCTGATCCAGGAGAACGTTGGTGGTGGCGGAGTATTCACCGTCACGGGAGAGAGCAATCCGGCAACCGACCCGCAGCGAGTGCAGCAGGCCGTCACCGACGCAGTACGCGCTGGCAACGGCACCGTTCAACTCATCGGTGCGTTCGATTTCGGTGACTGCTCGCTCTGCGTGGTGATTCCCGGGCCCGTGACGATCAGCGGCACGGGGGATCCGTCGGTGTCCGAGATCTCGAGTTCCCCGACCACGGTCATCACAACGACGGGCTCGGCTCCGATGGCGGTTCTCGACACGGGTGGGCCCTTCGGCAACATCACCATTGAGCGAATCTGGTTCAAGGGTGCCCAGACCCTCGCAGTGCTGATGTTGCAGGTTCGGGGCACGTTCAACTTCGTCCACAACCGTGTCTCCGACGTCGCCCCAGGTAACGAGTTCCGCTTCGCGGTCGCGGGTGCCGCCTACGGGCCAGTCGCGCCGGCTGACTCCGCTGCCATCACGGCCGCGTTCACAAGACTGGGAACGCAGGATGGACCCCGACTTACGGGAGGCGTGATCTTCGACAGCAACTACATCGACAACAACCTTCCGATGCAGTCTGGCGACGACAACGGTTTCGCCTTCGCCCAGTGCCACCTCTCGCGCATACAGATAACGAACAATGTGATCCGTGCAGGGGAGGCCGTGGAGATCGAAGGCTGCCGAGGTCCTGGCGCCGTCTACATCGTGGCGAGGAACCGGATCGTTCAGACGGACGTTCGATCGAATCTCGCCATTCTGACCAACACGCCAGGGTTCGCTCGACACGGCGGGCATCCGGCAGCCATCAAGCCCCTGGACTCGGAGGCAGCCCTCGTGGTCGTGCGTGACAACCAGGTCGACATGCGCAAGGCGCATCGCACGGCGGTCTGCATCCTGACGGGCAACAGCAACGACGAGAGCACCACACTGATCGAGAACAACACGTGTGTCATGGGAGGGCAGTTCGCGGCCATTCTCGGAGGATGGGCTGGCACGCCCAATTTCTTCGGCCCCTCGTACATGCAGAACGCATCCATTCGGAACAACCGATTTGTTGGGCGCGCGCACGTGGGTCTCGGGCTGATGAACTTCACCTACCTGAAGAACGCCGACATGACCCTGATCAACAAGGGTCATGACAATGTGTTCTACAACAATGACGTCCGCGCCTTCAGGACGTCCAAGGCCGCCATCTACCTGAGCGCCCTCACCCGCGACAACATCGTCATCGATGACCTTCGCGGCAGAGTCGTGAATCGCGGAATCCAGAACTCGATCGACACTCGTCCCTACTCACGTACTGATCTGGAGCGCTCATGAATCCTGACGCCGACATGCCCGAGACGGCCGGCCTCTCCCGACGCCGGATGCTCCAGATGCTGGGAGCCACGGCCGGTGCTGCGGCCCTGGTGGGCGCTGGCGCACGGGAGGCATCTGCCCTACCCCCGCTCCTGCCGTTCAAGCCACGCGGAAGGCTCAAGCGCCGCCCCAACTTCCTCGTCATCGTGGTCGACGAGATGCGCTACGCACCCATCTACGAGTCCGCTGAGCTTCAGCAGTGGCGCAAGCGCGGCCTGCGCAACATCAACTCCCTGAGCGATAACGGCCTCAGCTTCGTCAATCACCACATCATGGCGGCCGCGTGCGCGCCGAGCCGGGCGTCGATCTTCACCGGCCAGTACCCCTCACTCCACGGAGTCACGCAGACATCCGGCGCGGCGAAGAGCGCCATTGAGGAGGACCTCTACTGGCTCGACCCCACGGGCGTGCCGACCATGGGTCACTACTTCCGGGCGGCGGGATACGAGACCTACTACAAGGGCAAGTGGCACGTCAGTGATGCGGATCTCTATGAGCCGGGAACGTACAACGCAGTCGCGACGTACGACGACTCAGGCAATCCCCTCCCGGCCATGGAGGACATCTACCTCGAGGCCAATCGACTCGCTCCCTACGGATTCGACGGCTGGGTGGGGCCTGAACCGCACGGCAAGGATCCCCTGAACTCGGCGTCGTCCGGGCCTGGTGGAAAGGGACGGGACGCGGTCTACAGTCGGCAGGCCGTCGATCAGCTCGGCCGACTTCGCGCATCGGCACGGCCCTGGCTGCTCGTCACGTCCTTCGTCGATCCGCACGACATCACCCTGTGGGGAAATCTGACACTCGCATCTCCGGCCTACTACCTGGCCCGTCAGCTGGAGGGATCGACTGTCCCGCTGCGCATGTTCGATGATCGCTATCGAGTCTCGAGCGACGAGGACCTCAGCACCAAGCCCTCGGCCCAGGCCAGTTACCGCGAGGTCTACCAGAACGCCTTCCAGTCGACAGAGAACGGCAGCGCCTACCATCGGTTCTACTACCAGCTTCAGGCCAACGTGGACGCCCAGATCGGCAAGGTGCTCAGTGCTCTTGACTCAGGCGGACCCGGAATGAGGCGTGACACGGTTGTCATCTTCATGTCCGATCACGGAGAACTGCTGGGCGCGCATGGCGGACTCTTCCAGAAGTGGCATCAGGCATACGACGAGGTGCTTCGAGTGCCCTTCGTTATCCATAATCCCGAGCTCTTCCCTGTGTCGCAGTCCACCGACGCACTCACGTCGCACGCGGACCTGCTGCCGACGATGCTCGGACTGGCCGGCGTCAACACCCGGGCGGTGCAGCGTCGTCTCCGGCAGACTCACACGGAGGTCCGAGACCTTGTTGGTCGGGACCTGACGCCGTTGCTCCTGGGCGAGGATTCTGCAGCCAGATACAACACTCCCCAGTACTTCATGACCGAGGACGAGCCCACTCGAGGCAGTGATCAGATCGCCTTCGACGGCACGATGTTCCATGCCGTGGCGCAGCCGAACCACATTGAGACCGTCATCGCGAAACTGCCGACCGGACCGGGCGGAACCCTCGAGCAGTGGAAACTCAGTCGCTACTTCGACAATCCGGATTTCTGGAGCAACCCGGGGCGGAAGGATGTCACCACCCACATTGACGGCCAGGTCAACGAGGACGGTCCGCACGCGGCCACGACGACAGTCAAGCGCCTGCCGGTCGTGGAGGAGTTCGAGGTCTACAACGTGAGCCAGGATCCCACGGAACTCAACAATCTGGCCGGCCACCCAGGCCACGCGGCGACGGTGGCCGCCCTCGGTGCACTCCTCGTCGAGCAGCGTCGACAGAAGCGCATTTCGCCCAACAATCGGCCGCGACTGCCGCAGATTGACGCGGGCATCGGGGTCTAGGTGGCGGCCATGAGGCCTGCCACACACCGGCCTGTTCACCGGTGACATGGCTTGGGATGCACCCAGACTGGTCGTGGTGGCCCCGGCAGGATTCGAACCTGCGACGCACGGTTTAGGAAACCGTTTCATGACTGAGAAGACAAGTCCCCACACGCTGGAAAAGTGTTGATGCTGTAGGAAATTCCAACATCGTGTGCCAGGCAGTGGCAACGAGTGTTGCCAACAGATAGCCAACAAGTGAGCGCTTTGTCCGCCAGGCTCAGACAGAGGCAATCATGCGGGTGCACGGTGGTTGGACTCCGCCAGCCTTCGGGCACGACTAACAGGCCGTAGATGAGGCTTTTCGGTACTCGTCGCCGGCACGGAAGGCCACTCTTATGGGCTCAGCAGGCACCCGGGGATGTTAAGAATGAACGATCCCCGTGGACGTCAAGCCCCCGAAATATTCTTCCGCTATCGGTGAGCCGCTGTACGGCTTCTTTGGTCCGAAATGGGTGACCCCAGGCTTATTAAGTTGTCGTCGCTGGTCTACTGAATGTCCCCACCGCGAATTTACCTGGTATTCCTTATTGGCTCACGAAGAGCCAAAGAGGGATGTACCACTTCCGGTGCCGTCAACGGTCTGATCGTCGGTCTCGTCTCGATCATTGCTCGACCGCGTGCCCTTACAACCGTTCGATAGTGCACACGAAGCCGTACGCTAGGCCATTACAACCGATAGCCGAGCTCCCGAGCCTGTCGCCTTCAATTCCCACGTCTGGCTCACGCTGTCCAACAGAGAAGAGCCCAGACCGAGGTTCCCTGAGCCAGGCCCGCTGCCATTGTCTTCAATAACGACGACGACGTCACCACCGGACGCACTGCCCTCTTGGCCCTCTGCCACTCGCACAGAGATCTCCTTCGCCCCTCCGTGCCGGATCGCGTTGCTCAGACCTTCCTCGACAACCCGGCCAACATCGCGCGCGCGTCGTCCTGACATGACGGCGATCTGTGGATCAAGGTCAACTCCGATCGAACACAACCCTTGCCACAGTCCCACCTTGCGCTGCACTTCCTCAGCAACGGTCGTTTCTGCTCGATCGTCACTTTGCATGGGTGCTCGCAATATTTGCTGCGCCTCGTGCAAGGCAACTCGATATGCCTCTGCGTCCTGTGACTCCGCAGCCTGCTCGATCGCCACCGCGCAGGCAATGAGTCGCGTCTGCACTGTGCCGTGCAAGATTCGAGCTGACTCCCGCGCGAGCTGAGCCGCCTGACGACTGGTGGTCATCAACTGGACAGCTTCACGGTCGATGTCCGCCTGAAAAGTACGCGCGACATCATGGCGGTGGGTTCGGATGGATCCGATACTCGATGTCACCAAGATGGCGATGGTTCCCAGTACAAAGCCAACGACGAATTCGAGCCATGTGTATCGGGTTCCAGCAGCTTCGCGGACCGGAAAGTTCACCAATCCCAGGCTCATCGCGATGACGATGGTCGTGATGAATATCGCCGCATGATGCTGAGGCTTTCGCTTCATCACAATGTTGGCGCCTCCCAGGAGCACGAAGATCACCACGATCGCGCCAGCGATACTCAATGTTCCTTGCACCAAGCCATACGTCGCAATTTCATCAACGAGCCCCGTCAGTGTCACTATCGATAGCAGCAGCGGTTGGAAAGGTTGCTTGGTTACGACGTTACGTAGCACCCACCGAAATCCGATCGGCCGTGACTGCGCAGCTGTGCTCGCCCACAGGCGCCGGCTCAGCGGTTTCACGGTGTTGTTGGCCGCCGAGCGCAACTCACCAGCAATTGCTTCCCAGCCGTCATCGGTAACAGCGCGCTCTTGGTCAATAAGGCGCTCTTCAATGCTTACCCGTGCCGGTGCCAACACATCGTCGATATCTGAGTTCAAGGCCAATTGCAGGCGTTCGTTGATACCGACCACGTCCTGACGCATCGTGTTGACGGCTATCGCCTCGTCTAGCAGTCGCTCACGACGCTCACGCTCCGCTACCCAGCTGTTCACAAAAACGACCAAGGCTGTCCCGCCGATGCCAACGGTCAGGACGAAGGTGAGCACGATTAGTGCAGGGCTTAGTCGCGAGTTGAGGCCGAAGGCTTCAATGCTGGCAGCCAGCATTACGCCGAAAACAATTCCGAAAATGACCGAACTTGTGAGCCCTGTCTTGAAGGATTGTGCGTCTGATCCACTACGACGTACGCGGATTTTTGTGTAGACGCGGATGAGGATTGTGATGATCAATGCAGGGATACCTGCGGCCAATATCCAGGCGAGTGCGTTCTCTTTTGAGATGACCGGTGCATCGAGCAATACTCCGGCCAGAAAAAATACGGTGAAAATGCCGAGCGCGGCAAGCGCGTCCTTAGTTGCGGCGTTCACCGCTACTACCCGTGATGCGGTTATACGCCTGGGCCAGCAGCACCCGGGTGTTGCCTTCCTTGCCGGCGTCAATATCGAGTTGCTTCGTCAGCCGTGAGATGGCCCGGTTGACCGCATCGTCGGTGATGGATCGCCTGCGCGCGATCTCCGCATTACTGAATCCGCCGGCCACAAGCCGCAGGATCTCCCACTGACTCTCACTGAGCGGTGTTCCCCGGCGCGCAGAGGCGTCGTTGGCCAACGGATCAGCGAGCGCGCTGGAAATCGCGTCGTCCAGGATCTGCCGATCCTTCACCTCCCCCTTGACCACATACCGCGTGCCCGGCGGTGGTTCACGATGCTGACCCATCCACGTCGGATGGCCGTAGGA
>Ga0255755_1000005_pt1 | contig 210422 bp, 198 predicted proteins | sample 011ome_18_FD_179955 | JGI IMG/M metagenome (GOLD analysis project Ga0255755, IMG submission 179955) | Coastal salt marsh microbial communities from the Groves Creek Marsh, Skidaway Island, Georgia - 011501BT metaG (version 2) | ecosystem: Environmental > Aquatic > Marine > Intertidal zone >... | reverse complement strand
AAGTTGTGGTTTTTCTAAGAAAAAAAAAGTAACTTCGCTACTCATATCTTTTAAAACACAGGATCAATGTTCAATTCTTTTGGAAACTTATTAAAACTTACAACTTTTGGAGAATCTCACGGAATTGCTATTGGGGGAATTATTGATGGATTTCCAGCTGGAATGAAAGTTGATTTTGAAGCGATTCAAAAAGAATTAGATAGACGTAAACCTGGACAATCAGTCATAGTAACTCAACGTAAAGAACCCGATACCGTTCAATTTTTATCAGGCATATTTGAAGGCGTTACAACTGGAACCGCCATTGGATTTCAAATTCAGAATACCAATCAAAAATCAAAAGACTATTCTCACAACACCAATATTTATAGACCATCACACGCAGATTTTACCTATGATAAAAAGTATGGAACTCGAGATTTTCGTGGTGGCGGAAGAACATCTGCAAGAGAAACTGCCAATTGGGTAGTTGCTGGGGCATTAGCAAAACAATTGATTGCTCATATCAACATCAATGCGTTTACATCATCAGTTGGAGATATTTTTCTAGATAAACCGTATCAAGAATTAGATTTCACTAAAACCGATTCTAATATTGTTCGTTGCCCGGATGCCGTTTCAGCAGAAAAAATGATTTCTAAAATCAAGGAAATAAAAAAACAAGGCGACACTATTGGTGGAACCATTACCTGTGTAGCACAAAATGTTCCGGTAGGTTTAGGAGAACCTATTTTTCATAAACTGCATGCAGAATTAGGAAAAGCAATGCTATCTATCAATGCCGTAAAGGGATTTGAGTTTGGTAGTGGTTTTTGTGGTGCCAAAATGCTAGGAAGTGAACACAACGATGTTTTTAATGCAGAAGGTAAAACAGAAAGTAATTTGTCTGGTGGGATTCAAGGTGGAATTAGCAACGGAATGGATATTTATTTTCGATTAGCTTTTAAACCTGTTGCCACTATTATGAAAAATCAACAGACCATAGATTCTGATGGAAATTTGACAGAAATTCACGGTAAAGGAAGACACGATCCTTGTGTGGTTCCGAGAGCAATTCCTATCGTTGAAGCTTTAACTGCTTTGGTGTTGGCTGATTTTTATTTAATAGATAAAACTAGAAAAATATAAAATCCTTTTTATTTTGGATCTACAATAATCAATCATAAAAAAAACCGAAACGTAGATATTTCGGTTTTTTTTAATTTATGCTTCCCCAGTAGGTCCAAAGTTCATTGGAATTGGTGGTTGCTCGTAATCTTTAATTTCTCCATGTGCTTGTTCAAACCGATTTACATTGTCGAGCAATGCTTTGGTTAATCTTTTGGCATGTTGCGGAGTTAAAATAATTCTAGATTTTACTTTTGCTTTAGGAACTCCAGGCATTACATTGATAAAATCAACAATAAATTCTGATACCGAGTGATTGATGATTGCTAAATTAGAATAGGTTCCGTCTGCCACATTTTCATCTAATTCTATGTTTAATTGTTGTCCTTGTTCGTTGTTATTATCTTCCATTTGAATAGCATTAAAAAAGCCTACAAATTAATTTGTAGGCTTTGTATTTATTTATAGATTTTCTTCCATTTCATCCTTCGGACCTACAATGATATGATCATATTTTCTCATACCTGTACCTGCCGGAATTCTCTTACCAACAATTACATTTTCTTTCAATCCTTCTAAGGTATCTATTTTACCATTAACGGCTGCTTCATTCAACACTTTCGTAGTTTCCTGGAACGATGCCGCAGAGATAAACGATTTAGTTTGAAGCGAAGCTCTTGTAATACCTTGCAACACTTGTTCTGCTGTTGCTGGTTGAGCATCTCTTGCTATCGCTAAATTCTGATCATTTCTACGTAAAATAGAGTTTTCATCTCTTAACTGACGTGAAGTAATGATTTGACCTGCTTTTAAATTTTCAGAATCTCCTGCATCTTCAACAACTTTCATTCCGTATATAGCGTCATTTTCTTCGATAAAGTCGTTTTTATGAACTAATTGATTTTCTAAGAATAATGTATCTCCAGAATCAATAATTCTAACTTTACGCATCATTTGACGTACTACAACCTCAAAGTGTTTGTCGTTAATTTTTACCCCTTGTAAACGATATACTTCTTGAATTTCGTTTACTAAGTATTCTTGCACCGCTGAAGGTCCTTGAATATTCAAAATATCAATTGGAGTAACAGCTCCATCAGACAATGGCATTCCTGCTTTAATAAAATCATTTTCTTGTACTAAAATCTGGTTAGACAACTTGATTAAGTATTTTCTAACATCACCCGTTTTAGACTCAACAATAATTTCTCTATTACCACGCTTAATTTTTCCGAAAGAAACAACACCATCAATTTCAGCAACTACTGCTGGATTTGAAGGATTACGAGCTTCGAATAATTCAGTTACACGAGGTAAACCTCCTGTAATATCTCCCGCTTTACCAGATTTACGTGGAATCTTAACTAAGATTTTACCAGACTCAACAGCTTCTCCATTGTCTATCATTAAGTGTGCTCCAACAGGTAAACTATAAGAACGCAATGCATTACCATCTTTATCTTCAATAATTAAAGAAGGAATAATTTTCTTGTTCTTAGAATCTGTAATTACTTTTTCTTGGAAACCTGTTTGCTCATCGATTTCTACAGAATAGTTAATTCCTTGTTCTAAATCATCAAAACGAACTTTACCTCCAAATTCAGAAACGATAACTCCGTTAAATGGATCCCATTGACAAATTACATCACCTTTTTTAATGGTTTTTCTGTCCATATCAAAAATGGTAGAACCATAAGGAATGTTATTTGTGCTTAATGTAATTCCAGTTTTTTTATCAACAACTTTAATCTCTGCTGTTCTAGAAATTACAATATCAATTACTTCTCCACTTGCATCTTTACCTTTTACAGTACGTAAATCTTCAATTACAACATTACCTTCAAAGTTTGCTATTAATTTATTGTCTTCAGAAATGTTTCCAGCAACACCCCCAACGTGGAACGTTCTTAATGTTAACTGTGTACCAGGCTCTCCAATAGATTGCGCTGCAATTACACCAACTGCTTCTCCAATTTGAACTTTGTTACGAGTAGATAAACTCTGTCCGTAACACTTTGCACAAATACCTCTACTAGACTCACATGTTAAAGCAGAACGTACTTGAACTCTATCAATTCCTGTTGCTTCAATAGCATCTGCTACATAAGAAGAAATTTCTTCACCAGCTGTTACTAATAATTCATCAGTTAATGGAGCATATACATTTTGTAAAGAAACACGTCCTTCAATTCTTTCAGATAATGACTCAACAATCTCATCGTTTTTCTTTAATGGCATAACTTCTAAACCTCTTAAAGTACCACAATCTTCTTCGTTGATAATTACATCTTGAGAAACATCTACCAAACGACGCGTTAAATAACCTGCATCGGCTGTTTTTAATGCTGTATCGGCTAATCCTTTACGAGCACCGTGAGTAGAGATAAAGTATTCTAAAATTGATAGTCCTTCCTTAAAGTTAGAAAGAATTGGATTTTCAATAATTTCTCCACCACCTGCAGTAGATTTTTTAGGTTTTGCCATCAATCCACGCATCCCTGTTAACTGACGGATTTGTTCTTTAGAACCCCTCGCACCAGAATCCAACATCATGTAAACTGAGTTAAAACCTTGCTGATCTTCACGCAAACGTTTCATAGATAATTCTGTCAATCTGTTGTTCGTAGAACCCCAAATGTCAATTACCTGATTGTAACGTTCTTTATTTGTTAACATTCCCATGTTATAGTTTGCAATAATTACATCTACTTCTTCATTAGCTTCTGCAATCATTGTTGCTTTTTCCTCAGGAATAATGATATCACCTAAACTAAATGACAATCCTCCTTGGAATGCAAACTTATATCCCATATTCTTGATATTATCTAAAAATTCTCCTGTAGTAGGAATATCAGTAGCTTTTAAAATTCCACCAATAATTCCACGTAAGTTCTTTTTAGTTAATACCTCATTAATATATCCTGCTGCTGGAGGAACAACTTCATTAAATAAAACTCTACCAACAGTAGTTTTTATAATTTTAGTTACTTGTTCTCCATTTTCTCCTAAATCTTGCGTTCTTACTTTAATTCCAGCATTTAAGTCAACCATTTCTTCATTAAAAGCAATGTTTACTTCTTCTGGTGAGTAAAAAGTTAATCCTTCTCCTTTAATTTTAACTTCTGGAGTAGAAATTCTTTCTTTAGTCATATAGTACAATCCTAGTACCATATCCTGAGAAGGAACTGTTACTGGAGCACCATTTGCTGGGTTTAAGATATTATGAGAAGCCAACATTAATAATTGTGCTTCTAAAATAGCCTCTGGACCTAATGGTAAATGTACCGCCATCTGGTCACCATCAAAATCGGCGTTAAATGCCGTACACACTAATGGGTGTAATTGAATTGCTTTTCCTTCAATTAATTTTGGTTGAAAAGCTTGGATTCCTAAACGGTGAAGCGTTGGAGCACGGTTTAATAATACAGGATGTCCTTTTAAAACATTCTCTAAAATATCCCATACTACTGGCTCTTTTCTATCGATTATTTTCTTTGCAGATTTTACAGTTTTTACAATTCCTCTTTCAATCAATTTTCTGATTACAAATGGTTTGTAAAGTTCTGCTGCCATATCTTTTGGGATACCACATTCAGATAACTTTAATTCTGGCCCAACAACAATTACAGAACGTGCAGAATAATCAACACGTTTCCCTAATAAGTTTTGACGAAAACGACCTTGTTTCCCTTTTAATGAATCAGATAAAGATTTTAAAGGTCTGTTAGATTCTGTTTTAACTGCTGATGATTTACGCGTGTTGTCAAATAATGAATCTACAGATTCTTGCAACATACGTTTTTCATTACGTAATATAACTTCAGGAGCTTTAATTTCTACCAATCGTTTTAAACGATTGTTTCTAATAATAACTCTACGATATAAATCGTTTAAATCTGACGTTGCAAAACGACCACCATCTAATGGAACTAATGGACGTAATTCTGGTGGAATCACCGGAACTACTTTCATAATCATCCATTCTGGTTTGTTTTCTCTATCTTTATTAGAGTCTCTAAATGCTTCAACAACATTTAAACGTTTTAATGCTTCTGTTTTACGTTGTTTAGAAGTCTCTGTATTTGCTTTGTGTCTTAATTCATAAGAAAGTGCATCTAAATCGATACGAGCTAACAAATCAATTAAACATTCAGCTCCCATTTTAGCAATAAACTTATTTGGGTCAGTATCATCTAAATATTGATTTTCTGGCGGAAGTGTTTCTAAAATATCTAGGTATTCTTCTTCTGTTAAGAAATCCATTTTTTGCAATGGTTCTCCTTCAACATTTTTTGCAATACCTGGAGCAATTACTACGTAACGCTCGTAATAGATAATCATATCTAACTTTTTAGATGGCAACCCTAAAAGGTATCCCATTTTGTTAGGTAATGATCTAAAGTACCAGATATGAGCAACAGGAACTACCAAGTTAATGTGTCCTACTCTATCTCTACGTACTTTCTTTTCTGTAACTTCTACACCACATCGGTCACAAACGATTCCTTTGTAACGAATTCTTTTATATTTACCACAAGCACATTCAAAGTCTTTTACAGGACCAAAAATACGCTCACAAAATAAACCATCTCTTTCTGGTTTGTGTGTACGGTAATTAATTGTTTCTGGTTTTAACACCTCTCCTCTAGAAATTTCTAAAATAGATTCTGGAGATGATAATCCAATTGAGATTTTATTAAACTTTTTTACAGTGTACTTCTCGTTTTTTCTTGCCATGGTAATGGATTCGAATTAAAATTGTAAAAATAACCTCTAAGGAGGCTTATAAATATATGATTGTCATCAAGTCTTTCGACTTGATGACATTTCACTGTTTGTTATTCTTCTAATTGAACGTTTAATCCTAAACCTTTCAGTTCGTGCATTAATACGTTAAATGATTCTGGTAAACCAGGTTCTGGCATTTCTTCACCTTTCACAATACTTTCGTATGTTTTGGCTCTACCTAATACATCATCAGATTTTACAGTTAAGATTTCTCTTAAGATACTAGATGCACCATATGCTTCTAGTGCCCAAACTTCCATCTCTCCAAAACGCTGACCTCCAAACTGAGCTTTACCTCCTAATGGCTGTTGTGTAATTAATGAATAAGGACCAATAGAACGCGCGTGCATTTTATCTTCAATCATGTGTCCTAACTTAATCATATAAATTACTCCAACCGTTGCTGGTTGATCAAAACGTTTTCCTGTTCCACCATCATATAAATAGGTATGTCCAAATCTTGGCACACCAGCTTCATCTGTATATGCATTGATTTGATCTAAAGAAGCTCCATCAAAAATTGGTGTTGCATACTTTTTGTCTAATTTTTGGCCAGCCCATCCAAGAACTGTTTCATAAATCTGACCAATATTCATACGTGATGGTACTCCTAATGGATTTAAAACGATATCTACAGGTGTTCCGTCTTCTAAGAAAGGCATGTCTTCTGCTCTTACAATACGAGCAACAATACCTTTATTTCCGTGACGTCCTGCCATTTTATCACCAACTTTTAGTTTACGCTTTTTAGCAATATAAACTTTAGCTAATTTTAAAATACCAGCTGGTAATTCATCTCCTACAGAAATAGTAAACTTCTCACGACGTAAATTACCTTGTAAGTCGTTTACTTTAATTTTATAGTTGTGAACTAATTCTCCAACAGATTTATTTAAATCTTTATCAGTTGTCCAAGACCCTTGTGTTAAATGCGTATAATCTTCAACAGAGTTTAACATTTTTAAGGTAAATTTCTTTCCTTTTGGAAGTACTTCTTCTCCTAAATCATTAAAGACTCCTTGTGAAGTTTTTCCACTAATTAGCGCAAAAAGTTTTTCAACCAATTGATCTTTTAAAATATCAAACTTAGAGACAAAAGAACTTTCTAATGCTACAATAGCATCTTTATCTATTGCTCTCTTCGTTTTATCTTTAACAGCTCTTCTAAATAATTTTTTGTCAATTACTACTCCTCTTAATGATGGAGAAGCTTTTAATGATGCATCTTTTACATCACCCGCTTTATCACCAAAAATAGCACGTAATAATTTTTCTTCTGGAGTTGGATCTGATTCACCTTTTGGAGTAATTTTTCCGATTAAAATATCACCAGGATTTACTTCTGCTCCAATACGAATCATTCCGTTTTCGTCAAGATCTTTTGTAGCTTCTTCAGAAACATTAGGAATATCATTTGTTAACTCTTCAGTTCCTAATTTGGTATCTCTAACATCTAAAGAATACTCATCAATATGAATTGATGTAAAAATATCTTCACGAACTACTTTTTCAGAAATTACAATTGCATCCTCAAAGTTATACCCTTTCCAAGGCATAAAGGCTACTTTCATATTTCTTCCTAAAGCTAATTCTCCTTTTTGTGTTGCATAACCTTCACAAAGAACTTGTCCTTCTGTAACTCTATCCCCTCTTTTGACAATTGGTTTTAAGTTAATACAAGTACCTTGATTGGTTTTTCTAAATTTAATTAAGTTGTATGATACTTCGTCAGAATCAAAACTTACCATTCTTTCTTCTTCAGTTCTATCGTACTTAATTGTAATTTTATTCGCATCTACATATTCTACAACTCCTGCTCCTTCTGCATTGATTAAGATTCTTGAATCTTTTGCAACTCTACGCTCTAAACCAGTACCCACAATTGGAGATTCTGGTCTTAATAATGGAACTGCTTGACGCATCATGTTTGATCCCATTAACGCACGGTTGGCATCATCATGTTCTAAGAAAGGAATTAATGAGGCAGAAATAGAAGCAATTTGATTAGGAGCAACGTCCATATAATCAACTGCATCTGGAGATACTACTGGGAAATCTCCTTCTGCACGAGCAATTACTCTCTCGCTAGTAAAGTTTCCTTTTGCATCAATTTCTAAATTAGATTGTGCTATTTTCTTTCCTTCTTCTTCTTCCGCACTTAAATAAATATGCTCTTGCTTTACATCTACATTTCCATCAACAACTTTTCTATATGGAGTTTCAATAAATCCTAAGTTGTTCACTTTTGCAAATACAGATAAAGATGAAATCAATCCAATATTCGGCCCCTCTGGAGTTTCAATCGGACATAATCTTCCGTAATGTGTATAGTGTACATCACGAACCTCGAACCCAGCTCTTTCTCTAGATAAACCTCCAGGTCCTAATGCAGACAATCTACGTTTATGAGTAATCTCAGCTAATGGATTTGTTTGATCCATAAATTGAGATAATTGATTTGTTCCGAAGAATGAATTAATTACTGATGATAATGTTTTCGCATTGATCAAATCAATAGGTGTAAATACTTCGTTATCACGTACATTCATTCTTTCACGAATTGTACGAGCCATACGAGCTAAACCAACACCAAACTGACTTGCTAATTGCTCACCTACAGTTCTAACACGACGGTTAGATAAGTGATCAATATCATCAACTTCAGCTTTAGAGTTAATCAATTCTATTAAGTACTTGATAATGGTAATAATATCAAGTTTTGTTAATACTTTTTTATCAATTGGTTCATCTAAACCAAGCTTTGTATTCATTCTAAAACGACCAACTTCACCTAAATTGTAACGTTGTTCAGAAAAGAATAATTTATCTATAATACCTCTTGCTGTTTCCTCATCTGGCGGTTCAGCATTACGTAATTGTCTATAGATATGTTCAACAGCCTCTTTTTCAGAGTTTGTTGGGTCTTTTTGTAGCGTATTATGAATGATTGCATAATCTGCCATTTGATTATCTTCTTTGTGCAACAACACTGTTTTTACACCAGATTCGATAATCTCATCGATATAATCTTTCTCTATAATAGTATCTCTATCAAAGATAATTTCATTTCTTTCAATTGAAACAACTTCTCCAGTATCTTCATCAACGAAATCTTCATGCCAAGTTTTTAATACTCTGGCTGCTAATTTACGTCCTAACACTTTTTTTAATCCTGCTTTAGAAACTTTAATTTCTTCAGCTAAATCAAAAATTTCTAAGATATCTTTATCTCTTTCGAAACCGATTGCTCTAAATAGCGTTGTTACTGGTAATTTTTTCTTTCTATCAATATAAGCATACATTACTTGATTGATATCTGTTGCAAATTCTATCCAAGATCCTTTAAATGGAATTACTCTAGCAGAGTATAACTTGGTTCCGTTTGCGTGGAATGATTGTCCGAAGAATACACCAGGAGATCTGTGTAATTGAGAAACTACAACTCTTTCTGCTCCATTAATTACGAATGTACCAGAGTTTGTCATGTAAGGAATAGTTCCTAAATAAACATCTTGTACAATAGTTTCGAAATCTTCGTGTTCTGGATCTGTACAGTATAATTTTAAACGTGCTTTAAGAGGAACACTATGTGTTAAACCTCTTTCAATACATTCTTGAATGCTATATCTTGGAGGGTCTACAAAGTAGTCTAAGAATTCTAACACAAAATTATTACGTGTATCTGTAATTGGAAAATTATCCATGAAAGTTTTATACAAACCTTCTTCACCACGCTCCTCAGCTTTTGTTTGTAATTGGAAAAAATCTTGAAATGATTTTACTTGAATATCCAAAAAATCTGGATAATCAGCTCCCAATTTTGCCGATGCGAAGTTTATTCTTTCAGTAGTGTTTTTCGTTGTCAAAAGAGAAATTTTTTTAATTAAAATCGATGTAAAAATATAAAACGAATATATACACAAAATGGTTTAGGTCTAAGAACGCTTGTTCTAAAGACCTAAACCTAAGTTTGTTTAAGCTATTACAGCTTATTTAAGCTCAACCTCAGCTCCTGCTTCTTCTAAAGATGCTTTAAGCCCTTCAGCTTCGTCTTTAGAGATACCTTCTTTGATTGGTGCTGGTGCACTATCAACGATACCTTTAGCTTCTTTTAATCCTAATCCAGTTAATTCTTTAACTAGTTTTACAACTGCTAATTTAGATTGTCCTGCTGCTGTTAAGATTACATCGAATTCTGTTTGCTCACCAGCTCCACCTTCAGCACCACCTGCTGATGGTCCTGCTACTGCTACTGCAGCTGCTGCTGGCTCAATACCATATTCGTTTTTTAAAATAGTAGCTAAGTCATTAACTTCTTTTACTGTTAAGTTAACTAATTGCTCTGCGAAATCTTTTAAATCTGCCATTTTAATTGTTTTTAAAAATTTTATTTATTATAGTTTATTAGTGCGCGTAATTATTTTTCTGATAGTGTAGTTAAAATACCTGATATTTTTTGACCACCTGATTGCAATGCTGAAATAACATTTTTAGCTGGTGACTGTAATAAGGTAATAATATCTCCAATAAGTTCTTCTTTAGACTTAATGTTTACTAAGGCATCTAATTGGTCATCACCAAGATAGATTGCTTCTTCAACAAAAGCTCCTTTTAACAAAGGCTTGTTTGACTTTTTTCTGAACTCTTTGATTACTTTAGCTGGCGCGTTTCCTGCTTCAGCAATCATAATAGAAGTATTTCCTTTTAATATACTAGGTAATTCTCCGAAATCTTTATCAGATGCTTCCATTGCTTTTGAAAGCAATGTATTTTTAACAACTGCTAGTTTTACATTTGCTTTAAAACATGCTCTTCTTAAATTAGAAGTAGCTAAAGCATTTAAACCTGAAATATCTGCTAAATAGATAATATTTGTATCTGCTAGCTTAGCTGTTAAATCTTGGATTACTTGTGATTTTTCTTCTCTTGTCATAATTTCTAAGATTAAACTGCTTTTACTTCAACTGCAACACTAGGGCTCATTGTACTAGACATGAATACACTTTTAATGTATGTACCTTTAGCTGTAGTAGGTTTCAATTTAACAATTGTTTGAATTAATTCATTTGCATTATCTGCAATTTTATCAGCGTCGAATGATGTTTTACCAATGGCTGCGTGTACAATACCAGTTTTATCAACTTTAAAGTCAATTTTACCAGCTTTTACATCTGCAACAGCTTTAGCAACATCCATTGTTACTGTACCTGTTTTTGGGTTTGGCATTAAACCTCTTGGTCCTAGAACACGACCTAAAGGACCTAATTTCCCCATAACACTTGGCATAGTAATAATTACATCAACATCTGTCCATCCTCCTTTAATTTTTTGAAGGTACTCATCTAATCCAACATAATCTGCACCAGCTTCTGTAGCTTCGGCTTCTTTATCTGGAGTAACCAATGCTAAAACCTTTACATCTTTTCCAGTTCCATGAGGTAATGTTACAACACCACGAACCATTTGATTTGCTTTACGAGGATCTACTCCTAAACGTATTGCTAAATCAACAGATGCATCAAATTTTACATTTGTTATTTCTTTAATTAAAGCAGAAGCTTCACTTAGGTTATAAGTTTTTGTATTATCTAACTTAGCGTTAGCTTCCTTTTGCTTTTTTGTTAATTTTGCCATTTTGAATAACCGTTATTAAAGTTTAAGCTGGAGCGTTTCCTGTTACTGTTAATCCCATAGAACGAGCTGTTCCTGCAATCATTTTCATTGCTGACTCAACTGTAAATGCATTTAAATCTACCATTTTGTCTTCTGCAATAACTTTAATTTGATCCCAAGAAACTTTAGCTACTTTTCTACGGTTTGGTTCTCCAGAACCTTTCTTAATTTTTGCTGCTTCTAATAATTGTACTGCAGCTGGTGGAGTTTTAACAACAAAGTCAAAAGATTTGTCTTTATACACAGTAATTGCTACTGGTAAAACTTTCCCTTGCTTATCTTGAGTTCTAGCATTAAATTGCTTACAGAACTCCATAATGTTAACTCCGGCAGCACCTAAAGCAGGTCCAACTGGTGGAGAAGGATTTGCTGATCCTCCGCGCACTTGTAATTTAACAACCTTACTTACTTCTTTTGCCATTTTTTAAACTTTAGTTTTAGATTTTTGAATCGTGGAAGCTCATCAAAAATCAATTTCTATTTGTGTAACAATTATGAAATTTTATCTACTTGCATATAGCTCAATTCTAATGGAGTTTTACGTCCAAAGATTTTCACCATAACTTCTAGTTTTCTCTTTTCTTCATTTATCTTTTCAACAGTACCGTCAAAACCATTAAAAGGTCCATCAACAACTTTTACTGTTTCTCCTATAACATAAGGGATAGCAATGTTATCATTTTGCTCTGATAACTCATCTACTTTCCCTAACATTCTATTTACCTCTGATTTTCTTAATGGAACAGGAACTCCTCCTTTTGTCTCACCTAAAAAACCAATAACTCCTGTTACCGATTTAATTACGTGAGGTACTTCTCCTGCTAAATGAGCCTCAACCATGATATAACCAGGAAAATAAACTCTTTCTTTATGAATTTTTTTTCCGTCTCTAATTTGTATAACTTTTTCTTTAGGTACCAGAACTTGATCTACATAATCAGACAAGCCTAATCTTGCAATTTCAGTTTCGATATAAGATTTTACCTTATTCTCTTGACCTCCAATTGCTCTAACTACGTACCACTTTTTAACTGAATCAGCCATAATTAATTATTAAACATGGTAAAAAAGTTATCTAAACCTAATTGAAAAACGTAATCAACAACAAAAACTGCTATTGCAAAAATTATAGTAAACACAGCTACAACTACCGTTGATTTTTGTGCTTCATCTCTAGGTATCCATGTTACATGGTTACTTAATTCTTCAAATGATTCTTTGATATATTTTATCATATTATTAGTTATTTGCACGGGCGGAGAGACTCGAACTCCCGACACCTGGTTTTGGAGACCAGTGCTCTACCAACTGAGCTACGCCCGTAAACACAAGGTGCTAACTCAAATTTTTGAGAAGCACCTTATAATGTTATTAAATGAATTCTAATTAAAGAATCTCAGTTACCTGACCAGCTCCAACTGTTCTACCACCTTCACGGATTGCAAAACGTAAACCTACATTCATTGCAATTGTAGAGTGTAATTCAACTGTAATTGTTAAGTTATCACCTGGCATGACCATTTCTACTCCAGCTGGCAAAGAAATTGTTCCTGTTACATCTGTAGTTCTTACATAGAACTGTGGACGATAGTTGTTATGGAATGGAGTATGACGTCCACCTTCTTCTTTTTTAAGAATATACACCTCAGCTTTGAATTTATCGTGTGGAGTTACAGAACCTGGTTTACAGATTACCATTCCTCTTTTGATTTGATCTTTATCAATACCTCTTAATAAGATACCTGCGTTATCTCCAGCCTCACCTCTATCTAAGATTTGACGGAACATTTCGATACCAGTAATTGTAGAAGTTAATTTTCCTGCTCCCATACCAATAATTTCAACAGGATCTCCTGTATTAGCAATACCAGTTTCGATACGTCCTGTAGCTACAGTTCCACGTCCAGTAATAGAAAATACATCTTCAATAGGCATTAAGAAATCTTTATCTACTTCTCTTAAAGGCTCTTCAATCCAAGTATCACAAGCTTCCATTAATTCTAAAACAGTATCAACCCATTTTTGCTCTCCGTTTAATGCACCTAATGCAGATCCAGAAACAACAGGTCCGTTATCACCATCGTACTCATAGAAAGATAATAAATCTCTAACTTCCATGTCTACTAATTCTAATAACTCTTCATCATCAACCATGTCAACTTTATTTAAGAAAACAACAATTCTAGGAATACCAACCTGGCGTCCTAATAAGATGTGCTCTCTAGTTTGTGGCATTGGTCCGTCTGTTGCAGCTACTACTAAAATAGCTCCATCCATTTGTGCAGCACCAGTTACCATGTTCTTTACGTAATCCGCGTGACCAGGACAGTCAACGTGTGCGTAATGACGATTAGCGGTTTGATACTCTACGTGAGATGTATTAATTGTAATACCTCTTTCTTTTTCTTCTGGAGCATTATCAATTTGATCAAATGATTTTGCTTCTGAGTAACCTGCATCAGCTAGTACTTTTGTAATAGCAGCAGTTAAAGTTGTTTTACCGTGATCTACGTGTCCAATTGTACCAATGTTTAAGTGTGGTTTTGAACGATCAAAAGTTCCTTTTGCCATGATTATTAATTTTTAATTCTTAGTTAAATATATTTAGTTTTATTTTATTCTATTTTATTTGAGCCAGCGACGGGAGTTGAACCCGTGACCTCATCCCTACCAAGGATGCGCTCTACCAACTGAGCTACACCGGCTTAAAATTTTAGAGCGAGAGACCGGGTTCGAACCGGCGACATTCAGCTTGGAAGGCTGACGCTCTACCAACTGAGCTACTCTCGCATTCTATTTTTATCCTTTGTTTTTCAATTGAAAAACTATCGTGGTGAGAGCAGGATTCGAACCTGCGAAGACTTAGTCAGCGGATTTACAGTCCGCCCTCGTTGGCCACTTGAGTATCTCACCATTGTTTCAATGAACGTTTTTTTGTTTTTTTGAGCCGATGAAGGGACTCGAACCCCCGACCTGCTGATTACAAATCAGCTGCTCTAGCCAGCTGAGCTACATCGGCTTATTGCATAAAAAAACAATCCGCTATTTCTAACGGACTGCAAATGTATAAAGTTTTTTTTATTTCTAAAACTTTTTTTAGCTATTTTTTTAATTTTTAAACAGACATAGAACCTCTTAATTTTTCTTTTGATTTTTTAAGCTGTCTTTTTAACGAATCTACACCTATACTTATTCCCTCTTCAAAAGATTTTGTTTCTTTTTTTACCATCAATTCACTGCCGGGAATATTGATTTTAATCTCTGAAATTTTATTCTCTTTATCGCTTGTGTTTTGAACTTTTAAAAACACTTCCGCATCTATAATTTTGTCATGAAATTTAGCTAAACCTTGCACTTTGTCTTCGATGAATTTTAATAAACTTGAATCTGCATTAAAATTAACGGATTGGATAAATACTTTCATATAATTCTACTTTTTATGGCTTCTAGGATGAGCCTGATTGTACACTTGTTTTATCTTTTCTAAACTATTATGTGTATAAACTTGGGTTGATGCCAGACTTGAATGCCCTAGCAGTTCTTTAACCGAGTTTAAATCTGCTCCTTGATTTAGTAAATGAGTTGCAAACGTATGTCTTAAAATATGCGGACTCTTTTTTACTTTTGTAGAAACAATACTAAAGTAATTATTTATAACTCTATAAACAAGTGTTTCGTATATTTTCTTTCCTTTTTCTGTGACAAATAAATAATCAGTATTAGTTGTAATTTTATTTTTAAATGATAGGTATTCTTCAATAGTTTTTATAACAGACGGAATTAAAGGAATTAATCTTTCTTTATTTCTTTTTCCTAAAACTTTAATTGTTTTTGATTGAAAATTTATGGCATTTAATTTTAAATTGATTAACTCTGCTCTTCTCATTCCTGTAGAATAAAAAAGTTCTACAATTAACTTATTTCTAATGGATTTAAAATCACTTTCAACTTCTAATCCATCTATAACTTCATTTATTTCTTTTGAGGTAAACGGAACCTGTACTTTCTTTGCAACTTTAAGTGACTTATGTTTTACAAGTGGATTTGCAGTAATTTGATTTGTTTTTTGTAAAAATTTATAGAACGATTTTAAAGAACTTATTTTTCTATTTATAGAATTGTTTGAAATACCCTCATCAACCAATTTTACAATCCAAGATCTAATTTGACTGTAATGCACATCCTTCAAGTTTTCAGTTTCATATTCATCTTTACAAAACTCAAAAAACGAATGGAGATCATTTTTATAGGCTGTTACTGTATGACTTGAATATTTTCTCTCTAAAACTAAATACTCTAAAAAAGAAGTGATCATTTTTACTTTTTTGTTCTTTTCAAATTTACATATATATCTATTAGCAATGGTATAAAACAAAAAAAAATCCTGTTTTACAAACAGGATTTTATATTGTGATAGTTGATTATGACTAACCTACTTCTTCTTGAGTTTTTAATTTCTGAACATAAGATGCTTTAATGTTTTGAGCTCTTTTAGCAACAGAAGGTTTTGTAAAATGTTTTCTGTTACGTAAGTTCTTCATTGTCTTCGTACGGTCAAATTTTCTTTTGAAACGTTTTAAAGCTCTATCTATATTCTCTCCTTCTTTAACTGGTATAATTAACATATATTGGCACCTCCTTTCATTTGTTCTATCTATTTGTTTTTTTAAATGGACTGCAAAAATACAAAGTTATTTTGATTATTGAACAATTTTATTTAAAAATAAAAAATCACTCTACAATTGAGTGATTTTTAAAAAACTTCTATTCCGTAAATAATTCTAAGTCGCTGACTTATAGTCTTTTTTATCAATGATCATTTTTGCAAATGTGAAAAACATTTTCGCAAAAACGAAATTAAAATCAAATAGTTGCTGGCTTATAGTCTTTTTTGTCGATAATCATTTTTGCGATAATCTCTTTTAAGATTTCAGAAGTTCCGCCACCAATTGGACCTAATCTACTATCTCTTAACATTCTTGCCATCGGATAATCTTCCATATAACCATAACCTCCCAGCAACTGAAGACAATCGTAAATTACAGAATCTGCAATTTTTGTAGATAATAGCTTAGACATGCTTGCTTCTTTTACTACATATTGCCCGTCATTTAATCGCTTTGCTATCGAGTAGTTAAATTCTTTACACATTTCTACTTCACTTGCCATTTCTGCAACCTTATGTCTTAAGGCCTGAAATTTATCTAACGACTTTCCAAAAGCAATTCTTTCTTTCATGTAGCCTAGCGCGTATTCAATAGCATATTCTGCTCTTGCATGTGCATTTACACCCATTATTAAACGCTCTAATGCAAAGTGTTGCATGATGTATGGAAATCCTTTTCCTTCTTCACCCATTAAATTTTCTTCAGAAATCACAACATTATCAAAAGAGATTTCTCCAGTATCTGAAGCTTTCCAACCTAGCTTGTCTAACTTGGTGGCAGAAACACCTTTAGTATTTCTATCTACTAAAAAAATACTAATTCCTTTATTTCCCAATTCTGGCTGTGTCTTAGCAGCAACAACTAGATAATCTGAATACACTCCGTTTGTAATAAACGTTTTTGAGCCATTGATCACATAGGTGTTTCCTTTCTTTTCTGCTGTTGTTCTAATACCTGCAACATCAGAACCAGCAAAAGGCTCTGAAATACACAAACAACCTATTTTATCTCCATGAATACTAGGCAACAAATATTCTTCTTTGATTCTAGCATCTCCTTCTTTTTCTAAGTGTGTCATGGCTAAATAGACATGGGCCCACATTGCAGCAGCAAAACCACCTGAATGAATTCTTTGTAGTTCTTCTAAAAAAATAATTGTATAAAAAATATCAAGTCCTAATCCTCCATTTTCCTCAGAAACATTTAATCCGAAATATCCCATATCTCCAAATTTCTTCCAAATAAAGCGCTCTATAGCACCTTCTTTTTCCCATTTATCTATGTATGGTGATAATTCTTTTTTTAAAAATTCTCTAAAACTTTCTCTAAATGCAATATGCTCTTCTGTAAAGTACATGCTATTCATTCTAAAATCTTTTGTTTATTTATTTAGCTTCCAAATATAGAACTATTCTATCATATTTATCTATTGGAAATCCTTCAATATTTTTTAATTCTTCAATCGATTGTATTTCAGCCACTTCATCTCTAAATTCGAAGATTTTTTTACATAGATCATGCTCTACATAAGGGTTTGAAAGCACTTGTTTAAAAGTAGCCGTGTTTATATTTATTTTTTTAATGATGGGCTTATCAATAATTTTAAATTTATTTAAAATTCTTTGGACTGTAGTTGAATCTATTTTCCAAACTTCTAGTAATTGATTTTGAAATGTAAACCCCTGGAGTCTTTTTCTATAATTAAGTATTCTTTGAGCTAAGTATTTATTAACTCCGGCTATTGCTTGAAAATCATCTACAGTAGCAACATTTATATCTGTAGTACTAAACTTAGAAATCTTCTCTTTATGTGTTGCTTTTTTGACGCTCTTACTTTGTTGTTTAACAACCCAATCTGGAAACTTAAAATAAGGTGAAATTGCATTCAATAAACTATCTGAAACCTGTGTTACTTCTTTAAATTGACTTACAGAATTAATAAATTTATTTTTCTTTCTAAAAGCATGTAATCTATCTATCTCATGAATTGACATTCCTAGTTGAGCACCTTTATAGTCTGTTATGTAATTTGGGTTGAAAGGGAAGGTTTTTGGTTTGCTTTTTTCAATTTCAATTTTCTTTAAGGAATCTATTTTAGCATGTAACGCAATAGATTCATTGGAATCAAAAACAGTATTATCACTTGAAAAATCAACAAAAGAAATTGCTACCTGAAGAATTGCTATTAATAATAGCAAAAAGAAAACCCCATTTCGTTGGCTTTTATTGTACCAGAAATGGGGTTTACTAATTTTCATAAAAAAATTATTTATGCTTTACTTGCTTTTATAGCATCTAAATATCTATTTAACTGTTTCTTAACCACTGGGAATAAGAAATACAATCCAATCATATTAGGGAATACCATTGCAAAAATCATTGCATCTGAGAAATCCCAAATAGATTTCATACTTGCAGCAGCACCAATTACAACAAAAAATAAGAATAAAAACTTATATGTTAAATCAGCTACTCTTCCTCTTCCGAATAAGAATTTCCATGATTGTAATCCGTAATAAGACCAAGAAATCATTGTAGAAACTGCAAATAACACTACTGCTATTGTTAAAAATACATTAGAAAAAGGGATGTATTCTGCAAATGCTTTAGAAGTAATTGCTGCTCCTTCATAGGCTTCTCCATCAATAAATACAGCACCAACACCATCACCACCATATTCAAAAATTGTAGCTCCAGAAGCATCTCCACCAAAGTTAAAAATGATAATTACTAAGGCTGTCATTGTACAAATTACTACGGTATCAATAAACGGCTCTAATAAAGCAACCAACCCTTCTGATGCAGAATATTTTGTTTTTACAGCTGAATGGGCAATTGACGCAGAACCTGCACCAGCTTCATTAGAAAATGCAGCTCTTTTAAATCCTACTAATAATACACCTATAAATCCACCAACTCCAATAGCCGTTGGATTAAAAGCTTCTCTAAAGATTAATGCAAATGCATCATCAATTAACGAGAAATTAGCTCCTAAAATATAGAAACAAGCTAACAAATATAAAACAGCCATAAAAGGAACTATTTTTTCAGTAACCTGAGCAATTCTTTTAATTCCACCAATAATAATGATACCCACTAATACTGCTAATATAATTCCAATAATTGCTCCTGCTGCCGAGCTTTCTAATCCTAATAATTCTTTTAACACAACAGTCGCTTGGTTAGACTGAGCTGCGTTTCCACCACCAAAAGATCCTCCGATACAGAAGATAGCAAAAATAACGGCTGCTATTTTTCCTACCATTTCAAATCCTCTTTCTTTTAATCCTTTTGTAATATAATACATCGGACCTCCATATACTGTTCCATCTTCACCTACATCTCTATATTGAACCCCTAACGTACATTCAACAAATTTTGTTGACATCCCTAGCAGTCCACAAATCACCATCCAAAATGTTGCTCCAGGGCCTCCTAGTGCAATTGCCAATGCAACTCCAGCAATGTTCCCATTACCTACGGTACCAGAAACGGCTGTTGCCAATGCTTGGAAATGTGTTACTTCTCCATCTTTACTTTCATCTTCAATAGTACCTTTAATATCTCCATCAATTGCTAAAGCTGGATCTCCAGCAGAGTGATGATCTAGATCATCGTACTTACCTCTAACAATATTAATGGCTTTCCCAAAAAATCTTATGTTTGGAAATCCAAAATAAATTGTAAAAAACAAAGCACTCCCAACCAAAACAACTAATACAAGCGGAGCTCCAAAAACTGGATAAAAAATTAAACCGCTAAAAAAATTTGCTATTGGGGCAAACGCTTCATCAATCTGTTGATCAAGACCTTTTTCTTGCGCAAATGTTAACATAGGTATTACTAAAAGTAATAACGTAAGAAGTTTTTTCTTCATAATATATTAGTTTATTTAATTTAGTTGACCGCAATATCATAAAAAATTGAGCTTTTGACAACTTTTATACGTTAAAAATGAAGATTAGATTAATTTTTGCTTAAATCTCTGTAAATCTTCTTTAAATGATTTTGGATGAAATTCTAATATTTTGTTTGTCTTCGTTAAATCGAATCCTGTTTTTGCAGGTCTCGATGCAGTTTGATTTAACGTATTTGTGGAAATTGGTTTGATTAGATTTCTATCCAATTGAAAAGTAGTTGCTATTTCTTGCGCAATTTCATAAATACTCAATAACTGATTGCTAGAAATATTAAAAATACCTGTTGCTTTTTTATCTATTGATATTTTACATGCCAAGGCTAAATCCTCTACATAAGTAGGTGCCCTAAATTGATCATCTACAATGGTTATTTGTTTCTTGCTTTCTAATGATTTTTTTACCCAAAGCACAATATTACTCCTAATCATATCATTCACTAAACCATACACTAAAATAGTCCTTAATATGGTGAAATCTATGGATGATTTTTGCAACCACTCTTCTGAAAGTAATTTGGTTTCTCCATAGTAATTTAATGGATTTGGAATATCCTCTTCTGTATAGTTTCCTTTTTTACCATCAAAAATAAAATCTGTAGAAATATGAATTAAATGTGCTTTTATTTCTGCACAGATTGTTGTAAGGTTTTTTACAACATTTACATTTAAATCGTAACAACTTTCTTTATCATTTTCACAGGCATCAACATTTGTCATTGCTGCTGTATTGATAATAAAATCTGGTCTTATTTGTTTTGTTTTTTCTGCTAACAATTGTTTGTTAGTAATATCTATTTCATGATAATCAAAATCAGTTCTTCCACTTCTAATTTCACCTTTAGAAAAACCAACTACTTGATATTTTTCAGTATCCTTTAAAAATAATTCAAGTAAATTTTGACCTAACAATCCATTACTTCCAGTAATAAGAATTTTTATTTTCATTAAAATAAATCTCTTAATTTAACAATTTGTTCCGGCCTTCCTAAAACGATCAATCCTGAATCTGCTAATAATTTTATGGATGCCTCTGGATTAATGATATAATTTCCGTCAGAGGTTTTAAATCCAATAACTGTACAGCCTGTTTTTTTTCTTAAATCTAAATCAAAAATTGTTTTCCCTAAGTATTCTTTTGGTAAATCGTTAACTGCTACTTCTTCTAGATTTGCAGTAGTTTCACCTTCTATCGTTAATCTATCTACAAACTCTATTACGTCTGGAGTAACAACTAAAGAAGCCATATGAGCACCACCTAATTTATCGGGCATAATAACATTGTCTGCACCTGCAATTTTTAATTTACTATATGAAGATTCATTCGATGCTCTACTAATAATTCTACACTCTTTATTTAACTGACTTGCAGTTAAAACCACAAATAAATTATCGGCATCCGAAGGCAAAGCAGTAATTAAATTACGTGCTTTTTCTACTCCTGCTTTTAATAAAACTTCATCTGTTGTTGCATCTCCTTCGATATACAAAAGTCCTTCTTCATCTAAAACACTAATCAGTTCTTTATCTTTTTCTACTACTACAAATTTTTCTTGATAGTTTTTTAGTTTATGAATTGCTTGCATTCCATTTCTCCCATACCCACAAACAATTGTATGATTTTTAAGTTTATCTATTTCTCTTTCCACTTTCTTTCGTTTTAATTGTTTAAAAAATTTTCCACTTGCTAATGCTTCTGTAAAAGCCGAAACTGCATAACCAAATAAAGAGAGACTTGTTAAAATTAAGAATATTGTAAATATTTTTTCAGAATCATCTAATGGATGTACTTCTCTAAACCCAACAGTAGAGATGGTAATTACGGTCATGTAAAGTGCATCAATAAAATTAGAATCGGAAAGCAACATGTACCCTACAACACCAATAGCCTGTATTGATAACAGAAAAAATAATGCTTTATGTAATTTTGACTTTAAGGAAATCATTATAAATCAAAAACAGAACTTCGTTTGGTATATACTAAATCTTTTAATCTTAACACAAAAGCGATGGTTAAATACAATCCAAAAGACAAGCCCACGGTTACAAAGGAAATGTAAATAAAAAACAATCTCACATTTAGTGCTCGCATCCCTAATCGATCTGCTAATCTTGAAGAAACTTCAAATCCGTGGCGCTCAAAATAATGCCTAACATCGTTTATAAAATCCATATAAAAATATTGTTAACGCAAGATAACATTTAAAGATGAATTGCTCTTAGGATTTTAGTAAAAAATAAATTCGTTTGTGTAACTTTGCCTTTTTCCTAAAATTCCCACTTTGAAACAACAAGAATATATTGAAGTTTTTGGCGCAAGAGTACACAATTTAAAAAATATTGATGTAAAAATTCCACGTGAAAAACTAGTTGTTATAACCGGCTTAAGTGGAAGCGGGAAATCTTCATTGGCTTTTGATACTATTTATGCAGAGGGTCAGCGTAGATACATTGAAACTTTTTCTGCATACGCACGTCAATTTTTAGGAGGCCTAGAAAGACCTGATGTTGACAAGATTGATGGACTCTCTCCTGTGATTTCTATCGAACAAAAAACCACTAATAAAAGTCCGCGTTCTACAGTAGGAACCATTACAGAAATTTACGATTTTTTAAGACTCCTTTTTGCCAGAGCTGCAGATGCATACTCTTACAATACCAACGAAAAAATGGTAAGTTATTCAGATGAAAAAATCAAAGAATTAATTCTTACCGATTATCAAAATAAAAAAATTGCTGTTTTAGCTCCCTTAGTAAAATCAAGAAAAGGACATTATAGAGAGTTATTTGAGCAAGTTTCTAAACAAGGATTTATAAAAGTTCGTGTTGATGGAGAAATTATAGAAATAACCAAAGGAATGCGTTTAGATCGGTATAAAACGCACGACATAGAAGTTGTAATCGACAGAATAGCTGTAAACAATTCAGTAGAAAAAAGATTAGAAGAAACGATTAAAACTGCCTTATATACGGGTAATAATATACTAATGGTTATAGATTTAGAAACTAGCAAACCAAGGTTTTTTAGTAGAGACTTAATGTGTCCAACAACCGGAATTGCGTATCCAAGTCCAGAACCAAATACATTTTCATTTAATTCACCAAAAGGCGCTTGTTCTTCGTGTAGCGGACTAGGAATTACTAATGAAGTAAATTTAAATAAAGTAATTCCGGATGATACTGTTTCAATAAAAAATGGTGGAATTTTACCTTTGGGTGAACAAAAAAATAGTTGGATTTTTAAGCAATTACAATTAATTGCAGAACGATACAGTTTTAAACTAAGCGATCCAATTAACAAAATACCAAAAGAAGCAATTGATATCATTTTAAATGGCGGAAACGAAAAATTTAAAATAGAGTCAAAAACAATTGGAGTTACTAGAAATTATGAAATAGATTTTGAAGGTATTATTTCATTCATTACCAGTCAATATAAAAATAGCGAATCTACCTCAATAAAAAGATGGGCTAAAGATTTTATGGATGAAGTTTCTTGTTCTTCATGTCATGGAAATCGCCTTAAAAAAGAAGCCTTGTATTTTAAAATTCTAGGTAAAAATATTAGCGATTTGACTAAAATGGACATCACTGAATTGGCTAACTGGTTTCATCTATTAGAAGAAAAACTTACCAAAAAACAGCAAAAAATTGCTTCCGAAATTTTAAAAGAAATCAAAACCAGAATTCAATTTTTATTGGATGTTGGATTGGATTATTTAAATCTTAATAGAACTTCAAAATCGCTTTCTGGTGGCGAAGCCCAACGCATTCGTTTGGCAACACAAATTGGTTCTCAATTGGTTGGTGTCTTATATATTTTAGACGAACCAAGCATTGGTTTACATCAAAGAGACAATCAAAAATTAATCGATTCTTTACTAAAATTAAGAGATATTGGAAACTCAGTATTGGTTGTTGAGCATGATAGAGACATGATTGAACATGCAGATTTTGTCTTTGATATTGGTCCAGGTGCCGGAAGACATGGTGGAGAAATTGTAAGTGCTGGAACTTTTGAAGAATTAAAACAGCATAACACCTTAACCGCAGATTATTTAACTGGCAAAAAAGAAATTTCGGTTCCTAAAAAAAGAAGGAAAGGAAATGGTAAAAAAATTCAGTTAAGTGGAGCTACAGGAAATAATTTAAAAAACATTTCAGTAGATTTTCCATTAGGAAAAATGATTTGTATTACAGGGGTTTCTGGAAGCGGAAAGTCAACGTTGATTAACGAAACCTTGTACCCTATTTTAAATGCTCACATTTATCGAGGCGTTAAAAAACCAATGCCTTACAAAAGTATCAAAGGGTTAGAACATATCGATAAAGTTATTGACATTGATCAGTCTCCAATTGGAAGGACCCCTCGTTCAAATCCTGCAACTTACACAGGTGTTTTTAGCGAAATAAGAAGTTTGTTTGCTAGAACCCCAGAAGCTTCAATTCGTGGTTATAAACCAGGACGTTTTTCGTTTAATGTTACTGGTGGTAGATGCGAAACTTGTCAAGGAGGAGGAGTTCGAATTATTGAAATGAATTTTTTACCAGATGTTCATGTAGAATGCGAGACCTGTCAAGGAAAACGTTTCAATAGAGAGACTTTAGAAATTAGATATAAAGGAAAATCAATTGCAGATATTTTAGAGATGACTATTGATGATGCAGTTGTTTTTTTCGAAAAACTCCCTAAAATTTATCGAAAAATTAAAACCATAAAAGATGTTGGCTTAGGCTACATAACCCTAGGTCAACAATCTACAACTCTTTCTGGCGGTGAAGCTCAAAGAATTAAACTTGCATCAGAATTGTCTAAAAGAGATACTGGAAACACCTTCTATATTTTAGACGAACCTACAACGGGTTTGCATTTTGAAGACATAAGAGTTTTAATGGATGTTCTAAATAAATTAGCTGATAAAGGAAATACTGTTTTAATAATAGAACACAACTTAGATGTTATAAAATTAGCTGATTATATTATAGATATTGGAATGGAAGGTGGTAAAAATGGTGGAGATATTTTATGCTACGGAACACCAGAAGTAGTTGCCAAACATAAAACTAGCTACACCGCTAAGTTTTTGAAAAAAGAAGTAACTTAGCTTGTTTTTCTTCACAGTTAAATTAACGGTATAAATTACAAAATAAACAAAAATAATGAGCATATGGATTCGAATGAAGATAGAAAAGTAAGAGAAAAGCTAGATCAAAAAACATGGAATGAAATAAAAACAAATGATTCATGGGCGATTTTTAAAATCATGTCAGAATTTGTTGAAGGGTATGAAAAATTAAGTAAAATTGGCCCTTGTGTTTCTATTTTTGGTTCTGCAAGAACAAAACCTGAAGAAAAATATTATAGACTAGCAGAAGAGATTGCTTTTAAATTAACACAAAATGGGTATGGTGTCATTACTGGTGGTGGACCAGGGATTATGGAAGCCGGTAATAAAGGAGCTCATAGAGGAAAAGGAACTTCGGTTGGTTTAAATATTGAGTTGCCTTTCGAACAAAATGATAACCCTTGGATTGACAGTGATAAAAACTTAGAATTTCACTATTTCTTTGTTCGTAAAGTAATGTTTGTAAAATATTCTCAAGGGTTTATTGTAATGCCGGGTGGATTTGGAACTTTAGATGAATTATTTGAAGCAATTACACTAATTCAAACTAAAAAAATTGGACGTTTCCCTATCGTTTTAGTTGGGAAAGATTTTTGGAGCGGATTGTTAGATTGGATTAAAAAGACTCTAATTGCTCAAGGAAACATTAGTGAAGAAGACTTAAATTTATTTAGGGTTGTTGATTCGGCAGATGAAGCAATAGAGCATTTAAACAAATTTTATTCGAAATATAGCCTTAAACCAAACTTCTAAAGGACAGCTACATACTTTTTTTGAAATTTTTTCATTAATAAAGGATGTAATCATTATTAAAAATAAAATTCGATTTGAAACTGAAACTAATATTTACATGTTTAATTACATTATTTGTAATTCGTGTTTGTGCTCAAACAAATACGATTCGTATCAATGCGGTTTTAGATGAAAAAAACGATGTTTTAAAAATTCAATAAGAAATTATTTATTACAACAATTCTAAGCAACCTTTAAACGAAATTTATTTACACAATTGGCCCAATAGCTTTAAAGACAAAAACACACCGTTAACAAAAAGGCTTATTGAAGATTATGATAAATCGTTATATTTTGCGAAAGAAAATGAGAGAGGTCATAGCAAAATCTTAAACCTTTCTGTAAACTATAAAGTTTCGGATTTTACCTCAGAGAAAAACGCTGAAGACATCCTAAAAATTAATTTACATGAGACGTTATACCCTGCTGATTCAATTCTCATAAAAGCGTCTTATGTTGTTAAAATTCCACATGCAAAATTTACAGGTTATGGCAAAACAGAAACGGGCTATCACTTAAGTTACTGGTATTTAGTACCTGCCGTATTTAAAGACAATTGGCAGTTAATGAGTAACATGAATATTGATGATTTATTTATGGATGCTGCCAATTATACAATTCAATTTAAAAGTTCGGATAGTACTTTTATCAACAGCAATTTAAAAGGAACAAAAAAGGAGAACTCCTCTTATCTTTTTTCAGGAAAAAACAGAACCGATATAATAATTAACATTGATTATAAAGACAATTTTACAGTATATAAAACTGATAAAATAGACATTGTAAGTGATATTTATTTAAAAGGGCTCAACAATGATCTAGCAGAAGATATTATCAATAGAGAAATTGATTTTATAGAAAGTTATTTAGGGCCATATCCACATCAAGAAATGCTCGTTGATTTAAACTCTCAAAACAAAAATCCTATTTACGGACTTAATCAGCTACCTAGTTTTTTAAGTCCATTTTCAGATGTTTTCAAAAGAGATATTACATTCTTTAAAGCCATTACTCGAAAGTACATAGAAAATACATTGCTTTTAAATAAAAGAAAAGATTATTGGTTGATAGATGGAATTCAAACCTATTTAATGATTGAATACGTAAATACCTATTACCCAGAAATAAAACTTTTAGGAAAAGTTTCAAAAATATGGGGAGTTAGAAATTTTAATTTAGCCAAACTAAACTTTAATGACAAATATCCTTTAGTTTATCAATTTAGTGCGAGACAATTTTTAGATCAAGCTTTGTCTACTAGATTAGATTCGTTGTCTAATTTTAACAGGAAAATTGCAAACAAATATAAAGCTGGTCTAGGTTTGCAATATTTAAAAGGCTATTTAGGTGACTCTATTGTTAAAAAAAGTTTTAAAGAATATTACAAAACAAGTCTTTTAAAAATTAGCAGTAGTGCAGATTTTAATAAAATTATTTCTTCTAAAACAAGTAAAAATTTAGAATGGTTTTTTGGTGACTATATTAAAACCAACAAAAAAATTGATTATACCATCAAAAAAGTTAAAATTGAAAAGGATTCTTTAAAAATTGATATAAAAAACAAAAAAATAAAGTTTAAAAAATGGGTTACAGGAGTAGACTCAGTTAAAACAGTAACTATTGCCAAAGGAGATTTCGATAAAATATCTTTGAATTACGAACAACTATATCCAGAATACAATACCTTAGATAACTGGAGAAACGTAGGTAAAAGTTTTTTAAATAAACCTATAAAATTAAGGTTGATAAAAGACATTGAAGACCCTTATTACAATCAATTATTCTATCAACCAGAGTTAGATTATAATTATTATGATGGAGTGTCTTTTGGATTAATTTTACATAACAAACCCATTATTTCTAGAAACTTTGTTTTTAAATTATCTCCTTTTTATGCTACAAAAAGTCAATCCATGACGGGTTCAGCAACCATAATGTATAATCAGTATTTCGAAAAAACGAAGATAAGAAAGATTTTATACGGTGTTTATGCGAGTAATTTTCATTACGCGCCAGATTTATCTTACGGGGTTTTTGCTCCATATATTTCTACAATTTTTAAACGAAATAGTTTACGTGATGTTGGTGGCAGTTCGGTAACAGTAAAATATGTAAATATTCATAAAGAAACACCAATGAATACTCCCGTTAGAGAACAAGATATTTACAATGTTTTAAATATAAAATACTTGTATTCTAAACCCAATATTATTGAAGGAATTTCATACAAAATCAATACAGATATTTCATCAAGCTTTACAAAATTATCTGCAGATATTAGATATAGAAAACTAACTGCCAAAAACAGGCAATTAGATTTTAGATTTTTTGGAGGATTATTTTTAAACAATAGAACCACAGAAGATTATTTTAGTTTTGGATTAGACCGTCCGTCTGATTATCTCTTTGAACAAAATTATTTTGGAAGATCAGAAAGTTCAGGAATTTTTAGCCAACAAGTTATTATAAATGATGGTGGATTTAATCTGTTTTACCTACTCGATATGCAAATCAATTTATGGCATTTATAAATTCGAGTATCGGACTTTGGAAGTGGGTAGAATATTATACAGATGTAGCATTTCTGAAAAATAAAGGAGAAAATACTTATTTTGCATACGAAAACGGAATTCGTTTTAATTTTATTCATAATATCTTTGAAATTTATTTCCCGATGTATTCTAATAATGGTTGGGAAATAAATCAAGAAGCCTATCCGAGTAAAATCCGTTTTGTATTGACCGCAAGACCATCTGCTATTTATAACTTTTTTAGAAGAGGCTTTTTATAATTGGTGATTCATTATTGATTTCTTATTTTTAAGAGAAAATACCTTGCTTTAATTACGATATTCTCAATGATATAAAATATTTTTAAATTTCAATCAAAAGAGGTATATTTGCAGAAGCTTAAAAATTATATCATATGACTCAAGATACTACAATTTCTAGTTCAACAAAATTATCATTTAATGATTTCAAAAACGAGGTTTTAAACGATTATAAAATTGCGCGTATAAGTAGAGAATGTAGTTTATTAGGTCGTAGAGAAGTACTTACCGGAAAAGCTAAATTCGGAATTTTCGGAGACGGAAAAGAAGTACCACAACTAGCAATGGCCAAAGCTTTTCAAAAAGGAGACTTTAGATCTGGTTATTACAGAGATCAAACTTTTATGATGGCTTTGGGCGAATTAACAGCACAACAATTTTTTGCAGGCCTATATGCACATCCTAGTTTAGATGCAGACCCAATGTCTGCCGGAAGACAAATGGGCGGGCATTTTGCAACGCACAGTTTAGATAAAAATGGAGATTGGAAAAACTTAACCAAACAATACAATTCTAGTGCAGATATTTCTCCAACTGCTGGACAAATGCCTCGTTTATTAGGACTAGCACAAGCATCAAAAGTTTATAGAAATGTAAAAGAATTAGAAAATGTCGCTAATTTTTCTACCCAAGGAAACGAAGTTGCTTGGGGCACAATTGGTAATGCGAGCACAAGTGAAGGAATCTTTTTTGAAACTATAAATGCTGCTGGTGTATTGCAAGTACCAATGGTAATGAGCGTTTGGGATGATGAATATGGAATTTCAGTTCACGCTAAATACCAAACCACAAAAGAAAGTATCTCTGAAATTTTAAAAGGATTTCAGAGGGATGAAAAAAATAAGGGTTACGAAATTATCGTTGTCAATGGTTGGGATTATGTTCAATTAATTGATGTATACCAAAGAGCAGCAAAAATTGCGAGAGAAGAGCATGTGCCTGTTTTAATTCATGTAAAAGAATTAACACAACCTCAAGGGCATTCCACTTCTGGTTCTCATGAGCGTTATAAAGATGCAAATAGATTGAAATGGGAACAAGACTTTGATTGTATTGCAAAAATGCGTTCTTGGATTTTAGACTTCGAGTTAGAAGATGGTGATGGAGAAATTTTAAAATTTGTTTCCTCTGAAGAAGAATTAATTGAGCTTGAAAGAGAAGCAAAAAAACATGTAAGCTCCGCAAAGAGAGAAGCATGGAATTCTTTCACAAATGAAATAAAAGAGGAAGTTACAATTGCAATAAGCTTATTAGAAAAAACTGCTGCAAAAAGTAGTAATAGTTCTTTTATTTTAAAACTAAAAAACGAGCTTGAAGCAATTGCAGAACCTATTCGAAAAGATGTTTTAATTGCTGCAAGAAAAGCATTACGCTATATTAAAGACGAAAATTTTGCTGAAAAAACAGCATTACAGAATTTTATAAAAAATAAAATCAATAAAGGTTTTGACTTATTTTCAACTCATCTACTAAGTGAAACTGAACTAGCCACAACAAATATCTCTCCATTACCACCAACATACAGTTCAGAAAAGAATCTAGTTGATGCAAGAATTATTATGAGAGATAATTTTGATGCTATATTAAAGAAATATCCAGAAGTTCTAATTTTTGGAGAAGATGCTGGTTTTATTGGAGATGTGAATCAAGGTCTAGAAGGATTGCAAGAAAAATTTGGTGAACTTCGAGTTTCTGATACAGGAATTAGAGAAGCAACAATATTGGGTCAGGGAATTGGAATGGCAATGAGAGGCTTAAGACCGATTGCAGAAATTCAGTACTTAGATTATTTATTATATGCACTGCAAATAATGAGTGATGATTTAGCTACTCTTCGTTACAGAACTGTTGGTAAACAAAAAGCACCTTTAATTGTAAGAACAAGAGGACATAGATTAGAAGGGATTTGGCATTCTGGTTCTCCAATGGGTGGAATTATAAATAACGTTCGCGGAATGCATGTATTGGTTCCTAGAAACATGACTAAAGCCGCTGGTTTCTATAATACTTTGTTAGAGGGAGATGATCCTGCAATAGTTATAGAATGCTTAAATGGATATCGTTTAAAAGAAGAATTACCTACCAATTTAGGAGAATTTAAAACGGCAATTGGAGAAATTGAAATCGTTAAAGAAGGAAAAGACATTACTGTAGTTTCTTACGGTTCTACCTTAAGGTTAATACAAGAAGCTGCAAAAGAACTACTACAAGTTGGTATCGATATAGAAATTGTAGATGCTCAAAGTTTATTGCCTTTTGATATCAATCACGATATAGTAAAAAGCATTGCAAAAACAAATAGATTATTAATTGTAGACGAAGATGTTCCTGGTGGAGCTTCAGCATATTTATTACAAGAAATAGTTGAGAATCAAAATGGATATCACTATTTAGACAGCAAACCAATAACACTAACTTCTAAAGCTCACAGACCTGCTTATGGGACAGATGGAGATTACTTCTCGAAACCTTCTGTTGAAGATGTTTTTGAAGCTGCTTACTTAATGATGCACGAAGTAAACCCTTCAAAATACAAGAGTTTATATTAAGTTTTATTAAAAATTACATTACCAATTGCGCAATGTAAACAACGTTTCTTTGCGCAATAATTGTTTTTAAGCTGCAATAAAGATTGAGTTTCAAAAGCATCCTTTGCAATTACTTTTAACGCTTCGAAATTAGAAATAATTGAATTTTTCTCTGGTTTCAATTGCTTAATCAAGAATAAAAAATCTTCTTCAAACACCTCTCCTCTACTTTTTAAATAATTGAATTTTAACGGAATGATTGTATTAATCAATAACAAATCAACAAATTGCTTTGATATTTTTTTTATACGCAATCGTGATGCTTTATGGAACGTATAATGTGTTTTCCAAAAATCATCCAAAACAACAGCAAACAACTTATAAATTTCTAATAAATCAATAACATTCATTAGTTTAGAAAATAAATTTTGATGCTTAAAATACAATGCCGCTAATTGTGCAATCCGAATGGTTGGAAAATTTGATGGACGCATTCTAAAAAATTGAAACTGTTTGTTATGAATTGATCCTAGGGCATATTTATGTTTTAAATAATCATACTCAAGTTTTAAATTAATTGGATATTCCTCATTAAAATCTTCTTGTAAAAAACCAGCTTGTCCAAAAAATAGTGCTTGTAGTTTAAAAGCATCGACTTGTGTTTTTCTAACAATTGAAAAATCTATTGAATTTGAAAAGTTTAAAAAGGCTTCAGCATTCGTTTTCAATCCAAAATTTTTTGCCAACAATTTAAAAAGCACAGCTTCATAATCGTTATTAGATTCTTTTAGTAGCTTTTGAATCACTATTGATTTATCTTCTAGCCTTTCAAAAAACAAACGCTCTTTCCAATTGTTTATCACAAAAGAATCTACTGAATTGATAGTGTTTTGACAAGGAATCCAACGTTGCTGCTTTGAATATAATTCTTGGTAATTTATTACCACATCATTTACAACCATATTAGAAATTTCTATTGTTGGCAAGCGTTGATTATTTTTGCTAAAAACTTCAACATCATCTTCCCAAACAACATGTAAAATAACAGCATCATAATTGGTGTCTTTTTCATGCTGATGTACATACCAATCAGAAGATTTTACATGAATTTCTACATTGCCAACCCACAAGATTTTTTCTATTTTGATTTTAGCATTTAAAAAATCTGGTCCAGAATTAGTGTTGTAAATTCCTGGAAAAATAATATCAATAGATTTTAAATCAACTGATTTTAAGCTTGTTTTTGAAAACAGCTGTTGCTTCCAAACATAATGAAGGAATTCTTCTTTCATGTGTATCTTTATTTAAATTCAATAAGCACATGTAGCTCCCAATTAATCATTCCCTTAAAATTAAGGTCTCGTTACGGAAGTTTCATAGCAATACTTTTTCTTTTTCATTTTCAATTTATGAAAAAATAATGACTAAAGAAAAAATCTATCACTACATCATAAAATCAAATAAAGCTAGAACCTTATTGAAATGAATTTATTATACTTTTGTCATTCAAAAAAATCACAAATGAGTATCATAAAAAATTTACAATGGCGCTATGCCGTTAAAAAGTTTGACGCGAATAAATTGCTTACTGAAAAACAAATAAACACCTTAAAAGAAGCTTTTAACTTAACAGCATCTTCTTACGGAATGCAACCTATAAAAATGGTGGTAATCCAAAATAAAAAAATACAACAACAATTAGTTCAACATTCTTTTAATCAAGAACAGGTAGCACAAGCATCTCATCTATTAGTAATTTGCATCCAAGATGAACTATCTGGTAAAGATGCAGAAGACTATTTTTCTTTAGTAAAAAAGATTAGAAATACGCCCGATAGTATTTTAAGTTCTTTTAAAGAATATTTAATAAAAAAAATTGATGATGCAAATGAAGACGAACTAGTTCTCTGGATGAAGAATCAAGCATATATTGCTTTAGGAAATTTAATGACTGTTGCTGCTTCAGAGAGTATTGACTCTTGCCCGATGGAAGGATTTGTTCCAGAAAAATATGATGAAGTGCTGCAATTAGAAAAACATCATTTAAAATCTGTGTTAGTTCTTCCGGTTGGATTTAGAGCTGATGACGACTATATGAAAGATTTAAAAAAAGTTAGAAAGAATATAGAAGATGTCGTTATAGAAATCAATTAAAAAACAAACGAATAATTGTATCTTTGAGTGCTTAATTAACTATATAAAATCAGAATGAATTCAGAAATAAGAAACCTAGAACCAAAAGCTATTTGGAATAATTTCGCAGATTTAAACGCTGTTCCTCGTCCATCAAAAAAAGAAGAAAGAGTCATTGCTTTTATGGTGAATTTTGGAAAAAAGCTAAATCTAGAAACTGTTTTAGATCCTGTTGGAAATGTAATCATTAAAAAGCCTGCTACACCAGGAATGGAATCTAAAAAAACAGTGGTTATGCAAAGCCATTTAGACATGGTTCATCAAAAAAATTCTGATACGATTTTTAATTTTGATACTCAAGGAATAGAAATGTATGTTGATGGCGATTGGGTAACTGCAAAAGGAACTACTTTAGGTGCAGACAACGGTTTAGGGGTTGCTGCTATTATGAGCGTGCTAGAATCTACCACGATTGAACACCCAGCAATTGAAGCCTTATTTACCATTGATGAGGAAACCGGAATGACAGGTGCTATGGGGTTAGAAGCTGGATATTTAGATGGAGAAATTTTATTAAACTTAGATACAGAAGAAGATGATGAAATTGGAATGGGTTGTGCAGGTGGAATTGATATAACAGCTAAAAGAACCTACTCTGAAGAGCCTATTTCAGAAAACACCTTGACTTATACTATTTCTGTGAGCGGATTAAATGGTGGTCATTCAGGTATGGATATCCATAAAGGACTTGGAAATGCAAATAAAATAATGAATCGTTTATTGTTTGATGGTTTTGAGAATTATGGTTTAAGAGTTTCAGAAATTAATGGAGGAAGTTTGCGCAATGCAATTCCTAGAGAAAGTAAAGCAACTGTTGTAATTGATGCTATTTCTAAAGAACCTTTCTTTTTCGAAATGAATGAATTAATCAATACTATTTATGCAGAATTTAAAAGTATTGAGCCTAATTTATCAATCGAAATTTCAGAAACAAAGACTCCTAAAAAAGTAATGGAATTAGGAGTTCAAGAAGGATTTATCAAATCAATTTACGCCGCTTTAAACGGCGTTTACAGAATGAGTCCAGACATTAAAGACTTGGTAGAAACTTCTAACAATATTGCAAAAGTTGTTGTAAAAGATGGAGAAATCTTAGTGAATTGTTTAACTCGTTCTTCATCAGAAACCAATAAAATAGATTTGGCAAACGCTATTCGTTCTGCTTTTGAAGTAACCGGATTTGAAGTTAACTTTTCTGGCGAATATCCTGGATGGTTGCCAAATATAAATTCAGAAATTTTAAAAACTTTAGATCGTTTGTATGAAAAACAACATGGTGAAAAAGCGAAAATAGCAGCTTGTCATGCAGGATTGGAATGCGGAATTTTAGGTCAGAATTACCCAAAAATGGACATGGTTTCTTTTGGACCAACAATCTTAGGTGCTCATTCTCCAGATGAAAGAGCAAGTATTTCATCAACACAAAAATTCTGGAAATTCTTATTAGAAATTCTAAAAAATATCCCAAATAAATAATAAAAAATTATTTTAAAAACCGTTGATAACTCAATGGTTTTTTTGTACAATACAATGTTTATTATCTTAAATAAAATAATTATAACTCTTTGATTATCAGTAATCAGTATTTTTATTATTTTGTTAACATCTTTGATTTTAAATAACAACAAATAATTGTATTTTTACTTTTTAAATAATCCGATATTTTAATGGGTAAAATTATTGCAATTGCAAATCAAAAAGGTGGTGTTGGCAAAACTACTACAACAGTAAATTTAGCAGCTTCTTTAGGGGTTTTAGAAAAGAAAGTACTACTTATTGATGCTGACCCTCAAGCAAATGCATCTTCGGGTTTAGGAATTGATGTAGAGAGTGTAGAAATTGGTACTTATCAGGTTTTAGAACATACTACTTCTATTAATGATGCAATTTATAAAACCTCTTCTCCAAACGTAGATATTATTCCAGCTCACATAGATTTGGTTGCCATTGAAATTGAGTTAGTTGATAAAGAGCAAAGAGAATACATGCTCCAAAAAGCATTAACCAAGCTAAAAAACAACTACGATTATATTTTAATTGATTGTGCTCCTTCTTTAGGATTGATTACCTTAAATTCTCTAGTCGCAGCAGACTCAGTTATCATCCCAATACAATGTGAATATTTTGCCTTAGAAGGATTAGGTAAATTACTAAACACCATTAAAAGTGTACAAAACATTCATAATCCAAATTTAGATATTGAAGGTTTGCTGTTAACCATGTTTGATTCTCGTTTACGCTTATCTAACCAAGTTGTAGAAGAAGTTCGCAAACACTTTAGTACCATGGTTTTTGATACAATTATTAGAAGAAACACACGCTTAGGAGAAGCACCGAGTTATGGTGAAAGCATTATTGCATATGATGCTACTAGTAAAGGCGCAGTGAATTATTTAAGTTTAGCAAACGAAATTATAAAGAGAAACGTATAATGGCAAAAGCAACAAAAAAACAAGCTTTAGGAAGAGGATTATCTGCTTTATTAAAAGAATCTTCAGCTGATATCAATTCTATTTCAGATAAAAATGCAGACAAATTGGTTGGTACTATTGTAGAAATAGAGCTAAATAACATTGAAGTAAATCCTTTTCAGCCTAGAACATATTTCGATCAGGATGCATTAACCGAATTAGCCAATTCTATTAAAGAGTTAGGAGTGATTCAGCCAATTACCGTTAGAAAACTAAAAGGAAATACGTTTCAATTAGTTTCTGGAGAACGCAGATTTAGAGCGTCAAAATTAATAGGCAACACAACGATACCTGCTTATATCAGAATTGCCAACGATCAAGAAATGCTAGAAATGGCATTGGTAGAAAATATTCAACGTAAAAACCTAGATCCAATTGAGGTTGCTTTGTCTTATCAACGATTGATAGAAGAAATAAAATTAACACAAGAACAATTAAGTATTAGGGTTGGTAAAAAAAGATCTACGGTAACTAACTATTTACGTTTGTTAAAATTAGACCCCATCATCCAAACCGGAATGCGAGATGGATTTATTTCAATGGGACATGGAAGAGCATTAATTAATGTAGATACTTCTGAAAACCAACTAACCATTTATACCAAAGTTGTAAAAGACAAATTATCTGTAAGACAAACAGAAGAGTTGGTTAAAAATTTAAAAGAAGGAACTAACAACGCTAAAACAAAAAAGCAAATTCCTCGTTTTATTAAAGAATCAATATCAGAATTAAATTCATTTTTTGGAAGCAAAGTAGCGATTAACTCCAATGCAAAAGGAAAGGGAAAAATTACAATTCCTTTTAATTCTGAAGAAGATTTTAATCGAATAAAAAACTTATTAAAATAGTGTTATCACTAAAAAAAATACTTTTCTTCTTCGCTGTTCTTATATCATTTTCTATAAGTGCACAAAAGGATTCTACACAAGTAGATGACTTAAAGATAAAAGGAAAAATTAAATTAAACAGCAACTATTTTAATCCATTATCTCCATCTAAAGCAGCGTTTTATTCAGCTATATTTCCCGGTGGTGGTCAGATTTACAACAAAAAATATTGGAAAGCACCTATTGTTTGGGCTGCAATGGGTACGAGTATTTATTTATACTTAGACAACAATGAAGAATACAATAGATATAGAACGGCTTTTAAAATGCGGGAAGCAGGTTTGCAAGACGAATTTACAAATGGAGATGGTTCTTTAATTGTTTCTAGAAATGGACTGGTTAGCGCCCAAAAAACTTTAAAAAGCAATAGAGACTTGGCTTTGCTAACTACTGTAGTTTTTTATTTGCTGCAGATTGTTGAAGCTAGTGTAAATGCACATTTATTACAATTTAACACAAACAACAATTTAACCTTTTCACCTGCTTTAATTTCAAATCCAATTCAATATGAAATTCCGAAATTTGGTTTAAAATTTAAATTTTCCTTTTAAAATGAAAATAGCGTTGTTAGGATATGGTAGAATGGGTAAAGAAATAGAAAAAATAGCTTTACAGAGAGGACATGAAATTGTTATAAAATCAAATTCAAACTCAACATACACAATTACAGATGCAGATGTTGCAATAGATTTTAGCATTCCAACATCTGCAGTTCAAAATATTTCAACTTGCATTAAAAATCAAGTACCTGTTATTTCTGGAACTACGGGTTGGTTAGAAAATTATGATGACATTGTTGATTTGTGTAAAAAGAAAAATGGCACATTTTTATATGCTTCAAATTTTAGCATTGGAGTCAACATTTTTTTTGAGCTCAATAAACAATTAGCTAAAATGATGAATACATTAGATGACTATAACATCTCGTTAGAAGAAATTCACCATACAAAAAAGCTTGATGCTCCAAGTGGAACAGCAATTACACTTGCAGAAGGGATTATTGAAAATAGCTCAAAATCAAGATGGAATTCGGATGGAGAAAGTGCTTCAAAAAGTATTCCAATAGCATCAAAAAGAATTGGAGATACACCGGGAACACATATCGTTAATTACACATCAGAAGTTGATACTATAGAAATTAAGCATACAGCACACAATAGAAAAGGATTTGCGCTTGGAGCAGTTGTTGCTGCCGAATGGATTTCAAATAAAAAAGGCATTTTTACAATGAACGATGTGTTAAACATTGGTTAAAGGATGTAACTATTTTTAACAAAACAAACTAATAAACTATTATTACGATACCGTTTTCTAAATAGAAAGCAATCAAAAAAATATAAATTATGACATTTACAGAATGGTTTTTATTCTTTTTAGCAATACAAGTTATTCACTTTTTAGCTACTTGGAAACTATATATAAAAGCTGGCAGAAAAGCTTGGGAAGCAATTGTACCTATTTACAACGCAATTGTATTGATGCAAATTATAAATCGTCCAAAATGGTGGACCATCTTATTGTTTGTACCTATTGTAAATTTGTTAATGTTCCCCATTATTTGGGTAGAAACCATTAGAAGTTTTGGTCATTATAAAAAACCAGATACAATTCTAGCTATTGCTACTTTAGGATTTTATTTGTTCTATATCAATTATTTTTCTAAAAACCAATATGTAAAAGATAGAAGTTTAGATCCTAGAAGTGCTCTTGGAGAATGGATTAGTTCTATTGCTTTTGCCGTTATTGCGGCTACGTTGGTGCATACATATTTTATGCAGCCCTACACAATTCCGACTTCTTCCTTAGAAAAAACGCTGTATGTGGGAGACTTCTTATTTGTGAGTAAATTCCATTATGGAGCTAGAGTTCCGATGACAGCAGTTGCAGCTCCAATGGTACATGACACATTACCTATATTAGGGAAATCTTACTTATCGGACTCAAAAGATGAAAATTCTATTTTAAAAAAGTTATCGCTTCCTTATATGCGTTTGCCTGGAATTCAAAAAATTAAACGCAATGATATTGTGGTGTTTAGTTGGCCTGCAGATTCTTTAAATTTAATGTGGGGAGATACCTCTGGAAAATTCACGTACAAACCGATAGACAAAAGAACAAACTACGTGAAACGTGCTGTTGGTATTGCTGGAGATACTTTAGAAGTTAGAGATGGCTATGTGTACATTAACGGAAAAAGAACTGTGTTGCCTGATAGAGCAAAACCACAATACTTTTTTACAGTTGATACTGGTGGAAAACAATTTAGCCAAGGAGCCGCAAAAAGATACAATATTAGAGAATATGGTTTTGACAACGGGAAGTTTATCTTGAATTTAACTGATGAAGAAGCAGCATTGATTAAAAACAACCCAATAGTAAAAAGTGTTGTAAAGAATTTAGAGCCTAAAGGAACATTTAATAAAGACTTGTTCCCGCATAGTCCACACTATTTATGGAGTCAAGATAATTATGGCCCAATTTACATTCCAAAAAAAGGAGCTAAAGTTGAACTAAATGAAAAAACAATGCCTTTTTATGAGCAAATCATAAGAAGGTATGAGCATAACAATTTATCAATTGTTGGAAATGATTTTTATTTAAATGGTAAAAAAGCAACTACCTATACCTTTAAGCAAGATTATTATTGGATGATGGGAGACAACAGACAGAACTCTTTAGATGCCAGGTTTTGGGGCTATGTTCCGTTTGATCACGTTGTTGGAAAACCTGTATTTATTTGGTTAAGCTGGGATCCTAATGCCAAAGGGTTTGCAAAATTTGCTTCTATTCGCTGGGATAGAATGTTTACAACAGTAGGTGGAAGTGGCGAACCCGTATCTTACTTTAAATTTTTCTTGATTGCCTTGATGGGTTATTTTGTCATTAATTATTATAGAAAAAAGAAAAAAGACACCAAATAAATGTCTTTGTTTATACCCACATACTTCTCTCCTATTTCTCAATATATTGCCATTGTGAATTCAGATGAAGTACTGTTTGAAACTGAAGATAATTTTCAGAAACAAACGTATAGAAATCGTTGTTATATATATGGCCCTAACGGAAAACAATTATTAAACATCCCTATAAAACACAGTAGTAATTCTTCTAAAAAAAAGACAAAAGATACGTTAATAGATAATTCTGTAGCTTGGCAAAAGCAACATTTAAAATCTATTCAAATAGCCTACAGAAATTCACCTTTTTTCGAGTTTTACGAAGATGACTTACTGCCAATATTCTCAAAAGAGCACAAATATTTACTAGACCTTAATATAGAAACCTATATATATATTACAGATGCCCTTCAAATTTCAAGTGCGTATCAAAAAACAACAGTGTATCAAAATAACTTTAAGAATGATTTTCGTATCTTGACCAATGCCAAACAAGAGCACAACTATCATTTAGAGTCTTATACCCAGCTATTTGACAATAAATTTGGGTTTATTAAAAACTTATCTATTTTAGATTTGTTATTTATGGAAGGTCCAAATGCAATTAGTTTCTTAGAAAAAACTCTTTGATTTTAATTCTATAAATAATTTAATTAGATTGTTTTTTAATTAATAATATATGGGGTTTATAAAAGCAATTACAGATCAAATCTTTCCTCTTTCTAAAGAATCGTTAGAGTTATATCGTTCAATATTCGTAGAAAAAAATTTAAGAAAAATGAGATAATTGCACGTGAAGGTGAAATTGCAACAAAATTTTTTATTCTTAAAGAAGGTCTTGTTAGGTCTTTTGTAATTGATACAAAAGGAAAAGATCATACGAGGTCTTTTTTTGTCCCTATCACAACAACTGGTTCACTAGAATCTTTAATCACAAAACAACCTTCTCATTCAAATTATCAATGTCTAACTGATTGTGTTTTGTTAGAAGGAGATTTTCTAAAATTTGAAGAGCTTATGGAAACTAGTCAGGAGCTTACAACTTATTATGCTAAAACATAAGAAAAAGTTTTTTTAATAATGATTGAAAGAATTACAGAACTATCTACTTTAAATGCAACTGAAGTTTATACAAATTTAAAAAAAGAGATACCAAATATTGATAACCTAATTCCACAATATCAAATTGCCTCATATCTAAACGTAACTCCTGTTCAGCTTAGTAGAATAAGAAAGGAACTTTACTCTAAATAATCATCTATTAACATATGTTAACCTTTATTTTTGATACTTTTTGTAAATTTGAATAAAAATTTTTATCCCCTTAAATATTAAATTCCTCAAAATATTTGTTAAAAAGAGACTTGTTAAACAGCAAGTCTTTTTTATTTTTACTCTACTATGGATTTAAAATTTATCATACATTATAGTTTTCATTTTATAGTTCCTTTACTCATAGCTATATTCTTTTGTAAAGAAAACTGGAAAAAAGTATATCTTGTTTTTATCGCTACAATGTTAATCGATTTAGATCACATATTAGCTTCTCCTATTTTTGATCCGAATAGATGTAGTATCAATTTTCATCCACTGCATAGTTATATTGCTATTGCAATATATTTTCTACTCGTATTTTGGAAAAAAACTAGAATTTTAGCAATTGGATTGCTGTAACATATACTTGCAGATACTATTGATTGCTTTTTATAATTTTATCAATAATGGTATTAATATCTGAAGAAATTTTCAATTTATAAATAATTACCATATAGCAAAAAGTGATTAACAAACCTTTTAAACCAATATTAACAATGGGGTGAAATGGAAAGCTCCAAAAGAAAAACAACCCATACACACATCCTAAAACAGCTAGTAAGTACATTGTTTTAGTCGTATAAGGTAGAATGTTAAATTTCTTTTTCACATATCCGATTTTTATTGTGTTAAAAACCAACAACACTAGTAATGTAGACATCGCGGCACCGTTCATTTTATACAAAGAAATGAGCCAATTATTTAAAATAATTACAGCTAACGCCATAGCAATAGAATAAGGTAATAAAATCTTATAGTATTTAGAATTAGAAATAATAGCACCATTATTACCTATAGACATGGTATATAATTTAGCGATAGAAATCATAAGTACAACCCAAACTCCTTGAGAATAGTTTTCATCAATTAACAAATAAAGTTGATCGATATTTAGGTTAATCAGCAAGAAAAACAACCCACAGATTAATAATAAATTAATAGATGTACTCTTGTACAGTTTCTCTATTTGGGTCTTGTTATTTTCATTTAGAGCTTTTGCAGTAATTGGCTGAACAATTTGCGCCATTGCTCTACCTGGAGCTTCTAATAAAGAGGCCATATAAACTCCTACCGAATAATAAGCAGCATAAGCAATAGCTTCTTTCTGCGGAATCATAAACTTATCAATATCTAACAAAATTGCCCCTGCAGAACCTGCTAATATAATATACGAAGCGTATTTAAATACTTCTTTATAATTTTCTGGCAAACTAAACGTAAAGACGGGTGTATATAGTTTTAATGCGTATAAAAGCATTACTAAAGCACGTATAAAATAAGCCCCTGTTAAATAATAAATAAACTCAACTTGGTCAATCACTTTCAAAAAAACCAATGTCAACAAAATCATGGCTGTAATTCTAGAAAACATTTCTTTTAAAATGTTCCCAAAAACCGATTGTATTTGCACTTTTGCCCATGCATAAAAAATCTCGAAATAGGCTGTAGCAATAGCGACCAAATATATAACCCATGTAAAATCTTTAATTATTGGGTTTTCTAAAGATAAATAGTTGCTAATTTGCTCGTAAAAAATAGTCCCAAACAAACCAAAAGGCAATGCTATAAGCAACGGAAACAATAATGATGCACTTAAAAATTTATCCCTTTCTAATTTTGAAGTATAAGAAGAAAAAAACTTGACAATAGAATACTGCACACCAAAGGCTGTTAGCGGCATTAATAAATTTGCTATTGATAACAAATACGTAACCAACCCATAATATTCATCAGTTAGAAAATTTGTGTATAAAAACAATGCATTTACACCACCAATTCCGAATGCGGCAAAAGTGATAACAGTATTTTTAAATGATTGATTTAATACAATTCCCAATGAAAAATTTATTTAGTTAGCAATGTTACAATAGATTGATGAATACTTTCTCCTACGTTATTCCCGTATAATTCTTTATCAAAATCCATAGTAGCGTTTTTAAACACATTAAATGCATTTATAATTTTAGGTTCACTACTTCCAACGATTTCTGCAAATCCGTTTTCAACCAACTCAATCCATTCTGTTTCTTCTCTTGCAATAATGCAATTCTTTTTATTAAAAAAAGCTTCTTTTTGCAATCCACCACTATCAGAAATTACTAGTTTACAATGTTTTAATAATTCTAACATTGCAAAATAACCCACTGGGTCAATAAAGGTAATCTTAGGGTGCATATTGTGTTGTTCTAATATTTTTTTGGTTCTTGGATGTAATGGTAAAACTACCTTACATGTTTTATGGATTTCTTCTAAAGCTGCAAAAATCGACTTTAATTTATGTATCTCATCTGTGTTTTCTTTTCTATGAATTGTAGCTAAAACAAACCCGTTTTTTTTCAAATCCAAATCAGAAATTATTGAAGATTTATTTGCCGATATTTTGCTATAAAACTCTACTGCATCTTTCATGATATCGCCATTCTTTACAATCTGAATCGGCAAATTATCAAAACCTTCATTGTATAAATTTTTGATGGCTGTCTCTGTTGGACAACACAATAAATCGGAAATTCGGTCTGTTAATATTCGATTGATTTCTTCTGGCATTTTCATGTTAAAAGAACGCAAACCTGCTTCTATATGAATTACTTTTATATGCAAATTTTTTGCAGCTAAAGAGCCAGCAATTGTAGAATTTGTGTCGCCATAAACCACAACAGCTTCAGGCTTTTCATCTAATAAAATAGCTTCTATTTTTTCTAACATTTGTCCAGTCATGGCTCCATGACTTAAACTATTTATGTCTAAATTATATGTAGGCTTTGGAATTTTCATTTCATCAAAAAAGACAGCACTCATATTGGCATCAAAATGTTGCCCAGTATGAATAATAACCTCCTCGAATTGATGGTGTTCTTTTATCACTCTACTTAAAACTGCAGCTTTAACAAATTGTGGTCTTGCTCCTAAAATTGTGACTATTTTTTTCATAAAAACTACAAAACGGTTTCTTTAATTATGTTCGCTAATTTCTGTGTTAAATTTCTACGATGATACTTTTCTATAGTATTAGAATTCGATTTTAACTCATTTTGTTTATACAAATCATATAGCTGTAATAGTTCATTTTTCAGGTTTTCTACAGCATCAAAATTGACAATAGTTCCAGAATTTGTTTCATATAAAATCGCTGACAAATCTCCATTTATTGGTCCGATAGCTAAGATAGGGCGTTTCGCTTGTAAATACTCAAATATTTTTCCAGTAATTACTCCTTTTGCACTTTTTACATGATTAACACACAATAATAAAACTTGGGCTTTTTGTTGATATGTTGCTACTTCTTTATGAGAAACGTACCCAATATCTAGCACATTTTCTATTTGATATTTTGCTATACTTTCTTGAACTTCTGATGCAATTTTTCCTACAAACTGAATCTGATAATCTGTTGCAAAATCAGCATTCTCTTTACAAATTTCAGAAATCGCTTTCCATAGTGAAATCGGATTTCTGTCAGCATTCATTAATCCAACATGAGTGAGTGTAAATTTTTCATCTAATACTGTTGAACTTGATTGTAGATCTGTATCAAATCCATTGGTAACGACATGAATATTTTTTGAAAATCGCTTAAAATTTTCTTTCATGGTGTTTCCAACAACAATAACTGCATCAGAATTCTTTAAAACTTCTTGCTCTTGCTGTTGATGTATTTGAAGTGACTTTTTTGTCAATGGTAAATGTTCAAAATAATCGATGTCTGTCCATGGATCTCTAAAGTCTGAAATCCACTTTACATTCAATTCTTTTTTTAATGCCAACCCAATTAAATGCAAACTATGTGGTGGCCCCGAAGTAATTACAGCATCTATTTTATGTTCTAAAAGATACTTTTTTAAATATTTAACAGAGGGTTTTATCCATAATTTCCGTGCATCTGGAATAAAATAATTAGCTCTTACATATTGCAAAATCCTTTCAAAAAAAGTTGGATTAGGGTTTAAAAATCCAGCTGATTCTTGTGTCTTTTTCTTTTTGAAATATGAGAATATAGTATTTGGTTCCCAGATAGGTTGCTTTAAAACAGTGGTGTTTTTTGGAATTTCATTTTCTAAAGAAGCATCTGTAAGTGGGTACTTTGGATTGTCAATAGTGTAAACTACAGGTTCTATGCCAAAATCTTGTAAATATTTTACAAATTTTAGCCAACGTTGTACTCCAGAACCTCCAGATGGAGGCCAATAATATGTTACAATTAATACTTTCAATTACTTAAGTTATCGTATAAATGTACTAAGTTTTTTGAAGTAAATTCCCAATTAAGCTCACCATTTAAAGATTCATGATTTCCTTTTTGAGCTTTTTGAAGTGCTACATCGTAATTAGAATGAATCTCTATGATTGAATTTGCAAAGCTTTGCGGATTCTCTGATTGAAAACAAGCACCTATTTTAAATTGATTGACCAATCTTTTCATTGGAGCACAATCAGAAACTAGCAAAGGCTTTCCTGATAATAATATTTGAAAAAACTTATGTGGTACAGCACTTTCTGTATGTTCATTTGAAATATGCGGAATAATATTTAAAGAAGAATTCTTCATAATATTCACCACATTTTTAAAAGGCTCACTTCCTCTAATCTCAACAAAATCATGTAAATTATTTTGTGTTATTAAATCTTGTAGATGTTTTTTAACATCTGTATTTGCCGGACCAACTAACACTAATAAAGCATTCGGTATTTTCTTAGAAATTGCTTTCATTCCTAAAATTGCAGTATGCAAGCCTCTATGTGGTCCAAAACCGCCAACATAAGAAATGATAAATTTATCATCTAACCCATTAAAATAATTTGAGGCTGACTCGTCAAAGTTTTTTATGAAGTCTTTTTTTTCTGAATTAGGAATAATCACAATTCTGTCTTCAGAAATTGCATGTTGATTAATCAGTCGTTGTTTCATTTCATCGACAACAGCAATTAAAACATCAAATTTTTTAATCATTCTAGACTCATACCTCCTCCATCTATCGTAGCTAAAAAACAACTTGTTTTTTAATCTAATAATTGGATTTTTTCGCCAAGAAAACCAAGTTAACAAAGCTGCTGGATAATTTTCATGCAAATCTAAAACTGTTTGTAACTGCTTCTTTTTTGCAGCTATAAAAGCCGTTTTTGCCAAAGGCAAATCATGCACATGTAATACTTGAATCTTATTTTCTTTGATAAAATAAGGCAATTCATTTTTAAAAAACGGATGTACAAAACCAACTGAAGCAATCACATCAATGATTCCTTCATGTGCCAAATTTCTGTATTCTATTTTACGAATAATTTGCACACCATTTACAACTTCGTATTCTTTTTCGTTAGGATTTTTCTTACATAAAACAAAGACCGAATGATTATTTTGCACTAAAGTTTCTGCTTCCTTACGAACTCTAATATCTGACGGATAGTTTCCGTTCAATAGCATTCCAATATTCATAATGCTGTTCTATTTTTTCTTTTTTTCGTAAAAAAACCACCCAATCGGAATCATCAATAACAAGAAATATGAAGTTAAGGTTATGGTATTCCCTTTTTTAATTATTGTAGGTTCAAATTTAAATTCTACGGTGTGTTTTCCAGCAGGAATTTCCATCCCACGTAACACATAATTCACTCTATAATATGGCGTTAATTTTCCATCTACATAAGCATTCCAACCATCTTTATAATAGATCTCTGAAAACACAGCAAATTGATTTTTTGTAGTGTTAGATTCATAAGTTAAAGTAGTGACATCATAATTTGTTAATTGAATAACAGCTGTTGAATCTTTTTCAAAATCGTTTTCAATTTTAAATTTACTTGTATTTATTACAGCTTCATTTTTTGTTTGCAAACTATCTAATGCTTTTATTTCTTGATTTGCATTGGAAACCGACTTTAAGCTTGAAACAAACCACACATTTCCATTTGCATTCGGGTTTTCTTGAACACTCAAATTTCCTTTTTGATCTGGAATGATAAAATATTTGGTGTTTAACATGTTTAACACTTCCATGTTATTTTTAGCAATTTGATAATCAAATAATTCTTGATATCGACCCATTTTTGCTGCGTGATATCCACCTATAGAGTTATGGAAATACGAAGTCCTTCCATCTTGTAACGGACTTGGAAAGTTTGCAACTCTATAATAACTTTTATCTTTTAAGATTTGCTTATCAATAGTATTTAATTGAAAGGGTTTTTCTATGTTTCTTGCTTTTTCAAAAGAATCTTTATTGACATAGTTGATGTTTACAGATACTAAATCAAATAAGATAATTACTGCAAAACCTATAATTGCCTTTGTTTGATTGACTTTATTTTTCAGGAAAAACCACAAAATTGCAAACGAAATCGATATCAAAATAAATGAACGCAAACTATCTTGAAATAACATTGCCTTTCTATCGGAAATAAGTGCATCAACCAAACCTGGTATCTGCTGATAATTTGCATCTCTAAATCCTTCAAAAGCAAACAAACTAGATCCAAAGATTAAAAAGAAAGCAGAAAGTCCACCTAAAATATAGAACGCTTTTTTCAACGCATTTTTTTTATCATCAGTAGAAATTTCTTTTGAAAAAAAATCTTTTAGCGCTAAAATTCCTAATAGCGGAACACAAATTTCGGCAATTACTTGTATGGATGAAACCGCTCTAAACTTATTGTATAAAGGAACATAATCAATAAATAAGTTGGTAATAATGTCGAAGTTTTTACCCCAACTTAATACAATTGAAAATATGGTTGCAGTCACCAACCATTTCTTTAAAGTTCCTTTTACCAAAAAGGCCCCAAGTAAAAATAAGAACATTAAAATTGCACCAATATATGCAGGTGCTTCTATAAATGTTTGATCACCCCAATAGGTTAAAACTTGTTTTGAAGCTTGTGAGGCTTGGACAGCACCAATTTGTGGATGTGATTTTAAAGTTTCGTAAAAACTAGAATTCTTTCCTAAATTTTCATAGGTCCCACCACCTATAAATCTTGGAATAAATAAGTTAAAGGTTTCTGTTATCCCATAACTATATTCTGTAATGTATTCTTTTGATAGACCATTGGTAACTTGTTTGGGAGAACCATCTGGTTCTATCGTTAATTCTGTTTTCCCTCGTGTACTAAAACTTGCGTATTCTTTCATAGCAAGTAATCGAGTAGAATTTACTCCAAGTCCTAATACCATTGCAAAAAAAATAATTGCAGATTGTTTGATAAAAGATGTGTGTGTTTTTTCTTTTATAGCTTCAATCAATTTTACAATTCCGAGAATTAATAAAATAAACCCTAAATAATAGGTCATTTGTGGATGGTTAGAATTAATTTCTAATGCCATCGCAAGTGTGGTGACCACAAATCCGAGTAAATATTTTCGTTTAAAAACCCAAATAACACCAGCCATAACCATTGGCATATATCCAATTGCATGTGCTTTTGCATTATGACCTGCTCCAAAAATGATAATTAAATAGGTTGAAAAACCAAAAGACAAAGCGCCTAAAATGGCTAACTTCCATTCGGTATTTAAAGCTGTTAGCAACAAAAAGAATCCTAGAAAATACAAGAAAACATAATCTGCAGGTCTAGGCAAAAAACGCAATGCACTATCTAGCATTTTAATATAATCATTTGGATAATATGCACTTAATTGATACGCTGGCATTCCGCTAAAAGCAGCTCCAGTCCAATAAGGCTCTTCTCCTTTTTCTGCTCTATAATCTGCAATCTCTTTCGACATCCCTTTGAACTGAGTAATGTCGCTCTGTTTTATTTTTTCGCCTTTTAAAATTGGATTAAAGTATAAAACCGAAGCAATTATAAAAATTAGTATTGCAATACCGTATGGAAATGTATTTTTAATATTCATCTTATTCTACTTCTTCATAATCTACATATTCGCCTACCGAATTATTGCTTTGATTATTAGTGTTTGGTTTTTTATCAATTATGGTTTCCCCAACTTTCACATCGGGTTGTTGCTGATTTCTGTGCTGATTTTGTGCTTTTTGCTGCATATTATTCACCATTTTTTTCATTAAATATGGAGCAAAAAGTCTGGCTAAAAATTTAAACCCATAATAAATAAGCAAAATAACCAGTATTGTTCTTAATAAACCCATCTTATATTGTAGTTGATTTTTATAATTTAAAATTACTTCAAAAGTAACAATTTGATATCAACTTTAACGTTAAGATTATACAAAAAGCATCTAGCAAAGTTTAAAAAAGCGTTTTCTTAAATATGACGTATACGATTTTTGCTGTATGTTTGTATTAAATTGCAAAATAAGAGCATTGTTGATGAATTACCCCAAAAATGAATATGAATAAAAAGATTCTTTTTTTCTTTTTAATATGTAGCAATTTCCTTTTAAATGCTCAATACACTAATGTAATCAACTCTAATAGACCTGGTTTTTCTGAAAGTCCGTATAGTGTAGGAACTGGAGTTTATCAATTAGAAACTGGTTTTTTTTATAATACTTCTAAAATTGTTAGAACCTTTACCATTCCGAAGTCTTTTGGCTTAAATATGGTTCTTAGAACAAGTTTTTTTAGTGACAGACTAGAATTGAACACAAATTTTACCATTCAAAAAGATCAAGTAGCTTTTAAAAATGTATTTATCTCACATTACTTTACAACTGGAATTAGCGACTTTTCTGTTGGAGCGAAATATTTAGTATATCATCAAGAATATGAAGATAAATCTAAAGAAATTAGAAGCTGGAAACGCAGACATGCATTTGATTGGAAAAGAGCAATTCCTTCTATTGCAGTTTATATAGGCATGAATACAAATTTAGTAAATGATATTTATAAACTTGAAGGCATTACTCCAAAAGTTGGTGTTTTACTTCAAAACAACCTATCTAACAAGCTAAATATTATCACAAACATTTACTATGACAATATGAATAGTTCTTATTCTGAATTAATCTATATAGTTACAGGAACCTATGCTATCAATGATAATTGGAGTACTTTTTTAGAACATCAAGGAAGCTATAACAACTTTCAGATTAACAATAATTTTGGAACAGGAATAGCTTATTTAGCTAACCGACACTTTCAAGTTGATGCCTCTACACGATTAAATTTTAATGGAAAAACTACTGAATTTTATGCGGGGATTGGCTTTTCGTTTCGTTTAGACAGACATATGCCTAAAATTGATTAAATTGATGAAATGGGAATAAAATTATTGAACTAAAATCTACATCAATCAAGAAGAAAAAACAGCCCCTTGTAAAAAACGAAAAATGAGCCTCAAAAGAATTTTAATTAGCATATTTTTAAAAGAGTCTTTTGTATATTTATCCTATGATTACTATTAAAGAAATACACACACAAAAGGAAATGAAACAGTTTGTTACTTTTCCTTTTTCACTTTATAAAGGAAATCCGTATTGGGTGCCTCCCATAATTAAAGACGAATTAGACACGCTCGACAAAAACGAAAATCCAGCGTTTGAACATGCAGAATCTCGTTTTTTTATAGCACTTAAAAATGAAAAAATTGTTGGACGAGTTGCTGCAATTATCAACAAATATGAAACTGAAAAACAAGGCATTCAAAAAATGCGTTTTGGTTGGTTTGATGTCATTGATGACCTTGAAGTTAGTAGACTTTTATTAGAAAAAGTAAAGGAAATTGGTTTACAAAACAACTTAACATACATAGAAGGTCCTTTGGGGTTTTCCAACCTTGATAAAGTTGGTGTTTTGATTGAAGGTTTTGATCATATAGGTACCATGATTACTTGGTTTTCTATGCCTTATTACAAGGAACATTTAGAAAAGTTAGGATACAAAAAAGAAAAAGAATATTTAGAAAATAAGTTTCAAATTAAAAATGTTGATGCTGCTTACTACGAAAGAATTGCTAAAGTTGTAAAACATCGATTTAAGCTTACCTCTTTAAATTTTACAAAGACAAAAGACATTCTACCTTATGTAGATGAAATGTTTGATTTATTTAGTAAAACCTATTCAAAACTCTCTTCTTTTGTACCTATTTCTGATACACAAATAAACTATTTCAAAAAACGTTACATTGGGTTTATCAATCCAGAATTCATTAAGTTTGTAGTTAATGAAAATCATAAATTAGTTGCTTTTGCGATTATCATGCCTTCTTTTTCTAAAGCATTACAAAAAGCAAATGGAAAGTTATTCCCATTCGGAATTTTCCATTTATTAAAAGCTCGTAAAAATCCAAAAACGGTTACCTCATATTTAATTGGTGTTGAAGACAGTTATAAAAACAAAGGAGTAACTGCCATTATTTTTGATGAATACATTAAAGTTTGTCTTGAAAAAGGAGTCAGAGAAATGATTAGAACACCTGAGCTAGAAGACAATGAAGCCATTCATAAAATTTGGAGAAATTTCAATCCAGTTACCCACAAAAGACGTAGAACCTATAAATTAGGAATTAGATAAAGTTAAAATTTAAACACAAATAACAATTAAAAAACAAATCTTTGCAACTCTGTAACTCTGAGCCTAAAAAAATGCAATTATTTTATAATAAAGACATATCAAAAAACGACACTCAGTTTACTTTCGATAAAACCGAAAGCAGACATATTGTAAAAGTACTGCGAAAAAAAGATGGCGAACTGTTATATATTACTAACGGGAAAAATGAGTTGTTTATAGTAAAAATAATTTTAGCAAATGATAAAAGGTGTTTGGTAGAAATTCTAAACTCAGAAACAAAATTAAAATCGTGGAACTACCATTTACATATTGCCATTGCTCCAACTAAGAATAATGACCGATTGGAATGGTTTTTAGAAAAAGCTACTGAAATTGGTATTGATGAAATCACTCCTATTATTTGTTCAAATTCTGAACGTACAGTTTTAAAAACTGATCGTTTAGAAAAGATTGTACAATCTGCAATGAAACAATCTTTAAAATTTACGTTGCCAAAATTAAATGAACCAATCAAGTTTGTTGAATTTATCAATCAAAATTTCAAAGGTGATTTGTTTATAGCACATTGCGAAGAATTGGACAAAAAATCACTTGCAAAAGAAGTAAAACCAAATACAGATGTTCTTGTGTTAATTGGCCCAGAAGGTGATTTTTCTCCACAAGAAATAGAAAAAGCATTGGCTAAAAAATTCATTCCTGTTACCTTAGGAGAAAGTAGATTACGAACCGAAACAGCGGGAGTTGTTGCTACACAAACGGTTGCATTGATTAATGAAATTAATTGATTTATATTTTACTATCTTGCTTCAAATTCAATTATATTTAGGTAAATGAAACGACTACTTTTTCTTTTTTTAATTTGTTTTTCACTTTTTACTACCAATGCACAAGAAATCGCCGTTTTAAAATACAATGGCGGTGGAGATTGGTATTCAAATCCTACTGCTTTACCCAATTTAATTGAATTTTCAAATACCAATAGTGCTACAAAAATTAAGAAAAACCCAACTTTTATTGCCTTAGGTAACCCAGATATTATGAATTATCCAATCGTTTTTATGACCGGACATGGAAACGTTTTTTTCTCTGAAGAAGAAGCCAAAAACTTACACAATTATTTAATTTCTGGTGGATTTTTGCATATCTCTGATAATTACGGAATAGATAAATTTATTCGAAGAGAAATGAAAAAAGTTTTTCCTGCTTTACAATTTAAAGAAATTCCTAAAAATCACCCTATTTATAACCAAACATTTACTTTTAAAAATGGGCTACCAAAAATTCATGAACACGATAAAAAACCTCCACAAGGTTTTGGATTGTTTTATGAAGGAAGGTTGATTTGTTTTTACGATTATGAATCTGATTTAAGTGATGGCTGGGAAGATGCCAGTGTGCATAACGACCCAAAAGATGTTAGAGAAAAAGCCTTAAAAATGGGCTCAAATATTATAGAATATGCTTTTAAACATTAATCAGACAACCAATATAGACGATATTAAAATCCATTTTGATTCTAGCGGTTTGTGGGTCTTAAATATTGCTATCGGGATTATTATGTTTGGGGTTGCTCTAGGCATTTCAATAGAAGATTTTAAACGTTTGTTTCAAAACCCAAAAATTGTTTTTGTGGGTGTTTTGTCTCAATTTATTTTATTACCTGCTGCTACTTTTTTGGCGATTTTAGTAATTAAACCTCACCCTAGTTTTGCATTAGGAATGATGATGATTGCTGCTTGCCCTGGTGGAAATATTTCTAACTTTTACAGTAAAATGGCTGGTGGAAATGCAGCCTTATCTGTTAGTTTAACTGCTTTCGCAACTTTAATTTGTATTTTTATGACGCCTTTTAATTTAGAATTTTGGGGCAGTTTGTATGAACCAACAGCTACCATATTAAAAACGGTTGAATTGAATCCGTATGAATTATTTAAATTGGTTTCGTTGATTTTGGGAATTCCATTAATAGCAGGAATGTTAGTAAAACATTATCATTCTGTAATGGCAGAAAAAATGGAAAAAGTTTTAAAACCGATTTCTATGTTGGTATTTGTTGCACTAATTTTTATTGCTTTTTCTCAAAATCTAGACATTTTTATGAATTACATACACTTGGTTTTATTCCTTGTAGTATTTCATAATGTATTTGCTTTTATCATTGGATATTATACTGCTAAAAGTTTTGGATTGAGCAAGAGAGATCGAAAAACAATTTCGATGGAAACCGGAATTCAAAATGGTGGTTTAGGATTGCTATTGATCTTCGGATTCTTTGAAGGCCTTGGCGGAATGGCTTTGTTAGCAGCTTTTTGGGGAATCTGGGATGTATTTTCTGGAATGGTACTGGCTACCTATTGGGGAAGGAAAAAGTAAATGTTAGCTGTTAGCAAAAATAAAAATTCTGCACTTTGTAACTCTGTAACTTTATAACTTTGCTACTCTGTAACTTTAAGACAAACTAGTGGCACATTTGCCCTCCATCAACCATTTCGTGTACATGAATAGGAGAAACATACAGAATTCCTAATCCCATTCCACGTAAAATAAACAATACCGCAATGACAACAACTGCAACCGGAATGAATTGTTGAATTCTCTTTCGCACCAAACCAGTAGTAAAATTTCCTAAATACACAAAAGCTGTCATTAACGGAATAGTACCCAATCCAAATAAGATCATATACAAACTTCCTTCTATCATATTTCCTGTCGCGATAGAAGCAAAAATTGCCATATATACCAATCCACAAGGTAAAAATCCATTTAAAAAACCAATGGTAAAAAAGGTATCCATTCTTTTCTTTTTCAGCTCTTTTCTCAATCTGTTTTTAACTCAAGAAAGAATTTTATAAATGGGTTTTGTAATGCTAAACTTATTGATTGTTTTTTTGGGTAACACAATCATTAAAATCATAATTACACCTATGAATATTGATAAATATTGCTGAAACCCAAAAAGGTAGAAGCCTTTTCCTAAGAAACCAAAAAGCAATCCTAAAATTCCGTATGTCACCAATCTGCCAATATGATAAAATGAAACTTGTAAAATCCACAATGATAACATAACAAATTACTCATATTATTTACTCTAAATGCCTAAACAAATATCTAAGATAACTTTATTTTATAACATGATATTTGTCAGTTTATGCTTATATTTGAATTTAATAATTGTTTTAGAAAAATGAGTAAGTGCGAGCAATGTATAGTTAGACAACTTAATTCTTTAAATAGTTTATCTAAAGAGGAACTTATTAAAATATCTTCTTGTAAAACTTCTAGAAAAATAAAAAAAGGAGAAGTAATTTTTGATGAAGGAGAGCATCTAAATGGTGTTTACTGCATTAGTGATGGTGTTTGTAAAGTTTCTAAAATGAGTTCTAATGGAAGGGAACAAATTATTCATTTAGTAAATAAAGGAGATATTTTAGGAGAACGTAGTTTAATTAGTGACGAAATTTCAAACTTAAAAGCTACAGCTATTAATGACATGGAGATTTGTTTTATCCCAAGAGATGAAATCATTAAAGATTTAAAACAAAACTCTGATTTTTCTATGAATGTCTTAAAAGACATGGCTCTCTCTATAAAAAACGCAGACAATCTTATTGTAGATATGGCACAAAATACGGTGAAACAACGTTTAGCCGAAATGCTTTTAAACTTAAACGAAAAAATTGGCAGTAACATAGACAATGTTTTAAATATTCACTTGTCGAGAGAAGATATTGCTAACATAATAGTTACTGCTACTGAATCTGCTATCCGATTATTGTCTGAATTTAAAAAAGATGAAATTATTTCTTTAAAAGGAAAAAATATTTCTTTAATAGACACCCAAAAACTTAAAAAAATAGCACAAGGATTTTAAAATTTCATTTTTTTGAAAAAACTTTGGTACAACTTTTTTAAAATTTATATTAAAACAGGTTTATTTTTTTATACCAAAAAAATAAAGATTGTTGGTAAAGAAAATATACCAAAAAAAGGTGCTATGCTCTTTGCTGTAAATCATCCAAACGGGTTGTTAGACCCACTTTTAGTTACCACAAATACTCCTAGAATTACGCATTACTTAGTTAGAGCAGCTGTTTTTAAAAAACCGTTAATCAAAAAACTACTTGCTACATTAAATTTAATGCCCATATATAGAATTAGAGATGGTGTACAAGAGCTCTCAAAAAATACAGAAGTTTTTAATGATTGTTATGAAATTTTAAACAAGCAAAGTGCTTTAATGATTTTTCCTGAAGGAAGTCACGATAAAAGGAGAACTGTTCGGAATTTAAGCAAAGGATTTACTCGAATTCTTTTTGGAGCTTTTGAAAAATATCCAGAACTAAAAGTTACGGTTATCCCTGTTGGAATTACCTATCAAAATACAGGAAATTTTCCTTGTAAAGTTGCTATACACTATGGCAGTCCTATTTTAGCAAATCAATATTACAATCCAAATGAGCTTAATAAATCTATTGCCAGCATAAAAGAAGAGGTTTCTAAGCAATTAAAAGAATTGTCTGTTCATATCCCTGCAGATGAAAACTACAACCTTCTTTTAAACAAATTAAACACTAATAATATTGACTTTACAGAAGTTAACACCATAAACAAAAGCATTAAAACAGGCAATATAAAAAGCTGTAAAAAAGACTCTAATTTTGCAAAACCTTTCTACTTTTTGATTGTTTTAAACAGCATCATTCCTTGGGTTATTTGGAAAATAGTTTCAAAAAAAATAGATGAAACTGAATTTGTAGACACATTTAGAGCTGGTTTAGGCATCAGCCTTTTTCCGATTTTCTATCTACTTCAAGCTTTGATGATTTATAAATTCTACACCTTAGAATTTGCTGCTATCTATTTGGCTGCGACAATCTTATTGCAATTGTTGTACAGCAAACTTTCTACAACTCCAACTGAAGAGCATCTTGAATAATTTGCTGAATTTTTGTTCTTATATTTTCTTTAATCAAGCCATTATTTTCCATTGTCGGATACACTCTATTCGATAAAAAAACATATACAATTCTACTTTTAGGATCTGCCCAAGTATAGGTTCCTGTAAAACCACTATGTCCAAAACTTTCATCAGAAACACAGCCACAGGTAGATTCAACTTCTGGTTCTAATTGCGGTTTATCAAAACCTAGACCTCGCCTTATTTTTTCACCTTCATAATATCGTTTGTTAAACTTTTTAACAGTAGCACTCTTTAAATATCTTTTACCTCCGTAATATCCATTTTGCAAATACATTTGCATAATCTTGGCAACATCATTGGCGTTTGCAAAAACACCTGCATGACCACCAACTCCACCTAACATGGCTGCTCCCATATCGTGAACATATCCTTGCAACAATTGATGCCTAAAATAGTCATCCTTTTCTGTAGGAACTATTTCGCTTTTCGGAAATTTACTTAGTGGTAAATAACCTGTTCTATTAGCCCCTAATGATGCATAAAAGTTTTCATCAACTAGTTGATTTAAAGGTTTTTTGTATTTTTTTTCTAGGGATCTTTTTAAAATATAATACCCCAAATCGCTATACTTATAACCAGACACTTCTCGTTGTTCTACCTTTTTAATTTGATTGAGAATAGTGTCTTTAAAAGCAGATTGCAAGTACATGTTTTTTGCAACTTCAATTCCAAATTTTTTAGATTTTTTAGTATGATAATAGTTCGGGAAATTTTTCCTGGTAACACTATCTTGAATCAATTTATAAAAAGGAATCCACGCTTTTAATCTTGCATTGTGAGATAAAATTTCTTTAAGCGTTATGGTATCTTTATTTGTGTGTTTTAACTCGGGTAATAATTCTTTTAACTCTGTTGTAATTTTGATTTTCCCTTCGCCTTCAGCTTTCATAACCATTGGTAATGTTGCTAAAATTTTAGTCAAAGAAGCAACATCGTAAATGTCAGAGTTTTTAACTTTTAAAAGCGAATCATTGGTATGAAATCCAAAACTTTTCTGATAAATTACTTTGCCAGATCTTGCTACCAGAATTTGCATTCCGGGTGTCATTTTTTTTTTAATCACTTCATTTGCCAACACATCAATTTCTGCCAATTTGATAGAAGACATTTTAACTTCTTCTGGAATTCCATATTGCAATCTACTAAGTGATGAAGTATATAAACCAAATCCTTCTTTATAAATATTGTTAATAGAAACGGGTAACTTCCCTTTAGTTTCTGTAGCACCAAATAATTGTTGCGCAGAAATTTCTTGTGCTATCGTACTATTTTGATAAGAAACTACCAAACCATCTATATTCTCAAATGATTTGACATCCAATAAGCTATAGGGACTTGCGAAAATGTCTAAAATCACTTTTTTGTTTTTTGCTATTTGCTCAATTTTAGAAAGATCTTCATTTTTAAATTTAAACCCTTTCCACGGATGATCATTTGAAGTGTGATAACCTATAATGACTAAATTATAGGGTTTTAATTTTGCTAATAAAGCAGTCGTGTTTTCAGCAGAAACCACCTCAACTTTTGCATAATTATTTAGCATTTTTATAAATGGTGTACTATCATCCTCTCCAATTTTTACATAAGCAATTTTCTGTTTTTCTAATTTTTGAATCGGAATGATATTCTCATGATTCTTTAATACTGTAATTGAATTTTTAACTAATTTTCTGTGTAAAATTTCATCTTCTTTAGTATTTAAATCTTCATGTAGATTTTTTAAATCTATCGGTTTGTAATTTTGCAATCCCGACCAATACTTAGCTTTTAAAATTTTACGCACAGATTCATCCAATCTTTCAATGCTTAATTTTTTATCTTGAATTGCCTTCTTGAAAAATTCCATTGTAGCCGGAACTTCGTGTGGAATTAACAAGAGATCATTCCCCGCTAAAATAGCTTCTAAGTTAATTTCTTTAGACGTCGCAAAATCAGCAGCGCCTTTCATATTTAAACCATCGGTTATAATCAATCCTTTAAAACCCAATTTTTCTTTTAATAAACCGGTAGTTATTCTTTTTGACAAAGATGATGGTAGTTTTATATTTGGCTCTAATTTAGGAATGCTTAAATGTGCTGTCATTACACTTCCTAAATTCTCTTTAAATAATTTATAATACGGATACAATTCTAACGTATCTAACCGAGTAGCATCAAAATTTATAACAGGTAATGTATGATGTGAGTCTGCTGCTGTATCTCCATGACCAGGAAAATGTTTTGCGTTTGCCATAACACCCATTCTCTGCATACCTCGAGTAAAAGCAATGGCTTTATCTGTTACATTATTTTTGTTTTCTCCAAAAGAACGATTTCCAATAATAGGATTTTTTGGATTGATATTGATATCTACAACCGGAGCAAAATTAATGTGAATCCCTAACCGTTTACATTGCTCTCCAATTCGTTCTCCAAATTCTTCAATCAAAGAGTTATCTCTAACAGCACCAAGGGTCATATTCCACGGAAATCGAAATGCATTTTTCAAACGCATGTCTAAACCCCATTCTGCATCGAGTGCAACCAATAGAGGATATTTAGACATTGCTTGGTATCTATTTGTTAATTCAGCTTGTTTTTTTGGAGTTCCTTGCATAAAAATTAAACTTCCTGCATGGTATTTCTGAATCATCTCTTCTACTACTTTTTCATTAACCGTATCATTTGTAGAATAAGCTTGTACCATAAATAATTGACCAATTTTTTCTTCATTAGTCATTTTATCAATGATGGCATTTACCCATTTCTCTTGTGAATCTTTATCTTTTGTTTGAAGTGGATCATTTGATTGTGCTTGTGAAAAAAATACACAAAAGACAAAAAGAAAACTTACTATATTTCTCATACAATTAACTTATAAAACTATTATGCCAGCTTTTACTAGCTGGAACTTCCCAATTATTCTCTACCTCTTCTTTGGTTTGCACCATATTATTAAAAACTACTGTTTCTTTAGTGATTTTTTGTTCTTTTGCAAACTGCTGAAAATCGGACAATTTTACAATATTGATATGGTCTCCATCTTTAAAAGAAACATTCATTTTATTCATTAAATCAATGTTCAATTCATTTTCTAATTCCTTTACAAAACGAACAGAAGCATCAATAGAACAACCAGAAACATTGTTAAAACTTTCATCTACAGCTAAGATTAAAAACTGATTATATTTTATGGTAAACGAACCTTTTAAGTTATCACCATGCCTTGTCCATTGCTCAATAAACACTCTTGCTTTCTCAGAAATATAATCGACTTCTTGCTTTGTAAAAGCTCTATCAGATTGATATATCCAAACTCTAGAGTTGTCCGGTAAATTGTTATATGCTGTAAACATTTATCTTAAATTAAATTTTTGCTGTAAAGCATTTAGTTTTTCTTCATCTGTCAACGTATCTTTTGGTGTCGACATGCGTTCTTTTATTTCTCGCAAAACTTTTTTAGTATACAATGGAAAATCTGCATTTTGCATCCAAGCATTGTATCCTGGATTTTCTTTAAACACTTCTTCTACAGTTCTTCCTTTATATTTACCAAAAGAAAACATTTCTTCTCCCTCTTCATTCATCAAAATAAAACCAGCAAAATCTGCTCTTTTTCCATGTGATGAATACTCACTTAAAGCATCTACAGAACTCCCAATATCATCATATTTCTCTATCTGTGCCAATAAAATCTCATAGGTTGCATTGGTATCTGCCTCAGCTCCATGAGCACCTTCTAATTCTTTTCCACAATAAAATTGATATCCAGCACTTAAGGTTCTTTGCTCCTTTTTATGAAAAATAACCTGCACATCAATTGCCTTTCTGTTACTCATATCAAAATCGATACCGGCACGCATTAACTCTTCTGCCAATAACGGAATGTCAAAACGATTTGAATTAAAACCTGCTAAATCACATCCTGCAATAAGTTCGTTTATCTTTGGTGCTAATTCTTTAAAAGTTGGTTCTGTTACTACTTGTTCGTTTGTAATTCCATGAATATCAGATGCTTCTTTTGGAATTTCAATTTCTGGATTTACCAACCATGTTTTACTTTCTTTATTCCCATTTGGAAATACTTTTAAAATAGCTATTTCTACAATTTTATCTGTTCCTATATTAATACCTGTAGTTTCTAAATCGAAAAATACAATGGGTTTTTCTAGTTTTAACTTCATTTTTTGGCTTATGGTTTTTAAAATAACAGAATGATAAAGGTATTGAAAACTCTTATTATTTTTGCCATTTTTTAAAATAAAAAATGTTAATATCTAAGGTTTTCTGTTAGATTAGAGGTTTAAAGTAACAGACTTGAATCTAAACTTATTTTTTGGTAACTTGGCTAGCTTCAAAATGCGTTTTTTCGCATAAAAAACTCACAAAGCTATGAATCAAAATTTAAATTTAGCCGTACTGATAGATGGAGATAACATCCCTTCTGCTCATGTAAAGGAAATGATGGAAGAAATTGCCAAGTATGGAAACCCAACCATAAAAAGAATTTATGGAGACTGGACGAGTCCACATTTATCAAAATGGAAAAATTTATTGCTTCAAAACGCTATAACTCCTATTCAGCAATACGCATATACAACAGGTAAGAATGCCACAGACTCTGCGATGATTATTGATGCCATGGACATTTTATACTCAGAAAAAGTGAACGGATTTTGTCTTGTTTCTAGTGATAGTGATTTTACAAAACTAGCAACTAGGTTAAGGGAAGCTGGTATGCAAGTCATTGGAATAGGTGAGAAAAAAACACCAAATCCATTTATTGTTGCCTGCGATAAGTTTATTTATATCGAAATCATTAGAAAACAAACCGAAAAGAAAGACAATACTAACCAAAAGGACAGCTCAAAAGAAAGCATTGACAAAATTACACCCAAAGTAATTTCGATGATCTCTACTACAATATCAGACTTGTCTGACGAAGAAGGATGGGCATTTTTGGGAGATGTGGGTAGCTTACTTCAGAAAAAACAACCCAATTTTGATTCAAGAAATTATGGCTTTGAAAAACTAACACCATTGATTAAATCTATTGGTAAGTTTGAGCTAGAACAACGAGATAACACCAAGAGTAAACACAAATTGATTTACGTAAAAAACAAGTAAGAAACCTCACAAGTATAAAAGTTAAATCTCCAAAGAAATAAAATAACACCAAAAATCAATGATTAAATTCTTTAGAAAAATTCGACAAAACTTACTAATGGAAAATAAAACTGGAAAGTATTTGAAATATGCCATTGGAGAAATAATACTAGTGGTTATCGGAATTTTAATCGCACTTTCTATTAACAATTGGAATGAAAGACGGAAAGATAGAATAAGAGAGTATGCTATCCTTATGCAACTGCAAGAAGAATATACTGCCAATCTTGAGCAACTAGAAGCTAAAATGCAACTGAGAAATACCGTTATTAATTGTAGTCTTAAGGTTCTAAAGTATATGGAAACACCCAAGATAATTGGAAGAGATAGTGTTCTTTTATTTTTGAGTGGCGTCAATAATGATCCCACTTTTGATCCAATTCAAAATGATTTAATTTCTTCTGGCAGTCTTCGTCTTATTCGCAATCAAAAACTCAAAAAGCTATTATCGAGTTGGACATCTGATTTAATTGCTGTTCAAGAACAAGAAGAAATTGAGCAAATGATGATTCATGAAATTATACGTCCTTTATTTAACGATATTGGAATTACTAGAGATTTATATGACCTATCCTATAAAAATGGGTTAGATAATTCTTGGAAGTTAGACACAACCATGACTACGAAGATTTATCCAGAATTTGGAAGTTCACTGAATACTATAAGTAGTTATAAAATTCTGAGCAATAGAAAATTAGAAGGAGCCATTGCCAATACATTAAACATCAGTCTTAATGGAAATGAAGAGAGTACAACTCTTAAAAAACGTATCCTTAACATTCTAGAGCTGATCAAAACTGAATTAAAAAATAAAAAAAACATATAAGCCTTTGAAACGTCTCCTACAGCATAGCAAGAAGAATTGATATTGCTATAATTATGGAAAAGATTGCTGATAAAAAAGTTTTAAAAATTTGAAGAATGCAAAAAAAAGAACATCAAATAGATATTGAATTTTTAGACCACGTAGCCATTCGAGTTGTTGATGTGGAAGTTTCTGCAGCGTGGTATAAAAAAGTATTGGGACTAAAACGATATCAATTACCCGAATGGGGAGACTTTCCTATCTTTTTACTTTCCGGAAAATCAGGAATTGCATTGTTCCCCGCCAATACAACTGATACGAAACTTGAACCTACTTCAAGAAATGTGAAAATTGACCATTTCGCTTTTAATGTTACAAAAGAAAATTTTGAGAAAGCTAAAAAGAAATATATCGAATTGAATTTGGAATTTAACATCCAAGATCATCATTACTTTGATTCTATTTACACAAAAGATCCAGACGGGCATACCCTTGAATTAACTACAATTAAAGTGAACGAGCAAGATTTTTACAAATAAGACCTACGGACTCAATTTTATTTTAAAAACAATCGTTGGTAGAATCTTTTATAGAACTGAGATGTAACACTCGAAAAATAAAATTTCCAATTCCTAAAAAACCATTTTAAACTAGTTCGTTTGTTTCTAAACTTATTTATCGATAACTTAGCTTGGTCTGTTATAATTATTTCAGCATTTACTACTACCTTAAAATAAATTATTAATAATTCTAATAAAATGAAAAAACATACTATCATTATTCAGTTTGTACTTGCTTATTTTTTTATAAGCAACTTTAACCTTCAGGCACAAAACACCGTGCTTCAAGAACTTGAAGAAATAGCCATTATTGATCAAAAAGTAATGATGCCAATGCGTGACGGTATTCGTTTAGCTACAGATATATACCGCCCTAAAACTGATAAAAAAGTACCAATTATTTTTTCTAAAACACCTTATAATTTTAATTCTTGGGGAGATGGAAAAGAAAGAACAGGTACTGCAAAAAGAGCTTTAGAAGCGGTTAAAAGAGGTTATGCTTATGTGGTTCAGAATGAGCGTGGTCGTTATTTTTCAGAAGGTGAATGGGATATTTTAGGCGCACCAACTACTGATGGTTTTGATGCATTTACTTGGATGAAAAATCAATCTTGGTCTAATGGTAAAATTGGGACTTTAGGTTGTTCTTCTACTGCCGAATGGCAAATGGCTGTTGCGGCTTTAGATCATCCGTCTCATGCAGCAATGGTGCCGCAGGGTTTTGGTGCAGGCGTTGGTAAAGTTGGTAAAATTATAGAACAAGGTAATTGGTATCGTGGAGGTGCTGAGCAAATGTTATTCTTTTCGTGGTTATATGGTGTAGAGCATGATAAATTTAAACCACGGATTCCAGCGGGTGCAACTCAGGAAGATTTAATTAGAATTTCCAGATTTTACGATTTGGCACCTGAAAATCCACCTGTAGACATGGCAAAAGCATTGAAACATTTACCTATTCAAGATATCCTAAAAAATATAAATGGTAAAAATGATATTTTTGATAAAATGATACGCCGTAAACCAAACAGCAAAGCTTGGTTTAATGGAGGTTTATATCATGATAATACGGAAATTGGTGTTCCAAGTTTTTGGTTTGCTTCCTGGTATGATGTCTCTATAACGCCGAATCTTACTTTATTCAATCATGTTAGAAATAATTCTAAAAATGCTGAAATTAGAGACAATCAGTATTTGGTAATCGCACCAACACTTCATTGTGCATATACACGAGCATCAGAAAACACCATTGTTGGTGAGCGCAGTGTTGGCGATGCTCGTCTTAATTACAACGAGCAAATATATTCTTGGTTTGATTTATGGTTAAAAGAAAAACAAAATGATTTTAAAGAGAAAACGCCAAGAGTACAGTATTATACTATGGGAAGTAACAAGTGGCAGGCATCAGAAAATTGGCCTCCAAAAAAAGCTAAATTAACCACCTATTATTTAAATAGTAATGGTAAAGCTAATAGCTCTTATGGAGATGGTAAATTAACTACAAAAAAACCTAAATCTGACAACCCAGATAGTTTCACTTATGATCCGATGAATCCAGTTCCTTCTTATGGAGGTAATGTATGTTGTACAGGAAATGCTATTAAAGGTGGCTCATTCAATCAACAACAAATGGAAGCTAGAAATGATATTTTGGTTTACACTACAGATGTTTTAAAAGAAGGTGTTGAAGTCTCTGGTTTTATTGAATCAACACTATATGTTTCTTCAGACGTAAAAGATACCGATTTTACAATTAAATTGATCGATGTCTATCCTGATGGGAAAGCGTATAATTTAGATGAAACTATTCAGCGTGTTAGATACAGAGAAGGTTATGACAAAGAAGTATTTATGGAAAAAGGAAAGGTTTATAAAGTCGATTTAACTCCTATGTCTACAAGTAACTACTTTAAAAAAGGACATCGTATACGTATTGAAATATCTAGTAGTAATTTCCCGCGTTTTGCACGTAATTTAAATACTGGAGGGAATAACTATGATGAAAAAGAAGGTGTAGTCGCGCATAATAAGGTGCACCACTCTTCAAAATATATGTCACAAATAAGGATTCCAATGGTTTTAAAATAGTACTAAAAAAAAGATTAACATTTTTTAAAAAGGAAGAATTTCCTAATAACAATATTAAATCTCAGGGAAGCAAAAATAAAGCAATCGCTTTTTAAAAAGTTCTTTATTTATCTGCAATCATCACTGAGATTTATATTTAGTGCTTTATATATCATTTACATTCAATATAAAATTTCTTCCTAAAATCTTATTTAAATAAAATACCAGAAACTCGTACATTTGCCAAATGCGTATAGATATTATTACAGTGTCTCCAGAATTGATTCAAAGTCCGTTTGACTATTCAATCATAAAGAGAGCAAGAGATAAAGGTTTGGTTGAAGTTCATTTTCATAATTTACGTGAATATGGCTTGGGGAATTACAAACAAATTGATGACACTCAATTTGGTGGTGGCGCCGGTATGGTCTTGATGCTAGAACCTATAGATACCTGCATCTCTAAGCTAAAATCTGAGCGAACTTACGATGAAATCATTTACATGACGCCAGATGCAAAAACCCTAAATCAGCAAACATCAAATGCACTTTCTTTACAAGAAAATATCATCATTTTAACCGGACATTATAAAGGTGTAGACCAACGCGTGCGTGATTTATTTATAACCAAAGAAATTTCTATTGGCGATTATGTGTTGAGTGGTGGCGAATTGGCTGCTGCTGTGTTATGTGATGCTGTTATTAGATTAATTCCTGGAGTTTTGGGTGATGAAACGTCTGCATTAACGGATTCTTTTCAAGACAATTTGCTATCACCTCCAGTATATACGCGTCCGTCTGAATACAAAGGATTGAAAGTCCCCGAAGTATTATTATCCGGAAATTTTCCAAAAATTGATGCTTGGCGTTCAGAAAAATCATACGAGAGAACTCAGCAAATTAGACCAGATTTACTTGATGAATCCTATTAGAGAGCTTTTACTGAACCCCAAAACGTTAATACTCATTTTTTGAATACCATAAAAAGCATCATACAAAAAAATCCCGCATTAGCAGTTGTATTTGGGTTTCAAACTTTCCGATTTCTACTATTGCCATTTATGGGGTTGATGCCACAAGATGCTTATTATCATTTTTACGGAGAAAACTTATCGATCTCGTATTTAGATCATCCAGGAATGATTGGCTACATATTAAGAGGATTTACAGCAATTTTCGGTAAAACTGTTTTTGTTGTGAAGCTTGCAGATTTTATGATAACCTCCTTTACTTTATTCAGTTTTTACAAATTAGCAGGATTATTTTTATCAAAAAATAAAGCTTTACAAGCTTTGGTTTTAATCAGCTCAACCATCTGTGTTTCTATAGTATCGTTTAATTCTACCCCAGATGTTCCGTTGTTATTATTCTGGACTTTATCATTGATTAGCTTGTATAAAGCAATTTTTAATGAACAAAAAGGGCAATGTATTTTAGCAGGAATTTTTATGGGATTGGCTTTTGACAGTAAGTATACCGCCCTGCTATTGCAAATAGGTTTATTGGGGTTTGTTGTTTTTTCTAATCCATACAGAAAGCTATTAATTTCTCCTTGGTTATGGTTTTCATTGGTCATTTCTGTCTTGGTTACCTTTCCGGTTTGGTGGTGGAACTATCAAAATGAATTTGCTTCGTTTGCTTTTCAAGGATCAAACAGAACAGGAGAAATTTCAGAATTTAAAATTCACCCTGAATATTTTTTCGGTGCCATCGGACATCAATTACTGCTATTAATACCCGTTTTATTTGCTGTTTTCATCACTTTTACCTTTAAATATATAAAAAGAGCATTTCTTAAATTTAAACTCCCAAAGTCCAAAACGTTATTTCTACTTGCGTTTTTTGCCCCAACTTTTGTTGGATTTTTTATCATAACACCAATTTATTGGGTAAAATTAAATTGGATGATGCCTGCTTATATTACAGGAATTATAATAGCTGGGATGATTATGAGTAAGAAGTTGATAAAAGCTCAAATAATTACAGCTATTCTATTTCATATATTAATTGCCGTACAAGTTTTATTTTATTTAGTTCCAATTAAAAGTGATGATACTTGGATTGGATGGAAAGAATTAGCTATTGAAACAAAAAAATTGCAAGAACAACATCCTAACACCTTTGTTTTTGCAAATGATGGTTATAAAACATCTGCTGTGTTAAATTTTTTTATGGACGAGAAAATATATGCACAAAACATCATTGGACTTCATGCATTGCATTTTGACTATGTAGGAGATGACTTATCATTATTAAACAACAAAGATGCTATTTTTTTAGATTCAGACACCGATTTCGATAACCTTGACAAGAAAGGAAAAATCCACCCAAGACTATCAACCTATTTTAAGAACATTATTGAATTAGAGCCAATTATCATAAAACGAAAGGAAAAAGACGTTCGTAAGTTTTGGGTATTCTACTGCACTAATTATCAGTATAAAAAATAATTACCTGAATTCTTTTTTTTAGTAAAATATTTCATAAATTTGCAACCTCAAAATTAACCTCTGACGAAAAAATCGTGAAAGTTGGTTCTTGAAAAACCATAAATAAAATAAAAATGGAATCTTTAATAAAATTTGTACAAGACGAGTTTGTAACAAAAAACGAAAACCCAGAATTTTCTGCTGGTGATACTATTACAGTATACTACGAAATTAGAGAGGGAGATAAAGTTAGAACTCAGTTTTTTAGAGGAGTTGTAATTCAACGTAAAGGAACTGGATTGTCTGAAACTTTCACAATCAGAAAAATGTCTGGAACTGTTGGAGTTGAGCGTATTTTCCCTGTAAATTTACCTTCTATTCAGAAAATTGAAGTAAACAAAAGAGGAAAAGTAAGAAGAGCTCGTATCTTTTACTTTAGAGGCCTTACTGGTAAGAAAGCAAGAATTACTGAGAAAAGAAGATAATTCTCGTTTACCAAAACTATATAAAAAAAGCGTTGTGATTATCACAACGCTTTTTTTAATGAACAAATGTTCATAAAGTGTGTTGATATTATGTTGATTACTAATTAGTTAAAATTATTGCTTTTTTAAAAAGGTATACTATATTTGAAATGTAGAAACGAAGTAACATTCTATTTAATCGCAAGAACAAGCATAATGTTACATCGAAGAAACAATAAAGTAACGTTCTTTATCATCGTTTTTCATAAACAAAGTAAAAATGATTTACAGCAATGATAATTCATTTTTAGAGCTCGAGAAAAACCCTCTGTAAAAAGAGAATAAAACGGAAGTTCAAGATCTAAGCGTATGCAATGATTTCTTTACACTTGAAAAACACTTCGAGTTGTCAACATTGGTAACATCTATACAAAATGTGTAAATGGAACTAGACAATTCAACAACTGAAATAAAAGAAGTTAATTTTTTATTGAGGAATAGTTGTTCACAGGTTGAACAACTACTTGTAAAGCGTTGTAGGAATACAGCAGGATTAACGGAAAGTATTTCAAAGAAGCCATATCATAACAAGCAATTGTTGGATATGGCTTTTATTTTCAGTAACAAATTCTATTTTTACTCGATATTATTTATCAATTTCACATTTATTATACTGTATTATTAATAATTTGATAGAAATATTCTCACCATTAATCACTAAATTTGCTGCTCTAAATAGAATACTAAAAAACACAAACAATGACAAAGACTGCTAAAATAATTTATACTAAAACTGATGAGGCTCCAGCTTTAGCAACCTATTCTTTTCTACCTATTGTAAAAGCATTTACAAAAGCATCTGGAATAGAAATTGTAACAAAAGATATTTCTTTAGCAGCAAGAATACTAGCCAATTTATCAGAGTATTTAACGGAAGATCAAAAGGTAAATGATGCCTTGGCAGAATTAGGAGATTTAGCAAAAACTCCTGAAGCTAATATTATAAAATTACCCAACATAAGTGCTTCTGTACCGCAATTAAAAGCAGCAATTAAAGAATTGCAAGACAGTGGATTTGCTATCCCAAATTATCCAGATGAAGTAATTACAGAAAAAGATAAAAAAGTACTGGCTTGTTATAATAAAGTAAAAGGATCTGCAGTTAATCCAGTTTTACGTGAAGGAAATTCTGACAGAAGAGCTCCTAAAGCAGTTAAAAATTACGCGAAGAAAAACCCGCATTCTATGGGAGCATGGAGTTCAGATTCTAAAACTCATGTAGCAACCATGAGTGAAGGAGATTTTTTTCATAATGAAAAATCTGTAACCGTATCGAATGCAACAGATGTAAAGATAGAGCATATAGGCACTGATGGAAAAAGCACTATTTTAAAAGCTTCTACTCCACTGTTAGCTGGAGAAATTATTGATGCAACAGTGATGAGTAAAAAAGCATTGTTAGATTTCTTAGACGCAGAAATAAATGACGCCAAAGAGAAAAACGTATTGTTTTCTTTACACATGAAGGCTACTATGATGAAAGTTTCAGATCCAATTATATTTGGACATGGCGTTCGTGTTTTCTTTAAAGAATTGTTCGAGAAATACGGAGATACTTTTAACAAAATTGGCGTAGATGTAAATAATGGATTTGGTAACTTAGTTAGCAAATTAGAAGAGTTACCTATTGATAAAAAAGCAGAAATTGAAGCTGATATTGCAGCTACTTTTAAGAATAGACCTGCTATTGCAATGGTAAATTCTGATAAAGGAATTACCAACCTACACGTTCCTAGTGATGTAATTATTGATGCTTCTATGCCTGCAATGATTCGTACTTCCGGACAAATGTGGAATGCAGCAGGAAAACAACAAGACACAAAGGCTGTAATCCCCGATAGTTCTTACGCAGGAATTTATGAAGCAACCATTGATTTTTGTAAAGAAAATGGAGCATTTGACCCTTCAACAATGGGAACTGTTTCAAATGTGGGTTTGATGGCGCAAAAAGCAGAAGAATATGGATCACATGATAAAACATTTGAAATAGAGTCAAACGGAATTGTACGTGTTGTAAATTCTGAAGGAATAACATTAATAGAACATACTGTAGAAGCAGGTGACATTTGGAGAATGTGTCAAGTTAAAGATGCTCCTATTCAAGATTGGGTTAAACTAGCTGTAAACAGAGCTAAAGCAACCAACACGCCAACCATTTTTTGGTTGGATAAAAATAGAGCTCATGATGCCGAGATTATAAAAAAAGTAAATAGCTATTTATCAAGTTATGACATAACTGGATTAGATATTCAAATCTTACCTCCTTTTGAAGCAACAAAATATACATTACAAAGAGTAAAAGACGGAAAAGACACTATTTCTGTTTCTGGAAATGTACTGCGTGATTATTTAACAGATTTATTTCCAATTTTAGAATTAGGTACTTCTGCAAAAATGTTATCGATTGTTCCTTTAATGAATGGTGGAGGATTGTTTGAAACAGGAGCTGGTGGATCCGCTCCAAAACATGTACAACAATTTTTAGAAGAAGGACATTTACGATGGGATTCTTTAGGTGAATTTTTAGCCCTAGCAGTTTCTTTAGAACATTTAGGAGAAAAAAATCAAAATGAAGAAGCGTTAGTCTTAGCTGAAACTTTAGATGATGCCACTGATAAATTTTTAGACAATAAAAAATCACCTTCTCGAAAGGTTGGAGAATTAGACAATAGAGGATCTCATTTTTATTTGGCAACCTATTGGGCTGAAGCATTGGCAAATCAGCATAAAAATAGCACTCTCAAAAATAGATTTACAGCAATTGCAAATGAACTAAAAAGCAATGAAAATAAAATTATCAATGAGTTAAATGCTGCTCAAGGTCATGCTTTAAACATCAATGGTTACTATTATCCTAGTGAAGAATTAACGTCTAATGAAATGAGACCAAGTAGCACATTGAATTCAATTTTAGAAAAATTTTAGAAAATATATGTATTATTTAAAGGCGATGTAATTTTACATCGCCTTTTTTATTTATTTTTGGTTCATGAGCTTCATTAAAACCACAGAACAAGATTCTAATTACAATCACTTAGAAAAAATGAGCGCTTTGGAATTGATACAAAATATCAATAAAGAAGATAAAACAGTTGCTTTAGCTGTTGAAAAAGTGATTCCAGAAATAACAGCTTTAACTTCACTAATTACAGAGAAACTAAAGAGTGGTGGCCGGTTATTTTATTTAGGCGCAGGCACAAGTGGTCGATTAGGTATATTAGACGCTTCTGAATGTCCACCAACATTTGGCGTTCCACATGAATTGGTTATTGGGATAATTGCTGGTGGTAACACCGCTATAAGAAAATCGGTTGAAAACGCAGAAGATTCTACAACTCAAGGATGGATAGACTTACAGCAACATCACGTATGTGAAAAAGATGTAGTTGTTGGAATAGCTGCATCTGGTACTACACCATATGTAATCGCTGCATTAGAAGCTTGCAACAAACAACATATTGTTACAGGCTGTATCACTTGTAACAAAAACAGTCCCTTGTCAAAGGTTGCTAAGTTTCCTATTGAAGTAATTGTTGGTCCAGAATTCGTAACTGGAAGTTCAAGAATGAAAGCTGGTACAGCACAAAAAATGGTCCTAAATATGCTAACAACAGCTACAATGATATCACTCGGAAAAATAAAAGGCAATAAAATGGTGGATATGCAACTATCTAATGATAAACTAGTGAATCGAGGAATTGATATGTTAGCAAATGAGCTAAATATCGACAAAAGAACTGCTTCAAAATTATTAGATAAATATAAGAATGTTAGAACCGCAATTTTAAACCATCAAAATGAGCATTAATACAGATTTATTTAGCAAAGGAATAAAGCAATTACTCATTTTAATTTTACTGCTAATAGTTTCACCCATTTCTTTAAACATTGCCTTTAAAGCCTTAAACAAAATGGAAGACACTATGTGGCTTGCCTATTTAATTCTAGCCATTGCAATAATCCTATCTATTTTCACCATTATATTGGCTTTTAAAACATTTAAAACCTTTTTAGACGGATTGTTTAATAAAAAATAATTGAGCTCTAAAAAACACATACATAAGTTATTGAAATGGGAATATTGGCCAACGTTAATGTTTTACGTTCCAAATATACCCTTTGCTTTATACCACGCTTTAAAAGCAAAAAATTTGGTTTTTTACACAGCTGTTAACCCAACTATAGAAAACTCTGGAATTGGAACAGAATCCAAATTTAAAACCATGCAACTGATTCCAGAGAAATATTTGCCGATAACCATTTTTCATAAAGCAAATTGGGTTCCATTGCAAAGCACCAGATATATCTAAAGGTTGTGCTGTAGATGCTCCACCCATAGACATGTTTACTGCTCCTAAACCTTGCATAACGTGACCTGCTTGCCCATACATTAGTGTTGAAAGCATTAGAAAAGCAAGTTTAAAAAAGTTTTTTTTCATGATTATTATTGTTACTTGATTAATAATACTGTAAAGTTACTAATAGCATTACAGCACTATTATGATAATAATCATGTTCTATTGATAAATAAAAAAACTTAAAAGCCTTATCTAATCAATTTCTTGTATTTAATACGTTTCGGTATCATATCTCCTCCTAAACGTTTCTTTTTATTCTCTTCGTACTCTGTAAAAGATCCTTCAAAGAAATACACCTGGCTTTCACCTTCAAAAGCCAAAATATGAGTACAAACTCTATCTAAAAACCAACGATCGTGACTAATTACAACAGCACAACCTGCAAAGTTTACAAGACCTTCTTCTAAAGCTCGTAAGGTATTTACATCTAAATCATTTGTAGGCTCATCTAACAACAAAACATTTCCTTCTTCTTTCAATGTCATTGCTAAATGCAGTCTGTTTCTTTCTCCTCCAGAAAGCATAGAAACTTTTTTATTTTGTTCACTTCCAGCAAAATTAAAACGACTTAAATAGGCTCTAGAGTTCACTTGTTTTCCCCCCATCATCACCAATTCTTGTCCGTCTGAAAAGTTTTCCCAAATAGATTTATCAGCATCTATATTTGAATGACTTTGATCTACATAGGCAATTTTTGCAGTTTCCCCTACTTTAAAACTTCCTTTGTCCGGAGTTTCTTCTCCCATGATCATTTTAAAAATAGTAGTCTTCCCTGCTCCATTTGGACCGATAATTCCTACAATACCAGCTTGCGGTAAATTAAATTCTAAATTTTCATATAACAATTTATCATCAAAAGCCTTAGAAACTCCAGTAGCTTCAATCACATTAGTTCCTAAACGAGGGCCATTCGGAATGTAAATTTCCAACTTCTCATCCATTTGCTTTTGATCTTGACTCATCAATTTATCGTAGTTCTTCAAACGCGCTTTTTGTTTTGTTTGACGACCTTTTGCACCTTGACGAACCCATTCTAATTCTCGCTCTAATGTTTTCTGACGTTTAGAAGCTGTTTTACTTTCTTGCGCTAATCGTTTTGATTTTTGATCTAACCAAGAAGAGTAGTTTCCTTTCCAAGGAATTCCTTCTCCTCTATCCAATTCTAAAATCCAACCAGCAATATTGTCTAAGAAGTATCTATCGTGTGTTACTGCAATCACCGTTCCTTTATATTGTGCCAAATGATGTTCTAACCAATGTACAGATTCTGCATCCAAGTGGTTTGTTGGCTCATCTAATAATAAAATTTCTGGTTCTTGTAATAGTAATCTACACAAAGCTACTCTACGTCTTTCTCCTCCAGACAATACAGAAATTAATTTATCTGGTTCTGGTGTACGCAATGCATCCATTGCAATTTCTAGTTTGTTATCTAATTCCCAAGCATTTGAAGCATCAATTTTATCTTGCAGTTCTGCTTGTTGATTCATCAACTTTTCCATTTTATCTGGATCAGAATACACTTCTTCCAGACCAAACATATCGTTAATTTTATTGTATTCATCTAAAATCGCAACAGTTTCTGCAACACCTTCTTTTACAATTTCTATGACTGTTTTTGTTTCATCTAATTCAGGTTCTTGTTCTAAATACCCAACATGATATCCTGGAGAAAAAACTACATCCCCTTGATAATTTTTTTCCTTCCCTGCTATGATTCTTAAAAGTGTTGATTTACCAGAACCATTTAAACCTAATATTCCGATTTTGGCTCCGTAGAAGAAACTTAAATAAATATCTTTTAATACTTGTTTATTTGTGCTTTGATAGGTTTTAGAAACCTTATTCATCGAAAAGATGACTTTCTTATCGTCTGACATTTTTATATTTTTTTAAAAAATTATTCTTGGATTTTGTAACCGAAAACTGCTACTAAGAACTGTAAACTTAATTTACACTCTTCCTTTAAGCGCATTAAACACCCATGCTATTGCAAAAAATCCGATTCCAACTGCTGCAAAACCCCAACCTGCAACATCGTCATATCTAAAAGCTCCAAGAGCAATCAAACCTAATCCTACAAAAATCATAATAAAAGTAGCCCAAGCTAATACGGTATTTTTATTCATTGCCATAATCATTCTGTTTTAATAGTTGAAAGGCAAATATCGTAATTATTTGTGGATAATAACAGTTAGATATGAATGAGTTTTATATTTCTGCCGCTAATCTACAACCTTGACTGATGGCTCTTTTTGCATCTAACTCTGCAGCAATATCAGCGCCACCAATTAGGTGAACTTTTATGTTGGCATCTTGCAAAGGAGAAAATAACTCTTTAAACGGAACCTGACCTGCACAAATTACTATAGTGTCTACTTCTAATGTTTTAGCTTCACCATTTTGGATATAATGCAAACCTACATCATCTATTTTAGTGTATTCTACTCTATTGATAAACTGTACATTTTTCTTTTTTAAGGTAGAACGATGAATCCAACCTGTCGTTTTTCCTAAGTTACCACCAAACTTTCCTTTACTGCGTTTGAACATAAATATTTCTCTAGGAGAAGGTTCAAATTCTGGTTCTATGTTTTCAGTTCCACTTCGTGCTGTTAATGTTTTATCAATTCCCCATTCTTTTAACCAAGCATCAATGTTTAGAGAAGTACTTTCTCCTTCACGAGCTAAATATTCAGAAACGTCAAAACCAATTCCACCAGCACCAATAACTGCAACACGTTTACCAACAGGCTTTTTATACTTTAAAACATCTAAATAATTCAGCACTTTTTTATGTTCGATTCCATCAATCTTAGGCATTCTAGGCTTTATGCCTGTAGCTAAAATTATTTCATCAAAATTCTCTTTTAATAAGTCTTCTGCAGACACTCTAGTGTTTAATTTCTGAATAACATTATGTAATTCTAACTGTTTTTTAAAATACCTAATGGTTTCAAAAAATTCTTCTTTGCCTGGGATTTGTTTGGCAATGTTAAATTGTCCACCTATTTCAGATTCAGCATCAAAGAGCGTAACTTTATGCCCTCTCTGTGCTGCAACAGCAGCAGCAGAAATACCTGCCGGTCCGGCGCCAACAATGGCTATGTTTTTTACATTATTAGTGGGTAAATAATTCAATTCTGTTTCATGACACGCTCTTGGATTTACCAAACAACTTGCTACTTTTTGCTGAAAAACATGATCTAAACAGGCTTGATTACATCCAATACAGGTATTTATTTCATCTTCTCGTTCTTGTTCAGCTTTATTTACCCATTCTGGATCAGCTAAAAAAGGACGTGCCATAGAAATCATATCTGCATCACCATTTGCCAAAACTTCTTCAGCAATTTCAGGCATATTTATTCTATTAGTGGTTACCAAAGGAATTGAAACTTCTTTCTTCATTTTTTTTGTAACCCAAGTAAATGCTGCTCTTGGAACAGAAGTTGCAATGGTTGGAATTCTAGCTTCGTGCCAACCAACTCCTGTATTAATTATAGTAGCTCCAGCTTTTTCAATTTCTTTTGCCAACTGTACAATCTCTTCCCAATCACTTCCGTTTTCTACCAAGTCTAACATCGAAAGTCTAAAAATGATGATGTATTCTTTTCCAACTGCTTCTCTGGTTTGCTTGACCAATTCTATTGGGAAACGCATTCTGTTTTCATAATCCCCTCCCCATTGATCAGTTCTTTTATTGGTTCTTTTTGCAATGAATTGATTGATTAAATACCCTTCTGAGCCCATAATTTCTACTCCATCATACCCTGCAATCTTTGATAATTTTGCACTATTGACAAAATCTTTAATTGTTTTTTTAATACCCGATTCCGTTAACTGAAATGGTTTGAAGGGCGAAATCGGAGCTTTAATATTAGATGGAGCAACACTAAAAGGATGATATCCGTAGCGCCCAGAATGCAATATTTGCATGCATATTTTACCACCATGTTTATGTACTTCTTCTGTAATTAGCTTATGACTTTCTGCATGTTTTTTCGTAGACATTCTTGCAGAAAAAGGAGCTGTCCAACCTTGTCTGTTAGGAGCAATTCCTCCTGTTACAATTAACCCAACACCGCCTTTTGCTCTTTCTCCATAATAGGCTGCAATTCTTTCTATTCCGTTTTTTTCCTCCTCTAAACCTGTATGCATTGACCCCATTAGAATTCTATTTTTTAAGGTTGTAAACCCTAAATCTAATGGTTCAAAAATGTGCTTGTATTTTGTCATAAGTTTCATAATTTATTATGCGTGCATAACAGTTAAGCAAGGTAAGTTATATTTATGAAAAGAAAAAACCAAAGAAATGATTCTTTGGCTTAAAAATTTTTGAATTTCTAATCTAAAAGCGGGACATCAATAATTAATAATTTACTGTCTTTGGTTGCTTTTATAGATACGTTTTCTGTTTCAGAAATTCCAATGGCGTCTCTTTTTTGTAGCGTTTCATTTCCAACAACTACTTCTCCTTGAATCAAGAAAAAATAAGCAGTATTTTTAAATTGATATTCAGTTTTAAATCCTTTTTCAAGATCTATCATAGAAATATATGCTTGTTGATTTATAGGCAAAGAACCATCTACATGTTTATTTTTGGGCGAAACTAAAACCTGAAATTTGTTCTTCCTTCCTTCTTCTTCAAACTTTTTTTGATTGTAATAAGGTGTCACGTTCTCTTGCTCTGGAAGGATCCAAAGTTGTAAAAAATTTACTGCATCTGTTGTACTATCATTAAATTCTGAATGTGTTAAACCTGTTCCTGCACTCATTACTTGCACTTCACCTACTTCTATCGAGCGTTTATTATCCATACTATCTTTGTGTGAAAGTGCTCCAAAAATTGGAATAGAAATAATTTCCATGTTTCTATGAGGATGCGTGCCAAAACCCATTTTAGGTTGCACAACATCATCGTTTAAAACCCGTAACATCCCAAAATTCATTCTTTCAGGATTGTAATAATTTGCAAAACTAAAGGTGTGATTGGATTTTAACCAACCATGATCTGCATATCCTCTAGTAGCTGCTTTATGAATAATTTTTTTCATTTTTAAAGGCTTTTTAATTTGTTAATACAAATACCCCATTTTTCCTTGCTGATAATCACGCATGGCTTCTAATATTTCTGTTTGTGTATTCATTACATAAGGTCCATATTGAGTGATTTTTTCTTCAATAGGCTCACCAGAAATAACAATCAACTTACTTTGTTTTAATACATCTAGTTTAATTGTATTTCCATCCCTTTTAAAAATCGCCATTTGAAATGCTCCTTTATTTAATATTTTAGAATCATTGACCGTCACTTCTCCATCTAATAAATAGACACAACTTTGATGAGTTGTAGGAATGTCGATTTCTATATTTCCTCCTCCTGTTGCTTCAATCATAAAAACATTCACTTCCGTTTGTGTTTTAATCTTTCCAAACTTTCCTTTTTGCTCTCCAGCAACAACTTTTAAGTTGATGTTTCCTGTTTCGTCTTTTATTGTTTGCATATCAGTACTTTTAAGGTGTTGATATGCAGGTGAAATCATTTTATATTTCGCAGGTAAATTCAACCATAATTGGATTCCTTCTATAGTTCCTCCTTTTTTCACAAACTCTTTTGTTGGAGCTTCAGAATGTATAATTCCTCTACCTGCAGTAGTCCATTGAACATCACCCGCTTTAACAACACTTTCATTTCCTAAAGAATCTCTATGTAATTGTTCTCCATCAAATAATAAAGTTATTGGTTCAAACCCCCTATGTGGGTGTGGTCCTAAATCAAATGGATTGTTAAATTCGCTTATTGCATAAGGCCCATAATGGTGTAATAATATAAATGGATCTACATTTTCCACTTCATTTGTTGGAATGGGTTGTCGCAAACGGATTGGCCCCATATTTACCATTGGACTTTCTCCTACATGCTTAATAGTTTTATATGTTTTCATTTTTTTATCTGATTTTATCTAGCAAATCACTTAAGGTTTTTGCTTCCTCTTCTGTAAGATTATCAATAAAAGTAATATCAAATTGATTGTCGATTTTTGACAATAATTCTAATCCTACTTCAGTAATATGTATGTAAACAACTCTTCTATCATGTTCACATCGTTCTCTTCCAATGAGTTTTTTATCACACAATTTATCCATTAATCGAGTGGCATTTGGAGCCCTCTCAATCATTCTTTCTTTGATTAACTGAACCTTAATTGGCTTTCCAGCTCCTCGTAAAATTCTTAAAATATTGTATTGCTGTGGCGAAATTCCGTAAGGCTTAAAATATTCATTCTTCTTACTGCTTAACCAATTAGAAGTGTATTTTATATTAATAAGTGCTTTTACTTTTTGATTCGGAAATTTAGAGTTAATGTCTTTAGATATGTCTCCCATAAGATGTTTTTTTATACAAATTTACAATTGTTTTCCAAGGAAAATAATGCAACTACATATTATTTAATTGATAAGACAAAGCTTTGGATGGACATTGATCTATTTGATGTTTAATCTGTTCATTTGTTGCTCCGTCTAATTTTATCGAAGATTTTTCTCTTGGGTCAAAAACTTCAATTAGTCCTTTCCAACATTTTTTAGAATGAATACACATTCCTGGTTACCAAACAACAGTAATTTCATCATTACTATATGTTTTTTTAAGTTCCTTTTTATTATCCATGATTTTTCAATTTAAATTGCTGATTCAAATTTCTGAACGACTTCTGATAGATTCGCTTTCATTTCTTCATTCTTTAATTCTTGTTCGATAAAATGTTCGTAAAAATTTGGTAAAGAAAATGTTGAAACAATATCAGCTCCCATATGTGGAAAAGTAGTCCTTGCTGATTCTAAAACTGTTTTCCCTCCCCTTGCTCCAGGTGAAGTTGCCATTAATAATACTGGTTTTTCTTTAAAAACTTTTCGGTCTATTCTTGAAACCCAATCAAATAAATTTTTTAAATGCAGCTGAGTATGATCCATTGTGTTCTGCCAATGAAACGACAAACCCATCATAATTACTTAATAATTCATTGAATCTTAAAGCAGCATTTGGAAAACCCTCTGCTTCAATTTCTAAACTAAAAATTGGCAAAGAATAATCATTCAAATCTGCTACTTCAAAAGTTGTATTAGTTACTTTTGAAGCTGTATAAGTTGCTAATTGCTTGTTTATTGAGCTTTTACTATTACTCCCCGCAAATGCTAAAATTCTTTTCATGTAAATATCATTAATTCAAGCTCAAAGTTACATATAATAAATTTATTTTCTAAGGAATATATTTCCAAGTAATATATTAGTAAATAAAACAACACATTTTTGTACCTTAGCCTTTCAATTTATAGACAATATTAATGGATATTAACTTCAATAAAAACGAAGATTACAATAAGCTTTTAGCTTCTGATTTAAAAAACAGGTTGGTAAAAGTAAAGCTTGGAGGCGGAAAAAGCAGCATAGAAAAACATAAAGCAAAAGGCAAATTAACTGCTAGAGAAAGAATCAGCTATTTATTAGACGACAACTCTAAAAGTATTGAAATTGGAGCTTTTGCTGGAGATGATATGTATGCTGAATATGGTGGTTGTCCTTCAGCAGGAGTTGTTGTAAAAATTGGATATATTAAAGGAAAACAATGTATTGTTGTTGCAAACGATGCTACTGTAAAAGCTGGTGCTTGGTTTCCAATTACTGGAAAGAAGAATTTAAGAGCCCAAGAAATTGCCATAGAAAACAAATTACCAATTATTTACTTGGTAGATTCTGCAGGTGTGTTTCTTCCGCTTCAAGATGAAATTTTTCCAGACAAAGAACATTTTGGTAGAATCTTTAGAAATAATGCAGTAATGAGCAGCATGGGAATTACTCAAATTTCTGCAGTGATGGGAAGTTGTGTGGCAGGAGGTGCTTATTTACCTATTATGAGTGATGAAGCTTTGATTGTGGATAAAACCGGAAGTATTTTCTTAGCCGGAAGTTATTTGGTAAAAGCTGCTATTGGAGAATCTATAGACAACGAAACATTGGGAGGCGCAACAACACATTGCGAAATTTCTGGCGTAACAGATTACAAAGCGCTAGACGATAAAGATGCTTTAGATAAAATCAAAAATATTATTGATAAAATTGGTGATTTTGACAAAGCAGGATTTAGTAAAAAAGAAGCTTTTCCTCCAAAAGAAAAAGAGGATGATATATTTGGAATCTTACCCAAAGAAAGAAACGCACAGTATGACATGTTAGAAATTATCAAACGATTGGTTGATAATTCTGAATTTGAACAATACAAAGAAGGTTACGGGAAAACAATTTTAACTGGTTATGCCAGAATAGATGGCTGGGCGGTTGGAATTGTAGCTAACCAACGGAAATTGGTAAAAACTAAAAAAGGTGAAATGCAATTTGGGGGTGTTATCTATAACGACTCTGCGGATAAAGCAACTCGTTTTATTGCAAATTGCAACCAGAAAAAGATTCCGTTAGTCTTTTTACAAGATGTAACAGGCTTTATGGTTGGAAGTAAATCTGAACATGGAGGAATCATAAAAGATGGTGCTAAAATGGTCAATGCCGTTAGCAATTCTGTGGTACCAAAATTTACAATCATTATTGGTAATTCTTATGGAGCAGGAAATTACGCCATGTGCGGAAAAGCATACGACCCAAGATTAATTGTTGCTTGGCCAAGTGCCGAATTAGCCGTAATGAGCGGAAATTCTGCCGCAAAAGTATTATTACAAATAGAAACCGCATCTTTGAAAAAGAAAGGTGAAAAAATTACTCCAGAAAAAGAGGCAGAACTTTTCAATAAAATAAAAGATAGATACGACAAACAAATCTCACCATATTATGCAGCTGCAAGGATATGGACAGATGCTGTCATCAATCCGTTAGACACCAGGACTTGGATTTCTATGGGAATTGAAGCTGCAAATCATGCCCCAATTGAAAATCAATTTAATTTGGGAGTTTTACAAGTTTAGTTTTAATTTGTATTCGAAAAAATAACACAAAATTTAGGATTTAGAAATGGGAAGAGCATTCGAATTTAGGAAAGCAAGAAAAATGAAGCGTTGGTCTGCAATGGCAAAAACTTTTACCAGAATTGGTAAAGATATTGTAATGGCTGTTAAAGAAGGCGGACCAAATCCAGATACGAATTCGCGTTTAAGGGCAGTTATACAAAATGCCAAGGCAGCTAATATGCCAAAAGAAAATGTAGAACGCGCTATCAAAAAAGCTAGCGATAAAGATACTGCAGATTTTAAAGAAGTATTATTTGAGGGTTATGCGCCACACGGAATTGCAATTGTCGTAGAAACAGCAACAGATAATAATAATAGAACGGTTGCCAATGTTAGAGCAGCATTTAATAAATGTGATGGAAACTTCGGGACTTCTGGTTCGGTAATTTTTATGTTTGATCACACCTGTAATTTTACCGTAAAAAAAGAAGATATTACTGTTGACATGGAAGAACTCGAATTAGAATTGATAGATTTTGAAGTGGAGGAAATTTTTGACGATGAAGAAGGGGTTATCATCTACGCTCCTTTTGAGCAGTTTGGATCTATTCAATCTTATTTTGAAGAAAATAACATCGAAATACTATCATCAGGTTTTGAACGAATTCCAACAACAACCAAAAAACTATCTGAAGAAGAACAGGCTGATGTAGAAAAACTCTTAGAACGTTTAGAAGAAGATGATGATGTGCAAAATGTGTATCACTCTATGGAAATGTAATCTATAAAAAAGCAAAAGCCCTATAAATTATACGGCTTTTTTTTTACACTTTATAAATTTTGTTGATTTTATGATTTATCCCCCGATTTCATTCCAATCTTCCCAATAATTTATATAAAATGTACAATCCAAAACTACATTAATTTTAAAGAAAGAAATAACACCTACCTACAACTAATCTACTACAATGTTATTTTTATTAAACAAAAACTACTACATCTATCTCAAATATAAAATATGAGAAGAATTCAGCAATCAAATTTTAAGAAAATTCTATTTTTAATTTTCTGGTTATTAAGTGTACAAGCTTTTTGTCAAGAAACACTTATAAAAAACGGAGACACTTGGAGTTACTTTGACCAAGGTTATTTAAACGACAATTGTTACAAGGAGACAGATTTTTCAAATTGGAAATTAGGTGTTACTCCAATTGGATATGGGGGTAGGTTTGTAACCACAAATATTAACTATGGTAAAAGCGAAGAAGATAAAGATTTAGTAAAATACTTTATTAAAAGAATCAACATAAAAAACTTTCAAAATTTACAGGAATAGAATTCAAGCTTCAAAGAGATGATGGTGCTGTTGTGTATGTTAATGGGAAAGAACTCTATAGAGACAATATGCCAGAAGGAAACATAACTGCTGAAACAAAATCTTTACACGTAGTAAATACTGAAGATGAGAAAATATTTTACAAAAAGGTTTTTGATAAATCTATTTTTAAAGAAGGGTTAAATACCATAGCTGTTGGTGTTCATCAATATAACCCTTACTCAAGTGACTGTATTTTTAGCATGGAAATTGTTGGACATAATGATCCAAATATTTTAATTGAGGTTGTTAAAAATCAAATAAGCAACAAAAATTCTCTAGAAGCAAAAATTGATGTTTTAAATTATAATTTCTTACTAAAAAATACAACTACACAGCTAGAAATTTATAAAAACACAAACCAGAATCTTAAATTTTTTCTTGCTTTTATCTCATTATTACTCCTATCTATCATAGCTGCTTTTCTATTTTTCTTGTATAGAAACAAAAAAAATTAAGAGCAAACCAAAAAAGAGATTAAAAAAATAAATTCTGATGCTTTAGAAAAAAAAAGAAATGATTTCTTACTCTAATCAATTACTGTATCATAAGCAGCATTTAAAAGAGATCAAAGCAGATCTCAAGTTTATAAATTCTGACAGCAATAAAGCAATTCAAAACATCATCAAGCAAATCGATTTCATCATCGACAACAAAGACGAATGGAAAGAGTTGAAATTACACTTCGATGCAGTTTATGATGGTTTTTACGATTCTTTAATTAGTAAATACCCAACCCTCACAGAAACTGAATTAAGGCATTGCATGTTTATCAAATTACACATGCAAACCAAAGAAATTGCTAGAATTTTAAATATAGATCCAAGATCTGTACAAACAGCAAGATACAGAATTAAGAAAAAACTAAATTTAACAGAAGACCAGGACCTAAGAAGTTTTTTAATTACTGTTTAAAAAGTGAATCCAGCGTTTTTTTACGTTGGATTTTTTTTGTGCTAGTTTCTACAAATGCATCTACAAAGTAAATTCCTTTTGGCATTTCAAACCTTGAAAGGTTTTTAGCTTTACTTAAAATGATTGTTGTTGTTTTACCTTCAACAACTAAAATTAGTTTTTCACCAAGATTTGCATCTGGAACTCCAGCTACAAAAAAACGTTGATTGATAATTTTTGCTAATTTTTTTTCAATTTCTTCTGGATGTAATTTAATACCGCCTGAGTTTATGACATGATCTATTCTCCCAAGCCATTTAAATTTATTTTTAGAGATAATCATTACAACATCGTTTGTAACAATTTGAACATCTGAAACTTTAGGTGCATTAATTACTAAACAATTTCTAGAATCTTTTGAGATTGAAACATTTGGCAATGTGGTGTAACTAGATTTTTCTACTTCACTAGAGGTACGATTTTTAAAACCATTTAATTGTTTTACCGCAATATGTGTACACGTTTCTGTCATTCCAAAAGTTGCAAATATTTTGGTAGGTACATCTTGAATTTTAGAAGTTAATTCTTCTGAAACAACTCCGCCACCAACAATTAATTTTTTAATCCTATAGATTTGAGAAAGCGAATTTTGTAATTGTAAGGGTACCATTGCAGAAAAATCATATTTCTTATTTGTTTTTTCTAAGGGAGAAGAAACAGATTCAATTACATCTAAATTCCAACCCAAAACAAACGCTCTAACCAACATCATTTTACCAGCAATAAAATTGGTTGACATACACAATAGTGCGGTTGTATCTTCGTACAAATCAAAAAAAACTCCAGTAGCCAAAGCAGAATTTACCATAAATTCTTTTTTAAGCTGTATGGTTTTTGGTTTCCCTGTAGAGCCAGAAGTTTGAATTTCAACGAAATCTTTCTTATCAAACCAATCTGTGCAAAATTGATGTAAATACTTAGATAAACCTTCGGAAAAAGCAATCAATTCTTTTGAAGTGGAAAAAGAATTTCCGTTGAGTATAAAATTACTATGTAACTGATTATTCTTCATCAATTATAGGAATTTCAACTTTTCCAAATAGTTTACTCTTCCAATTTGTCCATCCATATTTTTTAGAAAAAATAAGCAACAATACTGGATACAATACAAAAACACCAATAAACATTTCTGACCCAACTGCAGGCTCAGAGGTATCAATAAACAAGGCATCAGTCCTAAAAACCATCCAATCTGTAGTAACTAAAAAGGCCGCAACAATATTGTTTGAAGCATGTAAACCTAATGCAAGCTCAGTTCCTTCATCCATTAATGTTGTAATTCCGTATAACAAACCTGTTCCAATATAAAAAATCATTAGAATATACCCCAAACGCTCTACTTCAGGATTCATTCCGTGTAACAATCCAAAAATTACTGATGTAATTAGTAACGGAAACCATCTATTTTTAACCAAGGTTCCAAATCCTTGCATCAGATAGCCTCTAAAAATTAATTCTTCTGTACTGGTTTGAAAAGGCAAAAACACAAATGAAACAAATAACAACGTAAAAAATGGTACTGGTTTAAAATTCCATGTATAATTCTCTGGAGATAAATACATTCCAATAAAAACAGACACTACAGAAATAGCTCCCCATAAAGCAAAAGCATAAAAAACACGTCTCCAATCAATTTTAGCTCTAGAGGTTACAATAGAAACAAAGCTCTTTTTATGCATATATTTTACACATAAAAACAGCGTTAAGAGGCCAATCATAAAAGTAAAAATCATTAAAAATAAGAACAAACTTGAGTTCATTCCTATATTCATAAAACTAGATTCTGCTCCTTTTTGAAATTTTTCTAAATCTCCATCTACTTGAAAATATGCAGCGACAACCAATGGAATACTAGCAATTTGAATTCCAATAAACACCAACACCACTGTCAATAAATACCTCCAAGTATTATTCTTTCCTGTAAAACCTTTTTGTATAAAATCCATTGTTAACTTAAATTAAAATTCCACTTCTTTAAATTGTTGTAATGCAAATTACCTCTTATAATTTCTAAAGGAGCTTCAAAATTATTTGTATATAAACCTCCAGTTCCTAATCCTTGCGGCATCTTATTTTGCAATGTGTATGTAAATTGCGCTATAGCATTCAACCCAACATTACTTTCTAAAGCCGATGTAATCCACCATGAAATGTTGTGCTTTGTTGCATTTTCAATCCACTCTGTACTTCCTTTAAATCCACCAATTAAACTGGGTTTTAAAATTATGAATTGCGGTTGAATTATTTGTAGTATTTCTTCTTTTTTTGTTTTAGAAAAAACACCTATTAATTCTTCATCTAGCGCAATTGGCAACGGAGTTTGTTCGCATAGTAAAGCCATCTCTTCGAACTGACCCTGTTTTATAGGTTGCTCTATAGAATGAATTTCTAAAGCTGACAAACGTTTTAATTTTTCTAATGCTTCTTTGGGCGTAAATGCTCCGTTAGCATCAACTCGCAACTCAATATCTTTGGAAGAAAATTCTTCTCGGATTGATGTCAACAACTCTAATTCTGTATCAAAATCAATAGCTCCAATTTTCATTTTAATACATGTAAAACCAGAGGAAATTTTTTCTTTGATTTGAATTTTCATAAACTCTTTAGTCCCCATCCAAACCAACCCATTTATCGAAATTGATTTTTCTCCTTTTGTAAATTCTGAAGGAAATAATTCAAATGGCGATGTGCTTTGCAAAGACAAAAATGCCTGTTCTAATCCAAACTGAATACTTGGAAAGTTGTAAACTTCATTTAATAATTTTTCTAATCCCAGGTTGATATTACTACAAACCCATTTTAGCTTTTCTTCATAATCGGACCTGTCGTCAATACTCAATGTTCTTAGAATTCCGCATTCACCAATTCCATGTTTATCTTTTTTAGTGATTATGATAAACCAAGTTTCTTTGGTTTTTAAAACTCCACGTGATGTACCGCTAGGTCTTTTAAAATTGAGAATATATTTATGATAAGTAGCCTGCAAAGGTTTATTTATTGTATAGTGCAATTCTATTTCCTTCAGAATCTAATACCAATGCCATATATCCAATTTCATTAGAAATTAACGTTTTTGTTTGTAGTATATTACCACCAGCAGCTTCTACTCTAGCTAATTCATCTGAAACATCTCCAGATTGTGAATTAAAATAAACCACAGCACCATGAGTAGAAGAGGGAATGTAATTTCCTTCACTTTTTACTAAAGAACCACTAATTCCCGGTGCAGTAATATCTTCGGCTGGTGGAAACCAACCCATTAAAACTCCTCCAAAATCTTGAATTGAAATTTCTACATTAAAAACTGTTTCGTAAAATTTCTTAGCCCTGTCCATATCTAAAACAGGGATTTCAAACCAACTGATCATATTTACTTCCATACTTATTGTTTTTCTATATACGATTTAAAATCATCTAAATATTTTTTATCTATCTCTGTAAACATTCCTTTAAAATAAGGAAAAACACAGCTCATTAGATAAGAATCACTTTTACAAATTACCTCTTTTATAATTGTTGTTTTCCCATTAGAAAAGCTAAAATTATAATCATCTGTTTTTAACATGTCATTAGCGTCCAAAAATAAAGTTACCTTTTTATTTGGAATGAAAGCCAATACCTTTTCATTCATCTCCATTTCTTTTCCTTCATTTTCTATAATCATTTTATACTCACTACCAACGATGCCTGGCTTAACATTAATTGGCTCAACTAATTTTACATCTGTTAACCATTCTTTCATCAATTCTTGATTGTTGAATACTGAAAAAACGGTGTCAATTGGTTTTTCAATTTCTATTCTTACTTGATAAGTTGTTTCTTTAACAATCAAACCTGTTGAAAAAAAAACAATTACCAAAACAGTAACAATTCCTAAAATAATTTTAATTCCTTTCATTTTATAATTCAATTGAGCTTCCTATTTCTAATAAAATTAACTCCTTAGATTTTAGTTTAAACTGCTGTTTTGCATCATCAATATTAATTTCTATTGGAGGAAATGTATTAAAATGACAACCAATAATTTTGTTGCATTCTATAAAATCACTTGCAATAATTGCTTCTTCAACCCCCATTGTAAACGTGTCTCCAATGGGTAAAATTGCGGCTGTTAATGTTGCAAATAATGGTATTAACTTCATATCAAAACTAACTGCAGTATCTCCTGCAATATAAATTGAATTGTTGTTTGATGTAAGTATAAACCCACCAGGTTGACCACCATAAGACCCGTCTGCAAAAGATGAAGTATGGATTGCATTTACATATTTGGCAGAAAACTCTTTACAAGAAAAAGTTCCTCCATGATTTAAATGATGCCCCTTTACATCTTTATCCAAAAAATGATTTACAATTTCGTAATTAGAAATGATTATTGCTCCTGTTCTTTTTGCAATTTCTTCAACATCTAACACATGGTCTTGATGTGCGTGAGTTACTAAAATATAATCTGCTTCTAAAGAAGCAATATCAATTTGAGAGGCTTTTGGGTTACCTGTTATAAATGGATCTACAATAATATGAATTCCGTTTACCTCAATTCCAAAACATGCGTGTCCGTAAAAAGTAATGTTCATTTTTTATTTTGTTCTCAATCTTCTTTTTCTAACATAGAAAAATAGAATTAGCAAAATAATAATAAATGGCCATATATTAATCAAATACAAGAAAAAATCCTTTACATTTTCAAATCCTTTTTTAAATGCTTTAGAAATTTTACCTATAAAACTAGTTTCGCTTGCTGCAATTTGTTTGTAAAAAGTAATATTTAATGTTGAAAAAGAAATTTGATTTTGTAAATATTTCAATCTACCTTCTGTAGATTCTATATCTGATCTTAAGTTTCCTAATTCTCTTTCTACATCTAAAATTTCACTAACAGTTTTCGCTTTCTTTAGGATTTCTAAATACTTTGCCTCTAGGGCTTTCTTTGTTTTTAATAGAGCCTCAACATCTAAAAATTGCTCTGTTACATCAGAAATTCTAATATTCTTTGAATCAAATTTTTCTACCCCTTTTGCAATTTCACTTAAAATTGTATCAAATTTTTCAGCTGGAACTCTTAACGAAATAGTACTACTAATTCTATCACTAGATTTATATTCATTATCACTAGCTATATAGCCATTGTTCTGATTTACCAAATTAACAATACTAGTTCTAGTTTTTTCTAAATCTTTCGTTTCAAAAGAAATAGTACCTGTTTTGATTAATTTTCTTTGAATAGTTGTTTCATTATCTCTTGACGGAGGTTGTTCAAGTTTTTGAGCTGCTATTGATTTTCTTGAACTTTTTGCATCAAACTGAATTGTTTCTAGTTCTGCTGCTCTATCTTGATTTGTGTCACAAGAAACAGTCAATAGTAAAATGCTTATAAATAAAAATACTTTTCTCATATTAATTTTGATTTAAGTTATAAAACTTGACCTAATCCAAAAAGAATGCCAAAAAGGAAAGTGCTTAAGGCTACTTTTTTTAATTCGCCATCTAAATCAGCTTCATGGGAGTTTTTAACCACAAAAAGAAGGTGTTTTGCTAACGGGATATAGGCTATCAAAAACAAAAATTGTATTGGATTTTTATATTGAATAACAACATATAGAAATGCAAATAAGAAAGATGCAATTATTAAATAGTAATGATAATATTTTGCAAAATCTGCTCCAATTTTTACAACCAAAGTGTTTTTACCAACTTTTTTATCATTTTCTCTATCGCGCATATTGTTTAGATTCAACACTGCTGTACTTAACAATCCGACCGAAAATGCTGGAAGAAAAATGGTGAAATTAATTTCTTTTGTAAACAAAAAATACGAACCAACTACACTTAACAACCCGAAGAACAGAAAAACAAAAACATCTCCAAAACCACTATAACCATAAGCAGATTTACCAACAGTATATTTTATGGCTGCTGTAATAGATGCTATTCCTAAAGCAAAAAACAATATAGAATACCCAAAATTATCTTTTCCAAATGCAACAAAAATTAAAGTTAACGCAACAATTAATGTGCTAATTATGGTAATTAGCATTGCTAATTTCATTTGGTTTGGTGAGATCACTCCTGAAGCAACCAATCTTTTTTCTCCAGTTCTGTTGTCGTCTGTTCCTTTTATTCCGTCTCCATAATCATTGGCAAAGTTTGACAAAACTTGAAATCCGATAGTAGTTAAAATCGCTAACCAGAAAATGGGTGATTTATAAATTGGATTTGCGCCAACTGAAACAGTTGTATTGAAAAAACTTTCTGAAAATTTAAAGGAACTATCATTATTTCCTAAAAAACTTCCAACGATAATTCCAGAAACAGATAACGGTAAGGTTCTTAATCTGGCTGCTTGTAAAAAATTTTTAATCAAAAGGAATTATTTAGATTTTAGTGCTTTTTCAATGGCTAATCTTTTACCATATTTAACAGCTTGTACAAAAGCATCAGGATATGTATTCAATAAATTTCTTCTTACTTTTCTAGCCTCTGAATACGAAGAAAAAGATCCAAATCTATAAACAAACAGATTGTTTTCTTTATACGTTACAACATCTTTAGCCGCTGCTATTTTATTATTTCCATATTCAAAAGCTCCGATTTGTACAGTAAAAATTAAGGGTTGAGCAATAATTTCTTCTTTTACAACTTCAACAGGTTTTTCTACTTTTTTTACAGGAATTTCTACTTTTTCTTCTTGTTTTTTACCACAAGAAATAAACACTAAAAAAATACCCATTAAAAATATTTGTGCTGTTTTCATAACCACTAAATTTATAATTCGTTTGCTTGTGCAATTAACTCTGCTATATCTAAAACTAAAACATCAGCTTCTTTTTCTTTAAATTTAACCCCATCAGTCATCATCGTATTACAATACGGACAACCAGTGGCAATAATTTCTGGGTTCGTTTCTAAAGCATCTTCTGTACGCAACACATTAATATCTTTATCTCCTTTTTCTGGTTCTTTAAACATTTGTGCTCCTCCAGCTCCACAACATAATGCTGTAGATTTACTACGTTTCATTTCAGTTAAGTGAACTCCCAAACGCTTAATTAAATCTCTAGGAGATTCATATTCATCATTTGCTCTCCCCAAATAACATGGATCATGATAAGTTAGTCTTTTATTTTTTAAAATTGAGTCATTTACAGAAAGTCTTCCGTCAGCTATTAATTTTTTAATGTATTGTGTATGATGAAAAACAGTATACTTTCCTCCTAAACTTGGATACTCATTTTTTAGCGTATTAAATGAATGTGGGTCACAAGTTACTATTGTTTTCACTTCATATGCATTTAAAACCTCAATGTTTGTAACAGCTTGCATTTGAAATAAAAATTCATTTCCAGCCCTTTTTGCTGCATCTCCAGTAGAACTTTCTTCTGTTCCTAAAACAGCAAAATCTACATTTGCTTGGTGTAATATTTTTACAAAAGCTCTTGTTATTTTTTTAGCTCTATCATCAAAACTTCCAGCTGCCCCAACCCAAAACAACACTTCTGGTTGTTTTCCTTGAGCCATCATTTCTGCCATTGTAGGTACTATCATCTTCTTTAGTTTTTAGTTGTTAGTTTTTAGTTTTGAGTGATTACACTAAAAATTAAGAACTCAACATTCAAAATTTTATTTATTTATAACTTCTCGACTTCGCTCAAAGTGACATTCATTATCTATTTCAAAAATCAAAGAACAATGTATCACTGATAACTGATAATTGAACACTTACTATTGAATTTATTCTTCGTCTTTCCAGTTCAAACGATCCATTTGGTTGTATTGCCACGGTGCTCCATTGTTTTCAATGTTTGTCATCATCATATTTAATTCTTGCGGAGCAGCACTCTCTTCCATGACTAAGTATCTTCTCATGTCCATAATAATAGATAATGGGTCTATATTTATTGGGCATTCTTGCACACAAGCATTACAACTTGTACACGCCCATAATTCTTCTGGTGTTATATAATCGTTTAGTAGTTGTTTGCCATCGTCTTTAAAAGTTCCTCCATTTGCATCGATATTTGCCCCAACTTCTTCCATTCTATCACGAGTTTTCATCATAATTGCTCTAGGTGACAACTCTTTTCCGGTAAGATTTGCCGGACAAGAAGATGTACATCGTCCACATTCAGTACAGGTATACGCATTCATTAATTGAACCCAGTTTAAATCAGTTACATCTGAAGCTCCAAATTTTTCAGGAACTTCATCTTCTGCCCCTTCTGCTGGTGCTGCGTAAGGATCTGCACTTGGATCCATCATTAATTGAACTTCTTTTGTTACCGCCTCCAAATTATCTAATTGCCCTTTTGGCTGCAATTTGGCATAGAATGTATTCGGAAAAGCTAATAAAATGTGTAAATGCTTTGAATAGTATAAATAATTTAAGAAAATTAAAATTCCAACAATATGAATCCACCAAGCAGATTGCTCTATAATGTGTAACATTTCTGGGGTAAACCCTTTCAATATTGGATATACAAATTGACTTATTGGGTTCCCAATTCCTGCTTCTTGAAAAGCAATGTCTGAAGCATTCATTACAATAAATAAAGACATTAAAACCATTTCGAAATAGAGAATAATATTCCCATCATTCTTTGGCCACCCTTTCATTTCTTTATTCCAAAAACGCTTCAATTTAATTAAGTTTCTTCGAATCCAAAAAACAATAACAGAAACAAAAACCAACGCTGCTAATATTTCAAAAGTTCCGATTAAAAAGGCATAAAACCCATCACCTAAAATAGGTTGAAAAACACGATGTGTTCCAAGAAATCCATCAATAATAATTTCTAAAACTTCAATGTTTATAATAATAAACCCTAGATAAACGGCTACATGTAATATTCCAGAAACAGGTCTTCGAACCATTTTATATTGCCCCAATGCAATTTTAGCCATGTTTTTCCATCTCGCAGCTTTATTGTCCGATCTATCTAGCTCTTTTCCTAATTTAATATTCCGAATTAGTTTGCGAATGTTTTTTACAAAAAAACCGATTCCGGCTATGAGTATAAGTGCAAAAATGATGTTTGGTATGTATTGCATATCTATTTTTTTGTACGTTTATTTTTATTGATAACTTCAATGAAACTCATCAACAAAATTAGTTGAATACAGCTATATTATTTATCTGTGAGCGGATTTGTTAATGCCCGGAATAATTTTTGTCCTACTCCTTTAATTTTTAATCTCAGCTTTTTTGTTTTTATCAGGATTGTATGGTTCTGCTTTTTTTCCGAAAAGAGAGAAATGTACAAAACGTTTTGGATTTAACTTCATTTCTCTAATCAACTCCTCTAACTCTTTAGACATGTTGGTTAAATTGTTATACATCGCATCGTCTTTTACCAATTTCCCTAATGTTCCTTCACCTTTTTGAACACCTACCATTAATTGATTCACGTAATCTAGAGATTCTTGTGCTTTTTTAATAGTCATGCCAATGTTTGCATTTACTAAAGTATCTGATAACTTCATTAAGTTTTCTGTTATAACTCTAGTATTATCAAACGTATTTTTGATTCCAACTTTACTAGAATCTAACAATTGATTTACGGAACCTAATGTTTTTCTAAAATCATTAATTGTATATTCTATCCCTTTAATACTTTTATTTAAACTTTTTCTAGATTCAATAGTAAGTGTTTGATTTAACCCTACTAGTAAAGAGTCTGCACTAACAATCACATTTTCTAGCTTAGCCTGTAATGGATTCAATTTTTCACCAACTGATGAAAAAATATCTGATTCTACTTCTCCTTTTAAAGAATCTCCATCAATTGCCATTTCTCCTTCATAAGAAGGAATAATTGCTAAAGATTGCCCTCCCATTAAGCTTGCGCTATAAATTTTTGCAATACTACTTTTCGAAAATTGAAAATCATTTTCAATTAACAATTCTACAATTAACTTTCCTCTTTTTTCTGGGTTCGTATTGAATTTTATATCAACAACACTTCCAACTTGTAGTCCGTTTATCGTAACACTACTAGATTTTTTTAACCCCTGTATATTATTATACTCAACAAAAAAATGACGTTGACTTTTAGCAAATATATTTTCTCCTTTCAAGAAGTTAAATCCCCAAATAAAAAGAGCAATAACAACAACTGCAACAAATCCCGTTTTTAATTCTCTAGACATACATTCTTTTTTAAATAACAATATTACTAATAATTTTTTGGAGATTATCAGTAATTACTTTGTTTTTAGTGCTTGTTTTACTGAAATTTTTTCTCCATTCTTAAAAGCAGCAATAAAGGCCGATCTATACCCTTTCTTTTTCACACTTTTAAGCAATGATTGTATATTATTATAATTGGCTGTTTTGCCATAATAATACTTGTAAAAGCTACCAACTTTTATGCTTTCTACGTTTTTTAAACCTTTAAAATTATATGATTTTGTAGCTATATTTTTTCGACTTGAAGCTATTTGAATTTTAAATTCAACAACCTCTTTATCTTTAGTTTCTTTTACTTCATTTTTTTGAACAATAATTGGATTTTTCTCAATCGAAACAACTTCTACTGTATTAATTTTTAATTGATTTACAAAAGAGACAATTGAATTTGCAATGTTTTTTGCCATTGCTAGTTGCCCTGTTTTAGAGTTCAAAAAGCGTCCTTCTTTTTTATTCGTTAAAAAACCTAGTTCAATTAAAACACTTGGCATGATGGTTTCCCTTAGCACTTGAAAATTATCCATTTTCACATGTCTATTATGTCTGTTTAATTTATTTACAAGGTTGTTCTGAATAAGACTAGCCAACTGTAAACTTTGATCTAAGTTTTCTTCTTGTAATAAGGATAAGCCGATTACAGATTCTGGAGAGTTTGGATCGTAATTATAATTCTGTTTATAATCTTTTTCTAACAAAATCACACTGTTTTCTCTCTTTGCAATTTCTAAATTCTGCCTATTCCCTCTTGCCCCTAAAACAAAAGTTCCAACACCGAAAGCATTTGAAGTATGAGAATCACAATGAATAGACACAAACAAATCTGCTTTTATATCATTAGCAATATCTCCTCGTTTCCACAATTCGACAAAAACATCTTTTTTTCGAGTAAAAACTACTTTAATATCATTTTGTTTGCCAACAATTCTTCCAACCTCTAAGGCTACTTTTAATGCAATATTTTTTTCTCTATATCCGTTACCAATATTCCCTGGGTCATGTCCCCCATGCCCAGCATCAATAACAATTGTATATGTTTTCTTTTGAGCAAAACTAAATTGTGTTGCAGATAAAAAAAATAAGCTGCATACGATTAGCGTAAAAAGTTTTGTTTTATGATTATATTTAGAGTGTTCTACTATTGGCATCAATATTTTTACTTAATTTTGGCTTTTCAGATTTGGCACTTCAATTTTTGAAGTATATTTTTACATTGATCACAAAAATAGCATTAAAAGCATTGCAATCAAACATACGACACATACTTTTATTTAGCTTCATTAGCCTTTTTTGCTTACAAATTGGTTTTGCTCAAGAAATTAAAACAATAACCAATCCAGTTACACTTCCTAAAGATAAAAAATCTTCCTTAAAAAAGGACAGTCTATTGCTAAAGAAAAAATTAGACACTATTAAAATTGATACTATAGTTAAACCCAAAGGCTCAATTGAATCTAAAATAACACATAATGCGGTAGATTACATTTTACAAAATGCTAAAACCAAACAAATAGAATTATACAACCAAGCTCATGTCACCTATGAAGATATCGATTTAAAAGCGGGGTATATTTTAATTGACAACAAAAAAAATACCTTATTTGCTAAAGGAATAAAAGACAGCTTAGGTTATGTACAAAGACCTGTTTTTAAACAGGGTTCTCAAGAATCTGAACAAGATTCTATTCTGTATAATTTTAAAACAAAAAAAACCATCATATACAATATCAAAACCAATCAATCAGGAATGATTACCTATGGTGAAAAAATGAAGAAAGTAAATGATTCAACCATTTTCCTTAGAGATATAAAGTTTACTACTTCAGATAAAGTAAATCCAGATTACTACATCAAAACTAGAAAAGCGAAATTAGTTCCTGGTAAAAAAATTATTGTTGGATTGAGTAACTTAGTCATTGCCGATGTGCCAACACCAGTTGCAATTCCGTTTGCCTATTTTCCAATGACAGATAAAAGAGCTTCCGGCTTTATTATTCCCACTTGGGGAGAAGCAAGTAACCAAGGGTATTTCTTACAAAATGGTGGTTATTATTTGGCTTTAAACGATTATATAGATATTTCTTTAATGGGTGATGTGTATACCAATGGAAGCTGGGGTTTGCGTTCCGAGTCTAACTATGTAGTTCGTTATAAATACAGTGGTAATTTTAGTTTACGCTACGAAAACCTAATTAGAAGTTTAAAAGGATTTGATGATTATAGCAAATCATCCAATTTTAATATTCAATGGTCTCATAGTCAGGATTCAAAATCAAATCCGAATGCTCGTTTTTCTGCTTCTGTAAATTTAGGGAGTAGTAAATATTTTAGAGAATCTTTAAACGAAGTAAATAGTTCTGATTTCTTAACAAACACCTTAAGTTCTTCAATATCCTATTACAAGAAGTTTGTTGGCACTCCATTTAATTTAAACGCTACTGCAAGCCACACACAGAACACAAATACTCAAGCAATTTCAATGACCTTGCCTTCATTACAGGTAAATATGGATAGAATTTATCCCTTTGCTGGTAAAGGAGGAGTCAAAAAAAATGCCTTGCAAAAAATCGGATTGAATTACAGCATGAAAGGAGATTACAGGATCAATACGGTAGATTCTCTATTCTTTAAACCCGAAATGTTTGAAACTGCAAAAGCAGGTATGCAACATACTGCTTCTGCAAACACAAACATGAAAGTGCTGAAATACTTCACTTTATCTCCAAGTGCTAATTTTAAAGAAGTGTGGAATTGGGATTACATCAACAGGTACTACGATGCAACTACCGGAACTGCAATAAAAGATACCGTTAGAGGTTTTAAAAGTTTTAGAGAATATAGTGCTGGACTTTCTTTAGGTACTACTTTATATGGTGATTTTTCTTTAAAAAACGGAAAAATAAAATTACGTCATACCATTAGACCTTCAGTTACTTATGGATACAGACCTGATTTTGCTGACAAATACAATCAACAAGTTCAACAAAGTATAGATCCGAATGACATTCTAACCTATTCGCCTTTTGAAAATGGTATTTACGGAAGACCAGGAACTGGTTTATCAAACTCAATCGGAATTAACATTAGCAACGTTCTAGAAGCTAAAGTTGCTTCTAAAGATTCGTTAAATGTTGAAGACAAAAAAATAACCCTCTTAAACAATTTAAATTTTAGTACAAATTACAATATTGCTGCTGATAGTTTAAAATGGAGCCCAGTGAATATAAGCGCAGGTACTCGTTTTTTTAAAGATAAATTATCTATCAATTTTGGCGCTACTTTAGATCCTTACCAAGTTGATACAAATGGGAGTAGAATTAATAAAATTAACAGCAGTATTTTTAGATTGACAAGTGCCAATGCTACTGCCAATGTTTCACTTTCGAGCAGAGATTTTGAGAAAAAAGGAAAAAACACAACATCAAGCACCAATCAAAATCAGTTTGGAGAAACCACCAGTAACTCACCCAACAAAAATGATAAAGACGTCAAAGAAACCAAATTATACAGAGCTACAATTCCATGGAATATTAACATTGCCTATGCCATAAATTATACTGATTACGGAATTGGAAATAGCGGGATTGGCTCTAATTCTTTGATGTTTAACGGAGATTTAGAATTATCTCCTAAATGGAAAGTGCGGTATAGTTCTGGGTATGATTTTAAAAACAAAGGTTTTACATATACGCGTCTAGGTTTTACAAGAGATTTAGATAGTTGGAGTTTTAATTTTGACTGGTCTCCTTTCGGAAACAACAAATCGTATTATTTTAGAATTGGTGTCAACTCAAGTATGTTGAGCGATTTAAAATGGGATAAACGTAGTTTACCAGACAGGTTATTGTTTTAAGAATTAGGAATTAGGAATTAGGAATTAGGAAAAATTAAAATTTTAAACTCAAATTACTAAAATAAAATTAAACTTTGTTTCTTTAAAAACTTGAAGCTTTGAGCCTATGATACTTTGCTTCTCTGTAACTTTACAACTTTGAACCTTAAAAATAATAAAAACATGAAAACAATCATTACAACCTCAGAAGCACCAGCGCCAATAGGACCATATAACCAAGCCACATTAGTTGGAAACACCTTGTATACGTCTGGTCAAATTGCCATAAATCCTGCAAATGGAGAGTTGGTTTTAGGTGATATTACAACTGAAACCAAACAAGTAATGGAAAATGTAAAAGCGGTTTTAGAAGCTGCTGAAATGACGTTTGAAAACATTGTAAAAACTTCTATTTTTATTTCTGATATGGAAAATTTTGGAGCTATCAATGCTGTGTATGCAACCTATTTTAATGAAGCAACAGCACCCGCAAGAGAAACAGTTGAAGTTGCCAATTTACCTAAATATGTAAATGTAGAAATTAGTGTGATTGCTGTTAAATAATTTTTGTTATGATGTAGAAACTTCTTAATCTAATGAAGCTGCATGCTCTATTAAGTCAACAATTTTTGTTGAATAGCCCATTTCGTTATCGTACCAAGAAACCACTTTTACAAAGTTGTCATTTAGTGCAATTCCGGCCTCAGCGTCAAAAATAGAAGTTCTTGTGTCTCCAACAAAATCTTGAGAAACAACTGCATCCTCTGTATATCCTAAAATTCCTTTCATTTCATTTTCTGAAGCCCCTTTCATTGCTTTTTTAATAGCGTCATATGAAGTTGGTTTTTCTAATCTTACAGTTAAATCTACCACAGAGACATCCATTGTAGGCACTCTAAAAGACATTCCTGTTAATTTTCCATTCATTTCCGGAATCACTTTTCCAACAGCTATTGCAGCTCCCGTAGAAGACGGAATAATGTTATGGATTGCTGCTCTACCTCCACGCCAATCTTTAGAGGAAGGCCCGTCAACCGTTTTTTGTGTTGCTGTTGTAGCATGTACCGTAGTCATTAATCCTTCTAAAACTCCAAAATTATCATGCAAGACTTTTACAATCGGAGCTAAACAGTTTGTAGTACAAGAAGCATTCGAAAATATGGTGTCTTCTTTTGTTAATTTATGGTGATTTACACCGATGACAAACATTGGTGCATCTGGAGATGGTGCAGAGATCACTACTTTTTTTGCTCCGCCAACAATATGCTTATTTGCTTGCTCTATGGTTTTAAAAATGCCTGTACATTCCATCACATAATCAGCACCAACTTCATCCCATTTTAAATCTTCAGGATTTCTTTCTGCAGAAATTCTAATTTCATTTCCGTTAACTATAAGTTTTCCGTTTTTAACATCAACTTCACCGTTAAATTTTCCATGAACTGAATCGTATTTTAACATGTATGCTAAATAATCTACATCCAATAAATCATTAATAGCAACAACTTGCATATTATCTCTTTCCACTGCCTTTCTAAAAGCCAATCTTCCTATTCTCCCAAATCCGTTAATTCCTATATTAATCATTAAATTTTATTTTTATGTTTTAAATCGACATGATATCTGACACTCTTAATAATTCTTTGTCAATTGTATGTCCACCTTTTATAGCTTCTTTAATTCCAGTAGTGATTACCTCATTATTTCTTAAACCAACCATTAAATTCGTTTTGTTTTCTAAAAGTAACTCTACTGCCTTTACACCTAATCTACTAGCTAAAACTCGGTCGAAACAACTAGGTGTACCACCTCTTTGCATATGACCTAAAACTGAAACTCTTGCTTCGTAATCTGGTAAATTCTTTTCTACATAATCTGCCAACTCAAAAACATTTTTTCCGTTTTTATCTCCTTCTGCTACCACAACAATGCTAGATGACTTTCCAGATTTTCTACTTTTCTTTAGAGATTCTAACATTCTTTCCAACCCTAAATTTTCTTCAGGAATTAAAATTTCTTCTGCACCTGCTCCAACTCCCGCATTCAATGCGATAAAACCAGCATCTCTACCCATTACCTCAACAAAAAACAACCTGTTATGCGAAGAAGCAGTGTCTCTAATTTTATCAATAGCTTCAACAGCTGTGTTTAAAGCGGTATCAAATCCTATGGTATGAGAAGTTCCAAAAATATCATTATCTATGGTTCCTGGAATTCCTATTATTGGAAAATTAAATTCAGTATTAAAAACTAATGCTCCTGTAAAAGAACCATCTCCTCCTATCACAACCAAAGCATCAATTTCATGTTTCTTTAAATTTAAAAATGCTTTTTCACGACCTTCTTTAGTTCTAAACTCTTTAGATCTTGCGGTTTTAAGAATGGTACCACCTTTGTTGATGATATTGTTTACACTTCTGGCTTTTAACTCCACGAAATCACCTTCAATCATTCCTTGATAACCTCGGTAAATACCTATACAATCTTTTTGATAATAGGCACAAGTTCTTACAACTGACCTTATGGCTGCATTCATTCCTGGTGAATCGCCACCAGAAGTCATAACGGCTATTTTATTAATATTTTTCATAATTAACTGACGAAGATATAAAATAATAATTAAACTTTAGTATTTATTTTTAAAACCATACAATTAGATTTTAACAGCAATACATTTTTTGATTTCTTGATATTGATTTTCAATTTGTTTTACCAAGGTAAATTGGCTGATTGCTCTGTCTAAATTATGTGTTTTATACGCTGTTTTAAAGTACACATTGTTATTTAAAAAATCAGTAAAAAAACGCAACCCCATAATAAAAGGCAATATTTTTATACTAACAGGTAATAAATTAATTTCTTGCTGTGTTGCACTTTTAAATTCTTGAAAAAAGCCTTCTGTATAGCTTTTAAAAAACTCAAAATTAAATGCAATTTTATTGACATCTCTTTCATCTTCATCGGCTGTATTGCAAATCGTTCTTATAGCATCTCCATAATCAAAATGCAAAACCCCTTTCATAACGGTATCCGTATCAATTAAACACAAAGCTTTGTTTTCTTTTGAAAATAAAATGTTTGAAATTTTAGTATCGTTATGTGTCAATCTTAAAGGCAACAACTTTTGTTCAATAGCAATATCAAGTTGCTGCATTTCCTCGATATGCGCTTCTATAAAACAAATCTGTTCTTTAGAGCGCTTTATTGTCTCTTCAGAAGCATTTTGTAATGCTGTTTTAAATTGTTGATACCTGACACTTACAGAATGAAAATCTTCTAAAATGGTATTGATTTTAGCAACATCAATATCTTTTGTCAATTCTAAGAACTCCCCTGTTTTTTTTCCTGCCTCAAAGGCTGTTTGAGTGTTTTCTGCTTTTAAATAGGTTATAGAGTCTTCAATAAAAATAGAGGCATTCCAAAAATAACCTTCATTATCTTCATAAAAAAAAGTATTGTCCTTTGCTTTCGCAAAACACAATACTTTTTGTTGAATTTCTTCTTGAGTCAAATGCTTTAACTTATGTTGTAAATGCTTACTAACATAAATTTTGTTCTCTATCAATTCTTTTGATCTCGGAAAAACATTTTTATTAATTCTCTGTAAAACATAAAAAGGTTTCTGTGTTGTTTTTATTAAAAAAGTATCATTTATATGTCCTGAATTTAACTCTTTAAAAGATTCAAATTCTGATGGTATTTGAAATTTATCAATGACTTTTTTTAACACGTCCTTCATTCCCAAAGTTTTGCTGGATAAACGGACTGCTGCATTAACGTTTTTACTTTATCTACAACAACTTCTTTATCCTCTTTATATGTAACACCCATCCATTTTGCATCCGTGCTCAATACTTTCATTTTAGCCTGGTTAGCTTTTATTAAATTATCTACTACCAACGGCAAAAAGAATTCTGCTTTTAATTCTTGATAGTTTTCTTCTAAAAAAGCTTCAAATTCGCTGTCTAAATAATTTAAAAAAGCAGGCGTGAAACCAAAGAAATTCATTGACACAATGGTGTCTTTAGACATTATTTCTTCGTTACCGTCTTCGTTTTCAAAAACAATATCATTTCCTCTTTTTGTAATTACAGTTCGCTCTTTTATTTGCTGTAAATTATTGTCTTCATTTGCAAATGTCTCTCCTCTAGAAACGCTACCATTCTCTGACAATGTATTATAAATTGGATACCCAACCATGGTATAATTTGTTGAAGATGGATCTGCATTTTTTAAGAATGAAATGATTGTCTTATAAGCATCATATCCGTAAAAATCATCTGCATTGATAACACAAAAATTATCTTTTATTAAATCTTTTGCAACCAATAGTGCGTGCGCTGTTCCCCATGGTTTAACACGTTGATTGTTACTGTATTTTTCCGGAACTTTTGTAGTTTCCTGTATAGCATAGGCTACCTCAACTCTACCTTCTAATTTAGCACCAAAATCTGTTTTTACTTCTTCTAAAATATCTTTTCGCACAATAAACACAATTTTTGTAAATCCTGCTTTTATTGCATCGTACAGAGAAAAGTCCATAATAGTTTCTCCATTCTCTGTTATGGCATCAAGCTGTTTTGTTCCACCATATCTACTACCCATTCCTGCTGCTAAAATTACCAATGTAAAATCTTTCATATTTAATTTTTAATTTTTGTTGATTTAAACTTCGTAAAACGATTTGTTTTTGCTGTTTTAACGGAGTCTTTTTTTATTGTGATTTCGTCCTTCTTCTTAAGTCCTATTTTTTTAAATAAATCGGCTAAATTATTAAAATCTACTTGATATGATAAACCGATTCCTTGTGTATAACCTTCTTCTTCTGTAGAGTATTGAATTTCGTTTTGGCGATTAAAAATTACAGCTCTAAAATTTCCTTTTTCATTTAACAGAATTTCTACTTTTACTTCTCCAACAACACTTGATTGTGTCTTTGAACCCACCGGTACCCCAACTTTTCCATTCACTACAACTCTGTCAGAAATTTGCGTACCGACTGAAACATTTACCAAATCGTCATTTATAATATTGTTTACATCAGTTTTGTCTGTAATTTCATAATCTACATCAAATTGCACTCTACCATCGTTACTGCTAATTAGATCGGATAAAACACTTGTAATAGCACTTGAGGTTGTTCCTAAAATTGCATTTGAACTATTGAAATTAGATTTACCAGGATTGTAAAAAGTATTTAACGCTAGCAAAGATAAAAATTGTTTTGTTTTTTCATCTTCGTTGTTGTCGTTTAATTTAAATTCCAACTCAGAAGAAATTGTATTGTTTACATTGGGTATTTCAATATCAAAATCTTGCTTAGAAGTAAATAAACCTCCACTTATTCTGGTTATTAAATTTACAGGTATTTTTCTACTTGAGTTGAAATTTTCTAATAGTAATGACGGATTTGCATTTGTGGTATAAACTGCTGTAATGTTTAAATCTGCATCAGACGGACTTCCATCCCAAGTAATTCTTCCTCCTTTTACAACATTAAATGTTTTATTCACTAAACCTCCATATTTAAACTCATACTTACCTTCATCAACAATAAAATTCCCGTCCATATTAAATTTTCCTCTCGTATCAATTTCGATTTTTAGATTTCCATTTCCTCTACCATTTAACAAACTACCATTCGATTTATCTATCACTATTTCTGCTAATGCATCTTTTGTTACCTCTAGATTGATGTCTAATTTCAACCCTTTTAATGCATCCAACTGAAAATCTTCTATTTCTTTTTCTGTAGTGACTATTTTATTGCTTTTAAACTGAATCAGCTTATAATTATCAACCGTTTTAATGTCATTTAACGGAATTACAAATTTTGTGTTTGGATTTGTAGTTGCGTTTACATCAACAAACAAATTGTCTGTCATTCCATAAATTTTTGCGTTTCCTTTGATAAAAGCAGTTCCGTAATACAAAGACTCTTCTGTTTCTTTGGTATCTAACACCACCAAATTGTCTGTTAGAATATTTAAATTCATATACCAAGATTTAAAATCTTGATGCGTTATGCTTCCACTGAAATCTCCCGTAGTTTTGTATTTGGTATCTAATAAATTTAGTTTTTCGAAAATAAAAGATTGATCTAGTAATTTAATTTTTGTAATCCCTTCAAAATCATAGTCAACATTTAAATATGGGAATAACAAACCTGCCCCTTTTAAATCAATTTCTCCTTTCATTTCTGGATTTCTTAAAAACCCAGTAACATTAAAACTACCGGAAGCCTCTCCTCTTAATTTAGACAACACATCTTGCCCTAAAGGACTGAATGCTTTTAATTGAAATTTATCTAGATTTACCTTTAAATCAATAACAGGTCTTTCGTTTGTAAAATCTACAGATCCGTTTGCAAAAATACTTTTTCGATTTGCGTTTTCTAATGTTAAGTCTACGGCATATTTCTCGTAAGAATTATCTCCAACAATATTTAAATCTAAATTTCCTTGCTCAAAAGAATTGATTTTAAAATCAGATACCGACAAATTTCCTTTTGGACTATATTGACCATCTTTTTGCAGAAAATCTAAGCGACCATTTAAAACACCATTTAAAGACAAACTATCTATTTCTGGCAACAAACTAGATAGTTTTACCTTTTTAAAATTTATTTTTAAGTCTTTCTGAGTAGAATCTTTTACAACTCCTTGAAATGTTATTTCTTGTTCTTTTGATCTTAAATAAAAAGGGCTGAAATTAAATTCGTTTTTCTTTAAATCGAAAACTACTTTATTGTCTTTATTGTCTTGTGGGTTGATTTTCCATATATTATTTTCAAAATCGAAACTAGATTTTTGAATTCCTAATACAGCTCTTTTTTCTTTATCAAACGTATAATAGAAATCCATATTAAAGGTTTCATTTATAGCGGTTGCGCCTCTAAATTCTGATTTAAAAAATAAAGTGTCTTTTTTTGTAATATTTAATAAGTTAAAATCTGATGCATTAAAATAATCTGTTTTTACATTAGAAGCTGTAATGTGTGTGTTATACAACTTGCTTTTAGTGTCCATTCTTACATAAACAGAATCTATTTCACCACCATAAGCTAAAATCTTAGGCGAATTAAATACGAGTTTTAATGCATTTGTATTGGCATTTATTCGTCCTCGCAAAGTTGTATTCTTATCAATAAATATTTTTGGAAAAAACACATCAACAATTTGATTATAAATATTAAAGTCAAATTCTAAAAACTGATCTGGCTCTACTTTATAAGGATTGTAATTCGCATAAATACTTCCTAAAGCATTTTGTGTAATTGGAAGCAGCTCGCTAAACTTGAAATTTCCTTTTAACCAACCTTGAGCAATATCATTTGCATCAGTATTTTTATTAAAATCTATGGTTTTGACATTGTCTTTTACAGTAGATGTAACTACAAATTTTTTAAAATTATAGGTCTGTTTTTGATTTGTATACTCTACGTTATTAAACGTTGTAATTCCAACTATATCATCAAACGTATTTCCAATTATATCAAATTCTAATTCTCCTTTTACTTTAGAAATGCTATCTCTTGTAAACAAGTTGATTTTCGCTAAATCGGCATCCTCAATTGTCGCAGTAAAATCGAACTTATTAATTTTAGATGAAAAATTGGCTAAGCCATTAAATCGCATTTTTAGAAACTCATCATTTACATTTAAGTTTACATTAAAAAGTTTATTTTGAATCAATCCGTTTACATTTAAATCTTGATAGGTATACTTATTAAAATCTATTTTTTTTACAATTCCAATGATCCCAGTATTTACGTTATCAATCCTAAAACCTGTACCGTTTACATCGCCATTTAAGGTAATTTTTCCAAACAATGGTTCGTTAAAAAATTTACCCATATTAAAATCTAACAACTCTACATTTCCTTTATAGTTTGCTTCATCTAAATTGGCAATGTTTGTGAGTTTTAAATTTGCTTTTGTAGTTCCTATTTCAGAAAAAACTACAATGTCTAAATCTAATTTATCTTCATTAATAAAAGTCTTCCCTTTTAATGTAAAAACTCCTAATCTTTTAAATTCTGTGGGTAATGTTTTACCTATTAGGTTTGGTAGCACACTTTTTAATTCTTGATAATTTGCAGTAACATTTTTTAAATCTCCTTCAAATGAAAATCCTTTATTAGTGTCAATTGCATTTATAAACTTTAAATCCCCATCAATAATAATTCCCTCATCAGAATTAACATTTAATTGATTAACCGTAAAATTATTTAATGTTCCTACTAGGTTTCCATTTAAATTTAAAACATCTTCTACACCAAACTCACCATAAAACCTACTTAAATCTTTTAATGAAATTCTACTGTTAGAAAAATTTGCTTTGATGTGTACTTTATCAGAAAAGAATTGCAAATCTTTTCGATCATAATTAAACGAAATATCTGCATTAATTTTTGATGTTTGCGTTTGCAATGTTGTCTTTTTAAACAACATATTGGTTTTTGTGTAGGTAAAATCTGTAGTTAAATTGGTAATTTCCAATCCGTTTTTTTCAACAAAGTACAACCCTCTAATTTTAGCAGTAACGTCTGGACCAAGAATTTTAAAATCACTTAAACTACCTCCCGCATTCGTTACAAAAAAGGACAAACTGTCTTTTTTATTTAGATCTATCAACTTAAAATTTAAGTTACTAAGATACATACTAGAACTATTTAACAAAAAAGGATCAGCTAAAGAGTCTCTTGGAGTATCATCTTCAAAACTTTCTACAAAAATAGATATGTTGTCATTGGTTTCCCCTTTATAGGTTTTTAAATGAAAATCTACACCCTCTAAAGAAACACTTCCTAGATTTACTTTATTATCGATAACTTTTTTAGCATTCAACAACGAAGTTCTTAAGTTTTTTACAAAAATTAAGGTATCGTTATGATGATCTCTAATCTCAACTCCTTTTAATTGAACGGAACCTAAAAAAGACAAATCGACTCTCTTTATAACAATATTCGTGTTGAACGATTTTTTTAAACTCTTCGTTAAAGATCTAGCCAATCTGGTTTGAACTCCCGGAATTGATAAGATAATACTAATCAAAAACAAGAATAGCATCACATAGGCTAAAAATCTTGCGAATATTTTAATCTTGTTTTTAATAATCAATTTTTTATCTAAAAGTGGAATAATCAGTGAATTCTAATCAAAAATATTGCCATTAATTACAAAGAAAGTTGAAATTTTGATAACTATTGAATTTGAATCAATATTTTTGCAATACAATTTAAACTTTTTTAATCTTTTGAGCCAAAAATCAATTTATATTTTAGGAATAGAATCTTCTTGTGATGACACGAGTGCATCTGTAATTTATAACGGAAAAGTATTGAGTAATGTTGTGGCAAATCAAGAAATACATGCCAAATATGGTGGTGTTGTTCCAGAGCTTGCTTCTAGGGCACATCAACAAAATATAGTTCCTGTTGTACAACAAGCTTTAGAACAAGCAAACATAGATAAATCTCAATTAAGTGCGATAGCTTTTACGCGTGGCCCAGGGCTAATGGGCTCTTTATTGGTTGGGACTTCTTTTGCAAAATCATTAGCATTGGGTTTACAAATCCCTTTGATTGATGTTAACCACATGCAAGCACATATTTTGGCTCATTTTATTGATGACTCAACTGCTAAGATTCCTCCTTTTCCTTTTGTTTGTTTAACGATAAGTGGCGGTCATACACAAATTGTAAAAATTACCAATCATTTTGAAATGGAAATTTTAGGTGAAACCATTGATGATGCAGTAGGTGAAGCATTTGATAAGTCTGCAAAAATTTTAGGATTACCTTATCCTGGTGGACCATTAATTGATAAATATGCACAACAAGGAAATCCGAAAGCCTTTCAATTTACAAAACCAAAAGTGGGCGATTTAGATTTTAGCTTTAGCGGATTAAAAACAGCCTTTTTGTATTTCATTCAGAAAAAAGTAAAAGATAATCCAAGTTTTATTGAAGAAAACTTAGTAGATATTTGCGCATCCATTCAGCATACAATCATAGAAATATTAATGGAGAAGCTAAAAAATGTTGTAAAGCAAACCGGCATTAAGCACATCGCTATTGCTGGTGGAGTTTCAGCTAATTCAGAAATTAGAAAGCGTTTAGAGTTAGCAGAAAAACATTTTGGTTGGACAACTTATATTCCAAAATTTGAATACACAACTGACAATGCAGCAATGATTGCAATTACAGGGTATTTAAAATTCTTAAACAATAACTATTCAGATATTGCCATAACTGCGCAAGCAAGATTAAAAGTTACAGAATAAAATAGCTATCTTTAAGGTAAATAAAACTTAAATCATGAAAGCTAAAACTATCATTTCTCTTGTTTTTGTATTGATAATTGTTATTTTTTCATTGCAAAATTCAGAAATTACGGATGTAAATTTTCTTTTTTGGAAAATCTCTGTCTCACGCATTTTAATCATTTTAGGAAGCTTTTCATTTGGGGTTTTGGTTGGTCTATTAGTATCTATAAAAAGAAAAACTACAAAAGAAACAACCGAATAGTCATAAAAAAAGCGAGCATTTTGCTCGCTTTCTGTTTATAGTTTTCTTTTTTACCCTAAGATATCCGTTAATACTTTAGCCAATCTAATTCCGCCTTTTTGCAATTGATCTCTTACCGTTTGAAAATGATCGTACATATATCTGTAGCTTAATTTTTCTCCAGATTTTGCAGAATTATATACCATTTGCGCTAAGCCTTTTGTTTCGTTTACCCAATCTACTACCGTTCCTTTTTGTAGCTCTTTAATCTGAGCTTTACTTAACATGTCTGTATTTGAAGCCAATTCAGAATAAGTCATGTTAAAACTATCAATCATTTGACTATCCCATACCCTATGCATGTTTGTTCCTCTATTGAACCAATTTACTTGAAAATCATTTCCTCCTTTATCACTAACCCTTCCTACATGTAAAGGTTGATGCAAATCACCAATAAAATGTACTAACATTTTTAAGTAAAAAGCTTTATCGGCTTTTGATGCATTCTCGTCTAATAACACTTGTTTGCATTTTTCTATTCCAGTTACCAAATCTCCTTTTGGATTTTTCTTTGAAGACTGATAGGTTTCATCATCATTTAAATTTACATAATGCCAGGTATAAAAATCGTTGTACTTTTTATCTGACTTGATATCATCTGCAAAAGTAGAAACCATCGCTAAACTTTGTCCGTTTAACAATTCTTTAATTTTACGTTGCACTTTTTTTGATAGATGTTTGGTAGCAATTTCTCCAACAGCTCTATGCCCAGTATTACCCCAAACTATTTCTGCTTCAGAATTTATACCTGTTGAAAAATTACCAATAAACACAAATGTGAGTATATATAAGATGTTTGTTTTCATTTTTAGTTTTTATGAAATTATGTTTGGCTAATTTATAAAAATAATAGTTTAAAAATTTGCAAAAGTCAAAAAAAAACATATATCTTTGTGATATCATTTTAATATCAAATCAAAATACATATATCATGAGTAACGAAAAAAGTATAAAACCAGCAAACGGATATCTAATGTTCGTTTTAGTATTAGTGCTGTTTATTGGAGGAATTGTAACGGCAATAAAATATGAAAATCCTGCTTGGCTTATTGCTACAGCTGTTGCTTTCATTTCTATTTTTGGATTTATTTTAGTCAATCCAAATTCATCAAAAGTAATTTTACTGTTTGGTAAATACATTGGAACCATAAAAGTAAATGGCTTGTATTGGGCAAATCCGTTATACAAGAAAAGAACCATTTCTTTAAGAGCTAGTAACTTTGATAGTGAGCGTTTAAAAGTAAACGACAAGCTAGGAAACCCAATAATGATTAGCACCATCTTAGTTTGGAGAGTAACAGATACTCATAAAGCTGCTTTTGATGTAGATAATTATGAAAATTTTGTACGAGTACAAACAGACGCTGCGGTTAGAAAATTAGCAAGCATGTATCCGTATGATAATTTTGCAGATGAAGGAACTGAAGAAGATATTACCTTACGTTCTAGTGTAAACGAAGTAAGTGAAGCGTTAGAAAAAGAAGTTGAAGAGCGTTTGTCTATTGCTGGTATTGAAGTATTAGAGGCAAGAATTGGATATTTAGCCTATGCACAAGAAATTGCAAATGCCATGTTAAAAAGACAACAAGCTACCGCAATTGTTGCAGCGAGACATAAAATTGTTGAAGGTGCTGTAAGTATGGTAGAAATGGCATTAGAAGAGCTTGGAAAAAAGAATATTGTTGATTTAGACGATGAACGCAAAGCAGCTATGGTTAGTAATTTAATGGTGATTTTATGTGGAGATAAAGATGCTTCTCCAGTATTAAATACAGGAACGTTAAGTCATTAAAATGATACCAGCTGTACTAAAAATAGTAATTGTGGTAATTCATTTTATTTTAACACTACTAATTTAATAATCTAATTAAAAAAATTATGTTAGGATTTCAAATCAAAAATAAAAAAGTACTTTTTATACTGTTTGCTATATCTATAGCACTAATTAGTATTGGAGTTTTAATATTATCAAATAATTAAAAATGAAAGAATATAAAGTAATTAACTGGAAAATGGGACTTTCTAAAAACAATGAGCGTTTAGAAGATACTCTAAACGAACATGCAAGAAGTGGCTGGAAAGTAATTCATATTGGAGAACAAAATACACGAATCGTTTTAGAAAGAGATAAAAACAGATAAAATGAAAAACAATATCAATCTTAAAAAATTAGGTTTCGGAATTGTAATTGGAGTAGCCATTGGAGTGGCTCTGAAAAATATTGCAATTGGCATTGGTGTTGGTGTTGTTTTTGTACTAGCTGCTGTCAAAAAAAATGAATCTTAATGAGAGTTTTTAAAGAAGAACAACGTTTTACACAAAGTTGGTTGATTGTTTTAATAACTATTAGCATGTTGGTGCCTATTGTCATAATCATTAAAGAGTTTTCTAAAGAAAACAGTAACATGAGTATGAACGAATTTGTTTTTTCATTGGTCTTAATGCCTTTATGTGTGCTCCCAATTTTCTTCTTTAAATTAACTACAAGAATTGACGAAAAAGGAATTCAATTTCAATTTTTTCCATTTCATTTTTCTCCAAGAGTACTAACTTGGATAGAAATAAAAACTGCCAATACTAGAACATATCATGCGATGACAGAGTATGGTGGCTGGGGATTAAAAACCAGTTTTCTTTCGAGAAAAAAGAAAGGGATTTCTTATACTGTTTCTGGAGATATAGGAATACAAATAGAATGCAAAAATGGCAAAAAAATACTCATTGGTACAAAATTACTGAATGAAGCCAATGCCATTTTGAAAACATACGAACATAAAATAACAACTAATGAAAATTAAGTTTCTATACATATTTATATCAATCTGTTCAATTGCTTACGGACAAACAATAAAATTAGAAGAAGTTCTAATTAAAAATGATTCTATTGAATTACCTGGAACCCTTTCGTTTACAAAAACAAAAGTGCCTTTAGTAATCTGGGTTCATGGATCTGGAAATGTTGACAGAAATGGAAATCAAGGTACTCTTGTAAAAGCAAACTATATCAAACAATTTAGAGATGCAATCAATAAAGAAGATATTGCCTTTTTTAGTTTTGATAAAAGAACTTCGAATCCTAAAAATTTTAAATTTTTAAAAGGAATTATATTTACAGATTTGGTAAGTGATGTAGAAAAAGTTATCGCTCATTTTAAAAACGACCATCGTTTTTCAAAAATAATATTGGTAGGCCATAGTCAAGGCTCATTAATTGCCATGTTGGCATCAAAAGGAACAAGCAAATATATTTCTCTTTCAGGCCCTGCTGTTAGCATAGACAAAACCATCATTGAGCAAATTTCAGCTCAAAGTCCAGAATTCGGAAAAGTTGCAGAAGCACATTTTAAAGAATTATTTGAAACCGGAGGTATCAAACAAGTAAATCCTTTATTGGCTTCTGTGTTTGCAAAACAAAATTTGCCCTTTATTAAAAATTGGGCGACTTATAATCCTTCAGAAGAAATAAAAAAACTAACCATTCCTGTTTTAATTATCAACGGAGATAAAGATTTACAAGTAAAAGTTTCAGATGCAGAAGCTTTACATAAAGCAAAACTATCCTCTAAATTAGTGTTGATAGAGAACATGAATCATGTACTGAAACATATCGAAAAGGATGCCGATAATATGAACTCGTATTACTCAGCAGATTTTTCTTTATCAGAAAAATTAATTACAACAGTCGTTGCATTTATAAAAAAGTAACCATGGCAAAAAAGAAAGCATTCGCGCTGCGAATAAATGAAGATATTATGAAAGCTATTGAAAAATGGGCTTCGAACGAATTTCGATCTACCAACGGGCAGATTGAATGGATGCTCATGCAAAGTTTAAAAGAAGCCAAAAGAGAACCAAAAAAGAAAAGCGAGGAATAAAATTCTTCGCTTTTTTATGTTAACATATATTTAAGAGTTCTATTTTTTTTAGATTTTGTAACTTCATACGCTCAATTAATGAACTAACTTATCATGAAAAAATTATTATCACTACTTTTTTTATTGGCTACTACACTAGCCTTTTCTCAAGAATTCTCTATGGATTTGGTAAAAAACATGAAACCAAGAAATATTGGTCCTGGTGGAATGAGTGGACGTGTAACAACCATTGATGTTGTACAATCTGATACAAACATTATGTATGCCGGAACTGCTTCTGGAGGTTTATGGAAATCTACTTCAGCCGGAATTAAATGGGAACCCATTTTTGATAATGAATTGACTGCTTCTATTGGTGCAGTTGCCATTCAACAATCAAATCCAAGCGTAGTTTGGGTTGGAACCGGAGAAGGAAACCCTCGTAACAGTTTAAATGGTGGATTCGGAATCTACAAATCTCTAGACGCTGGAAAGACTTGGAAAGCGATGGGACTAGAAAAAACACGCCATATTCATCGTGTGGTTATCGATCCTACAAATCCGAATATTGTGTATGCTGCCGCTATTGGTTCTCCTTGGGGAGAACATCCAGAACGTGGTGTATACAAAACGATAGATGGTGGAAAAACTTGGAAACAAATATTATTCAACAACAATAAAACCGGAGCCGCAGACTTGGTAATGGATCCATCAAATCCAAATAAATTAATTGCTGCTATGTGGGAACACAAACGCGATCCTTGGTTTTTTAATTCTGGAGGAGAAGGAAGTGGTATGTATATTACACATGACGGTGGAGATACTTGGAAGAAAGTTACCGAAAAAGAAGGTTTTCCTAAAGGAAATTTAGGAAGAATTGGTGTTGCCATTTCTAGAAGCAACCCAAATACCATTTATGCATTGGTAGAAGCTAAAAAGAATGCATTATACAAAAGTGTTGATGGCGGATTTAAATGGTCTAAAATAAATGACAAACCAGAAATTGGAACACGTCCGTTTTATTATTCAGAAATTTATGTTGATCCACAAAACGAAAACAGATTGTATTCTATTTTTACCTACGTAAATGTTTCTGATGATGGTGGTAAAAGCTTCCGTCAGTTAATGCCTGCTTATGGAGTTGACAATGGTGTGCATCCAGACCATCATGCATGGTGGATTCATCCAAAAAATGGAAACTTTATGATTGATGGAAATGATGGTGGATTAAACATTACAAAAGACAAAGGAAAATCATGGCGTTTTATAGGAAACCTTCCTGTAGCTCAATTTTACCACATCAATGTAGACAACGATTTTCCGTATAATGTATATGGAGGAATGCAAGACAACGGTTCTTGGGGCGGACCAGCTTATGTATGGAAAGCACAAGGAATTAGAAATTCGTATTGGCAAGAATTGGCTTTTGGTGATGGATTTGATGTGATTCCAGACAAAGAAGATTCTCGCTATGGATATGCCATGAGTCAACAAGGCTCTGTGGTTCGATACGATCAAAAAACAGGTTATAGCTATTCTATAAAACCAACACATCCAGACCCGAATGTAAAATTGCGTTTCAATTGGAATAGTGCTATTGGACAAGACCCTTTTGATAATTCAACCATTTATTTTGGAAGCCAGTTTGTACACAAAAGCACCAATAAAGGAACTACTTGGAATGTTATTTCTCCAGATTTAACAACCAACGACCCAAACAAACAAAAACAAGCCGAAAGTGGTGGTTTAAGTATGGATGCTACTGGTGCAGAAAATCATACAACAATACTAGTTATAGAGCCATCTCCTTTAGAAAAAGACATGCTTTGGGTTGGTACCGATGACGGAAACGTTCAGGTAACAAGAAATGGTGGTGCTACTTGGACCAATGTTTCTAAAAACTTAAAAGGATTGCCTGAAGGAAGTTGGATTGCTCAGATAAAAGCCTCTAACAAAAATAAAGGTGAGGCCTTGTTAATTGCAAACGATTACCGTCGTTTTAACTACACTCCTTATGCATACAAAACGAAAAACTACGGAAGAACTTGGACTCGTATTGTAGATGAAAAAGACGTGCAGAGTTATACATTAAGTATTCTTGAAGATCTTGAAAATCCGAATTTACTATTTTTAGGAACTGATGACGGATTGTATATTTCTTTAAATGCTGGAGATAAATGGACCAAATGGACCAACGGTTTCCCTACAGTTCCTGTAAAGGATTTAGTAATTCAGCCAAGAGAACACGATTTAGTTATCGGAACTTTTGGTAGAGCTGCTTGGGTGTTAGATGATATTAGACCTTTAAGAGCATTGGCAGGAAACAACAAGAGTTTTGCAACAAACTTACAGTTGTTTGAACCCCCTATTGCTTACCAAGCAAGCTTCATCCAACCAACAGGAAGCAGATTTGGAGCAGACGCCTTGTACCAAGGAGAAAACAGAAGACGGGGTGCACCAATTTCGTTTTACATCAATAAACCTGAGACAGCTAAAAGTGCAAAAAAAGACGCCGTTAAATGGGACGAAATCAAGTTAGAGATTTTTGACGGAACGCGTTTGATTAGAACCTTAAAACAAAAAGCTCCAAAGGAAAACGGAGTGCATAAAATGTATTGGTTTTTAGATGAAAAAGGTGTTGCAAGAGCCTCTAGATCTTTAAGAGAATCAACTAGAGAGCCGGGCGGAATTAGAGTAAAACCTGGAACTTATAAATTAAAAATGAGTTTTGGAAATCTTGTGTCTGAACAAACAATTAAAGTTGAATTTGACCCGAGACTAACCTACTCTAAAACAGAGCTTTCTACGCGTTATGAAATGAGCAAACAACTAGAAGCAAATGGCAAAACAATTGCAGAAGTTGTAAAACAGTTGGTAGAAAGCAAAAATACAATCAAAGAAATATCAACCAATTTATCTAAAGCCGATAAGAAAAAATATGCTTCTCAGATAAAATCATCTAAAGAAATTACTGAAAAAATTGACAAATTAATTAGCTTATATCTTGGAACTATTGACAAGAGACAAGGTATTACTAGAAATCCAGAAGTTACTGTAACTCAAAGATACGGTGCTGCTAGAAGTTATCTAGGTGCTCGTTTTGGTAAAATTACCAAGACAGAAACCGAACTGATTAACAATTTTAAAGATGCACTAAAAGATGCTTTGGATAAAACCAACACTTTCTTTAGTTCAGATTGGATTACTTATAAAAACGAGGTAGAACCTATTCAGATTTCACCTTTTAAAAGCACTAAAAAATTTAGCGAAAATTAATATTTTAACTATTTATTTTTTATAAATCTCCTACGAAAGTGGGAGATTTTAATTTGTAAACACGTACCACATGAAGAAAATTACATTAATTATTTTATTATTTATTTCATTTCACACTATTGCACAATCTAACCCAGAAAATGAACTTGGAGTTTGGTATGCCTACGGCGGATCACATAAAGTTTCTGAAAGAATTAGTCTTAAAACACAGGCGCAATTTAGATTTTTTGATATTGCAAACGATCTACAGCAACTGATGTTACGAGCGGGTGCAAACTATAAAATAAACAATACATTTAGTGCCTATGTAGGATACGCTTTTTTTAATACGGATGCTACTTTTGATGTAGATGGTGGTGGTGTAAATGAACACAGAATAGTTGAAGATTTAAACATTAACTATTCACATTCAAAATTTGGTTTTGCACACAGGTTTAGGTTCGAACAACGTTTGTTTGAAACAGACACTAAACATTGGTTTCGATATCAACTAGGAATAAATCATCCTATTTCTGATTCACTTTCTGCGTACGTTTACGATGAAGTTTTTTTAAATTTCGATGGCAACACTTATTCTCAAAATTGGTTTGGCATTGGTTTAAAACACAAATTTTCCAATACAATTAACTTACAATTAGGCTATCATAATATTTCTTTAAATGGTGGCGCCAATTTTAATAGAATTGTTGCAGGCATAGCTATTTCTACAAATCACACTAAAAAGAAATAATTTTAATACTTTAGCCAAAAATAATACACAATGACAGCACCAATCTTTACAAATGACGCAATTGTTTTCGGGCTATTAATGATTTCACTAGGATTTGTATTTTATACAGAATCTATAACTTCTGGCTTTTGGGCTAAATTTTACAAAATAGTTCCAGGTTTATTTATGGCTTATTTTGTACCAGCCATATTTACAACTTTTGGCGTTATTTCACCAGAATGGGTAACCACAAATAACGTTGGAGAAACCGTAAAACACAGTTCTAGTCTGTACTATGTATCCAGTCGATTTTTACTACCTGCCGCATTGGTGTTAATGACGTTGAGCATCGATTTAAAAGCCATTTTTAATTTAGGTTCTAAAGCATTGATTATGTTTTTTACAGGAACCGTTGGTATTATTATTGGTGGCCCGATTGCTATTTTATTGATATCTGTTTTCTCGCCAGAAACTGTTGGGGGAGCGGATTTTGATGCGGTTTGGAGAGGTCTATCTACTCTAGCAGGAAGCTGGATTGGTGGTGGAGCCAATCAAACGGCAATGCTAGAAATTTACAAATACAACCCTGCAAAGTATGGCGGAATGGTAATTGTTGATATTGTTGTTGCCAACATTTGGATGGCCGTATTATTAATTGGAATTGGTAAAAAAGACAAAATAGATAAATGGCTAAAAGCAGACAACTCTGCTATTGAAGAATTAAAAGAAAAGGTTATAAACTTCACAAAAAAAGTAAAAAGAAATCCTTCTTTAACAGACTTGATGATTATGCTGGGAATTGCTTTCGGAACTGTTGGTTTTGGGCATTTTTCTTCTAAATATTTAAGTCAGTTTTTTGGAAATTTGGTTGGCTCAATAGAATCTCAAACCATTAAGAACATGTTTACCTTTTTAGATTCTCAATTCTTTTGGTTGATTAGTGTTTCTACCATTGTTGCCATTGCTTTGTCTTACACAAAAGCAAAAAATTATGAAGGTGCAGGTGCTAGTAAATTAGGAAGTGTTTTTATTTATATTTTGGTTGCAACCATTGGAATGAAAATGGATTTAAATCAAGCCCTGGACAATCCTGGATTGTTAGTGATTGGTTTGGTGTGGATGTCCATTCATGCTGGATTGTTGATTTTGGTTGCAAAAATCATCAAAGCTCCATATTTCTTTTTGGCAGTTGGAAGTCAAGCTAATGTTGGTGGTGCTGCCTCTGCTCCTATTGTTGCACAAGCATTCCATCCCTCATTAGCAACTGTGGGTGTTTTATTAGCCGTATTTGGATATGCCATTGGAACTGTTGGAGCAATTGTTTCTACAATTTTACTGGAATTAGCTTCTAAAGTTTAATAGAAATACGCATATTTGCAAACGCAAAAATTACACTTTACAAATGAAAAAATTACTTGTTTTAGGTTTCGCTATACTCATTGCCTCATGTTCTTCTAAAAAAGAAGGAAATATGATTGTAAACGGTCAGATAAAAGGATTGAAAAAAGGAACCTTGTATTTACAAAAGATAGAAAAAGATACTATTTTAAAAACCATCGATTCTGTTGCTGTTTTAGGAAGTGACCAATTTACACTTACTGCAAAAGTAGAGGAACCAGAAATGTACTATCTTACTTTTGATGGCAATACCACCAACAAATACATTACTTTTTTTGCAGACAAAGGAATCATTAACATTACCGATGATGTTGCTAAGTTTGGTTTAAATCCGACGATTACAGGATCTAAAAATCAAGATATCTTAAACAATTACACAAAAATATCTAGACGCTTTAACGATCAGAATTTAGATTTAATTCAACGTAAATTTTACGCACAAAAATCAAACAATAAAGATTCTGTAGACATCATTACCAAAGAATATGAAAGCTTGTTAAGAAGACGTTATATGGTAACGGTAAACTTTGCTCTAAACAACAAGGACAACCATGTCGCGCCATACTTGGCACTAACAGAATTGGTAAACGCTAATGTAAAATGGCTAGATACCATTAACAAATCGTTATCGCAAGAAGTTAAGAAGTCGTTGTATGGTAAAAAATTAGAAAAATTTATTGCCGATATTAAGAAGTCTAAAACTAAAAAATAGTTGCTCTTTTTATAAAATATTTGAAGCCGTTACATTGTAGCGGCTTTTTTAGTTTTAAAACATCTAGATACAATTCTGTTTACACAGAATCACTCGATGTGACATAGGTACCTCAGTTCGAGTGATTTTCGACCAAAAGAGAAAATAGTATCGAGAACACATAATAAACAATACAAGTAAATGGCTCATAAACAAAAAGTGTTGTAACAGCTGTTAAAAAATCAAATCAAGAGAGTCGTTTAAAATTCAACGGCTTTTTTTTTGTATTTTTAATCAAATTTCTAATCACAAAAGGCATGAAATTTAAAACTTTAGCATTCTTATTATTAATAACGCAACTAAGTTTATATTCCCAAGTAAGACAAAACGGTTTGATCATTCCAAAAGATTTTAATACCGAATTTTCATGTTGTGTGTATGCTCCAAAAAACGGATTTTCAGTCTATAACAAGCCAAACGGAAACCGTATTGGCACCCTTTCAACAAAGACAAAGTACAAAACCAAAAGTGAATTTGATGAAAATTTATTTTTTATTGATGACCAACTTAAAAAAGACCTTGTGATTGATTTGAAAAATTTAGTAGAAGTTGGATACGAAATGTTAAGCCTTACTTTCTTTGAAAGAAAAAATGGTTTTGTAAGAATAGCAGACAAATCTGCAGAATATTGGTTAAAAGAAAAAGAGATTACAGATACTAATTTTAAAGTTTTGGATTGGCAGCAGTTCTATTTTGACATGAAACATCAATTATTAGGTTTTTATGCAGATGAAAAAGGACTTGATTTAAAAACAGCACCCTCACTAAATTCTAAAACAATTAAAACACTCAAAGGAGATTTATTTGAAATCATACCAACCGATAAAACCAAAGGAAATTGGACAAAAATAAAAGTAAAAAAATACAAAAAACATCCTTGTGTTGCTGATTTTGAAGAAAAAGAAAATGTTGAGTATGAAGTTAAAGGATGGATAGAAGTGATTGATACCAAAGGAAAGCCAACTTTATGGTTTTATTCTAGGGGATGCTAAAGAACAACATAGAAAGTTTTTATATCGACTAGAAATTTTAAATAAAAACGATTAACTTGCTCAAAAAGTAATCTTTATGTCAAAAGCAACCAGACGTAACTTTCTTCAAAAAAGCATTTTAGGAAGTGTTTTTTACACCTTCGGAATTCCATTTTTAAGAGCAAACAATACCTTTGAATCTATAAACTTAGATTCAGGTTTTCAACTAGAAAACACCCATTACTATGATATAGATTGGGCAAAAATCAGAGCACAATTTTTATTTCCTGATAGCAGACAGTATTTAAACACGGCCAGTTTAGGTCCGTCGCCAAGAACAGTGGTCAATACGGTTTGTAAAACCATCGAACAATTAGAAACTTCGTGTAGTCATGGACATCATTTAACCGAAAAAACACATACACAAATAGCCAAATTTTTAAACACCTCTGAAGATGAAATTGCAGTCATTAGAAACGCCACAGAAGGTATGAATATCATTGCCAGAACCTTGCGTTTAAAAGCTGGTGACGAAGTAATTATCAGCACGCATGAACATGTTGGTGGAGCAGCACCATGGATGGCATTGCAAAAAGATTTGGGTGTTATTGTAAAATTAATCGACTTAGATTTGGACGGAGAAAAAAATCTCAAAATCATCAAAAACGCAGTAACTTCAAAAACAAAAGCCATTGCGTTTTCTCACATTACCTGTACAAACGGAATGAAATTACCGGTGAAAGAAATTGCTGCTTTTTGCAGAAATAAAAACATTTACTCTTGTGTAGATGGAGCGCAAGCATTAGGAATGTTCCCGATTGATTTAACAGACATGGATGTAGATTTTTATACCAGTAGTGCACATAAATGGTTGTTTGGACCAAAAGGAACAGGTGTGTTTTACATGAATAAAAAATGGATTAAAAAACTAAATCCGGTTTTTGCGGGCGCCTATTCAGATAGTAAATTTGATTTGAACAACCTCACCATGGAATACAGAGATTCTGTACAAAGAGAAGAATACGGAACCAGAAACACGGCTATTTCTTTGGGTTTAGGGAGCGCCATAGAATTTATAAATACCATCGGAATTGAAAACGTTGCCAAACGTGGACGAGAGCTTTCCAATTACTTTAGAAAAGGGCTTTCTGCAATTCCTGGAATAGAAATTCTAACTCCAGAAAGTGAAGAATTTTCTGCCTCTATGCTCACCTTTAGAATTAAAAGCAAAGACAATTTGAAACTCAACCAACAAATAAACAGCCAATACAAAATTCGCTTACGAGGAATTTATGAAAATAATTTAGATGCAATTAGAGTTTCGTTTGCTATATTTAATACTTTTAAAGAAATCGATAATTTACTATTGGCATTAAAAAAGATAACAACTAATTAATTCAATCATTTAAATATACTGTATTCATGAAAAAAACTTTAAAAATATTAGCAGTAGCTGGTGTAGTCTTATTTACAAGTTGTAATAACAAAAAAGACGCTTCTGAAACAATAGAAGTAAACCAAGCAACTCTTGCAAAACATATAGAACGTTTGGCTTCTGATGATTTTTTAGGAAGAAAACCGTTTACAGAAGGCGAAGTAAAGACTATCAATTATTTAAAAGACGAATTTGAAAAACTAGGACTTGTGCCTGGAAATGGAAACAGTTTTTTTCAAAATGTACCGATGGTAGAAATTACTGGAACTCCTTCTGAAAACATGACGATTGCTGGCAAAAAAGGACGCATCAATTTAAAAGCTTTAAAAGATTTTGTGGCAACCACCAATAAAGTTGAAACAGACGTAAACCTTAAAAACTCTGAATTGGTGTTTGCAGGATATGGAATTGTTGCTCCAGAATATGGTTGGAATGATTATGAAGGCATCGATTGGAAAGGAAAAACTGCAGTCGTTTTAATTAACGACCCTGGGTTTAAATCTGGAGACTCTACCTTGTTTAAAGGAAACGAAATGACCTACTATGGACGTTGGACCTACAAATACGAAGAAGCGGCAAGACAAGGAGCAGCAGGCTTAATTATTATTCATGATACAGAACCAGCTTCTTATGGTTGGAATGTAGTAGAATCTGGATGGAGTGGTGCTCGATTGATTGTAGAAAGTGACGCTCCGCAGTTAAATGTAGAATCTTGGATGAGTGGAGAAAGTGCTGAAAAAATGTTTGCCATATCAACATTAAAAGGAAAAAAATATAAATCGCTTTCAAGAAATAAAGATTTTAAACCTGTTCCGTTAGGACTAAACGTTTCGGTAGCTATTAAAAACACCCTCAAAAAAGACGTATCTAAGAATGTGGTTGCCATGATACCAGGAACAGACAGAAAAGATGAATTCATTATTTACTCGGGGCATTGGGATCATTTTGGTGTAGGTAAAGCCATTGATGGCGACTCTATTTACAATGGTGCGGTAGACAATGCTTCTGGAACTGCTGGTTTGTTAGCCATTGCAGAAGCCTTTAAAAAAGGAAAAGCACCAAAACGCTCTATTGTATTTATGGCAGTTACAGGAGAAGAACAAGGCTTGTTAGGTTCTGCATATTATGCAGCCTACCCTATTTTTAATCCTAAAAAAACAGTAGCAAATATTAATATTGATGCATTAGACAGCCCTGGTATGATGAAAGACTTAACGATTACAGGGTACGGACAATCTGAGATGGACGAATATGCAGCAGCAGCAGCCTTAAAACAAAACAGATACATCATACCAGACCCAGTAGCAGAAAAAGGCTATTTCTTTAGATCTGATCATTTTAATTTTGCTAAAATCGGAATTCCTGCTTTGTACGCAAGTGGTTCTTATGAAGGATTTGACAAAAGTATTGAAGAGATAAAAGCCTACAATGCATTTTATGAAAAAAACAAATACCACCAACCTTCTGATGCATACAATGCAGAAACTACAGAATTAAGTGGTGTACGATTAGATTTACAATTGTTTTATAATGTAGGTGCTAAGTTGGCAAACGAAGATTATTTCCCGAAATGGTATGAGGGCAGTGAATTTAAAGCGGCTAGAGATAAATAAGAAAAGTAGGCATTTTTTAATTTTTAGTATCTTTAACATCAACTTGATAAGATTCATAAAAAGTAACGTTATCCGGAAAATAAGTCGGGATAACGTCATAAAATATAAGTATATAACGAGTTACACAACATTAATGACAAGTACAGAGATAGACAGAATAATTGAAATGGCGTGGGAGGACAGAACGCCTTTTGAAGCTATAAAAATACAATTTGGCATTACAGAAGCCGATGTTATTAAATTAATGCGTAAAGAACTAAAAGAAAGTTCTTTTAAGCGTTGGAGAAAGCGCGTTAATAGTGGTGTCAGTAGTAAACACCTGCACAAAAGAAGTGAAGACATCAAGCGATTTAGGTCTTCGAGACAAAAAAGCATTTCTAATAATAAAATTTCAAAACGATAGAATTTCCAACTAACATAAAGGACATAAACCAGCGCATGTCTTTAATAAACCCCAAGTTGTATGCGAAAACAAGAAATTTTGGAGACGGTGCGGTAACCAAGCTTAGTCCATATATTTCTCGTGGTGTAATTTCTACTAGACAAGTTTTTGAGTATATTTTGACTATAGGAACTCCTTGGAATGAAATAGAGAAACTTGTTCAAGAACTTGCATGGAGAGATTATTGGCAGCAAGTATGGATAGCTAAAGGAGATGCGATTCATACCGACTTAAAGAATCCTCAAAAACAAATTTCAAACTTCCAAATTCCACAAGCCGTAATTGATGCATCTACAGGAGTTGATGCGGTAGATGCAGCTATTGAAGCTCTCTACAAAACCGGATACATGCATAATCATATGCGTATGTATGTAGCATCCATTTGCTGTAATATAGCAAAATCCCATTGGCTAGGACCTTCAAGATGGTTGTATGCAAATCTTTTGGATGGCGATATTGCAAGCAATCAATTAAGTTGGCAATGGGTAGCAGGTGCTTTCTCTAACAAGAAGTATTATGCCAATCAGGATAATATCAATCATTTCTTTAGTAGCTCGCAGAAGGAAACCTTTTTGGATATTGACTATTCATTATTTGACAAAATCGAAATCCCTAAAAACTTATGTCAAACTATACCCCTAGAGGAAAACTCTCATTTACCTGAATTTAAGAATCTTCCAATCTTAGAAAACGAAGATTCATTGATTTACAATTATTATAATTTAGATCCTTCGTGGCATAAAGAAGAAAAATTTCAACGCATTCTGCTTCTTGAGCCTTCGATATTCAAAAAGCACCCGGTAAGCTCAAAATGTATCAATTTTGCACTTGGGTTATCACAAAATATACCTGAAATAAAAATCTATGTTGGGGAGTTTAAAGAACTGCTAAATCAAATAAGTTCTGAGAAAATACATTTTAAGGAACACCCATTAAACGCTAATTACAAGGGTGTTGAAGAACCAAGAGATTGGCTCACCAGAGTTAATGGGTACTTTCCCTCATTTTTCTCTTTCTGGAAAAAGTGTAAAAAAGAACTTATACAATGAAAAAACAACACCTTCCATCAAAAAAATGTCTCACTTGTAAACGACCTTTTAGCTGGCGTAAAAAATGGGCTAGAGATTGGGAACATATAAAATACTGCAGTAAAAAATGTAAACACAATTAAGTATATGCGAGCCATTAATATTATTTTTCCTCATCAGCTTTTTCTACATAGTCCGCTTTTAGAAAACAATAATGAAATTTACCTTATTGAAGAATTTCTCTTCTTCAAACAATACAAATTTCACAAACAGAAAATTGCTTTTCACAGAGCATCTATGAAAGCTTACCAAAACTATCTTCAAGGCTTAAACCTAACTGTTCATTATATTGACTCTGATAATTTACTGTCGGACATAAGGCAGTTTCATCAAGAAATCAAGACTAAAAATATTCATACCGTAAACCTTATAGAACCTACGGATGATTGGTTGGAACAGCGAGTTCAATCCCTCTCCGCGACATGTAACATAAATACTCATCCAAATCCACAGTTCCTGAATAGTAAAGAAGATTTAGCTGTTTTTTTTAGAAAAGAGAAAAAGTCCTTTTTTCAAACCACCTTTTACAAGCAGCAACGGAAAAAATTAGGAGTTTTAATGGATGAGGAACAAAAACCCATTGGCGGAAAATGGACTTATGACAGTGAAAACAGAAAAAAATACCCAAAAAATAAATTACCGCCAGAAGTAAATTTTCCAGACTGTTCAGAGGTATGGGATGAAGCTATTAATTACACCATGCACAGGTTCTCTGACAACCCCGGAAGTCTCTCAAATAAACGATTATATCCAGTGACGCATAAAGAAGCGAGTGATTGGCACGAGCAATTCTTGACTTATCGGTTTTATGACTTTGGAATATACGAAGATGCTATTGTAAAAGAATCTTCTATTCTTAATCATAGTATTCTTTCACCTCTTTTGAATGTTGGACTGATTCTACCCACAGAAATAATAGACCGTACTCTTTCATTCTCTAATAAGGAAGGCATTCCTATCAACTCTACCGAAGGTTTCATTAGACAAATAATTGGCTGGCGCGAATTTATCCGAGGAATGTATATGTGTAAAGGCAGCTATTCTCGAACTATGAACTTTTGGGGCTTCAAAGGTAAAATTCCTAAATCATTTTACGATGGGACCACAGGAATTGACCCTATCGATCAGACAATAAAAAAGGTACTTGAAACGGGCTATTGTAATCACATAGAAAGACTAATGGTTTTAGGAAACTTTATGCTCCTTTGTGAATTTGACCCAGATGAAGTTTATCGTTGGTTTATGGAATTATTTATTGATGCTTATGACTGGGTAATGGTTCCAAATGTATATGGCATGTGTATATTTGCAGATGGAGGAACATTTGCTACTAAACCATATATTGGAGGCTCTAACTACATCAAAAAGATGAGTAATTACCCAAAGGGTGAATGGGAGCAAATTTGGGACGGTTTGTTTTGGCGTTTTGTTATGAAGCATGAAGATTTTTTTCGTACAAATCCAAGAACATCCATGTTATGCTATTCACTTAATAAAATGTCAGATGAAAAAAGAGAAAACCATATTCAAAATGCACAGTTGTTTATCAATAGTAAATTAAACGTTGTGTAACAATGTATATAAGCCATTAAAACGGCTCATATACTAAACGTTGATAGAAAGAGAGGACTCTTACGTGCACTGGAGCTTCAATTCTAAAACACGTTATAGTTCTCCTCTTTTTCTAACTAAAGATATTTAATACAAACTAAAGAAACACGTTGACACACATATGAAAAAAATATTCTCAATATTAATTTTAATGCTAACTATTAGCTTTGGATGTAAAAAAAAACATATATCACAATCAAATTCTGAATTGTCAATAAAAGAAATAGACTCCGTTTTTAAAACAATTTCAATACTCTGTGGTGAATGGGAGTACGATAAAAATAAAAGGAAAGAATTAGCAACTCAAGGTGTTTATTTGACTTCGATGAGCATTGATTGTCACATTAAAATTGAAAATGATGAGTTGATTAACCAAATTGCAATTTATAAACCAGATATATTTTCTGAACTAGGTGTGAAAATCCTTCAATCTACTAAAGATATATTTTTAGAAAGTTCTGACTCAGTTACAATCTCAAAAAGGAAAAAATATTATGGATTAGTTTACCATAAAGAGAATAAGGAAGAATTTCTTCCAATAAAAACATTAAACGATAGTTTATTGATATTAGTTAATGGGAAAAAGTATCAACGAGCAAAGTAAATACGTATGCCAACAAAGAACTGAGCTAAAAAACAAGTCCTTTCTACTTAAGCCTTATATAATTAATCAATAAAAAACATGTTAACAGACATCAGTCCAAAATTACCGATGCGTAACAAAAAAGTTACCAGAGATTTTTACATACATCAATTAGGTTTTAAAGAATTTGGAACTATAGATTATGAGTATTATTTAATGTTAGAAAAAGACCACATTCAGTTGCACTTTTTTGAGTTTAAGGAGTTAAATCCTAAAGAAAATTACGGTCAGGTGTATATTAGAACTGATAATATTGAGCGTTTTTATCAAACATTGTTAGACAATAAAACTAGGGTTCACCCAAATGGTTTGCTAGAAACAAAACCTTGGGGACAAAAAGAATTTTCTCTTCTCGACCCAGATAGCAATCTGTTGACTTTTGGAGAATCCATTTAGAAATAAAAATCCAATAGAAAACATCTTACAACACTTTTAAAGCAATAAGATTTAACGTAAATTGACCTCCAAAATAAGACAGTAGTATGGAAGACAATAAAAGGGTAGTATATATAAAAAGTGTTTTAGAAAACATGCCAACAGATTGGCTAAATCTAACCACACATCAACTAGATATATATAATGAAAAATTGGCAAAAACACAGTTTTTAGATCAGTTTGAAACCTTGTTTCACAACAATAATGCTACGTCTGCTTCATTGAGCAAATTACCAACTGCGTATGATTATATTCGATTAGGCCATCCATTATCTTGTGTGTTAGAATGGGCTATTGCCAGTTTGCATCAGTTAACACCTGAATCTGTGATTAGTTTTTCTTCAAAAACGGTTCCTATTTTAGCCATTCTAAGAAAAAACCTGTTGGAAAATAAAAAAACGCAAATTGTTTATACAGACAAACTACCCACAACTTTTGATGCAGACATCATAAAAAGTGTGTACGGATATCAATTTGAATTGAAGAAGGTTGAAAATGAACCTGACATTGCTGCCTTTAACGGAACTACCATTTTTATTTCTGAACACCATCAAATTTTAAAAACAACACTTTCTAAACACTGCGATTTTTACATACATTTATACAACGGATTAGGAAGTATTGTATTGGTAAATGGCAAAGAAAATGAACAGTATATTTCAGAAATACAGCATGTAAGAAGAAGAGAAACCATTGCCATGACACCAGCAAATTCTCTAATCGCCTTAAAATCATTAACAGAAAACACCACAATTGCTATTCAAAATAGCGATGTTGCCACAAACAAAAAACGTGTTACAGATGCTATAAAAAGCATCACAGGCTCCAATACAAAAGCCTTGGTGGGTTCAAGCGGATTGTCAGTTCAGTATTCAATTATGATGGGTTTAATTGATGATGCCTTAGCAAATTACAAAGGAAAAGCGATTAAATTTATTGTTCCGCCAAATTGTTATGGTGGTACAAACGATCAAGCAAGACGTGTTGCTGCTTGTTTAGAAAATGTAGAAGTGGTGGATTTACCAGTTGATGGCGATAACGATATGGTACAAAGTATTGATGCGGTTTTAACTAACATTGCCAACGAAGATGCAGTTCCTTATATCATTGCAGAAATTCCGACAAACCCAAGAGTAGAAGTTCCAGATTTGATTCAATTAAAAAATGTGTTAAGCCAAGAGCGTAAAACAGCAAATGGCAAGATTGCTGTAGATCCGGTGTTTATTTTAGATCAAACATTTTGTCCGAATGTACATTTTTTAGGGGAAGGAGAAATCTTATCAACAGTAAGAACCATTTCGTATGCAAGCGGATCTAAATTTCCAAGTGGTGGAAAATGTACTGCTGGTTATGTAATCGGTAACACAAAAACAACTGCGTTGCTTGATAAAATAGAAGTCCATTTAACAATGTGCGACAACGAAGCTACCAATCTTCAATATGAAATTTTAGCAACACAAATGCCATCAATGAAACAACGGATTAGCGATGCGTATAAAAATACACGAGAATTTGTAAACTTCATCCACAAAACCTTACCAGAAGCGAAAATCAATTTTGTGTCAGAAAGTTTGGCTGCACAAGGATTTACACCTTCGGTTTTTTCATTAGATCTTCCTACAAAAGGAACTACTGCTGAAGAAAAAGAAGCGTACAAACGTGCATTGAATATTCAATTAATAAATTTAATGATTGCTGAAATTCCTAATGAAAGCAAGTATTGTGTAAGTTACGGTCAGTTAAAAGGGTGTTATTTGACAATTCCTGCAACCTCAACGCAAGGAACAACTAAAGAAGGTGATAAAGATTATATCATTCGTACAGCACTTTCTCCTGATATGGATTTAGAATTGCATAAAAAAGTCTTTTTAGATTTTGTAAAAACCATTTAAAAAGAACATGAAACCTAGCATAGTACAATTGTCCGAAAAAAAATTGATGGGTTTGCATATAACAATGTCTTTAGCAAACAATAAAACAGGTGACCTTTGGAAAAGCTTTATGCAACGGCGTAAAGAAATCACCAATAATTTATCTAATGATCTAATTAGTTTGCAAGTATACAACCCAATCTATTTTCAAGATTTTAAGCCAACTACAACATTTGAAAAATGGGCAACCACAGAAGTATCTGATTTTAATGCTGTTCCAAAAGGCATGGATACCTTAGTTTTAGAAAGTGGACTTTATGCTGTTTTTAACTACAAAGGTTCTAGTGCTAACACAGATATCTACCAATATATTTTTGGAGTTTGGCTAAAAAACTCAGAGTATCTATTAGATGACAGACCCCATTTTGAAGTGTTGGGAAAAAACTATAAAAATGCAGATCCAAGTTCTGAAGAAGAAATTTGGATTCCCTTAAAGAAGAAATAAAAAAAGCGAAACTAGATTAGTTTCGCTTTTTTTTATAAACGATTATCACCGTCTAGTAAATTTCCGATTCCGCCTAATATACTACTTTCTCCTCTATCCCCTTTTCCGGTTTGAGGCGCTATGGCTAAAACTCTCCCTGCTAATCTGCTAAAAGGCAATGATTGTATATACACCGTTCCAGGGCCTTTTAAACTAGCAAAGAACAAACCTTCTCCACCAAAAATGGTGTTTTTAATTCCCCCTACAAATTCAATATCGTACTCTATTGTTTGGGTAAAACCAACAATACATCCTGTATCTACACGTAAAATTTCTCCAGGCTGTAATACTTTTTTAGCCATGTTTCCACCTGCATGTACAAAGCCCATTCCGTCTCCTTCCATTTTTTGCATGATAAAACCTTCTCCTCCAAACAAACCTCTACCTAATTTTTTAGAAAATTCAATTCCTATTGTAACCCCTTTTGCAGCAAACAAAAAGGCATCTTTCTGACAAACAAATTTTCCACCGAACTCAGTTAAATCAATTGGAATTATTTTTCCAGGATACGGAGAAGCAAAAGAAACATTCTTTTTTCCATAACCCGAATTTGTAAAAACGGTCATAAACAAGCTCTCCCCTGTTAACAATCGTTTTCCTGCAGAAAACAGTTTTCCTAAAATTCCTTTATCTTGATTGGTTCCGTCTCCAAAAATAGTGGTCATGGTTACTCCATCATTCATCATCATAAAACTACCGGCTTCTGCCACTAAACTTTCTTGAGGGTCTAATTCTATTTCTACATATTGCATCTCTTCTCCAAAGATGTTGTAATCTATTTCGTGTGCATTCATATTTTTAAATTTTAATAGTTAGAAGCTTAACATTGAGTTTTGTTATAGTATCTGTTATTATTTAAAAAACATTTTTATGAATTAATAGATTAATAACCACAACCAAATGTTCTCTATACAATTTTTTTCAAAAGTTAGCTCTAACTGACAACCATTCATTAGTCATTGATAATTGATAATTGACTACTGCTTCACTTTAATACTCCATTCATACACAAACTGAGAAACCAAATCTCCCGATGCATCAAAACCATCGGCTTTTAAATGAATTATTTGTCCTTCACCCGTTTCAATTGCTTTTTGAATGGTTTGCCTTACCAAGACACCTTCATCACAGGTAAAAGTAATTTTTCCGGTTGCTTTTTTTGTAAATCGTCCTTCTTGATGCGTTACCAACATCGATATCTTTTTATTTACTTTTTTTATTTCTTGGATGACTAAAATTCCGCTTGCAAATTCTGAAGCCATTCCTTGAACTGCCCAATACAAAGATTTAAAGGGGTTTTGATTGATCCATCGATGTTTTACTTTTACAACAGCTTCTGTATCAGAAATAGACACAACTCTAACACCACAAAAAAATGCAGATGGTAATTTAAACAGCATATAAAGATTGATTTTTTGGGGTGTAATTTTCATGTTATGATCATTTTTAAGAAATATATTTAAAAAAAGTAAAAAATAATTTGATTTTTTTAAAAGGGTTAAAAATCACAAAAGTCCTTTATTAATAGGCAATGTAAAGATTATTTTTCAATAAATAAAACAAGGATAAATGTTAAAATTTTAAAAAATATAGTACTATGTTTTGCATAGTACCATTTTTTATAAATATATTTGCATAGTCAAGTAGTATATAAAAATTTTAACATGAATAAAAATAACGAAAACACAAACGCATTCTTAATCCATATTTCGGCATTTGGAGGATTTAAAATTCCATTTGGAAGTATTATCGTTCCATTAATCTTGTGGCAAACCATGAAAGATAGAAGTAGGTTTTTAGATGAACAAGGTAAAGAAGCTGTAAACTTTAACATTAGTTACGCTTTGTACATTTTTGTTTTAGGACTGTCTATTGTTCCTTTTGCATTTGGATCTTTTCTTAGACATATGAATGACTACAATAATTTTCATTGGGATTTTGGAAATGGGGGATTGTTTGGAATATTTGGGATGGCATCCATCATTACATTAATTGGATTTATAAAAATTGCATTGATCATTATTGCAGCTTTAAAATCTAAAGAAGGAGAAAATTACAAGTATCCTTTTACCATAAAATTTATTAAATAACACGTATAAAACTCTTTATATGAAGATAGAAAACACAAAAGCACAAATGCGAAAAGGAGTTTTAGAATTCTGTATCTTATCTATATTAAAACATGGTGATGCATATACTTCTGAAATCTTAGAAACATTAAAAAGTGCAGAAATGATTGTAGTAGAAGGAACTATTTATCCGCTACTTACAAGATTAAAAAACGCAGGACTATTAACATATCGCTGGGAAGAATCTACTTCTGGACCACCGAGAAAGTATTATGTATTAACAGAAAACGGAGTGATGTTTTCTAAAGAATTAGACAAAACCTGGGGAAACCTAGTTACAGCAGTAAACCAAATAATAAGTAAAAAAACAAAATAATGAATAAGACAATAAACATAAATTTAGGAGGATTCTTTTTCCATATAGATGAAATTGCTTTTCAAAAATTAAAAAGGTATTTAGATTCTATCTTAAGATCTTTAAGCGATGATCCTCAAGGAAAAAATGAAATCATTTCAGATATCGAAGCTCGTATTAGCGAATTGTTATCAGAAAAAATAACAGATGCTCGTCAGGTTGTTAACGAAGGAGATATTGATGAAGTAATCAAAATCATGGGACAACCAGAAGATTATGCTGATGCTGAAGAAGGCTATGCAAACGAAAACTATAGCTATCAAAGAAGAACAAATTCGTCTAGCAAAAAGTTGTTTAGAGACGGAGACGATAAGTTTTTAGGTGGTGTGGCTTCTGGTATTGCACATTATTTTAATGTTGATACTGTATGGATTCGTTTGGCTTTTATCTTATTAGCTTTTAGTGGATTTAGTATTGTTACCTACATCATTCTTTGGATTGTAATTCCTGAAGCTACAACCACTGCTGAGAAATTACAAATGGAAGGAGAACCTGTAAATATTGACAACATCGAAAAAAAAATTCGTGAAGAATTTAGCAATGTTTCCGAAACCATAAAAAACACTGCAAATGATGTTACTGGAAAAATTAAAGATGGTGCATCAAAAGTAAACGACGGCATTAAAAAAGGGAGTAAAAAAGCAAATTCTGGTTTGCAAGATTTTTTAGACACTTTAGGCACAATAATTCTTACCATATTTAAAATTATTGGAAAGTTTATTGGAGTGATTCTAATGTTTGTTGCCGCAATCACGTTAATCTCTTTAATTATTGGAGCGTTTTCTATTGGAAGTTTAGAAATAATTGGATTTGAAAATGATTTCATTATGTATCCACCTTTTTTTTATGACTCTATGATGCCGCATTGGTTATTAACCGTTTGTACATTTTTAGTCATCGGTATCCCTTTCTTAATTTTATTTGTATTAGGATTACGAATCTTATCGAGTAATGTAAAGCAATTTAGCAAAGCAACATCGTTAACATTGTTTGGTATTTGGTTAGCAGCAGTGTTGGCATTAGTTTTTACTGGAATTGAATTTAGCACTACAAAAGCTTCTGATGGAAATAACATTGAAAACATAGACTTAAACACCATGGCAAATGACACCATTACTTTAAAAATGGTTAAGAATGAAGAGCTTTATTACAATAGAAATAATTTTAGAAGAAATATAGATGTTGTTTATCAAAATGATGTAAAGAAACTATCATCTACAGATGTATATATAGATGTAGAAAAAAGTGATTCTGACAAAGCATATTTACAAATCAGAAAATATTCTGAAGGTAGAAACAAGTTAAAAGCCTCTATAAATGCTGAAAACATTTCGTACAACTATACAATAAACGGAAATGAAATCTTATTATACAACTATTTTATTAGTGAGTACAAAAATGCCTTTAAAGATGAAGATGTATACATTAAGCTATTCATTCCTAATAATGTGACTGTTTATTTTGACAATTCAACAAAAAGGTACTTACGTAATATAGAAAACACTACGAATACCTATGATAGAGAAATGGCAAAGCATTATTTTATAATGACTGATGAAGGATTGCATAGCAAAGAACTAAAAGCGTTAAAAGAAGTCGAAGAAGAATAACAATTCATCAATAAAAATCAACAATTGAGTAACCAAAAATCGTTTCAATGCGTCTATTATAAGACATTTGAACTTTAAAAATAAAAAATCATGAATTCATTAATTACAAAAACATTCGCATTACTTTTTATTGCAACCGTAAGTACATCTTGTATGATCGATGGAATTACTTCTGTCTCAGGAAACAGAAATGTAAATACAGAAACACGTAAAATAAACGACGACTTTACAAAAGTAGAAGTAGGTCAAGGAATCCAATTATACATCACACAAGATGATAATTTATCTTTAGTGGTAAAGGCAGATGAAAATCTTCATAACCTTATCGAAACAGAAGTTAGAAATGGAGTTTTAAAAATTACATCAAAAAGAAATATTAGAAGAGCAAAATCTAAAAAAATATATCTTTCTGCGCCAAGAATTGATGCTATAAAAGCAACAAGCGGTAGTGATGTTGTTACAGAGAATACTCTTAAAGCAGACATTTTTGACGTGCATGTTAGCAGTGGAGCTGATGCAAGAATTGATATAAATGCAGATACCATTAATTCTAGTTCTTCTAGCGGAGCAGATTTAAGAATTAAAGGAACAGCTAACTATTTTACGGCAAAAGCAACAAGCGGAAGCTCTATTAGAGCGTACAGTTTAGAAAGTAAAAATGCTACTGTAAAAGTAAATAGCGGCGCAGACATCGATGTATTTGCAGTAGAATCTTTAACTGCAAAAGCAAGTAGCGGTGGAGATATAGATTATAAAGGAAATCCTAAAAGACTAGATAAAAAGAAATCTTCTGGTGGAAGTATTTCTTCTAACTAAAAAACAATAAAAATTGCAATCATGATTAAGTTTTTCCTTTTTATTATCGCACTATTAATGTCTTTTTTTAGCAGTGCTCAAGTCAACGAAATTCAAAAGTACAAACCTTCGGACATCAAATTACACAACGAAATTGTAAAAATGGATGCTAAATATTTCAACGCTTACAATACGTGTGACATGCAAACACAAGCAGATTTATATGATGAAAATATTGAATTTTTTCATGACAAAGGAGGTCTTGCTACAGATAAAAAAGAGCTTTTAAAAGCGCTAAAAGAGAATATTTGTAATAAAGTAACAAGAACATTGATAAAAGGAAGCATTGAAGTTTATCCAATAAAAGATTATGGCACTATTGAAATAGGGTATCATAAATTTTTTAATAAAGAAGAACCAAACGCAAAATCTATTCCTAGTAAATTTATTGTTGTTTGGAAAAAGAATAAAAACGACTGGAAAATTACAAAAGTAATTAGCCTACATTAATATTTTTAACATCTATGGCAAGGCTTCTTCAACCTTGCTAATAGCACTAATACTTGGTTTTATTAGTTTACTTTGTAAAAGTCATATTATTTTAACAATATGGCTTTTACTTTTTTTTGTACATTTATAGCTATGAAAAAAGCAACACTACTTCTACTCCTTTGTATTTCGATTTCTTCTTGCGGTCAAAATTTACCAAAAGACTTTGTGTATTTATCTAATATAGATGAAAGTATTCAAACAGAAATGAGATATATTTCTTATAATAATTTTATAGGAAAACCTATTGATGGCTATAAAAAAGCAGTAATAATTGTTACCGAATCTGCTGCAATAGCTTTAAAAAACGTACAAAAACAATTGTTGGAGTTTAATTTAAGCCTCAAAATTTTTGATGCATACAGACCTCAGCAAGCAGTAGATCATTTTGTGGTTTGGGCAAAGGTATTAAACGACACTCTAATGAAAAGACAATACTATCCAGATGTACCTAAAACAGAATTATTTAAACGAGGATATATTTCAGCAAAATCTGGTCATACAAGAGGTAGTACATTAGATTTAACAATTATTGATCTAACTACAAATACAGAGTTAGACATGGGAAGTCCGTATGATTTTTTCGGTGAACAATCTCATGCATTAAATGATAAACTGTCAAAAAAACAACGTGCAAATAGGCTGCTTTTAAGAAACCTTATGGTTACAAACGGTTTTAAACCTATAAGAAGCGAATGGTGGCATTTTACCTTAAAAGACGAACCTTTTCCAGACACATATTTCGACTTCCCTATTAAATAAATCAATTTTAACAGAACTAAAACAAAACTTAAATTTTACGGTATTATATTTGCAGTATAAAAGTTGTATTTATATATGAAATTAATAAATTTTAATAATAAACTTTTTTTTGTTTTAAGCTTTTTACTAATAGCTGCTCAATCAATACATTCTCAAGAGGATAAAATTGGTAAGAAAAAAGTGATTACTATAAAAGCAAAAACTACGCCTGTTAAAAAACTTGGCGATTTAAATTTTGATACTACAAAAGGGTTTAAAAATGCGTATGCGAATTCTCAAAAAACTAAAACCCAGGCACAAAAAGAAGCTGACTTAAGAAACAAAGGGATTATCAACCAAGCGAAAATTAATGAAGAGCAAGTTTTAAAAGCCTACAAAAAAATAAATGGTAGATATCAATATCCAAAAATAGATCAAGACTTAGGAAGTTTTAGAACAGATTCTGATAACATCACTATTATCTGTAGAGATTTTCAATATCCAGACGGAGATATGGTTACCATTCTTGTAAACAACATACCCGTAATTACAAACATTACTTTAAGACAAAACTATCAGAAGTTTACCATTCCTGTTGGTGTTGGCATCAATAGAATTGCTTTTAAAGCATTAAACCAAGGTTCTTCTGGACCAAACACTGCTGCATTTAAAGTGTATGATGATTCGAACAACTTAATTTCATCAAACGAATGGAACCTTGCTACTGGTGCTGTTGCTACAATTTTAATAGCAAAAGACAAATAATATTTCTATAATCAAAGCACGTTTTGTAAGCATTTTACTTTTTATCAAAAACATTTTTTTTAAAAACTAAAAAACCCCTATTTTTGCAGTTAGCATTCGTTTTTTATGCTATTTAAAATAGACTTTTAACAACAACTAATAATGAAGAAAATCACCAAAGAAACTTACATCAATTGGTATAGGGATATGCTGTTTTGGAGAAAATTTGAAGATAAACTTGCTGCTGTATATATCCAACAAAAAGTAAGGGGTTTTTTACACTTATACAATGGTCAAGAAGCTGTTTTAGCAGGTTCTTTACATGCAATGGAATTGGGTAAAGACAAAATGATTACTGCTTACCGTAATCATGTGCAACCTATCGGAATGGGTGTTGATCCAAAAGCAGTTATGGCAGAATTGTACGGAAAAGTAACTGGTACTTCTAAAGGAATGGGAGGTTCTATGCACATCTTTTCTAAAGAAAAAGGTTTTTATGGTGGTCATGGAATAGTTGGAGGACAAATACCTTTAGGTGCGGGAATTGCATTTGGAGATAAATATGCAGGAAACGATGGTGTAACCTTAACTTATTTTGGTGACGGTGCAGCAAGACAAGGCTCTTTGCACGAAACTTTTAACATGGCCATGAACTGGAAACTACCAGTGGTTTTTATTGTTGAGAATAATGGGTATGCAATGGGAACTTCAGTAGAAAGAACTGCAAATCATACAGATATTTGGAAACTAGGTTTAGGATATGAAATGCCTTGTGGGCCTGTAGATGGTATGAACCCTGTTAAAGTTTCAGAAGCTGTTGATGAAGCAATTCAAAGAGCTCGAAGAGGAGATGGACCAACATTTTTAGAAATGAAAACCTATAGATATAGAGGACACTCTATGTCTGATGCACAACATTATAGAACCAAAGACGAAGTAGAAGAGTACAAAAAAATTGACCCTATAACTCAAGTATTAGATGTTATTAAGGAAAATAACTACGCAACAGAAGAAGAAATTGAAACTATCAATCAAGAAGTAAAAGATTTAGTAAAAGAATGTGAAGAATTTGCAGACAACTCTCCATATCCAGAACCAAATCAATTATACGATGTTGTATACGAACAAGAAGATTATCCTTTTATAAAATAGATTATGGCAATAGTAGTAAACATGCCGCGTTTAAGTGACACCATGGAAGAAGGTGTTGTGGCACAATGGTTAAAAAATGTTGGAGATTCTATTGAAGAAGGCGATATTTTAGCTGAAATAGAAACTGATAAAGCAACAATGGAGTTCGAATCTTTTAACGAAGGAACTTTATTACATATTGGAGTTCAAGAAGGAGAAAGTGCTCCTGTTGATACCTTATTAGCTATTATTGGTGAAAAAGGAGAAGACATCTCTGGTTTATTAGATGGAAGTGCTGCTGCAGTGGAAACAAAGAAAGAAGAAAAGAAAACGGAAGAAGCAGAAGCTCCAAAAGAAGTTGAAGTTGCTCAACCTGTTGCAGAAGCTACCGAAACTAAAACAACTACTTCTAACGGAAGGATATTTGCATCGCCTTTAGCAAAGAAAATTGCTAGCGACAAAGGCATCAATTTAGCCGAGTTAAATGGTTCTGGAGACAATGGAAGAATTACTAAAAAAGATGTAGAAAACTATACTCCGTCTACTGTTTCAAATGAAACTGTAGCATCTAGCGCTGCTACTCCAGTGGCAAAATTTGTACCTGCTGGAGAAGAACACACAGAAGAAATTAAAAACTCGCAAATGCGTAAAGCAATTGCAAAGGCATTAGGAAATTCTAAATTTTCTGCCCCTCACTTCTATTTAACAATTGAAGTTGACATGGACAATGCAATGGATTCTCGTAAAACGATCAATACAATTCCAGATACTAAAGTGTCTTTTAATGATATGGTTGTAAAAGCGTGTGCAATGGCGTTAAAAAAACATCCACAAGTAAATACAAGTTGGACAGATAATGCGACTGTTTTTAAAAGTCATATACACGTTGGAGTTGCGGTTGCTGTAGATGATGGATTGGTTGTACCCGTTTTAAAATTCACAGACCAAATGAGTTTAACTCAAATTGGTGAAAAGGTAAGAGAATTAGCAGGAAAAGCAAGAAATAAAAAAATTGCTCCTAACGAAATGGAAGGAAGCACCTTTACCATTTCTAATTTAGGAATGTTCGGAATTCAAGAATTTACTTCTATCATTAATCAACCTAATTCAGCAATTTTATCTGTTGGAGCAATTGTACAAAAACCAGTTGTTAAAGACGGGCATATTGTTGTAGGAAACAGAATGAAAGTAACATTAGCTTGTGATCACAGAACGGTTGATGGCGCTGTTGGAGCTCAATTTTTACAAACATTAAGAACCTATTTAGAAAATCCGGTTACCATGTTGGCCTAACGGATTTATATATTTTTACAAAAAAAGCTCGAAAATATTTTCGAGCTTTTTTTTGGAAACAACTATTGTTATACATTAGCATACTATTATATAAATAATTTATTTTTTAGAGTATGACTAAAAAAACTATTGGAAGAATTGAAAAGATTGATTTTCCAGAATTTGAGCTTTTAGATATAGAATCGAAAGTAGATACTGGAGCCTATACTTCTGCTATTCACACACATAAAATAGAGGAAACAACAATTAATGGAGAAAAATTTATTAATTTCACACTTTTAGATCCAGAACACATTCAGTATAACGAAAAAGAGTTCAGTACTAAAAATTATCATAAAAAAATAATTAAAAGTTCCAATGGAACATCCGAAGAAAGATTTGCAATTCAAACAACTGTTACTCTTTTTAACGAAACTCACAATATCGAATTAACCTTAAGTGAAAGAAGCGACATGAAATATCCAATTTTATTGGGTAGAAAATTTCTGACAAAGAAGTTTATTGTAGACACTTCACAAAAGAATAATTCATTCAAATCAAAATAAAGATTCAGATTATGAAGATTGCCATTTTATCAAGAAACCCAAAATTATATTCAACAAGAAGACTTTTAGAAGCTGCAGAAAAAAGAGGTCATGAAGTTATTGTTGTTGATCATTTAAAATGCAATATAGAAATTGAAAGAAGAGCTCCTAAGATTTTTTATAAAGGTGAATATTTAACAGATATTGATGCAATCATTCCAAGAATTGGTGCCTCGGTAACATTTTATGGAACAGCGGTAATTCGTCAATTTGAAATGATGAAAGTTTTTACGGCAGTTTCTTCAATGGCATTGGTAAGATCTAGAGACAAATTAAGTAGTTTACAAATATTGGCAAGAGCTGGTGTTGGTTTACCAAAAACCGTATTTACAAATTACACAAAAGATGTTGAACACGTAGTTGATTCTGTTGGAGGACCACCTCTAGTTTTAAAACTGTTAGAAGGGACTCAAGGATTAGGAGTTGTATTGGCAGAAACTCAAAACGCAGCTACCTCTGTATTAGAAGCTTTTAACGGACTTGGAGCAAGAGTAATAGCACAAGAGTTTATAAAAGAGGCTGGAGGAGCAGACATAAGAGCTTTTGTTGTGGATGGTAAAGTTATTGGAGCAATGAAAAGACAAGGTAAAGAAGGTGAATTCCGATCGAACTTACACAGAGGTGGAAATGCAAATATTATTGAGCTTACTGATGAAGAAGAAAAAACAGCATTAAAAGCAACTAAAGCAATGGGACTGGGAGTTGCTGGAGTTGATATGCTGCAATCTTCTAAAGGACCATTGGTTTTAGAAGTAAATTCATCACCAGGATTAGAAGGTATAGAAGTTGCTACAAAGAAAAATATTGCCAAAGAAATCATTCGTTATTTAGAATTAAATGTTGAATAAACCTTTTACCATTTTAGGAAAACAAATTCCTGAAGGTAAACGCACCGTCATCGATTTAGAAGTTGCTAAGTTACACACAAGAACTACATTAAAAGTTCCAGTAATTATTGAGCGCTCTTTAAATTCTGGCCCTGTAGTTTTATTATTAGCAGGCGTTCATGGTGATGAAACAAACGGTGTAGGGATTTTAAGAGAAATTATTGGTCAAAAAATTAACAAACCGATAAACGGAACGATTATATGCATTCCTGTTTTTAATATTTTTGGATACCTAATTCAAACACGAGAGTTTCCAGATGGCAGAGATCTCAACAGAATGTTTCCTGGTTCTTTAAATGGTTCGTTAGCCAGTCAGTTTGCTTATCAATTTACAAAAGAAATTGCTCCGCATGTAGATTATGTAATCGATTTTCATACAGGTGGTGGTCAGCGTGACAATATTCCTCAGATAAGAATTAACAACAATGATGAAAAAGGCTTAGAATTGGCGAAAATTTTTAATCCTCCTATGATTGTTTTTTCAAATAATATTACAAAGTCTTTAAGAGAAACCATTAATAAGATGGGAAAAACAATTTTATTATTTGAAGGTGGAAAATCAAAAGAATTAAATCCGACAATTATTAATGAAGGAGTTAATGGTACTAAAAACGTATTGATTTATTTAGGATTAATTGAGGGAGAAATCACCGTCAAAGAAGCGCCAATTTTTATTCAAAAAGCAAAATGGCTGCGAGCTTCGCATTCTGGTATGTTTAAAATCCTAGTTAAAAATGGATCAAAAATAAAAAAGAAAGAAGTACTAGGTGTTATTGAAGATCCTTTCGGAGAATTTAAAAAGAAAATTTACGCTCCTTTTGATTGCTATATTTTTTGTATCAACAAAACGCCAATTGTTAATAAAGGTGCAGCTCTTTTTCATGTAAGTGTAGAAGAATAAAAAAGCCTCAAGAATTTCTTGAGGCTTTTTTATTTTACTTTTTTTAGTAATTATTGCTTTGAAGTTGTAACAACCATTTTGGTTGTTAAAACTTGACCTTGAGTTGTTAAATCCATATCTATTTTTTCCGTTAATGGGATACCAGAATTTTTATCAATATCCATTGTTCCTTTAACTGTACCAGTTGCATTTCCTGATACCTTACCAGCAACATCTAACAACACATTGGTTCTGGTAATCGATATTACTTTGTAGGTAAAATCAATACTCATTCCTTTGTCTTTTTTATTCATGGTCCAAGTATCTCCAACTCTAAGCGCTTTTTTAGGATACACAACATTATTTAATTGGTTGGCTAAATCACTAGTTCCAGGGATGTTTGGCTCTACAGAAATTTCTGTAATTTCCCCAAGACTGTTCCCTTTTAAAGTCATTACACCTTTTAACATTGGCTCCATTTGAGCTTTCATCATTTTACCCGAAGCATCTAAATCTTCATCACTTTTTGAAGAATCATAATTAATGGTCATTCCTCCTTGACTCATATCCATTGTAACTCCTGATATTTTCATTACACTTACATAAGTATCTGCAGTAGAAGCCGTAATATTTGTAGTCATTTTCATTGACATATCCATAGACATCATATCTCCCATTTCTTGAGACATGCTATAGGTAGTCATATAAACATCACCTTTTTTATAATTCAATCTTAATAAAGTTGATTCTTGTGCATTTGTATTAATTGTAAATGCAATTACAATTAGAATAAGTAGTTTTTTCATTTGTTTTCCTCTTAAATTTTTAAGGGATAAATATAATAATCAATTATTAATAATTTTACAATTACTACAAAATAAAAACGCTCGGAAATTCCAAGCGTTTTGTTCGTGTTTTTTAAATATTTTTTTTATAAATCTTGATTCAAATCCCAAGCTTCTAAAGTTTCTTTTAAGCTCTTAATAAACATTCCACCCAAAGCACCATTTACCACTCTGTGATCATAAGAATGAGAAACAAACATCTTCTGTCTAATTCCGATAAAATCTCCTTCTGGTGTTTCAATAACAGCCGGTACTTTACGGATAGCTCCTAAGGCTAAAATTGCTACTTGTGGTTGATTGATAATTGGTGTACCCATTACAGAACCAAAGCTTCCAACATTCGTTACAGTATAGGTCCCACCCTGAATATCGTCTGGTTTCAATTGGTTTGCTCTTGCTCTTCCAGCTAAATCGTTTACTGCTTTTGTCATACCCACTAAATTCAATAGATCAGCATTTTTAATTACCGGTACAATTAAATTTCCATCTGCTAAGGCAGCAGCCATTCCTAAATTAATATTCTTTCTTTTGATAATGTTATCACCATCAACAGCAATATTAATTAACGGGAACTTTTTTATTGTTGAAGCTACAGCTTGCATTAAAATAGGTGTAAAAGTTAATTTTTCTCCTTCTCTTTTTAAGAAAGCGTCTTTTACTTTATTTCTCCATTTTACAATGTTTGTAACATCTATTTCTATAAATGATTGCACATGTGCAGATGTTTGCACAGAATCTACCATGTGTTTGGCAATCAATTTACCCATTCTACTCATTTCAATTACCTCATCTTCTCCATTTACAGAAACTGGAGCAGCTTTAGATACTTCTTTTGTTGTTTGAGTTGTAACAGGTGTTGAGGCAGGTTGTTCAACTTTCTTTTGAGGTGCAGAACTTCTATTTTCTATATACGATAAAATATCATCTTTAGTAACCCTTCCATCTTTACCATGACCAGAAATAGATTCTAGCTCTTCCATAGAAATTCCTTCTGTTTGAGCGATGTTTCTTACTAATGGTGAATAAAATTTACCACTTTCAGAAGTTTTAGTAATTGGAGTTGAAATAGATTCAACCGCTTTTTCAACCGTTTTTTCCACTTCAACAACTTCATTTGGTAGATCAATTTTAGTTTCAGAACTTGCAACAGCATCTCCTCCTTCAGTTTCTATAACAGCAATTGTAGCACCAACTTCTACAACATCATCTTTATGAAATAAAATCTCAACTAAAGTTCCTTCAACTTCACTTGGAACCTCAGAATCTACTTTATCGGTAGCAATTTCTACGATTGCCTCATCTAATTCTATAGTATCTCCAACTTCTTTCAACCAAGAAGTGATGGTTGCTTCTGCAACACTTTCACCCATTTTAGGAAGTTTTAACTCAAATCTAGCCATTATTTCATTATTTTATGGACAGCGAAAGTACTAAAATTTGAATGATTTTTCAATTTTTTTTTTATATTATGTAGATTTAAAAAAAAAAAAGTAATTATTAAATGTTTATTCAAGCGTGTGTAAATAAGCTTCATTTTGTCTTATTTTTATAATTTAGTTGTTTTTTATGAATTATTCACAAACAAAATTAAAGGTGTTTTAATTTTTCAATTTCAATTTGCTGAATTATTTTCTCTGCCTCTGCTATTTTTTTATCGGAAGCAGATCTATTGGATTTTGAAAGCACAAACGATTCTTTCATCAAGTTTTCGTACTTTACTTGTAGCAATTCTAATTGAGATTTCTTTTTAAACAAACTAAACATAATTTTACACTTTTAAATTAACGATTCCACAATCTATTTCAATGATTTGTCCAGACATCGCTGATGCGTTTTCAGAAATAAGAAATTTAGCCATTTGTGCAACCTCTTCTGGTTGTAAATATTTCTTTAACGGATGTCTTTCTGCACTCATTTCTTTTAACCGATCATTTCGCAATAATTTTGAAGCCAAATTTGTATTTGTTAATGTTGGAGCAATTGCGTTTACACGAATCAAAGGCGCTAATTCTGCAGCCAATGATTTCACCAATCCTTCTACTGCTCCTTTAGATGCGGCTACACTAGCATGAAAAGGCATTCCCATTTTTACCGCCACAGAACTAAACATTAAAATTGCTGGGGTTGTTGATTGTTTTAATACTGGTAAGTATTTTTGAATCACAGTAACCGCACCTAAAACATTAATTGAAAAATCATTAGAAAAATCTTGTTGACTCAATCTAGATATGGGTTTTAAATTAATGCTTCCAGGACAATAGACCAATGCATCTATAGCATCAATACTAGGCAATTCATCAGTTAACACATCACAAGCAAACTCATTAAAATTTGGATGCTCTATTCCTGAAGAGCTACGACTAATTGAAAAAACCTTTGTGGTTTCTAATAAAATCTTTACTAAAGACTTCCCTATTCCATTACTACCACCAACTATTAATACTGATTTCATTTTTCTGTATGTTAAATTAAATGCCAAATTTACATTTTTTTGTTTAACTTTTTTATAAATAAGTTAAACATTTTGTATCTTTGAGGTAAATTAGAAATTATGGAAACTCAAAAAGAGATCAGCGAAAATCAATTAGTATCAAAATACATAGATATCCTTTTAGAAACAGGAAAACAACCAGCATCTATCTATACTTTTAGCAAAGAATTAGGTATTGATGAGAGTACTTTTTACAAGCATTTTAGCTCTTTTGAACATTTAGAGGAAAAAGTTTTTACATTGTTTTTTGACAACGCAACCTCCCTATTAGAAAACAATGAAGACTTTAAAGATTATGATGCAAAAAATAAACTATTAAGTCTATACTTTACATATGTAGAAATTTTGACAGAAAACAGGTCGTATGTATTACTTGCCCTAAATGACAATAAAAATTCTTTAAAAAATTTAAAGAAACTTGAAGGACTTAAGAAGTCATTTGGCCATTTTATCAATAAACTTCAGATAGAAAAAATAGATTTCAAACAAGAGAGGATAGAAAAATTTCAAGAACGTGGTATTCAAGAAGTTTTTTGGGTTCAATTTTTAATAATTCTAAAATTTTGGATGGATGATTCGTCTTCAGTATTTGAAAAAACAGATGTTTTTATAGAAAAAAGTATTCATGCTAGTTTTGAAATTATCAACACAAAACCAGCAAAGAGCTTTTTAGATTTAGGAAAATTTTTACTGAAAGAAAAAATGGATTTCAAATTCTAAGCTAGCTCAATGAAAACAATAGATCGTATTCCAACATCAAAAATTCAAAGAGCAACTAAACTCATTCAAACGGGTGCTAAGGTTGGAGTGAATTATGTAAAATATTACGGAGAAAAGCTTATCAGTACAGAGGAAAAAGCAAAGGAAAATTTAAACGAATCGAATGCTGAAGATATTTACAATGGTTTAAAAACAATGAAAGGAAGCGCTTTAAAAGTTGCGCAAATGCTAAGCATGGAGAAAAGTATTTTACCAAGAGCCTATGTAGAAAAATTCTCTTTGGCGCAATTTTCTGTTCCTCCTTTATCTCCTCCTTTGGTTGTAAAATCTTTTAAAAACTATTTTGGAAAACATCCTTCAGAAATTTTTGACAGTTTCAATCTAACCTCTATCAATGCGGCTAGCATTGGACAAGTACATCAAGCTGAAAAAAATGGTCAAAAGCTCGCTGTAAAAATTCAATATCCTGGTATTGCAGAAAGCATTTCATCAGATTTAGCTTTGGTAAAACCCATAGCCATGAAAATGTTTAACATCAAAGGAGCAAACTCTGAACGCTATTTTAAAGAAGTAGAAGACAAACTCACCGAAGAAACAAACTACATACTAGAATTTGATCAAAGTATAGAAATTGCTAGTGCTTGTGAACAAATTCCGAATTTGAAATTCCCCAACTATTATAAAGAATTTTCTTCAGAAAGAATTTTAACCATGAGTTGGATGGATGGCATACATCTTTCAGAGTTTACAAGCAAACCTTTAAATCAAGAAATCTCAAACAAACTTGGACAGGCACTATGGGATTTTTACATGTTTCAAATTCATCATTTAAAGAAAGTCCACGCAGACCCACATCCTGGAAATTTCTTAGTAAATAATAAAGGAGAGTTGATTGTGATTGATTTTGGATGTATGAAATCGATTCCTGATGAATTTTACATTCCTTATTTTGAATTGGCAAAAAAGGAAAATATAAATAATCCAACTTATTTTGAGGAGAAACTATATGAATTAGAAATTTTAAGAGAAGATGATTCTGAAGGAGAAATTGTTTTCTTTAAAAAACTATTTCATGAAATGTTAAGCTTATTTACCCAACCCTTTCATCAAGATGAATTTGATTTTTCGGACCCAGAATTTTTTGAGAAAATTGCCGAATTAGGCTCTAAATATGCAAAAAGTTCTGAATTAAAAGAGATGAATGGAAACAGAGGTTCTAAACACTTTATTTACATCAACAGAACCTTCTTTGGTTTGTATAATTTAATGTTTGATTTAAAAGCAACCAATGTGAAAATCAATAGGTATAGTCCTAAATTTGTAGATTCATTTATCAATAATTCATAATTTAGGGAAGTAATGAACTTAAAAACTACTGGTTGTTAAATCCAATTTTTAGGCTTTTTCAAAACCTCTAATAATTTCGCTTCTTCTGAGTTTTCTTCTGGTTGATGATTGTATTTCCACTGCACAATTGGGGGCAAACTCATTAAAATACTTTCTATCCGTCCGTTTGTTTTTAAGCCAAACAACGTTCCTCTATCGTGTACCAAATTAAATTCTACATAACGACCTCTTCTTACTTCTTGCCAATCTTTATGTTTTTTTGAATACTCAATATTTTTTCTTTTTTCAACAATGGGTAAATAGCTTTCTAAAAAACTATTACCTACTTCTGTTACAAAATTAAATCGATCTTGAATTGTAAATGTATCCGTTTCTTTTAAATAATCGAAGAACAAGCCTCCTATTCCGCGTGCTTCATTTCTATGCGTATTCCAGAAATACTCGTCACAAGTATTTTTAAACGTTGGATAAAATTCTAGATGGTGTTTATCACAAGCTGTTTTACAAACTGTATGAAAATGAACAGCATCTTCTTCAAAAACATAATACGGCGTTAAATCTTGTCCACCACCAAACCATTGAGTAACAATATTTCCTTTAGCATCATACATTTCAAAATAACGCCAATTTGCGTGTACGGTAGGTACAAAAGGGTTCTTTGGATGCAGCACTAAACTCAATCCGCATGCAAAGAAATCTCCACTTTCAACTCCAAATTGTTTACGTAACGATTCTGGTAATTCTCCAAATACTTTCGAAATATTTACACCTCCTTTTTCAAAAACAGCGCCATTTTCTATAACGCGTGTTTTACCTCCTCCGCCTTCAGCCCTCTTCCAATTATCTTCTTGAAACTTCGCTTTTCCATCTATGGCTTCTAATGTTGAAGTTATGGTGTTTTGTAAGTCTTGAATGTAGGTAAAGAATTGTTCTTTCATCAAATTTTAAAGCATTAATTTATTGAAATAAGACTCTTTAGTAAAATCTCTAATATTCATTGAAATGATTGGAACATCAGGAAATAATTTATTTAACTCTGCAACAATTACTTTAGATAGATTTGCTTTCTGCTCTGCATTTCTTCCTTCCATAATGTTTCCAAAAACATGAATAAAATCATCAGCTGCACCCTGTACTAAAGAATGTTTATATGGATTTAATCGAACCTTTATATCATCTTTATTGAACAATCCTGTAGAAAAAGCAATTTCTAAAACTGCTTCTAATACTTTTTTAGGCTCATGGATTTCTAAAACTCTTTCTGTACAATCTAATATAAAATGTGGCATTTTTAGTTTGCTTTATAATCTTTAACTGCATCAATAAATGCTTTGGCGTTGTCTAAAGGAATGTTTGGTAAAATTCCATGTCCTAAATTTACAATGTACTTGTCTTTCCCAAATTCATTGATCATTTGATGTACCATTTTCTTAATCTCTGCTGGTGGCGAAAACAATCTTGTAGGATCAAAATTTCCTTGCAACGTAATATTTCCTCCAGATAAATAACGTGCATTTCTAGCAGAGCAGGTCCAATCTACTCCTAAAGCAGAAGCACCAGATTTAGCCATGGTACCTAAAGCAAACCAACATCCTTTTCCGAATGCAATAACAGGGGCATCGTCTTTTAAAGCATCAATAATTTGTTGAATGTATTGCCAAGAAAACTCTTGATAATCAACAGGAGACAACATGCCTCCCCAAGAATCAAATACCTGAACAGCGTTTACGCCTGCTTCTACTTTCGCTTTTAAATATGCAATTGTGGTGTCTGTAATTTTTTGCAATAATTGATGTGCAGCTACCGGGTTTGTAAAACAAAACTCTTTTGCTTTGTCAAAGTTCTTAGAACCTTGCCCTTGCAAACAATAACATAAAATCGTCCAAGGTGAACCCGCAAAACCGATTAACGGAATTTCATCATTCAACTTTTCTTTGGTTGCCTTAATTGCTTCCATTACATAACCCAACTCTTGATGTACATCAGGAACAATTACATTGTCAACTCCCTTTTGATCTCTAACAGGATTGGGTAAATACGGTCCAAAATTAGGTTTCATTTCCACTTCAATATTCATTGCCTGCGGAATAACCAAAATATCAGAAAATAAAATTGCAGCATCCATTCCGTATCTTCGAATTGGTTGCACTGTAATTTCCGATGCCAACTCCGGAGTTCTACAACGAGTAAAGAAATCGTATTTTTCTTTGATTGCCATAAACTCTGGCAAATACCTTCCTGCTTGACGCATCATCCAAACTGGTGGTCTATCAACAGTTTCTCCTTTTAATGCTCTTAAAAATAAATCGTTTTTTATCATTGTATTCTTTTACGTCATTGCGAATGAAGTGAAGCAATCTAATTAAAAGATTACTTCGTTATTCTTCCCTGTCTACCGACAGGCATACTCGTAATGACGACTTATTTATTTACATTTTTGAAACAGCCTTCATCGCCGAATCAATTGCTTTACTTATTTTTTCTAAATCTTTTTCATTTAAAGCAGATGACAAAAACCATGCTTCAAACTGTGATGGTGGTAAAAAAACACCACTTTTAATCATATCCCAAAAGAACACAGCAAATTTTTCTGTATCCGATGCTTGTGCTTCTTCAAAATTAGTAACATTGTTATTCGTAAAAAATGGATTGATCATCGATCCAAATCGGTTTACTGTAATATCAACTCCATATTTTTCTGCTGACACTTTTAAAAATCCTTCAATCTTTTCTGCTACTGCATTAAATTGTTCGTATGGATTTTGTTTTTTCAATTCAGTTAACGTAGCAATTCCACCTGCCATAGCAATCGGATTTCCGCTTAACGTTCCTGCTTGATACATGCCTCCAAGCGGAGCAACTTCTTGCATGATTTCATTTCTAGCACCATAAGCTCCAACTGGAAAACCTCCTCCAATGACTTTCCCTAAACACGTAATATCTGCCTCTACTCCAAATAATTCCTGTGCTCCACCAAATGTAGAACGAAAACCTGTCATTACTTCATCAGCAATTAATAATGCATTTTTAGTTTCTAAAAAATCTTTTAATTCTTTTAAAAAATTGTTTTGCGGAATCACAACTCCCATATTACCACCAACTGGTTCAATGATAACTGCTGCAATATCATCATGCTTTTCAAAATGCGCTTTTACACTTTCTAAATTATTGTATTCTGCAATCAGTGTGTTTTTTACGGCTCCTTCAGGAACACCTTTAGAGCCTGGCAAACTTAAGGTGGCTAATCCAGAACCTGCAGCGACTAATAATGCATCTTGATGCCCATGATAACAACCAGAAAATTTAATGATTTTATCCTTTCCTGTATACGCTCTTGCTAAACGGATTCCACTCAGCACAGCTTCTGTTCCAGAATTTACAAAACGAACTTTATCCATTCCTGGAAAAGCATCACACACAAGTTTAGCTAATTTGATTTCATTTTTTGTAGATGCACCAAACGAATAGCCATTCTTTAAAGCTTTGGCAATTGCCTTTTGCACTTTTTTATGACGATGTCCTAAAATCATCGGACCATATGATAATACCAAATCTACATATTCATTTCCGTCAACATCAACAATCTTACTCCCTTTTGCTTTTTTAATAAACAACGGATTTCCACCTACTGATGCAAAAGCTCTTACTGGAGAGTTTACGGCTCCAACTAAGTTCTTTAATCCTTTGTTATATAATTTTTGTGAATTTTCGAATTTCATTTTTTTTTAGATTTCTGTCATTGCGAACGTAGAGAATCAATCTGTTTACTAATTAACAGATTACTTCGTCATACTTCCTCGTAATGACGTTATTTACTCAATAACACTCTCGCAGCTTCTTTAGCAAAATAGGTAATGATAATATCAGCTCCTGCCCTTTTCATTGACAGTAAACTTTCCATCATAATTTTTTCACCATCAATCCAACCTTTTTCTGCTGCTGCTTTTATCATCGCATATTCTCCACTTACATTGTAACAAGCAATCGGTCTGTCAAAATTATTTTTTAAATCTCTGATGATATCTAAATACGACAATGCCGGTTTTACCATGAGAATATCTGCTCCTTCTTGATCATCAAAAGTAGCTTCACGCATTCCTTCATCTCTGTTTGCAGGATCCATTTGATAGGTTCTTCTATCACCAAATGTTGGCGCTGAATCTGCTGCATCTCTAAAAGGCCCATAAAATGCCGATGCATATTTTACAGCATATGCCATGATGGGTAAATTCACAAAGCCTGTGTTATCTAAAGACTGACGAACCATAGCAATGGTTCCATCCATCATACCTGATGGCGCAACCATATCTACACCTGCTTTTGCATGAGAAATAACTTGCTTGGCAATATTAACCAACGTAGCATCATTATCTACATCATTGTCATGGATAATTCCGCAATGTCCGTGAGATGTATATTCACAAAAACAAACATCTGTAATTACATATAAACTTGGGTAATTCTTTTTGATAAAACGAATTGCTTGTTGCATAATTCCGTTATCATTCCAGGTTTCTGTTCCTTCGTCATCTTTATGAGATGGAATCCCAAATAACAAAACCGCAGGAATATGTAACGAAACAACCTCATCTAATTCTTTTGAAATACGATCCAAGGAAAAACGTTTGATTCCAGGCATAGAAACAATCTCTGTTTCAATACCAGTTCCTTCTTCAATAAATAAAGGATATACAAAATCATCTACAGACAATTTAGTTTCTCTTACCAATCTGCGAATTCCTTCTGATGTACGTAGTCTTCTTGTTCTAAACATGATTATTCTTTTACGTAATGCAAACTCACCAATTCCAACACACTTTCTACTGTTGGCAAATTAGCAACTTGTACATTTTTAAAATGTTTTCTTGCTTCTTTTGCTGTGCTTTCTCCGATACAAAATGCTATTTTATTCGACTGGTTCTCTTGCATATAACTTTCTACCGTAGAAGGACTGTAAAATAACACACCAGAAAATTGTTCTCTAACATTTACTGGACTATACATGGTTTTATAAGCTTCAACTTCGTTTACTGTAACTCCGTTTTCTGTCAACACTTTTGGCAATGTATCTAAACGTAAATCGCTACAGAAATAAGTCACTTCTTGCCCTTTTATAGTCTTTGAAAGATAGTCAGCTAATTTTTCAGCATTCTTTTCTGAATGTGCAACCTTTCCTATTTTCTGCTCAATTAACTTCTTTGTTCTTCTACCAACACAGTAAATATTTTTGAAGTTCAATTCTTGCTTTATAAAACTATTTAACAACGACTCAACTCCATTTTTACTCGTAATAATTACATTTTTAATTTCGTTTTTTACAACCTTTGGTGCAATTCTATTGAAACGAATTTTTATAAAATCACTGTCTTCAATTGCTACCGTTTCGGGTAATAATCTTTTTTGAATTTCAGAAAGTTTTTTAGTAGAGTAAACTGCATATTCTTTGGCTTCTTTTCCTTTTAGAGCAGCCATAATTTCTTTTCCACCTCTATTCAGCACAAAATCTGCACACTCTTCTGCAATATAATGATGTCTTCCTATTTTTTCTTTAGAAGTAACTTCTATTCTTTTAGTTCCATCTAAACTCAACAATACTCCTTTAAAGTGCACTTCTTCATCTTTTACATAAGCTAATGCACCAATGGGAGCAGAACAACCTCCTTCTAAAATACTTAAGAAATCACGTTCTACTTTGGCTAGCATTTCTGTTTCTTCATCATTCAACTCTTTACAGATTTCTATGATTTCTGTAGATTCATATAAAGCGGTGATGGCAACAACACCTTGTGCTGGAGCTGGTGTCATCCAACTTAAACTAATTGCATTGTCGGGTTTTATTTTTAAACGCTCTAATCCAGCAGCTGCAAAAATTGCTGCATTCCAATCATTACTTTTTAACTTTTCTAGTCTTGTTTGTACATTTCCTCGTAAACCAACGATTTGATGTGTAGGATGACGATGTAACCATTGTGCTCTTCTTCTTAAACTACCCGTTGCAATAATGGCATCTTCTTGAGCTAAAAATTCTTCATTCTCCTTAAAAACAAGCATGTCATTAGAGTTTCCTCTTTTTAAAACAGCAGCCTGAGTTATACTTTTCGGAAGCACAGTTGGTACATCTTTTAATGAATGAACTGCAATATCTATTTCATCATTGATAAGAGCAATGTCTAAACTTTTTGTGAAAATTCCTGTAATTCCTAATTCGTATAAAGGTTTATCTAGCACCAAGTCTCCTGTAGATTTCACAGGAATAATTTCTGTTTTGTGTCCTAAATATTCTAATTGTTGTTGTACTGTTTTAGCTTGCCAAAGTGCCAACTCGCTATCTCTTGTACCAATTCTAATGATCTTCTGCATGTAATTTTTCTAATTCAGTTTCAAACATTTTACTCACCACATTTATACTTTGCGGAATGGATGTTTCTTGATCTTTTAAATGTTTCACAAACTGTGTTGTTATTTTTTGAATAAACCTTGACGTGATAATCTCTGCATGTGATTCATCAAAGTTTTTCAATTTCTTTTTATGAAAAGCAATTTCATCTTGTTGCATTGAAACCAATGATTGTTTCAGTGCGTTAATTGCAGGTGTAAATCTACGATGATTTAACCATTCATTAAACTCATTTTTGTGAGTTTCTATAATTGACTCTGCAAAAGGAATTTCTTGTTGACGAATTGCTAAAGTTTTATCTGTAATTTTTGACAATTCATCTACATTAACAAGTGTAACGTTTTGTATATTTTTCACCTCAATAGCAACATTTGCAGGCATTGATAAATCTAAAATTAGAATTTCTTTGTCGACTGGAATATGCTCTTTCGTAATCGTTGGAAAATCAGCACCCGTAGATACAATTAGTACATCAGAATTTTTCACTTCTTCTGCCAAAGTATCAATCGTTGCTTTTCTAATAGATTGATATTCTTTTACAAAATTTATTGCCTTTTCTTCGGTTCTATTGATTAAACAAACCGATGTATTTTGTGTGTATTCAGCTAAGTTTTTACAGGTATGTTTTCCCATTTTACCTAAACCAAACACCAATATATTTTTTTTATTATAATTTGGAAGATTGTTTACAATGTATTGTACAGCAGCATAAGAAACAGAAGTGGTTCCAGAGCTTAAACGCGTTTCATTTTTTACGCGCTTACTTGCTTGCATCACATGATTTATAAGTCTTTCGAAATACGCGTTTGTGGTGTTGTGTTTTTTAGCTTGCTTAAAAGAATTTCTTAATTGACCAACAATTTCGTAATCTCCTAAAATCTGACTGTCTAAACCAGTTCCCATTCTAAACAAATGAGAAATTGCTTCTTGATTTTTATAAACGTTTGATATGGTTGAAAACTCTTCTACAGTTCCACTAGAATATTTACACAACAAATTAATTAATTGAAAAGGGTGTTCTGCAAAACCGGTTACCTCTGTTCTATTGCAAGTCGACAAGACAAAAATTCCATCAATCCCGTTTTCCTTTGCTTCTTTTAGTAATTGAATTTGAGCTTCTTTCGATAAGGAAAATTTACCTCTAATGTCGGCTTCGGCTTTTTTATAGCTTACTCCAATAGTATATAAACTTACTTGATGCTTTTTTTGGTTCATTTATTTTTTTCAAAAAAGTAGCTCAAAAGTAAAAACTTCTTCACAATAAAAGTATCGCTAAAAGAACTATTAATGTCGCTAAGCGTTTTTTAACAATTTAGCATTAGAAAAATATAAAAAATATGTATTTTTGCTGAAAAATAAGGACTTTTATTATTTACTACATAGAATGATTCTAAATAAAAAGAATCCTTATTAAATTTTAATAATGATAAAAAACAACGCAAAAAGTACTCTTAAAGAAATCAGTATAGAAAATTTATTTTTCTTATTGCATTTTGAAAACAACAGCAAAAAAACACAACGATTTGAAAGAGATATAGATAGCTCTTTTATACAATTGCATTTTTGCATAAAAGGAGCTGCAAAATTCTTGTTTAATAATGGAAGTTACACGCTTGATGTTTTAAATCAGCATTGTATTTTATTATACAACCCTCAACAAAAACTACCAATTAATTTAGAGATTGAATCAAACACATCATTAATTTCATTGTTAATTTCAATCGAAAAATTTCATTCGTTATTCTCTAAAGAGGCAAATCATATTCATTTTTTAAGTGATGAAAACATCCATAGAAAATATTACAACGACGAAATTATTAAACCTTCTGTTTTAATTGTACTGCAACAGATTATCAACTCTAATGTAAATAGCTCTATCAAAGAATTGTTTATCAAAGGAAAAATTTACGAATTACTGAGTTTACATTTTCAAAAAGAAGACAAAACAAATGCAGATTTCTGCCCTTTTTTAGTTGATGAACAAAATGTATTAAAGATTAGAAAAGCCAAAGATATTATTATTTCTAGAATGACAGAACCCCCTAGTTTACAAGAACTATCAAACGAAATTGGTTTGTCATTAAAGAAATTGAAAGAAGGTTTTAAACAAATTTATGGAGACACTGTTTATGGTTTTTTATTAGATTATAAAATGGAACACGCAAGAGGTTTATTAGAAAGCAACAAACATAATGTAAACGAAGTTGGCTCTAGAATTGGATATAGTACTTCAAGTCATTTTATTGCCGCTTTTAAGAAGAAGTTTGGCACTACTCCAAAAAAATACGTGAGTTCTCTACAAAACTAATCATGAAACAATTACATCATACAGAAATAGAAAACAAGCAACAAATATTTCCTATAACCATTGTTTGTGATGCGATAAGAACTCCCGAGAATATCGGAATGTGCTTTCGTGTTTCAGAAAGTTTTGGTGTTCAGAAAATCTATTTACATGAAACTTCTCCGACGATAGAAAACCGAATTGTAAAGAAAACTGCAAGAAATACCCTTACTCAAATTACACATGAAACCTATGATGATTTTAACAAACTCATCAATCAATTAAAGAAAGATGGAAACACTATTATTGGAATTGAAATTACAGATCAAAGTATCGACATACAAAAGTTTGATTTTACAGCACATCAAAAAATTGTTTTGCTTTTAGGAAGCGAACGCAACGGAATTGAACATATAAATTTAGTTGACAAAACAATTGCCATACCTATGTACGGAAGAAATTCTTCGATGAACGTTGTACATAGTTTATCAATTGCATTGTATGAAGCAACGAATCAACTTAGAAATAAAATTTAAAAGATACTGAAACGAGTTCAGCATAAAATATGAAAGGAGTTTTATTAATAAACCTAGGATCACCAGACAGCACAAAAACAAAAGATGTTCGTAAGTATTTAGACGAATTTTTAATGGACGAACGTGTAATTGACATTCCATATTGGAAACGTTGGCTACTAATTAAAGGGATTATTTTAAACGTTAGACCAAAAAAATCTGCTGAGGCTTATAAAAAAATATGGTGGGAAGAAGGTTCGCCATTAGTGGTGATTTCTGAACGTTTTACTAAAAAAGTTGCAAGAAACAGTACTATTCCAGTTGCATTGGCAATGCGTTATGGAAGTATGACCATTAAAAAAGGCTTTGAAGAATTGGCAAAAAAAGGTGTTGATGACATTTTAATTGTGCCCTTATATCCACATTTTGCAATGTCATCTACAGAAACTGTTCTCGTAAAGGCTGAAGAGGTTAGAAAACAGTTTTTTCCGAACATCAAGACCACAGCATTACAATCTTTTTACAACGAAAAAAGATATATCAAAGCCATGTCTGACAATATTAAAAAACATTTAACTGATTTTGAATATGATCATGTATTGTTTTCGTATCACGGAATACCAGAACGTCATATTTTAAAAATAGATCCTACAAAAAATCATTGTAAAATAGATGGTTCTTGTTGTGAAAAAAAATCTATTGCGCATCAAACATGCTATCGTCATCAATGTTTTGAAACCACAAAAGAAATCGTAAAAGAATTAGGCTTGAAAGAAGGAGCCTATAGCAATTCTTTTCAATCTCGTTTATTAAAAGATCCTTGGCTAAAACCATATACAGATTTTGAATTAGAACGTTTACCCAAAGAAGAAAACAAGAAAAAATTAGCCGTTGTAACTCCAGCTTTTGTTTCTGATTGTTTAGAAACATTAGAAGAAATTGCCATGGAAGGAAAAGAACAATTTTTTGAAGGTGGTGGAACAAATTACAAACACATTCCGTGTATGAATGACAATGATGATTGGGTAAAAGTGATGAATACTTGGATTGATGAATGGGTAAATAACGCTTAGTGGTTAGTGAAAATAAAATTAATAAATTAGCATGTCTGTTCGAGTACTATCAAAATTAAAATATATTTTAATAAAGATATCAAAACGAAATTTCAATGAACAATGAATCAATTTGTATCGAGAACTTCTCGATACGATTTTTTCAAAATCACTCGAAGTGACAATAAAAATAAGAGCATGGATTTTTTATACGTAAAAGCATTACACATTATTTTTGTAGTTACTTGGTTTGCTGGGTTATTTTACATTATTCGCCTGTTTATTTATCAAGTAGAAGCTGAAGACAAAGAAGAGCCTGCTAAAGAAATTTTACAGACACAATACAAATTGATGGCTAAACGCTTGTGGTACATGATTACCTGGCCTTCTGCAGTATTAGCGAGTTTCTTTGCTTTTTGGATGTTGTATAAAAATCCCGCTTACTTAACAATGGATTGGATGTTGGTAAAATTAGCCTTTGTTTTGGCCTTGTATTTTTACCATGGTGCTTGTCAGAAAATATATACCCAATTACAAAACGACATTGTTAACTATTCTTCTTTTAAATTACGAATTTGGAACGAAGTTGCCACCATTATCTTATTTGCAGTTGTGTTTTTAGTAACACTTAAAAGCGCCATCAATTGGGTTTGGGGTGTTATAGGAATTATCTTATTCGGAATCTTATTAATGTTAGGAATAAAACTCTATAAAAATATTAGAGCTAAAAAAAACTGGGATTCTTCTAATGAAGATGATTTGTTGGAAGAAGATGAAGAATTAGAAGATTAACTCTTTATCGATTGCTCAAAAGGAATACGATTTACAATAGATCTTCCCAAAGTAACTTCATCTGCATATTCCAATTCATCCCCAACTGAAATTCCACGTGCAATTGTAGATGTTGTGATTTCATATTTTTCGATTTGCTTAAAAATATAGAAGTTAGTGGTATCGCCTTCCATGGTAGAACTCAGTGCAAAAATCAATTCTTTAATTTCTCCTTTAGATACTTTATCAATCAATGATTCTATTTGCAAATTATGTGGACCAATGCCCTCAATGGGTGATATTTTTCCACCCAATACATGATATAAACCTTTGAATTGAGCGGTGCTTTCTATGGCCATTACATCACGAATGTCTTCAACAACACAAACGATTTCTGAATTTCGTTTTGGATTGTTACAGATTTCACACAACACTGTATCAGAAATATTATGACACTTGTTACACGATTTCACATCATTACGCAAATGCAATAATGCTTCAGACAAATAACCAGTATGTTCTTTGGGTTGTTTTAACAAATGTAGCACCAAACGCAAGGCAGTGCGCTTACCAATTCCTGGTAACCGTGAAACTTCGTTCACTGCATTTTCTAACAATTTTGATGAAAAATCCATGGCCGCTAAATTACTAATTATGAATTACGAATTATTAATTTTTAAATAAAATTTTAAAAAGAGTATATTCGTAATTTACAATTCAAAATTCGTAATTAATCCATGCAACCACTTCATATCCTATTACTCATTGTAGCCTATTTTAGTGTTCTTATTTTTATTTCCTACATCACAGGAAAATCTGCAAACAATCAAACGTTTTTCAAAGCCAACAACTCATCTCCTTGGTATTTAGTAGCTTTTGGTATGATTGGAGCTTCATTATCTGGGGTTACCTTTATTTCAGTTCCGGGCTGGGTAGAAGCCCAAAGCATGAGTTATATGCAAATGGTACTCGGTTATGTTGTTGGATATGCGGTTATTGGCTTGGTACTACTACCCCTCTATTATCAATTAAATTTAACCTCTATTTATTCGTATTTAGAGGACAGATTTGGGAGATACTCATACAAAACTGGAGCTACCTTCTTTTTAATTTCTAGAACTATTGGTGCTGCTTTTCGTTTGTTTTTAGTAGCAAATGTATTGCAATTGTTATTATTTGATGCATACGGAATTCCGTTTTGGGTAACCGTTTCTATTACTATTTTATTGATTTGGCTGTATACGTTTAAAGGCGGAATTAAAACCATTGTTTGGACTGACACGTTGCAAACCTTATTTATGTTAATTGCAGTTGGAGTTTGTATTTATACCATTTCTAATGAAATGCAAATCAGCAATATCTTTTCTTATGTTGCAGATAGCGACTTGTCTAAAACTTTCTTTTTTGACGATCCAAATGCAGGGAATTATTTCTGGAAACAATTTTTATCTGGTGCGTTTATTGCTGTTGTAATGACGGGTTTAGACCAAGATATGATGCAAAAAAACTTAACCTGTAGAAACTTAAAAGATGCTCAGAAAAACATGTTTTGGTTTACCATTGTGCTGGTAATTGTCAACTTTTTCTTTTTAGCATTAGGTGTGTTGCTAACAGATTATGCACAACGAAACGGAATTGATGCACACAAAGACGAATTATTTCCAATTATAGCAACCAAAGGAACCTTGGGATTGGCAACAGCCATGTTCTTTTTACTCGGATTGATTGCCGCGGCCTATTCTAGTGCAGACTCTGCATTAACATCGTTAACTACTTCTTTTAGTATTGACATATTAGAGATAGACAAGAGAAAAGAGAAAAAAGAGCAAGAGAAAATTCGTAAAAAAATTCACATTCTGTTTTCATTTGTCTTGATAGCAACCATCCTTATTTTTAAATATTTTATTGTAGATGCCAGTGTCATTGCTAAAATATTTACGTTTGCGGGTTACACCTACGGCCCCTTATTAGGATTGTATGCTTTTGGTTTGTTTACCAAACTACAAGTAAAAGACAAAATAGTTCCATATATCTGTTTGATAGCCCCAATACTTTCCTATGTGATTAGTTTTTACAGCAAAGAAAAATTAGGTTTTGACTTTGGGTTCTTTGTGTTGGTATTGAATGGTGCCTTAACTTTTATTGGATTATTATTATTTAAAAGAAAATAGCATGCATAAATTAGCGGTACTCTTTTTTGCATTAACCATCTTAGCTTTTAATACCAATGGTCAGAAAAAATTAAGCACAATAAAGTCTAAAAAAGAGATTGCTATTTTATTTATTGGCAACAGCCTTACTTACACCAACAACTTACCTGAACTTGTAAAAAAGGAAGCTAAAAAGAATGGTTTCAATATCACTACAAATATGGTTGCATTTCCAAACTACGCAATAATAGATCATTGGGATGATGGGAAAATTCAGAAATTAATTATCACTAAAAAATATGACTTTGTTATTATACAACAAGGTCCTTCTTCTCAACAAGAAGGTAGAAAAATTCTTATTGAATATGGCACAAAACTATATAAACTATCTAAAGAAAACAACGCAAAGCTTTCTTATTTTATGGTTTGGCCATCATTAAAATACTATCACACTTTTGATGGAGTCATAAAAAACTATACAGATGCAGCTGCTATTAATAATGCAATCTTAATTCCTGTTGGAAAAGTCTGGAAAGACTATTTTGACAAGTCAAATAACTTTCAATATTATGGACCTGATGGATTTCACCCTTCTATAACAGGCAGCGAAATATCTGCAAAAGTAATTGTTGAAACATTATTTCATAAATAAAATAAAAAGCAATTAAAAACTCCTATTTTTATAAGTACTAATTACATTAAACAAATGAAACATAGAATTGAAGAAGATTTACTTGGTAGCATGAAAATTGCCAACAATCTTTACTACGGAATTCACACACAAAGAGCTATAGATAATTTTAAAATCTCAAAGGCCAAAATTAGTGATTATCCTATTTTTATAAAAGGAATGGTTTTAACCAAAAAAGCATGTGCCTGCGCCAATAAAGAAATAGGTACTATTCCCGATGAAAAAGCGGATATGATTATTCAAGCTTGTGATGAAATTCTAAACAACCTTACAAAGTACACCAACTATTTTCCGGTTGATGTTTTTCAAGGTGGCGCAGGAACCTCTGTCAACATGAACACCAATGAGGTTATTGCAAATGTAGCTTTAGAGTTAAATGGATATGAGTATGGAAATTATGCTGTTTTACATCCAAATGATCATGTAAACAAATCGCAATCAACAAATGATGCTTACCCTTCTGGATTTCGAATTGCCTTGTATTTTTACATCAATCATTTAATAGAAAACCTGACTTATTTGATAAAAGAAATCAGCAATAAATCAGTAAAATTTTCGAATGTTTTAAAGATGGGAAGAACGCAATTACAAGATGCTGTTCCAATGTCTATGGGTGATGAGTTTTCTGCTTGGGCAACTAACTTAAGAGAAGAAGTTAAAAGCTTACGAAATGTTAGAAATTTAATTTTAGAGTTAAATTTAGATGGAACAGCTATAGGAACTGGTGTAAATGCTCCAAAGAATTTTACTCAAATCTCTATCAACTATTTACAAGAGTTTACGGGCGCAAAGTTTGTTAAAGCTCACAATTTAATTGAAGCTACCTCAGATTGTGGCACCTATGTTATGGTTTCTGGTGCTTTGAAAAGAATGTCTGTAAAATTATCTAAAATTTGCAACGACTTACGCTTGCTGTCTTCTGGACCACGTTTTGGTTTTAATGAGATTAACTTACCAGAAATGCAAGCTGGCTCATCAATTATGCCTGCAAAAGTAAATCCTGTAATCCCAGAAGTTGTAAACCAGGTTTGTTTTAAAGTAATTGGTAATGATTTAACCATTTCTTTTGCAGCAGAAGCCGGACAATTGCAATTGAATGTGATGGAACCTGTGATTGCACAATCGTTATTTGAATCTATAGAATTACTATCGAATGCCTGTACAACTCTAAGTGATAAATGTATTAGCGGAATTACAGCAAATGCAAAACATACTAAAAATATGGTATTTAATTCTGTTGGATTAATCACTTATTTAAATCCATATATTGGTCACCATATGGGTGATGTTATTGGAAAAGAAGCCATTACTTCAGGCAAATCTATACGAGAATTGGTATTAGAAAAAAAGCTACTATCTGAAGAAGAATTGGACGCTATTTTAACAGTAAAAAATTTAATGCGCCCAGAATATAAAGTTGGATTAAAAAAAGAAAACTAATTTTTTATCGCCCACAAAACATTTGTATTTTTACCAAGTAAAACAAACTCATGGCACACGATTTAAGCAATCATCGTAAATCATATGAAAAGCAAGAATTGTTAGAAAGCAATTGCCCAGAAAACCCTATCGAATTATTTCAACAATGGTTTTTAAATGCTGATGCTTCAGAAATGATAGATGAAGCAAATGCGGTAACAGTTTCTTCAATCGGATTGGATGGCTTTCCAAAAAACAGAGTCGTGCTTTTAAAAAAATACACTTGGGAAGGTTTTATCTTTTACACCAATTACAATTCAGAAAAAGGAAAAGCAATTTTAGCTAATAATAATATTTGTATGTCTTTTTTTTGGGCGGGTTTAGAACAGCAAATCATCATTAAAGGGAATGCAGAAAAGTTGGCAGAAAACTTATCAGACGGCTATTTTGAATCACGTCCAGATGGAAGCAAATTAGGCGCTTGGGCATCAAACCAGAGTGAAGTGGTTCCTTCAAGAGAAACTCTTGATAACGCTTTAAAATCATTTGAAAAACAATTTGAACAGCAAGAAATACCACGCCCTAAACATTGGGGTGGATTTTTAGTAAAACCCATTTCTATAGAATTTTGGCAAGGAAGACCTAATAGAATGCACGATAGAATTCGATATACTCTACAAAAAGATTTTTCTTGGAAAATTGAGCGTTTAGCACCATAATTTTTTATATTTACTTTATCAAACTTTGGTATGAAAACACTCTATATTGTTCGTCACGCAAAATCATCTTGGGAATATGATGGTATTGAAGATATTGACAGACCTTTGAAAAGACGAGGCATCAAAGACGCTCACTTAATCTCAAGTTATTTAGCAGAGACCATTAAAAAACCGGATGTTTTTGTTACCAGTAGTGCAAATAGAGCACTACACACTGCAATAATTTTTTGCGATAATTTTGGTTATCCTTTATCTAACTTATACATAAAAAAACAGTTGTATAATTTTAGTGATGGGTATTTAGTTAAAACCATTAATGCCTTAGATGATAATTTTGATTCTGCCATTATTTTTAGTCATGATCATGGGATTAATACTTTTGTAAATAAATACGGAAGCAAACCCATTGCACATGTGCCAACTTGTGGTGTAATCGGAATTGAATTTGATACTGCACATTGGAAAAAATTAAAAAAAGGGACAACAACTTTAATAGAGTTCCCAAAAAATCATAAATAGAAGTTCGCTTGATAGAAATTAAAAAATATGCTGCAATAGATATTGGCTCAAACGCCGTACGTTTACTGATTTCTAATGTTATTGTAGAAAAAGACAAAGAAACTCAATTCAGAAAATCTTCTTTAGTTCGTGTTCCTATCCGTTTAGGGGCAGACACTTTTGTTTCTGGAGAAATTACTCCTACCAATACACAGCGATTGGTAGACGCTATGGAGGCTTTTAAATTATTAATGAAAATTAATAATGTAGAAAAATACAAAGCGTGTGCAACCTCTGCAATGCGTGAAGCAGAAAACGGAAAAGAGATTGCTAAAATTGTTTTGGAAAAAACAGGTGTAGATATAGAAATTATTGGAGGAAAAAAAGAAGCAGCCATCATTTCTTCAACAGATTTAAATGAGTTGATAGAAAGCGATGCTTCTTATTTATATTTAGATGTTGGTGGTGGAAGTACAGAGTTTACCATTTTCTCTAAAGGAAGAATTATTAATAGTAAGTCTTTTAAAATGGGAACAGTACGCTTGATAAACAACTCTAAAGCCGAAAATAAAATTATTTTTAAAGAGGTTCAACAGTGGATAGAAACCAACACAAAAGACCTTAAAAAACTATCTTTAATAGGTTCTGGAGGAAACATAAACAAACTGTTTAAAATGTCTGGCAGAACTATTGGTAAACCTATTTCTTATATTTATCTAAATGCTCAATACCAATTCCTTAAAAAAATGAGCTTTGATGATCGTATTTCTGAATTAAGTTTAAATCCAGACAGAGCCGATGTAATTATTCCTGCAACTAAAATCTATTTATCTGCAATGAAGTGGAGTGGAGCTAGAAAAATTTATGTTCCAAAAATTGGTTTAGCAGACGGAATTATAAAAAGTTTACACCGTAACAAATTATAAATTACGCTCTATATAATTAGTAATTAGCGAATCAAACTTTGTTTGATGCTCTAAAAAACTTGTTTCAATAGCCAAATAATACAAGTTATTAATGTGATTCGATAAGCGCACAAAATCTTTTTCGGTGGTTAACACAATTTTATTTTCAGATTGCATAGCCTCAAATCGCGCTTTAATATTTGAAATTTCTTTTTCTGTAAACTGATGATGGTCTGAAAATTTTTGATGCTTAAATGTGCAATTCAATGCTGATAAATAATTTTCTAAGGGTTTTGGATTTGCGATTCCTGTTACCAACAATACTTCAAATTTAGATAGTTCAGATGTTTTTATTTCTTTATTGGTATTACTTACTAAAACATCAGAATATTGAATAGAAGAAAAGAAAACAGGACCTTTAAAATATCTATTTATCAATTGCAATATGGCTTCTTTTTCTAATCTATCTAGGGTGTTTGGGCATTTAGTAACCACAACAACATCCGTGCGCTTAACTCCTATTCTACGCTCTCTTAGATTTCCTACAGGCAATACAAAATCGTTTGAAAACAATTCATTGTACTTGGTTAGCAAAACATAAAAACCTGCTTTTACTTTTCTATGCTGAAAAGCATCATCTAACAACACAACTTCTGTTGTTTTCAATTGCTGAATTCCATGCACTCTATTTTCATCAACTGCAATAATAACATCATCAAACTTTTTAGAGAACTGCAAAGGTTCATCACCTACTTCTGAAGCATTCTTGGTTTCATTTACAAGCACAAAACCTTTTGTGGTTCTACCATATCCTCTACTTAAAACCCCTATTTTGTATTTAGACTTTAGCAGCTTGATCAAATATTCAATTTGTGGTGTTTTACCGGTACCTCCCACAGATAAATTTCCAACGGCTATAATTGGTTTATCAAATGAAGTTGATGCAAACAAACCCAGATCAAAAAAGTAATTACGAAGAGTTGTAAAAATACTATAAATGATGGCAAATGGGAATAATAAAAATCGTATAAATTTCATTAGTACTAAAGTAATTAAAAATCTTAACTTTGGTTCTTATTATAATTTTCTTTTTTAATGAAAATTACACAAATTGATATCTAAATTCAATTCAATGAAAATACAAAATGTAACCAATTATTTAGAAGAATTAGCACCCCTTTCTTATGCCGAAGGATTTGATAATGTTGGCTTATTAGTTGGAGACTTTAATACTGATGTTAGCGGAATACTAGTTACTTTAGACAGCCTAGAAGTAACCGTTGATGAGGCTATTGCTAAAAATTGTAATTTAATTGTAAGTTTTCACCCAATCATATTTAGCGGTTTAAAAAAGTTAAATGGTAGCACTTATGTAGAACGTGTAGTGCTAAAAGCAATTAAAAACAACATTGCTATCTATGCAATGCACACAGCTTTAGACAATATAAAAAATGGTGTTAGCGGGAAAATAGGTGAAGTTTTAGGTCTAAAAAACACAGAAATATTAATTCCCAAATCAAATTTAAACACTCATGAAACCATCGGAATGGGAATGATTGGTGAATTGGATTCTACAATGAGTGAAAATCAATTTTTACAATTTGTAAAAACAACAATGAAAACGGAATGCATTAGACATTCTGAATTGCTAGGAAAATCTATAAAAAAAGTGGCTGTATTAGGTGGCTCTGGAAGTTTTGCAATTGAAAATGCAATTGCACAAAATGCTGATGTGTATATCAGTTCTGACTTTAAATATCACGATTTTTTTAAGGCAGAAAAACAAATTTTATTGATGGATATTGGACATTATGAAAGTGAACAGTTCACAAAAAATCTTTTAGTTGAGTATCTTACAAAAAAAATCACTAATTTTGCCATCATTTTATCAGAAAAAAGTACAAATCCAATTTATTACATTTAAACATGGCAAAGAAGAAAGAGGTTACGGTAGAAGAAAAATTAAGAGCGTTATATGACCTACAATTAATTGACTCTAGAATAGATGAAATTAACAGCGTTAGTGGGGAATTACCTTTAGAAGTAGAAGATTTAGAAGATGAGATTGCGGGTTTAAACACCAGACTTTCAAATTACGCAGAAGATGTAGCAAACTTAGATACAGATATTAATAACAAAAAATTATTGATAGAAGAATCTAAAGCTTTGATGAAAAAATACGAAGAGCAACAAAAGAAAGTTAGAAACAATAGAGAATTTGATTCTATAACTAAAGAAATTGAATATCAAGAATTAGAAATTCAATTAGCTGAAAAAAGAATTGGAGAATTTTCTGCTAGAATTGAGCAGAAAAATGAAATCATTGATGCTACAAAAGAAAAATTAGCAAAACAAGAAGAGCATTTAAAACATAAAAAAGCTGAGCTTGACGGAATCTTAAAAGAAACTGAAAAAGAACAAAAAATGCTAGTAAAAAAATCTGCTGAATTTTCTGCAGAAATTGACGAACATTTATTATCGGCTTATAAAAGAATTCGTACTAAAGTAAAAAATGGCTTAGCTGTTGTATCTATAGAAAGAGGAGCTTCTGGTGGTTCTTTCTTTACAATTCCACCACAGGTACAAGTAGAAATTGCTACTCGTAAAAAAATCACGATTGATGAATACAGTGGAAGAATTTTAGTGGATGCTGATTTAGCAAGAGAAGAGAAAGAAAAAATTGACAGCTTAATATCTTAAAAAACAGAACTTTTAAATATAAAAAACTCGGAGAAATTCTCCGAGTTTTTTTTATATCCATATTTTACATTAATAATCCATCTTTTTTATAAAGTCGAGTTTTTGTTTCCAAATATTAATCTCATCTTTATAAGTATCTATATTAGCTCTAACATTAACCACTAAAGGATTATCTTCGTTTGCATTTGAGAAAAAGCTCAAATTATTTTCTAACTGCTGAATTTCTTTATTGATTTCATCAATTTTCTTTCTAACAAATAACTGCTCTGAATTTAATTTATGAACATTTCCTTGAGCCCTTAATCCGTCTATTAAGTTTTTATATTTTAACATTGCTATTTCGTCTTTACTTAAAGACAACCCTTCTAACAACTTATCTATCTGCTTATAAAATTTACTTTCTAAATGCCTAACACTTCTTGGTGTATCACCAAAATCTCTCCATTTTTTAATAAACTCGTTAATCTCTTCTATGGTAGCTTTTTCTATTTTTTTAATTTCTTCTAAATAGATTTTTTTCTCCTCTATAAAAGCTTGTTGCTCTTTGTTTAAATTGTCTTGCCTATTATGATATCGATCAAAATAATGATTACAAGCAGCTTTGAATCGCTTCCAAATATCATCAGAAAATTTTCTTGGAACTTGCCCTATTTTCTTCCAATCTGCTTGGATTTTTTTCATGGTGTTTGTTGCATTTTCCCAATCTTCGCTATCTTTAATAGACTCTGCTAATTCAATAAGTGCATTTTTCTTATCTAAATTATCCTGCTGTACATTTTTTTCTTTTTTATAAAAAGTATTTTTTGAAGCATTAAATTTTTTTGTAGCTGCTTTAAATTTTTGCCAAACTTCTCCACTCTTGTTATAAGGCAATTTACCAACATCAAAATATTGCTTTCTCAACGCTTCAATATCATTAATACTTTTTTGCCAATCACTATGTTTTTTGTTTTTAGAAGTATCGTAGTTTTCTATCAATTCAATTACTGATAATTTTTTATCAATAATTTCTTGATGTTGCGTTTTTAATGACCTAAAATAATCGTGTCTTTTATCATGTATTTTTTTACTAGCAGCACTAAACTTTTGCCAAACATCTTCTCTATGTTCTTGAGAAACCGGACCAATGTCTTCTTTCCATGCTTTATGATATTGCTGTAATTCTTTAAAAGCATCGTTTACATTTTCCAATTCTTCTAACGCTTCTACTTTTTCAATCAGCTTTAATTTTTCTTCTAAATTGTTCTTAAAATCTAAATCTCTAAAATCATTGCTTAAATGTAATAAATCGTAAAAACGCTCTACATGATGATGATAATTTCTCCAAGTATCATTGTATTTATTTCTAGGCACAGATCCAATTTCTCTCCAATTTGTTTGTATAATTTTAAAGTTTTTATACATCGTGTTTGGGTCTGCATTCTCTATCAACTCTTTAAGTTCATTGATTACTTGATGACGCTTTTCTAAGTTGTTTTTTAATTGTGTATCTAAATTAGCATAATACGCATCTGTTTTACTTTTATAGTCGGACAGTAATGAGTTGTATTTAGATTTAACTGGACTTGAATATTGAAAATCAATAGAATTACCACCTTCTTCTAGAAATACTGCTTTCTTTTCGGCTAATATTGCGCCAAACTTTGAATTGAATGCATTTTTAATAGCATCAATGTTTTTCTTTAATTGTTGTATAGGAAACTCCTTTAGAAGTTTTTCTAATTCATCTACCAAGATTTCTAACTCCATGTTCTCATATGCTAACATTGGGATAGAATTCTTTTCTTCGTCTTTTTTTGCTTCCTCTGCTACTTTATCTTCAATCTCTTCAACAACTTTGTTTGTTGCTGTTTTCTCCTCTTCTACTTCTTCTGGTTTTGTTTCAGTTTTCTGATTTTCAACGGGTTTTACTTCATTTTCTTCTGGAGTTTGATTGACTTGATCTTCTGTGTTTTCTTGATTTTTATCTAACATCTAAAAATGTTTAAGGTTCCTATATTATTTTTTAAATATAGGGATGTATTATAAAATGACAAAAAAACTTCGACTATAATAACAAAATTTTAGGAATTCCAAATTTGCCAAGATTTCTCTGCTTGAAGCTGTAACATTTCTAATCCGTTTTTAATAATTGCGCCTTTATTTTTTCCATTCTGTAAAAAGGTACTTAAAGCAGGATTGTAGATTAAGTCGTATAATAAATGTTTAGATGTAATGTGTTGATAGGGAATATCTGGACATAAATCTGTTTCTGGAAAGGTGCCCAATGGTGTACAATTAACAATGATTGTGTGTTCAGAAATCAATTCTTGTGTTAGGTTTGAATAGTGAATTTCATTTTCATTTACTGGATTTCTAGAAACAAAAACAAAATCGATGTGTAGTTTTTTTAATGCATATGCTATTGCTTTTGAAGCACCACCAGTTCCTATAATTAAAGCTTTGGTATGATGTAACTCTAGTAATGGTTTTAAGGAGTTTAAAAATCCAACAACATCTGTATTATAACCTTTACACTTTCCGTTTTCTAAAAATTTAATCGTGTTTACTGCTCCTATTTCTTTTGCTTCAAAATCTATTTCATCTAAATAAGGCAACACTTCTTCTTTATACGGAATGGTAATATTTAATCCACATAAACTATTGTGCTGCAACACATTTGAGAATTCTTCAATTGACTGAATATCAAAGTTTTGATACTCATGATTCACAAGCTCTAATTCTTCAAACTTCTCTTTAAAATACCCACTTGAAAATGAATAGGAAATATTTTTCCCTAACAATCCAAATAAATAATTTTTATGCTGCTTTTTTTCTTCTATCATAATAATCAATTCCTAAAATGATTGCAATACCAATTACAATATAAAAAATGGCAAACCAAGTTTCTGAACTTGAGAAATCAGGAAAAAACCTCTCAAAATTCTGAACAATTTTATTTCCTTTTCCATCCAACAAAAACTCTCCATTTTGAACCGCAAAAACTTTACGTTTCCAAGGCCAAACAATCCCTAACGAACCGGCAATAAAACCAATTATTATTGCAGTAACAATTTGATGCCATCTTTTTAAAACATAGCCTAAAAGATGAGAAATAGAGACCAGTCCAAATGCTGACCCAACTGTAAAAACAGAAATAATTTTTAAATACCTGATGTTTTCTGGAACCTGTAATACTTCAAAATTACCAGACAGCAACCCTGTTACAATTGCAAATAATCCATTTACAGAATCTACCAACAACAATACATAATTCCCTAACAGAATTAAAATAAACGAGCCAGACAAACCGGGTAAAGTCATTCCTGAAACACCAATAATTCCGCACAAAAAAACAAACCACAAATTGTCATTCTCTTGTGCTGGAGTCATAAAACTAATTCCGACTCCAACTGAAATTCCTATTACAAAAGAAATTGTGTTTTTTAAATTCCAATCACCAAAATCTTTGTAAATATAAAAAACAGAACCGATGATCATTCCAAAAAACCAACTCCAAACATACAGCTCATAATGATTTAAAAAATAGTCTAGAATTAAAGAAACGCTAAAATAACTATACATGCTTCCACCCATAATTAAGAGTAAAAACTGTCCGTTTACATATTGGTAAAAACTTTTAAATCGACCATTTATTAATAGTTTAAAAGCTTTGAAATTTATCTTTTGAAAAGAATATATCATTTCTTCATAAAAACTCAACACAAAAGAAACCGTACCTCCAGAAACACCAGGAACTTTATTTGCAGCCCCCATTGCCAATCCTTTTAAAAAGAGAGCAATTTTATGTAAAAATGTACGTCCTAATTTCATTTTTATTCTTTCTTAACCGCTAATTTTTCTAATAATAAAATCAATCCGAAACCTACAACTGCTAAGACAATGGCTAACAACAATTGATTGTTTTCAAAAGAAAATGGAGAAATGCTTTGTTGATTCAATGGTACTTTTACACCATGGGAATTGGTTCTCCATGTCAATGTTTCTTTCCATGGCCAAATTTTATTTAATGAGCCAATTATAAATCCAGTTAACACAGCCAATGTGTAGTTTTTAAAATTTGTAAAGAGCCATTTTAAAATTCTAGAAAAAGTTAACAATCCAACTATTGCTCCGGCCCCCACAATTGCAATTGTTGTAAAATCCCTATTATTTACTGCAGCCAAAACTGGTTTGTAAGCACCTAGCAAGACTAAAATAAATGCTCCGGAAATTCCAGGTAAAATCATAGCACAAATTGCCAAAGCTGCTGCTAAAAACAAAAACAACGAAGATGAATTTTCTGTAACTAACGGATTTAATGTTGTAATATAATACGCTAAAATAGCTCCTAGAACTAGAAGAACAAAAGTGAAAACATTCCATTTTTTAATTTGTTTTGCAATGTAAATGATACTTGCTAAAACCAAACCAAAAAAGAACGACCATATTAAAATTGGCTCGTTTTCTAACATCCACTTGATGGCTTTAGCTAAAGAAACAATACTTACAAAAATCCCTATAAATAAAGACACTAAAAAAGAACCGTTCACTTGTTTCCAAGCTGCTTTAATACCTTGAGATTTTAACGTTTTAATCAAACTAAAATTTACATTGCTAATTGAAGTTAGCAATTCTTCATAAATACCAGATATAAAAGCAATTGTTCCTCCAGAAACACCAGGCACAACATCAGCTGCTCCCATAGCCATTCCTTTTAAACCGATTACCACAAAATCTTTTATTGTTCTATTCATTAATTTGGTTTGTTTTAGTAAAACGAAGATACAGGAAATTGTGAAAATAGCTATATTGTATATTTATTTAGTTTGACGCTAAAGATTTAAAACTCTAACTTAGCCATATCATTCTTAATAAATTAGAAATTATGTATAGAAAATTAGGACTTTATTCATTTTTGATGATATTTTTAATTAGTTGTAACAGTCAGAAAGCGACTCCAATAAATATTTCTGAACTTACCATTACACAAATACATGATGCTTTTAAAAACGGGAATTATACAAGCGAATCATTGGTTAAAGAATACATTAAAAGAATTAAAGAATACGATTCTGAAATCAATTCAATATCCATAATCAATCCAAATGCAATTACTATTGCAAAGAAATTGGATGAAGAATTTCTAAAAACGGATAAACTAAGACCACTTCATGGAATTCCGATTATTATAAAAGACAATATCAATACAAAAAACCTTCCAACAACTGGTGGGGCTTTGGCTTTGAAAGATTTCATTCCGGAAGAGAATGCATTTGTTATTGATAAATTGGTTGATGCAGGTGCAATTATCATTGCAAAATCGAATATGGCAGAATGGGCTTTTTCTGCAATGCATACAGAAAGCTCAACAAAAGGAACCACTCGAAATCCGTATAATTTAGATTATGTTCCTGCGGGTTCTAGTGGCGGAACCGGAGCTGCAGTTGCTTCAAACTTTGGGACTATTGGATTAGGAACAGACACGGGAAACTCTATTCGTGGGCCATCTTCTCATAATTCACTTGTTGGATTTAGAACTACGCTAGGACTCATCAGTAGAGAGGGTATTATTCCTTTGTTTTTAAGAAATGATGTTGTTGGGCCTATGGGAAGAACTGTTGAAGATGCAACTCGATTACTAGAAGTGATGACAGGAGTTGACCCAAAAGATGAAATAACTTCCTATTCTGAAGGAAAAACGTTTAAAAACTACACACAGTTTCTAGATAAAAACGGATTAAAAGGTGCAAGAATCGGGGTATTAAGAGAGTTAAGTGAAGACAAGGTAGATCCAGAAATTAAAACTTTGTTTAAAAAAGCAATTGTAGATTTAGATTCTTTAGGCGCAATAATTGTTGACCCATTTGTTGTACCAAATTTTGCTGAACTACGAAAAAATCAATGGTGCTCTGAATTTAAAAAAGATGTAGAAGCCTATCTAGCAACCTATGTAAAAAATGACACCATAAAAACCATTGAAGATATTATTCGAATTGGAAGCACCTCAGAATACGCCCGCAATAATCTACTTTCTGCAAGTAAAAAATTTACGCGTTGGGGAGATGCCAAAGAAAAATGCTTCGATGCATATAAAGACCCTAGAAGAATTGCTTTTCGGGAAGCAATTGAAAAAGCAATGGATTCATTAAAATTGGATGCCATTATTTATCCTACGTGGAACAACAAACCTGCAAGAATAGATTTCTTTGAAAAGGAATATTTGGGAGATAACAATCAAATTATAGCTCCACATACAGGGCAACCTGCTTTTACCGTTCCGATGGGCTTTACCAAAGGCAATTTACCAGCGGGAATTCAATTTTTGGGCAGAATGTATGTTGAACCTACTTTAATAAAGCTTGTGTATTCTTACGAACAAGGTACATTACATCGAAAAGAACCAAAATTAAAAGCTACTAAATAATTATCTTTGTTTTGAATTAAAAAACTTATAAGCGCATCGTATGAAAAAAATTATCCTTTTAGCACTAATCACAATTGTTTCAATCAGTTGTAAATCAAAAGAAGAAAAAGCAACACTAACACAAAAAAAAGAAGCTCAATTAGTCATTACACCCATTGAACACGGAACTGCTGCATTTACCTTTGGTGATCTAACTGTGTATGTTGACCCAACCGGAAGTGCAGATGCATTTAAAAATTTTTCTGAACCAAACTATATTTTCATAACAGACATTCATGGAGATCATTTAAGTGTAAAAACGTTGGAATCTTTAGATTTATCAAAAACGACCATAGTTGCCCCAAAAGCTGTTGCCGATAAATTGCCAGAAGGAATTTCTAAAGAAATTATCATTATGAACAACGGAGAAGAAAAAACGTTTGGCGTATTAAAGGCAGAAGCAATACCAATGTATAACCTTAGAGAAGAAGCGCTAAAGTTTCATAGCAAAGGAAGAGGGAATGGATATGTGTTTACAATTGCCAATCAACGAATTTATTTTTCTGGAGATACAGAAGATATTCCTGAAATGCGTGCATTAAAAAATATTGACAAAGCTTTTGTGTGTATGAATTTGCCTTACACCATGACGATTGAAAGTGCTGCTGATGCGGTTTTAGAATTTAAACCAGCAGAAGTATATCCATATCATTATAGAGGCACTGGAGGCCTGAGTGATGTTGCAAAATTTAAAAGCTTGGTAAATTCAGGAAACAGCAACATTAAAGTTGTTCAATTAAATTGGTATCCAAATCAAAAATAAAAAAAGCCCATCTTAAGATGGGCTTTTTTTATCAATACATTTTACGAAATACAAGTCATTTTAAAATTTAATACTTAAGATTCTCGTTTTTATCCCAAAGACCCCAATAAGCTCCAACATCTCCTTCAGATCCTACTTTCCAAGATTCATCAAAAGATGAAAAATAGAAAACATCTATATCATCTTCTTTAGACCATTTTTGAGTATTGATAAAATATTTTATAGCATTTTCTTCAGAAGGATAAGCACCTTCTAAATTTGTACCCTCACTTGGCCATCCAGTTTCTGTAATAATTACTTTTTTTCCATTCCCTGCTTTAAGAGCTCTATTATACATGTCTTTCATATATAACAAAGAGTAATCTTGATCACAACCTTCCCAAAACGGGTAGCAATTTGCAAGAATAATATCACAGGCATCTGTAATTGCTGGTCTTTCTGAAAATTCGTAATACGCATCTACATAACCTACTGGAATGGTATTAGGTATTTTCTTTTTAGCATCATATATATACTCTAAAAGTTCTTCTTCTGTCAAATCACCACGGTACATTACTTCATTTCCTACTGCTGCAACATCTACATATCCTTGTTTTGCAAGTTCTATTAAATTATTAATTTCTTTTTTATTTATTTCATAATCATCTCCTAACCAAGCACCTACAAGAGTCTTCATTCCCATTTCTTTTGCTATTTTAGGAATCATTTCATTACCTTCTGTACATGAAAAAGAACGAATCCATTTCGTATATGGTTTCATGATTTCTAATCTTCTTCTAATCTGTTCTTCATTAAGTTCATCTCCAGGCTGTTGATTTTCTACATACGGACTAGAACATAAACCATGCATTCCAGACTCTAAAACCTCTTTAAACAATAATTTAAGCTCTTTTATAGATTTGCCATTCAAATCTATATTTGCTAATGTTAAAAATTTTTCATTTCTTCTAGACATAATTAAAAATACTTGCGTTTTTATTATAATTTTCCTCTTCTATTTTCAAGAATCTCTTTAATGCTTCTAGCTCTTTTTTCATCCAAGCTATATTTCCACATCACCCATATAGCTATTAATGCTGTAAAAGCTGGTATGACAATATCCGCTATCCTTAAATTTTTCATGGTTTCTGCTGATTGAGAAACTGCTCCTTCATCAAAACCAACTAGAGTTAATATTGCTCCACTTAATACCAATGCTATTGCCTGCCCTAGTTTTACCATCCACCAATAAATCGCACCAAAAGTTCCTTCTTTACGAGGCATTCCATTTTCTAATTCATCCAAATCACACACATCTGCTGTCATACTCATCATCAAAGTAAATAATCCACCCAATCCAAATGCCATAAAAGGAATTGGTAAAAACATCAACCAAGGTCCTCCTTGACTAACGTCCATACTAAACCAAGACATACTAATACTATCTAAAAATGGATTTATTGCATCAAAAATTGAAGCTACAAAGTTGTTTAATCCTTTACCAATACTTGATTGATTAAATTGAACGTTTAATGAATTATCAAAGCCCCACCATTTTAGGCAGTAACCTATAATTGAAATAACAGTGGTAATGATAAAAGCTTTTCGTTTTCCTTTTTTATTCGCAATACGAGAAACAATTGGAATAACCATAAAAGCTGTAACAACAGCAGTCATAGAAGCAAACCAAGCAGGCCATGTTGAAGCTTGACCATAGTCTCCGTTATAGATATAGAAAACAATGATAAAAAAACTAAATGAAGCTACCATTTGAAATCCATTAAAGACTAAAAATGTTGCTCCACATAATTTCATAAAAGGTTTGTTTTTAGAAACTTGTTTTATTCCTTTAAACAATTCTTTGAAACTCGATGAAAGTGTTTTAACACTTATTTCTTTTCTGTTTTCCATTTTTCCTGCATCAATTCCTTTACAAAATAAAGCTGGTAAAACTCCAAGTATGATACATCCTATTCCAACAATAAGCGAAAGGTTTCGTACACCTGTGGCTTGTAATTTCTCATTTGTTATTTTTAAAAGCTCATCTCCTTGAAGCCCCATTTCTCCAATAAGTCTTAAAGTTTCATCACTTAATGGAAATACCGTTGGATCTGCAATAACAACCCAAAACCATGGCACCAACATCCAAGCTACTTGTCCAACTGTATTAGCAAATGCCATCAATCGTGTTCTTTCATTATAATCAGATGTCATTTCATATCCTAAACCAACTAAAGGGGTTGCAAACATTGTATTTCCAACAAGAAACAACAATGACATTATTAAAAAATACCAAAAATTAAACATCACAGAATTGTCTTCACTCATTTGAAATAAGAGCGCAAATAAAACACCACTTAAAACAGCTCCAACTAAAATATAGGGTCTTCTTCGTCCCCATTTCGATTTTGTGTTGTCAGATACAAATCCCATAATAGGGTCTGTTAAAGCATCAAATATTCTTGGTAAACCTCCTAGTAAACCCGCTAAAAAAGGGTCCACTCCATAGGCTGTAACCAAAAAGAACATGAATACTGCTAGTGCTCCAGGTAGTAAATTAAGTACTAAATGTCCTGAACCAAATGCTGTCTTCTGAATGAAAGGAACTTTATCACTTGACAATGTTTTAAAATTTGACATATTTTATTTTTTTGTTGCTATGACGATAGTCTGAATAGCTTGCGAGTTAATTTTTATGTTTACTTTACGGGTATCCAGTTGTAATGAAAAATCTTTTGTTCCTTCTCCTTGATTAAAAACAACAACTGCAATTGTTCCGTCTGGATTTCTTGCAGAAGTAACCATCAATTCTTTATCTGTGTTTGTAAAACCAATCCGTTTTGCATTAGGTCTTATAAACTTGCTAAAATGTGATAGTGTGTAATAGATTGGTGTAAAATAAACTTCATCGGTTTCTGGTTTTACGATTACTGGAGCTACACACCAGTTTTTAAACCAATTTGGGCCACCTTGAGTATCTAAAACCATATTCCAATCTACCCAACCATCTACCCAATTATTTAAACACCCTATAATATCTCTAGCATATCTATTTACTGGAGCATATTTTGGATGCCAACTTTTTTGTTCTTCTGGAGCCCAATCCCAACCCCAATCTGTAGCTTCTTTTTTCCAATACCAGGCATCATCTTTCCATCTTGGAACTTCAGAATCTACACAAGCTTCGGTCTGTATTAAATATTTCTTAGGGGCTTTATCATGTGCATATTGTAATGCTTCTGGAAAAACTTTAAATGTACTTTCGTACCAATGAATTGCTGTTCCAGAATAATATTTAGAAGAAGCCTCATCTTTATACATGACGTCTACCCATTCTTTTAATCCTTCTCTATTTTGATCATATCCAAGTATTTTAATATCAGATTTTCCATTTACTTCAAGTTTTGGACCTAGATGATTCTGAACGAAATTGGTCATTTCTTGAGGTGAAAAATGCATACTCTCCCAATTGTTTCCATTCCCATGAGGTTCATTTACCACTGTAACTCCCCAAATATTAATTCCTTCTGCTTTATAGGCATCTATATATTTTGAAAAGAATAAAGCATAACTGTCATTGTATTTTGGTAATAGTTTTCCTCCAACATATTGTTTATTATCTTTCATCCAGGGTGGAGCCGTCCATGGTGATGCAATGATGTTAAATCCTTCTTTTGATATTTTCATTGCATCTTTTATCATTGGAATTAAATCATCTTTATCTTCTTGAATACTAAAATGTTTAAGCTCTAAGTCATCTGCAACAGGGGCATATGTGTAATTGTTTAAAGAAAAATCACATGAGCTAATATGTGTTCTTGTTAATGAGTAATTTGCTCCTTCTTCGCCAAAATATGCTTCTAAAACCATGTTTCGGTTTTCTACATTCAACTTGTTTAATAAATAGGCCGATGATTCTGTAAAAGAACCTCCAAAACCTGTAATTGTTTGATATTCTTCATTAGGTATAATTGTAATTACAATTTCAGGTGATTCTGAATTATAGTTTGTTAACTTAGTTAACTTATTACCACTTGCAGAAGTTTCAAATACATCTACATTTAATTTTCCATCGGTGTTACAAGCACTCATTATCATTAATATTATTACTATAAAACTATTTTTTTTAACCATAAGGAAGATTATTTTTTAGCCTCGTTATAAGCCTTCTTTACCACATCAAACGTTTGTTTTTTATTTCTATCTATATCTACAATTCCCCAATACTCTTCGTTTGGAGACCCATCATAAGGAACACCACTACTATTTGGTGCCCACCCTCCAGGGTCTTGCTTATCGTAACTTCCTGCTTTCCACCATCCATCTGTAAAAGAGAATAATGTAACCCCAGAACCAATATGATTGTTTTTAAAGACGTTCTTTAAAATAGTTGCATTGGCATCGGCTTGAGCTTTTTGATTTTCTCCTTTTTCATATCCAGCTTTTGTAATGGTCATATAACTATCTCCGCCCGCTTCAGACAAATACATAGGTTTATCGCTTATTGCTTCCCATTCTTTATAGATACTACCAGGATTGTCCCAACGATATACATTCAGACCCCAAACATCAATATTCGGTGAAAGTTGTAGTGCTAATGAATCGGGTAGATCTCCATGTGCAGTTGTTACTGGATGATTTGGGTCTTTTTGATGGATTAATGCAGCTGCGTTATTTAAAGCATTGTACCAATTCTTTATATCTCCATCAAACCATTCTGGATGATAATTGTATTCGTTTCCAAGCTCCCAAAGTAAAATTGCTTTATGGTTTTTATATTTATCTACATAGTTTATAAATGAGCCAGAAGCCATATCATAAAAACCATTTTGATCATAACCAAAACCAATAATTACTTTAATATTTGCGTCCACTAATTGATCTAATACGTTTATATCGTCTATTGGAGCATACACTCTAATGGTATTTATCCCTGCTTCTTTCATTAAAATAATGTCTTCCTTTAATCTGCTAAAATCTCTTTTATTTGGACTTCCTTTTGGAACAGGATGATAACAAATTCCTTTAATTAAGTAAGGTGTATTATTCACTAAGATTTGTCTTTTAAAAACCTTTACTAAATGTTCTTCTTTTGTATTACAGCTATATGTTGCTAATACAAAAAGGGTGAAAATAAATATGTTTTTAAGTTTCATTATGTTTCTTTTTAATGTTCTTGCAAAGATTTAATTTGCGGCACCATTACATCATCCATTAATAATGATTTATCTCCGTTATATGTTTTTACAATTGGATTTCCATTTCTCTTTAATCCTTTAAAAACTCCTTTATCTACCAAGTCCCAAAGCGCAAATTTTGCTGTACCATTTATAGTAAATAACCCGAAATAATTTTCAGATCCATCTGGATTTACAATATCCTTCCAATTCTCATCAAAAGCTTCAAAATAAAAACACGACAAGCCTTTTTGTGCAGTCCATTCTCTCATAGCTTTATAATACAATGCTTCTTTAAACTCGTCTGTTGCGTTAGATTGATTAGGCCCATAAATTCCGTTAGAACGACTTGCCCAACCTGTTTCACCGATATGAATTGGCTTGTTAACGCCAATACTTAACATGTATTTTTTTACACTATCATATTGAGAAATAGCATACTTTTTTGCTCTTAGCATTGCTGCTTTTACTTTATCTTCTTTTGACAAGCTTTCTTCTTCAGGCAATACTCCCCAGAAAACCGGATTGTAATGGGTATCATGCATAGGATACGTATGCATTGAAACATAATCTACAGCTTTATAAAGTGCTTCTAAATCTTTGTTGTGATAACTCGTATCTCCACCACCCCAAGAAGCAAAATTATCTGAAGATGTAATCCAAACATCTTTTGATAGCTTTCCATCTTGTTTTAATTTTTGTAAATGGTTTACCCACTTTAAAATCACCCAAGGCTGCACAAAATAACTGCTTGCCCAATGAACCATAGCTTCATTTCCTACCGAAATAATCTTTACAATATCTGGGTATTGATTTGCTAGTTTAACCGCTTTTTCAATTTCAGATGTATTATTAACCTCATCTTCTAAATCGTGATTTGGATGAGGAGTCCAAGCACCTTTACAATCTATCCAAGCCCCTAGCATTACATACATTTCAAAACTTGGATTTTCTTTTTTTAATTCGTTAATAGCCTTTACTACATTGGAAGCTTTTTCATACTGTAAATTGTACGTTCTTACTATTCTTATTCCAGCAGCTTCTAGGATTAACATATCTTCTTTTAATTCTCTAATTGTTGGCTGAACATCTCTTGAATTTGTTCTGTAACCACCATAAGAAATGGCTAAATAATTTGAGTTTCCTAATATTTGAGACGCTTTCATTGAATTTACTTTCTTTTGTTGTTTTACACTAGAATTACACGACAATACTATTGTCATCATGATTAAACCAACTATTTTGGTAGATAATTTTAACATACACTGTATTCTATTTAACTACTGATACTGTTAAGCTTTGAACATTGTTACTACGTTCAAATATTAATTTACTTGTTATTTTATCTAATTTTAATGAATTAAATTTCTTAGAAGAGGCGTTATTAAAATGCACTTCAATTGACTCTTTTTCAGAGATTTTATAAACAACTGGAACCTGACAATAAGTATAACAAAGAGTGTTTTTATCTAACTCTAAGGTTTTAAAATCTCCCATTACATCTACATATTTAAAAGTTTTTTGTTCTTTTAAAAACTCTTCTTTTCTTAAAATGCTAGGATTAAATTGTAATATCCCTTCTTTTACAAAAATGCCTAATTCACCAAATCTACTTAAGATATCTTCTTTAACTTGCCCTGTCATTCCGGGTTGTTGAACTCCTTTTGTAAAAGGCGTGTGAGAATAAGGATCTGTTGGAAATCCCCCATATAACTTGGGAGATTTCTTTACTCCTATTCCTTCATTAATTTCAAAATAATGATCAAATAATTTTCCAATAATTTCTGATTCTTCCTTATTGTCAATAGCATTTTGTGTAACTTCTTGAACTGCTAATTGCAATTTAGAAACCATATGCCAATAAATAGAACCAAGACCTTCATAGCCATAAAAAGTACCAGATCTCCCAGTAAATGACTTATGATTAAAGATGTTCTCAAAAATATCAAACAACAAACTCGATTCTTGCTCTTTTAATTTCTTAAACTCTAAAGGCAATTCATTTAATGCTGATTTTAAGCTTTCAACATTGTTAAAATCTCCATTAAAATGATAATTGCCTAAACAATCTTGCTCAATGATTTGAGTGTTTCCTTTTTGAATTAACTTTTGTAAGAGGATTGATTTTTCAACTTTCTCTTTTGGGATGTTGTTTCTATCTAAAAAACCTGGCAACTCTTTGTTAGGGTATAAAATATAGCTGTATTGATCTTCTCTAAAAAGTTTACTTGCTTTTAAAGCATTTAATACGATTACACTTTCTTCTGCTGACAAATAACCAGAGCTTAAAACTGCAACTTGACCTTCTAACATTTCTGACAAATAAGAAATAGAAACTTCTTTATTGTTTGTTATAGTCATTAAATTATAAGCATGATACAAATTATCTACTCTCTTATTAGCTCTTATAGAATGATCTATAAACTGTAAAGAAGTATTGATAAATGAGAGCAAGTCATCTTTTGAAATATTTTTTTTATTACTAGAAAACTTTTGGTTGTAAATTTTATTTCTATAAGTACTTCCTGCATTTCCTAAACCATCCAATATGGTTTTACGATCCTTATCTGAAATTTTGTTGGATAAAATATCTGTATTTTTTTCTAAGGTGTTTTTTACGTTTTCAAAAAACAACACAAGTTCTTCTGAAACTTTAGTTTCATTAAAGTTTGATTCTTTTAAGATTGTTTCAAAAAAACTAAAAAATCTTCTTAAATAATAGAGCGTAACCATAGACACCCCATTACCTACCAAAGCGTTATTGGCATCATTCCATTCTGGTCTTTGAGTGTTCATCCAAATTCCACCCTCTGGAATAAAATTTGACATTTTAGCAAGAACAATAGCAAGAATTTTTTCTGTAAAATTAACCTTACAAATAAAGTAGTTTTTATCTCTTAATAAAGCTCCATCAACCCCTATTTCATCTCTCTTTTGCTGAATTTTACTTTCGTTTTCAAAATCAAATTCTATGGTGTCTTTTGGATCTTTTAAGATGTCTTTATAACTTTTTATTCTATAGGGTATATTTGCATATACAAACAAATTTTCAGTAAAATATTCTTCTAACTTGTTTGGATAATAATTTTCTATAAACTCTAAAAACTTTAACAAATAGATTATTTGATGATCACCCCAATATCCAATATAAGACCATGGATTGTCTGGTTCTATTGTTTCCCAATCAAAACCTCCTTTAGTAACTCTGTATGGATTATATCCATCAAAAGTTGTGGCGTTTAAGAATTTATGAATCATTCCTTCTATAAACTCCGGATATGAATGCGCAAGTGCTTCCCAGTTTTGGAAAATATCTCGCCAATTTCCTTCATAATCTAAAATTTTAGATCCGTCTCTTTCATCCCTTGTGTTGATTGAAAACTTATTCCAAGGTCTACTGGGATCTCCATGTCTTCTACTAAATTTTAATGGCAAATATTCAAAACACAATCTTCTAAAATTCTTGTCTTCATTTTTAGAAGTAGCTTTTTTAATATAATTTACTGAAAATGTATTTGGTAAGTTTTCTAATTCTTTTGTATGCTTTTTAAATACTTTTTTATTTGCATTGGCAATGTATTTTACAAAGTCTACTTTATCAATAGTATAATTATCATCAAAAATTCCTCCACGCATGATGTTAAACATCGTGTTAGAAAAATGTCTTGAATTTCTGAGTGTATTTGCGCTTAACTGAAGTCCGTCTGATGCCCCAACTAATTGAATTAAATGATTGGTTCCTTTATCAATATCTTCTTGAAGAATATTTGAAAAGTTCTTCTCTTTTTTTATTTTTTCGTTTAACTGAATAATGTTGGTAACCGATTGGTTTACATTCGCAATTAAACTCCATTCTTTTTTTTTTTTTGGATTTAATTCTTCCTTAAAAGAAACAAAGTATGCGCCTTTTTCAGCTTTCACATCTGTTTCTTGTATGAGATCAAATCCTTTTCTAAAATTACTAACTTGTAAAGAAGACAACAAATAGGTAGGATTTGAGATACCTGTAGACCAAACAATATTGGACTTAAGTGCTTCGCTTGGCTCTGCTTTATCTACTATAATTGCACTCAAAGCAAAAATTCCAAGTCCAGTTTCTTTAACCAGTTCACTTCTCTTATAAGCATCAACCAAATTACTACTTGCTTTTTGCAAATCTTCTCCCACACCATAAGGCAAAACATTTTGCAATCCATCTAAAACAGTAACTGTAGTTTTTAAAGCAGCATTATTAATAAGTGATGATTTCTTTATAAATCCATAGATATTGCTAGAATTCCACTCAAACACAAAAGTTAATTCTAAATCATGATTGATTTCTTCAAAAATGACTTTATTTCCATAAACATTCTTGTATAGGTTTCTAGATGTATTGTAAACTCCTTTGTATTTTGTTGAAAAAGGTTCCCACAAATACTGTTTTCCTTCTTTCAGAACTCTTAACAATGTTTTTGTTCCTGTAACATCCTCAGATTCGGTCACCTTATCATCAGTGTAATAAGGAAACAACGCTTTATTACTATCTTTTCTTCCGGCAGTGACTCCTCCATTACTAGAGATAAACATCCAATGGTTAGAATTGCTAACAATACTCATAAAAAACGGACGCATTGTTTCTACATTAGAAATTTTATTAAACGGCTCGTTTTTAATTAAAACTTGTTCTCCAGTGACTTCTTTTTCTTTTATAAAAGATTTAGAATTACCTATATAAATTTGTTGTGCTTTATTCATTTATAGTATTCAGTACTTAATCATTAACAATTATAAACTAATAGTCAAATTAAATTCTCTATAAAAATAAGATCATAGAGAATTATTGTTTGTTTATTAATAAACAAAGAGGCAAATTCAATCAATCAACAATGAATCACCTCTTTGTCTTAACATTATTTTATTGGTAAACTTTTACGTAGTCTATTTCCATTAAATCTTCCGTAAATGCGGGGTCAACTGTTCCTCCTAAACTTCCACCCATTGCTAGGTTTAATATTAAAAAGTAATCTTTATTAAAAGGCTTTGTTGCATCATTTGTAAACACATGATAAGAAACTCCATCTAAAAAGAATTCGATTTTAGTGTCTGACCACTCAACAGTATAGTTATGAAATTCTGTAGACGCATTTGTAATTGCTGTAGATTTTGTAGGACCATTTCCTCCTGAGTTTCCAGGGTAATGAACCGTTCCATGGATTGTAGTTTTATCTGTTCCTTTTTGCTCCATGATATCAATCTCTCCAGAAGCTGGCCAACCAACTGTAGAATGATCAGCTCCTAACATCCAAAATGCAGGCCACGTTCCTTGAGCACTAGGTAATTTTGCTCTTATTTCTACGCGTCCATATTTAAACTCATACAATCCTTCAGATTTTAATCTTGCGGATGTATATCCAGCGCCATTTGCTTTGGCTTTGATTTTTAAGGATCCATTTTCTACAACTACGTTTTCAGAACTATTCGTATAGGTTTGAAGTTCTCCATTACCCCAACCTCCTGCACCAAGGTCATAAGTCCATTTTGTTGGATCAGGTCCTGCTGTAGTAAAATCATCTTCCCAAACTAAATTATTATAGGTATACGTTGCTCCTTTAACAGGTTTTGTAGATGTAAATTTATGATACCAGGCTGCACCTGATCCTGAAGCAGGATCTTCTATAACTCTTACAATTAACTCATCATTAGAAACAGAAATGATATCATACGTTCCTGAACCTACTAACCATCCCATAAATCCACCATCAGAAATTTCAAAAGTAGTACCTCTATAAGCTTTATTATTATAAGTTCCTTGGGTTGCTGCTTTTGATGTTGACGGACTAAATGACACGTTTTTAACACCAAACATTTTAGTTGCTACAGTTGCATCATGACATTGATCTCCACCAACACCTATGAAACCTGCATAAGTACCTGGCACAAAAGCTGGTCCGGTAGTTTGCTCAAATGTAATTCCGTTTGCTGTTCTTGTAAATACAAATTCATTATCATACATACATCCTTTTTCTGCATCCCAAGCTTTAATTAAGTTCCACCATGCTTCATATGCAAATTCTCCATTTCCATAATCATCAGTTACTGGTCCTAAACCAACATGTAAATCTTTATCAGCTTGCCAATACCATTTTTTACTATCTCCAACATTAGCTCCACTTAAAAAATTCTCGGCAGGTACATCAGAAAAAGAACTATACACTTCAATTTCAATTGTCTTTGTAGAGGAGTTACCTCCCTTACCATTTGCTTTAACAACAACGGTATACTTGTTAACTCCTACCTTAGAAAATCTTTTCGTTAATAACCCTGAAGGTGATTTTTCTGCTACACCATCAAAATAGTATACATAAGAAGATGCATTTTCTGCTGAAACTGTAAAGTTTACAATTCCTGTTCCATCTCCAAAAGGATTTGTAGCATCTTTACCTACAAGCTCTGCTGTAATGGTAATATTTTTTGGAGCTATTACTTGCCCAAATTCATAATCTTCTTTTTGACAACTATTAAACAATAGTCCAACGAATAATGCGAATATTAAATATTTATTTTTTTTCATGATTCTTTTTTAAAATTGTGTAATATCATCTAAATAGATGGTGTAATTAGCTGAACCATCACCTTGAGTACCATTATCCATAATTAATACTAGATTATAAAAATCTATCGTTGTACTAATTCCTGTAAAGTCAAAAGTTAACTCTTCCCATGTATTTGCAACAGTAGTAGTTGCTGTAACTTCTGCTGACGCTGCAGTATTTGGCCATGGCGTAGCATCTTCAAATTTCATTAGTAAATTCAATCCAACTCTTGGAGACCAAACTTTTACTTTAACTTTATTTTGACCTACAAACGAAAATTTCTGTGAAACAGTTATTTTAGAACCTGCCCAAACTTGGCCCGCTTTTTTGACTAATTGTGCTACCATAGCGGAAGAATTACCAGTAGTTTGTGGATTTGCAATTACAGAGATATCTCCACCATCAAAACTACTTAATGTAAATTTTGGTTCAAAGTCTAAGTAGGATGCAAGTGATATATCATCAACATAAATTGTGAAATTATCCGTACCATCACCCTGTGTACCATTATCCATTATTAACACCATATTGTTGTAATTAGTAGCTGCATCTACTCCTGTTAAGGTAAAACTTAAGGTTTCCCATCCTCCAGTAACAGTTGTTGTTGCTGTTATTTCTGCCGTTGCCTTAGTATTTGGCCAAGGGGTAGCATCTTCAAACTTCATCAATAACTTTAAACCAGATCTTGGAGACCAAACTTTAGCTGTTACTGTAGCTCCTTCTGCAATAGAAAAAGATCCATTTGCAGCAGTTACTTTAGATCCTGCCCAAACTTGACCAGCATCTTTTATCAACTTTAACACCATAGAAGACGAATTTCCAGTTGTCTTTGGGTTTGCAACTACAGATGTATTTCCTCCATCAAATGCACTTAATGTATATGGTGCCTCAAAATCTATTGGAGTAGCACTATTAGCTACAGAAGGTGATTTGTAAAAATAAATATTATCTATAAAAACAGTTCCTGTTGCCCAAGGTGTTCCAACAAGCTTCATTTGGAAAATTTCTGTTACAGTTAAACCTTGGTCTGTATATTCTTTCATAGGAATATCTAGACTAGTCCATTTTCCTGCAGTTAAACTTTTAGTTACTGGTTTTTCTGATGTTGTTCCAGATGCATTATTTATCAAAAATGTTTCTAGATGTGTTGCATCTCCAGATGTCCACACATCAATATGTAAAAACTCCATTAAAGAAACATCTATAGATGTACCATCTTTTAATGCAATTCCTTGATAACTTAGTTTTACGTATTGCAACATCTTATCTCCACTTAAATCAAACTCTGCCCAAGAACTACCTTGTGAAGCTTGACCCCAGTCTGGAAAATAATTGGTTCCTACTACATCAGTATATGCAGAAGAATAAATTGAGATTACATCTGCAGAGGCTCTTGTTGGTGGTGCCGGTGCAGAAACTGTAGGTTGTAAGATTTCAGTTACAGTAAAAGTTTCTGTATGTTCTGAAGTAGCAATTGCAGCACCTTTAACTAAAACTTTCACATCATAGCTTCCTGGATTTGCATATTTATAGTTTATTGTATTCCCAATATTTGCTGTTGCTACTGGTTGAGTTACTCCTGTTTCCCCAGAATGAAATTCAAACATGGTAGCAAAATCTGCTTTCACAGTAATATTTACTTGTTTAGAAGTTCCTGGATCATTTTCTATAGTTGTAACTAAGTTTTGAGGAGCCTTAAATGAAACAACTAATTCTTGAGTTGCTTCTGCTTTATCGCCTTTAATATTTAAAGCTTCTATCTTAAGACTATAAGTACCTTCTGCATAAGTATGCTGTGTGCTTCCACCAATTTTAACTTCAACAGGTGTTGTAGTACCATCTCCATAATATACTTTAAAACTATTTGCTCCATCTGCAACGGGTGTAATTGTTACTAAACCTGTATTATCTTGTGTAACACTATAGGTTGCCGAAATATTAGTTGGAGGAGGAATAGATTCTAAAAAATCTAAGCTATCTATATCTTTACAAGCACTAATAATTATTAATATTAGAAGTGTTTTATATATGTTTTTAATTTTTTTCATATTTCCTAGTTTTAATATCCTGAATTTTGACTCCATTTACCTTGAGAAAATTGAATTTCTTCTAACGGAATAGGAAATACCTCGTGTTTACCTACGATAAATCCAGGGATATTAGCTCCTCTTCCTGTTCTAACTAAATCGAAAAAGTGATGTCCTTCTCCAACTAATTCTACTCTTCTTTCATGATAAATTGCATCTGTTAATGCCGGTCCACTTAAACTTACATTTTTACTTGTATTTCCAAAAGCCCTAGCTCTTACCATGTTTAAATAAGTTCTTGCTAAACCATCATTCGGTGTCGCTTTTCTATTAAATGCTTCGGCTGCCATAAGCAATACATCTGCATATCTAATAGCTCTATAATTATTTGGGTTTGTTAAATTTAAATCCCCAGCTGCATCAGCACCTCTTTTTCTTGGAATGTATTTTCTGTTAAAATACCCTGTATGCTCATAACCAGTTGTGTAAGAAGCACCTGTTTGAGTTGCCCAAGCTGCAATGTCTAAAATAGCAACATCTTTTCTATTATCTCCAACCTCAAATTGGTCTACCATTTCTTTTGTAGGCACATTAAAACTAAAACCTGAAGTAAACAAGGTTCCTTGATAACCTCTAACACCTTGAAAACCAACAGCTACATTACCCTCACTACATTGCAAACATCCAAACCCTGCTCCTTCTACATCTGTATATTGAACTTCAAAAACAGAACCTTTTCCGTTTTCTCCTTCAAATTCAAATATTTTATTATAATCAGTTTCCAATTCATAAGGTCCATTTTTAATAAGATCATCTAAAACCGAAGAAGCTTCATTGAATTTATCTTGAAATAAATATACTTTACCTAATAAAGCTTGAGCAGATCCTTTTGTTGCTCTACCTGTTTGAGGAGCTGTATAAGATAGATTAGCAATTGCATATTTTAAATCATCTTCGATTAATTTATAAACCTCTGTTTTTGGTGACCTTGCAATTGTTTTCTCATCTCCTAACACAAATCTACCTTCAGGTTTAATTGGAATATCTCCAAACCATTTTACCAATTCAAAATTATAATAAGCTCTTAAAAAACTTGCTTCTGCTATGTAAACTTCTTTACCTTGAAAAGCTGTTTTATCTTTAAACTCTAAAATATATGCCGATCTATTTACACCTCCAAACATCCAGCTCCAAAGATTTTGTAACTGTGCATTTACTGGTGTATGAATCATATCATCTATTTGTTGATATCCTGGAACGTCTGTAGCACTTTCTCCTCCACATAATGTGTTGTTTGATGCTATTTCACCCATCAATACATTGATAAAAGTTGATTGTAATGGGTCATATGCAGCTACTAGAGCATTGTAATAATCTGACTCTGAATTAAAGTAAGACTCTGAATCTTCTGCATATATTTTTGACTCATCTAAATAATCATCTGAACAAGAATTTAGCACAAAAAGACTTGCCATAAAGATGATTCCTAATTTTATTTTTTGTTTATATTTTCTCATCTTTCTATTTTTTAAAATGTAACATTTAAACCTAAAAGAAACTGTCTTGCCGAAGGATAGGTTCCATAATCTATACCTGCTCCAATAGCTCCACCATTAACAGTTGGATCGTATCCTGTATACTTTGTAAGTGTAAATAAGTTATTGATTGATGTATATATTCTTAACTTCGCTAAGCCTACTTTTCCTAATAAATCTTCAGAGAAATTGTACCCAATTTGTATGTTTTGCAAACGCAAAAAGGAAGCATCTTCTACAAAGAAATCTGAGAATAACTTATTGTTTGTAGCGTCATTAGTTAATCTTGGAATAAAATTACTTGTTCCCGGTCCTGTCCATCTACCTAAATAATAATTTGGTTTATTCACATTTGGTAAGAAACGTTCAAAGTTTCTAACCATATCTTTTCCTAACTCTGCATATAAATATGCTGTAAAATCCCAGTTTTTATATTTAGCTGACATATTGAATCCCATATAAAAATCTGCTTGAGGGTTACCAATATTGGTTCTATCTTTAAAATCAATAACTCCATCTTTATTTACATCTTTATATCTAATATCTCCTGGTGAAGTAACACTAGCTCCTAAACCAGATTGAGATGGATGATTGTTAACTTCAGCTTGGCTTTGAAAAATACCGTCAGTAACCAAACCATAGAAATATCCAATTGGTTGCCCTACTTGCATTCTAGATGGCGCTAAATTACCGATTGCAAAGGCTCCTCCTTCAACAAAAGCTCCATCTAATACTTCTGTAACTCTGTTTTTTACATAAGTAACATTGTAAGACAAGTTTATTGAAGCATCATCGGTTTTTAAAGCCTTATAGTTAATTGCTAGTTCTGCACCTGTATTTTTAGATGTACCCGCATTTACAGTTGGATTTGCGCCCCCTGGTGCACCAGATCCTAATAAACCTGATACTGGAAAATTTTGAATTAACAAGTCTTTTCTTGTTTCTTCAAAATAATCTGCAACGATAGATAACTTGTCATCAAATAAATTAACATCTAAACCAATATCTAATTTTTCAGCTGTTTCCCATGTTGCTAATGGATTTGGTAAGCCTCCTTGAGCTGTACCATCTACTAATTTACCATCTAAAACATAAGTTCCTTCTCCATTTAATAAAGACCTATAAAGGTTATCTCCAACTAAATTTCCTAACGTACCATAACTTGCTCTTAATTTTAAGAAGTTAATTGTCTTGTTGTCTTTTAGAAAGTTTTCATCAGAGATTTTCCATCCAGAAGTTATAGACCAAAAACTGTCTACTCTTTTGTTTTTTGCAAACACAGAAGCACCGTCTCGTCTAACTAATCCAGAAAATAAATACTTTCCTTTATAATCATATTGTGCTCTTGCAAAAAATGATGTTAATCTTATATCACCATTACCTGTATTAAAACTTCTTTGATCACTTTGCAGGTTTGTTAAACTAATATCTGCAAATTCGTATGAGTTATTTGGCACATCAAATCCAGTTGCATAAATACCGTCAAACAAATCATTTTGTACACTCGTACCTAATGTAAATGTAGTATTATGATCTTCTGCAAAAGTTTTAACATAAGTAGCAAACGTTTCCCAATTTATCCTTGTAGATGTTGTTTTAAACTGATAAACAGAACTTTGGGTTCTATTATATACTTTACTAGATCCATAATTGTAAATAGGAAAGAACGTACGTTGTTTTTCGTTGTATATTTTATATCCTAAACGAGAAGTAACAGATAAACCTTCTAAAGGTTTGTAGGTTAAACTAAAATTACCTTCAATTCCACTTCCATTATTTTCTCGATAGGTGTTTTTTAATATTGATAATGGATTTACTACTTCAATTCCTAAAAAGTTATTTATATCATCTTCATTAACACCAAAAGTTGGTGCATAGTTTAAACCATTAAACAATAACGAACTGTCAAATCCTTTAGAAGCACTTGTAAAGTAGTTTGCTATTAATGAAAAATTTAATTTTTCTGTAACATCTACTCCTAAATTAAGTTTGATGTTATTTCTAATGAATTTAGATTTCTCTTTAGCAATAATTCCATCTTGTTCTGTTCTTGAGGCACTTATATAATATTTAAAATTTTCTCCTCCTCCAGACAAACTAATGTTATGATTGATTAATAATGCATCATTAAATAATTGATCTTGCCAATCTGTTCCTTTTCCTAATTGACTAATATTAGTAAAAGGTAAATTTTGTCCACTTGCTCCATAAGCTTCATTTAATACTAAAGCATACTCTGTTGCATTTAAGTAGTTTAATTTCCTTGTCGTTTGTTGAATAGCTGAGTAGGTGTCATATTTAACAGTAGCGACTTTATTCTTTTTACCTATTTTTGTAGTTACAAGCACAACTCCATTTGCTCCTTTAATACCATATATGGCTGCTTGAGCATCTTTTAAGACCGTTATAGATTCTATATCGTTTGGATTGATACTATTTAAATCTCCTTCATAACCATCTACAATAGTTAAAGGCTGATTGTTGGTGTTAGAACTAATACCTCTAATTATGATATTAACTTTTGCTCCTGGTGCTCCTGAAGATAAGTTTACAGCAACTCCAGAACTTGTTCCTTGTAGTGCAGTTGTAGCATCAATAGGTTTTAAGATGTCTAATGTTTCTTCACCTAATAATGAAACAGCTCCAGTAACATCTTTTCTCTTTTGTTTTCCGTACCCTACGATTACTACTTCATCTAGCTGCTGTGTAGCTTCTTTCAACACAACATCTATTGTCGATTCATTAACTATTACTTCCTTGTTTTGGTATCCTATAAAACTGTAAACTAATACAGATCCTTTTGAAACATTTGCTAAAACATATTTACCATCGAAATCTGTTTGTGTTCCAATAGTCGTGTTTTTTACAACAATGTTTACTCCTGGTAATGGATCTCCAGTAGATTCATCTGTAATTACTCCTTTAACAGTAATACTCTGACCAAATGAATAAACCGTAAATAACAGGAAAATAACTAGTGATATTTTTTTTCTCATAAAAACGGGTTTTTAATTTTTTATAAATTTAGCGGGTATTTATTGTGAAATCCATAAAAACATCCACTACAAAAATCATACATTGCTAAAAAAAATAAACAAACCCTTATAAAATATAGTAATTAGAGGAGAAAAAAATCACAAAAAAATAATCTTAAATTTTTGAGTGTTGTGGTTTTGTATAGGTGCTTTTTAAAGGTAAACTAATACTAAATACCTAAAATATAATCTGTTAAGCTATCATTATGCTCTAAATTCATTTTTTTTCGCAAACGATATCTTTTTACCTCAACACTTCTAGGTGAAATATTTAGTAGAGGTGCAATTTCTTTAGATGACAAGTTCAACCTTAAATATGCACATAGTTTTAAATCATTTGGAGTGAGTGAGTTATGAAGTGATTTTATTTTTTTTATGAAATCTTTATCTGCATTGTTAAAGGCTTCAATAAACATTTGCCAATCACCTTTGTTATTAATATTCTTATCAATTATTTTAACAACATTTTTAATTCCTTTTTCCTCTCCCTTTATTAATTCTATTTTTAAAGAATTCAATAATTCATTCTTTTTAATGATACTCATAGTAGAAGAAGCCAACTCTCTGCTTTTACTTTCAATTTCAATTTTTAATTGATCATTTCTAGACTGCATCAACTCTTTTTCTTTTGCCAATGCTTTAAGCTTAAAGTCTTTTTCTTGTTTCTCTAACAATCTTTTTCTCTGATTTCTATAATAGCTTTTATAAACTCTATCAATTAACAGTAGAAAAAATAATAACAAAACAACATATGACACTTTTGCCAATATGGTTAAATACCAAGGATTCTTAATATTAAAATTATAAGAAGCCGTATTAGCCGTTTTTATATTTCCAATTTTTGCCCGAACATGAAAAACATATTCGTTTCCTACTGGTAAGTTTTCAAAAGAAACATATGATGTGCTTAACCAATCACTCCAGTCAATCATATATCCTTCTAATAAGTATTGATACTCAATATTTTTTTCTTGGGTTAAAAAGGGCACATGATATTCAAACTCAATATTATTTTCGCTACTTTTAAAATCTCCATTATTTTTTAAAATAACATTTTCTTTTCCTTTATTAAGTTTATTCTTTTTTATAGAATTAATTGAAATTTGGTACAGTCTTTTATCTTTATTTATATCGTTTAAATTAATCGTTATATACCCGTTGTTTATTCCTAAAATAACATCTTCATTGCCTATGGTTGTTAAATTTTCAAAACCTTCTGCTCCTTCCCTAAGGGCTTTTGATATCGGAATTTTTTTTATGATTAATTTTTGATTTATAGCATTTGGCTTAACATAACTAATGTCTTTATTAGAAAAACTCCATAAAATGTCATTTTCAGAATCAAAAATCATTTTACCAGAATCGTAGGTTTCTGTTGTATATAATTTACTTAAAATAGTATCTTTTAATAGTTCATTTGTTTCTTTAGAGTATTCATAAACTCCATTTTCATAGGCATACAATATCCTCTCTTTATATTTTATAATATTTGAATGAATTTTTTTACTAAAAAATGAATTGTTTTTTACCTCTAAAACCTCTCTAAAATCGTCATCTACTTTAAGTGTGTATAATCCTTTATATTCGTGGTTTACTAAAATTTGAGTATTATTAAAGACCTCAAAAGACCTACTTGAATTGCTAAATCCTTTTATTTTATTTCTCAAACTCCATTTATTCCCTTTTTTTTCAAGAATATACAACCCAGAATAATTTCCTTGCAATAAGGTATGATCATCAAGTTGTTTGATGTTCCAAGTTCCAAGAATATCAATTTTGTTTACAACCTTTCTATCATCTATAATTATTGTTCCCGAGTCGTGACCGCAAAACAATTTAGCATCTATAACATTTAAATCCCAAACTTGACCTTGGGTTCCTTTTATCAATTTAAATTCTTCTTCTGTATTATATTTTTTAACATACAATCCTTGGTTAGTCCCTAAATACAAATCGTTTTGATACAACTTTGTAGTATATACGGTTCCAATTTTCCCTTCTTTATCATTGAATATCTTAATCTGAGAATTAATATTCACACTGCTAATTCCATTATCTAGACCCATCCAAACGACACCATTTGAGTCTTCTAACATTGATAAAACCGTATTGTTTGATAATCTATTGTTCTTGTTTATTTCATAAGATAACTCACCTTTACTTGTTAAGAATAAAACTCCATTAGAAATAGTCCCTATAGCAAAGCCCTTATCTTTTAATTGAATACTATTGTATACTTTTTTGTTTATAAGGTTTTTATTAGCATTATCCCAATAGGTAAGTTCGTTGTTTTCTAATATTACAAAACCCTTTGTATTGGTTAAAATAATTAATTGATTTCCATTTTCATGAATATTTATAATGTCGTTTTTTGTAAAAAGTTCATCATCAGAAATTAATTTTGATTCACCATTGTCAATTTTAAATAGGCCCTTACCTAATTGTTGAAAATAAATGGTGTTTTTAACACTAAACATTTTGGTTATTTTAACCTCTGAAGAAATAATTTTAAATTCGTTCGTTTTAAGGTTAAAAAAATAAATTCTTTGTAATGATTGAAATAAAATCCAATCATCATATTTAATAATATTCCAAAATTGCTCATCTTCTATAACAGGAATGTTATATGTAGCTACTAAAGAGGTAAAGTGTAACTCACCATAATCATCTCTTGACCAATACCCAAAATCCATATAAAATCCTGTAAATATTTTGTCTTCAAAAACATTTACAGATCTCATTATTGTTGAATTTGGCGTATCATACAACCTCCATTTGGCTCCATTAAATTCTAACAAACCAAAGTTATTTGCTACGTATAAATTTCCTTCTTTAGATTGACTTAGCGACCAGTTTTGCGCCCCTGCATTATAATTTTTTTGAGAAAAATTATTGACAGGTGGCAACTCTTGAGCACTCAAATTATGAGTTACAAAAAGTATAAGAAACAATAACTGAATCTTTAATAAATAGGAGTTATAGTGCTTTTTAAGTATCATCAGTACAATAATACAAATAATAATAGCAACAATAAAAAATGATATTAGTTTAAGAAATAAATAAAAAATACTCAGAAAAGTATTTACTCTATAGCTTTTAAATAATTGGTAATTATAGTTTGTACCTTTTCATTGTCAAAAACTGTTGGGTATAGTTCTTTGATAATTGTTCTGTAATCAGCATCTATTGCTAAGGCATTTTTTAAATGAACTAAGCTGTATTTCTCTTTAGAAGTCAACATAAATAAACCACACAAACGGTATTCTATTTCTGCAAATTGTTTGTATGTGTTTTTTGCTTTAACTAATATTTTTAAAGCATCATTGAACTCACCCAAAAACAACAATACATCTGCCAACCCTACATAAATTTCTAATGAAAGATCTTCTAAATCTAAACACTTATAAAACGCTTTTACGGTTTCTTCGTAAAAATTTAGTTTTAAATTTATCTCGGCATATTTTCTCCAATACATCGGATTTGAATCATCAATATGCAATGCTTTTTTTATATAATATAGGGCTTTTTGATATTCTTTTTCTTCTTGAAATAAATTTGTTAACAGCAACCAAGCTTTATCTAATAGAGGGTCTTCATGAACCGCCTTTTTAAAATATTTTGTTGCTGTTTCTAAATCACCTAATTTTTGATAACATTCTCCAACTCTTACATAAACAAAAGCCGTAGGATCATCTAATTCTAAGGTTATTAAGTAATTCTGAATAGCTTCTTCAAAACGTTCTAATTCTTCTAATGTTTTTGCTTTTTCTAAATACCCACCAATAAAAGATTCATCAATTACAACCGCATAATCAAAAGCTCTTAATGCCTCTTTGAATTTATTTAACACAAAATATTGTCTTCCTAATTGATGCCAAGCAACTTCGCAATACGGATTTGTATCTATATAATTGGTTAAAAAATGAATTGCCTCTTCATGGTTGTTTTCCATATCAAAACAATACACTACATTGTATAAAGACGAATAATCTTCAAAATCTGCATCAATACAATTTGCAAAATTTAGTCGTGCATTTTCAAAATCATCTAAATACAAATATTCCATTCCTACCATAGACCAAATATCTGCAGGATCATCTGTAATTGCTAAAATTTGATTCAATGTTAGAATTGCTTCTACATGTTTGTCGTTTTTAGATAAAATAATTGCTTTCTGAATCAATAATTCTTCATTATTTGGCGCAACAGCTTCTATTTCGTTAATTAACGCGTTTGCATTTTGCAATTTATCTTCAAAAATTAACAGTTCAACTTTCAATAATTTCAACACAATTGAAGTAGGATGTTGTTCTAAACCTAGCTTCACCGCTTTATTAGCCAGAGAGTGCTTACCATTATCTAAATAATGCTGTATTATTTCTTCAAACTCAATAGAGTCAAAGAAATACACACTATTGGTTTTTAACATGGATTCGAACTTTGAAAGTGACATAGGCTTCTAATTTTATCATCAAAAGGAAAAAAAATCTTTTTACCTTTTCATTTGATTAAACAAGCTGTAATATTTTATCAATCAATAATTGAAAAAATTACTTAATTAAAAATACTACAAGTCTTCTTCTCCTTTAATAAAAAGAGCTTTACTTTTCAACAAATTAATTAACAAAAATGAGGCCCTTTTAAAATGCTTTTCAGTAAAATTTTGCGAATCCTTTTATTTACACTAATTTTGCTCAACATTAATTATCAGTTTTTACTGATTTATTTCCAAATAAAATTTGGACATTTTTCTTATGAGCTCGAAAGTATTATTAAACTCGAAAGAAATTGAAATCATCTTACATCGACTAGCTTGTCAGCTTATCGAAAACCATAACGATTTTTCTAACACTGTTTTAATTGGTCTGCAACCAAGAGGTGCATATTTGGCTAAAAGAATTAAAGATATTTTAACCAACGAATACCATATTAAAGACTTAAAATTAGGCTTACTAGACATTACTTTTTATAGAGATGATTTTAGAAGAAGAGACTCTCCAATTGATGCTAGTAGTACAAAAATTGATTTTTTAATTGAAGATAAAAACGTTGTTTTAATTGATGACGTCTTATTTTCAGGTAGAAGTATAAGGTCGGGCTTATCGGCAATTAACGATTTTGGGAGACCAAAATTAGTAGAATTATTAGTGTTAATCGACAGACGTTTTAGCAGACATTTACCTATACAACCTAATTATAGAGGTAGACAAGTAGATGCAATAAATCAAGAAAAAGTTAAGGTTTGCTGGAAAGAAACACACAAAAAAGACGTAGTTTATTTAGAACACAATTCATAAAATGAAACAATTAAGCGTAGACCATTTATTAGGCATAAAATATCTTAACAAAAACGATATTGATCTTATTTTTGAAACTGCTGATCATTTTAAAGAGGTTATAAACAGACCCATTAAAAAAGTCCCTTCGCTAAGAGATATTACCATTGCCAATTTATTTTTTGAAAATAGCACAAGAACAAAACTTTCTTTTGAGTTGGCTGAAAAAAGACTTTCGGCAGATATTATCAATTTCTCTGCAAGTCAATCTTCCGTAAAAAAAGGAGAAACCTTAATAGACACAGTAAACAATATTTTATCAATGAAAGTTGATATTGTTGTGATGCGTCATCCGAATGTTGGAGCTGGAGTTTTCTTATCTAAGCACGTAAATGCAAAAATTATAAATGCAGGAGACGGAACCCACGAGCACCCAACACAAGCATTGTTAGATTCCTATTCTATAAGAGAGAAATTAGGCAGTGTAAAAGGTAAAAAAATTGTAATCGTTGGTGATATTTTACACTCTAGAGTCGCATTATCAAATATATTTACCTTGCAGTTACAAGGCGCAGAAGTAAAAGTTTGCGGACCAACAACGTTAATTCCGAAATACATAACAAGCCTGGGAGTTACGGTAGAAACCAACTTAAAAAAAGCCTTAGATTGGTGTGACGTTGCCAATGTTTTACGAGTGCAACACGAACGTATGGATGTAAAGTATTTTCCATCAACCAGAGAATACACACAGCTTTTTGGCATCAACCAGCAAGTTTTAGACAGCTTAGATAAAAATATTGTCATCATGCACCCTGGCCCTATAAATCGTGGTGTAGAAATTACAAGTGATGTTGCAGACTCTAACAATTCGATCATCTTAAACCAGGTTGAAAATGGTGTTGCTGTTAGAATGGCAGTGATTTATTTATTAGCGCAACAGATAAAAAGATAATTTGTCTTCTTAACGAAAAATCTTATGAAAATTTCTCAAAAAGACACATATACTCTCATTTCATCAACAGAAAATTCTTTTTCAGAATTTTTTAAAGTTTTTAAATCAGAAAATGCAGAGGCAATAGAAAATCATAAAGTTGTTCAACTTTCTGAAAATCTTAACACAACCTTAGAAGATTTGTCTCTATTTTTGAATATCGCTTCAGAACACAGAAGCAATGGCATATCTTTTGTGATAGTTTGCAACGAAATTGATATAGATGACATTCCAGATGAAATCAATATTGTTCCAACATTGCAAGAAGCTGAAGATGTGCTCAAAATGGAAGCAATAGAAAGAGATTTGGGTTTTTAACAATTGATTTCTTTTCTGAATAATACAACTAACGAATGGTAAAAAAATTACTTTTTATTACTTTTTTATGTTTTACCACTGCCGTTTTTTCTCAAAAAACGTTGCAAAAACTATCTACTGCTCCAAATCCTTTTTTTACTTCTACCACCATAAAATTTAACGCAACAAAAAGTCAGCCTATATTTTTTGTTGTTAAAAATGTGCTAGGAAAAACCGTTTTCTCAAAAACATATACCACCAAAATTGGAAGTAATGAAATTAAATTCAACAGAGACAACTTACAATCTGGAATGTACATTTATGCAATTAGAAGCAGGAACGAAGTCATTTCTAAACGCTTTGTTATCAAATGAGTTTACAAATAACTATTCTAGGTTGTCATTCTGCAACACCAAGAGTAAATGCACATCCAACTTCTCAATATTTAGAAATTAACAATAGGCATTTTTTAATAGATTGTGGCGAAGGAACACAACGCCAAATGAGAAAATACAATGTTGGCTTTTCTAAAATCAATCATATTTTTATCTCACATTTACATGGAGATCATTTTTTTGGTTTGATTGGTTTAATTTCTACATTCGGAATTTTAAACAGAGAAAAAGAGCTGCATATTTTTGGCCCAAAAGGAATCAAGGAAGTTACTACGTTACAATTAAAAATTTCAAAATCACATGCGAAATTCAATATTATTTTTCATGAATTATCTTCTAAAAATAGTGAAGTGATTTTTGAAGATGATAAGGTTATTGTAACTACAATCCCTTTAAATCACAGGATATATACAAACGGTTTTTTATTTAGAGAAAAAGAAAATTCTAGAAAATTACACATAGAAAACGTACAACAATATCCTGAAATACAAACTTGCGATTATCACCATATAAAAGCAGGAAAAGATGTGGTTTTAGAAAGTGGAGAAATCATAAAAAACGAAGAATTGACGTTACCTCCTTCTAAAACAAATAGCTATGCTTTTTGTAGCGATACTTCTTACAAGGAAGATATGGTTCCAATCATAAAAAATGTAGATGTATTATATCATGAAGCTACATTTTTATCCGACAGAGAAGATTTGGCAAAAAAAACAAAACATTCTACAGCAAAACAAGCTGCGCAGATAGCACTACAAGCCAATGTAAATCAGTTAATTATAGGTCATTATTCTAGCAGATACAAAAATATTGAACTCTTTAAAGAAGAAGCATCAACAATTTTTTCGAATGTCATTTTAGCAGAAACAGGGAAAAAGATTTCTTCAAACTAATATTGATTGATACTTAATAGAACCAAAGTACAAGCTACCTCTGTTTCAATATTCTTTTCTTTTAACAATTTTATAAACTCACTATTTTCTGTTCCAGGATTAAAAATTACACGATTTGGTTTTAAACCAATTACATAATCATAATATTCTTTTTGCCTTATTGGATTTAAATATAAAGTTACCGTATCAATATCTTGAAATTGTAATTTTTCTACTTCTATTGACACGTCTAAAACAGTTCCTTTTGTTGCTCCTACAGCAAAAACTTTAATTTTATTTGCTCTTAATTTCTGAATAGATTTATTCGAATAACGTTCAGTATTTACTGAAGCTCCAAGCACTAAAGTAGTTTTTTTCATTTATTAATATTATGTTAAACGGTATTAATAGTAGTAACAAAGATAAGCAATGTAACGTCTATCTAGCATCAAATCAAAACAACTTAAAATACATTTATGAAAAAATTAATCCTACTTTTTGTTTTAACCCTTAGCATTAGTTCATACGCACAATTAGACAAAAGTAAAATTGCTAGACCAGGAAATATTTCTGGTAAAGTAGTAGACCAAAAAACAGCAGAAGCTTTACCATATGTAAATATTGTAATTAGAGACACCGCTAAAAAAATTATTACCGGTGGAATTACCGATTTAGAAGGAAATTTCAAAGTGAAAAATATTCCAGAAGGAGTAAGTATCGTTGAAATTCAATTTATAGGTTATAAAACCTATGCTAAACAAATAAATATTAAAAGTGGTAATATTAGAATTGATCTAGGTTCCATTAAATTAGCTGAAGATGCTACAACTTTAAAAGAAGTTGAAGTAAGAGCAGAAATTTCTACAGTTGTACAGAAAATAGACAGAAAAGTAATTAATGTTGGAAAAGATTTAACCGCTGCTGGGTAACCGCTTCAGAGTTATTAAACAACGTACAATCAGTAAGTGTTGATAGTCAAACAGGAGCTTTAAGCCTTCGAGGAAATAGTAATGTTAGAGTTTTGGTGGATGGAAAACCAACGAATATTAGTACTGCACAGTTGCTACAACAAATTCCGTCTACATCTATTAAAAGTATCGAATTGATTACCAATCCGTCTGCAAAACACAATCCAGAAGGAATGAGTGGAATCATCAATATTATCTTAAATAAAAGTGCAAATATTGGCTTTAACGGTTCTGTAAATAAAGGGATTACTCGTGGAGAAAATACAAGATACAATGGTTCTTTAGACATGAACTATAAAACCGGAAATGTAAATTTTTACACTAATTATGGATTTAACAAAGGTGATCAACATAATTTTGGAAGTGTTACAAGAAATGGCACAAATGCTTCTCTACAAGAATTTGACTTCTTAAATGGTCAAGAATCTCATTTAATAAAATTTGGAGCAGATTTTTATATCAGTGATAAAAAAACGTTCTCGGTATATACCACTCAAAATTTCACGGATGCATTGGGAAATGCTTCAACAAAAGTTTCACAAAATGGCAACTTGCTTATTAATGCTCCTTTTACTTCTGATATGATTGGAATTAAATCTAGCGTATATAACATGAATTACAAAGTGAATTTTGAAAAGAAAGGGCATAGTTTAGAATTAGAAGCAACCTTTTCTAACTCAAAGCAACCAGAAATTGCAACCTACCGTCAATTGATAAATCCAAGTTTATATTCAAATGTTATAAAAAATGATAGAGACAACACATTGTTTAACATCGATTATACCAATCCTGTTACAGAAAACGCAAAAGTAGAATTAGGAGCTGAAGTTCGTATCAACAAAACTTCAAATATGAATACTACCACTCAACCAGGTTTTAACAATTCATCTTTTACCTATGATAGAAAAATATATTCTACTTACTTTAATTATGGTTATAAGATGAATAAAATAACCATGCAATTAGGTGCTCGAGCTGAATTATATACTGTTGAAGGAATGTTTAATGAAGATACAAAAGCATCTGCAAGTTATAAAAGTGACATCTTTAGTATATATCCATCTGCTTTTGTAACCTACAACGCATCAGAAAAAAATCAATGGCAATTTAGTTATAGTAGAAGAGTAGACAGACCTTCTATACAACAAGTTAATCCAATTAGAGAATGGAGTACACCATTAGTTACTTCTTTAGGGAATCCAAATTTATTACCTCAATTTACCAACTCATTTGAAGTAAATTATACAAGACAAATAAAAGGTGGTTCTATTACAGTTGGAACCTTCTTTAGAAGAGTAAATGATGAAATTTCTACCATTTTATATAAAGATCCAAATGATGCAACTGATACAAAACAAATAAAATCTGACACTAATTTTGATGGAAATAACAGATACGGATTTGAAATGTCTACCAACTATAAAATTGCAAATTGGTGGAGAGTTAATGGTAGTTTAGATTTCTATTCTCAAAAAGTAAAAGGGTTGGTTGCTAATGTACAAAGTGAAATTACAAATACAGCCTTTAATGTACGATTAAGTAATAGTTTTACGGCAACAAAAAACTTGCGTTTTCAACTATTTGCAATGTATAGAGGTGCAAATAAAGATTTACAATTCAATGCTTCTGAAATGTATATGGTGAACACAGGTGCAAGTTATAGAGTATTAGACGGAAAAGGAAACTTTACCCTTAGAGTAAATGATATTTTTAATATCATGAAGTTTAGATTCAACACGACAACCCCATATACACAACATGGTCAGTTTCAAGGAGAAAACCAATCGGCTTACATTGGCTTTAACTACAGATTTGGTGGCGGTAAAAACCGTGCTAAAGGAAGAAGAAACAGAGACAATAACGAAAAACAAGGTGGTGGGTTTCTATAGCCTCATGTAACCAAGTATATTTTTGAATAAAAAAACCGAAGCAATGCTTCGGTTTTTTTTTATTTATTACTTATTAAATTCCTACCATCGAATAATTACAGAACCCCAGGTAAATCCACTTCCAAAAGCAGCCAAGACCACTAAATCGTTGTCTTTAATTTTACCTAATTCCCAAGCTTCTGTCAAAGCTATAATTACAGAAGCTGCTGTCGTATTTCCGTATTTCATAATATTATTATACACTTTATCATCTTCTAATCTAAACTTACGCTGAATGAATTGCGCAATTCTTAAATTTGCTTGATGCGGAATTAACATGTCAATATCTTCTTTTTCGAATCCGTTTGCTTCTAACCCTTCTACAATGGCTTCAGAAAAACGTGTAATGGCATGTTTAAACACAAACTGACCATTCATATACGGATAATACGAAACATCATCGGGATCATTCTCAGCCATAATTTCAGGCACCCAACGTTGTGTAGAAGGACCTTCTAGCACCAATTCTTTCGCATGTTTTCCTTCAGAATGTAAATGTGAAGATAAAATTCCCTTTCCTTTCACTTCTGATCTTGATAAAATAGCTGCTCCTGCTCCATCACCAAAAATCACTGAAACATTTCTTCCTCTTGTAGAACGTTCTAATCCACCAGAATGATTTTCTGCTCCGATTACTAAAATGTTTTTATACATTCCTGTTTTTATAAATTGATCTGCAACAGAAAGCGCATAAATAAAACCAGAACATTGATTACGAACATCTAAAGCCCCTATGGTTGGCATTTCTAATAAATCCTGAATTTGAACTCCACCGCCAGGAAAATACATATCCGGACTTAAGGTAGCAAATACAATAAAATCAATATCCTCTTTTGTCAACTCTGCACGTTCAATGGCAATTCTAGCAGCTTTCGCTCCCATTACAGAAGTAGTATCTCCAGTTTTAGGATCTATCCATCTTCGCTCTTTAATTCCAGTTCTTTCCTGTATCCATTCATCACTTGTTTCCATCCATTGTTTTAAATCATCATTCGTCACAATATTCTCTGGAACATAATACCCTAAACCTGTTATCTTTGAGTTATACATAATTTTATATGTCTTTTTTTACTGTATTAAAATAAGTGTTTCAAATCTACTAATTTATTTATATCTTTACAACAAGTAAGCATGGTTTACTAAAAGCACAAACAACCATAACCAAACTAAAAGAGCGTCAATATTTTTTATTGACGTTTTTTTTATGTCAGTTTGTCACAAATTATTCTTTGGTATTTTATTTGACTATATCAATTACAAAATAACGAACCGTCAGTTCGAGTGAATTTTATTTCTTGTCAGATTGAGCTCAGTCGAAATCAGAAAGAAATTAAAAGTAGTATCGAGAACATCTCGACTGCGCTCGATGAGACATAAATTTTAAAAAATATATACTTATGAGTAAAGGAAACATTAATGTATCGGTTGAAAATATTTTTCCGTTAATTAAAAAATTCTTGTATTCTGATCACGAAATATTTTTACGTGAACTAATTTCTAACGGAACAGACGCAACAACAAAGTTAAAACACTTAGTTTCTATTGGAGAAGCTAAAGTTGAGTACGGAAATCCTCAGATTGAAGTAAGCATTGATAAAAAGAAAAAAACCTTGACCATTAAAGATCAGGGAATTGGAATGACGGCTGAGGAAGTTGAAAAATACATCAATCAGATTGCCTTTTCTGGTGCAGAAGAATTTTTAGAAAAATACAAAGACACCAATAATGATACCGGTGTTATTGGTCATTTTGGATTGGGTTTTTATTCTGCATTTATGGTGGCAGAAAAAGTAGAAATTATTACCAAATCTTTTAAAGACGAACCTGCTGCACATTGGACCTGTGATGGTTCTCCAGAATACACCATTGAAGCTCATGACAAAACAGATAGAGGAACAGAAATTATTTTACACATTTCTGAAGATGAAAAAGACTTTTTAGAAGAGGCTAAAATTGGTGGTTTGTTAAACAAATACAATCGTTTCAATCAGATTCCAATTAAATTCGGTACTAAAAAAGTAAATGATCCAGATTTTACACCAAAAACAACCAAAGATAAAGACGGTAAAGAAACTACAGAGCCTCACAAGCAAATTGAAGTAGACAATATCATTAACAATACAACTCCGGCTTGGACAAAAAAACCTGCAGATTTAGAAGATGAAGATTATAAAAACTTCTACAGAGAAATGTATCCAATGCAATTTGAAGAATCGTTGTTTCACATTCATTTAAATGTAGATTATCCGTTTAACTTAACCGGAATATTATATTTCCCTAAGTTGAGTCCGAATATGGACATGCAAAAAGACAAGATCCAATTGTACCAAAATCAAGTTTTTGTAACAGATAATGTAGAGGGAATTGTGCCAGATTTCTTGCAAATGCTAAAAGGGGTAATTGATTCTCCAGACATTCCGTTAAACGTTTCTCGTTCTTATTTACAAGCAGACGGAGCGGTGAAGAAAATCTCTGGTTACATCACTAAAAAAGTTGCTGATAAACTAACATCGTTATTTAAAAATAACCGTGAAGATTTTGAAGCAAAATGGAATGATATCAAAGTGATTATTGAATACGGAATGTTATCTGAAGACAAGTTCTTTGACAAAGCAAAAGGATTTGCATTGTATCCAACAGTAGACAACACATTCTTTACGTTTGATGAATTGAAAGAAAAAACGAAAGATGCGCAAACTGACAATGATGGAAATCACGTTATTTTATACGCAGCACATAAAGATGCACAACACAGCTATATTCAAGAAGCAAAAGCAAAAGGATATGAAGTTTTATTGTTAGATTCTCCAATAGTTGGGCACTTAATTCAGAAATTAGAAACTAGCAACGAAAAAATAAAATTTGCTAGAGTTGATGCAGATCATGTTGACAATTTAATTAAGAAAGACGACACCGTTATTTCTAAATTATCTGATGAAGAAAAAGACAAACTAAAGCCAATCATTGAAGCTGCTGTACCTAAAGAAACCTATACTGTTCAGTTAGAAGCAATGGATTCTTCTGCGTCTCCGTTTTTAATTACGGTTCCAGAATTTATGCGTAGAATGAAAGAAATGAGCGCTACTGGTGGTGGAATGATGGGAATGGGCAATATGCCAGATATGTACAACTTGGTTGTAAATACAAATCACCCATTAGTGAGTGAAATTTTAAATACCAAAACGGCTAAAAAACAAGAACGATTGATTAAACAATCTTTTGATTTGGCAAAATTATCTCAAAACCTATTGCATGGTGAAGAGTTGACAAACTTTATCAAACGTTCTTATGAGTTGGTAAAATAAAGCGTCATTACGAGCGATAGCAAAGTAATCTGTTTCTAATTTAGAAGATTGCTTCATTAAATTTGCAATGACAAATAAATAAAAAGCCCTCTCTTTTTTACAGAGAGGGTTTTTTATTGTATCAAATGAATTATTATTTAACTGTAAGTATTGTCATTAATCATTACTCAAAAATGTTCATGTTTTCATCATAAACTGGACTTTCTATTGCCAAAAAGTTTAAAACACTATGAAAAACATGGTTTTGCGAGACCATTTCATTTGACTTGAGTTTTTTAGATTCGTCCGAAACCCAGACCAAAAAAGGAATCTCCAATTGTTCTTTGGGTGCAATAGCTTTTGGGATTCCGTGCATGTATAAATTGTTTTCCCCTAAAGATTCACCATGGTCAGATACAAAAAGCATAGTGCTTTTGTATTCTTTTAATTCCTTTAAATCGTCTATTAAACTCGAAAGCAAATAGTCTGTGTACACAATAGTATTGTCGTATGCATTGATCAATTCTTCTTCGGTACATTTTCCTAATTCAACACTTTCACAAACGGGTGTAAATTTTTCAAAGCTAGGTGGATATTTCTTATTATATGCTGGTCCATGGCTTGTACTAGTGTGTATAACAATTAATATTTTATCTTTCTTGCTGGCTAAAATTTGCTCTTTTAATCCTTTTAAAAGCACCGAATCATAATCACAATCTTCTCCTATGCAATCTTTTTTCAATGCTTCTTTATTAAAATATTTTTCTATATGAACAGGCGGCTCTCCCCAATTGGTAGTCCTCCATATAACTTCTACATTATTTCTATTTAAATAGTTAGGTAAAATTTCATACAAGTCACTAGAACTTTTATGTTCAACAATGCATTTTACACCACCTGTTGTGTATGTGGCACAAGCAGTTGCATTAAAAGCATGGAGGTTTTCTACTTTAGACAGTAAAGGATTGGTTTCTTTGTGATACCCATATAATGAGAAATTCTGACTACGTGCAGACTCACCAATTACTAGAACTGCGATGGATTTTTCAGTGTCCTTAATTGTTGCGTCTGGCAATAAAATTTCTTTTTCATTTTCCTGACTCTTATAAATATAATGTCTAGACGTGTTAACTACATAAGACCATGGCATTGCTAAGGCTCCTAATTGAGTAGAATTATCATCGATCCACAACCAATTACTACTATTCAGATAAATGAAGGATAATAGAAAGACGAGCGTTAAGGAAAATTTAATTAAAAACTTCTTAATTGTTTCTTTGATGATGTTGATTTTATAAATAAAAATCACAGGAATAATACCAAATACAATTAAATACATCACCAACCCAAAAGAAAAGAAACTTGCAGACTGTTCGTAATCGGTATCTAAAATATTACCAATCATGGTAATGTCTATATAAACATTGTAGGTGTTTACAAAATAAACTGCAATTGAACTAATGATAAAAAACAGCGATAATAAAAACTTCCCAACAAACCGAGAAAGAAAAAATGCGATGTAAAATAAAAACGCATTTAACACCAACATTAAAACAACCAAATTAACAATAATGATAATTCCGTTAAAGCTTTTATAATCTAGGTTATTAAAAACGAATTTAAAAAAAGGGTAATGAAATAATAAGAAATTAGCTAAACTAGCTATCAGTATAAAGTGATTTAATTTAATATTTTTTTTTAACATAGATATAGGTAATTATAAATGTTGTGAAGAGCAAACTTACTAATGAAAAATAAAATACAATCAAATTTGTTTCTAGTATTTTATTAATTAATGCAAATGCACAAATAGAAAACAAACAGAGAGTGATTGGGTAATATTTCTTATGAGTTAACCAAGCCCAAAAATTGTATTTTTTACTGATAACAACGCCAATAATAGTAGAAATATATCCAATAATACCACCTATTAATACATCCAAAGGATAATGAGCACCAACCCCAACCCTACTAGAAACAATTATTAATCCTATGAGAAAGACAAAAAAGAACCACCCTGCTTTTAGTGTCTTTTTTTGAGGCATAAAAGCAAAATAGATTGCTGTTATTATTGTAAAGGTAGCTATAGAATGCCCTGAGGGTAAACTGGTATTCCCCGAAAGTGTATCACCAAGAATCACAAAACTATCGTGATCAAAGATTGCTGCTGGTCTTGGAACAGCAAAAATTCTTTTCAATAGGTTGGTAAAAATACTCGAAACAACTAAAGAGGTTAATAAAGATTCCCAAAACTTAGGTGTATAGACTATTAAAACAGTTAAAAATGGTAAAAAAATAACAACATCTCCTAGCTCTGTTATGTTGAGTTGCAAATTCGGGAATTTTGACAAAAGTAAATTGAGATATAAAAACAACTCTTTCTGAACATTGGCATAAGATTCAAAAGAAAAAGCATCTTTAAAAAAAAGATATAGCGCAATTACTAAAAGCAGTAAAAAAGGTAAAAAAAGAAAACTTAATTTTAAGTTTTTAAAATTGTTAGCTACGCAAGTATCCAATTTCTGGTTATTTAACAATAAAAAATCCAATCTTTTTCTCATTAACAAAACCTTTTTTTATTTTTCTTTAGCATCACCAAAACAAAGGGCAATTACAATGAGCTTAGTTTTCAATTATTTATCTTTTAATTAGCACCTAAGAAAAAGAAAGTACATGGCTTTATATTTCCATATATAGAAACAACCAAAATACAAAAAAAATTTCACTTTTAATACATTTTCAAGAACTTTTATAGCACTAAACAGGCGAAAAAGTAAAAGGATATTCATTGAATTTTAAAAGATAAAAAGACGTTTTAAAATTGCTTTTTTATTAACTTCGTTTTACTATTGATATAAAATACTAGTGCTCATTTTTTTCAGTATTAAACCATTAAATGTTATAAACTTTAAAAATAAATTCACAAAAATTGCAAAACATTATCAAAGCCAAGGTTAAAGATGCTAAAGCATTAGCAGAACTTGCTAAAAATTCATTTTTGCCTGCACACGGTCATTCTGCTCCAAAAGAAGATATAAACGCTTATATTTTAGCAAACTTTAATGAAGTCAATTTTGTTTCAGAGCTGTCAGATCCAAAAAACTTTTATTATTGTATTTATTACAATAATGTGTTGGCAGGATATTCTAAAATTACACTCAACACACCCAATAAAAATATTGCTTCAGAAAATGTTACCTATCTAAGTAGGTTGTATTTGCTCGAAGAATTTTACGGATTACATCTCGGCAAAGAACTATTCAATTTTAACATCAAATTTTCTAAGAAACAGCAACAAAACGGAATCTGGTTAGCGGTTTGGGTAGAAAATTACAGAGCCATTTCATTTTATAAAAAAATGGGTTTTACAATTGTAGGAAGTCATGATTATAAAATCTCTGAAACACACAGCAATCCTAACCATATTATGTATTTACCTTTTTAAATTAATACCATCTTAAGTAGTTGCATTGTTTTAAATTCTAAGGCTTCTTTTCACTATCTTTGGATTTAAATCAATGGGGGTTTATATTCCAAGTAAAGATGTGTATGCTGTTATATTAACAAATTGCGATTGTATTTCTCCAACACAATTAACAAGAGACATTATCAAGATTATTATAGAATAATAAATATTTTAAATCAAAAAAACCTCTTTGTACACAAAGAGGTTTTTCTTTTTACTATATTTGAAAAAATCAATTCTAAGATGAAAAAAATCCTATTCTTTTTATTTGCAACCACTCTTGCAGTTGCACAAACAAATTCAGAAGTATACCTATTTGAATTAAACAACGATAGGGGAAACTGGTCTGTTGGCAAAGGAAAAAATATTTCTAACAATCCTGGTTACGACAGTCAGCCATTCTTTTACTCAAAGAATTCAATTATTTTTTCATCAACTAGAAACAAGCAAACAGATATTGCAGAATACGATATAAAATCTGGTAAAATTAAATTTATCAATAACACACCAAATGGTGGAGAATATTCTCCGCAACGCATTCCAAAATCTAAAGACATTTCTGCAGTTAGGTTAGATAATGACGGCTTACAACGTTTTTATAAATACAATTATAAAACAGGAGAAAACACAGAAATTATTAAAGATTTAAAAGTTGCATATCCGATGTGGTATGATAAAAATACTGTAATCTCTGTTGTTATTGTTGATAAAGAATTAGATTTAATTGTAAGTGAACTAAATTTAGGAAGAAACACAACGATTCAAAAAAAAGTGGGTAGATCTTTACATCATATTCCTAATACTTCTTTTATTAGTTATATCAATAAAGAAAAAGAACAATGGGAAGTTACCTTGTTTAATCCAAAAAATGGTGAGCGTAGAAAAATAATTGACACTGTAGGTAAAAAGGAAGACATTTGTTGGTTGCCAGATGGAACTGTATTAATAGCGGTTGGTAATTCAATCATGAAATTCAATCCAGCTACCAATAAAAACTGGGGTGTTTTTCATACGTTTCCAAAAAACACATATAAAAACATTACTAGAATTCTTGTAAACTCAAGAGGTACACGGTTAGTTTTAGTTTCAGATTAATGCAAGCGTTTTTCAAAAAAACCTTTTAAATGAAATGTTTAGTATTACAATTGATAAAGAAAATTTTGATTCTGAATTTATTGCTACAACAAATAAGTTTGATAAATTAGGCTTTGAAACCTT